>ERZ761609.23-NODE-23-length-239799-cov-32.002795_pt1 | contig 239799 bp, 215 predicted proteins | sample MGYA00511163_ERZ761609 | MGnify/ENA primary metagenome ERZ761609 (study PRJEB28899, sample SAMN02445070) | bioreactor sludge metagenome | biome: EBPR sludge | place: Australia: Brisbane, Thorneside Wastewater Treatment Plant | collected 2011-12-16 ... | reverse complement strand
ATCTGGGCTTCGGTAAATCGTGTTCGTTTCATAGTAAACAGTTTAAAGTTAGACCTTTTGTCTAATTCAAAACTGTCCTATTTTCGGGGGAGCTTACAAATGCACCAAAAAAATGACTATACGCTAACAATAGTTTTTGCTCAACCTCTTTGTGCGCAGTTTTGTTGGTGAATAACACCAACAAAAGCCGCGGGTGAACTCCAACAAAGGCCAAACGGGTAAAAGTCGGCACCGGCTACGATGGGTGAACGCTGATGGGTAACTTTAAGATCGCTCAAACCTTCAGTAGCCTTAGCCAAAGAGTCGCGTTGTCTTATTGTTTCATAAAACAAAAAAAAGGATAACCCAAAGGCTATCCTTTTCACATTTTTAACTCAGTAAATAGGGTTACTAAGCTTTATTCTTAAGATCCTGAACCTCAGACCTGATTTGCTGAGCCAGGTTTTTCAATTCCTGCATGCCTTTTCTTAGACGGGTACCTGCAGCGCTGTTGCCCTTTGCATAGAACTTATCAGCATCGCCTTCTAATGAAGCAATGAGGTTTTTGAGGTCGTTGAATTTTTGCATTGTGCTGTTAGTTTAAGATTTAAAAGTTTGATTTCTACGCCAATTTAAATAAAAACCTTAAAAATCAACTCAAAAAAGGCATTTTTTATTAAGCCTTGGTTACCGCAACAAGCTCTTCGTTGCGGTAAAAACCGCTATCCAGCTTGTCTTTAAGCACCGAAAAGGCCGTTAACGTGCGCTCAACATCCTCCATCGTATGGGCCGCTGTAGGAATAATCCTGAACATGATAACGTCCTTAGGCACAACGGGATAGATCACCACAGAACAGAAAATATTGAAATTTTCACGCAGGTCCATAGCCATGTTGGCGGCCTCGCCTACACCTCCTTTAAAAAGTACGGGGGTTACGGGTGAGCTGGTGCCACCGATATTGAACCCACGCTCCTTCAGGCCGTTCTGCATAGCGTTAACAATCTTCCATAAATTGTTTTTTAACTCTGGTTGGGTGCGGAGTAATTCAAGTCTTTTAATGGCTCCAATAACCAATGGCATAGGCAAGCTCTTGGCATAGATTTGCGAGCGCATGGAGTAACGCAAAAACTTAATAATCCTGGCATCACCACCAACAAAAGCGCCAATGCTGGCCATGGATTTGGCAAACGTGGAGAAGTAGAGATCAATCTGATCCTGAACGCCCTGCTCCTCGCCTGTTCCGGCACCGGTTTTACCCATCGTACCAAAACCATGCGCATCATCTACAAACAATCTGAAATTATATTTCTTCTTCAGCTCAACCACACCTCTCAAATCGCCCTGCATGCCTGACATACCAAAAACACCTTCGGTAATAACTAAAATGCCACCACCGGTTTCATTTGCCAGCCGCGTAGCGCGCTGAAGTTGCTTCTCCAGGCTCTCCATATTGTTGTGCGAGTAAACAAAACGCTTACCCATGTGAAGACGAACGCCATCAATGATACAGGCATGCGATTCAGCATCATACACGATTACATCCTTACGATCAACAATGGCATCAATAATGGAAACAACGCCCTGATACCCATAGTTGAGCAACATCACATCCTGCTTGCCGATAAACTCAGCCAATTGCTTTTCCAGCGCAATGTGATGTACGGAGTTACCGGACATCATACGTGCACCCATGGGATGACCTAAGCCATACTGAGCGGCCGCCTCTGCATCAACCTTTCGTACCTCAGGATGGTTAGCAAGCCCCAGGTAGTTATTTAGGCTCCAGTTTAAAACCTTCTTTCCGTTAAACGTCATATGTGGGCCGATATCGCCCTCCAGTTTGGGGAAAAAGAAATAATCATCGGGTAAGTGAGAATATTTGGCCAGCGGACCAGCCTCCATTTTTAGCTTTTCAAATAAGTCTACCATCGCGTGTTTCTTGGTTAAAAATTGCGGCAAAAATAACGAAAAAAGCTCAGGAACAAGTGATTAAGATCAGGTCTGCCCAACATATTATTCGGGTTGGCCTAACGGCAATTATTCATTAGCATTGCATTTTAAGCACTTTTCAATGACCAAAATCAAAAAATTGCTTGTTGCCAACCGGGGTGAAATTGCGCTGAGAATTATGCGCAGCGCCCGTGAGCTGGGCATTAAAACAGTTGCCGTTTACAGTGAAGCCGACCGGCATGCCTTGCATGTACGGTTTGCCGATGAGGCTGTGTGCATAGGCCCTCCACCCTCAAACGAATCGTACCTGCGCATGGATAAATTGCTGGACGCTGCAAAGCAAACGCAAGCCGATGCCATCCACCCCGGGTATGGTTTTCTTTCGGAGAATGAAGACTTCGCGCAAGTGGTTGAAGATGCCGGCTTGATATTTATCGGGCCCTCACCCAAATCCATAGAGATTATGGGCAATAAGCTGGCGGCAAAAGAGGCTGTTTCTAACTTTAACGTACCGCTGGTTCCTGGCACGACAGAGCCCATTGGTGATGTTAGTCAGGCAAAGAAAATTGCAAAAGAAGTTGGCTACCCTATTCTGATAAAAGCTGCAGCCGGTGGTGGCGGAAAAGGTATGCGCATTGTTGAGCGTGAAGAAGATTTCCAGGAGCAGATGGATCGTGCGGTGAGTGAGGCAACTTCATCCTTTGGCGATGGATCTGTTTTTATAGAGAAATACATCACCCAACCCAGGCATATCGAGTTTCAGATTTTCGGAGACAAGCATGGTAATGTAGTACACCTTTTTGAACGGGAGTGCTCCATACAGCGCAGGCATCAGAAAGTAGTGGAAGAAGCTCCCTCATCCGTACTCACTCCGGAAATCAGAAAAGCTATGGGCGAGGCTGCGGTTAACGTTGCCAGGTCCTGCGCTTACTATGGCGCAGGCACGGTTGAATTCATTATGGATGAAAACCTGAACTTCTACTTCCTGGAAATGAATACCCGGTTACAGGTTGAACATCCGGTAACGGAAATGATTACCGGCATTGATTTAGTTAAACTTCAGATCAGCATTGCCGAAGGAAGCAAATTACCCTTTAAACAGGAGGAATTAACCATGCATGGGCACGCAGTGGAGGTGCGCGTTTATGCCGAAGACCCTACAAATAATTTCATGCCCGATATAGGCACGCTAAAAACGTATCAGCGTCCGCAGGGTAATGGCATTCGCGTTGATGATGGTTTTGAACAGGGTATGACCATTCCCATTTATTATGATCCCATGATCGCCAAGCTGATATGCCATGCCGAAACCCGCGAGTTGGCCATGGATAAAATGATACGGGCCATTGACGAATATGAAATTACCGGAGCAGAAACAACACTGGGTTTCTGTAAATATGTTATGCAGCACCAGGCCTTCCGCAGCGGGCAATTCGATACCAAGTTTGTTGAAAAATATTTCAAGCCGGCCGTTCTCGAACCAAAACCTGTTGAAGAAGAAGAACTTTTAGCTGCCGTACTTTCTGCTATAACTGAACAGAAGCCTGTACCTAAAGAAGCGGTGAGCACCCATACCGCTGCTGCCAGTAAGTGGAGGAAAAACAGGCTTTAATGAAATTGAACGAACATATTCATGGCAGAAATTAAACCGATACGTGCCTGGCGCTATAACCAGGAACTTTCAAAAAATATTGAATCGCTTGTCTCTCCCTTATTTGATGTTGTATCCGAAAAGCAGCGGAAAACACTTTATCAAAATCCCTACAACAGTATTCATTTATCCGTTCCGCTTGGCTCAGCCCATCATGCAAAAGCGTTGCTGGACCAATGGAAGCAAACTGGTATAATCAAACAAGACAACCTTCCGGGAATATACGTTCACTACCAATACTTCAAACTTCCGGGAAGCACAAAGGAATATTGTCGGAAGGGATTTGTGTGCCACATACGAACATACGATTGGGATGAAAACATTATTCTTCGGCACGAAAACACCATTCCCAATGCCGTGAACGATCGTGTGGAACTACTGGAAGAAACCCAACTACACGTTAGCCCAACGCATGGCTTATACACAGATCCAAATCATGCATTGGAGACATACATGGACGAAGCAATTCAATCGCCCATTTATGAAACGGAAGACTACCAGGGTGTTCGTGATGTGCTGGCCTTTGTTCACGATGCAACCGTAATTCAAAAATTTATTGATGTACTGAAAGACAAAACCATCATCCTGGCCGATGGACATCATCGCTATGAAGGGTCATTGGTCTATAAAAACAAAATGAAGAGTACACAGCCGAGACACACCGGCAATGAAGGGTATAACTTTCACCTGATGTACCTCACCAATACCGAGGCTGATGATATCCGGATACTTCCAACGCACAGATTAATAAACGGTTTACCCGGTTTCAATGAAGCCGCTATCCTAAAAAAACTGGAGGCCGATTTTATCATAAAGCCGATAGAAGATGCCGATACCTTGAATGAGATTATTGTTGGAAAGCCCTGGGCCTTTGGCCTGATGTTTCGTGAAACCAATTATAAAGTAAGATTAAAACCCGAAGTACTCAACACCATGCCCTGGCATTTTCCTGAGGTAGTGAAGCGCCTTGACCTTACCGTAATGCACTATTTCATTATCGAAAAAGCTTTGGGTATTCCCGGCAAGGAACAGCGCCAAAGCACCAGCATTTCATTCGACAGGAGTTTTTCCGATTGCCTGCAAAAAGTAATAAAGGCAGAAGTTCAGTTAGCCATTATCACCAACGAAGTATCGATTGAGGATGTAAAAAAAGTGTGTGCCAGCGGTGCCACCATGCCGCAAAAATCAACCTACTTCTATCCTAAAGTAATTTGTGGATTTCTTTTCAGCTCCATACAAGAAGATGAATTCACAACACCCACCTATTCTCCCTATTAATTTTTACGTAATTTTAAGTATGGAAAAGAATAAGTTACTGGAACGTATTACACTTGACCCTGAAATAGGGCACGGTAAGCCAACCATAAGGAGAACCCGATACCTCGTTGAAAGCATTCTGGAGTATCTATCGGGTGGAGATTCAATGGAAGATATCCTTACAGAATTCCCAGATCTCGAAAAAGATGATATTTTGGCTTGTATAACCTACGCAACGGAGGTTCTTAAGCACAAAGGTCTTACCTATTCCGCTGCGTAAATGAAGTTTATCATTGACGCCCAACTTCCACCCTCTCTTGTTACTTTATTTCTCAAAAACGGTTTTGACTGTATTCATACCAACGAACTTCCATTAAAGAATTTCACTCCTGACAATCAGATTCGAAGATTATCATTGGATCAGAAAAGAATAGTTATAACAAAAGATACTGATTTCTTTCATTCTTACATTCTCCACAAGGAGCCTTACAAGGTGATTTTCATTACGGTCGGTAATATGGAGTTAAAGAAACTATTTGAAAGCAATTTTGAAAAAGTAACTGCCATTGAAACCCACGGATTAATAGAAATAAATAAGAGCGGAGTAATAATTATCCATTAAGCAGCGCATAACCAATGCTCGTTAACAGAACTATCATTCTCGCTTCCAGCTCCCCGCGCAGGCAATACCTGATGAAGGAGGCAGGTTTTCAATTCACCGTTGAAAAACCTGAAGTTGATGAATCCTTTCCGGATACTTTACCTGTGGAACAAGTAGCCCGCTACCTGGCCTTGAAGAAAGCTGAATACTTCCGCAAAGATATTATACATCAACTTGTAGTTACAGCCGATACGGTCGTTATCCTTGAAAATCAGATTCTCAACAAACCTGAAAGTCGCGATGAAGCTATTACTATGCTGGAGAAACTAAGCGGCAAAACACACCGGGTAATGACCGGTGTTTGCATCCTGTCGGCCGAAAAGGAAGAGAGCTTTGATGACACCACAGAAGTAACCTTTAAGCAGTTAACAAGAGAAGAAATTGAATATTACATTGATCATTACAAACCTTATGATAAAGCAGGCGCCTATGGAGCACAGGATTTTATCGGCATGATTGCGATTGAAAAAATTGTAGGATCTTATTTCAATGTAATGGGGTTACCCATCCATAAGGTTTACGCACACCTGATCAACTGGTGATGAAAAAACTCTGGCAGTACTTGGTAAACCACGTAAAGGAGGATTTCCATTTAATCCAATACCTGCTCATTCTAATTTTCATCTCTGTTTGCATCATCGTTAACTATAACTTAGATTTTGAGGATAGCATTATTGACAGCCAGCCCGGGTTTCGAAAATTTATACTTTTCTTTCTGACGCATATATGCATCTACTTCATACCGGTTTTACTGATAAAAAAATTCAAACCGAATGGTATTACCCTTAACACAGCATTCTGGTTTAGAAGTATACTGGCTTTACTACTGCTTAGTGCCGACAGAAGCTTCTTGATTTTAGAGAGCTACACCTTTACCTTACTCAACGGACAACTATTTATCTGGGGTTATAAAGTAATCAACAACCTCACCGGCCTGATCTACATCATTATTCCGCTCTTCATAGTCTATCAATTTACCGATAGACGCACCCAAAACTTTTACGGGTTAACGCATAAGCCAGTCGATGTAAAACCTTACCTTATCCTGGTAGGGATAATGATTCCGGTTATTGTAGCCGCATCATTTTTACCCGGATTCCAAAAGCAGTATCCCATGTATGTAAGTACCACCGCACACGATTATCTTGGTGTTCCCGAATGGCTAACCGTTGCCGGGTATGAACTGGCGTATGCCTTCAACTTTGTGTCCATCGAATTTTTTTACAGGGGTTTCCTGATTTTAGGCATGACGGCCTTTTTAGGCCGATCATCCATTTTGCCCATGGCGTGTTTGTATTGCAGCCTTCATTTTGGTAAACCGATGCCGGAGGCCATCAGTTCCATTTTCGGGGGCTGTGTGCTTGGCGTAATTGCCTATGAAACGAAAAGCATTTGGGGAGGCATTCTTGTGCACGTGGGCATTGCATGGCTAATGGAGTTTTCAGCATTCATGCAATCGGTATACAACCGGTAAAAGTTCACCTAGCGCATCAGGCGTTGTAAAGCGGCACGCATCCTGATGTCGTCTGACCCCAGTTTATTCCTGCCAAGCTTACCGGTGGTATAAATATTAGGAAGGTGATGAATAAGATTTTGCTCAAATTCAGAAATACAAATCACCTTTTTCATTCCGCAATATTGGTAGAGATCAGTATTTACCTTACACTTTATACTATACTTATCGTTCGAAATGAATTGATAAAAATCGTGTTGCGCTTTGATCCTGCTGAGTTGATGTCTCGAAATAATAAATGATCCTTGATGAACATTTGTAAAATGAGCAAACTTTTTGGCAGCATATTCTTCCACTGAATTATAGTCCCAGTCATACGGGCCATGGTATGCCGGATAATACCTGCCATCAGTATCATTGTCATAGTCTTCATATTGAATTAATCCGGCAATTCTGTTTTCAGGAAGTATAGCCTCATACCCGGCAAACCCGCGAATATGATGTTCTAACCATAGATGGTCATTTTCAGTAAAAATGAAATAATCAAAATTTTCTGATTCCTGGTCAATTACCTGGCGGCACGTCATCGGCAGAAGGTTGTAATCGAACACCTTCTTGTTCCACTTCCGTTTATCAATTTTAAAGATAAGCTTACTCAAGCCAAAAAAGGTTTCGGTGCGTTCAATAACATTAAGCTTATCTATACCCGAAATTTCAGGTAGTGGCACGTTGGAATTTACCACCACCGTTACGTTGTAATTCTGAATTGCTTTTAGTGCAGTTACTACTTGCTGCAAATACATGTTTTGCTCTGACCCAAAATTTACAATGACTGCCAGTACGGTTTTCATAAATACTTTTAAGTTTTATAAAAGTATATAATTTGAAGATCAAACATAGCATGGCCAAAATAACCTGAGCATCAAAAAATTAAAAGACGATACAGAACTCTGATTTCTTAACTACTTTTGCCAGTCAATTGTATACTCATGCCGGCCTTGATGAAAATTTTTCGCTATCATAAAAATATTAAGTTTTTCTACTATGCCGGGTGCATCTGGCGCGAGCTTTATCCGAAATTCCTTTGCAGGATAATGTTAAAGAATAAACTTACCTCCATTACTTCCTTTGATCTGGAATACCTGAAATACCGGCTTAATTACTACAACAGGTTAAGCGATAATACATCGCTTGGTGAAGGTGCCATTACCCTGGATGCGCTGAAAATGCCAAAGCGCAGCCGGGTATACTATTTTGATACGGTTGAGTTTACACGCTTTTTCCCTCCCCAGCTAAAAGCGAGTTTTCTTTTTGGGGACATCACGCATATTCCGAATGAGCCTTCGATAACCAAAAGCAGGCCCATTAAAGGAGATAACACAAACTCAGTAATTCTTAAACTCGAAAAATCCCGCCACTTTATGTTCGTTAAATACGACAAGCCTTTTGTTGAGAAGAAGAACATGCTTATTTGGCGCGGGGTAACGGGAAGCAAAACCCAGAATCGGGAACACCGCATTAGCTTTATGAAAATGTACTTCAACAATCCGGTGTGCAACCTCGGAAAAATAAATGAAGGAGGCGGGCCCGATGAGTGGAAACGCGGTAAACTAACCATCGACCAACACCTGGACTATAAATTCATCCTTAGCCTGGAAGGTAACGATGTAGCATCCAACCTGAAATGGGTTATGTCCTCCAATTCAATAGCCGTAATGCCTAAACCAAAATATGAAACGTGGTTTATGGAAGGTACCCTAAAACCCGATTATCATTATATTGAAATTAAAGATGACTACTCAGACCTGGAAGAGAAAATTAACTTCTACATCCAAAACACCGATAAAGCCCTTACCATTATAAAGAATGCACACGACTATATAAATCAGTTTCGGGTTAAAGAAAGAGAGGAACTGCTTTCCCTGTTAGTGCTTGAGAAATATTTCGTGAAAACCGACCAGATGAAACCCATTAGTTCAATTGGAATTTAATACCTTTCAGATATTTTAACGTATGAAAACATCTCTGATTGAGCGTTTAACCATTAGTAAAAAGAAACGACTGCAGCGGTTAAAAAATAACGTTATGGATTATCTTTCCGGTCTTCCGGCAAATGAACTAAAAGACGGCCAACAACACGTACTTGAATTTCTGAAGAGTCATGACATTACGGTTTTCCCGTATGAATTTACCACACGGTATAAAGCCGAAGATATACCCATCGCCTATGATCCTGCGTGCAAATTATACTTTACGCCATGGGAAGGCGGAAACCTGTATTATAAAAATGGCGTGCAAAAAAAGAAAGCGCAACGGTATTTCAACAGCCTCCGGCTGGAACAAGACATACAATCTCCTCACCGGTATTTAACAAACGAATTCAATGTATCGGAAAACGATGTTATTGTAGATGTTGGCGCTGCTGAAGGAAATTTTTCACTGAGTGTAGTTGCCAAAGCCAAACATATTTATCTGTTTGAACCGCTACCGGATTGGGTAAAAGCATTAGAAGTTACCTTTGCACCCTGGAAACACAAAGTAACTATTGTTCAGAAGTTTATTTCCGATAAAACAACCGAAAACAGTATTACCCTTGATGATTACTTTAACGAAAATCAGCAAATAAATTTTATTAAAGCTGATGTTGAGGGAGCCGAAGCCAGTCTGATCAGCGGAGCCCCTAAACTTATTCAACGTCATAAAAACTTAAAGATAGCCTTAACCACGTACCACAGCCAGGAGGATGCTACCCTCCTGGAATCGATGTTGAAAGCGCACGGCTTTTCCACTCAATTTTCGGATGGCTATATGCTTTATTATTACGGCCGGCAAAATGTGGTAAAGCCACCCTATTTACGCAAAGCAGTGTTACGGGCAATTAAAGGTTAAGCGTGGAACTTTCAATTGTCATTGTAAATTTTCGTGGATGGAAACGGCTAAGACAATGTCTTGAATCGCTACGTTGCCTCAAGCAAGCCACCTTTAGTTGGGAAGTGGTAGTTGTGGATAACCAATCCAACGATGATCAGCTTGTAGTATTCGAAAAAGAGTTTCCTGATTTCAGGTTCATCGAAAACTCCGGCAATAATGGATTTGCCAACGGGTGCAATGTAGGCGCTTCACATACAACAGGTACCTTTATCTTCTTCCTTAATCCGGATACCATGGCCAACCTGAATGCTTTTAAGCAGTTGCTTACTGTGGCCATAACCCATCCTGAAATTACCCTATTAACCTGTCAGCAATTTAACGATCGTGGAAAGGACACTAAACCTTACGGGCTTTTCGTACGCCCTGCTACCCTAACCAGTTTATTTCGTTCTATTTATCGTGTAACAAACCAGTATCGTAAGGAATATCAACTCAAAACCGGTGAACAGGTGATATCCCCGGAGTGGATTTCAGGTTCGGCTATTTTTATGAGACGAACCGATTTTGAAAAACTCGGAGGCTGGAGTGAGGATTACTGGATGTATTTTGAAGATGCTGATCTTTGCAGGCGGGTCAGAAATGCAGGCGGACAAATTGCCTTACTTACCGATACCCGCATTACCCATAACCACGGAGGCGCATCTCGGATTAATCCGGTAACAAAAGCACTCACCAAATCAGAGGTATTGATTTCGAAGCATGTTTATATCAGTAAACATTTTACTGGTTTAAAACGATCGTTGATGCAGGCTTACCTCGTAGTTGATAATCTTATTATAAGTCACTTGATTTTGAGCTTGATGGGCACCGTGCTGTTTTTTGTTCCATCCATTAATGCTTATGCCAGGCTGTACAAAAACATCCTTAACTACTATCGCCACGCGCTTACAAATAAAACATGGTTGAGTCCACGCTCCATGAACTACAAAAAAGCTGTGCGCTGATTTAACGCAACCTCATAATTCAGGTTTAATTAATCAGATGCTTACTGCCCTCAGGCAGGTTAATCCTGACCCGATAAGCATTTTTTGAGGTGGCTTCTAGTGTTTCTTTCTATAAACCTCAGTATAGTACTGAATGCTCCTTTCAATAATAGGAAGGGCGTGCGCTTTACTTAGAAACTCATCCACCACTACCTTCTTATTTTCGAGTGTTTTATAATTTTCAAAAAAATGCCTGAGTTCTACGCGGAAAAAATCCGGTAACTCACTTACATCTCGAATATGACTTACGCTGGCATCTTGTTCGGCCACCGCAATAATCTTATCATCGGCCTCTCCCCTGTCAATCATACGCATAACGCCTATTACCTTGGAAGGAATCATGCAACGGGGTACTACCGATACCTGTGTTAAAACAACGATATCCAACGGGTCGTTATCTTCCCCCAACGTTTGCGGAATAAAGCCGTAATTCAGGGGGTAATACATAGAAGCGTAAAGAACCCTGTCCAACTTAATCAACCCGCTCTCCTTATCAATTTCGTATTTGGCTCTCGATCCTTTGGGTATTTCAATGATTCCGTTTACATGTTCGGGTGGATTTACCCCAATGGAAACTTCATGCCAGGGATGCTGTACCATAGTTTTTTTTTAGTAAGGTAAAAAAAACTCCCGACTGAATACCAGCCGGGAGTCAATACTCTAAGAGAAATCAGCGGGTTATTCTGCTTTATCTTCCTTTTTGCCAGTTTCTTTCTTTTGTGCCTGACGGATTTTATCACCCTCTTTTAACCTTTTGGATACCATTAGAAATGGACCGGTTACAATTTCCGTTGAGTCACTGATACCTTCAAGTATTTCTATATTATCATAGTCACTGATACCTGTCTTTACTTCAATCATCTTGGCTACACCTCCATCATTCACAAATACAACAACTTTATCCTGTTTCTTTGATGATGCTGGCTGATTTCCGGCCGGCTGAGCAGTGTCCGTATTTTTCTTTTTATCATCCGGAATTCGGGTAGTTACAGCGGCCAGCGGAACCGAAATTACATTTTCCTTGCGGGTAGCTAATATTTCTACACTGGCCGTCATGCCCGGCCGGAAAGGATATCGTTTACCGGTATCCACTAAATCCTTATACGAAGAATTCAATATTAAAATTCTCACTTCAAATTCAGTAATCGCATCGGAAGAAACCTTGTCTTTGGCGGTATTGGCAATGTGCGTAACAATTCCCTTGAATTGCTTATTGGTATTTGCATAAGCATCAACATCGATAATAGCAGTATCACCAATATGCACACGCACAATATCGTTTTCGTTTACATTTACCCGAACTTCCATCGTACTTAAATCGGCAATGCGCAGCATTTCCGTTCCTTGCATTTGTGCTGTACCTACCACACGCTCGCCTTTTTTTACATTTAATTTTGAAACAAACCCATTCATGGGGGCAACCACACTGGTTAACCTCACATTCTCACGTGCTTCGTTTACTGTAGCTTCGCTGCTTCGAACAATATATTTAGCTGCCTCAAGCGATTGCCGGGCAGATTTCAAATCATTTTCTGCTACTTTAAAATTCTGTTGTGCCAACTGCCAATCGGCTTCTGCTATAACCTTTTCGCCCCACAATTTTTCCTGGCGTTCAAAATCCTGCTTAGCCCGAGTATAGGTAGCTTCTGCTCGCGACAAAGCAGCCTCAGACGAAACCATGTTGGCCCGCTGTTGATTAAGAGAGGCTTCAGCCCGCTCCAATTGAGATAACCACGTATCGGGACGTATTTTTACCAGTAAGGTTCCTTTTGATACCGAGTCGCCATCTTCAACCATCAATTCCCTTATCTCACCTGAAACTTCAGGGGCAAGCTTTACTTCGGTAACGGGCTGCACTGTGCCGGAAGCACTTACTTTTTCAATGATGGTGGTTCGCTTGGCTTTGGTCAGTTCCACTTCAAGATCTTTGGGTTTACCAATCCATCCTTGCGAACGGCCAATGAAAATGAACAGAAGCAATACAACTACTGCTCCAATAAGTATATAAATTAATTTATTAGACTTTTTTTTCTGTTTTGCCATTTGCGTAATGTAATTAATTAAGTGTGATTAAAAATCAATAGGAAGCCCCTGGTAAAAATCAAGTACTTTTTTACGAAAAATAAAATCGAACTTGGCGCGTAAAAAATCAGATTGTGCCCTGAACAAATCATTTTCTGAAACCTGGTATTCCACAAAATTGATAGCCCCCAGGTTAAAGCGTTGCTTATTCATGCGATAGGCTTCATCAGCAGCCTGTACCTGGCGCTGTGCTGCCGAATAAGTTTTTGCTGCCGCTACTGCGTCATTGTAAGCCGTTTCTACGGTTTGACGAAGGGTATTGGTTGTTTCCAGTAATGTAATATCCGCCAGATCACGACTAATAGCAGCACGTTGTACAGCCGACCGGGCTTGCAACCCGTTGAAAATAGGAATCTGAAGATTAAACCCTAAACTCTTACCCAGGTTGTTATCGAACTGTGTAGCGCGTGAAGGAAGAATGAGCTGCCCGGTAGGTGTAACCACATCAGCTAAGACAGGCGTTAACGATCCGGTAACGTAACCAATTTGACGAGTCTCCATGTTAAAACCGCCATCCGGTTGAAATTGTCTGCGTTGATCGGAATACAGGGTGGTAATATTTCCGTTCACATTTAACCGTGGATACAAATTTCCTTTGGTTGAACGCAAGGCGTATAATGAACTCCTTTTTCGAAGTTGTGCCGCTTTTATTTCAGGCATGGTTTGAACGGCAATATCAAAAATTTCATCTGCTGTTTTATTCAGTAACAGGTTATCATCAATACTAACCTCCAGTTTCTCAACATCCATAGGCGTTGAACCCGGTAGCTGCAACGCCTGCTTTAATTGCAGAAAAGAAAAGTTTAATGCATTCTCGCGCTGAACAAGTGTTAATTCATTCGAAGCCGCCTGAGATTCCAACTGCAATACGTTGGCACGTGGAAGTGAACCGGCTTCGACCAATTTACGGGTTTGCCCCAACTGCTCCTGGGTAGAACGAAGCTGAAGTTGGGCATTAAGGTAGAGTTCTTTATTAAAAACAATATTTAAATAAAGCGTAATCACATTAAGTATAACATCGTTGCGGGCGCGCATAAGATCCTCATTCACCGCATCAAGTTCTGTTTCATTTTGCTTCATGCTGTAATACAACCGAAAACCATTCCACAACAACAACGAACTGCTGGCATTCATGTTAATGGAGTTTACCCGTTGTTCTGTAAACTGGTTAGTAACCGGATCAATCGTACGCCCCCAGTTATACCCATAATTACTGTTGGCATTCAACGATGGTAACATAGCCATCTTTGATTGGCGGTAATTAATTTCACCGGTTTCTACTCCGTAGGTGCTTCGCTTAACGGTAAGGTTGTTGGCAATGGCATAATCTACCAGTTCACGCAAGGTCCACACTCTTTTGGTTTCTTGCGCTGTAACCGTAAGCACCATAAAGGCAAAAGCCAACGTCATGTATTTTTTCATAATCATTACAAATCGATATCGGGTATATAAATTACTTCTTTCACCCACGTTAGACTCCGCAGGTATTCCAATGTTACAGGCTTTAAGCCGGAATCCATTTCAATAACCAAACACGCCTGGTCATGCTTGCCCCGCCTGGAAACCGACATGGTGGCAATGTTGCAATCATCGTGTGATAGTATGCTGGCAATAAACGCAATGCTGCCTTTTACGTCATCGGCAAAAATTACCAGGGTGTGCAAACTGGCGCTGAAATCGGCTTTAAACCCATCCACCTCGGCAATGTTAATTATGCCCCCGCCCTTGCTCTCGCCCAGCACTTCAATTTCATGATCACCTTTTTTTAACGTTATACGAATCGTGTTCGGGTGCATGGTGGATGCATTGCCTACCGACTTAAATTGATAGTTAAGGCCCATTTTACCGGCCAGATCAAGCGACTCTTTTATGCGCTTATCATCGGTTTTAAAGTCGAGCAAACCGGCAATAATAGCCCGGTCACTTCCATGCCCTTCATAGGTACGGGCAAAGGAGTTGTAAAAGATAATATCGGCTTGTTCCGGTTGGCTGCCCAATAGCTTTAGGGCTGTACGGGCTATCCGAACTACCCCGGCCGTGTGTGAACTTGACGGGCCGATCATTACCGGGCCGATCATATCAAAAACACTGCTTTTCTCGTGCATACTGGGTTAGAATACGGGATTTGTCGCGACAAGGGTATAATTGTTACAGCAACGGGTATTTTTTGAAGATTATTATAGATTACGATATCAAACGGCTATCGGAGCCTTAATACCCGGGTGCGATTGATAATTAACAATCTCAAAATCCTCAAACGTATAGTCAAATAATGATTCAGGCTTTCTGTTGATTTTTAGTTGCGGCAATGGATAAGGTTCACGGGTTAACTGCAACTTTGCCTGTTCTACATGATTGGTGTAGAGATGAACATCGCCCCCGGTCCAAACAAATTCGCCAGGCTCAAGGTTGCATTGTTGTGCAACCATGTATGTAAGCAAGGCATACGAAGCAATGTTAAAAGGCACACCTAAAAAATAATCGGCACTGCGTTGATAAAGTTGACACGATAACCTTCCATCGGCTACATAAAACTGGAACAAAGCATGGCATGGCGGAAGGGCCATTTTATCCACTTCTGCCGGATTCCATGCTGAAACAATATGCCTGCGCGAATCGGGTTTGGTTTTTATTTGCTCTACTACTTTAGAAATCTGATCGATGGTGGTTCCATCCGGAGCTGGCCAACTTCTCCATTGGTGACCATACACCGGGCCAAGGTCGCCATTTTCATCAGCCCATTCATCCCAGATTGATACACCATTATCCTTTAGGTATTTGATGTTGGTGTCACCATTCAAAAACCACAACAATTCATAAATAATAGAGCGAAGATGCAGTTTTTTGGTGGTGACCAACGGAAAACCCTCTGCGAGATTAAACCGCAATTGCCTTCCGAACACGGAATAAGTACCCGTGCCGGTACGGTCGGTTTTAAGGCTTCCGGTTTCCAGTATATTCTGCATTAAATCGAGGTAATTTCTCATCGTGTGGTTTTGAGGAACAAATAAAAGAAAAAGTCCCGACCCCGTAAGAACAGGACCAGGACTTTTCACTAAAAACCAACCCCACTACCCTCTTTTACTTACATTCACATTTCGTGTATTTCCATCAACAGTTATAGTAATAATCCGGTCACAGGTTCCATCACCGTAGTCGACCGTAATTACCTTACTGGTGGCCACATCAGTGAATTGTTTGATGCCACTTACAGCAATCGGACAGCCGCGCTTATACACTAACTGTGCTGTAATAGACATGGTATAGGCTCTCCCTCTGCGGTTTGTACCCGAGGCCGCTACAGCAGCATCACCACATTGCGTCACTACCATGGCATCGTTAAGTGGATTTGCGGCCCGTATCCACTCCCGCACAAAGCAATGCTCACGGGTAGCCTCCGTACCATCCGGCCATACTGCACGACCATCTGCCAGTTGCACCTGGAATTTAGGAGCCTCAACATTACTTGCCGTAACGTTAGTTAACGTTCGTACACCGCTTAAAGCTATATCGTTAACTGAGTAACCGTCAAACGTTGTTGTCACAGTAGATCCTGGCAGGAACCTGCGGCCATTGAAGGTAATGATTATCTTTCCTTTGCGAAGATTACCCAAAACATCTGTACAACCACTACCAAAATCAATTACAATTACACCTTTGGGAACGTTGGGAGTAGAAGCCGCATCCATCGTTATGGTGATCACCACACCGGTGCAATTAAAACGTGGATCAGTAATGGTGATAACACGAGGTCCGTCAGCTACTCTGCCACCATCTGTCGCGTTATCGGCCAACAGTGCAAGACCAGTCATATCATCCGCATCTTCAAAATAATAATCGGTAATAGCATCTTCTGCTATGTCAGCAGCCTCTTGCTGAAGTTGGGCTGATTCATCCGTACACGATACGGCAATACCCAGTAAAGCAACCGTCAGCACGGCAAGTGTGCTTTTCAAAAATGAAATTGTTTTCATATTCAAAGTTTAAGTTTATAAAATTAAAAACAACCCTTAGACTAGCCATCCATTGAAGGGTTTAATCAATTTTGGCATTATTTTGGCCAAGAATTTAAATGCTTTATTTTTAATGAACTAAAAACCAAATCCAATTATGAAAAAAGTACTATTCATTGCTTTAATGGCATGCTTCGTAGGGGTAACGGGAAGCCTGCAAGCTCAAAACGTGTTGAAAATCAACATCTTGAGTCCAATTGTAAAGACAATTAATTTGTCGTATGAAAGAGCGCTTAATGAAAACAGCAGTTTTCAATTAGGATTCTTTTACACAGGGTGGTCGAACGACCTGACCAAGTTCAGCGGTTTTGGAATTACACCTGAGTATCGTTTTTATCTTTCTGATACACCCGCTCCTGCTGGCGTCTATGTAGCCCCTTTTGTGCGGTATCAGAAATTCAACATTTCGGATAAAGATGTTTCCAATAGCGAAGCTGATTTCTCTGCTTTTGGAGGTGGTGTAGTAATCGGTAAGCAGTGGGTATTCAAGGAAAAAATCACCCTGGATTTATTCCTCGGTCCGGCTTACTATTCGGGTAAAGTTTCAGGCCAGTCTGGTGATTCAAATTTTGATACCGATGCGTTTGATGGTTTCGGACTGCGCACCGGGATCAACTTTGGTTTCAAGTTTTAATAAGAACAAATTATTCATGTAATATAGGGGCAGCTTTGGTTGCCCCTTTTTGTTCATCATGAAACTTTTATTCACCACGCTGATTATATTCATTATTTACGTTGCCGGGTTGGCACAAACCAAACCCGTTGCACCTGTTGACTCTACATTCTTCCGGGCAAAGCTTTTGAAAATAAACCTGTTGAGCCCCATAGCTCAGACTTTTTCCGGGGCTTTTGAAAACGTGCTGGGTCCTGAAAAAAGTATTCAAATTGCAGTATTCATTAATGAAATTGGGTTTGGTGTTACCCCGGAATACCGATACTACCTCTCTTCCACACCAGCCCCACAAGGCGTATACATTGCCCCGTTTATACGCTACCAACAACTGGACGGCTATGATGCTACTTTTGGTGGGGGACTCGTTATTGGTAAACAGAATTTTTATAAAAAGAAAATCTCCATTGATGCCTATTTTGGTCCTTCCTACAACACCTTCATTTTTGATGAAGTTTTTAAATTTGGAATCAGGGCTGGTATCATGATCGGCCTGAATGTTAAATCACCAAAGCCATGAGATTACTTGTTTTAATATTTTCGCTGATTGTAGCGCACAGCTACGGGCAAACGCTAAAAATCGCCAAACTAAAATACAATGGCGGTGGTGACTGGTATGCCAACAAAACTGCACTTCCTAATCTGATAGCCTTTTGTAATGCTGAATTGGGCACCATGCTGGCACCAGAAGAAGATGTTGTTGAAGTGGGGAGCAAAGATATTTACCTCTATCCTTACATCTACATGACTGGACATGGCAATGTAGTTTTTTCCGATGCCGAGGCCGCCAACCTGCGCAACTACCTGATTGGTGGCGGGTTTCTGCACATTGACGATAACTATGGATTGGATAAGTACATCCGGCTGGAGTTGAAAAAAGTGTTTCCGGAGCTGGAATTAAAAGAATTACCCTTCGACCATCCCATCTATCAACAGAAATTCAAGTTTCCGCGCGGATTACCCAAAATTCATGAGCATGACGGAAAACCTGCACAGGGCTTTGGGTTAATTTATGAAGGTCGCTTAGTGCTGTTTTATTCCTACGAATGCGATTTGGGTAATGGCTGGGAAGACAGGCGCGTGCACAACACCCCTGCCGAAAAACACCTGGAGGCTTTGCAGATGGGCGCAAATATTATTGCTTATTGTTTCACTAACTCACTGTAAGTAAAAAAAGATGTCCTACGCCTTTCAGTTGTAGGACATCTAATTCATTACTTTCCTCCCAAAACTTCTTCCAGTTTATCATCCAACGCCTGACCACGAAGGTTTTTGGCTATGATCTTACCTTCCGGATTGAGCAATAATGAAAAAGGAATTGCAGTAATATTGTATGTCTTTGCTGCTTCTGATTGCCAGAATTTTAAATCCGAAACGTGCGTCCAGGTTAAACCATCTTCACGAATGCCCTGTAACCAATCGTCCTTGGTACGATCCAATGAAACACCATATACGGTAAAGCCTTTGTCTTTGTACTGATTGTATGCTCTGACGATATTGGGATTCTCTTTGCGGCAAGGGCCACACCATTTCGCCCAGAAATCAACCAATACATACTTGCCACGCAACGAAGAAAGCGGCACTACTGTACCTTCGGGGTTGGGCAATGAAATTTCGGGTGCCATCTGACCGATGGCAAGCGTTTTCATTTTATCCACCATAGAGACAAAATCCTTAGCATGAGTATAGTTTGGCCACTCCTTTCTGAGTTTATCGGCTGTTACCACATACACATCGAAGTAGGCATCCTTGTCCAGCAATTGGCCTTGCAGCACATTAATTACGCCCAACGATGGTGCGCTGCTTTTTACCTTAGCTGCAACTTTATCACTGGCGTCTGTTACTAACTTTTGATAGGCTTTTTGTATCGCCAGAATCGATTTTTCGTCATTGGCTACCTGGGCTTTATTAAAATCGGCAATAAGTTTTTGTGCTTCGGGTAAGGATTGAACACCGTTAATGGTACTTTGTGCCTCACGGATAAACTCAATATCGGGTGAGCCCTTTACTTCGAAAAAACCGGTGGCTTCATTGCCATCAACATTAACTTCCAGGTCATTCTTATGAAGGATAACATCCACCACCTGACGGTTATAAAAATTGATCTTATAATAACCGGGTTCTTTAAGTTTTACTTTTTTCGAAAATGTATAATTGCCTTTCAACTTAATGGTATCCTGCCAACCCGTACCCGCTTTAGTGATCTCCATGATGGAAATGGTACCCCCTTGTTGCGGAAAGCCTACCTTACCTTTCACGGTAACTTCCCAACTGCCATCGTTCTTAGCCTGCTGGCCATTGGAGGAGCAACCCATCAACAACAACACACTGACCAACACAAAACTCATACTAACCTTTAATTGCTTCATTTTTCGTCAAGTTTCTTTAGTAATAATTGATTGGCCACTTTCGGGTCGGCCTTACCCTTGCTGCGTTTCATTACTTCGCCCATAAACATAGCTAATATTCCTTTTTTACCGCGTTTATACTCCTGTACTTTATCCGGAAAATCAGCCACAACACTATCGATGACCGGTAAAATAGAATCTTCATCACTGGATTGCAGAACATTCAATTGCTGTGCCACTTCCAGTGGTGACGTGCCAACATTTTTTAATAATTCAGGCAATATCCGCTGAGAAGCAACTGAAAAACTGATCTTACCCGACTCTACCAGTTGAATAAGTTCGGCTAAGGTAACAGCCGATACAGGAAATTCGTTTGCCGTTAGTGTAAGTTCATTCATAGCCGATTTTACAGGGCCCATAATCCAGTTGGAAACTGCTTTATAGTTTGAAACATGTTTACAAACTTCTTCAAAATATTGGGCAATATCCTTGGTATCGGTGAGTACCTCGGCATCGTAAAAAGGCAACTTGTAATGGGTCGTAAATTTCTGAATAAGCTCCTCCGGCAAGGCAGGCATGGATAATCTTATCTCATCAAGCCAATGTTCAGAAATCTCCACCGGGCTCAGGTCGGGATCGGGAAAATAGCGGTAATCATTCAACTCTTCCTTCGTACGCATGCTATACGTAGCTCCTGTGTCGGCATTGAACAATCGCGTCTCAGAAACGATAGCTACTCCTTGTTCTAACAAACCAATCTGTCGTTCAATCTCTGCATCAATGGCGCGTTGCACATTTCGAATAGAGTTCATGTTTTTGATCTCTACTTTTTTACCAAACTCAATTGCGTCTTTCAACATCACAGAAACATTGGCATCACATCGAAGTGACCCTTCCTCCATATTACCATCGCATACATCCAGGTAGCGAACCAGTTTTCGAACTTCTGTAAGAAATGCATAAGCCTCGGCTGAACTTCGAATAACCGGATCGGTAACAATTTCAATCAGCGGTACACCCGCCCGATTAAAATCAACGAAAGTCTCATCGGTGCCTTCCACGTGCATCGACTTACCGGCATCCTCTTCCAGGTGGATGCGATTCAATTGAACTTTTTTTTCAACGCCATCAAGTTTTATAGAAACATAACCACCTTTACAAATTGGAGTTCGATCCTGTGTGAGCTGATAACCCTTTGGTAAATCCGGGTAGAAATAATTCTTACGATCGAAGATCATGAATCGTGCGATTTGTGAATGGCACGCCAGGCCCATACGAACTGCCAGTGCAACGACCTTTTGGTTAAGCTTGGGAAGTGTTCCCGGATGTGCCAGGGTAATGGCACTTACATTTGTGTTGGGAGCACTTCCATAAGCCGTTGAATCGGCCGCAAAGATTTTACTTTCCGTAAGAAGCTGGGCATGAACCTCAAGACCGATGACGGCTGTATACTTACTTAGGTTCATAGCAATCAGTCCATACCATCAATAATCGATTTTGCCTTTGCAATTACGGCATCCAGTCCACTCAGGTTCTTACCTCCCGCTGTAGCGAAGAAAGGTTGACCTCCTCCTCCTCCATCAATTTCCTTTGCCAGAATTTTTACCAATTCACCGGCATGGTATTTTTTTGTTTCCATAAGCTTCTCGCCTATCATAACAGAAACCTGGGGCTTGCCTTCCACATCGGCTGCAAGTATCAATAACAAATCATCAAACTGGTTGCGCAGTGCGTAGGCGATATTTTTCAGGGCATCCGCATGGGGCACCGATACCTTCTCGATAATTGTGTGTGTTCCGTTTGACTTTATGGCTTTCCTGGCCAACTGATCTTTTAGTGTATTCGCTAACTCCTGATGAATAGCGTCCAGTTTTTTCTCAAGAGCATGTTTTTCTTCCGCCAGGTTTTTAACTGACACGATCAGATCTTTGGGATTCTTCAAGAGGGCCCGCACTTCATCCAGCAATGACAATTCATTTCGAACATATTGCTCAGCAGTTTCTGCGGTAATAGCTTCAATTCTGCGAACACCGGCTGCTACGGAACTTTCCGAAATAATTTTGAACAAGCCGATATTAGCTGACGAGGATACATGCGTGCCCCCGCAAAGTTCAACCGAAAAGGAAGGATCAAAGGTTACCACCCGAACATAGTCACCATACTTTTCACCGAACAACGCCATGGCGCCAAGTTTTTTTGCTTCATCAATAGGCACATTGAGCTTAATGTCGGTATGGATATCTTCCCTGATTTTTGCGTTCACCCGATCTTCCACCTTTTGAATTTCTTCGGGTGTCATAGTTGCAAAATGTGAAAAGTCGAAACGTGTAATTTTTTCATTCACGAGCGAACCCTTCTGTTCAACATGTTTACCCAGCACTTCGCGCAACGCGGCATGAAGCAGGTGGGTTACCGAGTGGTTGTTCATGGTAAGCTTTCGTTTGCGCTCGTTTACCACCGCATGGAATGTTGCCGATAAATCGGTTGGAAGTTTATCCGTAAAATGAACAATCAGCTCGTTTTCCTTTTTGGTATCGATGATGGAAATTTTTTCATTTCCCTGTTGAATGTACCCCGTATCCCCAACCTGACCGCCACTTTCTGCATAGAACGGTGTACGATCGAATACCAATTGAAATAATTCTTTATTCTTTTGAACCAGCTTGCGGTATTTCACAATCCGCACATCGGCCTCCAGAAAATCATAGCCAATGAATTCAGTCTTCTCATCATCCCCAACCAAAAGCCAATCTCCGGTGGCTTTTGCGGCATCAGCTTTTGAGCGCTCTTTTTGCTTTTGCATCTCAACCTGAAAGCCTTTCTCATCAACCGAAAAACCTTTTTCGCGGGCAATCAGTGAGGTTAGGTCAACTGGAAATCCGAATGTATCGTAAAGTTCAAAAGCAAGTTCGCCCGGAACAATTTTATTCTTCAATTGAGTTTCTACAGCCTCAAAGCGCTTGAGTCCGCGTTCCAAGGTTTTCAAAAATGAAATCTCTTCCTCATGAATCACTCTGCCCACATAATCCTTTTGTGCCTCCAGTTCAGGAAATACATCTTTCAACTGATTGGAGAGAATCGGAACTAATTTGTACAAAAACGGCTCACTAAAATTCAGGAACGTATAGCCGTAGCGCACCGCTCTTCTTAAAATTCTGCGGATCACATAACCTGCCCCGGTGTTTGAGGGTAACTGACCATCACTAATCGCAAAAGAAACGGCACGAATGTGATCGGCCATTACACGCAAAGCAATGTCTGTTTTTTCGTTTTGTTTGTACTTAACGTTTGCTGCCGATGCCGTAAAATCTATAAGCGGTGTAAATACATCCGTATCGTAATTGGAAGTCTTTCCCTGAATGGCCATGCACAGGCGCTCGAAGCCCATACCCGTATCAACATGTTGAGCCGGAAGTTTTTCCAGGGAACCATCGGCCTTGCGGTTAAACTCCATGAACACCAGGTTCCAGATTTCCACTACCTGCGGATGGTCATTATTCACCAATTCCTTACCGGGCTTCTTTTTAATTTCTTCTTCTGATCGTAAATCAATATGAATCTCGGAGCACGGGCCGCACGGCCCCGTTTCACCCATCTCCCAAAAATTATCCTTTTTCTTACCTAAGATGATTCTATCCTCTTCAACAAAATCTTTCCATAACCTTTTAGCTTCTTCATCTACCGGAAGGTTATCGGTTTTATCGCCACCAAAAACAGAAACGTACAGTCGCGCCTTCGGAAGCTTGTAGACTTCTGTAAGTAATTCCCACGCCCACGCTATGGCTTCCTTTTTAAAGTAATCGCCAAACGACCAGTTGCCCAGCATTTCAAACATGGTGTGGTGGTACGTATCAATACCCACTTCCTCGAGGTCGTTGTGTTTGCCGCTTACGCGTAAACATTTTTGAGTGTCGGCTACCCGCTTGCTCTTTGGAGTTCCATGTCCTAAAAAGTAATCCTTAAACTGCACCATGCCCGAGTTGGTGAACAACAGGGTTGGATCATTCTTCAATACCAAAGGTGCCGAGGGCACAATAAGGTGAGCTTTCTTCTCAAAAAAGGCTAAAAACTGTTTCCGTATCGTTGCTGAATCCATGAAGGGGTTCCTATCTAAATACCTATATTTTACTATATTTGGCCGCCCAAGGGGCTTGAAATTTAAGCCAAGGCACAAAATTAAGCGGCAATATATGACAACATGCTTATTTCAGTGATTTTTTTAAACCCCTCATGCGTCAACTGAAATACCGATACAACCCCACCACCTGCCGGTACGAACCGGTTCCTCTACAACTCAAAAATATTCTGGGGTCACTAATGATATTCATAGTGCTTTCCGGTGGTCTCTTTATCGGCTTCCTTTTTTTGCACAGTGCATTATTCACTACACAAACTGAGCAAGCCTTGCTTCAGGAAAATGCTGTTCTTAAAGTTCACCGAACGGTTTTGAAACAGGAATTGCGGACCGTTCACGAATCACTTGCCGCCCTGGAGAAGACAGAAAAAATCGTGCATGAAAAAATCGCCAAAGAGCTCACCCCAAAGACAGTATTAAGTTCACTTGCTTTCACGCCCTCTAAAAATAACTCAACTGATTTTTACAACCTTATCAACAAAGCCAAGACTCAATCCGAAAATCTTCTTCATACTACGCGTTATGTCAACTTTTTATTTGGCGATAACCTCTCGATTAGTCGTGAGGAATTAAACCTTTTAACAAACATCCCTTCCCTTCAACCGATAGAAAACAAAGAGCTCACAAAACTTGCCTCCGGTTTTGGCGAACGCACGCATCCGTTTCATAAAGCAAAATACCTGCATAAGGGAATTGACTTTGTTGCACCACGCGGAACTCCGGTGTACGCCAGTGCATCTGGTAAAGTAAGTGACGTACGCCTGAGTGATCTTCAAATGGGCACAGGCAATACTGTTGAGATCGATCATGGCAATGGTTATAAAACAAGATATGCCCACCTGGGTGAAGTAAAAGTAAAACCTGGCCAAGCTGTTTCTAAAGGTGCTGTAATCGGAACGGTGGGCATGACGGGAGGAGCTGTTTCACCACACCTGCATTTTGAAGTGCTGAAGAAGAACAAACACGTTGATCCGGTTGATTATTTAATGGAAGGATTGAACAGTACGGAGTATGCCGCCTTGCGTCTGCTCGCCAAACAAAAAAACCAGTCGCTCGATTAACATGGCCAATCTCTATTACCGATATAACCCCGAGACCTGCCAGTATGAGCGCATCTATCCAAGCAGGAAGAAATTTTTTATACGAGCTGCTGTCTACCTTTTACTATCGCTTATAACCGCCCTTCCGGCAACCTGGTGGTACATTCAGCACTATGCATCCTTACAGGAGCAATACCTGTTACAGGAAAACAAAATGCTGATGGCCGATTGGTCGGAACTGCAGGAAGAAATTGACACCGCTTATGCAAGCCTGGCCGATTTCAGTCAGAAAGATGATGACTATTACAGAACGTTGCTCGATCTTCAACCGCTGTCGCCCAGCATTCGCGAAGCGGGTGTGGGTGGTATAGAAAGAAAGTTTGACGAAGTTGCCGACAATAAACTGGTGAAAGAAAGTTATGAGCGGCTCGAAAAATTAAAACACCAGGTTCAGGTAGAACTCCAGTCTTTTGATGAACTCAGCCTTAAGGCGGATATTCAGTTAAGCAAGCGAGCATCACGCCCAGCTATTTTACCCATACACAATAGAGATCTTGTACACCTGCACACAACGTTTGGAAATCGCTTTCATCCCTTGCTGAGAATATGGCGCGACCACCGCGGACTGGACATGACGGCTCCTAAAGGTGCCCCGGTTTTCGCTACAGGCAATGGAGTGGTGTCGCGTGCCGATTATTCCGAGACGTATGGATTGGTGATTTATATTGATCATGGATTTGGTTACGAAACCCGTTATGCACACCTGTTGAAATATGAATTAAAACTTGGACAGGAAGTAAAACGCGGGCAACTGGTAGGGTATGTTGGTACTACCGGTCAAAGTGATGCATACCATCTCCATTATGAGGTTTTACATAATGGTGTGCAGGTAAATCCTATCAATTTCTTCCAGCGCGACCTGAGTCATCAGGAATATCAGAAAATTGTTGAGCACCCAAAGTATAAGGACTCAATTACCAAATAGGCGTTCAATTCGTTTCGCCTGATGTTGTTCAATTCGTAATTTTGTGGCTTATAATCTGTATAACTCATTGATTCATGATCGCATTGAAGCAATTCCTGTTCACGGCTCTTCTATTTCTTATCATTTTCGATGGCTTTGCGCAAAAAGATGAAGAAGAATCCATTTACAATACCCTGGGCATTACATCGGTTCCCTTTAATGCGCCCGTTTCGTTGGAGTTAATAGCACGGTACCAGCACCGGGTAGCTGCTACAAAAAATCCTAACGATAAATTTGACCGGAGTATTAACTCACCTAAGTCGGTAAACTACCTTCCCGAAAAGAAAAAATTCTATGTGCAATCCCTGGAGGGCAACGAAACGGTAGTGTACAGCATTGAAACCTTTGAAAAGCTAAAAGTTATCCGCCACGTATTCAATGCACAGAATCAGCATCTTTTTAAAGATGGAGAATACAACGCATTCGATTATAAATACCGCTACCGCAAAAGTGATTTTAATATTTTCAGTGGAAAGCCGGTGGAAAGCTGCTTTTCGCACAACGGCAAATATTTATGGGTAACCTATTACCGGAGAAGTTATGATGTGAATGCTGAAAGTCCTTCGGCAGTCGCTATTATCGATACCGAATCAGATGAAATTATTCGGGTAATGCCCACCGGCATACTGCCTAAAATGATTGCAGCCTCACCCGACAGCCGATATGTGGCGGTTACTCATTGGGGGGATAACACCTTAGGCATCATTGATACCAGCTCCGATGATCCCTTTGAATTTAGCTATGTAAACCATGCCATCGTTGATAAACGGCTGGAGGTCAAATTCGAGCCCGGAGTAAAAGTTGATCGCGACAATAATTGTGGATATTGCCTGCGGGGCACCGTATTTACCCCCGATTCAAAATACCTGCTGGTAGGCCGCATGGGTGGCGATGGCGGCATTGCTGTTTTTGATTTGGAGAACAATTACCAATACCTGGGGGTGAGTTATAGTCCTTACTACAACATCCGTCACTTGATTATTTCAGGCGATGACCTGATCATCAGCAGCAATTCAACAGGCCACGTTCAAAAAACCAACTGGCAGGCCTTTATACAAAGCAGGTTGGAAAATGCCGGTAAAAACACCATCGATAAAGAGGCTTGGAAAAGTTGCTATGTGGGCCCGGGCGCCAGAACCATTGTAGCATCATCGGATGGAAAATATGTTTTTGCCTGCGTAAATAATCTTAGCAAAATAATTGTCGTGAATACCTCCACCATGAGCAAAGTTGCGGAGATTCCTGCCGACTCATTCCCAGTAGGGATGGAAATTACCGATGATGATCAATACTTATTGGTGACCGCACAGGGCAAGACTGGTAAAGGGGGCGGCCATTCGGTTATGGTTTATAAGCTCACCATGAATTGAAATATTTTTCCGGGGTAAGAGTATTGGCGGTAATGGATTAATTGTTTACTTTGCTTCACAGCATGGCGTATAAGGAAAAAGAAATCGAAAAACTCTACTACTCCATAGGAGAAGTAGCTGAAATTTTCAACGTAGCCCCTTCCCTCATTCGTTTTTGGGAATCTGAGTTTGATCTTATCAAGCCGAAGAAGAATCGCAAAGGAAACCGGCAGTTTACCAAAGAAGATATTGATAGTGTACGAACTATTTATCACCTGGTAAAAGAAAAGGGATTCACCTTACAGGGCGCCAAAGAAATGCTGCGCAACGATAACAACTCGGTGAAGGATAAAATCGAGCTTATCGATTCGCTCAAGAATGTTCGCAGGTTCCTCGTTGAGCTTCGCGACCAACTGCACTGATATTTTCCCGCTTTGTACAGATTACAATCCTCATTTTATCAGGAATTCAGAACTATTTAGCATTTTTCTGAAATGATTGATCAAAACAGAGTTGCTTTAGTGGCCCTGCATTTTATTACCGGCATTGGCGATTATACCATCCGCCAACTGGTTAGCTATTGTGGTTCAGCCGAGAAGGTTTTTAAAACACCCAAAGGCAAACTCCTGAAAATTCCTGGTGTTGGTCCCGTAATCGCTGAAACCATCACCAAAGGAAGTTCCTTTGAAAAGGCTGAAAAAGAAATTAAGCGGGCAGAAAAAGAATCCGTTGAAATTATTTTCTACCTCGACAAAAAATATCCTTCACGCCTGAAACACATACCCGATGCACCTGCAATGTTGTATGTAAAAGGCAATGTTGATTTCGAAAATCCAAAAACCGTTGGTATTGTTGGTACCCGCCAGGCTACAGCCTATGGAAAAGAACAAGTTGAAAAGCTTGTAGAAGGATTAGTGCCGCACGGAGTATTAATTGTGAGCGGATTAGCCTACGGCATTGATATACAAGCGCACAAACAGGCGTTAAAAAACAACTTACCTACGATAGGCGTAATGGGCAGTGGTATAGATGTTATTTATCCGGCAACCCATAAAGAAACTGCGCACAAAATGTTGGAGCACGGAGGACTGGTTACGGAAAATCCATTTGGCACTAAACCCGATGCGCACAATTTTCCCGAGCGCAACAGAATCATTGCCGGTTTATCCGATGCACTGGTGGTTGTGGAGGCTGCTGAAAAAGGTGGCGCACTGATAACCGCAGAGATAGCGAATGGTTACAATAAAGACGTTTTCGCCTTCCCGGGAAGTATTGGCGTAACCTATTCGGCCGGTTGCAATAACCTGATCAAAACCAATAAGGCACACCTGATATCGTCTGTAAAGGATTTGGAATACATTATGAATTGGGAAGCGGCAAAGACAACCCGTCAGAAAAAAGTTACATCCTTCTCGTTGGATGGTTATACAGAAGAAGAGAAAATTATACTGACCTTATTATTGAAAAAAAGTCCGGTAATGATTGACGAGTTAAGTTGGAAATCAAACCTGCCTGTCAGTCAGTTGGCTTCCGTACTTTTGGGGCTGGAATTTAACGGGGCCGTAAAATCATTGCCCGGTAAAATGTACGCGCTTAGTCGTTAGGTTTCGACTGGCTCAACCAACTGATATCCTTAGTCTTTTTCCTGATTTTTCTGATTACACTTCTCTTTGATCAGTTCATAGGCCTTTAGGTCACCCAACTCCCCTGCCTTACTCAAATCCAGGCAACCGTTTTTCAGGTCACCAAATTCAATGCGTAACAGTCCGCGCATGTAGTACGCATCAACATTTTTCTTATTTATGGCAATAATTTTTGAGCAGTCATTAATAGCATCCTGATATGCCTGTAAATATTGTTTCGCTTTACCACGATTGTAGTATGCTTCAACGAAATTTTCATTAAGCGTTATGGCAGCCGAATAATCATCAATGGCACCATAGTAGTCCTGAAGCTTCATCTTCACATTGCCTCGCGCAAAAAATGCTTCCGTAAGTTTTGGGTTCTTCTCAAGTGCGGTATTATAATCCTTCATCGCACCATGACGGTCATCAAACTGAGACTTTATGTTTCCTCTGAAATAATAAGCCGAAGCATAATTTGGATCAATTTCAAGGGCTTTATTCAGGTTTAGCAGAGCTTCAACATACTCTTCCTTCTCCAGGAGTTCACGTCCTTTTTGGGTGTAATCCTTCGCACCTTGTGCTAAACCTATGGCGGCCACACAAACAAAACCAACCATTACAAATACTCTTCTCATGATCTTTCAATATTTGGAACAAAAGTAGAGTGTTGGCTGGCGAAATGCAGTACAACGTAATATTTTCAATGCTTTGGAAATATTTCATCGGCCAGCAGCAGGCTTTTTTGAAAAGCTTCCTGATTTAAGTCGGGAGCAGCACCATAGCTGCCAAGACATTCCAAAATGGTTTCCGTGGCCAGATTTCCTACCAGGTCATCTTTGGCCATCGGGCAACCGCCAAAACCTTTTATGGCTCCATCAAACCGTTTGCAACCGGCATTAAAGGCAGCCTCAACTTTTTCTGCAGCCGACTTGGGATTTGAATGCAGGTGGGCGCCCAATTCAACCGCTGGAAATTTTTTAGCAAGACTGGTAAACAGAAATGTAATGTTTTCCGGGTTTGATACGCCAATCGTATCCGCAAGTGAAATTATTTCTATTCCCAATGTCACTAAAATGTCAACAAACTGCTCCACGGTTTTAACGTCATACGGATCGCCATACGGATTCCCAAACCCCATGCTGATATAGCAAACTAACTTTTTGCCGGACTGTTGACAGAGCTCCTGGATTTCTGCAACCGTATTGAGGGCTTCAGCAATGGACTTGTTGGTGTTTCGTTGTTGAAAGGTTTCAGAAATAGAAAGCGGAAAACCCAGGTAGGTAATGGCCTCGTGTTTACAGGCCTCCTCTGCCCCTCGGGTATTCGCCACAATCGCCAAAAGTTTAGATGGACTGGCCTCCCAGTTTAGTTCTCCCAACACCTCCACCGTATCACGAAGTTGCGGTATAGCTTTCGGAGAAACAAAGCTCCCAAAATCAATCGTATCAAATCCTACCTCCAACAATTGATTGATGTACCGGATCTTTTTTTCTGTAGGGATAAATTCAGTGAGCCCCTGCATGGCGTCACGCGGACATTCGATAATTTTCATGCTTCAAATTTACAGGCCACCGACAATTAACCTTAATATAAACTGGAGGTAAATCAAAATTGAAGGAAAATAGCTACAATAGTCGGCTATATCTGCGCTTTATCTGCTAAATGAGTTTATTTTAGAATTTTAAAGGATAAAGTTGTCGCTATTGATCATTTTACGCTATGCCACTACCCGAATACTCCGGAACCCTTGGATACAATCGTGCAGCACACCTGTTAAGGCGTGCTTCGTTCGGTCCTACGAAACAACAAATTGAAGCGTTTGCATTGCTCACACCGCTGCAGGCAACCAACCTTCTGTTCCGCCAGGTACTTCCTGACCCATCCATCCCTGTAGATCCTGATACAAATAGTCAGTGGGTAATAACCGGGGTCACCGATCCGGAAAAAATGGAATTTGAATATGAGGAGTATTTTAAACAGTGGTTCGTTGGACAAATGATGAGCACCGGTGTACCACCCGCGTTGTCCCTTGCATACTCCGTGCGCGAAAAACTGGTGATGTTTTTACATACACACTTTACCGCCATACAGGAAAAAATTGGCAGCAGCCGGGCACTGTATTTTCAAAACATGCTGTATCGACAGTTTGCGCTGGACGCAACAGCACTGCCGGAAGTAAATTTCAGGGAACTGACGAAGAAGGTAAGTGTCGACAATGCCATGCTTCGTTTGCTGGACGGCAACCTGAACGTAAAGGGTAGTCCGAATGAAAACTATGCGCGTGAGTTATTTGAGCTATACTCGATTGGCCGTGGGTTAGAAGGTTCACTCCCCCCAACACCGGGCCCGGGTGATTATATCATTTACAAAGAACAGGATGTACAGGCCGCAGCACGGGTGCTCTCCGGTTTCGATTTTGATAATACTTTCTCCAATATCGATCCGGACACGAGTCTGCCGCGTGGTAAAGTTCGTGGTAGCAATACCAACGCCACCGGGCATGACAATGGTGTTAAGCAATTCAGCGACAGTTTTATTGACATAAACACGGGTCTGCCATACGTTATTCAACCCGACCCAGCATTGCTGAACGGGGCGAATCCAACGCTGGAAAGTGCCTTGGATGAAATCAGTCAGTTAATTGACATGCTTTACGAGCAGGAAGAAACACTACGCCATATCTGCCGAAAAATCTACCGGTTTTATGTTTATCATGAAATACCCGTTCCGCTCTATAACACCATTATCGCTGAAATGGCAAATACCTTTCGCACAAACGGATTCAAACTTCAGCCGGTGGTGGAAAATCTTTTACGCAGTCAGCATTTCTACGAGGCAGCTGCTGGTGTGGATGACGATAATTTTGGTGGCATAATAAAATCTCCCCTTGATCTGATTATTGGTTCGCTCCGTTTCTTTAATTATCAAATACCCGACATTAGTGTTTCCGCCTCAGCATTTTATCAAAAGACCGGTGAAATTATTGCGTTGGCCGATAACCAGGGCATGGTGTTTTACCAACCCTTTGATGTTGCGGGATATGATGCCTACCACCAGTTTCCGATTTATCACCGAAGCTGGATAACCGTGAATTACCTCGCCAGGCGGTATGAGTTTATCCGCAGACTGGTATCGGAAATGGAAGATGGTATGTTGAAAGTTGATGTGGTGAATTTTGTGCAAACCAATTTCACTCCTGCCGTTGCAGCCAATGCCCGCAACCTGATTATTGAACTTGCCCGTTTGCTGTTGCCCATAAGCAATAACCTAACGTTTGATACGGCAGCAGATGATACTGCTACTATTACTGCCGAGCGGTTAAATTATTTCCTGGTTTCCTTTCTGGAGAATCCCAAAATTGATGATAATCCGGAAGGCGCCTGGACCATTCGATGGACCAACGGATTTGATCCTGAAACCGTGAGACGCCAGCTTGAAAATTTATTTAATGCGATGATGCAATCCCCCGAATACCAACTCCACTAACATGAAGCGCAGAAATTTCCTTAAAAAAATACCGCTAGCCTTAAGCTTACCCTTTGCTATAAATGGAATACCGTTAAAGGTAATGGCCAACAACCCCCTGTCGCGCCTGGCACAACAAGGTGACAGCGACCGGGTATTGATCATCCTCCAATTACACGGTGGTAATGATGGATTGAATTCCTTAATACCGGTAGAGCAGTATGACCACTATTATAGCCGCAGGGCAAACATCGCCATTCCGAAAAGCAACAGCTTACGGAAATATATTCCATTAGACAGTACCCTTCCGTCCAACAGACAAGTAGGGCTGCATCCTGATATGCAGGCCATGAAAGGCATGTACGATATGGGTAAGGTTGCCTTCGTACAGGGTGTATCGTACAGAAATAATAATGGCTCACACTTCCGCGGACGCGACATCTGGTTTATGGGGGGTGGCTCCGATGACTATTTCTCTTCCGGATGGTTGGGCCGATACCTCCAGCAGGAATATGCTCCATTGGAGTACCCCGCTGATTTCCCAAATGACGATATGCTCGATCCGTTAGGTATTGAAATGGGCAGCGATGTTTCGCTGATCTTCCATCAGGAAAATAATATTCCTACTTCCCTTTCGCTCAATGATCCCGTTGGTTTTGCCAACCTGGTGGAAGAACTCGAAGGCTTTCAGGACAAGGACATAGATCCGCGTGGCAAGCCTCCTGAATTCCTTGACAGCTCGCCCTATGGAAAGGAAATGAATTGGATACTCGGCCTGGAAAAGAAAACCGATGACTACGCCAAGCGCTTGTATGAAGTGTATCAGGCAGGAGGAAATACCTCCACCACCTATCCGGAAGTCTATCCATTCAATGCACCTACCGGTAGCAAACGAAATCACCTTTCTCCGCAATTGAGACTTATTGCACGATTGCTGGCCGGTGGTTGTAAGACCAAAGTATTTATGGTAAAGATTGGCGGGTTTGATACACACGCATCGCAGGTAGAAAGTTATGACCCAACCATGGGTATACATGCTGCCCTGATGTATCACATATCAACGGCTATGAAAGCCTTTCAGGATGATTTAAAGGTTCGTGGATTGGAATCCAGAGTATTAACCGTTACCACATCAGAATTTGGGCGAAGAGTGCATTCTAATGGAAGTTATGGAACCGACCACGGCACTGGCGGACCCATATTTGTTTTTGGACGCGGGGTTAACCCCGGGGTAATTGGCAATGTACCCGACATGACACGCGATAATATTGAGATGCAATACGACTACCGGCAGGTATATGCCAACCTGCTAAAAGACTGGATGCTGGTGGATGAACAGAAAATCAATAACGATATCTTTTTTGGAAACTTCATTGACGGCCCACGCGAAGAAGGAGGATTTTATCAGCCCCTTCCCTTAGCGGTTCAGGTAATCTCCAGCACTGATACATTTGTTCAACAACGCTTTTATTTAGGAGATTGCTACCCCAATCCGGCAAAAGCCCAAACCGCCTTTACCTTTATGATCAATGCCGAGGGCTTAGTACAGGTAATGCTTTACGATCGCAGCGGCAAACCCATAAAACACCTGGTGAAACAAAATTTTGAGCCGGGTGAGCATAGTATACCGGTAGACCTGACAGGAATTCCGGCAGGATTGTATATTTATAAAATGAATATGGGTGCCTTTGAGCAATCAAAAAAACTTGTTGTGATTAATTAACGGATGAAAAAACTCTACTCACTTTCTTTACTGCTGCTCATGGCTGCCCTTGCCTTTGGCCAGCCTCCCAAAAAGAAAACTCCGCAAGCCTATAACAGTCGGGCGACCAATGCACCCGGAGGAAACTTTTTGGATAAGCAATGGTGGCTGGGCCTGAAAGCCGGTGTAAACCTATCCGATGTTTCTGTGGAAAAACGCTATTCGGCATTATCTCCGGGCAATTATCCCGCATCGCAAACAGATAAAGCATACGATAACTTTAATGCTATTGGAAGCCAGGTAACTTTAGAGGTGAGTTTTTATTACAAAGGATTTTCCTTCAGCCTGCAGCCGGCTTACCGCCATTCGCTTTTTACCTATTCCAATAACTATGAGTGGAGCGATCCTGAAAATGCTTCAAACCGGCTGGAGTTGACCTATGACAATGAACAAAAAGTTGATCATGCTGAAATACCATTGATCTTCAAATATGATATTATAGGTAACCGACTTCGTCCTTATGTGCAGGTTGGTGTTTATTATGGGTTCCTCATCAATGCCAACAAGTCTGTGGAAGTTTCGGGTATAGACTACGCCTCGGGCGGTACTAACAAATTCATTAACGACCCGGTGATTATCGGTGCTAAAGATCTTTTTGCCCAAAATCATTGGGGACTTTTAGGTGGTATTGGTGCCAACTACAATCTGGGTAATGTGCGGTTAAACCTGGACATACAGTACCGCAAAGGCATGAGCCTCATCAACTCAACCGAAAACCGCTTTGGCAGCGACCGGCTTTCAGGCATTGGTGAAGCTATGGACGATATTAAACTCAACAATCTGGCCTTTTCATTCGGATGTTTATTTCCAATGCGGTACCTGGCCAGTGGATTTAAAACTTTGGATCAACGATGATAAAGCAGCTATTCTCCGTCCTGCTGGCAGGATTTTTACTGGTTACTTCTTGTGTAGAAGAAACCAATCCTGAATTCGATCAAAAATCGTTTACCAAGATTTACGATAACAACCTGTTTACGACAAACTATTTCCCCATTGATATGGTGCAAACCCCCGATGGCGGATACCTTATTCTGGGTGGACGCAGGTTGGCCGAATCTAACTTTACAGGCATTTACCTGATGAAGGCTGATAAGGATGGAAACTTTGTGAAGGAAATAGAAGTAGACGATAGCTATGTTAACCCCATCGCTCAGCTCGCCTTTATTAACGACACCTATAACTTTTTCTGTATGGATCCCCTTACCCTTCAGGTACAACGGGTACAAACCGATGCAAACCTGGAGGGTGTGAACATTTCGGCTGTGGGTGGAGATCTATACTACCCCTGTGCCTCCCGGGTGGATGGGAATAATTACGTGCTCCTCACCTATGATCACCTTACTAAGCAATCCGTTATAGCCGTGGTAACTGCCAGCGGTGCAGTGAGTCAATCCAAAGCATTTACAATAGGTGCAGGCGACAAGGTAGAAGAACCCATTATTAACCATTTCATCCGCACAGGCAGGCAATATCCTTTTGAGGCAGGCCGGATTCCGGGCGGACTGTATTACTTTAATGGCTTTTACAATTACACATTCTCGCTGGTATTTACTGATCTGAACCAAAATGATCCGCGTGGGGTAGTGCAAGGCATTCAGGATGACGGGGGCTTTAGTGCGTTACTGCCCCTATCAATCACAAAATTTGCCGGTGCCCGGTTTAACTTCGGTGATAACTACCTGTTGCCCAATGTTATTTTAAATCCAACCGGAACTTCCTCCAGCGTGGACCTCGGAGGAAACACATTGCCCGAACTTGAACCCAATGCGAAAGTGAAAATTATCCGGGCCACCATCAACACGAAAAATGTATTGGTCTATGGAAGTAATACACGCTCCAAACAAATAGGCTTATACTTCTACGATGAAGCTACCGGAACCTTCCTCACCAGTAAGTATCTCGGGTTTTCAAATCCATTTGAAATTGCCCAGGTAATTACAACGGAAGATGGAGGACTGGCCGTTTGTGGAACCACCTATATTGCCGGCCGCTTTCCACGAATCTGTTTGATAAAAATCGATGCCAGCGATCTGACGGGGATACAATAATTCAAAAGCTATTGCTCGCATTGCATTGGCATAGCGTATAGGACGCCTAAGGTTTTTTATGCACCTTCGCACGGTTGTCTATTGTTTATGATCGCAATTCAAAAGAACATCGACCTTAAGTCCTTCAATACATTTGGCATCCAGGCGAAAGCCCAATATTTTACTTCTGTCGCATCCCGGGATGATCTGGGTGAACTCATCCAATCCGATATTTTTAAAAACGAAAAGCACCTCATATTAGGCGGGGGAAGTAATTTACTATTAACAAAAGACTTCAGCGGGCTTGTTATTCAAAATAAACTAAACGGCACCAGCACCATTGAAGAAAATGACAATACCATTACGCTGCGTATTGCGTCAGGTGAGCCCTGGCATCCATTCGTGTTGTATTGTGTGCAGCATAACTGGGGCGGAATCGAAAATCTATCACTTATACCCGGTACCATGGGTGCTGCACCCATGCAAAATATTGGAGCGTATGGTGTAGAACTATGTGACGTTGTTGAAAAGGTAGAGGGAATTGATCTTGCAACCGGAGTGCTGCGAACCTTTACCAACGCGGAGTGCGAGTTCGGATACCGGGAAAGTGTGTTCAAAAAAGAGTTGAAAGGAAAAATTTTTATCTCAAGTGTTACTTTAACCTTAACCAAAAAAAATCACTTGTTGAACACAGAATACGGAGCGATTAAAGACACCCTTCATGCTATGCATATCACTTCACCAACTATACAATCCATCAGTGACGCTGTCATTGCGATACGCAGAAAAAAACTTCCTGATCCAACCGCTATTGGCAATGCAGGAAGCTTCTTTAAGAACCCGGTCATCACTGCAGAACACTATCATTCATTAAAAAAAATATTTCCGGAAATACCCGGATATTCCACTGAAAATCAATTAGTTAAAGTTCCAGCAGCCTGGTTGATTGAACAATGTGAATGGAAAGGAAAACGATTTGGTGATGCCGGTGTGCATGCACATCAACCACTTGTATTGGTGAACTACAATAACGCCAGCGGTGAAGAAATTTTTTCACTTGCAATGAACATTCGCACATCAGTTCAGCAAAAATTTGAAATTGAATTAACACCAGAAGTGAACATCATTTGAACTAAAAATGATTACCCGATTTTGAAGTATCGGACTGTTAAAAAAATCACACAGCCAAAAAATTTTATCAAAAAATTTTTGCGGATTAAATTTTTGTTATAACTTTTCACAACTTTTTAACCTTAAACATTTAACGCTATGGCAAAGAAAGCGAAAAAGGCAGCAAAGAAGAAAACAGCTAAGAAAGCTGCCAAGAAGAAGAAGTAATTAGGTAACCCCTAAAAACTTTGCGAAGGGAAGTAATTTAGAATTACTTCCCTTTCGTCTTTTTATGGCGTTCCTATTCTGTTTGTTTAACATCCATTCACACGGTTGCATAAATTTAAAAGACTGTTGACTTGCAATACCCTACCTCAAGTCTGTAATTTTGAATGAAATTTTATCATTCGTCAACCAAAAATGACTGTCATGGCTAAAGCAACTGAAAAGAAATCACCTCAAGCTCCTGCAAAAAAAGCTGCTGCTCCGCGCAGTAAAGCTAAAGCCACACCTTCCCTATCGATCGATAAAGTAAGTGAACAGGTAATCGAAAAACTTCAGGCACTCAATGCTGAACCACAACTGCAAGCCGACATTGCCTGGTGCCTGGGAAGCTATCGCTATGATAAAAACCCGGTGGGCCTTATTCAAAATTGCACAATAGCACTATCGGTACTGAAAACAGTAAAGGCAAAAAATGCAAAGGCTGTTCCGGCTAAACTAATTACTGATCTTGAGAAGGCTTTAAAGCAAGCATAATCTTAAATCATGTGTGTTACGTTGGTGAGCTGACCCTGGTATTTAACAGCCTCCACACCAAAGCGAATCAGAAAATCGACACCCTCATCTGAGGCCAGACCTTTGTGTTCGGCATAGGAGTTCAGGTAAATAACCCGTGTAATACCCATAGAGTAGATAATACGGGCACACGCCAGGCATGGGGATAGGGTAACATATAAGGTGGAACCCTCTACTGCCGTTTTATTTTTCACTGCATATAGTATAGCATTCTGTTCTGCGTGTATGGCCAGCGAACAGCCGCCCTTGGAATCGCGCGGACAACCCTTTTCAGGCCACTCCTCATCACAATTGTGCGTTCCTGAGGGCGGGCCATTGTATCCGATAGAAATAATGCGCGTATCCTTGGTGAGCACAGCCCCCACATGACGCTTGATACAATGCGACCGTTTGGCAAGGTTTACTGCCAGTTCCATAAAAATATCATCAAAAGCTGGTCGGGTCATCTGTAGATTTGCACGAAGCGTTTACTAATTACTGGGTAACAGTTTATATTCGCCAAGTTAATGGTGTCGGATGGTTGAAACAATGTATCGCATTCTAATTCTTCTCTTTCTCGTCCTCGAGGTCAACGTTGCCGCTGCACAGCAAGCTATTAAACCACGTTTAAGCCCGGCAGCTATTGTAACGGCAAAGTATAAGGATACCTACATTAAAATCACCTACGGCCAGCCACACAAACGCGGCCGTGAAGTATTTGGCAAACTTGTGCCCTTTAATGAAGTATGGCGAACCGGTGCCAATGAAGCTACAGAAATAACCTTAACGCGCGATGCCTATTTAGGCGGAAACCTGATACCGGCAGGAACCTATACACTTTTTACAATACCAGAACCTGAAAAATGGACTATCATCATCAATAAAGAAAATGGCCTTTGGGGATCCTATAACTACAACGCCAAACTCGATTTAGTACGCTTTGATGTGCCCGTGGGCGAAACCGGTAATACCACCTATGAAGCTTTTACGATAGTAATTGACCAGCGAAATAATGTGGCCGATCTTTTGCTATTATGGGATAAAACAAAAATAAGCATACCCATTCAGTTTATTGAACCAAAAATATGAAGCATTCTTCCATCCTTATCATAATGTTGTTTATTTCCATTGCGGGTTTCACCCAGGACGACCTGACCGAACTGGACAGGCGAAATGGATTTAAGAATATTAAAATGGGTATGCATATCGATTCAGTGGCTGGATCAAAATTCAAAAAAGATATTAAGGAAAAGGGTCATCACCCGGCTAAACTGTTTGAAGTAATCAACCCGGAAAATGCCACCATTGGCGAAGTGGTGGTGAACAAAATTGAGGTAAAAACCTACAAAGACCTGATTTATGAAATCTCCGTGATCACCGCAAAAGACACCCGCCTGATGAAAGGCATGGAGAGTGCATTAGGAAAACCCATTTATGACGTACGCGATGAGAGCTATACCTGGATAGGAAAAAACCTGACCCTGAAATTTAAACCTGCTTCTAAAACTTCTCTTGAGCTACTCTATTCTTCAGCTATCATAAAGCGAATGATGGACGAAGACAAGAAGAAAAAAATAGATGATATTGCTGATGACTTTTAGCCTGATGCCGGGTTACTTTTTTCTTTTATCAACTACTACCTTATTTCTTTTAGACCACTTCCGGTACACAATTGCAGCAACTACCAGTATGCACAACGCAATAAACTGTGAGTTTGAAACATAATCTTCAATCACAAATCCCCGGGCCTGATCACCCCGGAAATACTCCAAACCAAATCTTCCAAGGGCATACAGCATGAGGTACATCAAAAATAATTGTCCGTGAAACTGCTTCTTCGATCGGAGAAATAATAACCCCATCATAACCAGAAGTATAAATCCGGCTTCCATGAGCTGCGTAGGAAACAAGGGAGTATTCAACGGGTTTGCCTGGCAGGCCGGATCAGTAAACGTGACGCCAAACATGCTGGTCGTTGGCTTCCCATAACAACATCCGGCCATAAAACACCCTACCCTGCCTAACATGTGTACCAGGCAGGTTACCACCGCCATAATATCGAGCATTTGGTATACCGGCAATTTGTTCCTTTTAAAATACCACAACATGGTGGGCACGGCAAAGAGAAATGATCCGTAGAACACAAACCCGCTCCCCGTTAATAATCGTCTGGGACTCTCGATGTACAGCGATGGGTTTTCAAAGAACAGAAAAACCTTACCACCAACCACAGCGGCTATAAAAATGAAGAGAAAAAGATTATTCGCCTGATCAAACGTCAGGTTTACTTCCCTTTTACCCTGAATGGCCAGGTACGCCACGGCCACAATAACCCCAACGGCAATCATAAAGCCGTAGGAATAGATAGTGAAGTTTCCGAACTCAAATAATTCAGGATGCATGGGCAGATAACTTCGTTTTTATCCTACTAGCACACTACTTCACGTATGAAATGCGGTATACCACATTGGCCTGATCATCGGATACCAGCATAGAACCATCATTTAAAACCAATACATCAACCGGTCTGCCCCACACCTTTTGGGTTTCATCATCCAGCCAACCGCTGGCAAATGTTGTATAGCTTGTGGCTTTAGTATTTCCCTGCACATTCACTAAACTTACACGGTATCCGATTTTTTTTGACCTATTCCACGAACCATGTTCAGCAATGAATAGCTGATTTTTGTATTGACCCGGAAACATAGAACCGGTATAGAATTTTAACCCCAACGGTGCCGTGTGCGGTCCTAGATTTTGCGCAGGCACGGTAAAGTCGCTGCACGGGCGCTTACTGCCGAATTCAGGATCTTTTATGGTACCCCCATGGCAGTATGGATACCCGAAGTGCATACCGGCTTTGGGCGCATAATTCAATTCACAAGGAGGTATATCATCGCCTAACATATCGCGGCCATTATCGGTAAACCACATTTCTTTTGTTTCCGGATGCCAGGTAAAGCCAACCGTATTGCGAACACCGTGGGCAAAAATTTCACGGCCGCTGCCATCCGCATTAATTCTGGTAATCGATGCAAAAATTTCTTCTTTTGATTCGCAGATATTACAAGGCGCCCCTACCGGAACGTAAAGTTTTCCATCCGGACCAAACGCAATGTATTTCCAGCCATGATGGGTTTTATCCGGATAGGTATCATTTACAACAACCGGTGCAGGCGGATTAGCCAGTTTGGATTCGATGCCAACATACTTCAGTATACGACTTACTTCTGCAACATACAGATCACCATCTTTGAAGGCCACACCGTTGGGCATGTTTAAGCCAGAAGCAATTACCCATTTTTTATCGGCCTTAAAATCACCATCGGTGTCTTTAACCGCATAAACTTTATCACCATTTCGGTTTCCAATGTATAGCACACCGGAGGGACTCATCGCCATAGAACGGGCATTCTCCACTTCAGCAAAAACATCAATCTTAAAACCAGCCGGCATTTTTATCTTTTCAAGGGGTAATGTCTTGGAATACTCGGTTAAGGCTTCCACACTTCCGTCATCACCCACCGGAAGCTCAACAACAGCAGGCTTTGAACCACTGTTACATTGCAATAAGGCCACCATCAATAGAGCAACAGGAAATACAAATTTTGATATCCGCATAATCATAAGTTTAAGCCGGAAGATAAGCCTAATCGGAATGAATATAAACCAAATTTTTAGGGATGGTAATACAAAGGGATTTTGGTCTCAATGAAGTTTAACCCTTACAAAAAATTATCTTTGCGGTTAAATGATATCGATAACCAACCTTTCATACTTTATAGGTGGACGCGCCCTCTACGAAAACGCCAATATGTTCATTAAGCCAAAAGACAAAATAGGGCTTATTGGGCTGAATGGCAGAGGAAAATCAACCCTATTGAAGCTTATTAACGGTGAATTAACACCGGATTCGGGCAGCATCAGCAAAAGCAACGAATGCACCCTTGGTTTTCTTAACCAGGATCTGCTCTCCTACCAGACCGATGACTCCATTCTTACCGTAGCCATGGGGGCGTTTAAAGAAGTAGTGGATATGGAGCGGCAGATGGAAATTCTGATCCACCAATTGGAAACGGAGTACCATGAAGACCTGGTGGAAAAGCTTACCAAACTTCAGGAAAAATATGATCATGCAGGCGGCTATGGTATGCAGGCCAAAGCCGAAGAAGTACTGGAAGGAATTGGGTTTACCACTGCCGATTTACACCGGCCTTTAAAAGAGTTTTCCGGGGGCTGGCGCATGCGGGTTATGCTGGCAAAGTTGCTGTTAGAGAAGCCCTCACTGCTCATGCTGGATGAGCCAACCAACCACCTGGATCTTCCATCAATTGAATGGGTAGAAGACTATTTAAGGAATTATGATGGTGCGGTGATTATTGTATCGCATGACAGACGGTTTTTAGATAATGTAGTGAACAAAATTGTTGATGTTACCCAGCAACAACTCGTTAGTTATGAGGGCAACTACTCTTTTTACCTGGAAGAAAAAGAGTTGCGTGAACAAATCCAGCAAAACGCCTACGAGAACCAGCAGCAGAAAATAAGGCAGACCGAACGCTTCATTGAGCGTTTTAGAGCAAAGGCCACTAAAGCTCGCCAGGTGCAATCAAGGGTAAAGGCCCTCGACCGCATGGAAAAAATTGATGAAGTAGTGAATGATACCGCTGCCGTAAATTTTAAATTCACTTTTCACCAGCAACCCGGCCGGTACATTGTTACGCTCGACAATATTTCAAAGGCCTATGGGGCATTGCAAATTCTTAAAAACACCTCTATTACCATAGAACGCGGTGATAAAATAGCCCTGATTGGCGCCAACGGAAAAGGTAAGTCTACCTTGCTGCGCATTATTGCCGGCACGGAACCCATAGAAGGCAACAGGACACTCGGGTATAATGTTATTCAAGGATTTTTTGCCCAGCATCAGCTTGAGTCCCTCCACCTCGAAAATGAAATGCTGGACGAATTAAAACAGGCAGGCTCAGGCAAAACAGAGCAACAACTTCGAAATGTTTTGGGGTGCTTCTTGTTTTCGGATGAAGATCAATTCAAGAAAATAAAAGTGTTATCCGGTGGGGAAAAATCACGCGTAGCACTTGCCAAAACATTGATATCCGAAGCTAACTTTTTGTTGCTGGATGAACCTACCAACCACCTGGATTTTATTTCAGAAAACATTCTGATCCAGGCCTTGCAGCAATACCAGGGAACATTTGTGGTGGTCTCCCACAATCGACATTTCATCAGCCAGGTGGCGAATAAAATCTGGTACATTGAAGACTACCAGATAAAAGAATACCCGGGCACCTACGAAGAATATGATTACTGGAAGAAAAAACGCGAGGCGGAAAGTAAAATACAGCCCGATACCACTAAGCCGGGTAAACCGGTAAAAAAACAAGAACAACCAACGGTAAGCTCAAAACCTTCTAACGGCCAATCATTAAAGCCGCTTCAACGCGAGTTAGAGAAAGTTGAAGAAAAGATTGAACAGCTTACGGCTGAAAAAAATAAGCTGGAAGAACAAATGACACTGCCGGAAGTATTTGGTAATTATGAAAAATTCAATGAAGTGCAGGTTGCCTTCGATAAGGTAACGGCAGCACTGGATGAAGCCAACAGCCAATGGGAAAAGCTTGCCATGGAGTTGGATGAACGCTCCAAATCAGTTTAAGGGTTACAGTAATCGCAATACATAGGATCTTCGGCTTCTTTGTGCTTTGGAAAAAGCTTTCGCTCCTTAAAACCACAAACCCTACAGGAATAATGATGCGCCAAAATACTTTGTGTAGGCGAGGCGCACAATGAACATGGCAAACCAATCTCAAAATCGGTAAGCTTAAAGTATAGGCCATTACATGACGGACATCTGTTAGTCAGTGCGTTGAGCATGGCCTGTGTAGCTTGTCCGATAACAACCATACGTGAGGGATTGTACATAGCCCGCATATCCGTTTCTGTATATGCTTTGCCATAGCGTTCCTTCATCCTGTTAAAGGCATCTAATAAGCGATTATAATCCTGAATGCCTTTTTCTATTACTGTTGGCTTATGGAGATTGTTTTTAAGGATTATTGCATGGGAAGGAAAGTTTACCCGTTTTGCAAAGTCAAGCAACGCATCACTGTTGACAACTTCCGCGTGTGAAAAATTAGTTTCTGGCGAAATGGATTTACCGATGCAGTGAATATCCAAAGCACGATCGAAAAAATATACCAGCTCTTCGTTAACAGGCACCCCGAATAGGTAGGGATGTGGACCAAAACTTCCTTCACTGGCCACGGCCAAAGTAAAACCGGTTTCCTCCATCGCCAATTCGCATTTGCGGCTGGCTACTTCTTCCGCAGTCCCAGTCCTTTCAATTTCACCGCTAAAAGTTCCCAGCAGATCGGTATTAAGTTCTTTGATTACATGAACGTTAACACCCAGTGTTTGCTCCAGCAAGGACCGCATTACGCGATCCTTGTTGTGCATGGTGGCAATAACCAGGTTTCTTCCCTGAAACTCCGGAACCATTAATTAAAAAAGTTAAGGTTATTGGCCTTGTCCTAAGGAATAGGCCGCTTTACCATCGAAGTGGTAAAGATTTTCCGTCTTGATAATATCAATATTGGCATCCGTTGCACGCTGCAACAATTGGATAATATCATTTTTCGTCAGCAACCGATCTTTCGGTTTGAACCGGCAACGCCAATGGTCGGTACAAAAGGTTTCCTCAAAACCTTCGGGCCACACTTTTATACCACGGTTGGTGATCATGGATAACGTTACATCTGCTAATTGCATGGGTTGGATGATTTTTGCTAAATCATCAGGTGAAGTGCCGCTCCAGTGAACAAATAAGTCGACACCAACAAGTTCCTTCTTAGCAGGGGCTTTACGGTTATATTTTTTAAGATTCAGTGTTGCATTCTTTGCATAAGTAACCGCTTTCAATTGCGTTGGCTTTTTGCCCAGGTTAGCGATTACGGCATCGGCAAACTCTTTTGTACCCACTTTTTTGGTGCTGGTTTCTTCCTTATAAATGTCATACGTGTGAATGCCCTCTTCAATGGTCTTTAACCAGGCATTTTGAACTTTCTCAGCGACATCGGTCTGACCAATGTGATTTAACATCATAATAGCTCCTTGCAGTAAACCCGAAGGATTAGCCATATTCTGTCCGGCTCTGCGTGGTGCTGATCCATGGATGGCTTCAAACATGGCGCATTGCTCGCCAATATTAGCCGAACCGGCCAGTCCTACAGACCCTGCAATTTGGGCTGCCACATCGGAAAGAACATCACCATACAGGTTTGGCATTACAATCACATCAAAAGCTTCGGGTGTATCTGCCATCTTTGCGGCACCTATATCAATGATCCAGTGTTCATTTTCAATTTCCGGATATTCCCTGGCGATTTCATCAAATACCTGGTGAAACAACCCATCGGTTTGCTTCATAATATTGTCTTTGGTAAAACAGGTTACTTTTTTTCGGCCATATTGCTTTGCATATTCAAAAGCATAGCGTACAATTTTTTCGCAACCCGGGCGGCTGATCAACTTTAAGCATTGCACTACCTCATCGGTTTGCTGATGCTCAATACCGGCATATAAATCCTCTTCATTCTCCCGTACGATAACAACATCCATTATCGGATGCTTCGTTTTTACAAATGGGTGCAAGCTTATGCATGGACGGATGTTTGCATAAAGACCTAAGAATTTTCGGGTGGTTACATTAAGGCTTTTGTATCCGCCACCTTGTGGTGTAGTAATGGGTGCCTTCAGAAAAATTTTATTTCTGCGAATGATGTCCCACGATTCTTTTGCTATACCGGATGAATTACCGGCCAGGTAAACCTTTTCACCAACGTCAACTTCATCAATTTCAATTTTTGCACCGGCCGCCTTAATGATGGCGAGTGTGGCATCCATAATTTCCGGCCCGATACCATCGCCTTTCGCAACTGTTATTCGTGTCATAGATAAATGGGTTTAACGGCCGCAAAAATCGGCAAACCCATTTATTAGTTTTTATTTATAATTACTATATATATCATAACAATTACTTATACATCACCGGAAGCCAAAACCCATCTGCACCACTACCCTGCTGAGGTCATACTCGCGTGTAATGGTGGGCGGAAGCCCCCACCACCATGCTGGTGTGTAACTAACGTTGGCGTATTGAAATTTATAGCCGGCCTGAATATACATTCTTGATTTACCCCTGCCAACCCGATAACCGATCATGGGGTTAACAACAAAGCCACCCTTTTGCCGAAGATAAATCTCATTCTCTAACGGGTAAATGTACCGTCCCCACGAATACCCTGAATTCAGTTGTACGTAAACAGCATTATCCCGAAGCTCGCTGTCAATTGTAATGGAGCCTACCAATGGGAACAGGCGCCAATCATGGTACACATCCATACCTGCTCCCAGGGCTATTTTTACACCTGTTGGAAATTTTATTCCATGAAGGGTAAGAAAACTGAACGTAAAATCTTTTCCGTTGGCACATTCGCCACACCCAATAAGCGTACCGGCAACAAATGAATTATAGTAGCTGACCCTTTGCCTGACAGAATCTTGTTGTGCGAATGAATTATTACCTAAACTAACCAGCAAGCACGCTATTATCAGCCGGATCGTCATTTCACTTTCCGAATTTGACTTAATAATTTAATATTCAAAGGATCGGTATAATCGTATTGGAAGATACCATCATCGCCTATCAGCATCAGTACATTATTGAAAGGTATTACATCAAAGGCATGTATGTTTCTATAGTGCTTCAACAACTTCTTATCAATATTCAATTTGTCGCTTACATCAAATACTTTTAGCCCCGCGTCACCATCGCAGATAAACAATACCGGGTCATCGATACCTAAACCATGCGGGTTATGCATGGGATATACCTTAACCAAACTGGGCGATTGTATGTTTGATATGTTCAAAACCTCCAACTGGTTTGTAAATCCATCGCACTGCGTTCCTGACCGTAAGGTAACGTAAGCATAGTTTCCACTCACCACTACCGGATCGCAACTGTTGATATGCGAATAGGTTGTGATTTTTACCGGGTTCTCCGGCACCGATAGATCGAAAATATGCATGCCGCTGCGAGCACCAATAAATAACCTGTTATCGTATGGGAAAATTGTTTCAATATCCCACGCCAGGTATTGTGCTGATTTCTTCTCAGGCACTGCAGGAAGACTAATATCTGCTGTAATTATATTCCCCGCATCAAGCATATAAAGGTAATCGTTGTTGATGGTAAACCTGGCCATGGAGCCGCCAATGCCGGTAGAATTTCCCGGAGCCAACGCCATGGTGGCATCGAATGATGCCCGTTCGGCAAAAGCAATTCCATTCCCAAATCGAATACCACCCCAAAGCTCAAACCTTGTATCGCAATCCTGCTCAACAACAGGCATTTCTTTTTCAATCCAATTGGTTACTACACCGCGCTCAGCATCAGCATAAAAACCAAGGCTATTATAGTTGCTAAAAACACCCTCTAAACGATTGACTTCAGTTATCTGATTCAAGTTAGAAATATCGAGCACAACCAGATCAATATAACTATCAGCATACAAGGAAGTGTTGCGAATAGCCAGGTCAAAATTACCCGGAATGTGGATGAAGCTTTTGATTAACGGATTGGATGGATCGCGATTGTCAATAATGTGAATGCCTTCATTCGGCTCATTCACAAACAGCAATCCATCCTTGAAATAAATTTTACCGGAAATTTTAAGTGGCTGAGCTGCTTCATGCTTTACACCACTTCGAATGGTGGTCAGCGGAGTGTAAACCGGTTCGTAATATTTGTAAACTATTGTTTCCGTGCATTTGTCAGTGCAACTTTCAAGCAAAATACTTAAACCCAGCAGTGTTGAAAGAATAAGTAAGGCCCACAGGCGGGAGTTTTTGTCGGGGATTGAATTCATAGGAGTAGGTTTTTTTTGTTAGACCCTATTGCAAGACTTGAGGTTGGAAGTCTACCGGAAAATATACCGGAAGCGCAAAGCCACGTCAAACGTGATGGGTGCTACTTCAGTATTTACATCTGATTTATAAATGGAGTTGAGCGCATACCGCAACCCGGGATTTACCGCTATCCGGTAGTGATTGGAAAATTTATAGCTGAACTCAGTTCCGGCCAAACCGCTAAAATTAACAGTTCGGTAAGGTGAATCAGCTCCGGCATTTTGGGTTAGTTTATTTATGCCTGAAACACTGGGGGTTAATGTATTTACAATAAAGAAATCGGTGGATACGCCACCGTTCAACTGAATGGAGAAATCCTTATCTACCAGCAGGTAGCCGGCCTGAACGGGCAGGCTGATAAACTGAAGATTACTGTTTACTCCGTAAGGGGTGCTGGCATACGAAACAGATTGGGCATTGGAGAAATCATTTAACGATGCCGCACGATAGGTAGCGGATTCCATTGACACTACCGTAGACGTATAGGATGCATTTTGCGTGAGGTAACTTAACCCACCTTGTAGTACAAACCGATCAGTTATACGGCCGCCAACCTGGACACCCACCGAATAACTTGAGCCCGCGGAGGGGCCAGCATTAGCACTTGCCGGACTTTGATTGTTGCCCGATGAAAGACTTTGATTTACGGAAACCGATGAACTGGTGTTCGGATTAAAGCTTCCTGCTCCAACCCCAAGGGATGTCCATATAGTTTCTGTACGCGTACGCTTATCCATCGCTGCATATTTTTTTTCTTCATCGTTAAGTTTTGCTAACAACAGCTCTCCCGGATCAGGCGCTGTGTAAGGATCGGCAATAATTAACTTCGGCTTTGAGGTATTGGCCAAAGGAGGTAGAGGCCGGTCAACGAACCGATCAGTAACACGATTGTAAAAATTATTTTCTGTAGAGACGATAAAATCCTGGTTAGTAATGGGCACTGTTCCGGCAAGTGAAGCATTAATAGCATTGCCATCATCAACCTGATCATGTGAAGCAGAAAATCCATTATCGACTGAAGTCAGATTTCTGTTTTCTGAACGCAAAGCACTTATTGTTGAGGATGTGTTACCCCCTGAATTAACTACCCCATCAATTTCTGTTACTCCCAGTTCATGGCTATTGTCTGTTTGCTTAATCTGCGATTGAGCATCGCTAACTTCTCTCTCTGTTGAGCTTTCCTGATTAACCGACAGGTTACCGGCAGTTTGATTATTATCCGCTTGAAAAGAAACATAATAGGCTCCACCAATGCCCATGGCAAAAACCAGCGATGCAGCCGCCAAAAGTTTATAAAACAACAACCGCTGTTTCATCTTGCCTCCGGCAGATTTCTCCAACTCCAATTCAACATTCGTCCACACCGAATTTGATGGAGTTACTTCAGCCCCATCAAAAGCATCCTTCCACGCCTTCTCAAAATTTCCCTTCTCCATATACTTTATAGTGTGATGATTCCTTTTTCAATTTCTCCTGTAATAAAACACGAGCCCTGGCGTATTGCGATTTTGACGTACCCTCCGATACACCCAGCATGTCTGCAATTTCTTTATGGCTATACCCTTCAAGGGCAAAAAGATTGAATACAAGCTGACAGCCCTGCGGAAGAGATTGTATCATGGCCAGTAATTCAGTAAAGTGCAAATTGGATATAACCATATCATCTTCCGGCAGATCAGCCTTTTCTACATCTACCATCGGGAACAGGTAGAGCTTTTTTCGATGGTGGTTGAGGGCCGTGTTCACCATAATCCTTGTCATCCACGTTTCAAGTTTAGCGTCTTGCCTAAAACCGTCTAACCCTTGAAAAACCTTAACAAAGCCCTCTTGCAAAATGTCTTCGGCCTCAGCACTTGACTTGGAATACCGAAGACACACCACCATCATTTTTTTGCAATAACGGTCGTACAAAGCCTGCTGTGAGGCCCTGCTACCCTTTCGGCAACCTTCAATAAGCTCCTGTTCATTGAGCATGTACCCGATATAACGGCCGTTTTGCATGATTAGACACCCCTAAACAGAAATAAGTTGGAGCCGTAAAGATTAATATTTTAGTTTTAACCCGATGAAGAAATTATTGTCAGTTATCCTCCTGCTAAGTGCCTGTTCACCTGTTCCTTTTGGCAGTTCAAATGCTTCCGGTTCAAAAAACCTATCACTGAGTGACCGCGTATACGAAAAGAACATCAAAACCGTTCGGCTTTTCCGGGCTGAGGCCGATCCCATTAGCCAGGTATTCCCTGCCGTTACCCGCATGGGGCAATGGAACCTGATCCTTGAATTTGATGATCTGCACACCGAACGTGATAACTATTATTATCGTATTGTGCACTGCAATCAAAACTGGTCGAAATCAACGTTGATGGATCTGGACTTCCTGTTTGATTACAATGAGTTTCCAATTAACAACTTTGAGTTTTCGCTGGACACATGGATACCCTACGTGCATTATTGGGTTCCGATGCCTGCCGTTAAACTACCGGGTAACTATGTGGTAGTGGTTTACCGCGGATCAGACAAAGACGATATTATCGTAAGCAAGCGGTTTATGGTTTACGACCCGCAAGTGAGTTTTTTGCGCGATGGAAACCTGATCAGTTCCGGATCGGCTGCCGTTCGCAACCAGCAAATTAATTTCACAATCAATTACAAAAACATTGCGTTGGTTAACCCGGTAGAAACGGTAAATGTTACTGTGCGGCAAAACCAGCGCTGGGATAACCTGGTACAAGAAATTAAACCCAGCTTTTTACGTGAAAATATTCAGGAACTTGAATACCGGTTCTTCGATGATAAAAGTATGTTTAAAGGTGGGAATGAATTCAGGTTTTTTGATTTACGTTCGCTCAACTACCCTGGAAGAAATGTGGCCTACATGGACAAGAATACCATGCCGTGGACTGCCTACATTGAAAAAGACAAAAACCGATCGGATGAATTGTACTCACAATACCCCGACTATAACGGAAGCTACATGCTTGACAACTATGACTACCGGAGGATCAATGCTTCAAATTATGTAAATATTGCTTTCACCCTGCAATCGCCCCAGCCTGTAAACGGAGATGTATTTGTGATGGGGGCACTTACCCACTGGGGTATGAGTGAAGAAAACAGAATGCGCTACGATAGTTTAAGAAAAGAGTATACTGCCAGTCTACTACTGAAACAAGGGTGGTATGATTATCAGTATGTAGTGAGATCAAAGACACAACCACCGCTTTTCTTTGAAGGAAGTCATTTCCAAACGGAAAATTTTTATGAGGTGTTTGTTTACTACCGGTCGTTCAAGCCTGTGGCCGATCTGCTTATTGGCTACATGACTTTTTTTGAAAATCCGCGCTAGGCATAGATAGCATCACGCTGCTGCTCACGTTTTTTATTTAAATACTTTTAATCTTCTTACTTAACATCAGAGTCTCCCGAAGGGGACTCTGCGGGGACTTAACTGTAAACAATTTTCAATTTCTCTTTTATCATACACTCAATTCGTTCCTTTTTATTTATAAATTTTCACTCGAATTACTTAACATTCATTCACACCCATTCGTTGTTGGTGAAGAACACCAACAAAGGCCGAGGCGCATTCTGTTCATTACTGCGGTTCGAAAAAGTCTTTCGGGTATGTGGTGCAGCTGAAAATCAGCATTAAGCATAAATCGCATCACGCTGCTGCTCACGTTTGATAGAGTCATTGCCGGCTACATCCAGCATACCAAAGCCCTTGTGGCAGAAATATCCCAATCCGTTTTCATAGACAAAACGCTGTACTTCGGGTGCAGCGTACAAGGTAAAAGGGAAAGTGTAGCCCCTTACTTCAAATTTTACATCGCTATCGTACAGTGGATAGATGCGTGCGAATTTTTTTCCGGCTGCCTGCAGGCGCTGTAAGTAACCCGGATCGGGCACCAATTGAAATTTATAAAAAGAGGTTAGTTGTTCAGGCGTATACTTACCTGTGGCTTCCATCCGGCTAATGGTGGAGTCATAGAGTAAGTCAGAGAATTCATCACTTTCAGGCATGATAAACTTTTTTCCCTGCTCATTATTAAAAGCTGCCGGAACAGGAACAATGGGCGAGATGCACAAAAATTTAGCCTCTGTCTGAATCTCTACCGGGGGCTCCTCTTCAATGGAATCAGGCACCAGGTGCAGGCTTCCAATCATAATATCCTTTTGCTCAAAGAGCTGGGCCGTAAAGTAGCTGAGGAATTCACGGTCGGCACACGCAAAAACCAGGGTAACTTTAGACGAATAGTAATGTAAACCCTTGCGACTTATTTTGGTCTGACCTTTTAACCCAGAGAAATTAAACTGAGTGTACCCCTGATAGGTCTTATCAGGGCCAAACATGAGCAACCCTTTTATAAACTGGGCCAGTAAATACTGGTGGTGAAACGGGACATAGGCTCCCCTGTTCTTCAATGAAAAAATGATCCTGGTTCTCAAGCTTTAAAAAATAAAAAAGGGTTAAAAAATACTTAAACCTAAAGCCCCGCTTTAACCTGATAATGAGCGGTTTATAAAACTACAAAAAAATCAAAAATTGAGAAAGGGTATGTAAGGAATATTTAGACATTGAAGCGAAAGTGCATAATATCGCCATCCTCCACTACGTACTCTTTTCCTTCTATGGCCATCTTACCGGCTTCCCGGCAGGCATGCTCAGACTTATAGTGCTGATAATCAGGAAGCTTTATTACCTCAGCTTTGATGAAGCCTTTTTCAAAATCGGTATGGATTACCCCGGCAGCGGCAGGTGCTTTCCAACCCTTTTTTATTGTCCAGGCACGTACTTCCTTTTCCCCGGCCGTAAAATAGGTAATCAGGTTCAACAGGCTGTAGGAGGCCCTGATCAATTTGTTCAGCCCGGATTCATCTAAACCATATTCCTTCAAAAAGATCTTGCGGTCTTCCTCTGTCTCTAGCTCAGCTATTTGAGCCTCAATGGCTGCACTGATAACCACCACTTCTGCATTTTCACTTTTCACCAGATTCCTCAGGGCATCCACATGTTTGTTTCCTGTAAGTACCGAGGCTTCGTCTACATTGGCTACATAAACCACCGGCTTTGCCGTTAACAACTGTAAATCCTCAATAGCTTTTTTATCCTCTTCAGGCACTTGAACTGCCCGTGCGTTCTGACCGGCCAGTAGGGCATCGCGGTATGCTTGCAGAACGGTCAATTCCTTTTTAGCCTTGGCATCACCGCTCTTCGCAATCTTCTCCGAACGGGAAATTTTCTTTTCAACTGATTCTAAATCCTTTAACTGTAACTCTGTGTCAATGATCTCTTTATCGGCTATTGGGTTGACCTTTCCATCAACGTGAACAATGTTATCATTATCGAAGCATCGCACCACGTGTACTATGGCATCCACCTCCCGGATGTTGGCCAGAAACTGATTGCCTAGCCCCTCACCTTTACTGGCGCCCTTTACAAGGCCGGCTATATCAACAAACTCGATGGTTGTGGGAAGAACGCGCTGGGGATTTACCAGCGATTCAAGAATTTTTAAGCGTTCATCCGGAACAGAAATGACACCTACATTGGGCTCAATCGTACAGAAAGGAAAATTGGCAGCCTCCGCCTTATTATTGGATAACGCATTAAAAAGAGTCGATTTACCAACATTCGGTAACCCTACAATACCACATTGCAATCCCATGAGAACGTAAATAATTAGTTTAAAACAGGCCGCAAATATACGGTCTTCGTGCTAATGGGAGCATCTGGAAATAAAAAAGCCCTCCATTGAGAGGGCTTTTCTGTATAGATTCTGGTAGGTTAATCCCATTTAAGTTCACTGTCACCCGAGGCTTTGACTACAGGTGTAGCCGATTCAGCTTCTTCATGATTATGGTCCTGATGGGCATGAATCTGATCAAACTGATCAAAATCCACATCGGGTAAAAGTTCCTGTTTGACATGGTTAACGGTATTGGTTAATGCCTCCATGAACTTGTTAAAATCTTCTTTATACAGGAAAATTTTATGTTTTTCATAAGTAAAACCGTCTTCTTTAAATCGCTTTTTACTTTCGGTGATGGTGAGGTAAAAGTCGTTTGAACGGGTTGACTTTACATCAAAAAAATAGGTTCGCTTACCGGCTTTCACTTTGGCAGAGTATATCTCATCCCTGCCGTTCGTCTTGTTCTCTTCCACAATACTGCAAGTTTTAGGTTAGGTTCGGGTAATTTTATTGTGTTAATATAGTATTTTGAATAGTTATTGCAAACACTGTATGCAATTCAGAAACGTTCACAATAAGGTAATTTCTAAGTAGAATAGCGAGCAAGCCACTTTTTTTGATAACCATGGCCGTAAAATGAAACTTAACTTACAGGATATCAGGCAATCAGCCAATCTCGAACTATTGGCCAGACAACTGGTCGAGGGCTTTATAACGGGGCTTCATAAGTCGCCCTACCACGGATTTTCAGTGGAGTTTGCGGAGCATCGACTCTATAATGAAGGAGAAAGTACCCGGCATATCGACTGGAAAGCCTATGCACGAACGGATCGGTTATTTACCAAACAATACGAGGAGGAGACTAACCTTCGGTGTCTAATTGCCATTGATACTTCTCCCTCCATGTTCTATCCTGCCGAGACAAAAGCCAAAATAAGGTTCAGCGCCATTGCTGCTGCGGCTATGGCCTATATGCTAAACCTGCAGCGCGATGCCGTGGGGCTGTGTTTGTTTTCCGATAAAATTGACACGCTTACACCGGTAAAATCATCGGCTTCACACCTGGAAAAGCTTTTGATCCTTCTGCATGGAATTATGAACCAACAGCCGGGAAAGTCTCAGACTCAAATTGCCAGGGTGCTCCATGAAGCGGCTGAAAAGATCCACAAACGCTCACTGGTGGTACTCTTCAGTGATATGTTCGATGGCGACCAGGAGCATGCTGAAGAAATATTTAAGGCGTTGCAGCATTTAAAGCATAATAAACATGAAGTAATTGTCTTCCACGTGATGGACTATGACACCGAATTGACTTTTCAGTTTGAGGATAAGCCTATAGAATTCATTGACCTGGAGAGTAATGCAAAATTGAAACTTAACCCGGGTGATATCCGCGAATCGTATACGCAGGAGGCACTGAAATTCTACGATAATCTAAAGCTCCGTTGCCATCAGTATAAAATCGATTTTGTAAAGGCCGATGTACGGGAGGATGTAAATACCATCCTGCAGACCTATCTTATTAAGCGGGCAAAAATGAAGTAATTACTCCTGGTGCAAGTACACTTTACGAGCCGCCAAAACCTCTTTGGATTCCACATGATCAGGATCGGGAACGCAGCAATCTACCGGGCATACTGCTGCACACTGAGGCTCTTCATGAAACCCCGTACATTCGGTACACTTGCCGGAAACAATATAGTAGAATTCATCAGAAACCGGCTTTTGTAATACCTTGGCATCCTGAACGGATCCATCTTCGAGTTTAACCTCTGTCAGTTTGGTTCCACCGGCCCAATTCCATTCCCTGCCCCCTTCATATATAGCGGTGTTTGGACACTCCGGTTCACAAGCCCCGCAATTGATGCATTCATCTGTAATTTTAATTGCCATGCTTTCAGTATTTTCGCGCGTTGAAGCGGTGCAAAAGTAAGCTTCAAAACTCATCCTTCAAACAAAACAACTACGTTAAAAGTTTGCTTTACATGACGTTGGACCAACGAATTAATGCCTTTACCAAATTAGGTCTTCACCTCCGTAACCTGCCGGAAGATTCTTTAGCCCAGCTTGCCACGGAAGCCAGTCACGAAAACCCCTGGTTCACTTCAATAAGTGTACGAAAGGCGATTCAGGGAATTATAAACTACCTGGATGGCGAAAAACTTACCAACTGGGTAACCACCTACCCGATTGAACATTCATCCCCAAAAAATATCGCCCTTGTTATGGCCGGAAATATTCCGCTGGTGGGCTTTCACGATCTGCTGTGTGTGCTTATCAGCGGGCATAATGCCCTGGTGAAGCTGAGTTCTAAAGATTCCAAATTGAACCGGTATTTGATCGACCGGCTTATTGAAATGGAGCCGCAATTCAAAAATCGGATTACTATACAAGCGGAAATCCTAAAAGATTTTGATGCCGTTATTGCCACAGGAAGCGATAATTCCGCCAGGCTTTTTGATTATTATTTCAGAAAAGTTCCTAACGTTATCCGAAGGAACAGAACTTCGTGCGCCATTCTTATGGGTAATGAAACACAAGAAGATTTTAAAAATCTTGGTCATGATGTATTCGACTACTTTGGTTTAGGGTGCCGGAATGTTTCCAAATTATTTGTTCCTGCAGGATATGATTTCAAAAATCTGTTAGACTCCTGGCAAGGCTTTGAATCTATTGCTCATCACCATAAATACGTTAACAATTACGACTATCAGAAATCCATACTATTGGTAAATCAGCAACCCTTTTTAGATACAGGCTTTGTCTTGCTGCAAGAGAGCGATAAACTCGTATCGCCCATTGCTGTACTCTATTATGAGTTTTATAACAGCTTGGATTCAATGCACAGCATAATTGAATCCAATAAATCAAAATTGCAGTGCATAGTAGGAAAAACTGAACCTGCATTTGTACCCTTTGGCCAGGCCCAATACCCCGCGTTATGGGATTACGCAGACGGTGTTGATACCATGAAGTTCCTCACCAGTCTGAATTAGAAGACTAAACCCTTTTTACGGTTTAACCCCTCTGAGAATCTCCACCCAACCGGTAAATACCTGCCCGTTGGCCTGCAGACGGTAGTAATAAATTCCATCGCTTTCGCTGCCGCCATCCCATGCCGTATCGTTGGTATAGCTATTGGAAGAAAACACCTGATTTCCCCAGCGGTTTGACACAATCAACTTGGCACCAGTTGCCGGAAGGTTTCGGATAGCAAAGGTGTCATTAACACCATCACCATTTGGCGTAAATACGTTTGGAATGAATATGTCTGTATCAACCGGAATATCAATCTCCTGGGTAACAACACAACCCAATGCATCGCGTACGGTGAGCGTATACGTGCCTGCATAAAGATTATTGTATTGTGCCTGCATACGCAGATTATTCGGATTGCGGTTGACCACAGTAAAATCACGAATCAGGAATTGACCCGGAATAACGGGTGCTGTCAACTCAATTTTTAATTCATAATCAACTTCACCACTCTCCTGAAGAACTACCAGCATCGATCCGGTAGGAAGATCAGGGAATGACTCCTTGATGTTTTCAACTGCCTGAAAACCTAAGGCTGCAGATGGTCCAACAATATTGAACGATTGGAATAAAGTAGCCGCTACACAGCCATTAATGCTTGATTGATCCTGGATTAGTCGCAACTGATAGCTTCCAGGCGCCAATCCTGAAATCGTATATACATCCAATGCTTCCAGGAAGGTTATGGTGCCGGTTACCGGTACTCCACCTGTTACCAATTCATAGGTATAGTCAAGTGCCGGGGCGCCAAAAATATTGCTGATTGTAATTGCGCCACCATCACCAAAACAAATTTCATCAGAAGCGGTAGCTGTAAAACCGGTTTGAAAAACTCCCTGCACCGTAATAGGGCCAAGTTTCGTAGTACACTGTGAACCCAACGATCTTAACCAAACAAAATAATTTCCATTTACAAGATTCGGAATAACAACCGTTAATCCACCCGTAGGTGTGTAATCAGTAAGTGCCGGCACAAACAACGGATCAGTAGTAATAGCATACTCATACGTTCCTACATCCAATAAGGTGAGAATAATACTGCCATTCGTTCCACCCGAAGTACAATCAGGAGCATTAACAACGGGAGGTGCAGTATTTACAAAACCGGGGAAGGCCACCGTTCTGGAAAACACCTGAGAACAACCACCATTATCCGTTACAATAAAGTTATAGGTACCTGCTGAAAGGTTACTAAATACGTTTCCGGCAGGCAACCCCACCGGAACTTCAGCTCCGGCTAAACCAAACTGGAATGTATACGGTCCGCCATCGCCACCAGCAGGCAATGTGTTAATGGTTATTGACCCATCGTTGTTGTTACACGTAGCCGGTGCTGCAGTTAATGCTGCTGTAATTTCCGGATTAAGATTATTGATCGTAACCGTTACCGTTGAAGGACATTGATCGGCTGGATTATCGCGTATGATAACAGGATAGGTGCCATTAGGTGGTAAGGTTGTAATGGTTTGACCGGAAAGGAATGTAATCCAGTTTATTCCATCAATGGAATATTCAAATGGCGAGGTCCCGCCCGATGTCACCGTAAATAACGCCTGACCTGTTGGTAATCCAAAACAGGAGGCATCAACAAAATTAGTAGCGGTGGCCTGCACAGTAACCTGAACATCCAATGTATACGGTTGCTGACAAACGTTACCAACTGCATCTTCTATGCGATACTGGTATGAATCCGGTGATAAACCATTGAAGGTATAAATACCTGAGGGGCCAACCTGAGTCAACGTACCGGAAGTTCCTATCAACTGAATGATGTAATTACCAACAGTAAGTCCGGTAATATCAAGGGTGATCACGCCATCGTTCTGGTTACTGCACGAAGGGCGTTGCGTAAGGGCATCTACAACCGTAATGGTGTAGGCGAAGCAATTCAACCCACCGCAACCAATTGTTGCGTTGGGGACAACAAACGTAGCAACATTAGTACAACCTAACAGGTCATCCGTTACGGTTATCGTATAGTTTCCATGAACAAGCGCTGAAATATCAGCCGTAGAAGCTGTGAACCCTGAAGGTCCTGTCCATGAAATGGTAAAAGGTCCTGGAGTTCCACCAATTGTAACATCAAGTGCTCCATTGAATGGTCCTGTACATCTGTCGTTGGCCGTTGCACTTACCAACGATATAGAAACCGTAGTTGCATTTTGAGGAACGGTGAGAACAAATACATTGGAACAACCAATATTCTGATCGGTTATGGTTACTGTATAATCACCGGCATCAAGATTACTGATGTCCTGTGTTGAAGCGGTGAATCCTCCGGGGCCTGTCCATGAAAAATCAAAACCTCCGGGGGTACCCGTAACGGAAGTAAGTTGAATCGCTCCGTTAAATGGCGCCAGGCAATTTGAATTAGGAGTGATCGTTTGTGTGATGGCAATAACCGGGGCTGCATTAGGCACATTTATAGTACTTACGGTTTGGCATCCTAAAACCTGATCGGTTACAGTAACATCGTAATCACCCGGTTCAAGTGCAGAAATGGTTGCACCTGTTCCAACAAAACCATTGGGGCCTGTCCACGAAAAATCAAACGGTCCGGCTGTACCGCCACCACTCACTGTTATCGATCCATTGAATGGTGCAATACAGTTCGTGTTGCTGGTTATATTATCAACAGACACCAAAACAGGTGGTGTGTTATCTAAAACAGTAAATGTAACGGTAGCCTGACAACCAATTCCTGTGTCTGTTACGGTAACGTCATAGTCGCCATGAACAAGCGCAGTAATATCCTCATTGGTTGAAGTAAATCCACCGGGGCCTGTCCAGAAATAATCAAACGGACCGGGGGTACCGGAGGCAGTAATACTTAATGAACCTGTAAACGGTGCCTGACACGTTGTATTTGGTGTGGAAGCGTCAAGCGTTACCAAAACAGGAGGTGTTATATCACCCACGGTTAACACAAAAACATCGCTGCAGCCATTCGTCTGGTCAAGAATAGTTACGGTATAGTTTCCGGAGCGAACATCAACGATAGAAGGTCCTGTGGCGGTAAAGCCAAGCGGTCCCATCCAGCTAAATGTATACGGTCCCGGTGTTCCTCCCGCGGTAATATCAATCGACCCGTTAAACGGAGGCTGACAATTCGAATTATCAACAATAGTTTGAGAAGTGATGGAAATAGTTGGGGTGTTATCGCCAACTGTAAACACAGCACTCACCGCACAACCAAGCGTAGTATTAGTTGCCGTTACCATATAGTCACCATGCTCAAGACCAGTAAGGTCTTCACTCGATGATGTAAATCCATTGGGTCCGGTCCACGCGAATGTATACGTACCTGCGGGAGCCGCTGTAATTAAAATAGCACCATCAAACGGTGCAGTGCATGAAGAATTATCACTAATCGCATTAGCTGTTACGGTTATTACCGGAGCGTTATTTCCTACGGTAAAGCTTTGCAACGTAGCACAGCCTGTTGTGTTATTAAGTACATCTACCTGGTATACACCGGATGCCAAAGCACTAATATCTTCTGCTGTAGAAGTGAACCCACCCGGGCCAACCCAATTGAAGGAGTAAGAACCGGCAGGTAAAATACTAATCAGAATTGCGCCATTGAAAGGAGCGTTGCAGCGATCGTTATCAACAACAATGGAGGTAAGGGTTGGTAAAACGGTGTTGTCTCCTACGGAGATATCTGTTGAGATGCTACAACCCGAAGTAACATCAGTTACAACAATGTTATAAAGTCCGTCTGTAACATTGGTTATATCTTCTGTTGAAGCTGTAAAACCACCCGGGCCTGTCCAACTGAATGTAAACGGACCGGCTGAACCACCAACCGTAAGATTTATAGAACCATTAAAAGGTGCAATACAACGACTGTTATTAGTAGTTGTACTGGTTAGGGTTAATGTTGGTGCATTATTTAAGATGGTAACACTGGCTACTTCAAAACAACCCGAACCATTATCGGTTACAGTAACATCGTAAGTTCCGGGTTCGAGCGCTGAAATATCTTCTGAAGAAGCAACAAAACCATTCGGACCAGTCCATGCAAATGTGAAAGGCCCTGCTGAGCCCGCCACGGTAAGATCAATGGAACCATTGAAAGGAGCAGCGCATTGGTTGTTATCAACCGATGTAGTACTTAATACCAATACCGGACGATTATCGCCAACTGTTATCGTAGCACTTACTGTACAACTTGTGGCCGTTTCTGTTACCGTAACATCGTAATCACCATTTTCCAAAGCTGAAATATCTTCTGTGCTTGCGGTGAAACCATTCGGACCCGTCCACGAGAACGTGAAAGGACCGGCAGAGCCACCAACGGTAATATTAATAGCACCATTGAAGGCTGCTACACACCGTGTGTTATCTGTTACAACAGAAGTGATTGTTAACGTTGAGGTTATATCCGGAACATTAATCACAGCAATAACTTCACAGCCACTGAGGTTGTCGGTTACGGTAATGGTGTAGTTACCACCAATCAAACCAGAAATATCTTCCGTGCTGGCCGTAAACCCTGAAGGACCCGTCCAGCTAAAGGTAAAAGGACCAGCAGAACCTGATACAGTAAGATCAATTGAACCCGTTGGCGTTCCACACTGATCGTTCGGAGCTACAACACTGCTTAGCGATAAGGTTGGTGCCGTATTACCAACGGCAACATTTAGTGTAGCCGTACAGCCGCTGGCAACATCCGTTACCAACACAGAATAATTTCCATCCTGTAAGGCATTAATATCTTCTGTACTCGCGGTAAAACCTGAGGGGCCTGTCCAGTCGAAAGTAAAGGGACCCGCTGAACCTGCTACTGTAAGATTAATAGCACCATTAAACGGTGCAACACAGCGGCTATTGTCAATAACCACACTGCTCAAGGTTAATGTTGGGGCGGTGTTGGCAATGTTAACATTCGTAGTGGCAGCGCAACCACTGCTGACATCGGTTACAATAACGATATACAATCCACTCTGTAAGGCAGTAAGATCTTCTGTTGAATAAGGACCGCCTGGCCCTGTCCATGAATAGGTGAATGGCCCGGCTGAACCAGCCACCGTTAAATCAATAGCACCATTAAAAGGTGCAACACAACGGCTGTTATTAGTTGAAACTGTACTAAGCGTTAACGTTGGTGCGATGTTATTAATCGTGACATTCGCTATGGCCGAACACCCACTGGGCACATCGGTAACCAAAACAGAATAATTTCCATCCTGCAGATTCGCTAAGTCTTCAGTTGAATATGGACCCCCGGGACCTGACCAGGAATAGGTAAACGGACCGGCTGAACCTGCCACCGTTAAATTTATAGAACCATTAAAAGGAGCAATGCACCTGCTGTTATCGGTTGTAACGGTTGTTAAGGTAAGTGTGGGTGTGTTATTTCCAACAATAGCATTGGTTGTAGCCGTACAGCCGCTGGCAATGTCTGTAACCAATACATTATAAATTCCAGGCTGAAGATTGGTTAGGTCTTCAGTAGCATATGGGCCACCGGTACCTGTCCATAAAAAAGTAAAAGGACCAGCAGAACCTGCCACGGTTAGATCAATTGCTCCATTGAAAGGAGGAACACATCGGCTGTTATTCGATACAACAGTTGATAAGGTAAGTGTTGGTACATTGTTATTGATGGTAACATTGGTGGTGGCCGTACATCCGCTGGGCACATCGGTAACAACAACCGTATATACGCCATTTTGTAAGTTAGCGAGATCCTCTGTTGAATATGGACCTCCGGGGCCAGCCCAGGCAAATGTAAACGGTCCGACAGAACCTGCCACGGTTAGATCAATTGTACCATTGAATGGCGCTACGCATCGGGTATTATCCGTTGCTGTTGTTGTTAACAGCAGTGTTGGTGCGGCATTATTAACAACGATACTCGCAATAGCAGTACAACCACTTGCATTATCGGTAACTAAAACATCGTAAACACCATCAACCAGGGTTGTGATGTCTTCCGTATTAGCTGTAAATCCTGAAGGACCTGTCCATGAAAATGTAAACGGGCCAGCAGACCCTGCAACCGTCAGATTAATGGCGCCATTAAAGGGAGCAATGCAACGTGTGTTATCTGTAACCACGCTGGAAAGGGTGAGCGTTGGTGAAGCGTCACCAACCACAATAGTTCCAACCACCACGCAACCACTTGGTCCGTCAGTAACGGTAACATCATAGGCGCCATCTTCAAGCGCTGTTATATCTTCCGTGTTGGCGGTAAAGCCATTGGGACCTATCCATGAGTAAGTAAACGGGCCGGCTGATCCGGCCACGGTTAAATTTATAGCACCATTAAAAGGAGCAACGCAACGAGTGTTATCGGTAACAACAGAACTTAATGTCAATACTGGCCGGTTATCACCAACAACAATATTGGCAGTTTGAATACATCCACTAGGGACATCAGTAACTTCAACAGTGTAAGTACCTTGTTCTAGATTTGAAATGTCTTGTGTATTGGCGGTAAAGCCATTCGGGCCTGACCATGAATAGGTAAAGGCTCCGGCACTCCCCGTAACGGTCAGGTCAATGGCTCCATTAAAGCTTACACAATTCGTGTTATTGGTTACTGAACTGGTCAGCACTAAAGCAACAATGTCTGTAGTGATAAAGCCATTCATGATTCGCGGGGTACATACCCCCAGGCGTGCTTCAACATTGAGTATGTCCCCGTCCGAGAAAGAGCCGGTGGGTACAGGTATACTTATGGGGCCGCCTGTGCCGATTACCGGTGGGATACCCACCGATGAACCATTAACCAGTACTTCATAAATAACTCCCGATTCAGATCCTGCCAGGTTTACTGTAGCACCACTACCCACACATATTAATTGCGTACCTGCGTTACTAATGTTTTGTAAAGCCGGTTGAGGGTCAGTAACTGCAATGGGACCTAGTGAGAAGTTACAGTTGGAGCCGTTATCGGTTACATTAAGGGTGTAGTTTCCGCCTGCCAGACCACTGATGTCTTCTGTGTTTGCCGTAAAACCTCCCGGGCCTGTCCATGCATAATTATAGGTGCCTGACCCCCCACTAATGGTTACATTGATTTGACCGTCAGGGGTATTACAACTGCTGTTATTGATGGGGAATCCCGGATCAACAGAACCTGTAATGACCGGAGAAGATGCAATTGCAAAGAAGAAGTTAAAGTTTGGAGCAGGATCACCATCTGAAACAACCAACACATAATTATCAGGACGCAACCCGGTAACTGTTGATGGTGTTCCAAGTACTAATGGGCCAAAGTGTGTATCCCCAAATCCCAACCCTAAAATAAAGTATGAAAATGGGCCAGTGCCACTGGTCACTGTAATCCGTACAGATCCATTGAAGGAGCCACCACAAGCATTTCGTACTTCATCAACAACTACTGTGGCAGGTTGAGCGTAAGCAATGCTGTAAAGGGAGAAAAGAAAAGAAACGATTAAAAAATTTCTGGCCTGGCGCATTCTGCTTAGTTTAATTTCCTTTAAGGGTTACGGTAAGTTGTTTTGTGCATCCCCCATTATCCACGATCATGAAATCATAAAAACCAGCCTTTAAATCGCGAATATCCAAACCCCTCAATGGATTTTTTGCATCCGTAGCATCTCTGTTAATCAGGTATATTTTATACGTCTTTGACTTTTCCTTGAATTCAAACTCAATCTTGCCATTACTTTTGCCCTTTGAGGGTTCAGTAAGTTTTGTTTCAACGCTAATGTCATCACACCCATTAACCTGAGCGTTAGCTGTATGTACAGCTATTGCGCTTAGCAAAATGCTGAATAGTAATATCTTAGTATAGTTCATCTAAAGTGAAAATAAGAAAAATCAAGATAGTATATATCACTCCCAAAAAATTAATGTAACCCAAAAAATGCCCTGAGGGCTAGCGTAAAGATCAGATTAATTGACCTTACTGCAAAAAAGTAGCATCACTAAAGAAACTCATCCCCAATTCGTGTAATATTTAGTTCAAAAAATAAGTTTTTCAGACTCAAAAATGCTTCGTTGTCAGTATTTCAGAAAGGATTACGGCCTTTTTAAAGCCATCCGGGTCGCGTAAATCCTGCGTGTACTCCTCCAATAGATTCCTGCTTTTCTCCGATTCAAATTCATTGAACCGGCCAAATCTCATATCAACATTCTCCAGTTTCAATGTCTGTTCAAGGCTACTGCCGGCATAATCATATGCCTTTGCATCCTCGTACTTTTTATAGATCGGGTCTGTTTTGCGGTAATCCGTTACTACTGGCTCATAAGTTTCTTCCTCATCAGCCACATCATCGTCATAATCAACATATTCGGGCTGTTTATAAGGCTCGTAGGGCACTTCTGTTTTTGGGGCTTTGGCTTCTGTAATTTCCCGTAGTAAATCCTCAAACGAAATTGGCTTTGGGGTTGTAGTTTGTGATTGTGGTTCTGGACGGAACTGGGGTGTAGTTGCTTCCTGTCTTTTTACAGGCCGCTGCGGTGGTGCCTGCTCTTTTGCCTTCTTCCTAACTTGGGTAATCAGGTAGATGACACCAATGATCACATAAAGCCAAAACTGTAGATTATCCATACTGAGCAAATGTATTTAAATATATTGGAAATATCATGGAAAATATATCATTCCGGGGGCATTTGGGACATTGTACGCCTCACGCTTGGCTTGTGTACATTTCATTTTATCTTTGCTGCCTTCATTTTTTGAACAACCACATTTAGCGATATTTATTCATGCAATTAGCCAAACTGGAGATCAAAGGTTTTAAGAGTTTTGCCGATAAAATAGTCATCAATTTTGACGAGGGGATTACCGGAATTGTGGGGCCTAACGGATGCGGAAAATCCAACGTGGTGGATTCCATTCGCTGGGTACTGGGTGAACAGAAAACCAGTGCCTTACGCTCCGAGAAAATGGAGAATGTAATCTTCAACGGCACAAGCGGCCGCTCTCCCCTGCAAATGGCAGAGGTTTCACTGACCATCAACAATACCAAGAATATACTACCTACTGAATATTCGCAGGTAACCATAACCCGCAGGCTGTACCGCTCAGGCGAAAGTGAATATTTATTAAACGGAGTAACCTGCCGGTTAAAAGATATCACCAACCTGTTCATGGATACCGGTATTGCATCCAACAGCTACGCCATTATCGAGTTGGGTATGGTGGATGATCTGCTGAACGATAAGGATCATTCACGCAGAATGCTCTTTGAAGAAGCGGCTGGCATTTCAAAATTTAAAAAGCGTAAAAAGGAAACGCTGAAGAAACTTGAAGATACCGATGCTGATCTTGAACGTGTAGAGGATTTACTGTTCGAGATTGAGAAAAATATGAAAAGCCTGGAGAAGCAGGCCAAACAGACGGAGAATTATTACAAGATTAAGGAGGAGTATAAAGAAAAGAGTATTACGCTGGCCAAAGTTGTGGTAAGCCAGCAAAAGCAAAAGTTCGATACCCTCCAACATCAAATTCAGGAAGAGAACGATCGTAAACTTGCACTTACCTCAGATACCGCTGAGAAAGAAGCGCAAATTGAACAGGCCAAAGCCGAATTAATCCTTAAAGAAAAAACACTTTCTGCCCGCCAGAAATCTATTAATGAATTCGTGGCCAAAATCAGGCACTATGAAAGTGAGAAGCAAATCAAGAATGAACGGCTAAAATACCTCAACGACCGTGCCTCTAACCTGCGTGAACAAATTGAGCAGGATAAGAAGAGCAACGAGCGTGCACGTTTCAGCATTCAAAGTCTGGAAAATGAAAAAGAAGCAGCCGGTCAGATTCTTGCCGAGATAACGCAGAAACTTGACCTTCTTAAATCGGAATACGAAGAGCAGAAAGACGCTACAGCTACCCTGCAGTCTGAAGTAGATGCACTTCGTCAGGTACAGCGCGAGAAACAGGAGGAGAGTTTCCAAACCAATAAAGCTGTTGAGATCCGCGAAATACAAGTAAGCTCCTTCAAACAGGAACTTGATCGTACCGCCACCGATACCAACAAGCAAAGTGCAAGCCTTGTTGAGTTTGAAAACAAACTGGTTGAACTTCAGCACGAGATCAATATCAGAAATACGGCTCTCGAAAATTTGCGAAAAGAAGAAGAAGACAACCTGAGCCGGATTCATTCCATGGAAAAGACCATCGAAATGATTCGCGAGGAGATGACTTCTATTGGCCGTAAACTGGATGCGCGCCAGAATGAATACAACCTGACAAAATCATTAGTTGAAAATCTGGAAGGTTTTCCGGAAGCCATCAAATTTTTAAAAAAGAAAATTGCGAAGAACGCCCCGCTCCTTTCCGACATTTTAACCTGTCCGGAAGAGTACCGTGTGCCGATCGAAAACTATTTGGAGAATTACCTCAACTACTACATTGTTGAGCACGAAGCAGAGGCGTATGAAGCCATCAATATTTTAAGTGATGCCTCAAAAGGCAAGGCGAACTTTTTCATTCTTGATTCGTTTGAAAAGTTTGACCCCACCCCTACCCGCATTTACGACAATGCTTTCCCGGCAACACAAATCATTGAGTTCGATCCCAAGTACCGTAAACTCATGTCGTATATTCTCGACCGGGTTTACGTATATGAAGGCGATATAAAAGGAATACCGGCCGATGATGACAACACCTTCATCACCAAAAGCGGCAAACTTACCAAGCGCAGGTTCAGTCTTTCCGGTGGTTCGGTTGGATTGTTTGAAGGAAAGAAAATCGGAAGGGCGAAGAACCTCGAGAAACTGGAGAAGGAAATAAAGGAGCTTACCGGTAAGCTGAATGAAACGCGCGAAAGCCTGGTTCAACGTCAAAGCGACCTGGAGAAATTAAGGAATACCAAAATCCGCCAGGAGATTGAAGAACTGCAAAATGGTATTCGTCAGGTTAACGAGGAGTACGTTTCCTTCCGCACCAAGCGTGAACAGTTCTCGCAAATGCTCAGCAATTCGGATTTGCGCAGGGAAGATATCCTTGAAAAAATTGATTCACTGTTAAAAGAGCTGGATGAACTCAAGCCAAAAGCTGCTGAGCTTAACCATGCTGTATTAACACAGGAGGAACGCTTTGCCGAGATCACCGGAAGACTTGCTGGTCAGAATGAGTTGCTTAGTCAGAAATCAGCAGCGTTTAATGAACAGAATATTTTCTTCCATCAGCAGGAAAACCGTGTCAAGAGCATTGATCAGGAAATCGGCTTTAAGAAAGAGTCGATGGAGCAGAGCAGTGTGCGCATTGAACTCAACGTTGAAGAACTGAGGAAAAACGAAGACGAGGTTAAGCACATCATTGAAACCACCCAAACCAACGACACCGAACTGATTGGCATGTATGCCGAAAAGGACGAGATGGAGAAAGGGCTAAGCGAGGCCGAAAAAGAATATTACGAGGCCCGCGGCAACATCGATCAGGTTGAAAAAGATTTGCGCGAAGTACAACATACCCGCAATACGATTGATAACCTGTTAATGGAGTTGCAAAACCAACTCAACGAAAGCAAGCTGCACCTTAACTCAGTTAAAGAACGTCTTTCGGTTGAGTTTAACATCGATTTGGATTCCGTAACCCAACAAACAACACCGGAAGAAAACGAGGCACTGGCAACGTTGAGCGAGGAGAAACTGCGCAACGATGTTTCACGCATTCGCGAACGCCTGGATAATATGGGACCGATCAACCCCATGGCCATGGAAGCGTATACAGAAATTAAAGAACGCAACGACTTTATCATTGCTCAAAAAGAAGATCTGGCAAAAGCCAAAGAATCGTTGTTGAATACCATTCAGGAAATTGAAGGTGCCGCCAGCATTACCTTTATGGAGGCTTTCAATCAGATTCGCGATCACTTCAAGCGGGTATTCCGTTCACTGTTTAATGAAGAAGACGATTGCGATTTGAAACTAGCTGATCCGAATAGTCCGTTGGAATCGGAAATTGACATTATTGCAAAGCCGAAAGGCAAGCGTCCGTTAACTATCAACCAGCTTTCAGGTGGAGAAAAAACCCTTACGGCAACCGCCCTGCTATTCTCTATGTATCTGTTAAAGCCCGCACCCTTTTGTATTTTCGATGAAGTGGATGCCCCATTGGATGATGCCAACATTGATAAGTTCAACAACATCATCCGCAGCTTCAGCAAGGATTCGCAGTTTGTGATTGTTACCCACAACAAGCGCACCATGACCTCTACGGATGTGATTTACGGAATTACCATGGTAGAGAAGGGTGTTTCAAAAGTAGTACCAGTAGACTTACGCGAACTGGCCTAAGTACCTCCTGACATAAATCAGATGGCTATGTGATAAAAAGCGTAGCCATTTTTTATTTAGCGAGTTAGCTTTAGTCAGTATTTAGTGTTTTAGTGCCTTTGTGGCTGGAATTTTTCTTTCGCCACCAAAACCTGCCTACCGTCACGCAGGCACAAAACACTAAGAGTTGAAAATGAATAGCAGATAATAAAATGAAAAAGTTACTCCTTTTACTTCTAATAGGCGGAATGATTAGCTGCGATCCTGTTCTTACGGAATACGATACCAGCATCGACTTTAGTCAGTACAAAACCTTTTGCTGGCTGGAAGGTTGTGCGTTTACGTTTACCGGCCCCGCCTACCTGGACGATAGTGTTGTACAAAGTCTGGTAAAGGAGTCTATCATCTCAACGTTACAAAAGAAAGGAATACGGTATAATGATACTAATCCGGATTTGTTGGTGGATTTTCATATTACCATTGAAAACGAAAAGGCAATCTACTACCATGGTGTGCAGGATGATCCGTATTACTACCGGACAACTTTCCTGCAGCCTGAAGAAGTGAACCTTACCAAAGGCACGCTTCTCATTCATATTGTCGACCGCCAGCGCAGCGAAGTAATCTGGCAAAGTTATGCTGCAGGATATTTACAAGATCCGCCTGACCTATCGGATAAAAATATTCAGCGCGGCATTGCCCGCGTGCTCAAGGATTTTCCACCTTCCAAAAAATAATTCTTAATGAAATAACTGAAGAATATCCTCTTCAATTCTTCGAGGTCGCATAGTCATGGCCTCAAGCAGGCACCAGTTGGTTTTCGCCCGAACGAGTAGCTTATTGGTTTTATGATTGTAAAACTCAACATGCCGTTCGGAGCGGACACCTTCCGATTTTTCAACCCATGTTTTTACTGTTAAAAAATCATTTAATAAAGCAGGAGAAAAGTATTCTATCTCATGTTTCAAAACCACCCAGGAATACTTTTTCTGAATTTCCATTGAAGCTAAACTTTGCCAATGAGCTGTGGCAACATCTTGTACCCACTGCAGGTACACCACATTGTTTACATGATTAAGTCGATCAATATCATGTTGCTGAACAGTAATGGTTTGTTCAAACGCTTTCACGCATTAAATTTACATAGCAAAGTATTTCAGGCAAACTACTCGTATTTCAATGTATCAGCAGGTTGTGTCCAGGCCGTGCGGAAAGCCTGGTAACTAATCGTTATAAGGGCAATACCGAGCGCAATACATCCGGAAAGGAGAAATACATCAACACCTATGGCAACACGGTATTCAAATCCAGCAAGCCAATCACGCATCACTAACCAGGTTACGGGAATGGAAATAACCATGGAAACAACTACCAACAAAACATAATCTTTTGATAAGAGCAGCAACAACGAGCGCTCCGTAGCACCTAAAACTTTACGAATACCGATTTCCTTCGTTCGACCTTGCATGGCCAACGAGGCCAGTCCGTATAACCCCAGGCTTCCAATAAGTATAGCCAACCCTGTAGCAATGCGGATAATTTTACCCAGATTCTGATCACTGGCATACTGTGCAGCAATTGCCTGATCAACAAATGTAAAAGAGAATTCCTGGCTGCCGGTAAGTTTATTCCAAACCTCCTTAACCTGATCAATGGTTTGCGCCATAGTACCGGGCTTCAACCGTATTAATAATTTTGGAATAGGTGAATTGCTGATCGAAATATTTTCAACACCCTGCAGAATAATGGATGGATCCATAACCAGTACCAACGGCTCAACCCGGGTATACAGTGAAGCATAGTTAAAATCTTTTACCACACCGATCACTTCATGCTCTCCAAAATTTCTTCCTGGAATTTTTTTACCGAGTGCATCATCCCATTGAAGTTCCTTTACAAAAGCTTCATTTACAATCACTCCCCTTCGTATATCGGAAGGAGAATTGTTATCGAAATTCCGACCAGCGGCAAACTCCATTTGCAATACCTTAAAATATTCGGGTTCAACAGTATTCAGATTGAAGTTGCGATACACGCCATCCAGGTCTGTATACCCTACGCCCGTCCAGTTACCATTGGCAAAATCATGCGAAGTGCCACAAACACCGGCCACACCTGGAATCCGCGCTAACTCACCTTTAAATTGCTGCACCATTTCGAACCCACGCTGAACGCGCTCCGTCAACCGACCTTCGCGCGGTACAATGAGTTGTATAACGGCAAGCTGTTCACGATTAAACCCCAGATTCTTATCCTGAAGATAGTTAAGCTGGTTGCGCATGATCAGCGTGCTCGAAATCAGAAATACGGTAAGCACAAGTTGAATACCTACCAGGGCCTTGCGAAGCCCCTGACGGCTGCTTATCCCCTGAACACTGCCTTTGAAAATCGTAACCGGTCGGAAATTGGATAATACAAAAGCCGGATAACTTCCCGCTATCAATCCAATAATTACTACCAATACAATCGCTACCGAGAATGTGAATAGATCAAAACGAAGCGAAAGCTCCTTTGCCGCTAGTGAATTAAATACCGGCAGGCTCACCAAGGCCAAAACAAAACCCAATGCAAGTGATACCACGGTAATCAATACAGCCTCACTAATAAATTGAACGACCAGCTGGCTTCGAAGAGCACCCGCCACTTTGCGAATGCCTACTTCCTTTGCGCGTTTAAGCGACCGACCAACAGACAGTGTAACAAAATTGATACACGCAACAAAAAGTATTAACAAGGCTACTGCACTTAGAATATAAGCGTAGCGCGGATTACTTACCGGAGCAATACCCGTGGGGAAACTCGTATCCAGGTGAATGCTCGTAATCGGTTGTAAGCCTACCGTATAGTTGCTTTCCTTAAAAGCATCCTCTCCCAGCGCTGTTTTGAAAATCGGTGGAAATTTTTCCACTACATCAGCGACCTTAACCCCGGGCTTTAACAACACATACGTCTCCGGATTTACATTAAACCACGATGAGGTGAGTACCTGCTCGCTGAACATTTTGGCATAATTCAGATCAGAAATAAGAATTTTAAACTGAATGCTGGAGTTAATGGGTGGGTTTTCAACCACTGCCTTAACAAAAAACTCCTCAGGTTTTTCACTGATTTGAATGGTTATAACCTGATTAATCGGATCATCCTTCCCAAAATATTTCTCAGCAATCTGTTCCGTAAGTATTACAGTATTGCCACCCCCAAGTGCATTTGATTGCTCGCCTTTCAAAATCCTGAAATCAAACACATCAAAGAAATGCTCTCCCACAATGGTAACCTGCTCTGAAAATTGATTCTCCCCCACCTTCACCTGTGTACCGAAAGGATTGATACGAACCTGTTGCTCTATTTCAGCGAGATTTTCCTTGAGCGTAGGACCGAGCGGAAAGGGTGTAACGGTATTGAAAAATTCCTGATTCTCACCATAGCTTTCCTTTACATACCCACGGTAAATACGTTCTGCTTTTTCATGAAATCTGTCGAATGTCCACTCATCTTTTACAAAAAGTACAATTAGAATACAGCAGGCAATACCCAGGCTAAGGCCTGCTACATTAATAATTGAATGTGCTTTACTGCGCCATAAGGCGCGAAGAGCAATTTTTAGGTAGTTTTTAAGCATAAAACAAGTGTTTATAGAGGAAGAGGATATAAAGTAAAGGATGTATAGAAATCTTGAAAAGTTGTATCGTTGGTCAATTTGCTGAGTTTAAATTTTGGTTCTTAACTTGCCAACCGCATGGACATCAACCTTATTATCATCAGTGGCATTCTCTTTCTAATCATTGCTTTCCTGTATTCATCTGTAGGGCATGCAGGCGCCTCGGGCTACCTGGCGGTGATGGCCTTGCTTGCCTACCCGGTAGAATCCATCAAGCCCATCTCCCTTACCCTCAATATTATTGTTTCGCTCATTGCCTCCTATAAATTTATAAAAGCCGGGTACTTCGATAAAAAATTATTCGTACTGGTTTCCATTACTTCAATACCCCTGGCTTTTGTGGGGGGATATCTGAATCTTGATCCTTACTGGTTTAAAAAACTGGCAGGCGTTTTTCTTATTGCTTCCGGTGTTTTATTGCTGCTTCGTCAATTTATTAAACCGGCAGAAAAGACAAGGGAGATACATCCGTTAGCAGCATTGGTGCTTGGAGCGCTAATCGGTTTTACTTCGGGCTTATTGGGTGTGGGCGGTGGAATTTTTCTTTCCCCCATCATTATTATGCTTGGCTTTACTACCCTGCGAAAAGCCTCTGGGGTGGCAGCCTTGTTTATACTCTGCAATTCTATTCTTGGGCTCACCGGCAATTACATGGCGTTTAAAAACCTTCCGGTTGAAATTGTATATTTAATTCCAATGGTGATTATCGGTGGTTACACCGGATCACATTTAGGATCGCAAAAGCTAAATAACCAATACATCGTAAGCTTTCTCTTCTTGGTGCTGATTTCTGCCGGGCTAAAGTTTTTGATTATCGGGTAATGAAAATCAAAACTGCTCCAAAACCTGTATCCGCTTTTCAATAGGCGGATGGGTAGCAAACAATCCTTCCAGTCCGCCCATAAAACCTGATGATTTGTCCGGATGGTTGTGAATAAACATTTCTTTCACGTCATCGTTCTTAACGGCTTGTACTTCATAGTTGCCGGATACTTTGCGCAAGGCAGAGGCAAGGGCCTGCGGATTACGTGTCATTTCTGCGGCACCGGCATCGGCCATGTATTCGCGTTTACGCGAGAGACCGAAACGAAAAAGCAACGCCAGGAAATAAGCTACGGCCGCTATTACCAACGCAACAATAGCGCCCTTATTATCCTTTTTACTGCTGCGTGAACCACCATACAACATGTTGCGGAACAGAATCTGAACAACGAATGAAAAAATGCCAACAAAAATGATCGTAATCACCAATAACCGCACATCGCGGTTACGGATGTGCATCAACTCATGAGCGATTACGCCTTCCAACTCCTGATCGTTGAGTTTATCGATGATGCCGCGTGTGAGCGTAACGGTATAGCTTTTCTCCGACAATCCGCTGGCGAAAGCATTCAATGCCGGATCTTCAATAATATGAATTTTCGGCATCGTCATGCCTTCCGTCATGCAAAGGTTTTCCACCAGGTTATATACGCGCATGTTTTCTTTGCGCTCCAGCGTATGCGCTCCGGTGGCCGAGTCAATCATCTTGCTGTGAAAAGCAAAGGCTATTAAAAACCATACGAGCACAATACCGGAAACAATGGGCGCTACACTTAGAAAAGCACTATTTACCTGATCCACATCAGGCCCACGGTATTCATCTCCGGAAACGAAATACAAAAAGGCATAAACACAGCCCAGCACCAATGCCGGAAAGGCAATCAGATAAAACACCGACATCCGGTTGTTCCGGCTTATCTGTGCCTGGATCCCCACATACCCTGCCATAGGTTAATTGAAGTTGATGTCCGGAGCTTTGGTGGCCGCGGCACGTTCCTCGCCTAATTCGAACATAGCAGCGGTTTTAAAGCCAAACATGCCGGCAAAGATTACATTAGGAAAAACCTGAATGGCCGTATTGAGTTCTTTGGTTGCCGAATTGAAGAACCTGCGCACGGCTGCAAGCTTGTTTTCAATATCTGAAATTTCAGTTTGCAGGTGCATGAAGTTTGTGTTGGCTTTCAAATCTGGATAAGCCTCTATTTGGATACGTAAACCAGCCATCGCGGTGGATAGCTGCTGTTCAGCCATAATTTTATTATCAATACCCGTAGCACTCATGGCCCGGCTCCGCGCTTCAGTTACTTTGGTAAGCACACCTTCTTCGTGCTTCATGTAACCCTTTACGGTATTCACCAGTTGCGGAATAAGATCGTGACGTTGCTTCAATTGCACGTCAATATCTGCGAAAGCATTCTCTCTTCTGATTCTGAGTTTAACAAGGTTGTTGTAGATGCTGATGACGTAAATCACAATAACGACAACAATAACAATACTGATAATTAATCCGGTCATATGTCAATGGGTTTTTTCAATCGCTAAAAATAGTACGCTGAAACGGTGTTTAAAAACAATTAAACTACTTTAATTGATTACGTAAGGTTTGCAGGATTCGGTTGGCGAAATGAACTAATACAAATCCGTTGACAGAAAACCACCAATTAAGCGATATAGCACCTGGTTCATTTTAACCCTTACCGGACCTGACTCCGGTAAGGGTATGCAAACTGAACTATTTATTAACAATAGCAGCTGTTTTAAGTACCACGGTCATGCCATGATAATTTCCGATGGCATCATCTTCAGCCGTAATAAAAAAGCCCGTTGGCTGATGGGGTGTAACTGTTTTTAATGAACTGGTTAACTTTTGTGAAATACCCCGCTTGGATGTTTTTAGTTGACCAATATTTTGCGACCCGCTTTGACTTGTTTCCATCCAGACCACATAAACGCTTTTTGGAGGTGTGAGTCTGCCCGGATCAGCTAGCCGGTCAACGGTCAGATCGATGTTATAGTTCTTATTTTTATCCCGCTTAATAACAACCGTAACTTCAGCAGCCGGCACAACTGCAGAATTTAAGAATGTTACTTTTTTTGCACACGCTGTGAACAGAAATACCAACATAGTTGCTATGAAGATGTTTCGTCCCATCAAATTTACTCTTGTTTTCATGACCTTTGCTTTAGTTGTTTGGCTAGCAAGGTGAGCATTTACTGCAGCGAACTTTTTACACAACTTTGGGCATAAGTTGTATACTTGACAGGTCAAACATTGAGTTTAGCATTGTTGCTGATCAAACTATCTTGCTATGCCGATGAAGCAAACACAGATCACCGGAAAACTTGGAGAATCAACCAAGCTGCTTCTGGTACGCCACCACGTCCAGTACTTTTCCAAACTTCTCCCCCACGTTTTTAAAGTGCGCGCACTTTTCAAAACCCGCCCTTTCAAACAGTGCCATGCTTGGCGTGTTGTCACCGGTAATCACCCCTACGAGATTTTTCAATCCAGCCTCTTTGGCTACCTGTTCCAGGTAAGCCAACGCTGACTTGCCAATTCCTTTGCCTGCAGCTTCCTGTTTCAGGTAAATGGTGATCTCGGCAGTACGATCATAGGCCGGGCGTTTTTTGTGGTAGGTTAAAAAGCAATAACCGGCCAACGCACCATCTGCGTAAATCAAAAATGACTTGTACAGCGGGTGACCGATAAAAATAAACTCCTGAAGCTGGTCTAACGTGATCGGTTCTGTATGAAATGTGGCTGTGGAGTTTTTGATGTACCAGTCGTAGATGAGCTTAACCTTTGGAAGATGGTTACTCTCAATTGACTCAAAGGAAATGATCATAACTAAAACAGCATTTGGATTCCAGGCCCAGCATCAAAACTATACTGAAACAACATCATTCATCAATAAAAGATAAATCATTGTTACCATAATAATTGCCCCTCCCACCATCATTAAGCCAAATGCTAGCCACCGGGAGGGTTCATTTTCAACTCTGTAACTTGGATTTGCACTCAAAATTTTTGCCCGAATGTATTTTGTCATCTCATGTTCTGCCAATACATCAAAATTAAAGGCTTGAGAATTAGTACTGGGCATGATCAGAATTTTACGCAATTCACCCGTTCTACTTCTCTTATACTTTAGAGTAATTAAAGCCGGATTTATTAAAGCAAATTGAGATATGTACTCTATATTCTGATAACTAATTAGCTCATTACCTGACGAATTTATTATTACAATATTTGCATCGCTTGCCTCAACAGTTCTTAATCTTATCATCATGGGTATTAACCAGATCAAACCGTATAAAACAATTAAACATGCAGCTAAATTCCAGCCCTTAAAAAATTGCTCTGCGTGCGAACCAACTGTAGCAATTCCAAACAGTATAAATCCTGCCCAAATTGGAGTAAATAAGTATTTATAAAAAAATGTTAGCGATGAACTTTTGTGCATAACTCAATTTAGTAAGATTGAATTCATTTCTATTTGACTAAAGGGAAAGCGAATTATGCATTACACATATTCCCACCATACCTACTCCTTCTTTCCCAACACCATCAACTCCACCTTCCTGAACTCCACCGGGTGACTTTCGCTTTGCAGTGAAATCGTTCCACCTTTCAGCGGAGCACCATCGTTGGCCGTTTTGTTACTATCATCACCAATAACCGGGCGGGTATAGGTGATTACCGTGTCGCCATTAATAACATGGTGCAGCAGACTGTCACCATAGGCGATTACTTCGGCCGTAACCCATTCGTTCAGCATATAGGTTTTACTGGTGGAGTTAATGCAATGTTGTTTGGTTAGCGTATCCGCCAGGTATACGTGTGTGCCGGGTGTACAAAGGTTACCGGTAGACCGTTTCCACTCGGGTGTGCCCGCCAGAAACTGCGCTTCCAGCGATACCGGAAAGTCCTGATCAATGCCCATGGTTTCCGGTCGCTGGCCGTGTACCATCACACCACTGTTCATAATGGCCCATTGTGGCCCGCCCGGCACCTGTTCGCCTGTAAAGCGGTACTCTATGCGCAGGCGGTAATGTGAAAATTCATCTTTATAAAATAAATGACCGAACTCTCCTTGGAAGGAATCGTACTCGCTGAACGAAACTTGTAGGATTCCATCTTCCACCCGGAAGGTATTGTTGAAATTTACACCGGCTTCGTAGCCGGAAATTTTGGGTGTCCACCCTTCCAGATCTTTACCGTTAAAGAGTTGAGTCCATTCTTCAGTGGTTTTCACTTCTTTTTGCCGGCAGGCGATGGGGCCGGTGATTAACAACGCGTACAGAATAATTTTTTTCATGTGTTAATAATTTGTTTTTTAGCTGTCACATGGAATTCGCACAGCGATTATCATGCAGTTGGGTATAGTTTCGTTTTATGCTCATTTCATGGGATGAAGATAGGGATTTTTAACCTCACCCTGCCTACCACAGGCAGTCCTTGTTCCCTCTCCTTTCAAGTGAGTGAATGGTAAAAAAAAGCCCATCCGTTTTTACAGATGGGCTGGTGTTGTTGAAACGCAATGCTTAACCACCTTTCTTGGCGCGCTTCTCAGCACGCTTTTCCTTTAAGGTTTTCAGTGGCTTTTTCTTGGTTTCCTTTTTCTTGTCTTGCGATTTTGACATACGCGTTAATTTAATGTGTAGTCAATATTACAAAAATTCATTTAGTACTACAGGGATTGAGATGAACTTTTACGTTTTCGCCCCGCGCTTTCGATTCGTTCCAGGCCGCGCAGGCGTTGGTCCGGTCACCTGTTTTCAGGTAGGCATCGGCCAGGTAATAAAAAACTTCATCAATAAAAGGATCAAGGTCTACTGCCTGTTTCAAAACACGCAGCGCAGCCGTAGCATCATCCGACTTTAAGTAATATATGCCTTTATTGCGATAGGCCCAGCCATTATACGGATCGAGGGTTATACTTTTATTAATATCCTCCAGGGCGGCTTCACGATTATTCTGCAACAAATAAATAAAACCCCGGTTATTCAAAAAGAAAGCATCGCGGGGTTTCAATTCCAGCGCTTTGGTAATCCAATTCATCGCCTCCTCAAACTTGTCTTCCGCTGCGCTCACCAAGGCCAGTGTATTGTAGGCATTTGCCTCAGCAGCATTGAGGGTATAGGCTTTAACCAAGGCTGCGCGTGAAGCACCATAGTTATGCGCATAATACTGTACCGTTCCTATATTCACCCACAATTCGGCATTCAACGAATCCATGGCAAGTGCCCGATCAAAAGCTGCCAGCGCAGCTGAATAGTCGCGCTTCTTGGTATATACCAATCCTTCTAAAAAATGCACAGTAAGGGTATCAGGCTTTTCACTTTTTAGATACTGAATGTCACGCAAGGCGTCATCGGGTTTACCCAATTCATAAAATGTATTCGCCCGGTTAAAATGAGCGTTTAAGAAACCCGGTTTGCAGCCAATGGCTGTGCTGTAATACTGAAGCGCTTCAGCATATTGTTTCTGCCGGAAGTAAACAGTACCCAGGTTGTTCAGGGCATCCGCATAACATGAATCCAGGCGCAAGGCTTCTTCATAATTTTTCAGTGCCAACGGATAATTCCGTTTCATCAAAAGTTCATTGCCTTTGAGCAGAAACCGCTGCTTGCGGGTTTCTTTACTGTCGGAACAGGCACCCAACACAAGTGCCATCAGAACCAAAACTCCTGCATTCCATTTCATTGTTGTTCGTCTCATTTCTCACAAAAATCATTAATTTAACGCTAAACATTGCCATGAGTATAAACCTTGAAATTAAGCAACAAGTTATTGCCATTTTGCAACGGGGCCAGCGTGCCGAAGCTAAAGAACTGCTCATGGAAAAGTTTCAGGTCGGGCCGGATGATGCCGAGAAGTTGATTCAGGCTATTGAACTGGAGCATCCGGAAGCGAAAAGTTTTCCCCCTAACATTGCTGAGCAAATTGCCCTGGTAAAAAGTCAGGGTGGCGGCTGTATTGTATTTGGTATGCGTGCGCTTATGGTGTTCTTCCTCATTTTCACCTTTGCATTCTATGCCATAGCCATCGGCTTGCTGGTTTACTTTAACAGTTACACCGGAGACGCAGCGAGCATTACCGGGACGGTAGTTGCCTTTAAAGAAAATGAAAGCGGATCGCAAGCGCCCGTAGTAGAATATACCTGGAATAATGAGGTAAAACGTTACGAAAGTTCCATGTATGCCTCTCCACCCGATTACCTGTTAGGCGAAGAGGTTCGGTTACTGGTAAATCCTGAAAACCCGGATGTTGCCATCATTGACTCCTTTTCGGAACGCTATATGCTCAGCACCATGTTCGCGGGATTCGGAACCTTCTTTCTGGTCTTCAGCCTTGGTTTACTGGTCGTCTCTAGAAAAATCAAAAGAAGTTTGGCCAACTCGCAATAGTTACCTTTATTTGCTCACGAAATGAACAACGCGTTAATCATAAACAATCACCACCATCATCATGTTTCTAACACGATTCGTGGCAGGTTTATGTTTTAACTAAACTATAAAGACTTTGAGAAAAGGCTTGCCGCGATAACGGCAGGCCTTTTTTTTTAAACCTCACCCCGTCCTTCGGACACCCTCTCCTTTTAGGAGAGGGGAAAGGGAGCGGTTTACAAACAGTAAACAACATTATGAAGAACAACATACTACGAATCGCCATTCAAAAATCAGGTCGCTTGCAGGAAGGATCACTGAAGCTTCTGAAAGATTGCGGCCTGAACATCAGCAACGGAAAAGACCAACTGAAAACACAAGCCGGTAATTTCCCAATTGAAGTGCTCTTTTTGCGTGATGACGATATTCCGCAATACATTGAAGACGGTGTAGCCGATGCCGGCATTATTGGCGAAAATGTTTTTATCGAAAAACAGAAGAAAGGCGACATTATTAAGCGGCTGGACTTTTCAAAATGCCGTCTGGCATTGGCCATTCCAAGATCCGAACACTACACCGGCCTCACGTGGTTTGAAGGAAAAAATATCGCCACCTCCTACCCCAACATCGTCAGCGATTACCTGAAGAAAAACAACATAAAGGCCGGCATTCACGAAATCAGTGGTTCTGTTGAAATTGCTCCCGGCATTGGGTTGGCTGATGCGATTTGTGACATTGTGAGCACCGGCAGCACCCTTTTGAGCAACGGATTAAAAGAGGTAGAACTGGTGATGAAATCAGAAGCGATTCTGGTTTCGCGAACTGCGTTGGAAAAATCAAAGCAAGTCATCCTCGACAAGCTTTTGTTCCGGATTGAGGCGGTTCAACAGGCTCGTAACAACAAGTATATCTTATTGAATTGCCCGAACGAATCAATCGAGGCTATCACCAACGTGATACCCGGCATGAAAAGTCCGACAATACTGCCGTTAGGAAAGGAAGGCTGGAGTTCGCTGCACTCGGTGGTAGATGAAAATGATTTTTGGGAAAAGATCGATCAACTGAAAGCGCTGGGCGCCCAGGGTATATTGGTTATACCGATTGAGAAAATGATTAAGTAGTGAGGAAATACGAAGTACAAGGTACGAAGTACGAACAACGAAGAACGAACAACCAAACAAAATGAAACTATACACCAACCCATCCCGAAATACCTGGCCGCAATTGTGCGAGCGTCCGCAACTACAACTGGAGTTTCTGGAAAGTTCTGTTAAGAATATTTTAGCACGGGTTAAGAAGAGCGGGGATTTTGCGTTAAAAGAATTTACGAAACAATATGATCAGGTGGAGATCAGCACGCTTCACGTAACCGAAGAAGAAATTCAACGTGCTTCACGTTCACTTAACCCTGCGTTGAAGAAAGCTATTGAAACAGCTGCATCCAACATCGAAAAATTCCACCAAGCTCAACTGCGGGAAGTAGTTGTTACGGAAACCATGCCCGGTGTACAGTGCTGGCGAAAAGGAATAGCCATTGAAAAAGTTGGTATCTACATTCCAGGAGGAACTGCGCCTCTGTTCTCTACAGTTTTGATGTTAGCCATTCCTGCCCGGCTGGCCGGATGCACAGAGGTTATACTCTGTTCCCCACCTGATAAGCAAGGAAATATTCACCCGGCCATTTTAGTTGCAGCACAACTAACGGGCGTGACCAAAATATTTAAAGCCGGAGGTGCTCAGGCCATCGGTGCATTAGCCTACGGAACAGAAAGCATCCCCAACGTATACAAAATTTTCGGGCCGGGTAATCAATACGTTACCAAAGCCAAACAACTGGTGAACCAGGACGGTGTGGCCATCGATATGCCGGCCGGCCCCAGTGAGGTGTTGGTGTGGGCCGATGAAACCGCTACGCCTTCCTTTGTTGCAGCGGATCTGTTATCGCAGGCTGAACATGGTGCCGACAGCCAGGTGATCCTGGTACTACCGAATGGATCATTGCTGGAAAAAATTAATGATGAGCTAAAAAAACAGCTGTCCGCCCTTCCACGAAAGGCCGTTGCTGAACAGGCCTTGTTAAACAGTCGTACGATCATTATTGAATCTGAAACAGAAGCGCTCGATTTTATAAACACTTACGCACCTGAACATCTTATTGTCAATACTAGAAATGCAGATGGACTTTCTGAAAAAATTATCAATGCCGGCTCCGTCTTTATCGGAAATTATACACCCGAAGCAGCCGGAGACTACGCCTCAGGTACAAACCACACATTGCCTACTAATGGATATGCCAAAGCCTATGCCGGTGTGTCAGTTGAAAGTTTTTTGAAGTACATCACTTTTCAGAAAATATCGGAAAGCGGCATAAAAAATATTGGGCCAGTGGTTGAGGTTATGGCCGAGGCTGAAGAACTACAAGCCCATAAACAGGCTATACGTGTGAGACTGGATTCAATTCGTTAATCGTTATTAGTTAATTGGTACGAGAATAGCATGGATATACTTTCATTAGTTAGAAAAAACATTCAAAAACTTAGTCCCTACTCCACTGCGCGTGATGAGTTTAAGGGAACAGCAGAGGTTTACCTGGACGCCAATGAAAATCCATATCCATCACCGTATAACCGCTATCCCGATCCGCTGCAGAAAAAACTTAAAACACGGATTAGCGAAATTAAAAGTATAGCGCCATCAAAAATATTTTTGGGAAACGGAAGCGATGAAGCTATCGACCTGATCATCCGTGCGTTTTGTGAGCCCGGAAAGGATTCCATTCTGATAACAGAGCCGACCTATGGCATGTATTCGGTTTGTGCCGGAGTCAATGATGTAAAGATTAAAAAAGTTAACCTTACCGTTGATTTCGATCTTGACCTTAACGCCCTTCAAGCCAATCTTGACGGTTCAGTTAAAGTCATCTTCCTGTGTTCACCAAATAATCCTTCAGGAAATTTGCTATCAAAAGAAAAGATTTCCACACTCATTACAAGCTTCAAAGGCATCGTAGTAGTTGACGAAGCTTATATTGATTTCGCTAACGCGGAGGGATTCCTTCCTTCCCTCGGCAAATACCCGAACCTGGTTGTCCTCCAAACCTTCTCCAAATCATGGGGATTAGCAGGGCTAAGGCTTGGGATGGCCTTTGCCTCAGAAGAAATTATTTCAGTACTGAATAAAATAAAGTACCCGTACAACATCAATATACTCACACAAAATACTGCGTTGGAAGAAATTTCTTCTGTAAAAGAGAAGGACAGACAGGTGAAAGAAATTCTGGAGCAACGTCTACTTCTAATTAAACAATTACAGGCTATTCCAACTGTGCTGAATGTATACCCCACCGATGCCAACTTTGTGTTGGTTAAAATAAAGTATGCAAAAAAAGTATACAATCAACTGATTGACCATAGCATCATTGTACGCGACCGTTCCACAGTGGTATTGTGTGATGACTGCCTTCGCATAACGGTGGGCACACCGGAAGAAAACAGTAAACTCATTGAAACATTAAAGACACTATGAAGCGTGTATTATTTATAGACCGTGACGGAACACTCATCCTGGAGCCACCCGATGAACAAATCGACAGCCTGGAAAAACTGGAGTTTTACCCGGGCGTAATTTCATGGCTTAGTAAAATCGTCAGCGAAAGTGATTTTGAATTGGTAATGGTTACCAACCAGGACGGTTTAGGTACAGAAAGATTTCCTGAAGAAACGTTCTGGCCTGCCCACACCAAAATGCTGAAAACCCTGGAAAATGAAGGCATCAGCTTTTCGAAAATATTTATTGACCGGTCTTTTCCGCATGAAAACAAACCCACCCGCAAGCCGGGCATCGGAATGTTACATGAATTTTTCGATGGTAACTACGACCTGAAAAATTCGTATGTAATTGGCGACAGGCTTACCGATGTTGAACTGGCAAAAAATCTCACCAGCAAAGCAATCCTGATCAACAATGGTTCACTGGAACTGAAAATAAAGGAAGCAAATCTGGAGACTTATTGTAATCTGATCACTACATCATGGTCAGACATCTACAGGTTGCTAAGCAAGCCCGATCGAAAAGCCAGTGTAAGAAGAACGACTAAAGAAACAGACATCAGGATTGACCTTAACCTGGATGGCTCAGGCAAATCATCGATACAAACAGGCCTTGCCTTTTTCGATCACATGCTGGATCAACTGGCACGGCATGGAAATATTGATCTGGTTATTTCCGTAAAAGGAGATTTGCATATTGACGAGCACCATACCATTGAAGACACTGCTTTGGCATTGGGTGAAACTTTCTTAAAAGCACTGGGTGACAAACGTGGTATCGAACGTTACGGCTTTTTATTGCCCATGGATGATTGCCTGGCACAAGTGGCTATTGATTTTGGAGGAAGGCCCTGGCTGGCTTGGGAAGCGGAATTCAAACGCGAAAAAATCGGAGAAATGCCTACGGAAATGTTTTTACATTTCTTCAAATCATTTTCTGATACAGCCAAATGCAACCTGAATATAAAAGCTGAAGGCACAAATGAGCATCATAAAATAGAAGCCATTTTTAAAGCCTTTGCCAAAGCAATTAAAATGGCCGTGAAAAAAGAAGGAAGTGAATTGCCGAGTACAAAGGGAGTAATATGAGGTTAGAGGTACGAGGTTAGAGGTACGAGGTTGGAGGTACGAGGTTGGAGGTACGAGGTTGAAAAACAAGTTGAAAATTAAATTGAAATGCAAGATTTAAAAAAGCGGTTTAAGGAATTTTCTATTCATTGTGCTGAGCTTATACAAAAGCTACCCGGCACAACTGCTAATCGTGCCTATTCCAATCAATTAATTAGAAGCTCAAGTTCCACAGGGGCCAATTATCGCGCTGCATTACGCGGAAAATCCTCAGCAGATTTTATCAATAAACTTAAGATTGTCGAAGAAGAAATTGATGAGTCAGTGTATTTCCTTGAGCTGATTCTTCATTTTAACCAAGACCTGTCAATTGAAATTAATGAACTTATAAAAGAGGGCAATGAACTAACTGCAATTACAGTTCAATCGATTAAAACAGCACGTTCAAAACTTCGTACTTCGTAATTCCCAATTCGTACTTATGCAAACAGTACTACTAAAATACAACGCAGGCAACATCCAATCCGTGTCCTATGCATTGGAGCGATTAGCCGTTGACTTTGAAGTAACAGACAACGTTGAAAAAATTCAGTCGGCTGACAGGGTGATTTTTCCGGGCGTTGGGGAAGCCAGTACAACCATGAACTACCTGAAGGAAAAAAAACTGGATCAGGTAATCAAAAATCTCAAACAACCTGTATTGGGTATTTGCCTGGGCATGCAACTCATGTGCAGATCATCGGAAGAAAACAACACCACCTGTCTCGGTATTTTTGATGAAACCGTGAAACAGTTTATTCCAACGAAAGAAAATAAGGTTCCGCACATGGGTTGGAACCAACTTACACTTACTAATTCCTGGCCTGATCGTTCGGCAGAAAACAGCAGCGTATATTTTGTACACAGCTATTATGTGCCTGTAAACGGTTTTACTACAGCCATCTGCAACTACACGTTGCCTTTCAGCGCAGCTATGAAAAAGGATAATTTTTATGCCGTGCAGTTTCACCCGGAGAAATCGGCTAAAGCCGGAGAAAAAATTCTTAAAAGTTTTCTGGACTTATGAAGATCATTCCGGCCATCGATATAATTGACGGAAAGTGTGTAAGGCTTTCACAAGGTGATTACAATCAGAAAAAAATCTACCACGAAAGCCCCGTAGACATGGCTAAAGCTTTTGAAGATGCCGGACTGAAAAATCTTCACCTGGTTGATCTGGATGGCGCCAAACACGGTAAAGTAATCAACTGGAATACTATTGAAGAAATCTGCTCGGTCACAAATCTTCATGTCGACTTTGGCGGTGGTATAAAAACAAAAGCCGAAATCCGGCAACTGTTTGAAGTAGGTGTAAACCAGGTGAACCTGGGAAGCGTTGCCGTTAAAGAACCCGAAAAGGTGAGTATCTGGATTGACGAGTTCGGAACTGAAAAAATCATTCTCAGTGCGGATGTGCGAAATGAAATGATTGCTGTACATGGCTGGACAGAGACCTCCGCCCTATCCATTTGGGATTTTATAACCAACTACCAGCGCCTGGGCATACAGTATGTAACCTGCACCGACATCAGCACCGATGGCATGTTACAAGGACCCAATACCCCGCTTTATCAAAAATTACTTTCGGCATACCCCTCACTAAAATTAATTGCCAGCGGTGGCGTGAGTTCCCTTGCTGATCTTAACGCATTAAAATCTATTGGGGTATTTGGAGTCATCGTAGGCAAAGCCATTTACGAAGGAAAAATATCATTACAAGAATTATACAATTTGGATAATGAGCCATAAACTTAAATGCGAACATTAGAAGCCATCTCAGAAATAGAAAGTACGTCATTGCGATCCGCCACAGGCGGAGAAGCAATCTCTATTCTTGCTACTTGGCAAGGGATTGCTTCGGTCGTTCCCTGCCTGCCGGCAGGCAGGCTCCCTCGCAATGACGGAATTTATTTTGAGATGGATTCTGACAACGATCAACCAAGAACCAACAACTAACAACGAATAACGAACACCCATGCTAACCAAACGAATCATTCCATGCTTAGATATAAAAGACGGTCGCACGGTAAAGGGTGTGAACTTTGTTGACTTACGCGATGCCGGTGATCCGGTAGTGTTGGCCGCAGCTTATGCCGAACAAGGTGCTGATGAATTGGTGTTTCTGGATATTTCAGCCACGCAGGAAGAGCGCAAAACATTTGCGCACCTGGTGAAGGAAATTGCACGGCACATTAATATACCCTTTACCGTTGGAGGAGGCATTGGATCAGTAGAAGATGTTGCACCTTTATTGGAAGCAGGTGCTGATAAAGTCAGCATAAATTCATCAGCCGTTAAAAATCCCAATCTTATCAATGAATTATCAAAAGCCTTTGGATCACAATGTATCGTATTGGCCGTTGATGCACGCAAAGTTGACAATGCATGGATCGTTCATACCCATGGCGGAAAAAACCCAACCAAAAAAAAACTTTTTTCCTGGGCAAAAGAAGGGCAAGATCGTGGGGCTGGTGAAATCTTGTTCACCAGCATGAACCACGATGGAACCAAAAATGGATTTGCCATCGATCCGCTGGAAAAACTGCATGAACTGCTTACCATTCCCATCATTGCATCGGGAGGTGCGGGCACCATGGGTCACTTTGCTGATGTATTCACCTTTGGAAAAGCTGATGCTGCCCTGGCGGCCAGTGTCTTTCACTTTGGCGAAATAAAAATTCCTGATCTCAAATCATTTTTAAATAACCACCAAATACCGGTACGCTTATGACTGACCCTAATTTTGATAAAGGTAACGGACTAATTCCCTGTATTATCCAGGATAGTGAAACCAACATGGTACTCATGCTGGGGTATATGAACAAAGAGGCTTATCAAAAAACCATATCTGAAAAGCGTGTGACATTTTTTAGCCGTTCAAAGCAACAACTATGGACAAAGGGAGAAACCTCAGGAAATTATCTTGAACTAATTGCTGTAAGGGCCGATTGCGACAACGACACACTCTTACTTAAAGCCAAACCCACCGGCCCTGTTTGTCATACCGGTGCGGATACATGCTTCAATGAAAGAAACGAATCATGGAGGTTACAATTATTGGAGAAACTTATTCAGGACAGGAAAGCAAATCCTAAAAGCGGTTCCTATACCACCTCGTTGTTTGAATCCGGAATAAACAAGGTAGCTCAAAAAGTTGGTGAAGAAGCTGTAGAACTGGTGATCGAAGCAAAAGACCAGGATAAAAGCAAATTCCTGAATGAAGCAGCCGATTTAATGTATCATTTTCTGGTATTGCTTGCGGCAAAAAACGTTTCCCTTACGGAAGTTGAACACATCCTAAAAGAAAGGCATCGGTAATTTCACCCGTTGTCGTGCAGCTTACAGCCGGTTAATTCTTTATTAACTATCCTTCAGGAGTTTTAACTTGCCAGCATGAACACAACGGACACAAAAGTTATTGACGGTTATACTTTTGTCAAGTACAGCCCAGAACAATATTCTGAAAAGGAAATGCTGCAACGAAGCAAAGACTTTTACCAGAGAATGGACAAACGTAGAACCGTCCGCGATTTTTCAGATAAGGCCGTACCACAGCAAGTGATAGAAAATATTATTCTAACGGCTAATACCGCGCCCTCGGGTGCGCACAAGCAACCATGGACCTTCTGTGTTATCACTGACCCGGCAATAAAAAAGCAAATCCGCATAGAAGCGGAAAAAGAAGAACACGAAAGCTACCACAACCGCATGAGTGATGAATGGCTGCAGGACATCAAACCCTTGCAAACCGATTGGCGCAAACCCTTTCTTGAAATTGCTCCTTATTTAATTGCAGTTTTCAAAAAAGCTTATGATGTAAAGCCTGATGGTTCAAAAGCCACCAACTACTATGTTAACGAGTCAGTTGGATTGGCCTGCGGCTTTTTACTGGCTGCTATTCATCATGCGGGATTGGTAGCACTTACGCATACACCAAGCCCGATGAATTTCTTAACCAAAATTTTAAACCGGCCGGAAAATGAAAGGCCTTTTCTATTAGTTCCGGTTGGTTATGCGGCTGATGAAACATTTGTTCCTAAACTGGAGCGTAAAAAACCAGATGACATTACCGTGTACTATTGACCCTTAGTTTCGTACACTTTCTTCATGCGCTTTTGGATAGATTTTCAGGTATGACAATTTATAGCTGATTGTCTTGCGCTTCTCCATAAACGTATACCGGCCTTCCATCAGGTCAGATTGATTGTGCAGCATGGTAAAGGTTATCTTTGCGCCATCCGGCTCAAGGTGGCGATAGGTAAACCCGCGGTCATCTGTCAGATAGGAAAACTCGCCCACAATCGGATATTTATTCGCCACATGATAACTCATTGACACTTCAATAAAATCACGCTTGGAACCAGGCCAGTCTTTCAATATGGCAACACGCGCATAGTTATCCTTCCGGTCGATAACTTTTGTACGATCGTGACCAGACAAAAAAGGGCGACTGGTTTTAGTTATAACTGCCGAGACAGAATAAATTCCTTCCAACGAGTTTATGGCCGATGGGCTTTTCCCAAAATATCGCTTAATCATTTCCTCAAGATCAACTTCCTCGTAGTTGACTTTTTTCGATCTCCCTTTTTTCAGTTGCCCATAAGCACTGCCTATACTAAACAAAAGGATACCAGTTAGTAAATACTTTATCCATACACCCCGCACGCGCATAACCATTTTATTAAAAATGCATATTTTCATAAACTCCGGCCGTACTGGTCCGGCAAGATACTTTTCCGGTAAGCACACTGGGCTTAAAGAGTGATTTACCCAATAACATGCGCACACATTCCTGTATCCCTTCGGTAATGGAAGGATGCGGATGTACACATTCTGCCAGTTCTTCAATTCCTTTGTCCATACTGATTAAAAGTGCCACAGCCTGAATAGCACTGGATGCATGGTTACCAACCACTTTCATGCCGAGAATTTTCATCTGGTCATCGTTGGTAACCAACAGTTTGATAAATCCTTGCGTATTGCGTTTGGCAATGGCCCTTGGAATACAACTATAATCTAACGTAACAACCCGATAATCAATTCCCTTTTCGCGGGCTTGCGTTTCGTTTAATCCGACACCAGCCACTTCGGGACTTAAAAACATTATGGTACTGATGTTTTCGTAAACCAGCTTACGGTGGGGATTACCAAAAATCTTCTCAACGGCATAGCGCCCTTCCAATTCCCCAACATTCACCAGGGAGATATCGGCTGTAATGTCACCCACCGCATAAATGTTTGATACATTGGTCTGTGTGTCGTTATCCTCAATACCCCGTTTGGATATATGAATATCTACCTTGTTGTGATCCCATAGTAATTCATAATTTGGAATTCGTCCAACAGATACCAAGGCCTTCTCAACATTAAATATTTCCCTATGCTTATCGTTGTACTCCAATTCATACTCAACCCGTCCGTTTTTTATTTCCATGCGCACCAGGTGAGAGTTTCGGTGAATCAGTACGCCATTTTTTTCCATGTTGCGCTCAATCACACGCACCACATCATCATCTTCAAATGGAAGAATACGATCACCTTTATCAATCAGGTGTACTTTGGTTTTGCCGAACCCGGAAAAGATGGTGGCATACTCGCAACCAATAACACCCGCCCCTACTATAACCATGCTTTCGGGAAAGTCTTCCATACCTTCAATGCCCTCGCTGGTCATTACAATTTTTTCATCAATGGGCAATTCCGGTAAATAACGGGGGCGGCTTCCTGTTGCCAGGATAATATAATCAGCCTGAACTATTTCTGTTTCCCCACTTCCCGAAATCTCCACCTCATATTGGCTAAGCAGTTTGGCGTTTCCGCGCTTAAACGTAAAGTAACCTGAGCTTTTGAGCAGTTCCATATGCTCTTTGAGCATGTCCTTGCGCTCCTTCACTGCACCTTGCACCTCAGCCTGAATTTCTTTGTAATCGATACTGGGTGCTTTTATATTGTAGCGTCTCAGGTTTTTCCGAAAGGATGCAGCTTCGCGTGAAAGTTCCCACCAGGTTTTTGACGACAGTGCACCATTGGTTACCCCTGCGCCACCCACCTTGTTTTTCTCTACCAATAAAACTTTCTTCTTAAAATCAATGGCACGCATGGCTGCGGCATAGCCGGAGGGTCCGGCACCAATTACCACCAAATCAAACTTTTCCATACTACAGACAAATAAGGGTGAAATTACACATATTCTATTTAACAAAAGGGGGTATATTGGGCGTTAGTATACCATTTATGAAGTTTTGGAAAGCCTTCTCCAATTTGGGTATCTCTGACAAAGTAGATTACTACTTGCACAGGAGCATCATCCTGTCAAACAGGATTTCATTGGTACTTTTTATACTCACCGGTATAATAATAATTTCATTAACGCTACTTATTGGCTTTACCGTTGGCATTCAACGAATTGTTTACATTCTCATTTTATTTTCTTTCATTCCACTCCTCAACGGTGCCGGATTTATTATATTAAGTCGACTGGTTATATCAACCATTGTTCCAATTTATATAGTAGGATTAATAGCAGCCAGTTCTGCAGAAGCGACACCCCTGCTAAATGCAACCTCTTATTTTCCTTCACGCATAATTGCCCTGGCAACCTGTATGATGCCCATGTTTGTGTTTGATACCGTAAAGGAAAAGCGGTGGATGTTCCTCGCTTTATTCATTTGCATGACTTGCGTATTGGGTTTCGATTTCATTATCGATTTGTTTGGAAGACAAGTTGAAATGTATAGACGCAAAGACTTATTTATCTACTATAATGTAATCTTTACAGTTACCTTCCTTATGGTTACTGCTGCATCGTACATGCTGAAGCGAGCTGTGGATAAATCCGACAATCAAAATCTAAAATTACTTCAGGAGAAGGATGTTATTAATAAGCAGCTAACCGAACAAAATGAAAAACTACAACAACTCAACAACGACATTGAAACACAAAATGAGGAGATGATTTCGCAGGCTGAAGAGCTTCGGGCGAATCAGGACAAACTGGAGGAAGCCTACCAGATCATTCAAAATCAAAAACAACAACTTCACCTGCACAACGAGCACCTGGAAGATCTGGTGGCGAAAAAAAACAAAGAGCTGATTGACACCAATGAAGAACTCTCCAAATACAATAATGAACTCCGCCAGTTTTCCTATACCATTTCCCATAACCTGCGCGCTCCTGTTGCACGATTGATCGGACTTGAAAACCTGTTGTTCCTTAAATCCGATGGGATGACCGAGGAACAACGCGAATTGCTGGACTTACTCAAAAAATCATCGCTGGAACTTGATGTCATCATTAAAGACCTCAACAAAATCATTGATATCCGGAACGACATTTACAAAATCAAAGAAAAAGTAAGTTTCGAACAGGAGTTTGAACGGGTGTATCAAAGTCTGGAGCATCAGCTACCACCCCATACCCAGATTCAAACCGACTTTTCAAAAGCATCTTTCATTTATACCATTCGGCCCATGCTCAACAGCATACTGTTTAACCTGATGAGCAATGCGATCAAGTACCGTGCACACACACGGAACTTAGTGCTTTCAATCAGTACGGAAGCAACCGACAATGCAGCAATCCTTAAATTTTCAGACAATGGCTTGGGCATGAACCTGGATCAGTTTGGTAAAGATTTGTTCAACATGTATAAGCGATTTCATACACATACGGATGGTAAAGGACTGGGGCTCTATTTGGTAAAATCACAGGTTGAGGCAATGGGTGGAAAAATTTCTGTTCATAGTGAATTGAATAAAGGAACCACCTTTACATTGGAATTTATGAAACCGGATGACGTGGAAGGTCAGCTATGTTACGATAGTGAGTACGGACAAATTTATTACAATGCCCGGCTTAATACTGCCGGCATACGGTGGAAGAAACAGGTAACCAGTGAGGCCTATCGCGAACTCTTTAATAAATCTGTTGATGTGCTACGCATATACAACACACCTTACTGGATTTCGGATTTACGCAAACAAGGAACAATCAATCCGGAAGACCAGCTATGGATGGTAACAACAATTATTCCTGAGGCGGCAAGAAATGGATTACTGTGGATTGTTGGCATCTACGACCCTGCCCAACACAATGAAGATTACCGGGAGCGAATAAAAACCGCCATTGAAAAGGCTGGCAGCCTGGTTCACTTTTGTACCAACACGAAAGAAGCCGAAACCTGGATAAACGCTCATATCGTGGCTAATGAAAAGGTCTAGATTTTCGGGTTAAATATACCCGCCACCATACACCGCACACTTCCACCACCATAGGTTTCAATAGTATCAATTGGAATGGGTATCATTTCCGAAAAACGAGAGATCGCATCTACCTGACCGGGCAAAAGCGAATGAAACGCTCTTTCAGAAAGCAGAACAAAAGTTTCGCCTCCCCTGCTTTTAACTTCAATCATATTTCCGGCAAATGCACCCAACTGATCATAACTTATGGCGACAACTTTATGCCCCGTCTCCGCTAAACTGCTCAGTAAAATCTCCTGATCGCTTTCACTGTGTATGGCATCCAAACATACCACAGCAAACTTTTCACCTACACACATTACTACATTGGTATGGTAGATAGCTTGGCCGGTTTTATCCACTGCATCAAACATTACAAGCCTGTATCCTAGCCGTTTACATAATTGTACGGCCAGGTTTTCGTCTGTACGTAGTGAACGACTAGCATAAGCCACGTGGTTTACATAATCCAGAACCAGACTACCTGTTCCTTCGAGGAAAGAATTATTCCTCTCTTCATCAGTAAGGTCAATAATTTCATGAACAGTAAATTTTTCCCTTAGGATATTAATGATGTCAACTCTTCGCTCTAACCTTCTGTTTTCAGCAAGCATCGGGTATAGAACAATTTTACCATCAGCATGAAAGGATATCCAGTTATTCGGAAAAAGAGCATCCGGCTTTATTACGTCAGAAGAATCGTCAAAAACATGGACATCAATATCATGTGCTTCAAGCAAATCAACCATCCGGTTAAATTCGGTTACTGCGCGTTGATGAATTACATCAGCACGGTTGTGTATGGTTTGCTGAAAGGCATTGGATGATGCCGTTTGCGCATTGAACCCAAACGCTGCCGGGCGAATCATCATAATGCTGTACGGAGCCTGATCTGACATGAAAACCTATTTACCGGCATATTTAACTAATTTTGCACGACTTCAGAAACAACATGGAATCTATAGCCGCGCTTGACACTCAGGTATTTTTCTTTTTGAATGGGTTGCACACAACCTGGCTGGACCCCATCATGTATTATCTTACCAATACATTAACATCGCTTCCGGTATATATTCTGATTATTTACTTGCTCTTTAAAAAATTTCGTTCCAAAATCTGGATTCCATTGATCTGCATCATCGTATGCATTGCCTTAACCGACCGTATTACCAGTGGCATTATGAAACCGGCTTTCGCACGTTTGCGCCCCACCCACGAACCGCTAGTAGCAGAGAAGGTACACACCGTGAAAAATTACAAAGGAGGGAGATTTGGATTTGCTTCCAGTCACGCAGCCAATACGTTTGGTATTGCTATGCTTACTTTCCTGCTGCTTAGAAATCAGTACCGCGCTGCAGGATTGCTCTTTATCTGGGCTGGTCTGATCAGTTACACCCGAATTTACTTAGGGGTGCATTATCCGGGTGATATTTTGGTAGGTGCAGGCATTGGCTTGGTCTGTGGCCTGATACTTTTTAAACTATTCAAAGCAGTTAGTCAGCGCCTGGCTATACTAAACACCAGGTAGCTGCTCAATGGCTTCTTACCTCTGCTCCGAAATTTCTATTGGTATGCCGAACATTAGGACTGCCGGTATAATCAACTGTAGCTCCGAACCCGGCACTGATCTCAATTTCTTCCAAAGCGTTAACTTTCACTTCAGCACCCATGTTGGCGTTTACATAAACTACTTTGCTCAACAATTGCGATGCTTTTAGCTCTGCACCCATGTTGGCTTTAGCTTCAAAGGTTTCGGCTTGGCCGGTTAGTTTTATCACAGCTCCCATGGTAGCCTTGGTATAAAGGTTCTTGGAGATAACATCCAACTGCATTTCAGCACCCATACTACAGTCGAGGGCAAGGTTTCTCGATTTTAGCGTACTCGTTGAGAATACTTCTGCCCCCGCCTGGGCTCGTACATCCGTTAACTCGGTATAATATACTCTTGCCCTGATGTATTTTGATCGCGGGAAATCGTCCTTCCACTCATTCATATAATGCTTATTGCGCAACTTGAGTTTTAATTCACCACGGCTTACCTCGGCTACGATATCCTCAGGATCAACCCCCCGGTAATCCAACGCTAATGATTCACTGTCAGCCTTTATCAGTTCAACCTCAAACGGGCCAAAAACATCGATTTTAGAGAATGAACCAATGGTTTCATTTGGTTTTTGTGCCTTTACCGAAAGGCTGGCAATAAGGATAAGCAGGCTGATAAAATATTTCATAATGCGGTTTTAGCTTAAAGACGACAGCCTATACCATAACGTTGCATGGATGTTATAAAAATTATGATTTACCCAATAACCGCTTTACATACTTGCCGATAATGTCGAACTCAAGGTTAACGGTATCTCCGGCTTTAAGGGTACCGAATGTAGTATGTTCAAACGTGTAGGGAATTATCGTAACCCGAAATCCAATGTTGGTTGAATTGAAGCATGTAAGACTAACCCCGTCAATGCTGATGGAACCCTTTTCAACAGTAATGTTTCCACCTGATGGATCATACTCAAAATCAAACAACCAACTACCCGCAACTTCCTGTACCCGTGTACAAATGCCCACCTGGTCTACATGTCCCTGAACAATATGGCCATCGAACCTTCCGTTAGCCACCATACACCGCTCCAGGTTGATAACACTCCCCTCCTTTAGCTTTCCAAGGCTTGACTTTTTAAGTGTTTCATCGACAGCCGTTACCCAATGTTTATTGCCCTCCATCTTCGTAACGGTTAAACAAACACCACTATGCGCTACGCTTTGATCTACCCTAAGTTCATGGCTAATAGGACTAGCGATAAGAAAATGCTTGTTTGTTTGATCTTCTACAATCCGTTCAATTTTTCCAAGTGATTCTATGATTCCTGTGAACATCTTACTTTTTTGATTCAAGTTTTTGAATGGCCTCGCGCTGATCGGGTCGCAAGGTAGGATATTGAATACCCAGTTGATCCAAGTATGTTTTATACTTTGCAGGGTTGTAATACAACGGTTTGAGTTTCGGCTTGTAATCTTCCATTATCTTTTGATTCAGATAGATGGCAGGATTGTCCTTCTCTCCTACTAATGGGGTGTACTGGATTTCCTTGGTTTGCTCGGTCCGGTAATATTCCCATGCATTGGCAATGATCTCCGGTTTTAACAACATATCGAGCAACGTCATCGCTTCGGCTTTAGCGCCATATACAACACCTTTGTGGGCTATGGGTGTGGCCATGGTAATGGCATTGCTCCAGTGGTGACCGGGCAACCCGGGAATGTTGGAAGGATACCGCAACACAATGGTGGGTAATGACCAACTGATGTCGGCAATATCATCTGAACCACCACCCATGGCCATCAACTGTCGGCCCATTACATTAATGGAACCTGTCGGACTGGGCAAACCAATCGTATCCAGTTTAACAGCAAGGCCTTCAATCTTTGGAGCTTTCATTTCCAGTTGTGTTGCCTTTGCCAGCAACTGATCTTCTGCCGACCATTTAGGCAAACCTACTTTCTTGATGTTTTCATACATCGCCTCAGCCAACGGCTTGTTAAAATGGCCGGGCCAGGCTGAACCTAATATTTCATACGTAAATTTTGTATCGGTCATCAAGGCTGCGCCTTCCGCAATCTTTACACCGGTATCAAATAATTTTTTAATATCCGGGTAGGTGCGTTCACGGAAATAATACCACACCGATGCTTTGGAAGGAACAACATTGGGCTGATCGCCCCCATCCGAAATAACATAATGTGATCGATGTGTGAGTTCGAGGTGTTCGCGCCTGAAGTTCCAGCCGATGTTCATCAACTCCACAGCATCGAGCGCACTGCGCCCGCGCCATGGTGCGCCAGCCGCATGCGCAGCCTGACCTTCAAAACTAAACCGAACGGATACCAAACCATTCATACCCGAATCACCATAGGACACGCCAAGGTTATTACCCACGTGCGTAAAAATACAGGCGTCAACATCTTTGAAATATCCGGCACGAACGTAATAGGCTTTCGTTCCCACAAGTTCTTCGGCAATACCGGGCCACAACATCAATGTTCCGGAAATTTTTTCGCGCTCCATAATTTTTTTGAGCGCGAGGGCAGCAATAATATTTACAGCCTGACCGGAGTTATGCCCCTCACCGTGACCGGGCGCACCTTCAACCAACGGATCGTGATAGGCAACCCCCGGCTTTTGTGACGCTTTCGGAATGCAATCCACATCCGAACCCAATGCAATTAAGGGCTTACCTGAACCATAACTCCATGTAGCAATCCATGCAGTAGGTACACCGGCTATTCCGCGCTGAACCTTAAAACCATTTTTTTCAAGTAGTGTGGTGAGGTAGTTAAATGTTTCCCACTCCTGAAAACCAAGTTCGGCAAAACTGAATAACATATCATTGATTTGCTGACCTAGTGTGGAGAGTTTCTCTACCTCAGCAACCGCTTCCGTTTTTAGCTTTTCAACCTTTTGTATTTCAGGTTGAGCGAAAACCAGAACAAAAGAAAAGACTAAAAAGAGTGTAAAAATCCGGGTCATAGTCAGGTTAGGTTTAGATATTGATTCCTAAAGTAGTGGATTAAAGAAGTCAAACCAAGCTCCATTACGCAACCGGAAATCATTGATTTTAAAGCAAAATCAAATAAACCGTAAAAATTTGGTTTATAATATAAACTAATTTATGTTTGTGTCGTTAAAGAAGCATATGGAAACCAAACACGACAACCTGAACCCACAGGAAAGCCTTGAACTGATTACCAGTATGATCAACCAGGTGAAGGGAAACATGTTAAACGGAAGTTTCTACTTTCTGCTTTGGGGATGGGTAATTACCTTCTGTAATGTGGGTATGTATTACTTTTTCAAGTATACGGAGTACCAAAATTATGCTCCAATAGTATGGACACTATGTATACCCGCCTGGATAATTACCATGATCTACTCAAGCCGCCAGGAAAAGAAAGCTGGTGTTGTCACTCACCTCGACAGGATTTCGATGTGGTTGTGGATTGGATTAGCCATAACCATTTTGCCTTCATGGATTTTCGGAGCACAAACTAACTGGATGGTGAACGCAATTGTATTGATGCCCGTGGGGTTGGCCACCTTTCTCTCAGGGATTATTGTTCGCTTTCGTCCTTTGATTCTTGGTGGCATCACATTCTGGATTGCAGGAACCTTATGTTACTTAGTCGGGCCGATTGAACAATATCTTGTAGGCGCAGTGGCCATGGTATTTGGTTACCTGGTGCCCGGGTATATGTTAAAGAAGTCAAACCTATAATTCATGCTCGCGGAACTTGACCCCCTGTTGCATTCACAACTTCGCCTGGGCATTATGTCGATACTTATGAGCGTGGAGACGGCTGAGTTTACGTTTCTGAAAGAGAAAACAAACTCAACCGCAGGAAACTTAAGCGTGCAGTTGGATAAACTTTCAGAAGCAGGTTACATCAACATAGAAAAGTCCTTCAAAGGAAAAAAACCACTAACAACTTGTAAGATCACCAAAAAAGGAATGAAAGCTTTTGAAGAATATGTGAATGCCCTTAAGCAATACATCAAACCCTAAAATTTTTTGTTCATATAGTTTATAAAATAAACCAGTTTATACCATGTTAACAACAACTAAAAAAATCCACCTGATCATTGGCCTGATTGTTTGCTCCGCAGCACTGTTGGCGATGAATGAAAAAGTCAATGCTGCACCTTTTTTTAAAGTTGAGAAAATTGGAAAAGGAAAACAGCACATGATTTTAATACCTGGTCTTACCTGTCCGGGAGAGGTATGGAGCGAAACCGTGGCGCGTTATCAAAAGCAATACACCCTGCACGTGATTTCGCTACCGGGTTTTGCCGGAACACCTGCCATTGAAACAAGTGAGTATCTGAAAACCATGCGCGATGAACTGATCGCCTACATCAAAGACAATAAATTAAAGAAGCCCATTCTGGTTGGTCATAGTTTAGGCGGCTTTTTGAGTTTATGGATCAGTGCGGTAGAACCGGATTTAGTTGGCCCAAACTTCATTGTCGATGCCTTACCATACTTCCCGGCCATTCAAAATCCTTCGGCTACTGTAGAATCCATGAAGCCTATGGCTACCAGTATGCGTAACATGATGAAGAACGCAACACCCGAACAAACCAGGCAAAGTCAGCAATATTACCTGAGCACTATGGCCACAGCACCCGATAAGCTGGAACGGATAAGCCGCTGGGGAATTGAGTCACACGCGCCTACTGTGGCGCAGGCCATGTATGAAATGCAAACCATCGACTTACGAAAAGATGTTGCCACCATTAAAGTACCCGTAACTGTTTTAGGTGCATGGGTCGCCTACAAAGACTATGGCGTAACGCATGAAAGCACCCTGAAGAATTTCTCCGATCAGTATCAACTCGTAAAAAATGTGAACATCCAACTAACAGATACGGCAAAGCACTTCATCATGTTTGACGATCCTGCCTGGTTCTTTGAAAAAATGGACGCATTTCTGGAGGTCACCTTAATTAAGTAAATGAGTTGCCAGGTTGAGCCTGTCGAAACCTGACTGTGAACCCAGATCAACTTCGACAAGCCCAGTCTGACAGCAATTAAAATAAACAACCCAATAAAATGAAATCTCTACTCATCACGGCAATCACGCTTCTAGGATTAGTGTTTGCACAAGCACAAGGCACAGCCCCTGAAAGTTTAAAACAGGAAATGCAAAAACTGGCATACATGGCCGGTAAGTGGAAAGGTGAAGCATCTATGCGACAACCCAATGGAACATTGCTGAAAGTAAACCAGGAAGAAGACATCCAATTTAAACTGGACGGAACTGTATTACTGATTGAGGGTACCGGAAGAAATCCGGTTGACAATACCATTTCATTTAATGCACTGGCCATTCTTTCTTACAGTCAGCAAACCAGGGAATACAAGTTTAAATCTTACGTGATGGACGGCAACCAGACGGATGCCTATTTTAAAATCATTGAAGAAAATCATTTCGAATGGGGATTTGAATTACCAACCAAAGCCAAAATTCGCTATGATCTTGTACTGAATCCTCAGAAAAAATCATGGTTTGAAAAAGGTGAATATTCACCCGATGGCACTAACTGGTTTCCCTTTATTGAAATGAACCTAATCAAACTTGAAAAATGAATTCATTGGTCCATAGTACAACCGGAATAATTCATTTAATCAGCGCGCTCGTTGCATTAACTGCAGGAACAATCGTTCTCTTCAGCGCTAAGGGAACAAAGTTCCATCGCAAAACCGGTTACTGGTATATTGCTTCAATGCTAATTTTAAACGGTACCGCCTTTGGCTTATATCAACTATTTGGTCGATTTGGTCCCTTTCACGTTGCAGCATTGGTCAGTATGTTTACGTTGTTGATGGGGATACTACCGTTAATTAACCGACAATCATCAGGCAAGTGGCTGTTCCGCCATTTAACTTGGATGTACTATTCCGTCATCGGACTGTACGCTGCTTTTGCATCGGAAATAATGGTGCGCATACCGGGGCTGCCTTTCGCTGCCATGGTTGTTACTGCTTCTGTAACTGTAACCGCCATAGGAATCTTTATCTTTATAAAAAACCATCAATCGTGGATTAATAATCTTGGTACACATAAACCTTTTTCGAATGAACAACAATGACGACAAACTCTACCGCGAAGCACGCAAGCGTGTAAAGCGCAAAAAAGAATTTTACAGCCACTTATTAAGCTACTTAACCATTGGCTTGTTTTTAACTTTCGTTGATTGGTTTAGTCATCCGGAGCGCTGGTGGGTACAATGGGTATGGCTAGGCTGGGGTATTGGAATATTCTTCCACGGTCTGAGTCTGTTTAGAAAAAACATATTATTTGGAGATGAGTGGGAAGAAAAGGAGATTCAAAAAGAGATGGAGCGGATGAAACGCGCTTAGCCAATTTGAAAACACAAAAATTTGAAGAACTGCCTTCCGTTAGGCTGGTTTGAAAATGAATTTGATTGAAAGGTATTTTTTCATTTTCAAATTGGCTAATTTTCAAATCTGTATGTACCCGACACAGATTTGAAAATTACTTCATTATGGCACAGGTAAACTGGCAAAAAGAATTTCAACCGCTGATCAAAAAATACAAGGGCAAGAAGCATCCGCTGGATTATCTCAATACCTACCAATTGGTTGTGATGGTCATCTTATCGGCTCAGGATTCGGACAGGAATATTAACAAAATAGCACCCGAACTTTTCGGTGCGTTTCCCGATCTGCAATCACTCGCCAAAGCCAATGCTGAAATGCTCTACCCTTTTGTTTCAAAGGTTCGAAACTTCGGAAACAAAACGAAATGGTTACTTGAAATTGCCACAACCTTAAAAGCGGATAAGAATATTCCCAAAACCATGGAAGAACTTACAGCCCTGCCTGGCATTGGAAGAAAATCGGCCAATGTTATTATGCGCGAAACGGGCGTTCCGGCAGCAGGAATTATTGTCGACCTACATGTTGTACGGGTAGCTCCGCGACTTGGCGCTGCCACCGGCACCGACCCCAAGAAGATTGAAAAACAATTAATGGATGCACTTGATCCTAAAGATTGGGGCGAAGTTGGCATGGCCATATCATTTTTAGGACGAGAAATATGCCGACCCACCAATCCGAAGTGCACGGAATGCGTTATGAAAAACGTTTGCGCTTATTATAAAGCGCAAGTTGCTTAGAAGCCATCTCAAAAATCAGTTTCAAATGTCAGCCTGAGCTTGTCGAAGGCTATCTCGAGTTACCAAGCCGGTTTCGACAAACTCAACCTGACATAGCGGGTATTTTTGAGATGAACTCTAGCCATTATTTGCCCACCCGCTGATGGATTGCCCATTAGGCCTGCTGCCTTCTTTTTTATAGTTTCGCTCCCGACTTTTGCATTATGAGTTTATTTGAAAAATACCCGGTTTCCATTACCAATTCGCTTTCCGGCAAAAAGGAATTATTCACCCCGCTCAAATCACCTTTTGTAGGATTGTATTCCTGCGGACCTACTGTATATAATGAAGTGCACCTGGGCAATCTCCGTACGTTCACAGCTTTTGATGTGGTGTACCGGTATTTAACACACATCGGTTATAAAGTACGGTACGTACGCAACATTACCGATGCCGGCCACCTGACCAACGATGCTGGAGAAGGTGTTGATCGGATCGAAGAAAGCGCACGATTGGAACAACTGGAACCCATGGAAATTGTGCAGAAGTATACATTCAGTTTCCACGAAGTTTGCCGCATCTTCAACATCCTTCCGCCTACCATTGAACCCACCGCAACGGGGCACATTGTAGAACAGATTGAAATGGTGAAGAAAATTCTCGCCAACGGCTATGCCTACGAAGTAAACGGTTCCGTGTATTTCAATGTGCGCAAGTTCATGGAGAAATTTAAATACGGTGAACTGAGCGGCCGTAATATTGATGATTTGCTGGAAGGAACACGCGAGTTAGACCGGCAGGATGAAAAAAGAAACGCAGTAGACTTTGCCATTTGGAAAGCGGTTTCGCCAAACCACATACAACGTTGGCCCTCACCCTGGGGTGAAGGCATACCCGGCTGGCACCTGGAATGCTCGGCTATGGGAACAAAATACCTGGGCGAACAATTCGATATACACGGTGGTGGAATGGATTTAAAGTTTCCGCACCACGAATGCGAGATTGCACAGAGCATTGGCGCGTACGGCAAAACTCCGGTTCGTTACTGGATGCATTCGAACATGCTTACCGTAAACGGTGAGAAGATGAGTAAGTCAAAAGGAAACTCCTTTCTACCGCGTGAACTTTTTACAGGTACTCACCCGCTGTTGGCCAAAGCCTACAGTCCTATGGCCGTGCGGTTCTTTATGCTGCAATCGCATTACTCCAGCACGCTTGATTTTTCAAACGAAGCCTTACAGGCAGCGGAGAAAGGCTATAAGAAACTGAGCAACGCTTTGACTACCGTTAAAAAACTTGATCATCCGGGGGGATCAGGCAAACAAGATGAAGAGCTGCTAAAACTCATCGATGAAGCTTATCGAAACATGAGCGATGATTTCAATACGGCAAAAACGCTTGCCGTATTGTTTGAAATGTCGGCACGAATTAACGATATGAAATCCGGAAACGTGAAACTAACAGTTCTTGATCCGGATACATTCAACAAATTCAAGTCGGCTTACATTACCTTTATGGAAGATGTGCTGGGCTTACAGGAAGAAGGCAGTCAGAACCATGACGTGCTGGATGGTGTTATACGGGTGATGATCGAGCTCCGGAAAAAAGCCCGAACCGACCGGAACTATGCACTTTCTGATAAAATCAGGGATGATCTAAAAACACTTGGTGTGCAGTTGATGGACGGGAAAGATGGGGAGATCTCGTATACTATCGAATAGCTTTGAGTTGCGAGCTACGAGCTGTGAGCTTTTTAGTTAACCACAGTGAACTCGAAACTCGCAGCTCGTAGCTCGCAACCAAAAAAGATGCTTAAGAAAATCTTCATCCTCCCCATCCGTTTTTACCAACTCAGTATTTCTCCGTTTCTGGGTCCGCATTGCCGTCATACGCCTTCATGTTCTCAATATACAATAGAGGCCATACAGGAATGGGGTGCGCTGAAAGGCACATGGCTGGGTATGAAGCGTATAGCGCGATGCCATCCGTGGGGAACGAGCGGGTATGACCCGGTGCCGAAAAAAAAATCAGATGCCTGATTAAACCTTTTCAGGTGAGTTCAATCAAAGACAGCGTTAAAACACAACTAAAATGAAAACCAGGATTTTAATAAGCCTTTTTGCACTATTTCTAATCACTGCCAACACTGTTATGGCTCAGTCTGACCAAAACATACGCCAGAAGAATTTACAAAAGCGTGAAAACGTAAACCAAAATCGCCAGGAACGTATTGAGAAGCGCAACCCCAATGGTTACGGCCGTGTTGACAACCGCGTTGAAAGGCGGGGCGACCGGATTGACCGCAAACAAACCAGAACTGACAGAAGGGTAAAACGCAGGAGAGGTGAATAATTAATGTTACTCAACTTTAAAGAGTTGAATTCCATCCAACACGGGTGGAGCTTTTGCTTTGGTGATTCTTACCCTGACTTTGGTTGTGGTAAGATCACCGAAGCTTAAGATTCTTTTGTAACCAATGGTTGTTTGTCGATCAAGCTCTTCATAACGGCCATCTTTCCAAACATCAACAGCAAATGCCTTCACCCGCTGCCCGTATTCAATTCCTTCCTGAAGAACAATCCGGTTAACGGTTTTTGGTTCGTTAAATATCAATTCGATTTCAGCAGATGAATCTGCGGAAGCCCAATAAGTCCGTGAATGATTATCAACAAGATGCTCAGCATTAAAATTCTTAAATGTAGATGTTGCGTTGACCTTCGCCAGTTCAGCTAAATTATTATCAAATGAATTATGAATTACTTCAGCCAATTCCATCAGCCTAACTGAGTCCGCATAGGGAATCAGTCCCCTCCGATCCACCGGCACATTCAATAATAAATTTGAACCGCGACCTACTGATCCGTAATAAATTTCAACCAACTCCTCCAACGCCTTCACTTTATCATCCGTATCCGGACTATAAAACCAACCCGGACGAATAGACACATCGCATTCAGCCGGCACCCAATGTGTGCCATCCTCATGCCCGGGAGTAAGTTCATGGTAGTCGGGGTAACCTGGATATACCTTTTCAACATTCAGCGTGTTCCAGTTCGTTAATCCGGCAAACCCCTTTTCATTTCCAACCCAACGGCAGCCGGGTCCTGCATCACTAAAAATAATGGCATTGGGCTGATGTTTGTACACCATACTATTAAAAAAGGGCCAATCATACTCCTGCTTTTTACCATTCGGTCCTTCACCGTTTGCACCATCAAACCATTGTTCGAACACTTCACCATAATTGGTAAGCACTTCTCCCAACATGTTTACAAAAACCTGGTTGTATCCAGGCGTTCCGTAATCGGGATGATTGCGATCCCACGGAGAAAGATATACACCAAACTTCAACCCATATTCGCGGCAGGCAGCAGAAAGTTCGCGCAACACATCACCTTCTCCATTTTTCCACAAACTTTCGCGAACGGTATGGGTACTGAATTTACTCGGCCATAAGCAGAAACCATCGTGATGCTTTGCCGTGATGATAATTCCTTTCATGCCCGCTTGTTTTGCAGTAGCGGCCCATTGCCTGCAATCCAGTTGTGTGGGATTAAAAACTTTCGGGTCTTCACTACCATGCCCCCACTCCACATTGGTAAACGTATTCGGACCAAAATGTATGAACATGTAGTATTCCAACTCATGCCACTGCAACTGACTTTCTGAAGGAGTGGCACCAAAAGGCGAAAGCTTCCTGGCAGAACAGCTTGCTAAGAGAAAGCATACAACCACTAAAGAAAAATACCTGATCATGAACACGATATTTCGTTTTTAAACTTAAAAGAAAATTTTACATTTAACGAACTTAATCTTATTGCTTCATGCCGTTTCAAATCAAAGAGAATTCTAATCAATATGATGTATGCATTGTTGGCTCAGGTGCCGGTGGCGGCATGGCGGCCTACGTGCTTACACAAGCTGGTTTAAAAGTAGTGGTATTGGAAGCCGGCCCCTGGTATGATCCCGCAAAAAATGTAACGCAGCTAAAATGGCCGTGGGAATCCTTGCGAAGAGGTGCCGGCACAACGTTTCGTCCGTTTGGGGATTTTGATGCTGCCTATGGCGGCTGGGAGATGGAGGGAGAACCCTACACGCGGGTACCGGGTACACAATTCGACTGGTTTCGTTCGCGCATGCTGGGCGGAAGGACCAACCACTGGGGAAGAATTTCATTGCGCTTTGGGCCGAAAGATTTTAAAGGTAAAAGTCGTGATGGATTAGGTGAAGATTGGCCCATTGGCTATGATGACGTTGCTCCTTACTACGATAAAGTAGATGACCTGATCGGAGTTTTTGGAAGCAAAGAAGGAATACCCAATGAACCGGACGGAAAATTTCTTCCGCCACCGAAGCCAAGGCTTCATGAACTTATCATTAAGGAAGCTGCATCTAAACAAAATATTCCCGTAATACCTTCCCGATTATCCATTCTTACAAAAAAGATCAACGAGGACCGAGGTGCTTGCTTTTACTGCGCACAATGCAACAGAGGGTGTACGGTGTACGGAGATTTTTCTTCATCATCATGCCTGATCAAACCGGCTACAAAAACCAACAACCTTGATGTGATTGTGAACGCCATGGTACGCGAAGTGCTGACCGATGAAAGCGGGAAAGCTACGGGTGTATCGTACTTAGCAAAAGATGATTTGCAGGAATACCAGATCAAAGCAAAAGTAGTTGTGTTGGCCGCCAGTGCGTGTGAGTCGGCCCGGTTGTTATTGAACTCAAAATCAAAAACGCATCCCAACGGATTGGCGAACTCCAGTAATGTAGTCGGGAAATACCTGCATGATTCAACCGGTGCAGCCATTGGCGGTGTGCTCCCAAAACTTTTTGGTCGCACGCGTTACAATGAAGATGGCGTTGGCGGTATGCATGTGTACACACCCTGGTGGTTAGACAACAAGAAACTTAATTTCCCTCGCGGATACCACATTGAATACTGGGGTGGTATGGGCATGCCCGGTTATGGGTTTGGTTTTGGTATACAAGGACTGAACGGCCGTTTTCCAGATCGGAATGGAACACAGAAATCCGGTGGCGGATATGGCGCGGCCTTAAAAGATGACTACCGGTATTACTGGGGTGCCAACGTTGGCATGGCCGGACGTGGTGAAGCCATTGCATTGGAGAGTAACTACTGTGAAATAGATCCGAACGGAACAGTGGATAAGTTTGGCATACCTGTATTGCGCTTTAATTATAAATGGAGTGATCACGAAGTTCAGCAGGCTAAGCACATGCAGGAAACCTTCCAGGAAATGATGCACAACATGGGCGCTGTAATTACCTGGGGAATTGCCGGACCCGAGAACAACTACGGGCTTGAAGCTCCGGGAAGAATCATTCACGAGGTAGGAACAACCCGTATGGGTAATGACCCAAAGCGATCGGTAGTAAATAAATTCAACCAGGCCCACGACTGCAAAAATCTTTTTGTGGTAGATGGCGGGCCGTTTGTATCGCAGGCTGATAAAAATCCAACGTGGACCATCCTGGCTTTATCGTGGCGGGCATCCGATTATATTATTGAGCAGTTTAAACAACAGAATTTATAATGTGCTGATGTTAGGGAGTGCTGATGTGTTAGTGTGTGTAAGCATTAAGCTTTAAGGACATGACTAAAGTTACACGATTTGAAGATTTGAGATGCTGGCAATTAGCAAGAGAACTTGTGCGTCTTGTTTATCAGGCTTGTGATGAAGGTAAGCTTGCAAAAGATTTTGAAACACGTGATCAAATTAAGAGCGCTGCCTTATCATCAATGAATAATATTGCAGAAGGCTTTGGCAGATACAGCACAAAAGAATTTATAAGATTTTTAGATTTTTCACAATCATCTTCAATTGAAGTCAAAAGTATTACCTATACGTTAGAAGATATGAAATATTTATCTCTCAATAAGATCATAGAAATTCGTGACAAAGCAGAAGAAACAAAAAACACTACACTTGCCTTCATTCGATATTTAAGAAATAAAGATAAGAACAAGGATAAAAGCACACGAACACATTAGCACATTTACACCTTAACACATCAACACAATGAAAAGACGAGACTCCCTAAAAGCCATAGCCTTAACAGCCATTTCTTCAGGTGTGTTGTTGCAATCGTGCGATGCGAATAGAAAAGAAACCGCAGCAACCCCGGTAAAAACATCAGGCATCGACCGGCATCCATCCGAACTGGTGCGCGATCAGAAACTGCTAGCAGAAAAATTCTTTGACGATCATGAAATGAATACCATCAAAGTATTAATCGACATCATTATTCCGAAAGATGAAACCAGTGGAAGTGCAACCGATGCAGGCGTGCATGATTTCATTGAATTCATTGTTAAAGATATGCCCCGTCACCAATTGCCTATGAGGGGTGGTTTAAAATGGCTTGATGTTCAATGCCTCAAGCGACATAACAAAACCTTCATCGATTCTTCCTCAGAACAACAGCTTGCCCTTGTGGATGAAATTGCCTACCCCGACAAAGCAAAACCCGAGATGAAACAAGGCGTAACTTTTTTCAACCTGCTACGCGATTTAACCGCCACAGGATTTTTTACGAGTCAGATGGGACTAAAGGATCTTGGCTATGCCGGCAACACACCCAATCGTTGGAATGGTGTACCGCAAGACGTGTTGGATCAGTATGGACTTTACTATGATGAGCGCACACTTAAAGAGAGTGTGCAGTGGGATACCAGTGAGTAGATGAATGTTATCGTTTACATTAGTAGTTTTTAACTTGCCTGTTTAAGTTTCCGTTACTTATTTGAATTTCAAAACTGGTACGTGATGAAATTCTCTTCCATTAGTCTGATACTGACACTCAAAATCTGTATTGCCCAGGCACAAGTTACTTTCAATCCCTTTAAGGTACACGATCCCTATGTTCTATCGGCATCAAAAAATGCTGATTTTCTATTAGTTGATGAGCCGGCTACTAAAAATCAAAAAATGGTTCGCCCTTTTATAACAGATGATTCGCGGGTTGTGGGGGCGCGACTGGCGCAACTGGAAACCTGGATGCGGTTCGATAAACATGGAATGGAGAATTGGATTCTAGGAGCCTATGGGCCAACATCCTGGCTTGAATTGACGTTGGGCGGTGTGTGGGGTTATGATAAAGGTGCTGAAGAAAAAGGATTTGCCTATGCGTTACCACTGATCCAGGCTAAGGTATTGTTTAAGGAATATTTCCCCAACAAATTACCTGGAATCGGGGCGGTTGTGGGCACATTCCTTCCTTACGGCCAGGGTTCTGTTAAACCAGAGGGATACGGTACTTTTGGTTTCCTTACTGTTTCCCAATCATTTGGTGAAGGTGATCAGGTACTGCTTCACCTCAACGGAGGAGGAAATTACCTACATAGTGCCGGTGAAGATGAATTAATCGGCACGTGGGGATTAGGAACACAGATACATACCGGCAAAGGCTTTCATCTGGTAGCTGAGATTTTCTCGGGTGATCCCTATGTACCGGGAAGTGGAATTTCATATCAACTTGGCTTCAGACATTTTTTCAGCGATTTATTCCAAATCGACATGACCTATGGCAAGGGAATAAGTGGTGAAAATATTCTTGATCCGTGGGTGAGTGCGGGCATCAGGTTGGTTTTTGAAATGTTTCTTAAAAAGTAACTCTACTCCTTTAAGCTTCAGCTAAAAATTTTAACACATGTAAAAATCCCCGATATTGCAGGATTGCCTGAAGAAATCCATGCTTAAAATCGATACCCATACCCACATTATCCCCAAAAAACTCCCCAACTGGAGTGAGAAATTCGGGTATGGCGATTTTATCTATTTACAGCATCATAAAAAAGGCTCTGCCAAAATGATGCGGGGCAACCAGTTCTTTCGCGAGATCAAGGAAAACGCATGGAACCCGAAACTCAGAATTGACGAATATGCTCACTTCAACACACAGGTTCAGGTGGTGTGCACCATACCGGTTATGTTTTCATACTGGGCCAAACCGTTGGATTGTCTCGACCTGTCCCAATTCCTGAACGATCACATTGCCGAACTAATTGAAAAACATCCTAAACACTACCTGGGGTTAGGCACACTACCCATGCAGGATACCGAACTGGCTGTGCAGGAACTTGAGCGGTGTAAAAAAATAGGATTGCAAGGCATACAAATCGGATCGAACATAAACGACCTGAACCTCAATGAAGACCGCTTCTTCCCCATTTTTGAAGCATGCGAAAAACTGGGCATGGCGGTAATGGTTCATCCCTGGAACATGATGGGACAAAAAAATATGCAACGCTACTGGCTGCCCTGGCTGGTGGGTATGCCCGCGGAAACCACCCGTGCCATTTGCTCCATGATTTTCAGTGGCATTTTTGAAAAGCTCCCTATGCTTCGTGTTATGTTTTCACATGCGGGCGGCTCTTTTCTGGCAACATTGGGGCGCATTGAACATGGGTTCAATTGCCGGCCCGACCTGGTGGCAATGGATAACCCGGTAAACCCGCGTAACTATTTGGGCAAATTCTGGGTTGATAGCATCACACACGACCCTATGATGCTGGAATATGTACTCAAAATGATCGGATCCAAAAAAGTAGTTCTTGGCTCCGATTACCCTTTTCCGCTTGGAGATTTGGAAATTGGCAAGTTTATTGAAGGCATGAATCTTGACACATCTGTGAAAGAAGATATATTCTACAAAGCACCACTGGCTTGGTTAGGTGCAAACAAAGAACGATTTGAATAGCGAGGCATGAAACAGGTTTTTTCTCTACTACTCTTTTCTATTTCCATTTTCTCTTTAGCGCAAGCGGACAAAAATGCTGCTCAGCAATTGCGGGCCGATCAGGAGCAAGCCAAAAGAGCGTCCTTGCTCCGAACCATGGATCAGGGCATAGAAGAAATGAATCAGGGTATGTACACTGAGGCTGATGAAAAATTCGTGTATGTACTGAATAATATTAAGGGGGTTCCTTCTGATCTCACCTTTTACTTTGGCAAAAATTCATTTTACCTGAACAAATTCAAGCAAAGCACGGATTGGTTAAACAAATACATTCAATTAAAAGGCACCACCGGACAGCATTATAGTGAAGCACTGGAATTACTCAAAAAAGCCGAAGCCGAAGTACTGGTTGAGCGTTCCAAAGAAGCAACAAAAGTAAAGCAAGTTCTGTCGCAGAGTTACGATATTGACTGTGGCCCCACCGGAAAAGTGATCTGCCCGGTTTGCAAAGGCACAACCGTAATAATAAAGAAAGGCGCTTTTGGTAATGAGTATAAATCGTGTCAATACTGTGATAAGCACGGACAACTAACATGCGATGAATACAATCAACTTGTACGGGGTGAATTAAAACCCAGGCAGAATTGATTAAATGATTCCACAACCCGTATTTTAGCACCTGTCCGCAATCCCTTATATTTGCAGCCTATTAGGTTTTCCTGCGAAAGACACTAATAAACATGCAATTATTTAACAGAATTGAAGGCAAGTTGCTCAAGGAGCGGCTTTACCTTACTCCCAATCCTGAGCGCACCACGCTCTCCTTTTACAAATACCACCAGGTTGCCGATCCCAAAGCTTTCCGCGACAAGCTATACCATGATTTTGCATCCATCGATGTGTGGGGCAGAATTTACGTGGCGCATGAGGGGATTAACGGACAAATCAGTGTGCCCACGCAAAAACTAAATGAGTTTAGAGATCACCTGTATGCCATACCTTGGTTATCAGGCATACGCCTGAACATTGCGGTTGAAGACAACGGCAAATCATTTTTCAAACTGAAGATACTGGTTCGCAATAAAATCGTTGCTGACGGATTGGATGACAGCTCCTTTGATGTAACCGATAGCGGCATCCACCTTAACGCACCCGACTTCAACAAGCTCACAGAAGATCCGGAAACTATAGTGGTGGATATGCGCAACCATTATGAAAGTGAAGTGGGTCATTTCAAAAATGCCATCTGCCCGGATGTTGATACGTTCCGGGAAGCGCTTCCTGTTGTAGAAAAAATGCTGGAGGACAAAAAGGATAAAAATGTGATCATGTACTGCACAGGAGGAATTCGCTGTGAAAAAGCAAGTGCCTGGATGAAGCACCGTGGATTCAAACACGTGTTTCAATTGAATGGCGGCATCATTGAATATGCACGGCAGGTAAAGGAACAATCACTGGAAAATAAATTCATTGGTAAAAATTTTGTTTTCGATGAACGGTTGGGCGAACGTATCTCAGATGAAATCATCAGCACGTGTCATCAATGCGGCACACCTTGCGATGACCACACGAATTGTAAAAATGATGGGTGTCATTTGCTTTTCATTCAGTGTAAAGCCTGTGCCGAGAAATTTAATGGATGTTGTTCTGTAGAGTGCCGGGAGATACTGATGCTTCCTGTTGATCAGCAAAAAAATATCAGAAAAGGAATTAACAAAGGCAGGCAGGTTTTCAAAAAAGGAAGATCTGAGAAATTAGGTCTCAAAGTTAAGTCTGAACTGACACAATAATTATTTAACTATGAAGACCTCCCCGATACGTATTGGTATTATAAACGTGAGCGATCGCGCCAGTAAGGGTGTTTACGAAGATATTCCCGGAAAAGAAATTGAAGCCACACTCAATGAATATATTAAAAGTCCGTGGCAAAAAGTTTATGCCGTAATTCCGGATGAACAGCACCTGATTGAACAAACCCTGATCGATATGGCCGACCATAAGGGATGTTGTCTGGTGATAACCAGTGGCGGAACGGGGCCCGCAAAACGCGATGTAACCCCGGAGGCTACCGAAGCCGTGTGCGACAAAATGATGCCGGGGTTTGGCGAATTAATGCGCCAGGAAAGCCTCAAATACGTGCCTACGGCCATCCTTTCAAGGCAAACGGCCGGAATTAGAGGAAATTGTTTAATTTTGAACCTTCCGGGGAAGCCAAAAGCCATCCGGCAGTGCCTGAATGTTATTTTCCCAGCGATCCCATATTGCATTGATCTGCTGGAAGGACCGTTCATCGAATGCAATGAGGAGGTCATAAAACCGTTCAGGCCGCATTCACTATAATTGCAAGTTTTATGAAAATCAAGTATTACTACGACACCGAAACCTGTAAGTACGAACGTGTCAGAACTAAAACGAGTGACATTATCTTAAATGCACTTGGCCTGTTTTTTCTTACCCTGCTTATGGCCGCTGGTATTTACCTGATGTTCAGTACTTACTTTGAATCACCAAAAGAACTTCTGCTTAAAAATGAGGTTAGGGAACTGGAGTATTATTACGAAAAACTAAACGAAGAAGTTGAACGGTTAAGCACAACACTGGATGGTATGGAGCACCGTGACGATAATATTTATCGTGTTGTGCTTGGTGCAGAACCCATTGATAAATCCGTACGGAATGCCGGTGTAGGTGGTTCTGAACGGTACGCAGATATTAAGGAGAAAAATATGCTCCGAAAAGATGCTATTATCAGCATCCATGAAAAGATAGATAAGCTTCGCAGGAAAATTTATATTGAATCCAAATCGCAGGATGAGGTTATTGAGTTAGCAGAAAACAAGGAGAAACTTTTTGCCGCTATTCCTGCCATCCAGCCAATTGCAAACAAACAACTTATTGCCTTAGCCTCCGGCTTCGGCATGCGCGTGCATCCAATTTATAAGGTTAAAAAAATGCATACCGGGGTTGACTTTGCTGCCCCTATCGGAACACCCATTTACGCAACTGCCGATGGTGTAATAGAAGAGGTAAACATAAAGTTTAGCGGATATGGAAAAATGATCGTCATCGATCATGGCTTCGGATACAAAACCCGCTATGCACACATGCACGAGTTTGCCGCCCGTCAAGGGCAAAAAGTTAAGCGTGGTGACCTGATTGGCTATGTTGGAAATACTGGCTTATCCACGGCACCCCATTTACACTATGAAGTTATGCTGCATGGTGTAATGATTAACCCCGTTCATTATTTCTACAGCGATCTTTCTCCGGGCGATTACGAAAAGATTATCGAACTGGCTTCCATTGAGAACCAATCGTTAGGCATGTAGAATTATCCCTGGCATCATAACGAAGGCTCGTATTTTATGCGGGCCTTTTCTTTTAGGATTTTTCTTGGTGGGTTTGTACCTTGAACATGCGTAAACCCTCAAAAGATGAAAAAGACCATCCTGCTGCTTTTCATCAGTTCAATTATTTTGAAATGCTCCACTGTCGAAGAGTTCAAAGGTGTTAAAATCAGACAATATGCCAGTTCTGTAATTAATTTCAGTTCACATTACACATCCTTACCAGGCTATACGGCATACGAAACCCTGGGCGAAGAGGATGTTTATCCCGACTATGGGGATTTGCAAAAATCATGGTCACCGCTAACCGCTGATGACCATCGTGAATTCATTGTGTTAGGATTTGAGCCCCACCAAACGATTCATACTATTGAAATATTTGAGACCTATAATCCGGGAGCTGTTGACACCGTATACATTAGAAATGCTGACACAGGCAAATGGCAAAGAATTTACTCCAAACCTGCCCGTACTGACTTACCAAAAGCGTCTCGAATTTTTACTATCTACATGAGAGAAACCAACTATTTAGTGGATGCAGTACGATTAGCCTTAAATTCTCCTGCCGTGGAGGGTTGGAATGAAATTGATGCTGTAGCCATTAGTGGTCAGCGAGCTGAATAATTTGTTAACCTAAACCATCCTTATGAGGAATATACTCCTACTCGCCTTCCTTGCAGGCACAGCCTACTATACGCTGGCGCAAGGTTGTAGTGATGCGGGTTTCTGCACCATGGGCGCAATGAAACCCGATCAACCCTTTAATAAAAAGGTTCCCCTGAAACTCCGATCGATGGAACTAAGCCTTTATCGTGGCACCACTACCCTTTCCCCCGTGGTCTACGTGGCTAACCTGGACATGAGCTTTAACATTATTGATAACAAAACTTTTTTTCAGATAAAACTTCCTTACCAGGCCGTTCGAGGAAATTTCGGAAACACCAGCGGCCTGGGTGACATCTCCTATTGCCTTACCCGCAACATTTATTCATCCGAGAAATTTGATATCGGACTAACCATAGGTGGTAAAATACCGTCAAACAATTCAAATCTGAAAGATGACAAATTTGGCCTCCCGCTTCCCATGTACTACCAAACCAGTTTAGGTACGTATGATGCCATTGCCGGCTTATCACTGGTGAACCGAAAATGGTTATTTGCCACGGGCATTCAGCATCCTTTTAACAAAAACGGCAATCAGTTCAGGTGGGGTGAGTGGATACCCGTATATGAAGGCGGACCGGATTATGTACGTAAAAATAATTTGTGCTATGAACTAAAGCGAGGCACGGATGTTATGCTGCGAGCCGAACGAAATTTTCGTTTCGCACAATTTAATTTTTCAGTTGGCCTGTTACCCATCTGGCGGATAACCAAAGATGAAATTCTAAATACGAATACCAATGAGCGCGAGAAATTAGACGGAACTCTAGGTATGGCACTCTCAGGAATTGTTACGGCAGGCTACAGTTTTAATGTAAAATCTGGTGTTCGCTTGTTGGCAGGAAAAAAAATTACGCAACGTGATGTTAATCCGGATGGCCTGACACGCGAAGATGTTATGACCCTTAGTTATTTTTACCGGTTCTGATCATGAATAAAAATATCGTCATACTAATTTTTCTTGTACTCAGTGGTGTAACCCTTGCACAAAATACCAATCAGGCACTAATCAATCAGGTTGATGCATTACTATTTGACTCGCGCTATCAGGACGCTATCCAAAAAATTGATCAGAGTACCAGTAAAGACATTGACACTAACATTATCCTCGCCAACAGAAAAGCAGAAGCGTTAATAGGGCTAGGTAAATTTGATGATGCCGATAAGGTGCTTCGCGATGTGCTGTCAAGAACAAGTCAGTCAAAGAATTCCGCTAAACTCAGTGCAATAACACAATCAACCATTGGCTACATGTACCTCAATCAGGGCCGTTACGATTTAGCACTCGAACAACTCACAGAAGCAACCACCATACTTCAGCAAACCGGAAACACATTAGAAACAGCCAAGGCCTTATCAAACCTTGGCCTGGTTTATTACAGTACCGGAAAATACCTGCAGGCAGAGGAGCAGTTACAAATGGCCCTAACATTGCGCCAAAGTGTGCTTCCGGATGCTCATGAATTGATAGCAAACTCCTATAACAACTTAGGGATGGTGTACGGACAACTTGATGCCGACAAAGCCATTGACTATTATGAAAAAGCAGTTGCCATTTACGAAAACCTTCATGGCAAAGATCACCCTAAAATGGCGGTGGCCAATTCAAATCTGGGGTTTGCCTATTTTCAACTTGAACTGTATGGCGATGCCATTAATTATTATGAGACGGCATTAGCCATTTGGGAAAAGATTAATCCTCAACCGAATGCGTCAAAAGCCTTTGTGCTTTCGAGTCTTGGCTATACGTACACCAAACTTGATGATAAAAAAACAGCCATGGGGTTTTATGAAAAAGCGCTGGCTATGTACATAGGATCACATGGTAAAAAACACCCGGATGTGGCCGCTATGCACAACCGCATCGGTAACATACACCAATCAAATGATAAGTATGAGGATGCCCTACAAAGTTATCAGCAGGCATTAATCGCCAATGTTAGCGACTTCAATTCAGAGAACATTGAAGTAAATCCTACAGGAGAAAATTTCTATAATGGAAATCAGCTACTGTACTCCATGATGTATAAAGCACAAACGCTTGAAGCACGTCATTTTGGAAGAACACTAAAGCAAAAAGATCTTGACCTGGGACTTAAGACACTTCAGGAATGTGATTCGTTGATTGACCGGTTGCGCAAGCAGGCTACAAACGAATCGGATAAAATTTCGTTAGGCGCCATAGCCAACGAGGTGTATGCCGATGGTGTTCGAATCGCTTATGAATTAAGTGATGTAGCTATCTGGAAACGTAAAAACTATCGGGAGTTATCATTTTACTTTGCAGAGAAAAGCAAATCGGCAGTATTGCTGGATGCTATCTCCGATACAAATGCCAAATCATTTGCCGGAGTGCCTGATGAATTGCTGGAAGAAGAAAAGAGCTTGAAATCAGCTCTTGCGCTCGTATCACAAAAACTTGCGCAAAAGCCATCCGAAGATGAAGAGAAATATCTTCGCGAAACAGCCTTTCAGCTCAACCAAAGTTATCAATCCTTTACTAAGAATCTTGAAAAGCAATACCCTGAGTATTTCAACCTGAAATACAATTCCTCTTCCCCATCCATTTCAGAAGTACAAAACCTTATCGATGACAAAACTGCAATTATCAGTTACTTTATTGACGACAGTAAACGCAACACAGCAAGATTATATACCTACACCATTACCCGTAAGTCATTCAGGATCACTGATAAAACCATACCCTCCGATTACGACAGAAGTATTACAGGGCTGCGTAATGGATTGTTCTACATGGGCGAAGATGTGTATATCTCCACGGCCCGTAAACTTCATAAATTATTAATACCACCGGGTATTCCGCGATCGATTAAAGATCTCGTTATCCTTCCCACAGGAAGGCTCAGCGTAATTCCGTTCGAAGTGCTGCTTACCAAAGATGTGAAAGACATGAAAGCACCGTATCCATCACTACCCTATTTAGTTCAACGGTATAGCGTTCGGTATGAATTTTCAGCAGGACTGTTACTTCAAAAGAAAGGCAAAGGCTCCACAATTACATCAGCCTTGTTATGTGCCCCAGTAACCTTTCCTGCCAACGATTATCTGAACGATTTACCAGGCACAAAAGAAGAGGTTAATACCATTCAACAGCTTTTTAAAAGCAAGAATATTAGCGCTGAAGTTTTATTAAACAAAAAGGCCAGTGAGACAAACCTTAAAGCCAACAACTTAAGAGACTATTCACTGGTACACCTGGCTACCCACGGTATTGTTGATGAAAACAATCCGGAACTATCCAGAATTTATCTTCAAAGCGATTCGGAGGCAGAAGACGGAAAACTTTTTTCGGGGGAAATTTATAACCTTCACCTGAATGCCAGCTTGGTTACACTTTCGGCTTGTCAAACCGGTTTGGGTAAAATCTCTAAAGGTGAAGGTGTGATCGGACTATCGAGGGCATTGGTTTATGCCGGTGCAAAAAACATTATTGTATCCTTCTGGAGTGTTGCCGATGAATCCACGGCAGTATTAATGACAGACTTTTATCAACTTCTGCTGGAGAAATCATCAAGCGATTATAGCAGAAAACTGCAACAAGCGAAGTTAAAAATGATCAATTCAAAATATGCCGCACCCTACTATTGGGCACCCTTTATTCTGATCGGATTTTAAAAGAGCTTTCCTGAATTTTCCCCTTCAGGAAAGCTCTTTTTATTTTAATCTATATCGAAAACCAGCGTAAAACATTCTCCCAAAAATTGGTCCCCATACCATTGCGGTGTCAAAATATTGGCTAAACGGAAGATCAGCTGCGACAATGGGATTATCCAACGTAAAGTTGTTGAGGTTTTCAACACCCAGGTAAACACTCCACTTATCCTTAAAATCCTTTGTGATCTGAGCATTCATTAAGAAATAATCCGGTGAATAGGATGGTAGTTGATACGCAGGAATATTCTGTGAAGTATCAGGTATCCGTTGTCTTCCCATCCATTGTACGGTATAGTCAAACTTCCACTTATTTTTTGTTTCATACGCGAGGTTTACAAATGCGCGGTGCTCCGGAATGAGTGGCCGCACTAATCTGCCTTCCGTATAATCAGTCTGTACGTTCAGCCAGCGATAAGCCATACGTAAATCAAACCTGCGCATCAACTCATAGTCAACCTGAAATTGAAAACTGTGCGAAAATGATTTACCATTAAGTCCGAAAAATCTTGCTTCTCGTGCTGTGTTATCAAGATCAAGAACAGCCTGGTTTTCAAAATCTGTAAAGAAGTAATCCACGGTGATCGCTCCAGAACGATAATCCAATGTAAAATCCTGTGCTATATTAATACCAAAGTTCCATGCCTGATCAGGTCTGAAACCATACGCCTTGTTACCCTGTAAATCTGCGAATACGATCTGCCGCGATGACACCAACATGCCTGTATTTTCAGTTAATATGTTTGCAACCCTAATCCCTCTTCCTACAGACAATCGTAATGATGTTGTTTCTGTTGCGTTGTATTTGAAATGAACACGGGGCGTGAACAACGTGCCGAACAAATTATGATAGTCTACACGAGCACCCACAATCGCTGAAAACTTTCCAAAATTATCATAATTGTACTCCGCAAAAATTCCTGGCACAACTTCAGTACGATCAAAAGAAAGGGTATTTTGAAAACTTCCATTGTAATTAATTGGAAGAATGGAGTTTATCAATGATTCCTGAAAATCATCATACAAAAAGCTTATACCTGTCTTAAATTTATGATTTGTTGTTCCGATTATGGACTGATAAATTAAGTTAGCATACACAGACTTCTCATCCGCTCTATGTTCGTTAAATCCATAGTAACTATCATGCTCATGCCGTACCGCTGAAAGCTGTAGTCCAATGCTTTTATGAGGCTTACCGGTAAACTGATACCCCAACTTACCCCATGCCTCGTACCGAAGCGTATTAATTTCAAATCCGTAGCGGTTGGTGGTTAACTTGTCTTGTTCAGGATTAAAATCAGTCTGACCACCTTGCTTGGTATCGGTTAACACCTTTACACCCAGTTGCCCGAGTAAACCCTTGTTGTTGTTATATACCCACCGGTTAACGGCATTAAGCTGTGATCCCGTAGGAAAATCCAGAAAGGAATCATCATTACTATCCATTTCAAAGGGTCGAGTACTGCCGTGAAGCAAAAATGTTGTCGCCCATTTTTCACTGGTGTGTGCCGTGTAGTTTATATTGAGTTCAGACCGGGCTGCATTATTAACATAGCCATTGATGTATAGGCGCTCACTTTCCTCAGGCTTTTTCATTTCCACATTAATCTGACCGGCAATACTTTCATAGCCATTAATAACTGACCCTACTCCTTTGGTTACCTGAATGGAGTTGATCCACGATCCGGGGATGAATTGTATCCCCTGGCTTGACGCCAGGCCCCTTACACCCGGCATATTTTCTATGGAGATCATGGTGTTCGGTCCTGATAATCCCAGCATTTGAATTTGCCGTGTTCCGGTAATGGCGTCTGTAAAGGCTACGTCAACCGATGGATTGGTTTCAAAACTTTCAGATAGGTTACAACATGCAGCTTTGAACAATTCCTTCTCCGTCATGATAACGGTATTGATGCCTCGTGCATGATCTATTCCCGAAGAAGGCCTCCAGCCTACTACGGTAACCTCCTGCAAGTACTCATCCGAAACGAGTGTAACTTTAATGCGGGTTTGATTGGTGATGGTCAACGTGTCGGATTTATACCCCACATAGCTCACCACCAGTTTTGATGTACCTTCCACCCGATCAATCATAAACACACCATTGCTTCCGGATGTAGTACCGACAGAGGAGCCCATCCAGATAATATTTGCTCCCGCTAACGGCTCATCAACACCATTAGCGTTCTTCTCCACTACAACACCCATTAGTTTTTGAGCGTGTACAGTAAAGGATAATATCACCGCCAGAGGTATAGCGACTCTAATAATTGAATAATTTCTCATGATCGTTAATTGTCGTCCATTCCTTCGTGATCGTGATCACGGTATAAACAACAAAATGGAAGGTCGGCATAAATGGTGTCCTTAGCTTTTACTTTATCCGTATCATGACCAACGGCTGCTACCAACTCATGAATTTTCTGTTCGGTAATTTTAGCTGGTGAATACACTACCATAAGATTCTTGGTTTTGGCATCCCACTTTGCAGTCTTGATGCCTTTATAATCGAGCGCGGCTTCAATGCGCTCTTTGCACATACCGCAGTTTCCATAAACTTTAATAGTGGCTGTAACTACTTTCGCTTTTGATTGAGCAAAAACCGCGACAGAGCCGATCAGAAGAAATAGAATAATGATATTGGTTTTCATAAAATGTTTACGATTTAATAGTTGAATAAAAATGATACTGCAGAAATGCAGCAAACTCCTTTTGATGGAGCTTAAACCATCAAATTGTGACCATCGTATAAAAGAAAACTGCAATTAACCTTGAATAAGGCTTCGGGTGGAGGAATATAATCGTCTAAGTAAGTATATATACTCGTATTATCGAGTATAAAAACAGTTTCTAACTGCTCATTCACTGTTCTGATGGCGAACAACGCAGGAGCATCCAAAACTAAAGATAACGTAAATGACTGATTATCATCAACTTTTATGATTTCGTGCTCATCTTGGCAACATCCTGAATTTTCGGGTATAAAGCGGCTACAGGCACATTTTTTGGCCTCAAAACTGAAGATTTCCGCGGATTTTGCCCGCCCCATGCAGTAGTGTGTGGTTTTAGCCACACCCACTGTCAGGAGCAGGTAAATACACGTGAACGCTATGGCAAAAAGCTTATTCACTGTGCATGAGAGAACCCTAAAGTACGCGTCTTGGTTTCAATTTTCCTAAAGATTTTCAGAAACTTTGTTCATGGCTAAAAAATGCCCTTTTTTGCCCAAAAACGAAATGTTGGAGGATAATTACAAGCAGCGGGGGCTACGAAATAAACTGGTTAAAATACTCCGGAATAAGGGTATAAAAGACGACCGCGTATTGAATGCCGTAGCCAAGGTTCCCAGGCACGTTTTTTTTGATAATGCACTGCTTGAACATGCTTATCAGGACAAAGCATTCCCAATCGGGGAAGGTCAAACCATTTCGCAACCCTATACGGTAGCCTTCCAGACAGAGAAGCTGGAAATCAAGCCGGGTGATAAGGTTCTTGAAATAGGTACCGGGTCGGGTTATCAGGCCTGCATTTTACTGGAACTGGGTGCGAAAGTTTACACTATTGAATACAACAAAAAGCTTTTTGAAACAGCAAAGTCATTTCTGCCAAAACTAGGGTATAAACCATACTTCTTTTATGGCGATGGATCAAAAGGCATTCCCGCAAAGGCACCCTTCGATAAGATTATTGTAACGGCTGGCGCACCTGTTGTTCCGGATGCGCTGATTAACCAATTGGCTGACGGAGGGATTTTAGTAATACCCGTAGGTAATCGTGAAAAGCAAGTGATGTTAAAGATTCGCAAAAAGAATGGTCAGCTGGTAAAAGAAGAGTTTGATTACTTTAGTTTTGTGCCGCTATTGGGTGAGCAGGGCTGGAACAAATAGTCAATTAGTCATTAGTCAAAATAAAAATGCCAAGAAAAAAGAAGTTTCCCCGAGAATCATTTGTGAGCATGACTGAGTTGGTGCTTCCCAATGATACCAACACCTTAAATAATTTAATGGGCGGAAGACTCATGCACTGGATGGACATTGTTTCGGCCATTGCTGCGCAAAAGCATTCGAACCGCATTGTTGTAACGGCATCCGTGGATAATATTTCGTTTAAACATCCCATTCTTTTGGGGAATGTGGTTACCCTTAAAGCCAATGTAACCCGCGCGTTTAACTCATCCATGGAAGTACGCATTGATGTAGATGCCGAGGATATTCCTTCCGGAAAAAAGATGGAAAGCAATAGTGCCTATTTTACGTTTGTTGCTGTTGACCAAAGCGGTCGCCCTATTGATGTGCCCGAAATTGAGCCTGAAACTGAAAAGGATAAGGAGTTTTACAATGGCGCGCTTCGAAGAAGACAATTGCGCCTTATTCTGGCTGGTCGTATGAAACCTCAGGATGCCCACGAATTGAAATCCATATTCGATATTGAGTGATGAGTTTACAGCGGGAGGTCATCGAACAAACCTTTGCAGAAGATCTGTATAAAATTCCAGGAAGAGTAATTATACTGGTTCCACAAGTGTGGTCATCCCTCAATCCAAACGAAATTGAATTGTTAAGCAAAATTCTTGGTGCAGTAAAACTTACTATGGCACAGGTACAAATACTGGTAAAAGAAAAGGTAGATCTGACCGAATTACAGGTCTTTAATCCACCTGTTGTTTTATCATTTGGAAGTAAAATCAAACAGGTAAACACACCCTACCAGGTCAATACCTGGAACGGTGCACAGGTGCTAGAGGCCGACATGCTGGGGGCATTTGATGAGGCTAAAAAGAAACAACTGTGGACCGCCCTTCGTGCGCTATTCAACCAAGGCTGATCAAAGTCGTGAACCTCAAATTCTGTTAATTCTGATCATTTTTGCAGGTTTTACCAGTTATTCTATCTTTGCGCTGCTTTTTAAGGCAGATTGTCGAAATACGCCTGTATTCGTTACCCAACAGGCATAAGGAACGCTGACAGAAAGTAGAATATTAACTGAATCGATAACCTTAATTCGTAACATGGAAAATTTACTCTATTACCTTCCGGTATTTGGTGTGCTGGGGATCGTCTTTGTTTTATGGAAAAGTGCCTGGGTTAACAAGCAGGATGCCGGCACAGATAAAATGAAAAAAATTGCCGGCCACATAGCTGAAGGCGCTATGGCATTCTTAAAGGCCGAGTACAAAGTACTGGCCATATTTGTTCTCTGTGTAGCCGTTCTTCTTGGTGTAACTGCCAACGCTGAAACATCATCTCCCCTGGTTGCTGTATCGTTCGTACTGGGTGCATTCTGTTCGGCCTTAGCTGGATATATTGGAATGCGTGTTGCCACAAAAGCTAACGTACGCACAACCAATGCGGCACGCACAAGCTTAGGAAGAGCCCTTGAAGTTGCCTTTGCCGGTGGATCTGTAATGGGTATGGGGGTTGTTGGTTTGGGGGTGCTTGGCCTCAGTACCTTGTTCATCATTTATTCAAGCATGTTTGGAATCGATACTCAGGCAAATCTTACGCAAGTAATTACCATCATCACTGGTTTTTCATTTGGCGCATCATCCATTGCTCTCTTTGCACGTGTGGGTGGTGGCATTTACACCAAGGCAGCCGATGTAGGCGCTGACCTTGTTGGAAAAGTTGAAGCTGGGATTCCTGAAGATCACCCCTTGAATCCGGCTACCATTGCCGACAACGTTGGTGATAACGTAGGCGATGTTGCCGGTATGGGTGCTGACCTTTTTGAATCATACGTAGGCTCTATCATTGGTACAATGGTGCTCGGTGCCGCGTTTATGGTTCCTGGTTTTGTTGACAATTTCAATGGACTTTCGGCTGTATTGTTACCATTGGTGTTAGCCGGTGTGGGTATTGTGATGTCCTTCCTCGGAACCTTCTTCGTTCGGGTAAAGGAAGGCGGAGATCCGCAACGCGCACTCAATATGGGTGAGTTTGTTTCATCCGGATTGATGATTGCTGCTTCGTATTTCATTATAACCAACATGCTTCCAACTCAATGGTCATTTACTGATCCTCTATATACCGATGAAAACGGAAACAATGTAGTGCGCACCATGACAGCTTTGGGTGTTTTTTGGGCTACCGTAATAGGTCTTATTGCCGGATTACTCGTAGGCTTGATCACTGAATACTATACCGGTATGGGTAAAAAACCCGTGCTCTCAATTGTAAGACAATCATCAACGGGCGCAGCAACCAACATTATTGCTGGTCTTGGTGTTGGAATGATGTCTACTGCAATTCCCATTGTAATTATTGCACTCTCCATTATCGGGGCATTCTATTTTGGCGGACTTTATGGTATCGCCATCGCTGCAGTAGGTATGCTTTCCAACCTGGGTATTCAATTAGCGGTTGACGCTTACGGACCAATTTCTGATAATGCCGGTGGTATTGCTGAAATGTCTGAACTTCCTAAGGAAGTTCGTTCACGCACCGATAAGTTGGACGCTGTTGGAAATACCACAGCTGCTATTGGTAAAGGTTTTGCCATAGCTTCAGCTGCCCTTACAGCCCTTGCTCTTTTCGGAGCCTTTATGACCACCGCTAAGCTTGGTTCTATAGATGTATCCAAAGCCAACGTTATGGCTGGATTATTCATTGGTGGTATGCTTCCGTTTGTTTTCTCAGCACTTGCCATGGGTGCCGTTGGTCGTGCTGCCATGTCGATGATTGAAGAAGTGAGAAGACAGTTTACCACCATACCTGCACTGAAAGCAGCATTGGAAGTGATGAAACGAAACGGAGATAAAACCAAAGAAGAGTGGTCAGCTGAAGATCAGAAAACGTTTAACGAAGCCGATGGCAAAGCCGAGTATGGCAAGTGCGTGGAAATCTCTACACAAGCGGCCATTCGTCAAATGGTGTTGCCGGGGCTTATGGCTGTTATTGCTCCTGTGTTGATTGCCTTCTTACCTGGCTTTGGGGTAGAATCATTAGGTGGCATGCTGGCAGGTGTAACCGTATCGGGTGTGTTGATGGCAATTTTCCAATCAAATGCCGGTGGTGCGTGGGATAACGCCAAGAAAAGCTTTGAAGAAGGTGTTGAGATAAACGGTCAGATGTTCTACAAGAAATCAGAACCACACAAAGCTGCGGTAGTAGGTGACACCGTGGGTGATCCCTTTAAAGATACTTCCGGTCCTTCCCTCAATATCCTCTTAAAATTAATGTCGGTGGTGGCCCTGGTAATTGCCCCACTTCTGGCCCCCGCCCCTTCTAGCGAAGCTTCCTTAAAGGAAACAAAGCCTCAAATTGAGGTGGTGAGTGTTACCCCGCTTGAGAATACTGAAATCGCGGAGTAATTTTTAATTTCAAAACTTCAAAACCCTGACGGTTCCGTCAGGGTTTTTTATTTTAGCACCAAAAGACTCAATTTTTATGAAGAACGTGTTGTTTACTGTCTCGATTGTGATTGCTGGATTTTCCGTGTCGGCACAGCATACCATTCTCGGAAAATGGAAATCCATTGACGACAAAACCGGGGAGACAAAATCTGTGGTTGAAATTTTTGAGCGTGGAGGACTTGTCTATGGAAAGGTGATTAAGATATTCCCTAAACCCGGAGATGACCAGGACCCGGTTTGCAATAAATGCCCGGAAGATGACGACCGGTTTAAAAAGAAGATACTCGGCATGGAGATCATACAGGGGATGAAGAAAAATGGCGCTGAATACTCCGATGGCCACATTTTAGACCCCGAGGCCGGAAAAGTTTATCGGTGTAAACTCTGGCTGGAATCCAATGATTTGAAAGTCAGGGGATATTGGGGGCCTGTATGGCGTACCCAAACGTGGAAAAAGGTATCTTAACCACCTTAAAAACTTCTAATCGATAAAACTTCACACTAACCCGTAAAACAGGTTACCATAATTAAGCCTAATGGTATACAGGTCGAGCTCAGTAATGGAAGAAAAAGAGATCTTTGAACGCATTTGTAAAGGCGATGAAAAGGCTCTTGAAACGCTATACAAGAAGTACTACAGGATGATGACCAAGCTGGTCATTACCAATAGTGGAACAGAAGAGGAAGCCCGCGATGTATATCAGGACGCCCTCGTTGTTTTCTGGCAAAAAGCCACTTCAGGTAAGCTGGTGATGACCTCCAAAATCAGTACATATATTTATAGTATATGTCAAAACTTATGGCGGAAGGAACTTGACCGCAAAAAGCGTCTCTCCCGTGAAGAAAAGGATGTTTCGGTTACTATTGATACCGAAAGTGAGGAACGAAACAAAATCATCGCCCGTTGTATTGACCAATTGGGCGAAACCTGTAAAAAGGTTTTGATGTATTATTACTTTGAAGAAATGTCCATGCAGGATATCGCAGAAAAACTTGGGTTTGCCAACACCGATACTGCAAAGACAAAAAAGTATAAGTGTAAAAAGAAACTGGATGAATTGGTGAAGGCTCAGTATTCAGAGCAGGATTTTTTAGATTAAGAAAATGGCAGTAGAAAAAGATTTAGACTTACTTGACGACTACCTATCCAACCGGATGGGAGAACAAGATAAAGTTGCATTTGAACAAAAGCTGGAGGCCGATCCGGAACTCAAAAAGGAGATGCAACTCCAACAACAACTGGTTGAGGGTATTCGCAAACAACGGGCACTTGAACTTAAAACCATGCTCAATAACGTTCCGGTAGCTTCGGGTACCGGTGGGCAAACAGCATTATTTACCAAAGTGGTATCCTCGGTAATTGTTGCCGGATTAGTGACTACCGCTCTTTACTGGTATTTTACGGATAGTGAACCTGCAGAACCTTTAGTTGCCACGACAGAAGAGGTTGAAGAAATATCCGAACAGGCTAATGTATCGCAAGAGCCAACAGCCGAAGAACCATTAACAGAACCAGCAGAAAAAGCGGTAGAAAAGAAATCAGCAGGATCATCAGATAAATCCGCTACTCCTGCCCCCGAAGTAACGAAGCCTAAGCTCGATGTTTATACTCCGGAATCAGCAGAAGAATCTTCCAGTCTGCAAAAAGAACATGACCAAATAGCATTCATTTCAAAAGCATTTGTTACTTCATCTATTGAAGTTGATGTAGACGCTGGAAATAAAAAGTACAATTTCCACTACATTTTCCGTGGCGGAAAACTTGTTCTATACGGTTCGTTTGAAAATAATCTTTATGAAATTCTGGAATTCATCGCTGAAAATAAGCGCACAGTATTCCTGTATTACAAAACAAATTATTACCTGCTTGATGAACAGGTTGAAACACCTACCCTGTTAATGCCCATCCGAGATGCCAAGCTGATTAAAAAATTGAAAGAGCACAGAGCAGATTGATATGAGGCGCTTGAATAAAAAGCCTCTGGTAATTTCCAGAGGCTTTTTTATTTTCTGATGATCCGTAAACATACCTAATTGTCATGCCGGCACTCGAGCCGGCATCTCAGTAATGGTTTGGGATCGCGGGTCAAATGCCTGCCTTTGCCGAAGCGGCTACGTGCAGGCAGGCCCGCGATGTCTACAAATGAAGTTAGTAGTATGTTTGCGGATCATCGTTTTTTATTTCCTAAATTTGACCGCCATGCAGAAGACATACATCAAAAAGAAGCTGGGAAGCTACCCCTATGTAGGGGTAATCGCCAGCATCACGCTGGCGCTTTTCGTTACCGGCCTTTTTGGAATGCTTGTGATCTACTCCCAGGAACTCGAACGCCTGGTGAGGGAGAGCATACGGGTACAGATTTACCTGAAAAACGGGCTAACGGAAACGCAACGCATGCAAGTAGAGAAAAACATTGAAGCCCTCCCGTATATCAGCAAAAAAGAAGCGATCACCTATGTTTCAAAAAGTGATGCGGCCACAAAATTTATAGCCGAAACGGGAGAAGATTTCACTAAGTTTTTAGGTGAAAATCCGTTGCATGACGCATACCTGGTCACCATCGATCCTGCGTTTCATTCAGCCGAAAAAATGAAACAGGTGCAAGCCGAACTGGAAAAAATGAGTGGCGTGTTTCAGGTTTTTTATGTAGAGAGTCTGATTGAAGCCATTAATCGTAATGTCACAAAAGTAGGCTTGATCCTGATGGGCTTTGTTGTCATACTATTAATTACGGTGGTTCTGCTCATCAATAACACCATCCGGCTCGCATTATTCTCCCAACGCTTTCTTATTCGTAGTATGCAACTGGTTGGCGCTAAGCGATGGTTTATTCAGCGTCCGTTTATATTGCGCGCCATGATGTACGGAATAGTAGCAGGGTTACTGGCATCAGCCGCCATTTGGGCGCTTATCAATTACGCGAACAAACAAATAGAAGATCTAACCTTGTTATTGAACACCGATCGGTTATTAATATTAACCGGAATACTTTTGCTTACTGGCATTCTTGTAGCCGCAAGCAGCACCTACTTCTCTATTCGCAGGTATTTAAAAATGTCACTTGATGAACTCTACTAATACTTCTATGGAAAGCAAACTACCTTTTACAAAAAAGAATTATCAACTTATGGTGCTTGGTCTGCTAACCCTGGTGGTAGGCTTTACCATTATGTCCATAGACAAAGCTGATTATGGTTTTGGATTTTTGGGATTGACCCTGGGACCGCTGATTGTGCTTGCCGGATTTGGAATTGAGATCTTTGCCATCATGCACCGGTCCGATCCAAAGAAATAATCATCGCATACACAGCCCCCCGGTATTCTACATGTCCGTAATTGAATCTATTCTGCTGGCCATCATTGAGGGTCTAACCGAATTTTTACCGGTATCGTCAACAGGCCATATAATCATTGGCTCATCATTAATGGGCATTTCAACACATCCGTTTACCAAAGTATTCACGGTAGCCATTCAACTTGGTGCAATCTTATCGGTGGTGGTACTGTATTGGAGAAAATTTCTGCAGTCACTCGATTTCTATTTCAAACTTGCATTTGCTTTTATTCCTGCAGCCATCATTGGTTTTCTGCTGGATGATTACATTGACGCGTTGCTTGAGCGGGTTGATGTGGTGGGCGTTATGCTGATTATAGGAGGCGTAATATTTCTGTTTATAGACAAGATTTTTGAACCGAATGAAAAAAATCTTGATCAGCGTATTACCTATCCGGTTGCCCTTAAGATAGGCTTCTTTCAATGCCTGGCCATGGTGCCCGGTGTATCCCGATCAGCGGCTACCATTATTGGCGGGTTAACGCAAAAATTAAATAAAAAGACAGCCGCTGAATTTTCATTTTTCCTGGCAGTACCCACCATGTTTGCCGCCACACTTTATAAAATGTTTTCGTTTTATAAAAATGGTTATACTTTTTCCGTACATGAAATCAATCTTCTTTTTATTGGCAATGTGGTGGCGTTTATCGTTGCCCTGGTAGCCATTAAATCATTTATCGCATTCCTCACTAAGCATGGATTTAAAGTATTTGGCTACTACCGGATTATCGTTGGACTTGTAATTCTGATACTCTACTATCTTGGTGTTGATCTGGCCATTGTATAATGGAAAATAATCCTAACAGTAAGGACCGCATTTTGTTGATTAACAAACCCCTTCGATGGACCTCCTTTGATGTGGTGAATAAATTGCGTTACATCCTGAAGATGAAAAAAATCGGCCATGCCGGAACCCTCGACCCATTGGCTACCGGACTGCTTATCATCTGCACAGGTAAAATGACCAAGCGCATTGAAGAATTTATGGGGCTGGAAAAAGAATACACCGGTAAGCTTATACTGGGGCAAAGCACACCCTCACACGATCTGGAAACTGAAGTATCAGAACCTACAGACATTAGCCATATTACACTCGAATCAATCACTGGGGTGGCTAACACCTTAACGGGAAAGCTATCGCAGGTTCCTCCCGTTCATTCAGCTATTAAAATCGGGGGTAAACGCGCTTACGCATTTGCACGAAAAGGAAAAGAACTTGAAATGAAGCCTCGCGAAGTTGAAGTGATGGAATTTGAAATTGTGGACTATACGCAACCTGAAGTAACCTTCCGGATCGTTTGCTCCAAGGGCACGTACATCCGAAGCCTGGTGCGTGATATGGGTGCAGCCCTTGGTGTTGGTGCTTATCTTTCCCAACTTTGCCGTACCCGTATTGGGTCTTATAAACTAAGTGACAGTATTGGTGTTGAAGAGGTTACCCCATGAAAATTTATCATACCCTTGATGACTTTACTTTGCTTGCCAAAGCAGTAGTTACCAGCGGAATATTTGATGGCGTTCATGTGGGGCATCAGAAAATACTTTCGCGGGTAAAAGAAGTAGCTGAAAAAATACAAGGCGAAACAGTGGTACTAACGTTTTGGCCGCACCCACGGTTGGTACTTTATCCCGAAGACACCAGTCTGAAATTATTAAATACGTTTGAAGAAAAGGCTGAACTGCTTCGCCAGGAAGGCATACAACACCTTATCCGGATTCCCTTCACCAAAGAGTTCTCTGAGCTTTCATCAGAAGATTTCATTACCCGTATTTTGGTCAACACCATCGGTACAAAAAAATTAGTAATCGGGTATGATCACCGCTTTGGGCACAACCGCGAAGGCAGCTTTGAAGAATTAAAAAAGAACGGGCCACGCTATGGTTTTGATGTAGAAGAAATACCGCAGCAGGATATAGATCACGTTGCCGTAAGCTCTACCAAAATAAGAAAGGCGCTGGACAGTGGAGACCTTGAAACTGCTACGCATTTTCTTGGCAGACCATATACCCTCTCGGGAAGAGTAATAAAGGGCGACCGGTTAGGAAGACTGATGGGGTTCCCCACAGCAAACATCGACATTGATACACACTACAAACTTGTTCCGGCCGATGGTATCTATGCCGTACAGGTAATTTACGGGCATGAGGTTTTTGGTGGCATGCTCTACATCGGGCACCGCCCAACAGTTGGCGGTTCACACAAATCCATAGAAGTAAATATTTTTGATTTCAATAAAGACATTTATGGAGAAACCTTAACCATTAAGTTTCTGCACATGATCCGCAATGATGCCAAATTCAACGACCTGGATGATTTAAAAAAGCAACTGCATCACGATAAAGAAGATGCCCTAAAACTGCTTAAAAAGTACTTGTGAAATCCTTGTTGAATCTTGAGATTTGACCTAAACATTTCATTACTATGATTAACAAAGTTGTAGCCAACGCTGATGAAGCTGTGCGCGATATACCCGACAATGCGGTGCTGATGCTGGGAGGGTTTGGTCTTTCAGGCATTCCGGAAAATTGCCTCGCGGCATTGCTTCGAAAAGGTGTTAAAGGACTCACCTGTATTTCCAACAATGCAGGGGTAGATGATTTTGGCATTGGGCTGTTGCTTAAAACCCGGCAGGTAAAAAAAATGATCTCTTCTTACGTTGGAGAAAATGCTGAATTTGAACGACAGCTCCTCACGGGTGAATTGGAAGTTGATCTGATTCCGCAGGGCACATTAGCCGAACGCATTCGTGCCGGAGGCGCAGGAATACCGGCATTTTTTACACCAGCAGGTTATGGAACAGAAGTGGCCGAAGGAAAAGAAGTGCGCGAATTTCATGGTAAAATGTACCTGATGGAACATTGGCTTCGTGCTGATTTTTCTCTCGTAAAGGCGTGGAAAGGTGATACTACCGGTAACCTGATCTATCGGGGCACGTCACGAAATTTTAATCCCATGATGGCCGCGGCCGGCAAAATTACTATAGCCGAAGTGGAGGAACTGGTGCCGGTTGGCGAACTGGATCCAAACCAAATACACACACCCGGCATTTATGTGCAGCGGATTTTTCAAGGAAAGAATTATGAGAAAAGGATTGAACAAAAAACCATTCGATAATTCGTTGATTTGATGATTGGTTAATACCAAGTCAAAGTATGGATAATAGCAAAAAGAAATACAATCCTGAATTAAAAGAAAATCTAATTGTAACGCTTACGTTTCAATTCGCACTTAACATCGTAAGGTTTACAGAGAAGCTTGAGGCTGACCGGAAATTTATTATTGCTAAACAATTAATCCGTTGCGGCACATCAATTGGTGCAAATGTGCGGGAAGCACAGAATGCCGAGTCAAAGGCGGATTTTATTCACAAAGTAAAAATCGCAGCAAAAGAAGCAGACGAAACTGAGTATTGGCTGGATATCTGTCATCAATCTGAAAATTACCCTGACTGTGAGGAACTGTTAGCTCAAATTCTTAGCATTAAAAAGGTACTATCAAAAATTATTGCAACATCAAAGAATAACCGAATCAACTCATCAACGAATTAGTCTATGTTAGATAAAGTAGGTATCGCAAAACGCATCGCGCAGGAAGTTAAAGATGGCATGTACATCAACTTAGGCATTGGCATTCCTACGTTGGTAGCCAATTACATTCCCGCCAACCTAAATGTTGTACTTCAATCCGAAAACGGATTATTAGGTATTGGCCCCTTTCCTACTGAAGATAAAGTAGATGCCGACTTCATTAATGCCGGCAAGCAAACCATCACCATGATGCCTGGCTCATCGTTATTCAGCTCGGCTGAAAGTTTTGCCATGATCAGGGGCGGAAATATTCATCTCACCATACTCGGTGCCATGGAGGTTTCAGAAAACGGAGACATCGCTAACTGGAAAGTACCTGGAAAAATGGTTAAAGGCATGGGTGGTGCAATGGACTTAGTGGCTTCGGCTAATCATATTATTGTAGCCATGCAACATTGCAGCAAAGAAGGCGCATCAAAACTGTTGAAAAAATGTACACTGCCCATAACCGGATTAAATTGTGTTAAGAAAATCGTTACCGACTTAGCCGTTCTTGATGTACTTCCACAGGGAGGCTTCAAACTTCTTGAGCGGGCACCCGGAGTTACAGTTGAACAGATTAAAAATGCTACCGAAGGAAAACTTATACTAGAAGGTGATATTCCTGAAATGCTGATTTGAAAATGGGCTAATTTAAAAATTTGAAAATGTATCTTGCACCCTGATTGAGCATTTTCAAATTAACAAATCAACGAATCTTCAAATTAGAGCTATGCGCAAAACCAATATAAACTTTACTGTAGAACTTGACAGCAACAACGTACCCGACACCATTCGCTGGGACGCATCCGATAAGCCTGATGCTGCTCCGGCAGATACAAAAGCCATCAGCATTTCCCTTTGGGATGAGAAACAAAAAAACACCCTTCGTATTGACCTGTGGACCAAGGATATGCCCGTGGACGATATGAAAAAGTTTTACATCGATTGTTTAGGCGGCCTTGCCCAAAGCATTTTAACCGCCACAGGCGATGAATTTCTGGCCACCGAAACCCATGCCTTGTGCGACAGGCTGGTAGCCCATCTGAAGCAACAAAATTCAGTCAAAGGCTAACACTTCAAGAATTACTTCAACGATTTCGCAATCGATTTCTTTGTTTTTTAATAATATTTTGTACTTTTCAGGGAAGTACGAATGTTCGTATTGTCATTATTAAGAACTCAAATTATTATTCTAAAAACCAACCATTTTAAACAAAACTGTATGGAGAAGTTTTACAAACGTTCGATGGGGCTAACACTAGCCATGCTACTAGCCGCCACGATTGCTTATGCACAGACCACTATTTCCGGAACGGTGAAAGATGCTGTTTCGGGTGATGGTCTCGCAGGGGTTAACATAGTGGTGAAAGGCCGTGTACAAGGCACCATTACTAACACCCGGGGTGAGTTTAATCTTTCGGTTAGTCAAGCCCCACCGTTAACATTGGTATTTTCTTTTATCGGTTACACCAGCCAGGAAATTGAAATCACCGATGCCAGCACTTCTGGCCTGAATATTTCAATGGAAGAAAGCTTTCTTCTCGGACAGGAAGTGGTGATCTCCGCCTCCCGTGTGGAAGAAAGCATCATTAAATCACCTGTAACTATCGAAAAGGTTGATCTTCTGGCCATCCAGCAAACTTCAGCACCCGATTTCTTTGATGCACTTCAAAATGTTAAAGGTGTTCAGGTTGCTTCCGGTAGTTTAAATTTTACCCAGGTAAATACCAGAGGATTTGCTTCCATCGCCAACGTACGTTTTGTTCAACTGGTGGACGGCATGGATACTTCCGCTCCCCTATTAAACTTCCCTACGGGTAACATTGTAGCCATGAGTGAATTGGATGCAGAAAGCATGGAGTTAGTACCAGGAGCAGCCTCTGCACTTTACGGACCAAATGCTTTCAACGGCATTTTAATGATGAAAAGCAAAAGCCCGTTTGAATACCAAGGCTTAAGCGCCATGTTTAAAGGAGGTATCACCAACTCCGATGCGGGCGGCAGCAACCCGATGTACAATTTTGGCGTACGCTATGCGAAAGCGTTCAATAATAAGTTCGCATTCAAACTAAATTTTTCACTGTTACAAGCAACCGACTGGACGGGCAATGATTACCAAACCGACCGTTTGAGACCCGGTTCAACCATTAACTTAAGTGGCACACCAAATTTTGATGGCCTGAACTTATATGGAGACGAAACACCTATTCCGGTTCCTATTGGAGGAACATTCGGAACACTTGATTTAAGAAGAACAGGTTTCTGGGAAGAGGATATTTTGGATAACAATGATGCCAAAAGCATGAAATATGATGCAGCGTTACACTACCGGATCAATGATCGTGTGGAACTGCTCTATAATTACCGTTTTGGCGGAGGAAGTTCAATTTACCAGGGAACAGAAAAATATGCCTTACGTGACTTTACCCAAAACTTTCACAAACTTGAGTTAAAGGGCGATAACTTCTTTATTAGAGGTTACCGAACAGAAACACGCGATGGCGACTCGTGGAACATGAGCGCACAAGGTGGTTTTATGAACGAATACTATAGCCCTACTGCTACCAAATGGGCTCCCGAATATGCACAAACCTACGTATTGGCTATGCAAGGATATTGGCCTGGTGTTCCTGCCGGTAATACCGAAGCCGCACATGCCGCTGCCCGTGCCTACGCAGATCGTGACCGCCCTGCAGTTGGTACTCCAGCCTACAACGATCTGGTTAATCAGGTTCGTACAAATCTGTTCCAGCGTAATCCTCCTGGTTCATCATTCGTAGATAATTCGCGGCTCTACCATGGCGAATTCAACTACCAGTTTAAGCAAATTGAAGTCGTAGACTTCATGGTGGGTGGCAACGTTCGTCAATATGATTTATTCAGTGACGGAACGGTGTTTAATGAAGATCCTGATGGCGATGGTAAAAACGAACGCGTGAAAATATTTGAATATGGTGTGTACGGTCAACTGGCCAAAACCCTTGGCGAGTCACTTCGCTTAACTGGTTCATTGCGGTATGATAAAAACGAAAACTTTGATGGACGTGTAACGCCACGTGTATCTGCTGTATACACCTTTAACGAAACCCACAACATCCGGGCATCCTATCAAACCGGTTTCCGTAACCCCGATACACAAGCCCAGTTTATTTACTTCCCTTCATCCGGAGGTACATTACTGGGAAGTACAGAAGCCAACGCAGGGCGCTATGGTGTGCATAACGGTGGTGCTTATACCCAATCTTCATACAATGCTTTCAGGGCATCAGGAGGAGTGCTCAATCCAGACGGAACACCCTCAGGCGGCAATTCTAGTTTGCTGGTTGTTGCCAACATACCATACGTTCAACCAGAACGGTTAACATCGTTTGAAATTGGTTACAAAGGACTCTACTCCAATACCTTCCTGGTTGACTTGAATGCTTACTACACCAAGTATACCGATTTTATCGGTGGTGAAATCGTAGCAGCAAGATTTCAAACAACCCATCAAAATGTTACCTCTAACCCAGGCAAGCTTTTCTCCTTATACTCCAATAATCCTGAAACCGTTGATTCATACGGTGTTGGTTTAGGTATTACCTACAACCTGCCGAAAGGATATAGCATAAATGGTTCCTATAACTATGCAACCTTCAGTGCTCCCGGAGATTCAGAAGATTTCCGTTCCGGCTTCAATACTCCTGAAAACAAAGTGAACGTAGGTTTTGGCAACCGAAAACTCACCAAGAATCTTGGTTTCAACATCAACTACCGCTGGCAGCAGGGATTCCGCTGGGAGTCATCCTTTGGCGATTGGGATGTGCCTGAGTTTGGTGTGCTGGATGCCCAGGTTAGCTACAAAATTCCTTCTATTAAGACCATTGCGAAACTTGGCGGCACTAACCTATTGGGCGGTGACTACCGTACAAACTTTGGTTCACCATTCGTAGGCCAGCAAATTTATTTATCACTAACCTTTGACGAATTCTTCAGATAAGAAATAAGAATCCAAGCATTAAATCAGATTACTATGAAAAAGATAAATAGTTTAACCCTTACCCTCCTCTTATCCCTGATATTTTTAGGGGCGTGCGAGCAAGAAGTAATTGAGTTGACCGATCCGGAGCCAGATTTAACAAACATTTCTCCTGACCCTTGTGGAGGGGCAGCAGGTAATGCCAACTTTACAAAGTTCATTGCTATAGGAAATTCGTTTGTTGCCGGTATGCAAGGTGGCGCGCTGTTTACCGATGGACAGAATAATTCATTGGCAGCAATTATAAACACGCAATTGGCTTGTGCAGGTGGTACTGCAACATTTAACCAGCCGAGCATACGTGCAAGTTTAGGATGGAACCTGTTTTTCACACAGGCCGTATTAGGACCTCCTTTTGACCCAACCAAACCTGTACTGGGAAGAATGCGTTTACAAGGAACACCGCCAAGGCCAACGCCACAGGCCTATGCTCCCGGAAATTTTGAAGCTATACCAAATCCATCTGTAAATCCTCCATTTCAATATGCGGGTTCAACAGGCGCAGTGGCAACAAGTGCATTAAATAATTTTGCAGTTCCTGCTATTACGCTGGGTCAGGCGCTTATCCCTGCCACAGGTAACTGGGCTAACCCAAATCCAGCAGTGGGATTTTCACCATTCTATGCCCGGTTTGCATCTAACCCTGGCACCTCTACTATATTATCAGATGCGCTCTCCACCAACCCTACATTCTTCTTATTCTGGTTAGGTTTGGATGATTTCTTTTTACATGCCGCTTTTGGAGGCGATCCAACACTGGCTCCACTTAATTCTGCCGGAGCTTTCGCGGGTCAATATGGGGCCGCCATGGGGGCAATACTTGCTTCAAATGCAAACTTAAAAGGTGTTGTAGGTAATTTTCCTGATATCTTTAAAATGCCTCACTTCACTTCAGTTACCTATAATCCCATTACATTATCTGCAACACAGGTTACAGACTTAAATGTATTGGCAACCAACTATAATGGCTTTCTGGATGCTATGGTAACAGCCACCGTTATAACCGCAGATGAAGCAAACAAACGCAGATTAACCTTTACTGCTGGGGCAGGTAATAAAATACTAATGAATGACGAAACGTTAACTGACTTGTCGGCATACATGGTTGGCCCTGCTGCAGGTTTGTTACCTTATGCCCGGGCAAGACACTCAGCCAATACTGATATTATCCCACTTTCAACGGGCTCTGTATTGGGTACACCTGGGTCTTTTGGAGTGCTTGGTGTTTCTGAACCAGTTGGCGATAGATATGTTCTGATTCCCGCTGAGATCACCGCTATTAATACTGCAAGAGCTGCTTTTAATACCAGCATACAAACTAGTGTGACGGATAATCCAACACGATTGGCCTTAGCCAATATTGATGCCGCCCTGAACACGCTAATTGCAAATCAGGCTGGTGTTTACAATGGGGTTACCATTACACCAAACATCAATCCGCCAACCGGTATTTACTCGGAAGATGGTGCGCATATGAACACCCGTGGCTATGCCTTTTTATCGCGCGTTTTCATTCAAGCCATTAACGATAAGTTCGGATCAACCATACCGCTGACCAACATTAGCAAGTACCCTGCTACAGGCCTACCATTGCCTTGATAAACAGGCATTCGATTTTAAAAGGCTGCAATTTCTTTGCAGCCTTTTTTATTTGCCGCTGCTCAAAACAGGATTATACATTCCCATTTTAAGATTTGTTTTATTACTAACTCATCAAATTCAATGCAATCAGCCATTTTAGGCATGGCGTTTCTTTTGCCCGGTAAAGGCCTATAGCCATCCACTATGTTCACTAAATTCTTTTTTAAACGTTTTTCACCTAAGCAGCAGGTTATCTACCTCCGCAAAAAGGGTACACTTATCGGAAACCAGGTGCGTAATTCCTGTTACTTTTCCCTTTATCTTATTAAAGGATTTTTTGTAGAGGTTATGTTTAATTCAGAGGACCCTGAGGAGAGCCCAGCCAAGGTGTTGATATTCCCAAACCTTGAAAGTCTTAACAACTACCTCAATCAGGAGGCGTTAAGTGGATGGAAAAAACCCAATTCAATCCTATAGATAACCGGCAAATTTGTAGGCCACAATACCTATCCACTCTTTAATCATGCGTTGCCAACTCAAAAGGGCATCAATTTTTGGTATAAGTAAAGTATCGGGTGTAAACACCCTGGGGTGGGTGTAAAAATCAGTGCTGAACAGATCAACCTGAAGTTCAGCTTTAGCAAAACAAGCCTTTGACCTGCGCATATGGTATGCCGATGTAATCAGCAGTAACTCTCCAGTCTCCCTTCCTATCATTTTTTTTACGTTTACAGCCGACTCAAACGTGTTTCGCGATTTATTCTCGATGATCATATCGGTTGAATCCACACCCATAAGTTTCAATGCTTTATAAATATCATCGGCCTCCCGTCTGCCCGTGGTAACTAAACGAGCACTGCCCCCGGTAATAAGCACCTTCTTAATAATGCCTCGTTTATACAACTCAACTGTATGCACCACCCGATCAGCACCCTGATGAAAATATACGCGGTCATCAGGTTGTGTATCGGTGCTCGTTACACCGGTAAGCAAAATGCCATACACATAGGTTTTATCAATTTCATGAAAAGGGGTGGCCGGCACTTCCCATGCACGCATAACTTCATTCGCGATGAATTCATTGGAGAAAAAAAGAAGCATGGTAAGGGCGATCCAGAATAACCGCTTTTTCAAACGTTTCTTCCGGCTAAATGCTGCTGTAAAAAATAAAAGGCACACCCATACTAAGGGTGAAGTCAGATAACCCAGTATTTTGGAAAGTGTAAAAAACATGCTTAAAATATCCTGATCAGGATAAGTAGCAGCAGAATAAGCAGGAGGACAATCATAGCCTTAAAACTTGCTTCAAAGGTATGTATTTTGATTAAAATTCAAACCCTACATTCTCCGGTTTAATGGATTAGACAGGTTTCCAATACCATCAATTACCCTTCTGAGCAGGTCGAAATAAAGGGTAAGCATAAGCACAAACGACATCGACCAGATAACCCCCGTATTAAAGAACAGCGTATCGATATTTCTATTCAAAAAATGCTTCTTCGGCATATAGAACTGAGCATCAAAATCAATAAAGTGATCGGGGTCCGGATCTTTATAAATCGGATAAATCTTCTGGATCAATTTTCCATCCTTCTCAATAATCCGGTGCGTTTCGGTTAAGTTCTTCACAAAATCGGCAATGGCTTCATTTCTATACCCATCCCGTAACGCAGCATAACTCTTCGCCTTTTCCGGAGTATCAGTCATCTGAGAAATCTTTTTCTCTTTTTCACCATCTGCCTTGTTGTACCGGTTAATATATAAGCGTCTGAGATTACCTAAAAAATTTATTGCCTCACTGTAGGTAGTTGAATCAAACCGGTTGACGGCAATGTTATCGATCCATTCGTAGTGATCGCGTTCTACCCATTCAGCTTCCCTCCTGATTTCATTTCTTAATAAATCAAGGTCTTTGATAAGCTTGCGTTTAAGATCATCGTCCTGCGTGTTCAGATTATTCAGACAAAATTGGAGTTTAGTTTCCAACTCGGGGATATAATATATTTTTTTATAATCAGCATCGGCCATTATTTTATCCAAATAGTAAAATTTCTGCTCATAGCGATTGTCTTTGAATTGCGTTACCATACCTGCCTCAAATGCCCACCGTGAAGCCATAAGATCGCCTACAAACGGAACGGTGGCCGTGTTGCCAATAACAGGATTGAGTTTGTCGAACTTTACTACTACCCCGCTTAAAATAAGTTGTGGTATAATTAATAAGGGAATTAAAATATAAATGGTTACTGCAGAATTAAAGCCAGAGGAAATATTCAGGCCCAAAACATTAGCAAAACAGGAAACCGTAAACATGATCAACCAATGTTCCAGCAACATACCCCGGATTTCAAGAATATAATTACCAACAATTACAAATGAGAGTGTTTGAATGGCCGAGAGTAAAAATAAGATTCCTATTTTAGACATCAGGTAGCTGCTCCTGCTCAAATGCAAAAATGCCTCCCGCTTCAATATTTTCCTGTCACGAATAATTTCTTCGGCACTCACGGTAAGCCCCATAAACAACGCCACAATAACGCTCATAAAGAGGTAGGCCGGCAGATTTAAATTCTTGGCAAATACATACCCGGACAGTAACTTATCATCGACATTATAAAAGCGAACGATAAATGCCAGAATAAAAGCTAACACCGGTGCTTCCAACAGGTTTATGATCATGTATTGCCGGTTGTGAATTTTCGCCTGAACATCGCGCAGCGAAAACAATTTCGTCTGTTTCAGTCGGCCCGGTATGCGTAAAGTAGATTTTACCGGCTTGGAAGAAACAGACGCCAGCGTATGACCTCCGATTTTTTTATACAGTTGATAGAGTTTAAACCATTGCTCGGGTAGCATTTTCCGCTCGTTGGTAAACTGACCATATTCATTTATTACTTTGGTTTCAATAATGTTGAATATCTGTTCCGGGTTGACATTTCCGCACTCAAAGCATTCGCCCATCTCGCTATTGATCATATCAATGGCGCGCTTGAAATATACAATTGCGTCTACGGGGTTACCGTAATAAATCTGGTAGCCTCCGGTATCTAAAATCAACAACCGGTCAAACTTTTTAAAGATATCGGATGACGGCTGGTGTATAACAGCAAAAACAAGCTTGCCTTTCAAGGCAAGTTCTTTTAACAGATCAATGATATTCTCTGAATCGCGTGATGAAAGGCCGCTGGTGGGCTCATCGCAAAACAAAATGGCAGGCTCGCGCAACAATTCAAGGCCTATGTTAAGCCGTTTGCGCTGGCCACCACTTATAGTTTTTTGTAAGGGCGAGCCTACTTTTAAATCCTTCCGTTCGGCCAGCCCCAAATCTTCCAGTGTTTTCATGACAAGGCTGTCAATTGAGGCCTCATCCAAATCACTAAAACACAACTTAGCTGCGTAATACAGATTCTGGTAAACGGTTAAGTCCTCTATAAGCAGATCATCCTGTGGCACAAAACCAATTACACCTTCAATTTTCTCAGGTTCTTTGTGAATATCTATACCATTGATAAGCACCTTGCCTCGTGTTGGCTTTTCTGATCCATTCAATACATGGAGCAAGGTTGACTTGCCTGAGCCACTGGCTCCCATTAAGGCAACCAGGTTGCCCGATTCTTCCGCCAGGTTAATTTCCTGCAGCCCGATGCCACCATTCTTAAACTTGAAATGGATGTCTTTACCTTCAAACGAAATTCGTTCACTTACATTCAGCCGTTTAAACCGACTGAGCACATCGCCATAATAAATAGGTTCGTCCTTATCCCACCGCAGTGTGCTTCCAACACTTAGCACCTGAATAGAGCCCGACCGGAACGGAACACCGTTTAAATAAACTTCGGACATACCGATGTACTTCACCAGATAAAGTTCGGCCTCACTGATGTACAGAAATTCGATAAAACCCTTTAAGTGATTTCTTTTGATGTGAAGGGCATGCTTAAAGGCAGTGTCATCCATTCCATCAACAATCAACAGGGCTGGATGATCCAGGTGAGCACTTTCCTTTCCTGCTAAAAAAGTTTTAATTGACTCCAGGTTTTCATTGCTTACATTGAATGATTTACAAATAAGTTTTAGCAAATCATCTTCTCGTGGAGTAATTGTATCATCGGCTAAAACCAAACGAACCAACTCAAGTACGACAATGTATTTTTGCTTTTGCGTCAGCCCAAGGTTAATTTCTGCACAAATACGATTGATGTTGTAAGCCTCATCAGCTCCCTCCACACTGGCAACGGTACCCGCGTACTCATCGAACAAACTGAGGTATAATTCAATCTTTGATTCGTTTAAGTGCTCTCGCAAAAACAGGCGCACCTGCTCCCGCTCCTGCCGGGTTACTTCATCCTGACGGGCAACAACAGCAAAAAGTCGTAATAGGGACTTGAGAATTACTTCACTCATGTGTGCTTTCTGATTAGATCACTAAAGATAGTTAAAGAACCTGAAGCAGGTACAAAAAAAAAGGACTGGTTTAGTTCCAGTCCTTTCCCAATTGCACTAATCTGTTACTCCACAATGGATTTTCTCATCTTGGCAACAACTGCTGATATCGTTACCAGATTCTTATCGCTGAGCACCATATCCGCACGGTTATTTTTAATCTGTTCTTCAATATTCAGCGACTCGTAAGCAGCTTCAAGCTCTTTTAAATCGCGTACCATGCCGCTTACCGGGTCAGTCTGCTCAATAGCGGAGAGCATTTTCAGGAGTTCAGAAACGGATTTCTTTTGGTTAAGGATTACCTGAATTACCGGTGTGAGAATAACATTACGCGTATCCGTTGGAAGTAAGTCTTTTGGATAGGTGTTTACCAATCCGGTTGAAATATGAAGGCCTTCAACAAAACTGCCGGCCACTACCAATGCAGCTTGCTTGTTACGGGTATCATCTTTCAGGAATTTTTCTGTCTCTTTGATCGATTCATCCAACAGTTTAGCCAGCGAATCTTTGTTGGCAATATTCGCCTCAAACCGTTTCAAAATTTCTATGTCAAAGGTTCCGATAACACCCAGGTAATCGGCCAGGGTTTTACAGGCATTCAAATACTCAATGGCTTCCTGGGTTTTGTCATAAGAAGTAAGGTAGCCAATATCGGCTGTATAAACCCCCAGGTTTAGCGATGCCTTATCGGTGCGATTGGTGTATTGATCAACCTTATTGCGTGAGTTCAATAAACCCTGATTAAATTCAGCACCGGTTTGTTGAATCAGGTAGGGGATTTCTGTAGGTGATGGTATATTATAAACAACATCCTCTATTGTTGAACGAAGTCCTTCTTCAGCCTCTTTAAATTCATCGGCATTATTCTTCTTGTCGCCTGAAGAGCCACAAGCACTAAGCCCAAGAACCAGGGCAAGACAGAAAAAATAATAAAGGGAGTTTTTAGAATTCATAATTTCGGTTGGGTTTAGAAGGTCAATTTTAACACATTTTTTGCTGTCATAAAACCTAAAAAAAAACAATTTTTGGGGCATTTTTTCGCCTTTCTATATGATTTGTGTTAAGTTTATGTAAACGGCTTTACCGGTAAGAAATCGTGAAATCAATAGTTGATACGACAGTTTTAATTGATGACAGCGAAATTGATCTCTTTATACAAAGAAGATTCCTGGAGGTTTATAGCTTTACCAATAACCTAATTGCCTATAAATCAGCGCAGGAGGCCATTGATTCCCTATCAAGTAAAACTAACAACCCAGCCCCGGACATTATATTTCTTGACCTGAATATGCCCAATATTGACGGGTTTGGTTTCCTGGAGAGCTTTGATAAAATGGACGAAACTGTTAAAGCAAAATCTCAAATTGTAGTGCTTACCAGCTCAAACAATAAACACGATAAGGATCAAGCTTTCCAGTACAAAAATGTAATCCAGTACATTACCAAGCCCATCAAGCAAAGCGATATTGATCAACTCAAAAAACTTCTGGGTAAATCCTAGAGCCGGGCCTACCGGTCAAGCCATTGCCTGAATTCCTGTACCCTTTCCCTTGCTACTACGCAGTCTTCGGATTTTGCCCCCGGAAGAACCAGTTTTAAGCGGCTGTTGGTATAGTTAACAATATCCTTGATCGCACCCGCACCCACTATATATTTCCTGTTAATGCGGAAGAACCTAGTGGGATCGACCATACCTTCAAGCTGATCCAGGGTGAAATCGATAATGTGGTTCCTGCCGTCCTGTGTATGGCAAAAGGTTACCTTATCGGCACTGAAAAAGTAATCAACATCTTTTACTTCAATGGTGCGCAAGTGCTCCCCTACTTTAACTACAAACCGCTCTTTATATTTCCGCGAAAGCAGTTCCACTACCTTACTAATACTCTCCGTAATCCTTTGCGCGGAGCCAGGCTGCCTGTATGTGAGCCTATCAAATTTCGCTATCGCAGTCTGAAGTTCGGCCTTATCTACTGGTTTGAGGATATAGTCAATACTATTAACCTTAAAAGCTTTAAGTGCGTACTCATCGTAGGCGGTGGTAAAAATCACAGGCGATTGGATGTCAATCATTTCAAAGATTTCAAAACTCAATCCATCGCCCAATTGAATATCCATGAATATCAGGTCCGGGGCCGGATGGTTATTCAACCATTTCACCGAGCTCTTAACAGAATCGGCAGTGCCTGCAACGGCAACATCCGGAATAACCTCGCGGATAAGGCTTTCCAACCGCCTGGCGGCATGCATTTCATCTTCAATAATCAACACTTTCATGTGGGTGTTCGCACAATAGTTGGAATTCTGACTACAAATTTTTCGGTTGATTCCTCCACCTCAACTTTTTGTTTAGTGAGGAACTCATACCGTAACCGAATATTGCTAAGGCCAACTCCTGCAGATTCCTCAGCCAGCACTTTCTTCTTTTGCAGTGTATTCTCTACAACTATAAAGTTATTTGACAAGAATATGCGTACCGTCAATGGCTGGTCGCTCGAAATAACATTATGTTTAATGGCGTTTTCAATAAGCATTTGCAATACAAGGGGTGGAAAATCGGTTTTCACCTGATCGAGCTCAATGGAAATGCGAAGATTATCACCAAACCTGATTTTTTGCAAGAACAGGTACGACTCCAGAAATTTCAATTCTTCTTCTTTCGAAACCAATTCCCGGTCGCGCGTATCAAGTACATAGCGGTACACTTCTGATAGCTGTTTCACAAATTTGGCCGCGAGGTCTTTATCTTCGTAGATCAGGTTAGTGAGTGCGTTAAAACTGTTGAACAAAAAGTGTGGATTAACCTGGCTTTTCAGGCTTTCGTACCGGGCTGTCATACTTTCATACTTTAACTTCTCAGCCGTCAAAGCAGTTTCCTTCCAATTAATTAAAAAGGCCCTGCCATGCATAAACATGGAAATAAGGAATGTAATAACAAGACTGGAGTAAATCATTTCGGAAACATCGCGTATGTGGTAATCAAGAGCGAGGCGATAAAATTGAACAATAATATAAACCGCCACTACGGTAAAAAGTATGGTGGCCGCCAAGCCCACCAACAAACGCCTTACGGGGTAAACTGTCCATGAAATTTTTTCATTTAAGAAATCGGCCGATAATGCATTCCCTACCCATAGGGCGATCCACAAGATTGAAAAAAATGAAGCCAGTTTTATGAACTTATCAAACGCCTGTGCGCACGAACGGCAGGCAAAAACCGACATGATACAACCTACTACAATCAATACTATAGCTGTTGAAAGGTATTCCCTCAGCTTTTCAGATTTTACTTTTCGAATAAGAAACAGTACAATCACCGAGACAATGCTTACCAGGAAAATAAATCCATAAACCATACTTAACGATCAATATATTTAAGTAAAGAAAAGCATTATTCGCGAAAGGCCTTTTATTTACGATAACGCTTCATGGAACGACATACCAGTGCCAAGTTTCTTCCGGTACGTACGGATCCAATAAATGATCAGTGGCACCCCCACAAGACTGGGCCATATCCATTGCATTACACCAGGCATAAAATGCATAACCTGTGTTGAGAAAGCCGTGACCGAAGCAATAAAACCACCCAACATGTTGCCCATGTGGCTGTAGAGCCAATCGAACTTATCCTGAGGCGGTTTAACGTAACGCTTCAATTCCGACCACATCACCAACATGCCACCAAAACCAAAACCGGAGGCCAACAACCCAACAGAAACTTGACCTTTTACTACCAGGTAGATTCCCCACACGAAGAATACCGTATTAAAAAGACCTGCAATCACTCCAACCATCCAGTCGTACCAGGTTACACCCTTCCCTTGATGCAGTTGCTTTCTGTACAGCGACCGGTACCCGACAAATACAGCGTAGTAGCTGAACACCGCTATCAGTAACAAGAAGGGTATCCACTTTACAGTAGAAAGGATAATCGCTGAAAAGCAAATCCACGTCATGCACCAAAAGAATATCTTCCCCCAAAAACGATGGGCTTTGCCGCCTTTGCGCACAACCATAGCCAGGGGCGCAACGATGAGTGAAATGATTCCGGCCAGTATGTGGGTGTAGGTTAGGAGTTTAATCATGGTGGATTGAGTAGTTAGGGTTGAGTGGAGAATTTAAAGTTACTAGTTTCTAGCTGTGAGCTACAAGCCGCAAGCTTGAGGCCTGTAGCTAGAAACTCGAAACTCGTAGCTTAAATTTTGGTCTATTTACACTGCGCTCGCATTCCTTCCGCCATTGGCTTACCCCAGGTTGGCGCCAGCGGATTATCCGATTTGAAGGTCTCAAATTTTTCCAAGGCTTTGTTCAAGGTTCCACAGGCTTCGGCCGTTGACGCACCAAAAAACTGTGCAGTGCCGTATTGCATTTGGGCCATCAGGCTTAGCGCCCGCGGGTTTTCCGGGTTCATGGCAATGGCCTTTCCAAAAGTTTGCATGGCCAAACCGGAATATTGCTGACCACGCGTAGCCGGGTCAACCGTAACTCGCATCATGTGCACAAATCCTTCCATCGTTGTAATCTCCGATTCACCAGGGTTAATAGCCTTGGCTTTCTCAAGAGCTTTCAGCGACAAGTCCAGGTAAGCATCTTTCTTCTGCGCTTCTTTTTCGCGTGTTGCCATCATTACATAACCGAAGCTGGCATAGTAAAAGGGTTCCCATTTATTTTTCTCCGCTTCACCAATACGTTCAAAAGCATTTACCGCCATTTGAAGTTCATCAATGGTTTTGGCAGTATAAACTAACTGCATATTTTTTTGCATGGATTCGATGTAGCGATCATTAGCTGCCGATTTGAATGCAAGCAAGGCCAAGACTAACAGTGCGAGCGGAATGATGTTAATTGTTTTCATAGTTGTATAGGATTATTGTTAAAGACTGGGTAATTGGTTAATAGATTTATCTTTTGATAGGGTTATGAATACACCCAGGAATACAAACCGGGGTGCAGGCTGACGAATCGCACGGCTGTTGTAAAACCCTTCGTTGTTCTGTGTTGTGCTGTATTCGAAGCCAAAAATGTTATCGCGGCCTAACAGATTGGTGCACGAGAAGTACACAATCAGGTGAGGTTTGGGCAAATAGCTGATGTTCACACTCAAATCCTGGTAGCTTTTTGTGCGGCCATTGTTGAATTTATCTTCGTTTGGATTGTTATAGGGCCTTCCGCTGGTAAAAGAATACGTAGCACCAAATTGCGTTTTTAACTTTGCTACAAAGTGCTTGTATACCACCGAGAAATTATGCGCTGAAGCAAACGAAGGCGTTACGGCATACGGTGTATTCAGGTAATCGCGTTCGGTATCCAGAAAGGAATACGAGATCCAATAATCTGCATTACGAATGGTTTTATTGTCGCGATAAAACAGCTCAACCCCCCGTGCATAACCGGATCCTTCATTGTTCAACACAAACGGATTTCCGTTTTCAAATTTTACCAGGTGAGAATAAGTTTTGTAATATCCCTCCACACGGAAGGTGCGCCTGTTTTCAATTAGCTGGTAATTCAAAATGTAATGATCAGATTTCTCCGCAGCAAGTTGATTATCCCAACGCAACCATTCGTTTTTTGGTGATTGCCTGAATTTGCCGTAAGCGAAAGAAACTTGTCCGGTTTTACCGGTTTTGTATGCCAGGGAAATTCGTGGATCAACGGAAAGCTGATTTAACAAGTTGTTATACTCTACACGACCGCCAACACGGGTTACAAATTTGTTGCTGGCGTACAAATCCGCCTCCACGAAAGCTGCAGGAATAACTTCATGAAATCCGGGTACAAAAGATGAGGTGTCCACCGCTGCATGGTAATCACGATTAATTACTTCTGCTCCGGTGCGTATTTCCACTTTATCGGATAATGAACCATCAAACACCACCTTAGAGTGTATGCCTTCATCGTATTCCTTTACCCTTACATCATCTTGTTGTACATCATTCTGCGTAAGCGTGTAGGAAAGTCCGCTGCGCAGCGACCACTTTTCATTCAATGATGTTTTATAGGAGCCATTGAGGTATCGGAAATTATTGTTGATGTCAATCAGGGTGGTTACATCCGGATCATCAATATCGTGGTGATGTAGCGAGAAATTGGAATGGTTAAAGTTCCCATACACCTTGAACATGCCACTTTTGCCAACGCGTTGCCGGTAGGCTGAACTTCCCTCAATTGAAACTGGAGCTTTTTCCCAATCAACCTCCTGGTTGATCAACCCGAAATACGGACGAATATTCGTGTAGCCGATCTTACCTGCCCATGAAGCATTTTTCCACGCCTGCGTGTGGGCAACATCGGCACCAACCGATAGCAATCCGAAATCTGTGCGTGAAGATTGTTCCTCATCTTTTGAGTCAAGCACCAAAGCCGAGGAAAGCGCCTGACCATATTCGGCCGAATAGCCTCCCGTGCTGAAGCTCGTTCCTTTAAACATAAAAGGAAGAAATCTTCCGCGCGAGGGGGTGTTGGGTGCTGCGGGACCGTAGGCATCCAACACCAGCATGCCATCAATAAACGTACGTACCTCGTTGCCATCACCACCGCGAACAAAAAGTCGCCCGCTCTCACCCACTTTTTGTGTTCCGGGTAATGTGTTCAAGGCACCGGCTATATCGGCAGTAGCCCCTGCTGTAGTGGCAATATCCAGCGCCCTGAAAATCGTTCTGCGCGATTCATCGCTGGCCGCAAAAGCTCCGGCAGTAATGGTTACCGCTTCGAGTTGGTTGATTTCTTCTTTAAGAACTGCATGTACTGTAAGTTTGGATGCCGTCAGATCAAGGGATTGTCTGTACTCTTTATAGCCGATAAACTTTACGACCAGAACTTGTATAACTTCTTCGGAGGTCAGAAAATCAAACTTACCATCTGCACCTGACGTAGTGCCGTCATAAGTATTAAGAAGTAAAATGTTGGCACCGGGGATTGGCTCACCCTTAGTATCGGTAACCATTCCGGAAATCTTCGTCTGGGCGGCAAGTGCACCCGCAACAAGAAGCACTAACGCTATTAGAATTCCATTTTTCATAACTCCTTATTTTTTGCTGACTACACGGTAAAAGTGCAAGCCGTGATGCGCCAATGCTAAAAGGAGTTACCCGGCTGTGGAACCAACCAGATGAATTGTAGTAAACCTACGATAAACCGGAGGCTCATTTCCTGAAAAACGGCTGCCAGGCTTAGAAAACGATATTGAAGGTCAGGCGGAATACCAGATTTTTGCCGGTGCTGTCATACTGATAAGGTCCGTATCGGTAAAACAAACTGCCGCCTAAACCATAGTAGGCTACGTTGGCATACTTCCAGCGAACAAGGTTATTCAAACCAAGGCCTGATTCATAAAAGCCTTTTCGAAAATCATTTACTTCAAATTCAGTAACCGTGTGAACCTGTTTATTCTTTAACAAGCCAACACCGGCATGCTGATATAAAACAAGCTCGGGTTTACTGAACCGGGTGTCATACAGAAAACTGCCGAAATTATGGTGAAAAAATACCGCGGCATATTGCGAGGCGGTGAATTCATACAAATCCATCGTTTGAAAAAATCCATCCACATAGGCCCCGGTAACTTCACGTGCACCACGCCCCGTGTACAGTTGGCCGTAAGGCGCAACGCCATCAACCATGCCGGCATTGATCGATAACCGTGTTATACCCTTTGGTCGGTGTTTCACCTGAAAGCGCGAAACCCATTCATACCGGTTGTAGGCGAAATCATCGGCTCTGAATAATGAATTAGTACGGGAATAGGTTATTGAAAGAAAAGGCCATTCCCTTCCAAGAAATATTTTTTTCCCGGCAAGCCGCGTATAGTTTTCACGACCAGCGTAACGCAATGTTATACCAGCTTCTGATAAATTAAACGTAGTCAGGTTCTCAGCTTTAAATAAAAGGGCATAATCGTAGGTGGGGTTAATTTCAGTACGGTTTGAGTAGATCAGTGCATTAAGCCGGGGTAATATCATTGCACCGGCTTCAACCCGATAACCCTCTGTCTGATCGTAGCGGGAGCTTAGCAATTTGCGAAAGCGATCAGCAGGTGCCAGTAAATTCTGGTTTTCGGTTTCATGTGAATAGCCGGTTTCATAAATATCATTTCTATAGGATGCATTTAAATAAATATCCCGGTTTGCATCCAGGGTAAAGCGTACATCGGCACCATACTTTACTTCCCTATCCTTGAATCCATACGCTGCATACCCGCCAACCCTCAACCAATTTGAAAACGCTGGTGAGGTATATAAACCGGCACCCAAACGCAAACCTTCATGTACATTCACACGCACGATCTTTGTGAGGTCAGCTTCGAGGTAACCCAACGGCCAGGCCTGGGTGGCTGCCGCGTTTAAAAATTTATCCATCCATTTCAATTTCGCCATAGCCGAATCGAGGGTAGTGTAGGTTTTCGATTCCTTGCTGTCGATTGGTGTATTCCGAAACCAGTTTAGTATTTCATCATTACGTTCAGGCTGCCGAATGGTTAAATCAACTTTTATATCACCAAAATTCGATCGTTTCAATTCCGGATTTATCTTGACATCGCGTATAAAGCTACGGTGCTGGGCCATCATGTAGCGGTCTGCTATCTTTAAATCGTATAAATAAATATCGGTGTTAAGCTGATCGGGGAACCACTTACCTTCAATCTTGTTGTATTGTTGTTGTATCAATATTCCGGTTAATGCAAGTGTATCGGCCGAAGCAGCAATTACATTTTTTATGGCATAACCATCCGTGCTGATGGAAACCATTCCTTTTAATCCATTAATTAATTTTCCCTTCTTTGGTTCATACTGAATAATATACACCGTATCGGAATTAAAAAAGGTGGTATCCGTTAAATGGAAGTCATACCGGCTTTCAGCATTTTTACTGATGGGATTTAAAAAATCTTTACCCAGTAAAGAGATGATATCTTTATAAAAGGAGAACGGCTGGTAATCAGTGGCCACGTTAGCGAACAACGGACTCTTAAAACCCGAAGCACGAAAAGCCAGAAGCGTTTCTTTGTCGCGGTTTGGATTGATCACTTTTTTCTCTGTAACCGATTCGGTCATGAACAAGTACATCTTCTCGGCAAGACTATCAAACTGGAGAAACTCCTTTTCAGGTTTCGTTAATGCAGTGGTATCAGCCTTAACACGCAGGCCATTTAGTTTTACCAGGTAAGCCGAATCAATTTCGCTGGGTTTAATCACAAACTTATTGTACGAATGATACATGTATGAATCCAGCTTATCCGGATCGTGGAGTTTCCTGTTTTTAACGGCTTCCCGAATAATCCGTAAGGCAGGGTTTTCACTTGCCACAAAATTCCTGCAGGATGGTAGTGCCCGGCACTAACTTTATGGCTTCATTTTGCTGAAGAAACGTAACCGTTACATGCCTGCGCTTATAGCTTACATGCGAGAGTAAAATAGTACCCGAATAACCGGCTGGCAATCGCAGTTCATAATAACCGTCAATACCTGTGGTTGTTCCACTAATACCGTCATCCAGTATTAGGTTGGCAAAGGCTACAGGCTCAAGCCTCAGGCTATCCAGTAACCTGCCTCGAATAACCTGCTGCGCCAGGGAGTTTAAACTCAATACTCCGAAAAGAAAAATCAGGTAAAATCGCATACGACTTTAGTATCCTGTCAGGCAAAAAAATTACAGGTTTCCAAATCTTAGTATTCAAATAGTGCTATTTGCAGGATTGGCTTATTTTTGCGGGTTCCAACACAAGTAACGCAAAGCAATGGCCGAGTACAGCAAAGAAGAGATCAGACGAATTGAGCAGAAATGGCAGGATAAATGGGAAAAGGAAGGCATATACCGGGTGGAGACCGATCCTTCTAAACCTAAGTATTATGTGCTGGATATGTTTCCCTACCCTTCCGGGGCCGGTCTTCATGTAGGGCACCCGCTGGGCTACATTGCCACCGACATTGTTTCACGGTACAAGCGCCTGAAAGGATTCAACGTACTGCACCCGATGGGCTTTGATGCCTTTGGCCTTCCGGCAGAACAATACGCCATTCAAACCGGGCAGCATCCTGCCGTTACCACCGCTAAAAATATTGAAACGTATAAGCGTCAGTTGCGCAAGATCGGCTTCTCATATGATTGGAGCCGGGAAGTGCAAACCTGCGACCCTGCCTACTACAAATGGACGCAATGGATTTTCATGCAACTATTCAATGCATGGTATAATAAGAAGTCGGGTAAGTTTGGACAGACTGAACCAATTACCACCTTGATTACCGAACTGGAAAAGAACGGTAATAAAAATATTGATGCCGCTTGCGCTGAGGATACGCCATTCATTTCGGCAGACCAATGGAAGCATTTCAATGAAAAAGAAAAAGAAAACTTTTTACAGCACTACCGCATAGCTTACCAAAGCGAAACCATGGTGAACTGGTGTGCCGCATTAGGCACTGTATTGTCAAACGATGAAGTAAAAGATGGCGTAAGCGAACGCGGGGGTTACCCGGTTGAACGGATAAAGATGTTACAATGGAGCATGCGCATTTCAGCTTATGCTGAGCGCCTGCTTGCAGGACTGGATACCATCGATTGGCCCGAGCCGCTGAAAGAGATGCAGCGAAACTGGATTGGGAAGAGCAAAGGCGCACAACTGGAATTCAATATTCAAAATTCTGCATTCAAAATTGAAGTATTTACAACCCGCATCGATACCATTTTTGGAGCAACCTTTCTGGTGCTTGCACCAGAGCATGAATTGGTGGGCAAAATTACCACCGAAGCTCAACGTAACGAAGTTAACGCTTATGTTGATGTAGCAAAAAATCGTAGTGAGCGCGAACGGATGAGTGAAGTGAAACGCGTAAGCGGAGCGTTTACAGGCGCGTATGCGATCAATCCATTCAACAACGAACGCATTCCCATTTGGATTTCGGATTATGTGCTGGCAGGCTATGGAACTGGTGCAGTCATGGCTGTGCCCGGTCATGATGAACGCGACCACCGGTTTGCCAAGCATTTTAATTTACCGATTGTGCAGGTTGTTGAAGGCCCCGGTGTTGAAGAAGAAGCTTTTGTAAGTTGGGATGCAAAGATCATCAACTCGGGTTTTATGAACGGACTTACCGTTGATGAAGCCATCGAAGCCGGGATAAAGTTTGTAGAAGAAAAAGGAATTGGTAAAGGCAAGGTGAACTACCGCATGCGCGATGCTATTTTTGGCCGACAGCGCTATTGGGGCGAGCCCTTCCCTGTTTATTTTAATGATGGCATCCCGAAACTGGTTGACGAAAAAGATTTGCCCATTACCCTGCCTGAAATTGATGAATACAAGCCAACTGAAACCGGTGAGCCACCGTTGGCTCGGGCAAAGAACTGGAACTACAAGCCTCGCCCCAACCCCTCTCCGGGGGAGAGGGGCTATGAGACCTCAGAAAAAAAATATTGGCATTTACTGAAAGAGTTTTCAAAAGAAAATAGAAAAAATCAAACAGAAGCAGAGACTATTATTTGGAACCAGGTTCGGGATAGCAAACTCGGGCATAAAATAAGAAGGCAGCATGCTATAGGGATTTTCATCGCTGATTTCGTTTGTCTTGATAAACGATTAGTAATTGAAATTGATGGCGATTATCATAATAAGACAAAAGAATATGACCAAGCAAGAACAGAATTTTTAAACTCTGAAGGTTTTAGTGTTATCCGTTTTTCTAATAGCGAAGTAATTAACAATCTGCAAGACGTTATTTCTTCAATTAAAACTTCATTATACAGCGCACCCTCCATCGCACGCACCTCCCCTTCTCCAGCGGAGAAAGGGCAGGGGGATGAGGCCTACCCTTACGAGTTAACCACCATGCCCGGCTGGGCGGGTTCAAGCTGGTATTGGTTCCGGTACATGGACCCTAAAAATACAACTTCCTTTGCAGACAAAAAGGAAATCGATTACTGGCAGGATGTTGACCTGTACATGGGCGGCAGCGAACATGCCACAGGGCATTTGTTGTACTCGCGTTTCTGGTGCAAGGCATTGAAAGATTTGGGGTATGTAAGCGCTGAGGAGCCGTTTAAGAAGTTGATTAATCAGGGGCATATACAAGGCATATCTAAGTTTGTTTACAGAGTAAATGGCACCAACAAGTTTGTTTCAAAGAATCTGAAAAACGAATACGAAACAACTGCTTTACATGCAGATGTAACCCTTGTGGATAATGATGTACTCGACATTGAAGGCTTTAAAAATTGGCGTTCCGATTATTCAACTGCGGAGTTCATCCTGGAAAACGGAAAATACATCTGCGGTTCCGAAGTTGAAAAAATGTCCAAGTCGAAACACAACGTTGTCAACCCTGATGATATCATCGATAACTATGGTGCTGACACCCTTCGCCTGTACGAAATGTTTCTTGGTCCGCTGGAGTTGAGCAAGCCCTGGAACACAAACGGCATTGATGGCGTGTTTAAATTTTTACGAAAGTTCTGGAACCTGTTTCACGATACACAAGGTAACTTGAACGTGAGTGATGCAGCACCTACCCGCGAAGAGTTAAAAGTGCTTCACAAAACGTTAAGAAAAGTGGAGCAGGATATTAACAACTTTTCATTTAACACCACGGTAAGTGAATTCATGATATGCGTAAATGAGTTGAGCACATTAAAATGCAACAAGAAAGGAATTCTGGAGTCGCTTGTCATTGCCCTCTCCCCTTACGCCCCTCACCTTGCTGAAGAGTTATGGGAAAAACTTGGGCATAGTGATACGGTACTTAAAGCTCAGTTCCCCAACTGGAATGAAGAATACCTGAAAGAGAGTTCATTCGAATATCCCATATCCATCAACGGCAAGGTGCGCACCAAAATGGAATTCGCCCTCGATATGCCCAAGGAAGACATTGAGAAAATGGTGCTGGCTTCTGAGTTGGTGAATAAATGGACGGAAGGCAAACCACCGAAGAAGGTTATTGTGGTGCCGGGTAAAATTGTGAATGTGGTGGTTTAAAAAATCCAATAGGGATAGTATTTAGTTCTTTGGTGTTTTAGTGGCTAAAAAGTATATCCTACTGCGCCACAAAAACACTAAAGCACAAATTATACTGGTATATAGGAGTACGCGACTCAGTCATTCAGGCTATGGTTTCAATACCATTTTCTTTGGGCATAGCGCAACCTTTTTCTATCTTAAGCGTCTCAACGCAAACAAACCCAATCCCGCATGCAGCTTGTCATCCAAAACCTAAGTAAAACGTACTCCAACGGAGTGCAGGCCCTCAAAAATGTTTCACTCACCATCAACCAAGGTATGTATGGTCTGCTCGGCCCCAACGGTGCCGGTAAATCATCGCTCATGCGCACCATCGCTACGTTGCAAGATGCCGACTCTGGTTCCATAACCTTGGGTAATCTGGATGTGCTTCGCGATAAGCATGAAGTGCGGAAAATACTAGGCTACTTACCGCAAGAGTTTGGCGTATACCCAAAAGTTACTGCCGAAACCATGCTCGATCATATTGCCGATCTGAAAGGCATCGTGGATAAAAAGCAACGAAAAGAAATCGTGTCCACTTTACTGGATCGGGTTAACCTCGCGCACGTTAAAAGCAAAAACCTGGGTACCTTTTCAGGAGGTATGAAGCAACGCTTTGGTGTGGCCCAGGCCCTTATCGGAAATCCCAAACTGATAATTGTTGACGAACCAACAGCCGGACTTGATCCTGCGGAACGCAACCGGTTCTATAATTTATTAAGTGAAATTGGCGAGAATACTATCGTTATTCTTTCAACACACATCGTAGAAGATGTTACCAACCTCTGTAACGATATGGCCATTATTTGCCTGGGTGAAGTAATTGCGCAGGGCAATCCCAACACATTGGTAGATTCCATGCAGGGAAAAATCTGGTCAAAGTCGATTGAGAAGAGTGAAATGAATGTATACCGGAATTCTTTCCAAGTAATTTCCACGCAATTAAAGGCCGGCAAAACACAAATACATGTTGTGAGTGATGTACAACCCAATGAAAGCTTCAAACCGGTAGAAGCCGGACTTGAAGATGTCTACTTCTCCAAAATTTCGGAGCGGATGGATGTTGTTACTGTTTAATCATCACTTCACTAAAATCATTCAGACATGTTTCTTTCCATATTTCTATTCGAACTAAAATACCGTTTAAAGCGCCCGGCCACATGGGCTTACTTCGGTATTCTCTTTTTATTTGCGTTTACAGTAGGTATTTACGGCAGCGGGCCAGCCTCTGAAAAAACGTTTGTCAACTCACCGCACGCCATTGCCACCATGCTCGCCATCATGAGCATTTTTCAAATCCTTATAGCCTCGGCCATTATGGGCGTGCCCATCTATCGCGATTTGGAATACCAAACAAAAGATTATTTTTTCACCTACCCCATTCGTGAAAAAGCTTATTTCATGGGACGCTACCTGGGATCGTTCGCGATCCTTTTTCTGGTATGCACAGGATTCATTTTTGGCTTATGGGTAGGTGAACCGCTCGGGCTGTTAACCGGTGAAGTTGAGCCTGAACGTTCAGGGCCTTTTGTGTTGTCGCATTACTTGTACCCGCTTCTGGTTATTACACTACCAAACATTTTCTTTGCGGGCACCATATTTTTTGCATTGGTAGCGCTTACGCGAAAAATATTATCAACCTACGTGGCCAGTGTTTTGCTTTTTATTGGTTACCTGGTGGCGGTAACCTTATCGCAAGACCTGGACAATAAAAACCTGGTGGATATACTTGATCCATTTGCCTTCACCACCTATCAAAACGCAACCAAATACTGGACACCCTACGAACAAAATAATTTATTAATACCGCTGCAAGGGAACTTCTTAATCAACCGCATTGTGTGGATCGGTTTTAGTTTAGCCTTGTTTGCTTTTACGTATTTCCGTTTCTCTTTCAAAAGTTTGTTGGAAGTTTCATTAGGAGGCGCCAGGAAAACAGAGGAGCGTGATGAAAAAAAGATGCGCTCATTGGCCGACTTGCCTGTTGTTCAAAAAGCGTATTCGCAATCCATATTCATCAAGAAATTATTCCGACTTGCCTTTTTGGAATTCAGGAATATCACAAAAGACTTCTACTTCATTGCCATACTGCTGGCCGGTGTGTTGTTCCTCTTTTTAGACGGTTGGTTTGGCGATATCACCTTTGGCACTCCTTCGTTACCCCTCACATATTACATGCTGGAGGTTAAGGACTTCAACTACATCATTTTTGTTTTCATCATCATTATCTTTTACACAGGTGAAGTTGTTCATCGCGACAAAGCAGCACACTATTCAAACATTGCTGATGCGTTGCCTATACCCAACTGGGTCGTGTACGGATCGAAGTTTCTTTCGCTGGCTTTGGTGAGCTTTGTGTTGGTTAACCTGGTACTGGTTTGTGGCGTCTTGAATCAAATCATCAAAGGGTATTTCAATTTTCAGTTCAGCATGTACTTTACCGATTTGTACCTGATTGAACTTCCCGAATACCTGCAGCTGGTGATGCTGGCTTTCATTGTTCACATACTGGTCAACAATAAATTCATGGGCCATGTGGTGTCTATTGGTATATGGGTGGCCATGTTTGGCTTGCGGAATTTTGCAGAGCTTGACTATAATCTCTTCTTCTACAGTTATACTCCCGGCTACCGCGTATCAGACATGAATGGCTTTGGGCATTTTCTTGAGCCACTAACGTGGTTTAATGTGTATTGGCTAAGTCTGGGTATAATTTTCCTCATCATCGGAAACTTATTTTGGAACCGTGGGTCAGAAACCGGTTTTAAGGCGCGGTTAAAATTGATGAAGCAGCGTTTCTCAGGAACATCCGCGGTATTCCTAACCTTTTTCACTTTACTTTGGTTGGGATCCGGAGCATTCATCTACTATAACGTAAGTGTGCTCAATACGTATCGGACCAATAAGGAGAGTATTAAAATCGGGGTTGAGTTTGAAAAGAAATATAAGAAGTATGAATTCCTTGCCCAGCCAAAAGTAACAGACCTCAAGATTAACATGGATCTTTACCCTGAAGAACGTGCTGCACGTGCCTACGGTAAATTCGTGCTTGTAAACAAAACAAATCATCCAATCGACTCGCTGATGCTTGAACACGGTAGCGATATGACCATAGAAATGCTGCGTATTGATGGCACGGATCTGCAAAGGGTATTTGAAGATAAAACAAACTCGATTTATTTCTATCTGCTGCCAAAAACAATGCAACCGGGAGATACGCTTTTGATGGAAGTACAGGTTGATGCCCGTTACAAAGGATTTCCAAACAATGGCCTTGGCCGATTAATGGTATACAATGGCACATTCTTCGACCTGAGGATCTTTCCCAGCTTTGGCTATTCAGGCGATAAAATAAACAGTGACAAAGAGCGCAAAAAACATGGACTGCCAAAGAAAGATTATTCTGCACCGCCACAGGATGATCCATACGGTTTAAGCACACTGCTGTTTAACAATGATGCCGACTATGTAACCTTTGAGGCTACGGTAAGCACGTCAGCAGATCAACTGGCAGTTGCTCCGGGTTATCTGGAAAAAGAATGGGAAGAAAATGGCCGTAAATATTATCACTACAAAATGAATTCAGAAATGGATTTGTTCGCCAATTTCTCATCGGCCCGTTATGCTGTGTTGCGCGATGTTTGGAAAGTTGATAATAATGAAGAAGTAAACATTGAAATATTTCACCATCCAACCCATACCTATAACCTCGACCGGTTTGTTACATCAGTAAAAGCATCACTGGATTATTTCTCCAAAAATTTTAGTCCTTATCAATACACGCAGATGCGTATACTTGAATTCCCTAGGTACGCAAGCTTTGCGCAGTCTTTTCCCAACACCGTCCCCTACTCCGAAAGTTTCGGCTGGGCTGCTGATTTCAGCGACCCCAACAAAACCGATTACGTCTTTTATGTAACGGCTCACGAAGTGGCCCACCAGTGGTGGGGGCATCAGGTTACGCCAAGCTTCACACGAGGGGCTAACCAGATTTCCGAATCCATGGCCGAATATTCAGCGTTGATGGTGCTTGATCATGAATATGGAAAAGACGTCATGCAGAATCGGCTAAAGTATTCGCTCGACCGGTACCTGCGTGGCCGTAGCAGCGAAAGCAAGTTTGAAGAAACCTTATTAAACAATGATTCGCGCGCGTACGTGTGGTACGACAAAGGATCGTTGGTTTTATATGCCCTGCAGGATTACATCGGTGAGGAGAAGTTAAACAGTGGCTTCAAAAAGTTTATTGACACAGCTGCCTTCCGGCAGAATCCTCCATTTGCAACCTCTAATGAATGGTACAGTTACATTAAAGAAGTAACACCCGATTCACTTCAGTACTACCTGCAGGATTCATTCGAGAAAATTACGCTGTACGAGAACAGGGTAACCAAGGCTACTTATGAAGAACTCGCTAAAAATAAGTTCAAGGTGAACCTTACCGTGCAAACGAAGAAAATATACTACGACAGTGCTGGTCGTGATATAAGCGAAGGTCAGGGCAAAGACCTCATTGAGATCGGCATTTTTGCTGAAGATGGTAAGAATGATAAAGGCATGACACAGAAAACACCATTGTACCTGAAGAAACACTGGCTTACCCCGGGAGAACACACGCTGGAATTTACGGTAGATCAGAAACCTGTTAAAGCGGGTATTGATCCTTACAATAAGCTGATTGACCGCATACCCGAGGATAATGTGAAAGTGGTGGAAAGAAAGTAGAAATTCTATGTCAGGTTCAAAAATTCGAACAGGCTCAGCTTTTACAGGGATTCTTTTTTTCAGGAAAAACTTTATCGTTTATGATTTATATCAGGTTATTAAACTGACTGTCATCATACCGATAGTGCAGAAATGAACACACTTTTAGTTAATCGATAACTAAAATTTATACAGCCATGATTTCAGTAACAGGAGCAACCGGAAAGTACATACTGCAACCCAGCTTAATCGCCATGCACCGCGAAAGTGTTGAATGGATTTCAGCTACCGAACTGTGGAAACGTGAATTGACATTCTTTCAAAATCTGCTAGACCAGCATTCACCCAAAATGGATCATGTGGACTTCAAGAAACAAGTTGATCATTACCAGCACCTGATTACCTATTACAATGGCGAATTGGTTGATCTTTTGCGCAAAAAACTGAAAGACCATGAAAAACAACTGGCCGTCATGCTGAAGGAACTAAACGAATCTGATACAGAATACTTTAAGGATCATGCCGGTATTATCGAAGAAGTATCGGCCTTTGCCAAAGTATTTGCCGAGTTTAAGCATGGATTCTTTGCCTTTATTGAAAAGGGATTTAGTGCCTATTAGGGATAGCCTCAAGCCATAAGCTTCCAGCTTCGGGTTCGCATGCGTTACTCGAAACATGCAGCGTATAACACTAAGAACACGTAAACCACCTATTAACTTTATCCCTAACACCCATTAGGTTTACATAACATTTCCTTAACTTCGGCCGCGTTTAACCGGCTATCTATGCAGCATTCAAAAATTGTCGGCCTCGGCCATCACGTACCTGAAAAAGTAATCACCAATGCGTATCTATCCTCCATTATGGACACCAGCAACGAGTGGATCATGGAGCGAACCGGCATTAGTGAACGAAGGTGGGTTGATCCCGCAAAGGACACAGTGGCCAACATGGCGGCAAAGGCCAGCCGGATCGCCTTGGAACGAGCCGGCCTGAAAGAAAAGGATATTGAGTTTATTGTATTCGCCACCATTACCCCTGACTATTTCTTTCCCGGGTCAGGCGTATTGTTGCAACGCGAACTTGGACTCGAAAGCATAGGAGCACTGGATATTCGTAATGCGTGTTCGGGATTTATTTATGCGCTCTCCGTTGCCGATCAGTTTATAAAATCAGGTATGTACAAAACTATTTTGGTGGTTGGCGCTGAAATACAATCGACCGCAATTGATTTAAGTACACGGGGCCGCAATACCGCGGTAATCTTTGCCGATGGAGCAGGCGCAGCCATTCTTCAACCTTCTGATAAACCCGGAATACTCTCCACACACCTGCATTCGGACGGGCGATTTGCGGAGGAACTTTACGTTCGTGACCCAGGCAGCAGCCGGCCGCGTGAAGAGCGCCAGCCTGAGCAAATTCTTGATACTACGCACTATAAAGTGGTTATGAATGGCAACCAGGTTTTCAAACATGCGGTGGTGCGGTTTATGGAAGTCATTAAAGAGGCGTTAGCCGCTAACCACATGACAAAAGAGGATATAAGCCTTTTGGTACCACACCAGGCCAACCTGCGCATCAGCCAGTACATACAGGAAAAAATGGAGCTTAGTCCGGAAAAGGTGTACAACAACATTATGCGGTATGGCAACACCACCGCAGCATCCATACCCATTGCCATGAGTGAAGCCTGGGCAGAAGGTAAAATCAAAGAAAATGACGTAATTTGTTTAGCCGCATTTGGCAGTGGTTTTACCTGGGCCTCTGCCTTAATCCGGTGGTAACCTATTCAAGCTTCAATTCAATATGCTTTAACTATCGAATTGATTTTTGAATGCTGATCTGAAACAACCCCATGAAAACATCAACCTACAACCCCAGTCCCCTTGAGGTAGATTTTGCAAATGCCCTGTTCATTCTTCAAAAAGAACTGGAAAAGCACTTGCAGGACAATCAAATTGTAAATGTGGAAACACAACTCAATCGCGATAACCCTTCCGTGAAATTCAGCTTATTGGATAAAGATGGCGACCCGCACGAAGTAGTACTGCGGGTTATCCAAATTCCGGATAAATTTTAGGATAAAACAACCATATACCTCCAAGGTATTAATGACCTTGGAGGTATTAAGATAGAAGGTATAGGACAGCTATTTAATTCCTATTGATTTGGAGCTTCCAGGTTTATCTTTCGTTCCTTTTCATACCCAAAAATCTCATCCAGCGAAAGCTCTTTCACTTTACCATACTTCGCCAAATCCTTCAGATTAACCTTATCCCGACTTGTTATCAGCACCAGGTTGTACTTTTTGTTTTTGATGTTTTCTTCCTGAAATTTTTTTATGTCGGCCAAGGTCATGTTTTTCACTTGCTCATAAACATCCTTACGGATATCATAATTTAAGCCGCGCTTTTCAGCAGCAAGGTAATTGAACAACACGCTTTGCTTAATAATGCGCTCACTTTCAATCACACTCAACACAGCTTCTTTTGCTTCATTAAATCCGTCCTCAGTTTCGGGCATAGTATAAATAATGTTTTGCAACGCGCTTAGCGACTCTGCCTGCTTGTCGGACTGGGTACCAATGTATCCAAAGAATGAATCTGTTCCGGAGGCCTTTGACGCAGTCTGGTAAGAAGTAAACGTTCCGTATGCCAAACCCTGAGCTTCGCGTAACTCACGAAACACCTGTGAGCCCATGTACTCATTATACAACCGGCTATACGGCATCTTGGCCTTATCAAACTTCTCACCTTTTATCATGAATACCGCTTCGGTCTGCACCATATCGTAATGTGTCCAGTATACAGAAGGTTCGGTAACATCAACCATGGCAAAATCACGTGCAGGAGGAACGTCATTTAAGGTTTCAGGCAACACGTGTAACTTTTCAAGGGAGGCCAACAGCGACTGGTCACTTAAAGGGCCATAATACAACACCTTGTGTTTCATTTTTGTAAAACCCTTGATGATGTTAACCAATTCATCGGCCTGAAGTTTGCGCAGCTCATTATTGCCTAGCACATTGGTGAAGGGAGAATTTGCTCCATACAAACCATAGTTCATAAGGCCATCAAACATGATGGCATATTTATCCTTTTTGGTGTCATCGCGTTTCTTAAAAATATCCTCAATCATATTTTTAAGAGCTTGCTCATCAGCCTTTGCATTGGTGAGTAAGTCTTCCATAATGGCAATAGCCTTATCCATGTTTTCAGAAAGGCCTTCCAGGGTGATGTAGGTTTGATCCTCAGCGGCAAAAACACTAAAGCCGCATCCGATTTTATACAATTCCTTCTTTATGTCTTCGGCAGATAATTTATCCGTGCCCAAAAATTCAAGATATTCAACAGCCACGCGAAACTTTGGATCATTATTCGTGCCGGCATCCAGCAGGTAATACAGCCTGAATAAATCATTTTCTTTATTCTGATTGTACAACACCGGAACATCTTGCCGTAAAGACAGCTTACGCACATCCTTTTCATAATCCAGGAATACCGGCTGCAATTTCTCCACTGGCTTTTTTGAAATAGCTTCATGAAAAGGTGACCTTGCTTCCTTATTCAGTTCAACTTTTGTAATGGCGGGCTTATCTACCCTTCGTTTATTTGAATCTTCACCCGTGTTCTTGCGAAGGTACACGTAATTATCGCCATAATGCTGGTTAGCAAAATTTACAACATCTTTCTTTGTGAATGTACGGAGCCCATCAGTAAACCCGATATAATCTGCCCATCCAATGCCGTTGGTAAAGGCCATTACCATTTCGTCTGACCTTCCCCAGTTACTCTCATAATACCGGATTCTGTTTTTCTTCATATCATTAATCACCGCTTCAATCAACCAATCGTCAAATTCACCCTTTTTCAACAAGTCGATCTGTGAGTGTAAAAGATCTTTTACCTGATCAAGGCTTTGGCCTTCCTTTGGTTTCGCTTCAAAAATGTGCATGTTATAATCGTTACTTTCACTGATATAAGAGGAAGCATCTATAACCAATTGCTTTTGCTTTAGATTAAGATCAATCAATCCAGCCTTTGAATTGGAAAGAATCATATCGCACAGTTTCAACAGTCGAGCTTCTTCACTACCCCTTCCTGGAAAACGAAAAGCGAGGTACATCCACTCTGCATCCGGCCCATAAACATCAACTTCAACAGGGCTAACAATTGGATCTTCTTTAACAACTGTCCATGGTTCAAGTGTATCATTAGGCTGCCAGTCTGAAAAATATTTATCGATCAGGCCAATTGTTATATCATAATCCAAATCACCACTAAGACAAATAGCGACATTATTCGGCTTATAATATTTATCGAAATATTTTTTTATCTCCGTTATGGATGGATTTTTTAGATGATCAATTGTGCCAATAACAGTCTGCTTTCCATAGGGATGATTTTTAAATATAGCCTGCAACAAAGCCTCATAACTTTTCCATGAATCGTTATCCAGGCTTCCGTTCTTTTCTTCATACACGGCTTCCAACTCAGTATGAAACAACCGGGGAACGATGGTGCGAAAACGGCTCGCTTCTATCTGCAACCAATTATCCAACTGGTTAGCCGGTATATCATTGATATACACCGTACGATCCTCGGAAGTATATGCGTTAGTTCCCTGTCCACCCAATTCGGCAATCATTTTATCATACTCATTAGCAATGGCAAGTTTTGCTGCTTCGTTTGAGTATTGATCAATCTTCTTATAATAGTTCACACGTTCCATCGAATCAGTAAGCGTGCGGTAGTGCTCGAACATACGCTCAATACTATCAAGCATAACCTTCTCCTTCGCCCAATCCAATGTTCCAAACTCATCGCTTCCCTTAAACATTATGTGTTCCAGGTAATGGGCTAACCCTGTGGCATCGGCCGGGTCGTTCTTGCCGCCAGCCTTTACGGCTATCTGAGTATAGATTCTTGGCGCTGCATTGTACTGACTCAGGTAAACCTTTAAGCCGTTTTTCAAGGTGTAAATGCGGGTTTGAAGCGGGTCGTTGGTAACATACTCGTACGTATATCCTCCGCTTTCACCTGTTTTGGTTTCAAATTTTGCTTTTTCCGTGCAGGAAAGGATCGTCCAAATAAGGACACCGAAGAGAAGGAATCTTTTCATACCTATGGGGTTAGTAAGTAACTAAAGTACTGAAAACATTTAACGGCAAAAATGGGTATTTATGCTATCCCCTGAGGCTTTTAAACTAAATCTATAAACATTACATTACATCCGCCTCAACCTGACCTTTCAAATCCGTAATTTTCCGATCAATAAAGGCGTGTATCAAATCTGCCCTGACGTGCGTTAAATTGAAGTATGCAATACGTGATGAAGAAATTGAAATTGTTTATAGCCATTACCCTTTTGGGTGCTGTAGTTTTAGCATTTACCCCACCGGCCGATCGCTATTTCGAAATTGCCAAAAACCTGGACATTTTTGCCACCCTATTTAAGGAGGTAAATGCGTTGTATGTTGACGATGTAAATCCAAACCACCTTATAAAAACCGGCATTGATGCAATGCTGGAATCACTCGATCCTTATACCAATTACATTCCGGAAGATCAGGTAGAAGATTTCCGTACCATGAACACCGGACAATATGGTGGCATTGGCGCCATTACCCGCGACTTCAATGACCGCACCGTAGTAACCATGATTATGGAAGGATTTGCCGCCCAAAAAGGAGGGTTAAAAATTGGTGATGAAATATTAAAAATTAACCAGGTAGAGCTAAGCAACCTATCCAGAAGAGAAGCCGGTAACCTGATGCGCGGACAGGTGGGAGAACCGGTGACCTTAACGGTGAAGCGACTGGGCCAGGAAAATCCCATTAAACTTGAATTTAAACGGGAGAAAATAAAAATGAATAATGTTCCCTTTTCAGGGATGCTGGAGAACAACATTGCGTATATCAAGCTTACAGAATTCACACCCGATGCCGGTAAAAACGTTCGGGCTGCATTCATTAAACTCAAAGAAAAAAATCCTAAAGGCGTTGTGCTTGATCTGCGGGATAACCCAGGTGGATTATTAATGGAAGCTGTCAATGTCTGTAATGTATTTCTACCCAAAGGTAAAAAGGTGGTGAGCACCAAGGGTAAGATTACCGATCAGAACGCTACCTATGCTACCCTTGATAATCCGGTAGACCTGGAAATCCCGGTAGTCGTTCTTATCAACCGGGGCAGTGCATCAGCTTCTGAAATTGTAGCTGGCACGTTGCAGGATTATGACCGTGCCCTGGTAATTGGTGAGCGGTCATTCGGTAAAGGTTTGGTGCAGGTGCCCCGGCCGCTTTCCTACAATGCCCAGGTTAAAATTACTACCGCCAAATACTATACCCCTACGGGTCGTTGCATACAGGTGTTAGATTATACCCACAGGCGTGAAGACGGAAGTGTTGCTTCTATTCCGGATTCTTTAAAAAATGCTTTTAAAACAACCAACGGAAGAACGGTTTACGATGGCGGTGGTATAGAGCCCGATCTATACGTTGCGCAGGATGACGTACATCCGGTGGCACAAACCTTATTTCAGCAAGGTTACATCTTTGATTTTTCCACGCAGTTTGTTCATAATCGGAATATCCAACCCGATCCAAAAAGCTTCACCCTAACACCAGAGGAATATCAGCAATTTGTTTCGTGGATGAAAGGTAAAAAGTATAGCTACGAATCAGTAATCGACAAGCAGCTTAGCAGACTGGGAGAAGAAGCTAAACGGGAGCGCTACTATGCAGAATTAAAAACTCAACTTGATCAGGTAAAATCCAGGGTAGAGGAGAGTAAAAAGAACGAACTCATGCTTTATAAAGACCAGATTAAAGCATTGCTGGAAGAAGATATCATCGCACGCTACCATTATGAGCGTGGAGTTATTGAAGTAAGCTTCAAGTATGATCAGGACATCAAAAAGTCAACTGAAGTTTTAACCAACACGTCTCAGTATAAAAAAATGCTGAATATTCATTAATAAATCACTCCTTTTGTCAGGTTGAGCTTGCCGAAACCGGTTTTCATTGAAGAAACCCTTCGACAAGCTCAGTTTGACAGATGAAAGAAAATTGAGTTATATTAAATTACTTTCCATAAAGCTTTTTCGCCTCTGCTTCAAATTTATCACCAGCCTTCCACGTAGGGACTGCCGGATTGTTGGCCAGCAAAACATTAGCGTATACATAGGCCCTGAAATATTTTATCAGGTAAGTAAAATCAAGTGATGACACCTCATCTGCCGGTTGATGATAGTACTTTAACAATGCTTCATCAAAGGCTTTTGTGCCGGGAGCAAACGTAATGGCCGGAACACCTTTCACTGCAAAGTTGTAGTTGTCCGATCGCTCAAACAGATTTTGTTCAGGCACCGGATCAATGGTGGCTTTAATTCCAAAAGCCGAACAGGCCTTTGCCAGATCAGTCTCTGCTGTTGTGCGCTCCATACCAATAATAGTGGCAATGGTTACATCGTTGTACCCGGCACCATCGCAATTAAAATTAAAAACGGTTTTATTTAACGGCACAACCGGATTTTCGGCATAATACTTACTGCCGAGCAAACCCTTCTCCTCGCCTGTTAAGGCAATAAATAACACCGAGCGTTTAGGCGGATACTGCGCCAGGTACTTGGCGGTTGAAATTAATCCTACAACACCAATAGCATTGTCACGTGCACCGTTAAAAATTGAATCTTTACCGGGTTGTGCATTCTTCTGCACACCAACATGATCGTAATGCGCTGACACCACCAGAAACTCGTTCTTTAATTTAGGGTCCGTTCCTTCAATCATACCGATAACATTCTTTGTGGGTACAGGCTCGGTTTTAACACCCTCAATTTTAAGCGATCCCGACAAGGAGCCATCCTTAATTTTCTTTAAGGCATCAGCATCACTGTCTTTTAGCCATACATGTGTTGCACTTCCATTGGTGGATGATTTTACACGCATGGAAACATTGCTGGCAAAAAAGTTTACCAATGCCGGCCATGGCACCTGCGGAGAAGCAAAGATTTCGATTAAGCCCGCAGCACCTGCATTCTTCGCATCCTGAAACTTTCCACCGGCTGCGCTAAAAATAGCCATTGGATTACCACCGGAATCTTTTGTTCCGGCCAGCGCAATTACCATTTTTCCCTTTACATTAGCTTGATTCAATTCTTCTGTAGAGCCGTAGCCCACATAAACAAAATCACCTTTCCACTCCTGGTTGCCACCTTCGAAGAGAATAAAATCATCTTTGAATTTAAAAATATCTCCACCAAGCGATAACTCACCTGCTTTTGCCGGATGAGCATTTTCAAGCGCTACCGGCTGGAAATAATTGGCCAGGCCCGGTGCAGTTTTTAATCCGAAAATTTTAAACTGAGCGGCAATGTAGTTGGCGGCTATCTCCAGTTCAGGCGACCCGGTATCACGACCACGCATTTCATCGGATGCCAGAAAGGTTAAGTGCGCTTCAACTTCAGGTGAGGTTATACATTTTGTTACTTCTGCTACCGGATTTTTCTGTGCCCAGCCAAAGCCGGAAACAAGAAATAACATGGCTAATAAAAAGCATTTTTTTGAACTCATCATAGACATAGAGGTTAATTGAAATTAATTACGATTATAAAGTTTCTTTCCTCCTTCTTCATACTTATCACCCGTATTCCAAAACGGTGGGATTTGTTCATTGGCTAACAACGAGACTGTATAAACAAAGGTTCTGTAGAATTTGGTAAGGTATTCAAAATCAAGGGTGGATACCTCATCGGCCTGCCGGTGGTAATATTTACGGATTTCATCATCCATTTTCGCCAGACCGGGTTGAAGCTTAATGGCAGGAATTCCCTTGGCAGCAAACGAAACCTGATCTGAACGTTCATAAAAACCTTCTTTCGGATCAGGGTCTCCGCCTACACCAAGTCCGAATGCCCTGGCAGCAACTTTTAATTTTTCATCAGCCGTTGTTCTTCCCAAACTTATGCTGGTGATAATGGATTTGTCGTTATACCCAACACCATCGCAGTTAATATTCAGTATATGCTTTTCCAGTGGCACCAATGGATGGTCAACGTACCATCGGCTACCGAGCAATCCCTTTTCTTCTGATGTGACGGCTACTAAAAGAACCGAACGCCTGGGTGGATATTGACTCAGATATTTTGCGATTTGCAAAAGGGCCACGGTACCGATGGCATTATCGCGTGCGCCATTAAAAATTGAATCCTGATTTCCGGTTGGCTTTCCAACACCAATATGATCGTAATGAGCAGTTACAATAATATACTCATCTTTAAGTTTTGGATCAGTACCCTCTATTAATCCAGCAACATTTCTACCGGGCATCGGTTCACGTTTTTGTCCACCTACAGAAAGACTGCCAGTAATCTTATCACCTTCCCTAAAATTAATCTTCTTAAGATCAGCTGGTTTTAACCAAATATGCGGTTGTGCTGAACCCTGCACCTGCAAGCCCCAGCGCGGTCCACCGGTAAAAAAATTCACCAGCGTGGGAAATGGAATCTGTGAAAACGTTAAAAACTCAACCAGGCCTTCACCACCACGGGCGATTACAGTTGAATACTTTGAATTACTGGCGGTGAAAACTTTGTTGATATTATCCGCTTCTTTTGATCCGGCTAATGCCAGCACCATCTTGCCGGTAACATCAACCTTATCTAGTTCTTCCTCAGAACCATACCCCACATAAATAAACTCACCGTTCCAGGTTGTATTGGACCCACCTAAAACCAAAAAACTTTCCTTAAACTGAAAAGTATCATCGCCTAGTTTGGCCATTCCTGAATTGGCTGGCGTTGACTTTTCAAGATTTACAGGCTGAAAAAAATCAGGTGCACCGGGTAAGGTTTTCAGGCCATGTTGATGAAACCAGGTGGCTATATAGTTGCCGGCAATTTTCAATTCGGGAGAGCCTGTATCCCGCCCGCGCATTTCATCGGCAGCCAGAAAGGTAAGGTGGGCTTCCGATTCATTTCGCGTGATCTGTTGGGTAATACTGGTAACCGTTTTTTTCTGACCAACAGCGGTAAGGGTTAATAGCACCCCAAGTACACACAGGATTCTTCTCATAAGCGTTAAAACTAAGGTTTTTCTAACTGATTTGGTCGTTTGAGATGATCAACAAAAAAGCGGAAAACCCGTTACAGGTCTTCCGCTTTTCATTTAGGTTTAGGTTAATACCTAACGAAGAAACAAAAGTTCCCGGTATTTTACAAGTGGCCAGTCCTCATCATCAATTAAAAGCTCAAGATCATCCACGGCATCGCGTATGGTATCAAAATATTTTTCTTTGATATCATCGCAATAACCTATTGCCCGTTTGTGTGTATCGGCAATCTTGTTAAGCCGTTTGCGCTCTTCAATCATCTGGCGAACACTGTTTTTTAGTATTCCAATAAGTTCATTTATCTCCTTAATGGTTTGAATAACAGCTTTATTATCAATACCCAAGCCTTTCAAACCATTGGCATTGGCAATCAGCTTATTTTGATAGGCGATAGCTGTTGGCACAATATGGTTCATGGCCAGATCGCCCATCACCCGAGCTTCAATTTGAATGCGCTTCATATAAGCCTCCAGTCTGATCTCGTTTCGTGCTTCCAGTTCGGCTTTAGTCAATACATTGTGGCGCTTATACATATCCACCGTTTTGTCAGTCAAATAGGCGTCCAATGCACGGGGCATGTTTTTAATGTTGCTTAGTTTTCGTTTGGCCGCTTCTTTCACCCAGGCTTCTGAATAACCATCCCCTTCAAAACGAATATCTTTCGATTCTTTGATGTATCTCCGCAATACATTTACAATCGCTAACCGTTTTTCAGTACCCTTTTCAATTTCTTTAGATACCGCTTCATGGAATTTGGTTAGCTGATCGGCCACGATAAGATTCAAAGCCGTCATGGGCACAGCACAGTTATCGCTTCCACCCACTGCACGGAATTCAAATTTGTTACCGGTAAAAGCAAAAGGCGAAGTCCGGTTACGATCGGTTGCATCCAGAATGATCTCCGGAATTTGATCAATACCCAACTTCATATACATGTTGTCGCCCTTTTCAATTTTCACATTACCCTTCTTCTCCAACTCATCCAATACGGCCGTCATTTGTGAACCGATAAACACCGACATAATAGCCGGAGGTGCTTCGTTCGCGCCAAGCCGGTGATCATTACCCGCTGTAGCGATGCTGGCCCTTAGCAAATCGGCATGCTCATGAACGGCTTTAATGGTGTTTACAAAGAAGGTAAGGAACATGAGGTTATCACGTGCACTGCTGGATGGAGCAAACAGGTTTACACCCGTATCGGTAATCAGCGACCAGTTGTTGTGTTTACCGGTTCCGTTTAATCCGGCAAATGGTTTTTCATGAAACAACACTTTGAGGCTATGCCGCTCAGCTACCCGCCACATCACATCCATCAATAACTGGTTATGATCATTGGCTACGTTTACCTCTTCAAACAAGGGAGCCACTTCAAATTGACTTGGTGCCACTTCATTGTGACGCGTCCGCACAGGAATACCCAACTTCCACGCCTCTACTTCAAACTCCTTCATAAAATCATATACCCGCGAAGGAATGGACGCAAAGTAATGATCTTCCATTTGCTGACCACGGGCAGGTGAGTGACCAAACACGGTACGCCCGCCCATAACCAGATCAGGACGTGCGTTAAATAGCCCCTTATCAACAACAAAATATTCCTGCTCACATCCCAGTGAAGCTTTTACGGACTGTACATCCTTATCGAAAAATTGGCTCACCTTAGTAGCCGCAACATCCACTGCTTTAAGGGCTTTTAAGAGCGGCCCCTTGGCATCCAGCGTTTCGCCTGTATACGAAACAAATACTGTAGGAATGCATAATGTTTTACCGTATAAAAACATGGGTGATGTTGGATCCCATGCCGTATAGCCGCGTGCTTCAAACGTAGTGCGAATACCACCACTGGGGAAGGACGAAGCATCAGGCTCTTGCTGAACCAATTCACTGCCCTTAAACTTTTCAATTCCGGCCAGTGCATCAAAAAACGAATCGTGCTTCTCGGCAGTACCACCGGTTAAAGGTTGAAACCAGTGTGTAAAGTGCGTTGCCCCTTTATTTAAGGCCCAGCTTTTCACGGCAGAAGCTACAGCATCGGCTGTATCTTCATCGATTTTTTCGTGAAACTTAATCGCCTGGCTTACCTTTTTATATACAGATGGAGAAAGAGATGCCCGCATTTGATCCATGCTGAACACATTTTCTCCAAAGAAATCAGAAACCCTCGGAGCCGGTAAATCCATATGCATCCGGGGAATGTCATTTAAACGCTTTAAAGCTTCGAAACGTAATTGCGCCATAGTGGTTGATTTTTGGTGTAATTTGGCGCCAAAGGTATATTATTTTTGAAAATATGGGATAAATTTTACCCTACTTCATTAAATTTTTGAAATAAAATACAAAAGGATAGGTCAGAATTTAATTAATCCTGATGAAAACCACTAAAAATTCGGGGTATCAGGGTTTCTGTTTCGATGCCGCCACGTGAAAATGTTCATCGTAGTCGGGATGAAGGGTGCCCAGCCACCTATCCCAGAATAAAAAGTATAACCCGTAATTCCCTTTGAAATACTGATGATGCATATTGTGATTTACAGAAGTATTGATCCATCGGCCCACAAAACTCTTTGCAAAACCCTTTGGGTATAGTTCATAGCCAAGGTGACCATACACATTATAAATCATCATAAACAATAAAAAGATACCAATGGCGAGGGGATGAACGGGAAATAAGAACGCTACCACCACAATAATTCCGGCTTCCAACACCGCCTCCAACGGATGAAAAGCCATGGCTGCCCACGGTGAGGGATTGGTAGATAAGTGATGGACCCGATGAACGTATTTATAAACCGACTTATGATGGATAAACCGATGCATCCAGTAAAAGTACGTGTCGTGCAGAAAAATGATCAGAATTACGCTTGCTGTCAGATAGCCCCATCCATAGTCACTTACTTTATAATACACCTGTGTATAGCTTGCCAGTGGGGTGAGAAACACCGCAAAGCCAACACCTGCAAAAATAAATGAGGTAAGTACAGAATAGAGGATTTCACGAGCATAATCCTTATTAAGCGGGAACCGGTTTTGAATTTTACGAAACTGCCATGCCTGCTTCTTTATCATGTAATAGATAAAGAAAGCTACACCGGCAAGAACCAGGTATCGGAGAAATACTACGGTAAGAATGGTCCAGAAGCTTTTGGTGCCAATCAGGTAAATGCTCATATGCGAAATAACAAAAAATCCCGGTGGTAAAACCAGGATTATTGTTGTTAACTCGATTTCCTTACAGAACCTCCACTACTGGAGTTTGTATTTGTTTTCATAGGACTACCGCGGTACCGTATATCCGCACCACTACTGGCCCGTGCGTCAATTTTTTGCGAAACCGAAACCCGTATCGATCCGGCACTGCTGGCACTTAAATCAGCTTCCTCTGCTTCCAGGTCGTATCCATCAACTTTTGCTGCGCTGCTGGCCTCCATTTCAATTCTTTTTGCTTTACCCCTGAGTTCAATCTCAGCGGCACTGGACACACTGACCGTCAAAGATTCAACATCAATGCCAACATCTATTGAGCCGGCACTTGAGGCGCTAAGGGATAAGGACCGTGTTTTAATAATTTCATCTGCATAGATACTGGATGCTGAGCTACAGGAAAGTTTAGTGAGCTCTACATAGGTTACATACACTTTAACCGTGCGCGTTCGGTTATACCTGCCTTCCGCCATGTGAATTTTAAGATAATCTCCGGAAACCTCTGTCAATACATTCTTAATATCCGTACCTGAAACCTCAACCCGCACACTTTCCTTATTGCCCTTTTTCAGGTATACGTCAATTCCTGTTGAGGATTTAATTCCGCGGAATGAGCCAACATTACGGTTTTCAGATTCCTGCGCATACACAAAAGAACCGATCAACAGAAAGACTAAAACCATTACCTTTTTCATAGTGCTTATTTTGGACTAAAGACAAGTGACCTATACAGGGGTTGCATGAACCTTTAAAACCGGCTGATTTTTTTGCAAGTGTATCAAAACATTGTAATTTTAGCTATATTTCAACGATTTTAGAAAGCGAATATAAACCAGCTAAAACGCATATGTCATTTAACACTAAAGCAGAACTTAATATTCTCATCAATTTAGCTGCCAGTGACAGTAAAATTGAAGATCGGGAATCCAAGCTGATTCACATGATCGGAAAAGCAAACGGATTAACTGCGGAAGAGGTTCAGGAAATGATCAATAAACCGAGGGCCATCACTGATCTTTCAGCCATGACCAACGATGAAAAGTTTGAACACCTGTACTACCTCATTCAAATGATGAAAATGGACGGTCAGGTTTTCAGAAGTGAGATAATTTTCTGCGAATCCATTGCCGAAAAATTAGGGTACAAAAAATCGGTTGTGGGCGAACTTTCACAACACATTTATAGCGACCCATCCATTACAGCTGATCGGGAAATGCTGAGAAAGAAGGCTGAGAAATACATCCGGGACTAATTCAACCAAACCTATAACCCAAAATCCTGGCGCAATCGTCAGGATTTTTTTGTTTGTGATTAGTTCTTCTTTGTGTAGACCACTTTACCTCCGAAAATTGTCATGCTAACTTCGGCCTTAAGAATATCTTGTTCATCACCTTGCATGATATCCTGATTAAGCACTACAAAGTCAGCGAGCTTACCTTTTTCAATTGAGCCCTTTATCTTTTCTTCAAATGCACCGTAGGCAGCATCCAGGGTATACGAACGTAAAGCCTGTTCACGGGTCATTCTTTCCTCCGGCTCATAGCCTCCTTCCGGTTCACCCTCTAGTGTTTTGCGTGATACGGATGCATAAAAACTTGGTATAGGGTTAACGGGCTCAACAGGCGCATCGGTTCCGTTCACGATGATAGCGCCAGATTTCAACAACGATTGCCACATGTACGCGCCCTCCTTAATCCGCTTCTCCCCTAGCCGCTCAATAGCCCAGGGCCTATCGCTTGACATGTGAATGGCTTGCATCGCGGGTATCACACCCAATTTTCCAAAACGTGGTATATCGTTGGGGTGTAAATGTTGTGCATGTTCAATACGAAATCGATGGTCCTTTATCGCTGGATTTTCTCCTATAGCTATTTCATACCGGTTTAAAATTTCGTGATTGGCCCGATCGCCAATGGCATGCGCACAAACCTGAAAGCCTGATTTCAAAGCAAGTCGTGAAACAGAAAGTACCGTATCCATAGGATACGTTGCCATGCCATAAAAATCAGGACGATCTGTATAGGGCTCAAGCAACCATGCGCCTCGTGAGCCTAAGGCACCATCGCAATTCAGTTTTACCGATCGTATCGTTAACAGGTTTTCTTGATCAATCTCCGGACCCCTTTTAAACCATTCATGGATAAGGTCATGATCCCAGCCCGTGAGCATAACATACAACCGAACCCCAAGTTTACCTTGCTCTTTAAAAGATCTAAACAAGTCAATATTTTCGCGCGATACACCGGCATCATGAAAACTGGTGATGCCGTTTCGCCAACACGCCTGTATGGCTAACTCCAGTGCCTGGGCATCACGCCCTTCTTCATCGTCCGGAATAAACCGCGAAACCAAGCCCATAGCCCGTTCATTAAAAATACCTGTGGGGTTTCCCAACTCATCACGTATAATTTCGCCACCATCCTCTGAAATATCCTGTATGATTTCCTTGGAGAGTTGATTGACACCGGCCACCTCCATCGCCTTAGCATTAGCCATGGCTGCGTGCCCGCTCGCATGGCGTAAAAAAACAGGGTTGTTGGGTGATACTTCGCTAAGCTTATGATGGGTTTGAAATCCTTTAATCATTTTATCAGGTTTAGTATCCCACTTATCCTGATGCCAACCCCGACCTAAAATCCATTGTCCGGGTTGTGCTTTCTCAGCAGCCTCTTTTACTTTCTCAATCAATTCATCATAACTCTTTACATACATTAAATCCAGGTTGAGTTCATTGTACCCTACTCCCATAAAATGACCATGCCCTTCAATGAAACCCGGTAACATTACCTGACCATCAAGATTAATGACCTGCGTATTGTTACCTACGAATTTCCGCACCTCCTCCTCACTTCCTGCAAAGGTGATTTTGTCACCTGTTACCGCTACGGCCTCAACTTCAGGCTGGCTATCGTTAACGGTGTAAATTTTTCCACCCCATATTACCAGGTCGGCAGGGGAGGTTTTTGATCCGCAACCAATAAGCAGCTGAAATAAACAAAGGGAGATAAAAAGAATAGCCGTCTTCATTTTGTATAACATTTATGAGCTTAATGTTAAGTATATTTTAATTGAAAACTAAGCTAACTTATCTTTGCACGCTTGTTTAAGGATGGGCGGGCTAATATTTCAGCATGCGGGCACGACTCAAGATTTTTTTTGTCATTATTCTTTACTGGATGGCCTTTTTTAGTGCCGCACGACTTCTTTTCATACTCTATAACCACGATTACAGCAGCCAGCTAACGGTTGGTGAACTCCTTACCGCTATGGCATATGGGTTAAAGATGGATATAAGCACTACGGGTTATATCACTGTTTTTTGTGGTCTGTTACTGACCGCCTCAGTTTTTACACAAAAAAAATGGATTAGGTTTTCGCTGCACACACTGACCACATGCTTTCTGATATTTTCGGGTTTGGTAATTCTGGTCGATTTGGAATTGTACAGGCATTGGGGTTTTCGCATGAACATTACCCCCTTCTTTTACATGGGTTCGGAGGCGGCCGGCATGGCCAGCATATGGGTAACCATAAAACTACTACTCATTTTTAGTTTGTTCTTATTTTTGTTTATCAGGTTGTATTTTAAAAATATAGCACCTCTAATTACTGATTTAGCATCAAGCTCTCCACGAAACGCTATTGCAATTTTTATTACCACCGGCCTTCTGTTTTTCCCCATCCGGGGAAGTTTAAGTACCGCCACCATGAATGTAGGCATGGTTTACTTTCATAAAACCAAAATGTTTGCCAACCATGTAGGCATAAATGTAGTGTGGAATTTTTTATACAGCCTGAAAAATGATAATGCCATAAAATATCCGGAAGATTTTTTTGATAAGGCACTTACTGAAAAATATTTCAATATGCTTTATCCGCAACAGGATTCCACGCATGTTGTACTCACCCAACAGAAACCCAATATTTTACTGATTATACTGGAAAGTTTTACTGCCGATGTTATTGAACCCCTGGGTGGCATGCCTGGTGTTGCTCCGAATTTAAGTAAACTCTGTGCAGAAGGAATTTTGTTCGATCAATTCTATGCCAATGGCGATCGTACCGATAAAGGGCTGGTAAGCATTTTGAGTGCCTTCCCAGCCCAACCGAAAGGTTCAATCATCAAGTACCCGCAAAAAACACAGCGCCTCTCCTACCTGAGTGTGAAGCTGGAAGAGCTTGGCTACCGGAATTCTTTTGTTTACGGAGGCGATGCCTATTTTGCCAACTATAATTCCTTTTTAACGGCTGGACGCTTCAGGCATATCACCTCAGTTGATGATTTTGACGATGATTTGAATACAACCAAATGGGGTGTGCATGACGAGTATGTGTTTAAACAAGTCATGGATGAATTGGATACCACCCGGGCAATTCCATTTTTTAAAACCGTACTCACACTGAGCAGTCATGAGCCTTTTAATGTACCGATGAAACCTGTATTTGAAGCCTCCGGTGATGAAACACTTTTCTTAAATTCTTGCTACTATACCGACAAGTGGCTGGGTGATTTCATTTCCACTGCCAAACAAAAGCCGTGGTGGAAAAACACGCTCATTATCATTACCGCTGACCATGGGCATCGCTTTCCGGGAAACAAACGGTATGAGACCAAAGAAAAATTCAGGATACCCATGCTGTGGATTGGCGGTGTGGTAGAGAAAGATACCGTAATCCATACCCTGGGTAGTCAATCAGATATTGCCAATACCCTGCTGGCACAACTCCATAAACCTTCTGCTGATTTTATCTTTAGCAAAAACCTGCTGGGCTACCCGGTAGAAGATTTTGTTGTTTATGTTTTTAATGATGGTTATGGGTACCTGGATGGGCAACGCTATATTATCTATGATAATCCAGGGCGACAGTACATTCGAAAGGAAGGAATTGAACAGGAGGAACAATTATTTCCAGCCAAAGCATACCTTCAAAAATTATACAGTGAGTACAACACTAAAAAGTAAATCATGAAGCTGATCTCCACCACGCTGATAGTTGTAGTGCTTTCAACAATGGCAAAAGCACAGGATTTCGGTCTTTCCTTTTCCTATTTCATCCCGAAAAACGGTTACTTCTCAACACCCATCAGCCCGTTTTCCATTCGGGGAATTGGTTTTAACCTGAACAACTTTATTGCCGTAGAAACCGGTGCTTCGCTTTACCGCATGTCTGGTTTAAATGTTAAGGATCTGCCATTCGAAACAAAGAACCCCCTGGTTGGGCCGAATTTTACCATCTTTATTCCTGCGGAGTTGGTTTTTGAATTAAAAGGGAACAGCATTCAGTTTGATATAAAAGGTGGTGGCTTTTTTTTCTATGGATTCGATCAGAAAATCAATTACGGAAACATGGATCGTGCCATGCGGGAATTTTATCAATTGGAAATTGTAAATGCCGACCTTACCTATAAAAACAAACCCGGTTTCGGTTATCACGTGGGAGCTGAACTAACCCTTTATGTTACCCCCCAGGTTGGCGTATCGCTCGAATGCAACTACCTGGTAGGGCAATCATCCTTTCCGTTAATGGGTAGCTTTACAGGCGGTACTGGAAGTACAATTGAAACCACGGCCGTTACTTATCCGGATGCAAAAATTGATCTTACAGGTCTGGAGTTTTCAATTGGATTAATTTTCAGCTCGGGCGGTGGGTCAGCACCAAAGAAAAGAAGGCGATAGCTACTCCACTGCAATTCCATTAACGAACCGCACAACTTTGCCCTGCGGCCATTCGGTTTCTATCCGCTTAAGGTAATTCGCAGCTTTTTCTAAGCGCATAAATTTTCCCGTATAAAAAACAGTCTTACCCTCCGCATTCTGCACGCTGTCTAAACCGTGGGGAAAAGAATCTGCCTTTACTAAAATTGAGTAAACTTCTTCACTGCTTCTCGCCTCCTGTAAACAAATTGAATACGTGATAACCGTATCGGTCGGAATTTCCGCTAGTTCAGTAATTCGTTTGTTATACTTACCCAATAATTTCCTTGAATCGTCAATGAATGTTTTAAAAGCCAATTTTGACGATTCATCTTTGATGAAATTGGTTGCGTCATTTTCAAATGTAGCTACCGGTAGAACATAAAAACTTCGTTTGCTGTCAGTTGTCCTGTAAACCCATTGCAACCGGTAATTCGCGGTATCAATGGTGGTTACAGAACCAGTATCCGTAATAATTTTTTTTAGCGCTACCTGAAGCATAGCTCCTCCATCGCGGTAACGTGGCCGCTGGCCGGATACAAAGTTACCGAGTGAATATACCACCAATTGGTTTTCATCCTTTCGCCATTCCATAGGTTGCAACACGTGCGGGTGTGCCCCGATTACCAACTGGGCGCCATGCGTAAAACAAAACTCGGTAAGTTGCCGCTGTTGTTTGGTTGGCTGACTTTCATACTCGTTACCCCAATGCATAAAAACAATAATTGCATCGGGTTGCTGTTCGCGGGCACGTACAAGATCCTTCCGTATTAGTGCCGTGTCAATTGGATTGACAACATTCGGCCGTGTTACCGGTATTCCATTTGTACCGTAGGTATAATTGAGAAGCGCCAGTTTGAATCCGTTTTTATGAATCAGCAAGGGATAGTCATTCATTCTTTCAACCGTATCGGTAAACGTGCCGGTGTGCATAAACTTCAGACTATCCAAAACCCGGATGGTTCGCTCCAGTCCCTTTCTTCTACGGTCAACACTGTGATTGTTGGCGGTAACCAGCACATCAACACCTACCTGTTTTAAGGTAACAGCCAGTTCATCAGGTGCACTGAATTGCGGATAGCCTGTATAGGGCTTACCCGCCAAGGTTAATTCCAGGTTTCCAATGGTAAGATCAACGGATTGAAAATAGGGTTTAAGAAATTGAAAGCATTCGGTGTAGTCATGCTTGCCGGTTTTTGAATTATACGCTGCGTTTAGCTGCGTTTCATGTTGCATAATATCGCCCAGAAAGAGCAATGAAATGCGCGCTGTGTCTTGTGCATTAATCAAATGCGCCAAACACATCAACAGAGACAAATACACGTACCGGTTAATTTTTGCCTGCATCCGTTTAAATTTTTATCACCGTATTATCGGCAATAGCAAATATCCGATCTTCTTTGATTGGTTGAATACGGGAAAGTCCTGTAAACATACCAAAGGCAGGCAGATAGCCCTGGTGTTCGCCAAAATAAAAACAGGGCAGGGTAATTCTTTGCTTTCCCTTTCCGGAAAGCTGAACTCCGGGATGGATATGGCCTGAAATGGTATAAACTCCGGATGGGCAATCTGTTAACGGAACATGTGAAAACAAAAAGGATTCAACGCTAAATCCTTCTCCATGTAACACAATATTATTTCGCGCGTATTGATGGTTTGTTAAAATATCATGATTACCGGTTACCAATTCAAACGAAAGTTGTGTGAACGCACGGGTAAACTGTCCAACCAATTCCCAATCATAATTGTAGTGACTATGAAAAAGATCGCCAATACAAACTATTCTTTCAGGCCTGGTTAACTGCACAAGTTCGACTAAGGTTTCCCAGTTTTTATCGTTGGCCTTAGTAGGTACCGGTATGCCGGCCTTCCTGAAATGATTTACCTTGCCCAAATGCATATCGGCCAACAATAACATACGTTGTTTTTTCCACCACATGGCGCGCTGTGGCAAAAGCGTAAATGTTTCGTTAAAAATGGTAACTTCCATCATGGACGCTTAGGAACAAAGTAGTAATTTAACTCTTCGAAAAACATTCCTCTATGACAAAAGTATTTCTTACGGCAAGTTTAGTTTTCATTTCCGGTATGGTGGTTGCGCAGAACTTTTCCGATTTTCAGAAACTACAATTTGTTACCGCGCAAGATACACTTCCGTACCGTTTATTATTTCCTAAAAATAGTACCTTAGAAAAATATCCTCTTGTAATATTTCTTCATGGATCTGGTGAACGCGGACGAGATAATGAACAAAATCTGAAATACATCACCGACCTTTTTCTTAACGAAACGAACAGGAATACATTTCCGGCATATGTCGTAGTGCCGCAATGTCCTGCTGATAAACGCTGGGCACCTCAAGACTGGTACGGGAAACTGGAAGAACCGGCATCTTCGATTATGGCCTTGCTCGATTCATTGGTACAACACGAATCCGTTGACCCAAACAGAATTTACCTGATGGGTCTCTCCATGGGTGGGTTTGGCACCTGGTACCTCATCACCCGCTTTCCTGACAGGTTTGCCGCGGCTGTTCCCATTTGCGGGGGCGGGGATTGGAATCAGGCTAAAACAATAAGCCATATACCCTTATGGATATTTCATGGAAGGAAAGATGAAGTGGTTTTACCCGAACAAAGCAGAAAAATGGTTCATGCTCTGAAAAAAGTGGGCACGAAACCACGCTACACAGAGTATAAAAAAACAGGACATGATAGTTGGACACCTGCCCTGAAAGAACCCCAACTGCTTAGCTGGTTATTCAGCCAACATTTATCGGGTAAATAAGCTTAAAAACAAATAATTGAAGGCCAACAACCCGTTCGGTTTCACAAAATATTTAACATTACGGTAATATTGGAGAATGTTTTTCAGGACAACTTTACCCCCTTACAATCGTGGCTAAACACCCCATGCTTAAACCTGACGTTACTGTTAAAAGGAGGAAAAACGTAAGTGAAGTTCCTTACCTGAACCTTCTTGAATGGGCCACAAAAGAACGGACATTTCTTATTCTGATCGGGTTAGCCTTCATTGTTGCCGCCTTTGCCACATTCAATGGAAAAACAGCGATGTGGTTTGGCTTTCTGTTTGCCGCCTATGCCGCTGTAGCCAATGACAGCATTCAATCGCTTGGAACATTTATAGAAAGTAACAAGGATAAGCGGTGGGTTGTATTGTGGCTTTTTACAGGGTTAATCATGTTAGGCACCCTTACGTTCAGCTTCATCTATTTTAATGGTGACGTTACCTACCAGCGCTTACTCGACAGTGAGGGAAATACCAATTACCCCTTCGATGAACAATTTTCCTATTTTCAGATAATTGCCCCGGTAGTCCTGTTAATACTGACCAGGCTTCGCATGCCGGTATCCACAACATTTTTACTACTGAGTGTTTTCAGTGCCGATACCAGTGGTATTACTTCAGTAGTCTGGAAAAGTGTTTCGGGATATATTCTTGCCTTTGTAGTGTCTTTCTTGATTTGGTATTTCGGATTTGACCTGATTCGCAAATATTTCAAAAAACGTAAAGCACATTTTGGGTGGACCATCACCCAGTGGGTTGTGAGCGGCTCGCTGTGGTCAGTTTGGCTTATGCAGGATGGTGCCAACATTGCTGTGTTTCTTCCACGCCAACTTGAGCTATGGCAGTTCATCATATTTGTCGGTACCATTTTCTTTGGGTTAGGTTTATTATTCTACTTACGTGGTGATAAAATACAACAAGTGGTAAGTGAAAAGGTAAGGATTTCCGATGTTCGGGCGGCTACGCTTATTGATTTTACCTATGTGTTGCTTTTAATTTACAAACTGTTTGTGAGCACCATACCCATGAGTACAACCTGGGTATTTTTAGGAACCATTGGCGGGCGTGAGATGGCCGTAAGCCTTTCCAGAAAGAAAAAAGGTTTTAAACACAAGAGCAAAGCACTCAAAATTATCGGCCGTGATTTCCTTTACGCCACAATAGGACTTGTTATTTCCGTGGCGCTGGCGTCAGGCGCAAACCCAACCATACGCAACAAGGTTATTGAGTATATAACCGATCTGTTTACTCTCGGATAAGTAGAACTGGTACTTCAACATGGGTTGTAAGTTGATGTGCTGCAGCAGGAGCAAATAGCTTTTCCAACAAACTATAATTTCGGTTAATCGTACAAAGCAAATCAACGTTATTGGCATTTAAATGCTTCATTACGGTTTCAACCGTACTGTTGTGGTGAGCCGTTAATACCTTAGCCTCCATAGCATAGGCAGCATTAAACTTATCCACCCATTCAGAAATCTGTTTATCACTGGCCTGACTGCCGCGTATATTCAACACTGACAATTCCTGTGATGTTTTTTTCAGTATATCAATAAACGGTTCAAACTCACGAAGATCAAATGACTTCATATCGGTGGCTAACACGGCCTTGTTGGGAACCTTGGGATTATGTGACCCCGGAACAACCAGAACAGGAACCTTGGTATTTTTAGTAATAAAAGTAAGCAGGCTGTTCTTGCCCGGTTGTCGCTCCGTGTTCCTACCCATGACAATAACATTGGGCTTCACTTTTTCAATCTGTTTCAACAGATTATGTGAAACATTGCCAACCCGTATTTCTTCCTCCACCACAATCCCTTCCAATGAAATAATTTCACGCAAGGATTTCATCTTCTCCTGAACTTTTCGCAATTGGCGGTCAAGGCTCCAGCTTACCACTACAGGATTTTCAGATTCGGGAACTTCATTCAGGTCAATAACATGTCCCAACACAACTTTGCCTTCAGCAAAGCGGGCAAGCATGGTGGCATACTGTAAGGCATTGAGCGAGCACTCAGAGAAATCAACCGGAACATAATAGGTTAGTTTCTTCATAGCCAATCAGCGTTTTGTGTCCAACTCAAACTCAATAACTTCTTCATTACCATTCCCTTTCCTTTCAACACGCTTTCGGTTTTCACGAATCAGCTCCACATCAATATTCTTAGCCTTCGCCTGATTCTTAAAATCCTCAATAATCTCCATCACATCGTAATCAATATGTACCGATTTACTCATGTCAATGGTTACCTTGGTGCCTTCCCGCACACGGCTTAACTCCTTTTTTATACTGCCCTTGTTTAAGAAAACCACCTCTTCGGCCAATGTCATCTTCACTTCGTCTTCACCATTCGTTGATTTTTCTTTGTGCATGAAATGCGAATTCTTGTAGCTGTTTCTAAGAATAATAATCACCGCTACCACCATACCAATACCAATACCTTTCAATAAATCGGTAAATACCACCCCCAAAACCGTGGCCATAAATGGAAGAAACTGGCTCCAGCCCAACCTGATCATATCTTTGAAAACAGATGGTTTTGCGAGCTTATAACCTACCACTAAAAGTACAGCCGCCAGTACCGATAACGGAACAAGGTTGATAACACCCGGAATGGCCACTACACATAACAGTAATAAGAAACCATGCAGGATAGCAGACATTTTTGTTTTACCACCCGATTGAATATTGGCCGAACTGCGAAGGATAACCTGCGTAACAGGGATTCCACCTATAAGCCCAGAAAACATATTACCACTACCCTGTGCAATCAGTTCTCTGTTTGTGTTGGTGGTGCGCTTGTACGGATCAAGTTTATCGGTAGCTTCAACTGAAAGCAAAGTTTCAATGCTGGCCACGATGGCTAATGTAAATGCTACCATCCAAACATCCTGACGTACTACAGCCGAAAAATCAGGAAGAGTAAATTGACCTAAAAAACTGGTAAAACTATCGGCTACAGGAACAGAGACAAGGTGGTTGCTGCTCAAAGACCACTCAGGCAGAAATGCCGTAGTTAGTGATTGGTAAAGAATACCCACTACCACGGCTACCAGCGGACCTGGAATTAATTTAAAAATCTGGTGTTTTTTTGTCAGGATTAAATCCCACAATAAAATAATGCCTAATGCAATTGCGCTGATAAGTACAGCGGGTGGAGTTATGGCATCAACCATGTAAAGCAATTCGGTAAACGTATTGTGTCCATCGGCCTGAGTAAATGAAAGATCTCCTTCATAGTCGGCATCATACCCAAAGGCATGCGGGATTTGTTTTAAGATGATGATGATACCAATAGCGGTAAGCATGCCCTTGATGACGGATGTAGGAAAGTAGTAGCCAATGATACCAGCCCGCGCAAAACCTAAACCAATTTGGATAAGGCCGGCCAGTACCACCGCTACCAGAAATACTTCGAATGATCCAAGTTGCTGAATGGCGGTTAGTACAATTACCGTTAAACCAGCCGCAGGACCACTAACACCTAATTGAGAATTACTGATGGATGCCACTACTATACCTCCCACTACTCCGGCAATAACACCAGAAAATAGAGGCGCTCCGCTAGCCAATGCAATGCCTAAACACAGCGGCAAGGCCACAAAAAATACTACCAGGCTGGCCGGAAAATCATAACGGAGTGATGAAAATAATCCCCTTCTATCGTATCCATTCGAACTCATAATCAACGCTTTTAGTCTCATGCAAATACTCACATGGGCATTAAGCTGGCGTTAGAGTTACATTAAAATACGATTAGAAATACCTCTGGGTATCGCTGAAAACAGCGTTTTATTACGGATTTCCTATCAATCGATGAGTTGGGAGCTCAAGCATTTAGAAACAAACCTATGTTAGCTGAAGCACGGGAAGGATTATTTTCACCATGGTTCCTTTATTCAATTCCGATTGGACTTCAAATTTTCCGGCATGAAGTTCAATTATTTTTACCGTTAATGGAATACCGATACCTGTTCCACGTATTTTACGAACGTTATCAGCTCTAAAAAACGGCTGGGTGATTTTTGGAATATCTTCAGCAGCAATGCCCACCCCCTGATCCTTAACTGAAATAACGATGTGTTCTGCCAAACGTTCAACATCTACCTCAACCGGTGCATTATGCGAGAACTTACTGGCGTTATCAAAAATGTTGATAATGGCTGTTTGCAATAAATTCATATTGCCGCTAACGGAGAGGTTTCGTAAATCGGCATGAGCATCAAAATTAAACCGCACCTGGTTGTCGGGGTCCAGTAAATCAAATTTCTTTTTCGATTCCAGCAACAATTTTGAAAGTGAAATGATTTCAACCTTAAGATCAGCCAGGTTATAACTTACCGTAGAGAGCTGGAGCAAATTGTTGACCAGCAAATTTAACCGATCCGCCTCCGACTGAATGGTCCTTAATGATTCCTGGTATTCCTTTGCCGGCCTGTCTTTGTCCAGCGCAAGATCTGCCTCGCCTATAATGACTGTAAGCGGATTGCGTATTTCGTGCGAAGCATTGGCCACAAATAATTTCTGTGCATGAAAGGCTTCATCAAGCCTGTCGAGCAAGCGATTAAACGCCAGCGCCAACTGTCCAATCTCATCATCAGGGTTAAATACACGCAACCGTTCATGCAGGTTACTCACACTAATGGTATTGGCCTTTTTAATCTTCGCAGAGATGGGTGATAATATCCGGTTAGACATATAGTAACTCATGCTCATCATTATTACCACACCGATAACGAGTGCTGTAACCAATATAGTTCTCAGGTTTTTCAGCACGTTAATGCCCACCAGGTCTACCGCCACAATTAACACCGCATAGTCGCCACCCGAAAGACTGAAAATACGACCTGCACCCTGCCGGTTTTCAAATGAGTAATAGGCCACACCTGCATCAGCCAACTGATTCAGAAAGTCTGGCGGATAGTTATATTTTAATGAGTCGCGCCAGCCGTCTCTGATCTGAATAACTTCTTCCGTTTCCTCCGGAAGAATGTTCAGAAATTGTTCACGAATAAGTTCATAGGATTCCTCGGTAAAACTCTCGCGCTCCAGAAACATTTTTTCCGTTATATCCACCCGTTTCATCAGGCGTATATTAAACTCCTTTTGGCGATACTGGGCAGAGAAATAATACACGGAAATACCAAAGGCCAACAGCACCAACGATGAGGTTATTCCGAAAAAAATGGAAAGTCTATGCCTGATCTTCACGGTCGATATCTTTAATGCAATAGCCCATACCCACTACAGTTTTAATCAAAGGCACTGGAAAATCGTGGTCAATTTTTTTTCGCAGGTAATTGATGTACACATCCACCACGTTGGTCCCTAAATCGTGGTTAATATCCCATACGTTCTCCAGGATGTCAGTACGCGAAACCACCCGGTTTTTATTCAGCAATAGATATTCAAGCAATCTGAATTCCCGGGCAGTCAAGTCAATGCGTTTACCACTACGAAAAACTTCTTTGGCATCCGAATCGAGTTTTAAATCATCAACCACCAGGGTTTTATTCACAACGATTTTTCTTCGGGCAAGGGCTTGTACCCTTGCCATCAATTCTTTGAATTTAAAGGGCTTGGTCAGGTAATCATCAGCACCAATGGTCAGCCCATCCACTATATCATCGGTGGTTCCCAGGGCGGTGAGCATCAGCACCGGGGTATGGTTACCATGTTCCTGTCGAAGTTTTTTACAAACCTCCAGGCCATTCATGCCCGGCATAACAACATCCAGAATAATAACATCATAGGTTTCACCCAGCGCCATGGTTAAGCCGGTAACCCCATCAAAGGCTTGTGCTACCTGAAAGCCATTCTCTTCCAATCCTTTGCGAATAAAGGAAGCAACATGCTGTTCATCTTCAACTAATAAAATCTTCACTGCTCGTGATTTTGATTTCTCAAGTTACAAAATTGAGCAGAGAATGTGTGATGAAAATTCTACTGGCGGTTGAACTGACAGGCTATACCCGCTTTAAACCAACGCCCCGGCATGGTCACCAGGTTTGTTTCTTTATATGTTACATCAAAAATGTTGGTAACATCAACAAACATATTCACCCGATTTTTCTGCCAGGAGATTCTTGAATCAACAAGCGAATAATCGGGCATGGTAACCCGATCGATATAGCGATAATAAACAGTGTGGCGAATGCTCTTTCCATACGCCAGTACGAGTGATGCCGTAACCTGGTGCTTCAGATTTTCGAGGGCGTAACGGGAAAAAGTTTGATCAGTACGCTTCTCAGCATCAATAAAAGTATACCCCAAATCGAGCGTACGAATAACACCGTTGTTGCCAAAGGGTGTAAGGGCTATATTCAGATCAACGCCTTTCATCAGTACACCGGCAAGGTTCTCAGGCCGCCACGGATCGGTTTCCACATCTTTTGTCCAGTCAATTATTTCCTTGCCATCGCGAACAAAATAAGCTGCCTGACCCGACATCCATTTTACATTCAACAGTTTAATTCCTGCTTCGTATGCAATTGCAAATTCAGGTTCTAACAACGGGTTGCCTTCATTGGCCGGATCGCTGTAATATAAATCGGTGTACGTTGGCACCCGGTAGGTGTACCCCCAGTTGCCATAAGCTTTTAACCTTTTATTGATCAAATAGCCAACATCTATTCCAGGGAAAATATTCAATCCAAAGTCGGAATAGTAATTAAATTGAATACCGGGTGTAATGTCCCACTTGCTTTGATTGAAATCGAAACGCTGTTCAGCAAAAAGGGTAAACACGGTACGGTTATGATTGCCCAGGTTGGTGCTTTCCAACCACAGGTGGTTCAGATCAATACCCAAACCCGCCATCCCCATTCGGTTACGCAACGTACCGTTAGCTTCATACCCAACGGTATTACCCGTATGGAGATTTCGGTATGCTGTGGGGTTTTTCCAGTTAAACACATAGTCATCACTATTCTTTCGCCAGTAAAGCCGGTGATTCAGAGAAAACCTATCGCCCGGATGAGTTTGAAGATTTAACGCCACCAAACTGGTTTGTACGGACTCGCGTTGATCCTGAAAATTTGAACTGGCATAAAATCCGTTGGCGCCAAAGGTTCGGTCAGTCAAACCTGCCAGCACATTCCACTTACCCAAACCGCTTCGCCAGGAGGATTGATAAAAATAATTTGACAGCACGTAGTCGGTATTGTATTGATAGCCATCCGAAACATCACGACTGGCCGACAGGTAGTGGCTGGTACCCGTTTTGTCGTGTATGGCGCCCGACAACCGAACTCCACCCAGTCCAAAATCACCTGCCATGGCCGAAACTTTTACAAAATCTTTTTCAGGAGTTTTGGTGATAATGTTGATGGCTCCGGCAAATGCATTTTGTCCGAATACACGGGCAGCAGGGCCTTTCAAAATTTCAATACGTTCTATATTGTCAATATCGACCGGAAGATTCAGGGAATGATGCCCCGTTTGAGGATCGCTGATTTTTATTCCATTAATTAATATCAATACCTGATCAAACGTACTACCCCGAATGTTGGCATCGGCCTGAATACCGTTGGCTCCGCGCTGCCGTATGTCTACGCCCGGCATGTAATGCAATACATCATTCACACTCAGCGCAGGTGCTTGCGCCAGTGCTGCACCCTGAAGGATTATAATGGAAGCTGAGGCTTCATTAAAGCCGGTTTGAATGCGGTTAGCATGGATGGGTACTTCATCCAAAACTCTAACACTATCTTGTTGTTGAAAGCCATAACCAAAAAATGGAAAAACTAAACTTATAGCTATAACTACTCGCATAATTTAACAAGTTAAAATTTGTGAGTATCCGTTTAACGTCCTAAAATCAATAGAGCATCCATCCCCACATTAACACCTCACCCCTTCCCCTCTCCTGCAGGAGAGGGGTGTCCGAGGTACGAGCCTGCCTGCCGGTAGGCAGGGACGGGATGAGGTTTTAATTAGGACATCAAGCGGACATTCAGATTAAAATCCGTGCGAATATAGTTGAACGACTGTGTTTGTAAAATCTCGCTTACCTTTAGGGCATTCCTTTGCTATGATGTGCCCGCTCTGTCAATATTCCGATGCCATGATTCCTACCCGGGGGGCCGATGAACGAACATATTTTCGCTGCCCGCAATGTTACCTGATTTTTACACAACAGCACCTTACGCGGGCAGAAGAAGCAGCGCGGTACCGCACACACCAAAACGGTGCGCAGCACGAAGGTTATGTAAATTTTTTAAACCGGGCCGTAACACCTGCACTTCCCTATTTAAATACGGCTCAATACGGACTTGACTATGGCTGTGGACCCACGCCTACCTTATCTGTGATTCTGAAAGAGAAATATAACATAGCCTGCGATGATTACGATCCGATTTTTTACCCGCACATGCCCAACCGTAACTATGATTTCATTTTCAGTACCGAATGCTTTGAACACTTTTTCTCACCGGCAAAAGAAATTATGCGGCTAAAGGAACTACTAAAGCCGCAAGGGATACTCGTTATTATGTCGGATTTATGGAGCGAGAAAACTGATTTAAAAACATGGTACTATTTCAGAGACAAAACCCATGTAAGTTTTTACCATGCAAAAACTTTTCAATACATCGCCCGTAATTTTGGCTTTGTTGAACTGCTGTGCGATGACGAGCGGGTAATTATCTTAAGAAAGGAACAATTGCAATAGTTCTTCTAGCTTAGCAGAAACAAAAAGATCAATGGAAAAATTATTCCTACCAATGCAAACTTCCAGCCCCTGCGCCTAAAACTGTTTTCACCTTTCACAATAAACATTCCGGTACCGGCAATCACAAGCATGGCCACACCAAATACATCGGAATAATATATCCACCACTTACTGGTATCCACATGGAGGATGGTCATCTGCCCAAGCACGGGTGTAATTTTATAATGAACAATTGAACCTGCACCGGTAGTAATGTCCAAATCCACATCATGGTTTACATAAGAGACGCGTAAAATATTTCCATTGAGCGCAAACCTGCGCAGGTTATCAGTAATGTCTTGTTGCTGCGTGAAAGAAGCAATGAATGTATCATTAACAGAATCTTTATGAACAGGTGCAACCGTAATTTCCTTTATCTCAGCCTTGTATCGCCTGGGGTGCCATGCCTGGCGATGGTTCAAAAATATTCCTGAAAAAGAAAAGGCAATGATCAGGCCCAGGTAGAAGTATGCAATATCGCGGTGCGTGTTGCGGGCGGTCAATTTCATGTGGTTGGAGATTTTAAGGGCGAAAGTAGATCAAAAAAAATTAATCCAATAAAGTGAGTGCCAGCTTTCTGAACTCCACTTCCGATCCTTCTGCCTGAATAGCAATTTGCCCTTTACTGGCAGTGCCGTTTGTACCGTGATTTACCAGGTCGCCATTCACCCACACTTTTATTGCATTACCCGTGCATTCAATGATCATGGTGTTCCATTCGCCTGCCGGGTTTTCGGAACCATCGGTTAGGTTAATAATACGCCTTGCCTTGCCTTCGGTAATGCCCCAGTCCTCTTTCGGGCCGCGCCTTGTTTCCATATCCGGCACGGTGATATCCTCAACAATAACCCAGAAATCACCAGCGTTTTCGTGCATCATCTGCACTTCTACGGATTGCGGAAACATGCTGTACAAGGCACGTGGTTTTGAAACATGCACCAACACACCACAATTACCCGGCTCTCCGGCAAAGCGGTACTCCACTTCCAACCTGTAATTTTCATATACACTATCGGTGATCAGATGTCCGCGGGGTTCGCCTAAGCTAACCAACAAGCCTTCGCGCACAGTAAAGGGTGACTGGATAGCACTGGTGTCCATAGCCGGAACATCAACGTGCCAGCCGGTAAGATCTGTGCCATTGAAAAGCTGAAGGGCTTTGTTGTTGACTTCTTTGGTTGGCTGACAAGCGAAAGTAATAAGTATGATTGCCGCAGCGGTAAATATTCTATCAATCATATTATGTAAGGTTATCAAATAACCATCAAATATAGTTTTATTAAGCCTTTCTTTAAATTATGGAGAGGAGCTTGTATTACTTCCACCATTCCAGCGGCAAGGTTAATTCACCGATGTTGTTAATCACCAGGTCGGGCTTAAAGGCATAGTTATTCAGGTCTTCTTTTTTTGAAATACCCGATAATACCAGAATGGTTTTGTAACCCATCTGTACCCCTCCGCGAATATCGGTTTCCATGGTATCACCGATCACCGTGGTATTTGCAGTCTCCAATCCAATAAACTTGCGCGCAGACCGCATCATGACCGGACTGGGTTTGCCGGTAACAAACGCTTTCTTTCCCGTAGCTTCTTCGATCATGGCCGCGGTGGCCGCTATGCCTAAATTGTTCCAGCCTTTTTGTTTGGGTGAAGGATCGCGGTTGGTGGCAATCAGTTTTGCCCCTTCCAATATCATATCCACGGCACGTTGCACCATCTCAAGGGTGAAATTTCTTCCTTCACCCAGCACGACAAAGTCGGGTTCGGTTTCTACCATTACCAAACCCTGATCATGCAAACTGGATAACAATCCGCCTTCGCCTAACACATACACGGTTCCCTTTGGCGCCTGGCTCGCAATAAATGAGGCCGTTGCCATAGCGCTGGTGTAAATGTGTTTTTCCGATACCACAATACCCAGGCGCTTTAGCTTGCGAACCACTTCCAGGCTGGTGCGCTGGCTGTTATTGGTCATAAAGGCGAACGGTATATCCTGTTTGACCAGGTTGTTGATAAAGGTATCGGCACCCGGTAACAATTTATCGCCACCATAAATCACACCATCCATATCAATCAAAAGTCCTTTCATGGCAAAAAGATTATTATGACGTAAGGTAATCAATTCTTGCAAGGTGTTGTGGAAGCAATCACATCAAAATAGAGAATCGCCAGACAAGTCTTTCAGGAATATCCATTCAATCGATTGAGAAGCTATAGCTTCACCAAAAAGTAAAACAAATTTTATATCCCGATTGAGTCAACTTCTTCTAAGATGTTTAACGGTTAAAAAGGAAACGATCAGAAACGGAATGGTCGAAAATACTATCCGAAAGTTTAAACTGATCACTCCGATCACAAACATAAAAACCAGTAACACACCAATACCAGCCATACCGGTATAGGTTAATACGTTGACCGGGCGCTTTTGAAATAAGGTTATGAACAGCAATAGCTGCCCCACTAACGGGAGTATCGTGAACGGGTGGGCTGCAGAAGCTGGATCGGTAAATAGCTTTGAAATCACTTCAGCCTCAGCCTGAAATAAAAAAACCGAATTGTCTTTACCCCACTCCAGGTAACCAAAAAGGGAGGTGAGTATGAGCAGGCCGTTGAGTATTTTGCCTTTCATAATTTGCCCTTGTGCTCAGTTTAGTGTTTTATACTTCTTGTGTATATACCGGATGGTCTCCTTCATCAGCTTCACTAACTTCTTTTTATCAATATCCGAAAGCTTGTTAATATAAATGCAGGCCTTTGCAACTTTGAATTTACCCAAGTCGGCTAATAAATGTTCATGCTCTTCCAAGCCAGTGAATACATACAGAGAAATGGCCGCCTTTCGGGGAGAAAACCCGATCAGCGGGGCCTCGCCTTCATGCCCACTTTCATATTTGTAATGATATTTTCCGAACCCGATTATACTTGGCCCCCACATTTTAGGTTTATGACCCGAGATGCCCTGCATCAATTTTACCAACTCCAAACTATCCATTTTCTTTTGCTCGGTGTTGGCAAATTCCTGAATAAAATCAAGGACATTCTTAGTGGTTTCGGTGGTTTTGTTGGCGGGCATTCAATATAGTAGGTAACAATTCTAAATCCATATCATCGGACTATACTTCAATTGCTTTTAAATTCTTCAGTTAAGTTCTCAATCTCAATTTTCAATTCTTTATCCATAACAACTATTTGATTATTACTTTTCGTTGTAGAAATTAATTGGTTACAGACTTCAATTAATTTAGAAATTCTATCCTTTCCAATATTAGTTCCATCTTTCCAGGTCTTCCCAGATCGAGCCATGTTAGAAAAGTAATATGAAACACCATCAATACCAACTCTGTTATTTTCGCAAACAGTAGAAAGTGCAGAGTTGAAAAGTTTCATAACACTGTAAACGTCATCGGATTGAATTGGCTTTCTGACTTTCTTCACATTTATTTCTGATGATCTCTTACTTCCTAATGATTGAAAAATGTTTGACTCAGATTCATGGTAGGCTATAGTAAAAGTATTTAATGTAGCAGTATCAATTTCAATAACTAAAACACGTTCGCCACCAAATGATGGGCTAATCAAGTATTGAATCACCTGAAATTCAGAAATACCATCAAAGAGAATCCTACGGATTTCATCATGGTACCTGTTTTTTCCAAACGAATAACCAATAGGTCGTAGATTATCACGCTCTTGCGCTAAAGAGGGTAGAATTAAGGATAGAAATAGAATTATAAAAATATTTAACACTTTCATGCTCATGGAGATAAAGTTAACTTCCATCTAAAAATAAAAAAATTTACTATCAGCTAATCAACTAACTTAGAATTCACCGACATTTTCTGTATCCTGTCCTTCAATTGCTCACTGGTTAATTTATCACGGCTTAGTCGGTCAACCATGATCGGAAAAGCAAATGGTGTGGGTTTGTCCGGTCGGGTGATGATAATCTTTTGATGATTGATGCGGTCGAGGGCTTTGCGCAACCGCGCTTCTTCCAGTTGAAAATCCATCACCTCTTCATACGCTTGCCGGAACAATAAATTATGCGCTTCATACTCGTGAAACACTTCAAAGAAAAGTTGGGAGGAAGATTGCAGGTGGCGGTCTTTGATAGGCTTGCCTGGATAGCCTTTAAATACGAGCCCCGCAATGGCGGCAATGTCGCGGAATTTTCTGCGCGCCATTTCCGTGGAATTGATGCTGGCCTGGATGTCTTTCATCAATTCTTCAGTACCCAGTACGTTGGTTTCAACCGCTTCTTCAATCGGAATTTCCTGGTCGCTTAAAAGTTCAAAACCATAATCGTTCATGGCAATGGAAAACGTGATCGGTTTAATCCTCGCGATACGATAGGCCACCAGTGCGGCCATGCCTTCGTGCACGGCCCGTCCTTCAAACGGGTACATCACCACATGATGACCTTCACCGGTTTCGAAATACTCAATAAGGAAATCGTGTTTACCCGGCAGGTGCGACCGCGATTTTTGTAAATCAAACAGCGGTTTTAAAAATCTAAGTTCTCCATCGTGCTCGTTTCCCTTCACTACTTCATCAAGCTTGTTGCGGATGAGTTCACTCAATTGGGAAGACAGCGGCATCCTTCCACCCTGCCAGGAAGGTACCAACCCCGATTTGCGCTTGCTTTTACGCACCTGCGCTTCCATGTCTTTTATGCGCACCAGTTCCAGTACCTGTCCGGCAAACCAGAAGGTATCGCCCGGGTTGAGGCGGGAGATAAAATATTCTTCAATGGTGCCGAGGTATTTGCCGGTAACAAACTTTACATGAAGTGATGTGTCGCCCACAATGGTGCCAATAGAGAGCCGGTGGCGTAGGGCAATCCTTCGGTCTTCTACTTTGTAGCGTCCATCTTTTTCAATAATCACTTTGCGGTATTCGTCATAGGCCTGCAACGAATCGCCACCGGTGGTGATAAAGTTGAGCATCCACGCCCACTCGTCATCACTGATACTCGTATAGCTAAAAGTCGATCGGATCTCTTTTAAAATTTCATCGGGATAAAAACCATCCGACACAGCCAGCGTAACCAGATATTGCATGAGCACATCAAACGACCGGATGTAGGGAATGCGCTCCTCCACAATTCCTTTGTCGATTGCTTCGCGCAACGCAGCGGCTTCCATCAACTCCAACGAATGCGTAGGCACAAAATAAATGCGGCTCACGGCACCAGGCTGGTGCCCACTGCGGCCGGCACGTTGTAAAAAACGGGCCACACCTTTCGGACTGCCAATTTGTATTACCGTTTCCACCGGGCGGAAGTCAACACCCAAATCCAGACTTGATGTGCAGACTACCGCTTTTAACTTACCATCGTATAGTTGATCTTCCACCCAATTTCGCATCTCCTTACTAATGGAACCGTGATGCATAGCGATGAGTCCTGAAAGTTCCGGTGCTTTGTCCAGCATTTTCTGATACCAAATCTCTGCGAAGGACCGCGTGTTGGTAAAAATAAGTGTGCTGGTGCTGTGCTTTACAATTTCTACCACCTTGTCGAGTAACTGTATGCCGAGATGCCCGGCCCAGGGCATGGTTTCTACAGCGTCAGGTAAAACAGAAATAACGTCAACCTGCTTTTTGATATTCGCCCGAATATACCCCCCTTTTCTCCACCCTTTGTCAAGGGGGGAATTAGCGTGTGGAATTAATATCTCGATAGCCTGATCCATATTACCGATGGTGGCTGAGATACCCCATACTTTTAAATCCGCTGCCAGGGTTTTCAATCGGGAGAGCGCAAGCTCCACCTGCACCCCACGCTTTGATCCCATCAACTCATGCCATTCATCGGCTACTACTACCTTCAACTCTTTAAAAAAATCACCATAGCTTTTTTGCGCCAGCAGCAGGTGCAGGCTTTCGGGCGTGATGATGAGGAACTCCGGAGGTTTTGATTTCTGACGTTCACGGTCTTTGGCAGAAGTATCACCCGACCGCACACCTACCTTCCAGCTAAGGCCCAAACCCTCGATAGCACGGTTGGCCGAAAGTTCAATTTCTTTGGCAAGGGCCCGGATGGGGGTTATCCACAAAGCCTGTAAGCCCTGATTTCTTTTAGTTAGTTGATCGGGATGACTCTGAATGAACTCCAGCAAAATGGGTATTAATAAAGAGTACGTTTTACCGCTTCCTGTAGGAGCATTAATAAGTCCGCTTTTGCCTGCCAGGTAGGCTTGCCATGCCTCCCGTTGAAACGCAAAGGGCTCCCACCCTTTTTGATGAAACCAATCTTCAGCAGGCCTTAAAGCGGTGGAGTTATTCACGAGCGGGAAGTTATAAGGAAAAGCGATGCCGGTACAATATTTTGGTGTTCAATGAATCAAGATCAAAACCCGCCTGGCAAAACAATATATCGGTATCTCTGTTTACATTTGAAAACCGATCCGATTCATGGGCCAATACTCCATTAAAGAACTCGAAAAGCTCTCCGGCATAAAAGCTCATACTATACGTATTTGGGAAAAGCGGCACCACATTGTGGAGCCCCAACGCACCGATACCAACATCCGGTTGTACTCCGATGATGATCTGAAGAAAATCATTAATGTTTCGTTGCTGAACACCAACGGCATTAAAATTTCACGCATTGCCGATATGACTGCCGAGGAAATAAACGGCAAAATCCTTGAACTCAGCGAGCACAAAACTGACACCCTGATTTTCATCGACCAGTTGATTGTAGCGATGGTTGACCTGGATGAAGAAAAATTTGAAAGACTCCTTTCGGGATTAATCCTTCGTTTTGGTTTCGAACGTACCGTTACTGAGATCATCTATCCCTTCATGGAAAAAATCGGGGTTCTTTGGCAAACCGAAAATGTTACTCCGGCTCAGGAACACTTCATTTCGCACCTCATCCGGCAGAAATTGATTGTCGCCATTGACGGATTACCTGTTACGCCTACCATACCCAAGCGGGTGTTACTTTACCTGCCCGAAAATGAATGGCACGAACTCGGCTTACTGTTCTTTCATTATATCGTGCGCAAAGCCGGCTACAAAACTATCTATCTGGGCCAAAGTGTTCCGTTTAAGGACGTGACCAGTGTTGTGCAAACCCATAACCCGGATATCATCATCACCAGCATTATAAGCTCACCCTTTGGAACGAAGGTGGAAGAGTACCTCAAGCAACTGGCGACCGCCCTCCCATCAAGAAAAGTTTTGGTTTCCGGCTACCAAACCCGGTACCTGGAGAGAAATTTTTTCGAAAACATTGAAATTTTCCGCAACGTGCTGGATCTCAAGCAATTATTATCAATTGCTTGAATAAATAGTGTTTAATATTTAATTTATTTAATTAAACAATATTGGCTGGTTTGGCGTATATATCTTGTTTTTGTTCAACTTTTAGTTAAATTTGTTAAACAAACAGTAAGAGCCATGACAGCATTAGAATTTGATTACCAAATCGCCAGCCTGCGCCCCACGTTAAAAACGTTCACCCGCAGATTTACCAATGACAAAGAAGAGTCGCATGACCTGGTGCAGGACACCATTCTTAAAGCGCTCACGTACCGCACCAAGTTCCGGGAAAACACCAACCTGAAGGGATGGTTATTCACCATCATGCGAAACACCTTCATTAACAACTACCGTAAAAATCAGCGGGCCAAAACCTCGCATGATGACACCAAAGAATTATACTTTCTGAATGTTGAAGACACCCATACCTTCAGCTCACCGGGATCAAACTTCGAATACAAAGACATTTGGAATCACGTTAATAGTTTACGCGAAGAGTTACTTGTTCCTTTTAAGATGCACACCTCGGGCTACAAGTACCACGAAATTGCTGAGCACCTCAACATACCGATTGGTACGGTGAAGAATCGGATTTTTCATGCACGTAAAGAAATACAAAGCAAGTTGGCCGGATATTGACTATCTTGAGTAGCGGGAGAATAGATTTGGCCGGCAAAAGCACATGAAAAAAATAGCTGTCATAGGTTCAGGTTTTGCCGGGTTATCTGCAGCATGCCATTTAGCAAAAGCTGGTTATGCTGTAACCGTTTTTGAAAAGAACAGTACCCCGGGCGGGCGGGCAAGAAAATTCGAAGTACAGGGATTTACGTTTGACATGGGCCCCAGTTGGTACTGGATGCCCGATGTGTTTGAAAAGTTTTTTTCAGCCTTTGGTAAGAAACCATCCGACTATTATACCCTCGAACGGCTGGATCCTTCCTATCGGATTTATTACTCGGCCGAGGAACAACTCGATATTCCCTCCGGCATCGATGCACTTTGCAAGATGTTCGACCGCCTTGAACCCGGCAGCAGCAAAAACCTGCTGAAATTTCTGGAGGAAGGAAAGTATAAATATGAAATAGGCATCAATGAATTGGTTTACAAGCCCGGATTATCCTTGCTGGAACTGGCTGATCCAAAATTGATGAGCGGGGTTTTTAAACTCCATGTCTTTCAGTCGATATCCACCTACGTTCGAAAATATTTTAAAGAAAAAAAATTGGTGCAACTGTTGGAGTTTCCGGTGTTGTTCCTGGGCGCTACACCCGAAAAAACTCCCGCACTCTACAGTTTAATGAATTATGCCGACATGGCCCTGGGCACCTGGTACCCGCAAGGCGGCATGCATAAGATTATCGAGGGCATGGTGCAACTGGCCACCGAGCTTGGTGTAACATTTGAATTCAACAGTGCCGTTCAACAACTGGAGTTAAATGCTGTTAAAGCAAAGGGGGTTGTGGTTAACAACCAGTTCAGAGCTTTCGACTATATCATTGCCGGTGCAGATTACCACCATGTAGAACAAACCCTTATTCCTGAATCCTTCAGGCGTTACGATGCAGCCTATTGGGACAACCGTGTAATGGCACCCTCAAGCCTGATTTTCTACTTAGGGTTGAACAAAAAAATTGAAGGAATACTTCATCACACCTTATTCTTCGATCAGGATTTCGGAAAACATTCGGAAGAAATTTATGAACACCCGCGGTGGCCAAGCAGTCCGCAGTTCTATATCAGTTGCCCTTCCAAAACAGATGCGACTGTTGCACCTGCCGGTCATGAAAATGTCTTTATCCTGATACCGGTAGCACCCGGCTTGAAAGATGATGAGTCGACACGTGAATACTATTTTAACCTGGTGATGGACCGCTTTGAAAAAATGACCCGGCAAACCATCCGCGAAAGCATTGTTTTCAAGCGAAGCTATGCCCACAATGATTTCATTACGGATTACAATTCATTCAAGGGAAATGCATACGGTTTGGCAAATACGCTTTTACAAACGGCCAACCTGAAACCCAGCATCGTAAACAAAAAAATAAATAACCTGTTTTATACAGGACAATTAACCGTGCCGGGACCGGGTGTGCCCCCTTCCCTCATTTCAGGGCAGGTTGTGGCGGGAGAGCTGATAAAACGGGATAAAAAGTAATAACCTTAGTTATTGAGTAACTTTGCTACCGGATGAAAGAACTTTATGATAAAGTAGCGCTTCGATGCAGCCAACTAACCACACGGGCGTACAGCACGTCATTTTCGTTGGGTATTCTCTGCCTGAAAAAAGAATTACGCGATCCAATCTATGCGATTTACGGATTTGTTCGCCTGGCCGATGAAATCGTTGATACCTTTCATGATTTTAATAAGGAAGAATTACTGGCTCGCTTCAAACGCGATACCTATGCAGCCATTGATGAGGGTATTAGTTTAAATCCGATACTCCACAGTTTTCAGGCCACGGTACGAAAATATTCCATTGATCGTTCTTCCATTGATTTGTTCCTGCGCAGCATGGAAATGGACCTGAGTTTAAAAAGTTACGACCAGGAGGGCTTGAAGGAATATATTCTGGGTTCGGCAGAGGTAGTTGGGTTAATGTGTTTGCGTGTTTTTGTGAAAGGTGATCAAGAGCAATATGAAAGACTAAAACCCATGGCTATGAGTCTGGGTTCGGCATTTCAAAAAATAAATTTCCTCCGCGACCTGAATGCCGACTACCTGCATATGGGACGGACCTATTTTCCAGGATTAGATTTTGAAAAATTTGACGATGCCAAAAAAACTGAAATTGAAGAAAGCATCAAGATAGATTTTGAAGAAGGCTTAAAAGGCATTAAGCTCCTACCCCGCTCCTCTCGCTTCGGGGTGTATGTGGCCTATGTATATTACACAGCACTTTTCAATAAAATAAAAAATACCCCTTGTGAGCGGGTATTGGAGAGCAGGATACGCATTCGCAACCGCCACAAGGCCAGGCTACTGGCTTATTCGTATGTTAAGCATCAATTGAATATGATCTGATGGAAGAGTATGTTATTTTGGTGGACGAGCATGACAATGAATTGGGTTCCATGGAAAAAATGGAAGCCCACATAAAAGGTGTTTTACATCGTGCTTTTTCCGTGCTCGTATTCAACACGAAAGGTGAAATGCTGATTCAAAGACGGGCCGATTGTAAATACCACAGTGCAGGCTTATGGACCAATACGTGCTGCAGCCATCCACGGGCTGGCGAGGAGATTGAAGAAGCAGCCCAACGCAGACTCAAGGAAGAAATGGGGCTTAATCTTCAACCTGAAAAAGCTTACTCCTTTATTTATAGAATTGAACTGGATGGCGGACTGATAGAGAATGAGTTGGATCATGTATTAATCGCAACGTACGATGGCGAACCTGTGCTTAACCCTGAAGAAGCACAAGACTGGAAGTACATCAGTCTTCCAATGTTAAAAACCCGAATGAAATCTCATCCGCAAGAATTCACGCATTGGTTCAAACTGATTGTCAACCACCCCGAACTTAATGCGTTGGTAACGGCCTTGCCGATTTGAACATACAGACGGTCTCCTTGTTATATTTCAAAACCCAAGTACCTATGTTCTCCTTTCTAAAAAAAGATCCGATCAGTAATCTTGAAAATAAGCGCAAAAAGCTCCTGGAAGAAGCCATGCACATCCAACGGTCTGGCGATCTTAAATTGTACGCAGTAAAGATGGAAGCCATCGACAAACTCGAAAAGGAAATTGAAGCGCTTCGTAAATAGTACCGCGGAATCCGCTATTCACAACGACACTACCCTATTCTGGTTCCGAAGAGACCTGCGCCTTCAGGACAATGCAGGATTGTATCATGCATTGAAAGAAAATGTAAACGTTTTACCCGTTTTTATTTTCGATACCGAAATTCTGGATAAGCTTGAAGAGGAAAAAGACGCACGGGTTGATTTTATTCATCAAACCATTCAGCTAATAAAAACCGAACTTGAGGCACTGGGGAGCTCACTCGCGGTTTTACACGGAAACCCAATCGAAATTTTTAAAACACTTACACCAAAAGCGGTTTACACCAATCACGACTACGAATCGTACGGCCATAAACGTGATAACCAAGTAAAAAAAATACTGGAAGAAAAAGGGAGCGTTTTTCATTCCTATAAAGACATCGTCATTTTCGAAAAGGACGAAATCGTTAAAGATGACGGAAGTCCGTATACCGTTTACACACCCTACAGCAAAAAGTGGAAGACAACGCTGACTGCATTCCACACCAAATCGTATCCGGTAGAAAAGTATTCGGGTAACTTTCTAAAATTAAAACCACTCCCCTTCCCGGAGTTGCATGCAATTGGATTTGCAAAATCAGGCATCACCTTTCCGGAAAGAAAAATCAAACAAGCTGTTATTGAAAAATACCACCTTCAACGCGACATTCCCGGTATTGACGGAACTTCCCGCTTGAGTGTACACCTTCGGTTTGGTACGGTAAGCATACGCAAGCTGGTACAGGTAGCGCTAAAGAAAAACGAAAAATGGTTAAATGAATTGATCTGGCGCGACTTTTATCACATGATCCTTTGGCATTTCCCGCATGTGGTAACAAAAGCATTCAAGCCAGCTTATGATCAGATTGATTGGCGCAATAATCCGGATGAATTCAAGGCCTGGTGTGAAGGCAAAACCGGCTACCCCATTGTAGATGCCGGCATGCGTGAACTCAATCAAACCGGCTACATGCATAACCGCGTGCGCATGATTGTAGCCAGCTTTCTCACCAAACATTTACTCATCGACTGGCGATGGGGCGAAGCGTACTTTGCCAAAAAACTTCTCGACTTTGATTTGGCAGCCAACAATGGCGGATGGCAATGGGCTGCAGGCTCAGGCTGTGACGCAGCACCTTACTTTCGCGTTTTCAACCCTTACATCCAGACAGAAAAATTCGATCCGGAAAACAAGTATATCAAAAAATGGGTGCCTGAACTTGGCACAAAGGAATATCCCAAACCGATAGTAGAACATGCCTTCGCACGCGATCGTGTGCTGGCAGTTTATAAAGCCGCATTAACATCCTGATGTATGCGGGGCGTGAAGAAATCCAACCTGCCGGAAAAAATCTGCCTGGTGTGTCAGCGCGCGTTTACCTGGCGAAAAAAGTGGGAGAAGGTTTGGGAAGATGTGAAATACTGCAGCGATGCGTGCAGAAAACGCAAGGCAGTTTAAATTACCTCATCCTTGCCTGTTCATGTAATCAATTAGTATTCCATTAAACATACCACATGTTGCTGTGTTAAAGAGTACATGGAGGCTGTAATTGTTTTTCCCCATCAGCTGTTCAGGCAGCATCCTGCTGTTGCAAGCGGTCGAGTCATTTATCTCATCGAAGAAGATCTGTTCTTCGGTCAGTACCCTTTTCATCAGCAAAAGCTGGTGCTTCACCGTTCTTCCATGAAGCACTATGCCGCGCTGCTGAGTGATCAGGGATTTAGTGTCCGGTACCTGGATCACGGAATCGCTAAATCCCTGCGGTCCGTATTCCAGCTACTGAAAAAAATTAAAATCACAACCGTTCATTATGCCGATACGGTGGATTATTTACTGGAACGAAGGTTGAAACGGGAAAGCAGAATTGCCGGCATTACTCTGGTCCAATACCCGTCACCCAACTTCATCTGCTCAGTAAATTTTATTGATGAATACTTTTCAAAAACGAAGCGGTACTTCCAGACGGAGTTTTACATGGAATTGCGCAAGCAGAAAAACATCTTAATGGAAACGAATAACCCGGTGGGTGGCTCATGGACCTATGATGGGATGAACCGATCACGAATGCCAAAAACGATAATCCCTCCGACCTCCCCGGTCTTCAGCAAGGATGATATAACAGAAGAAGCCATCCGCTATGTGCAAAAACATTTTAGCAACAATCCGGGCAAAGCAAATGATTTTACTTATCCGGTTCGGTATGAGCAGGCGGACAAATCACTGGATTATTTTCTGAAACATCGGTTTGAAAACTATGGCATTTACCAGGATGCCATCGTGCCCGATCAGTCCTTTCTGTTTCACAGTGTACTCACACCCGCATTGAATATCGGCTTGCTGTCACCGGAACAGGTTATCCGCAAAGCTGAAAAATTCTTCCGCAGTCATGATACTGTTCCGATTAACTCGGCCGAAGGGTTTATCCGGCAAGTGCTGGGCTGGCGGGAATTTATCCGGGCCGTTTATATCCGTGAAGGGGTTAAAGAGCGCACCACCAACTACTGGAACCACACCCGAAAAATACCAGCATCATTTTACAAGGGAACAACAGGAATTGAACCGGTAGACAAGGTCATCAAGCGATTACTGGAAACCGGCTATTCCAATCACATCGAGCGGCTGATGATTCTAGGCAATTTTATGCTGCTGTGTGAATTTGATCCCGATGAAGTGTACCGCTGGTTCATGGAACTGTACATTGATGCTTACGATTGGGTAATGGTGCCGAATGTTTACGGCATGAGCCAGTTTGCCGATGGCGGATTGATGGCTACCAAGCCCTATATCAGTTCCTCCAATTATATCCTCAAGATGAGTCATTATCAGAAGGGCGACTGGTGCACGGTGTGGGACGGATTGTACTTGCGTTTTATTGATAAACACAAAAAAGCCTTCATCAAAAATCCACGCATGAGCATGATGGTGAAGCAACTGGAGAAAATGGATTCGAAAAAGAAAACCATGCTCTTCAGCACAGCCGAAAACTTTCTCCGATCGCTTCAATGACAACCCTGAAAAAGAAACCGTGGAACCGGGTGGACCAGCCGGTATACAGTATGGCCAGTGCAGCAGGCGGACGGGTGAATATGAACATCTGCTCGTATGTAACACCGGTATCGATGAAGCCAAAACGATATGTAGTTGCCATCTACAAGAATACGTTAACCCTTGAACTTGTACAGCAAAACCCGGAGTTCGTACTGCAGTTTCTGGATCAAAAGCACAGCAACCTGGTTAACCGGTTCGGAAAGAAAAGCGGTAAAAAAGCAGATAAATTAAAACGCCTTCAGAAAGAACTGGATTTTCTTGGCGAGTTTCCTTACCTGAAAGCTGCCCTCGCCATTGTGCACCTGAAGGTAATTCAGTGGCTGGACGGAGGGGATCATTGGTGTGTACTCTGCGATGTGGTGACCAGTAAAAACCTGAACGAGGGAACACCGCTCACACTCAGTTACCTGAAAGAAAAGAAAATCATTTTGTCATGACATCCTTACCGACAACCTTGGAAGGTATCAACCACCGGATTGATCGGCTGGATGTAACAGACTATGCCCGCACACGCAACTACCTGAACGGTAGCGTTTCCCGGTTGTCCCCCTACCTGAGCCGTGGTGTGGTTAGTCTTCCTTACGTGATGCACCGTGTACTTCAGCGCAGCACGGTTCAAGATGCACAGAAGTTCATCTATGAATTATGCTGGCGTGAATATTTTCAGCGCGTATGGTTTCAGCATGGCGATAATATTTTTTCAGACTTCAACCAGCCGCAGCAACCGGTACTGCACAAGGCCATGGTCTGTTCAGTAACGAAAGCAGTCACCGGAATTGAAGCTATCGACCGCGAAATTAAAAGCCTGTATGCCACCGGGTACATGCACAACCATGTTCGCATGTACACCGCATCAATTGTCACCAATATTGCCGATGCGCATTGGAAACTACCTTCACAGTGGATGTACTATCATCTGCTGGACGGTGACCTCGCGAGTAATTCACTCAGCTGGCAATGGGTGGCCGGTACGTTCAGTTCTAAAAAATACTACTGCAACCAGGAGAACATCAATACATACTGCGGTACTGATCAGCGAGGTACCTTCCTCGATAAACCCTATGAAGCCATTACGAAAATGGATTGTCCGCAGGAAGTAGCTGAAATTTTTACACCTGAATTGCATACCCCATTGCCTGAACGACAGGAATTAACACTGAATTATAACCGGCCCCTCCTGCTCTACACATCTTACAACCTTGATCCGCAATGGCGAAAAAGCGATGACGTAAACCGTGTATTGATGCTGGAGCCGTCACATTTCCAAAAACATCCGGTATCCGAAAAGGTGTTATCCTTTATTCTGGCATTGGCAAAAGAAATTCATGGGCTTCAGGTTTTCTGCGGAGAAATAGACGAACTTCCGGAAATCAATCGCTTTCCGGAAATCATCAGCAAAGAACATCCGGCCTTTCGTCATTATCCCGGTAAAAAAGACGAATACGAATGGATGTTCAAACTGGTAAAACAACCGAAAGGATTCACCGGATTCTGGAAAGACTGTGAGAAACAATTAACAAGCCTTACACCTTCATGAAAGCCCTTACCATTTTACTTACCGGGAGCACCGGCTACATCGGAAGAAGGTTATTGCCCGTACTGCTGGAACAGGGCCATAGGGTAATTTGCCTCGTGCGGGACAAGCGCAGGTTCGACTTTGAAGATTTTACTGAAGCCCATCAGAAAAATCTTTCTGTATATGAAGCCGATCTGAACAAACCGGAATCACTACACACACTTCCAAAAGATATTGACCTGGCCTATTACCTGGTGCACTCTATGAGCACATCGGAAAATTTTCTTGTGCTGGAACAAAAATCAGCGGAAACATTTGTGGGTTACATCAACCAAACCACTGCCAAACAAATTGTCTACCTGAGTGGTATCGTTAATGATCCATCGCTTTCCAAACACCTTAGCTCACGAAAAAATGTAGAAGATATTTTAGGTCAGTCTGCTGCAAAGCTAACCGTTTTGCGTGCAGCCATTATTATAGGCTCAGGCAGTGCATCGTTCGAAATCATCCGCGACCTGGTGGAAAAACTTCCGGTAATGATTGCACCCAAGTGGCTGAAAAGCCGTTGCCAGCCAATTGGCATTCGCAATGTTATTGAGTACCTGATAGGTGTGATTTCAAAAGAAGAAACCTATAACCAATCGTTTGATATTGGTGGCCCCGACATACTTACATACAAAGAAATGCTGATGGGTTATGCGCGCGTGCGCGGATTAAAACGCTGGATTATTCCGGTGCCGGTGTTATCGCCACAACTTTCTTCACACTGGCTTTACTTTGTTACCTCCACCTCCTTCACCCTGGCGAAAAGCCTGGTGAGTAGTTTGAAAAATGAAGTGATCTGTTCCGATAACCGAATACAAAAAATAGTTCCGGTAAAACTGCTCAACTATGAAGAAACCTTACGGCTAACGCTTGACCGCATTCAGCAACGGTTGGTCATTTCCAGTTGGAAAGATGCCGTACCTACTGATGCCATCGACCAGAATTTTCTGAACTATGTTGAAGTGCCTACCTTTGGCTGCTTTAACGATACGCGAACCATAACGTTTAACCGACCTAAAGAAGACGTTATTGAAAACATCTGGCGGATAGGTGGCGACCAGGGTTGGTATTACGGTAACTGGATGTGGCGCATTCGCGGCTTTATCGACAAACTTTTTGGTGGCGTGGGGTTGAGACGAGGACGCAGAAATGCTACCGACTTAAAAGCCGGTGATGCCCTCGATTTTTGGCGCGTATTGCTTGCTGATAAGAAAAACGGGAGGCTGTTGCTATATGCCGAAATGAAATTACCCGGAGAAGCCTGGCTGGAGTTTAAAATACATAGTAATACCCTGATTCAGACAGCCACATTTCGACCGCTCGGTCTTTGGGGCCGAATCTACTGGTACTCCGTTCTACCCTTTCATGGGCTTATTTTTCCAGGAATGATTAGAAACATTGTGCGGGTTTAGGTGTTCCTGTTAGTGATGAAAATCTATAACCTTAAACGAACTCAGTTTTTACCCATTTCTTTGCAGGAAGCCTGGGATTTCTTTTCCAGCCCGGCAAATCTGTCTAAAATCACCCCGGATCACATGGGATTCAAGATTCTGTACATGTCGGGTGGACCAAAAATGTACCCCGGCCAGGTTATTCGTTACATCGTTTATGGATTACCGGGGATTCCTATGAACTGGATGACTGAAATTACACACGTACAGGAACCTTATTATTTTGTAGATGAACAGCGCTTCGGGCCATATGCCCTGTGGCATCACCAACACCATTTTAGCGAAGTTAACGGAGGAGTTGAAATGACCGATGAAGTTAATTATGCCATTCCCTTTGGAATACTTGGCCGCCTGGCCAACTGGTTATTTGTGGGGCGCGAGGTAAATCGTATTTTTGACCACCGCTATCAGGTACTCGAAAAATATTTCAAAAATAAGATCGCAGAGCCGGCATGAGTATTTCATTGATTTTAATTTGTTCGCTGATTGTTATTGCCACGTTTCTGTTTTGGGAATTTGTGGCATGGTTCACTCATAAATACATCATGCATGGTGTATTATGGATTTGGCACAAATCGCATCACACTGTACACGATCACACACTGGAAAAAAACGATTGGTTTGCTGTGGTATTTAGCCTGCCCTCGATAGGTTTATTCTGGTATTCCTCCACTACAAACAATCCTTACCTATTTGCAGTAGCCATTGGTATTCTTTGTTATGGATTGTTCTATCTTGTATTTCACGATGTAATCGTTCACCAGCGCGTGAAATGGCGCCCGGCTAAACGCAGTAAATATTTACAACGGATGATCAATGCTCACTACGTTCATCATGCCAAACACACCAAAGAAGGTTGCGAGGCTTTTGGTTTCCTATATGCTCCAAAAAAATACGAGCCTAAAAAATTTGTGTTAAAAACCGAAAGACAAGAAACTCAGTAAAAGTGTTTAACGAGCGTTACCTCTACTTGTCGTTAGATTTGCTTTCTATAAGCCTTCCTTTTGTTTATAGCTTTTATTCCCCGGCACCCTTTTATAAGAAATGGAAACATCTCTGGATCGCTATTCTTATACCAGCATTATTTTTTATTGTGTGGGACGAATGGTTTACACAAATGGGTGTATGGGGATTTAACCCTCGCTACCTTACAGGAATTTACATAGGCAGTTTACCCCTGGAAGAAGTTCTGTTCTTTATTTGCATTCCCTATGCCTGTGTGTTCACCTACCATGCGTTGAATTATCTGGTAAAGAAAGATTACGTTGGCCCGTATCAAACAAAAATAACCTGGATACTGGTGGCCGCTTTAGTAATTCTTGGAGCTATCCATTACGACAAATGGTATACAGCCGTTACCTTTTTTCTGCTGGCAGCCTTCCTGATCATACTAACCGTTTTCATTAAACCGGATTATCTCGGACGCTTTTATTTTTCCTACTTGTTTATACTTATACCTTTCTTTATCGTAAACGGAATACTAACCGGAAGTTTTATTGAAGAACAGGTTGTATGGTATAACCCTGCTGAACAGATCGATTTTCGCATGGGTACAATTCCGTTTGAAGATACCTTTTACGGTATGCTGCTGATAGTGATGAATGTTTCGATTTTAGAATATTTGCAAAAAAGAAAAATCCCACAGGCCTGACCCATGGGATTTTATATGAACGAAAGAGTTTTATTTTTTAGCCCAGAATTTCAACTTCCTTTACCTTCTTCTCCTTTTTAGCCTTTAAGCCATTCACGGGCTTGGCTGCTTTTTTTTCAGCTTTGGCCGCCTTCTTCTCAGCTTTTATGGCTTTTTTCTTTGCTTCCTTGTTGTCTTTAACAACTGCTGAGGCTAGCTTTTTGGATGATTTGCTGATCAGTTTTTTAACCTTCTTCGAAGGCTTAGGATCCTCAAGTGTTACGACCTCGTTAATGGTACCCGCGAATTTATTCTTCAAGTCCTTTTTCAATGCTTTTGTCTTATTCATAAAAATTTCAATTGGGTCTTGAAGGTAACGAATGTTGCCAACAGGTTAACCTTGTTAACAATAATTTAATATTGAAACAGGTAAGCTATTCATAATAAACGAGTTACAGAAAATAAGCATTAATCTTATTCATAGCGAAGCGAGGTAACCGGGTTTGTACCGGCAGCTTTCAGGGCCTGAAAACCGATGGTTAACGAGGCAACTACAAAAGCTAGTAAGCCTGCCAATACAAAGACTGCTATATTCAGTTCTATCCGATAGGCGAAATCGGCCAACCATTGCCCCATAAAGTACCAGGCCGGAACAACAGCCAATACAAAAGAAACGGCCACCAGAATCATGAACTCTTTGGATAGCGTAAACACTAAACCAGAAACTGAGGCACCCATGGCCTTTCGTATTCCGATTTCTTTAGTACGTTGCTCTGTAAGGAAGGCCGCGAGGGCAAACAAACCCAGACAGGCTATAAAAATGGCCAGGGATGAGAAAACGGTAAACAGATCGCGCATGCGCATCTCTGCCCTGAAGAGCGCATCGAAATCCTGATCCAGAAAACTGTATTCAAAAGGCACACCAGGCGCAAACTCTTTCCACAGGGTTTCAATCTTTGCCGTGGCCTCTGCCGGACTTCCATCATAACGCACCATAAGCTGCCGGGAAACGTCAATCAATTGTATTACCAATGGCCGCACCTGATTTTTCAGTGATTCATAATTAAAGTCCTCAATTACACCAATAACAGTTACTTTTTTTGGCTTATCCCCGGTAAAATCCAGTATCTCTGAACCAATAGCTGTTTCTAGTGTCCAGCCCAATTCACGAACAGCCGATTCGTTAATCAGACAAGCAGACGAATCGGAGGCGTGTTCACGTGAAAAATATCGGCCATCTTTTAGATTGAATTTCATTACAGCCTGATGATCCCAATCGGTAAAGTACGAGGCCAGCAAACGATCCTGCTCCGAACCTGCAATTCTGAATACATTGATATTATTTATACCAGGAAACAGGTTATTGGTGTATGACGATGCTGTAATCCCTGAAAGTTGATCCAGCCTGTCCTTAAAGGCCTTTCTGCTATCACCGATGTTGCGCATGTTTTGAATGGTGATTACCCGGTTTTTATCAATGCCCAGGTTCCGCTCCTGCATAAAGCTGAGTTGCTGGAATACCACCAAGGTGGCCGCTATTAAGAAAATAGAAACACTAAACTGCACCACCACCAAAAGGCTTCGCACACCTTTTGTTTTCATACCCGAGCGAATTTTACCCTTTAGTACTTCAACCGGATTAAAAGAGGTGAGATAAAGTGCCGGGTAACTACCGGCCAGCAAACCAATAATGATTACAAGCGTGGCAGCCACCACTCCAAAAACAGGATCAAGCAAAGCCGAAAAGGATAGTGCTTTGCCAGACAAAACATTAAATGCAGGCATCAGCAAATACGCCAGTGCCAAAGCCAGTACCATAGCTATTAAACTATAAATGAATGATTCGGATAAAAATTGACCAATCAATTGTGTGCGCATGGAACCCAGCGTTTTCCGAAGCCCTACTTCCTTTGCGCGGCCGGCTGATCTTGCTGTGGAAAGATTCATGAAATTGATGCAGGCAATTATCAAAATGAATAATCCTACGGCCATAAAAATGTACACGTATTTAATATCACCGCCAGGTTCCGGATCGCCTTCCAGTTTGCTGTGCAGGTGGGTGTCTACCATCGGATAAACGATATAGCTATACCTGCCTCCCTGCTCTTTAAATTGCTCATAGGTGAGGCCGAGTTGCTCAATCTCCGGCCCAACATGCTTGATCACTACATCTTCCAGCTTTGCATCCACAACCGATGGATCGGTTTTTTCATCCAGCGTAACATAGGTGAACATAGAATTGCCGGTCCACCCCTTCCAAATCTGGTTGTCTACCGTACTAAATGAAATCAAGGCATTGAATTGAAAATGAGAATTTAGGGGTGGTCTTTTGGCAACCCCTGTTACGGTGAAGGATTTTTTATCCGGTCCGATGATCAGCAGCTTGCCCAGCGGGCTTTGATTATCGAAATATTTTTTTGCCAGATCTTCGGTAATAACAACGGTGTTTGGTTCGGTAAGCATCGTGTTGACATCGCCCGCTACCAATTCAAAACTGAAAAAGGAAAAGAAGTTCGAATCAACATAGAATACCTTCTTTTCACTGAATGATTTTTCTTCAAATGCGAAAACAACAGTGTTCGAGGCAGGCCAAATGCGGGTGTAATCGGTAACCCCGGGTATTTCTTCTTTCATGGTAGGCCCCACCGGATAGCAGGAGTTACTTACATTAAACTCCTGGCCAGCCATTTTACCCAGCAGCCCCACACGGTAAATTCGATCAGCATCTTTATGGAAGCGGTCGAAACTCAACTCATCTTTTACATAAATAAAAATGAACAAACAGGCGGCAACACCTACGGTAAGGCCGGCAATATTGATCGCTGAAAAGAGTTTGTATTTCAGGATGTTGCGGATGGCAACTGTTAAATAATTGCGGAACATATTTTAGTTAAGATTTAAGGCTTTTAGCTCCTTTGTGAGATGTGATATTTTGATGAATGGTTGCTTACTCTGCTTTTAAATTTTCTACCGGATTGATGAAGGCCGCCTGGATGGTTTGAGAACCAATGGTTATGGCTCCAAATAGAAGCAATACCAATACACCCAGTGAAATTGTTAAAAAATCCACCGCTACATGGAAAGCGAAATTTTGCAGCCAGAAAGTATTTAAAAAATAAGCTGCGGGCACCGCTAACAAAATGGCCAATAAAAGTATGGTCAGGTATCCTTTGGAAAGTACCATAACCAGGGAACCGTTGCTGCCGCCTAAAACTTTACGTACCGCTATCTCCTTTTTCCTGGTCTCCACCGTGTAGGTAGCCATACCCAATAAACCCAGGCATGAAATAACAATGGCCAGGAATGCCATAAAGCCCAGAACTTTTACCAGCGTTCCGAATACAATATTGTAGAGTTCATTCATCTCCTCATCAAAAGCGCGGATATCTGATTTCAACTCAGGAAATACTGCTGACCATGATGCCTCAATCTTATCCTTGATTGCACCATAATCTCCGGAATAACCTACCTGCAGTAAGCTGAACTCATCAGGGTTATACATCAAGGCCATGGGGCCAAGTTTCTCGGCAAACATTTGATGATTATAGTCTTTAACCACGCCAATAATTTGCTTCTCTGTGGAGTCGCCTTGATTGATCAAAACCTGCCCCAGTGCATCCAGGTTGTTAGCGTAATTAAAAGTACGTACTGCTTCTTCATTGATCACAATAAAGTTTCTGTTCGATTCGCCCGCTCCGGCATCAAAGAACCGCCCTGCCAGTAATGCAATATCCATGTTCTGCAGATAATCCTCATCCACAGAAAAGTAATTCATACTAGTCCATTCAGAATCATTCAATGATTTCTTAAATCCATGACCACGCACAACACCGGCAGAAGGGATATGCGAGACGGAAGACACGCTGTTAATGCCCGCTAACTTTTTCAATTCGTTTTTAACGATGCTCTTATCCGCTTCTCCGGTTCTGACAATGATTTTGTGGGTGGTGTCAAACCCCTTATCAAAATTCATGAACAGCTGAAGCTGATTGTACACAACGGTTACGGTAACGATGAAAATAAGCGACAATGTAAACTGCGCTACCAGCAAGGTCTTCCGCAATCCCATTTTCGACATCAGCCTGGAGTTGCCTAAATTCTTAAGAACTTTTACAGGCTGAAAGCCTGACAACACACCAGCCGGAAATAACCCGGCTATGGTACCAACAGCAACAGCAAAAAACAGAAAGAGCGCGTATACAAAATAATTTCCCTGCAAATCCCACTCCAATACCCGGGCAAAAGCAAGCTCTACTATATAAGGCTTTATCAACATCAGCATTCCGAATGCCAGCACCAGGGCAAACAGCGCTACCACTACCGACTCACTTAAGAACTGCGTAAAAATCTGCCACCGGGCAGCGCCTGTTACTTTTCGTACACCGATTTCGCGCGCACGACCAAGTGAACGCGCAATGGAAAGGTTGGTGAAATTGAAGCATGATGTTATTAATACGATTGCAGCAATTGCTGACATAAAATATATAATCACCCAGGGCATGAATGGGCCTATCGGATTGTTAAGCATATCACCCGGAGTAATAGACATTAACGCCTGCGTGGAAAATTTAACGGGTCTTGTATCAGGATTAGGAAGCTCTGTAAAATGATCTTCATAAATTTTATCCAGAGCCACCTGAATATCCGCGGGGGTCTTTCCCTTCTCGAGCATAACATAAACCCAGCCCATGGTGAAGTTGTACCAGTTATCCAAATCCCGGCTAAAGTTACCCTGAGCATTCAAATTGGGTATGGTGCTTATACTGGCAAACGCATCTACCGCGATGTGCGATTTGTTACCCTTGTCTTTAATTACTCCGGTAACGGTATATATACCAAGATCACCAACCTTAAACGTTTCCCCTATCGGGTTTTCCTGCTTGAATAATTTCTCGGCTGTTTTTTTGGTTAGCACAACAGAGTATGGATCGCGCAAAGCAGTTTTAGGGTCTCCATACTCCAACTCATAATGAAATAGTTCAAGAATTTCAGCGTCTGCGAAATAGCCGCTTACCGGAATATTTACATCGTAACCCGGTTCCAGTTCCATCCAGCCGTTGCCAAAGCCACGCATGATGCGAACGGCTTTCTCCACACCCGTATAATTAGTGAGCAGCTCATCGCGTACAGGCAACGTTGCCGTAGCGTAAGGATTACCGATCTCGAGCCTGTTATTCCGATCAACCTGACGTGTCGTGATTCTGTAAATTCTATCCTTATCCTGGTTATAACGATCGTACATCATTTGGTCTGCCACCAGCATCATGATGGCCATACATATGGTCATGGCTACGGCCAGACCAAAAATGTTGATGAAAGAGAATACACGGTGTTTAAGAATATTGCGGACAGCAATAGTGAAGTAGTTTTTAAGCATACCAAACCAGTTTAGGGGATTTAAAATTTCACGAACAGGTTAAGGAAGGTATGGTTTAGACGTCTGTACTAACTTTAGGTTACAGGTTCAAGGCCTGAAACTTAAATTTTACTAGAACCCATCTCAAAAATATCAAACGGGTGCAGTCATACCGGCCTTGAGCCGGTATCTCACATTTCTTCTATTCAATTAATGGATCGCGGATAATTGTCCTCGGTGACACCCATTTTTGAGATGGATTATTGCATTTTCATTACTCATCCCGCAACACATTCACTGGGTTCATGCGTGCAGTATTGTAAGTTTTTAACGCCACCGTTAAGGCGGAAGCCGACAACACAATCAACGAAGAAACCAGCAGGGCTGTAAATGTGGCCTTTTGATAAAACTTCCAGATGCTGCTCATGAGCATATCCGACATCCAGAACCCACCGGCTGCACCCAGTACACAAGCCACTAACAGAATAATGGCAAACTCGGTATTGATAACCCGTGATATATTCGTGATGGATGCGCCCAAAACTTTACGTACACCAATTTCCTTCATCTTTTTAATAATATTCAACGAAACCAGTGTAAACAATCCGGTGATGGAGAGCAGTACCGCCACAACGCCTAGGAAAACAAACATTTTTACAATATTGGTATTTACAGTTACGGCTTCCACGTTTGAATCGGACATGTACCGGCTTCCGAATTTGCGATACGGAAAAACTTCTTTCCACTTGGCTTCCATATACTCATTAACGGATACAATTTTTTCGGCCGGTGCGCTTACGAGTAGATGCTTGTATTTCTCCGGTGGGCTCATCCGAATCATAAGGGGTTCCATTTCGCGCCATAGCCCATTGGTGTACACATCTTTTACAACCCCAATAACATAGAACTTTGCCGTATCCATCCAAACAATTTCCTTTCCGATGGGCTTATCCCAACCAAACTTGGATGCGAGTCGTTGGGTAATAAGTACTGACTCTTTACGGTCGGTCTCAGAATCAGTCATGAAATCACGGCCTTCGATAAGCGTAAGGCCGGCTGTTTTCAAATAGCCATCGCCCACATTAATGATATCCACTTCAATCTCAGTTCCTTCATGTTTAATGGGATCGTTGTAATAGTTAGAAAAAAAATGATGCTCCGATCCGGCAATTGAAATCACATCGGGATTTTGCACCATAACATTCCGCAGGGCATTGTATTCGGCTTCGCTGTTCACCCAGGTAAACAATACTTCCTTTTGGTTAAAGCCAAGATCGAACTCGCGCTGGTACTGCGCATTTTCGGTAAACGCTATACTGCATACTATACCAATAAGCGATATGGCAAACTGTAACGACAATAAAATGCGTGTGAAATAATTGGTACCGCCAAATTTCAATTTTCCTTTCAGGATAGAGGTAGGCTGGAATTTACTGATGTAAAAAGCAGGGTAACTGCCCGCCAGTAAACCGGTAAAGAAAAGTATGCCGATCATGACGAACAGAAAATCGGGTTTACCGAAATAATCGGTGGTGAGTTTCATGTATGGCCACAGTGAATTAAACGCAGGAATCAACAACCATTCTGCAATGGCCATTCCGATTACTAACGAAATGAAGCATACCATCATGGTTTCACCGATGAACTGGAACATCAGCTGGCCCCGCATACTACCCATTACTTTACGAATGCCAATCTCTTTAAGTCTGCGGGAAGAAATAGCAATAGACGTATTGGTTAGGTTAAAACAGGCAATGAGTAATACAAAAATGGCCATAACAGCACACCCAACAACTGCAGCTATTGGCGATGCCTCACGTGTCCATGTTCCGGGTCGTTCAGCATACGTATCGCGTACGGCCATACCGGCAAAAGGATCCAGCTTATAACTTTTTATAATAAAGTCTTCACGAATCTTATTGTTATTTTCAACAAAGGGCAATAATTGAGCTTCAATAGAAGCTATGCGTGCAGGATTATCCAACTGTACAAACAGCGTATTGCGGAAACGCCAGCTCTGACCTTGTTCAAATTCGGGTGCTGCATCCCAGTAATTTTCATATAAAGCAAAAGCCTCATCATTAAAACTTGAGTTGGTTGGAGGTAATTTATACACTGCACCCACTTCAAATTCGCGAATCTTACCTTCTTGTAGAATATGGGCAATAGGTTTACCTACCACATCAGTTGAGTTGAATAAACGCATCGCGAGCTCATCGCTGATGAGGAGATTGGTTTTTCCTTGTATTGCCGATGGAGCACCTTTAATGAACTCAAAAGTAAAGAGGGAGAAAAATTCAGGATCAACGTAAGATATACTTGACCCGAAAATTTCATCATCAATTCTTAAGTCGGCATAGGAATTGGAGTACCTTGTACTGGCGGTTATATCCTTACTATTCTGGCGAACAATCTCACCAAGAGGAATGGGTACTATGCCATACGCTGTAGTCATTCCTTGAAAATCCCGTATCATGTTTACCCGGTAGATTTCAGCAGCATGCTTGTGCGCACTATCAAAACTGGCATTGAAGTCGTAGTTGTACCAGGCCGTAATGCAGCACGCAATAGCGATGGCCATTCCCAGTATATTGATGAAGATATAAACCTTGCTCTTCATCATACTGCGGAAGGTGATCAGTAAATAATTTTTTAACATGAACGAAAGGGTTGGTTATGCTATAAGACGCTGGCTCCATTCAGAACGTTGCACAAAAGCCAATAAAAATGCCAGAAAAATAAACAGCTAATCGAACTTGTAAACGTAATTGCTCATGTAGGCATGTTCATATATGAACAGCTATTGTTCATTTTTAGAAATTGAAACCATTGCAGGTAAAAAAATGCCTTCCTTTAGTGTGCGCAGAAAGTGACACTATACTTTACCGGGTTTCTTCTTCGGCATTTTATACTCCAGCCCTATCCGCATATTCATCCGGTCTGTATACGGGCTTTTATAGTTGGGATCAAACAGGTTGTAGAGCACCTGCGCGTTACCGCGTAGTGATTTTGATATGTGGTAGTCCTTCTTAATGCCTGCCATTGCACCCCAGACCCACTCGCGGTGGGTGTAGTCCTGCTTGGGGGGAACACGAACAGGTGTATTCATGGACTCAATCTCCAGCCGGGCTGAGAATCCTTTCTTAATATGGAATTCTCCCAATGAACGGATACCGTATACCCGCATGGATGTGTTGACTTCCCATTCCTTAAAGTTACAGGCTATGCGCCTTTTCCCCATCAACGTCACTCGTTAGAGCTTGCCTGCTCCAAGCAGTGACGTTGATGAATTTTAACTCTGCACGGTGAAACGCCATACTGTTTCACATTTGTTACCTCAACTAAGTTACAAAATTTCCGGCTTCGAATCTCAACATCATCTGCGAGTGACTCTGAGGGTGTGGAAGTTCGCTGCAAGCGTTATAAAGAAAGTTATTCCCTGTTGCGCTCTCCCTCGTCCAACTGTTTTGGGTTTGCAGGCCAAACGGATAGTAATCTATGCAATTTCCTGGGCGGGCAGTTTTCTTCCATACGCCCAAAAAATTCAGGCACTCGTTTTCTTGTTGGTATGGTAGTCGTAAACAACCCATCTTTTACAGGCTTGAAGATACCATTTTTAACAGGAAGTAATTCACAAAAAAGACCGCCAGAGCCTCAAAAAGTATCCATCCGATCTTGCCGATCAGTGCCTTTAGTCTCTTATTTCTTTTGCGTCTCTTTTTCACGGTCTGTAACCCTATTCTATATATCTCCGAAGTGGTATCCCCACCTGTCAGGGGTAGCCAGTTAAGCGTCAGGGCAATCTTTTTCAGCCCCTGTTTTGCTAACTTTTTTGAAGCTATTAAGAAGTGCTTTGAACTTTTAGGACGGGCTTTTTGAGGCGTTTTCATAATGTTTTTGCCTCAAGGGCCGTAGACGCCTAAAGCGGCTTGACTGATTTGTGCCTAGGATTGAACCCGAACCGACAGATTCAATAAAAAGGAGTATTTTTAGTAAAGACCATTTGATAATCATGAACATCTACAACCTTGAACTTGATCACTTACTTGATCTATACAAGTCCGCAGATTGGCGCCTGGCAGAAGCTCTTAAGTCAATGAGAGAGCAATCTCAAAACGGATTCATGATCATAATTCAGAGAACCTTTGATAATGCACCACCGGAGGAACTTTTCCGATTAAAAAACATCAATGAGGTTAATGCCTGGGTACTGAAGGCTTTTCCCAAGCGCATTTTTTATCAGTTTGCAAACGTTAAGCGTAATACTCTCGATTTTGTTTTAATAAAATCCTCAGAGCAGATTGGCAAGTATTCTGTTGATCTTAAAAAAAATCATAACAATAACCGGATAGTCATTGTAGGAAAAGATTCTAACGGGTTAGCCGTGTTGACAGGGACCGAGCACGATATAAATAATTTTTCAGGCCAGGAGAACTTTGATGATTTAGACTGGACTACAGCATTTATAACTGATACCAATCAACCCTTCGCATAGCCCACACACAGTCCCATCCCTTCTGCAGTTTTCTTGTCATGCCTTTTGCGTCCTTTCCCTTCATGCAGCACATGGCCAGGCCGCACCGATCCACACACAAGCCAAAGCCAGTCCAAGAGCCGCATCCCTTCGCGCATGCAAAAGATCACGCCAACAAAACTGCCCCAAGCAACTTTAACATAATCGCATCTTATAAAACTCCTCGCTCGTTGTTGATCGATTAAAGGTGCTGCGGGATTTTATAAGGCAATTATGTTAAGTAGCCCCGCATCCAACCCGCTCCATCGCGCTACGTGCTAACGATCAGGATTAATGCAAACCGACATTGTCCAGGGAAAGAGTATGGACTAAAAACAACAAAAAAGAAAGCAAAGGTGTAGCGGTCCCGGCTGAAGCGTCAAGGTTGAAGTGCATTTTTGTAAAAATATTTTTGGCGTATCCACTTGATGAAGGAAAAAATATTTTTCCAAAAAACCTTGCCCCTTCATCCGTGCCCGACAAAGTGGAATAGCTTTCTTTTTTGTTGTTTTTTCTTTTGAAGTAGTAACTTTAATAATTCTAACCCCAGAAGGCCATGGCAAAAATTGGTACGATCACCTACACAGGAAAATCAAAAAAAGAGTACACTTTTAACCTGTATCCAATGGATACGAGCTTCAATAAAATAGGAGCAGTTTACATTGTTACTAAAAGGGAAGTTAAAGACGGCAAAGGCACACATACACTTCTATACGTTGGAAAAGCAGAAGATATGTCAACTCGTTTTGATGATCATCATAAACAAGATTGCTTTGATAAAAAAGGCGGTAACTGTATCGGAGTGCATCAACTATCGGATGATGATGATAGAGATACTGTTGAAAAAGATTTGATCGCTGTACTAAACCCTCCCTGTAACGATCAATTGAAGACAAAATAAAAGACGTTTTTTTCAAGGGTAAGTGCGTATTGATAAATCTTCCATCGGAGCCGTAATCTTCCTGAGCACTTGGCCTTGAAAAAAATGATGCAAGCCAACTGCTGACTTGCATCAAAGCGCCATGCCTCTCGTGGCGCTGCTAAAGACTGCGAACTAATTTTATTGGACCCGGTGCCGGAGTCGAACCATCATCGGGTAATCTTCGCGCGGCTACTTAACATAAGGTTATTATGCAACCCGCAACACCGCTTTATCTTTCTTCAACGGTAAGGAGTTGCATAATGCCACCTTATGTTAATGTTGCTTTGGGTAAGTTTTACGGGCAGGATTTTTTGCCTAGTGTGTTGGGCAAGGCTCTTGGCTGTTGCTTTGGCTTGCGCGGCTGCACGTGTGGCAATAGCCATGTGCCTTGAGCGGGTGGATGCAAAAAGCGTGATCCGTAAAACTTACAGACGGGTCGGCAACAGACTTGCTTCTCAACCAACTTTTACTACATTCGAGTAATGGATTTTCTTCTCAGCATATTTTTGGGTGCAATCTCTAATGCTCTCTACGATGCAGGGAAGTTTCTTTTCTCATGCTGTAATAAAAAAAATCCATTTGAAAATGGACCCGGTTTAAAGGCGGTTTAAGGTGGTTTAATTCAACGATCGTTAACCTGATCAGTTTTTCGGGATCCAAAATTCACTACCGTTAGAAAGCGTTAGAATTAAGTCATCTCAACGGACGGAGCCATTCACTCCCTTACTATTCTTCTCCCTTCCGCTTAAACCCGATCTTGCGCAAGGGTTCGGTTTTTGGGTTAAATAATTCTCTCAGGTATTTAAAGATCAGTTTAATATCACCGTCTTGCTTCATTGCCTTGCTTTCTAACTGTTCCAGTTTTAACAAAATGTCTTTGTGTGTAAGTAGTGTCTCCCGAAGCTTAACAAAGATTTCGATGATCCGGATGCTCATCGTTATAGCCTGCTCACTTTTCAGAACATTTGCCAGCATCAACACGCCATGCTCTGTAAAAGCATAAGGTAAAGCACCGCCCAGATGCTGTTTTGAAGGTATCGCATTTTGCGATACCATGCTTTCAACCTCCTTTTCCGTGAGCTGGAACATGAAGTTATCAGGGAACCTTTCCTGATTCCGTTTTACCTGTTCTCTTAATCGTATTGCCTTTACCCCATACAGTTCTGCAAGGTCTCTATCCAACATTACCTTATGACTTCTGATCAGGTAAATTTTATTCATCACTACTTCATCAGGTATGGCAATACTTTTACTCATGACGGATTCTTTTATGTATTCAAAAATATCTTAAAATATGAATGCCCCAATTTGCAACCTTCATTTATATCACCCCAACGGATGGAACTTGTTCACTTCTTCGCTCAATCCCTCCATGTCACTTTGTTGATAACTCTCTGTTGAACTGATGTACCGGTGCCCGGCCAGGTATTGAACTTTTCTAAGGTTGTACTGTCTGAGCCATTTTACAATCACACTTGCCCGCAGTTGCTTGGCATTCACCACCAGCTTATTTTTTCTTCTCACCCAAAACATCAGCCGCGTCATGCAACTGCTCAGGCTGTCTCCGCCTTCCATGCTCACAAAAAGTTTATCGGTCTTCTGTCCCGACTGCTGAAGGATTTCTTTGCGGGTGCCGGTCACGTAATCGTAAAACTCCAGCACCTGGTGCGGCTCCAGTTGCAATGTCCTTCGTTCACTCTTACGTCCTCCGGGGATTTCGATCTTGCCTTCTTTTAGTTTCACATCCTGCACTTCCAGCTTGCCAAGTTCTTCGGTCTTTACACCCTGGTACACCAATAGGCTCAACATGATTTTATTGCGTTTACCTTTCAGGCTTTCATCCTGATAGCTGTTGTAAATGGCGTGCAACTCATGGGGCTGGAAGATGTGGTAAAGTTGTTTTCTTTTTACGCCTTGTATTTTAATTCCGGTCACGGGGTTAACGTCTGTTTGTTCCTGTTCGATCAGATGATCATAATAATGCCGGACTACATTCAGGTAGTGCTTTACGGTGCGCTGGCTTGTGCCTTGTTTCTGGCAGTGCTTCATAAAGGACAGCATGTCCTGGTAGCGTACCTGTGTGATCTCCAGTTGTTCTTTTTGGAGCCAGTTGAAAAAGATGGTGATCACCCGCGTAAAGGTGCTGATCGTGTGCACGGTCAGTCCTCTTGCTTTCAGGTAATCGTCAAAGCTCGTCTTCATGTAACTGTATTCTTTCAAACCGTGGGATGTTGTTAAATGGTTGCGGCTGTTCAATCTCTACTCCGGCCAGGTGTGTGTAAAGTTGTGTGCTCTCCAAACTGGTGTGTCCCAACAGCCGGGCGATACTTTCCAGTTTCATGCCGGCTTGCAGCAGGTGCGTGGCAATGCTGTGCCGCAGTGTGTGCAATCCGATTTCTTTTTCGATCAGGTCACCATCTCCGGTTTGATGTTGTAAATATTTCAACCGCAGCAGCAAGCTCTGCCCGCCCATGCGCTTACCGTAGTAACTTAAAAACAAGGCGTCTGTTTTGGTGTGCAACAGTTCCGGCCGGTGATCGTAAACGTAATCCTGTAAATACTTCAACGATGCTTTGCTCACCGGCACAAAACGCTCTTTGTAATTCTTACCCTGGCGCACGTGCAGCAAGGCACGGTCAAAGTTGATATCGCTCACGTCCATGCTCACGCCTTCATTCCTTCTCAGTCCACACCCGTAAAAGATCGCCAGCATGGCCCTGTCCCTGGACTGGATCGCTTCGATCTTTCTATCGTTCAGGTTGGGTTTTCGCTCCGGCATTTTGCCGGTGACTCTAAACAGTAACTGGATTTCTTCTTCGGTCAGTACGGCAATGCTTTTCGGGTCTTGTTCTTCGTTCTTCAGGTGCAATGCCGATATGTCCAGCCTGCCTACTTGCCGCAGGTAATCGGTAAATTTCCGAAGTGCCTGGATGTGTTTGTTCAGGTGGTTGTTGCTGATGCCGCCTTCTCTTCTTTGGTTCGACCGCTCTTTGAGTCTGTTGTAATATTGCTGGATGTGTTTGTTGTCAAGCTCTTTGATGTTTTTCAAGCCCTTGCCTTCCAGGTAGTGCAGCAGCTCGCGCACATGCAGGGGCATGTAGTACACGCTCGTAGGCGCATAGCCGATAATGTCCAGCCATTCTTTAAAACTCTGCTCCAGGTAGCGGAACGATGCATTGCTCAACGGTAGCTGTTTCATAGCGTTTAAAAAATTTTTGCCCGGTTGATGTTTTCCGTTCGCAGTGGACCACTACGCTAACGTGCTGGTTTTCTTTTTCTTCAGTGGTCCATTTTTAGAATGAACCACTACTGGACCATTGGACCGCTGCTCGATCCTGCTCAGGATTTCATCCAGCACGGTTTCAATGCCCCGTTTCAGTTTCTCGTATTCTTCAAAGCTGGTGATCTCATACTGGTAGCCTTTGGCTTTCTGGCCGTCCACTACACGGATGTGATAGTTGGCGATCAGTTCGCCCATGTAGCGTTTCTGGTTGCTGGCGTTGATGCGCAAGGCCTGCCGGGCTTCGCGGTTGCTAAAGGTTGTTTTGTTTTCTGCCTGTAGCCACGCTTTTAGCTTTTCAAAATAACTCCTGCATGCCCCGGTAAGCTGATCGGATTTTCTCAGCAATATTTCCTTTAACAGCTTGTTGGCTTCGGCTATGTCTTCGGCTGTGGTCTGGATGTATTCTTCTCCGGTCTCGTGGTCGTATTGCTTTTCTCTTTGATACTGATGGTAAAACGTTACCAGCTCAATGAAGGCTAAGTAATGCGCATTGGTTCTCCGGGGCTTGAACACATCATCGGGGATTTTCAGTAATTCCGCGTAAGGGTTTCTGATCTGTACGGCCTGTAAAATGCGCTGCATGTTCTGGAACTGCTTTACAATCTGTTGTTGTTCGCTCGTGTCAATCTTTCCCGCGCTCAACTTGCGCTGGTAGTGCATCACTTTCTCGTCCTGCTCCCGGCTCTCATCGATGTAAATCAAAAAGCTACGGTTGGCATTGTCTTCATACAGACTTTCTTTGGTGGTGCACCCGGCAACGCTTACCGGGCCTTCTACGGTTAAGTGCACCGTGCGCGTTTCGCCTTTGCTGTTCTTGTGCACTACGGTTTTGCTGATGCGCCTCTTGCTTTGCAGTTCACGCAAAGGATAAAGCACGTCTTCGGCTCCGTCCAGGTCTTCAATCAGTATCAGCTTGTTTTGCAGTTGCCGCTTGCCGAAGTAGTAAAAGGCATTTTCGCTTAACGTGGTGATCTCGATCTTGTCTTCTGCCGGTATCAGTGCGCCTACTTTTTCCTGCAGGTGTGTTTTACCAATGCCTGAACTGCCCAGGCTCACAATGTGCAAGGGCGTTTCGCGCTTGCGGCTGGTGAAGATCAAATACATTAACAATCTGTTGTTTTCCTCTCCGATCACTCCGGCCTTGCCGATGTCTTCTTTTGTACGCTCCATCAGGTTGGGGGCGCTCAGGTAGTTTTGTGCGGATTTGATTTCTGCTTCGGTCAATATCTTCCGCTCGTTTTGATTGCTTGCTGTCCGCTCGATTTCGCTAAGCCTGTATTGTTCCAGCAAATCGGTCAGCTCGTTGAGCGCTGCGGTGATTACGCTGGTGCCGATCTCCAGTTTGTCGGCAACTTTTCTTACCAGCTTCTCTACCTGATTATCATTATACAGGTCTAAACTATGCCGCAAGCTCAGGTGCTCTACTTGTATTTTCAATGTTACCCGCATCCGGTCCAATCCTTCCAGCCGGATGCCGCCCAGGATGGTGATCTCTATGGCTCCGTGCTGGTAGCGGATGTGTTCGGGGTTGGTGGTGTCCAGTTGGCGGGGTTCCATTGAAAAATATTTTCTTCTGACTTATATGTCATAAAACTAAAAGATATATCAGTAGTTTACAAGACCTATCTATTTTGATTCCGATATTTATATCACCTACTTTTGCCTGATCCCTGTTTTTTGGGTCTTTTAAGCGATATATGAGTATGACTTTAGGACATCAGATGGCCGCATTGCGCAAGAAGAAAGGTCTTTCCCAGGCCGAACTGGGTAAAGCCGTGGGAACTTCCGGGGACATCATCGGCCGCTATGAACGCGATGAAGTAAAGCCTTCTATTGAAGTGGCCATGAAGATTGCCGATACCCTGGAAGTATCGCTCGATTATCTGGTAGGAAAAACTTCTTTGGAGTTGGATAAAACTACGCTCAAGCGCATCGAAGAAGTTTCTAAACTCCCTGCCGATGCCAAAACCCAGGTGTTCATGGTTATCGATGCCCTAATCCGGGATTATAAAGCTAAGCAGGCGTATAGTTGATAACTCATTTCTCAGTGTCTTTTACCTCGGATGACAATTGAACTGAACCTTTGACCAAAAGAAAATTTGAAACCATTATACCCTATGTCTTTAAAAAAATTATCCTTTATAGTTTTGCTAGTAATATCTGCTTGTTCAAATGATCAACCGGATATAATCATGGTGACTTTTTTTGATAAGTATGAAAACGAGAGTATAGACTCTGCAATAGATTATTTGTTTTCAACAAACAAATGGATGGCCGATTCAAAAGATGAAGTAAATCAAATCAAGACCAACCTGAATGAGTCCGTTAGGGGGCTTGGAAAGTACTATGGCTACGAGAATATATCAAGTCAAGATATTAATAAGAATGTAAAACAATATGTGTTTCAACTTCGATATGATCTCCAGCCATTACGTTTTAAAGTCACCTTTTATAAACCAGATAATGAGTGGCGGGTTCAAAATTTTCAATACGACAGTAAACTAATTGATGGATAAAAAGGTTACTACTGCTTAAGGAGCAATTTCATTTTTTCTGCAACTTGAGTCCGGTTATCAAAAAGAACTGTAAAAACATTCTCAATCGGTATCAAAAAAAAGTAGCCCTTTGATCCTTTAAAAGAAATTTTGTAAACCAATGGTAAGAAAGCTGGTCGTATCTCATCAAACTCAGTCTTTTTAAAATGGTGCCGTTTAAACAAGTTTGCTATCAAAATTTCATCTTCTAGGATTCTTACCTCAAACAACTTGAGGTAAAGCAAAAAAACTGGCCCCCAAAATATCACTCCAATTAATAGCACTTTAAGCCCTATAACTATCGACCCTTTAAAAATCCAAAAGGAAATCGATACCAAAAGCATCATAATAAGTATGAGTAGATTAACTAATTGAATCAACCGTATATTTTTTTCGCTTAATCTCTGCATGTTGGATTAATTGTCAGTTTTTCGTCTAATCCTGACACCAACTTCTACATTTCCTTCAATCACAACTCCAACTCCAATTTTTCCGCCAGTTGCAGCCCCTACTGATACCTGCTTTGTGCTACTTTCCTGGTTTGACTCACTTGAATACTTCACTTGGCCTGTTACTCCCTTACCTACATTGATCGATGTTTCAGAGCCTTCACTTTGCCTCTCGCCAGTACGGATATTTACAAGGGATTCAGTACTATGGCTACCTTCCACAACGTAACCCAAACTTCCACCGCTAGATCCTTTTATATTCCCATCTTCACCAATGTAATCAACACCACCATCTGGTTTAAAATCACCAGTCACTGTATTCACGCTTAATTCACCCTGTGCTGAAACAAGCTCCCCCGATTTTATATTAGCATCAAAGCCAATACCTTTAATTTCACCAGCAACCCTTAAACCACTTGTTACCTTAGCATCAGCACTACCGTATATACTAACCTCTAAACTATTAGCGAATTCCTTGACTTCATTAACAACTGCTTTGGTTGTTGCAATGATTGCCTCCTTAGTCTTAGATACGACATAGTTTGTCGCGGCCTGTGCAATCTTCTTAATTGGATTATCAGGCCACATCCCATCCGGATCAATAAACCTAACAGGATTGTTGAAAGCATAATTGTAGGGACTCCATCTCCTTCCTTTCTCACTTAATGGATCAATGACTCCCCATCGTCCAATATCAGCCATGTACATGCGAGCACCGTAATCATTCCACCCAAGCCCTAACTCGTTTTGTATTTCCTTACCATTAAATTGATACTTGTTGTATAATGAATTCTCTCTCTGATACGAGTTAAATGTCAACCCAAACGGATAGTAATCTATGCAATTTCCTGGGCGGGCAGTTTTCTTCCATACGCCCAAAAAATTCAGGCACTCGTTTTCTTGTTGGTATGGTAGTCGTAAACAACCCATCTTTTACAGGCTTGAAGATACCATTTTTAACAGGAAGTAATTCACAAAAAAGACCGCCAGAGCCTCAAAAAGTATCCATCCGATCTTGCCGATCAGTGCCTTTAGTCTCTTATTTCTTTTGCGTCTCTTTTTCACGGTCTGTAACCCTATTCTATATATCTCCGAAGTGGTATCCCCACCTGTCAGGGGTAGCCAGTTAAGCGTCAGGGCAATCTTTTTCAGCCCCTGTTTTGCTAACTTTTTTGAAGCTATTAAGAAGTGCTTTGAACTTTTAGGACGGGCTTTTTGAGGCGTTTTCATAATGTTTTTGCCTCAAGGGCCGTAGACGCCTAAAGCGGCTTGACTGATTTGTGCCTAGGATTGAACCCGAACCGACAGATTCAATAAAAAGGAGTATTTTTAGTAAAGACCATTTGATAATCATGAACATCTACAACCTTGAACTTGATCACTTACTTGATCTATACAAGTCCGCAGATTGGCGCCTGGCAGAAGCTCTTAAGTCAATGAGAGAGCAATCTCAAAACGGATTCATGATCATAATTCAGAGAACCTTTGATAATGCACCACCGGAGGAACTTTTCCGATTAAAAAACATCAATGAGGTTAATGCCTGGGTACTGAAGGCTTTTCCCAAGCGCATTTTTTATCAGTTTGCAAACGTTAAGCGTAATACTCTCGATTTTGTTTTAATAAAATCCTCAGAGCAGATTGGCAAGTATTCTGTTGATCTTAAAAAAAATCATAACAATAACCGGATAGTCATTGTAGGAAAAGATTCTAACGGGTTAGCCGTGTTGACAGGGACCGAGCACGATATAAATAATTTTTCAGGCCAGGAGAACTTTGATGATTTAGACTGGACTACAGCATTTATAACTGATACCAATCAACCCTTCGCATAGCCCACACACAGTCCCATCCCTTCTGCAGTTTTCTTGTCATGCCTTTTGCGTCCTTTCCCTTCATGCAGCACATGGCCAGGCCGCACCGATCCACACACAAGCCAAAGCCAGTCCAAGAGCCGCATCCCTTCGCGCATGCAAAAGATCACGCCAACAAAACTGCCCCAAGCAACTTTAACATAATCGCATCTTATAAAACTCCTCGCTCGTTGTTGATCGATTAAAGGTGCTGCGGGATTTTATAAGGCAATTATGTTAAGTAGCCCCGCATCCAACCCGCTCCATCGCGCTACGTGCTAACGATCAGGATTAATGCAAACCGACATTGTCCAGGGAAAGAGTATGGACTAAAAACAACAAAAAAGAAAGCAAAGGTGTAGCGGTCCCGGCTGAAGCGTCAAGGTTGAAGTGCATTTTTGTAAAAATATTTTTGGCGTATCCACTTGATGAAGGAAAAAATATTTTTCCAAAAAACCTTGCCCCTTCATCCGTGCCCGACAAAGTGGAATAGCTTTCTTTTTTGTTGTTTTTTCTTTTGAAGTAGTAACTTTAATAATTCTAACCCCAGAAGGCCATGGCAAAAATTGGTACGATCACCTACACAGGAAAATCAAAAAAAGAGTACACTTTTAACCTGTATCCAATGGATACGAGCTTCAATAAAATAGGAGCAGTTTACATTGTTACTAAAAGGGAAGTTAAAGACGGCAAAGGCACACATACACTTCTATACGTTGGAAAAGCAGAAGATATGTCAACTCGTTTTGATGATCATCATAAACAAGATTGCTTTGATAAAAAAGGCGGTAACTGTATCGGAGTGCATCAACTATCGGATGATGATGATAGAGATACTGTTGAAAAAGATTTGATCGCTGTACTAAACCCTCCCTGTAACGATCAATTGAAGACAAAATAAAAGACGTTTTTTTCAAGGGTAAGTGCGTATTGATAAATCTTCCATCGGAGCCGTAATCTTCCTGAGCACTTGGCCTTGAAAAAAATGATGCAAGCCAACTGCTGACTTGCATCAAAGCGCCATGCCTCTCGTGGCGCTGCTAAAGACTGCGAACTAATTTTATTGGACCCGGTGCCGGAGTCGAACCATCATCGGGTAATCTTCGCGCGGCTACTTAACATAAGGTTATTATGCAACCCGCAACACCGCTTTATCTTTCTTCAACGGTAAGGAGTTGCATAATGCCACCTTATGTTAATGTTGCTTTGGGTAAGTTTTACGGGCAGGATTTTTTGCCTAGTGTGTTGGGCAAGGCTCTTGGCTGTTGCTTTGGCTTGCGCGGCTGCACGTGTGGCAATAGCCATGTGCCTTGAGCGGGTGGATGCAAAAAGCGTGATCCGTAAAACTTACAGACGGGTCGGCAACAGACTTGCTTCTCAACCAACTTTTACTACATTCGAGTAATGGATTTTCTTCTCAGCATATTTTTGGGTGCAATCTCTAATGCTCTCTACGATGCAGGGAAGTTTCTTTTCTCATGCTGTAATAAAAAAAATCCATTTGAAAATGGACCCGGTTTAAAGGCGGTTTAAGGTGGTTTAATTCAACGATCGTTAACCTGATCAGTTTTTCGGGATCCAAAATTCACTACCGTTAGAAAGCGTTAGAATTAAGTCATCTCAACGGACGGAGCCATTCACTCCCTTACTATTCTTCTCCCTTCCGCTTAAACCCGATCTTGCGCAAGGGTTCGGTTTTTGGGTTAAATAATTCTCTCAGGTATTTAAAGATCAGTTTAATATCACCGTCTTGCTTCATTGCCTTGCTTTCTAACTGTTCCAGTTTTAACAAAATGTCTTTGTGTGTAAGTAGTGTCTCCCGAAGCTTAACAAAGATTTCGATGATCCGGATGCTCATCGTTATAGCCTGCTCACTTTTCAGAACATTTGCCAGCATCAACACGCCATGCTCTGTAAAAGCATAAGGTAAAGCACCGCCCAGATGCTGTTTTGAAGGTATCGCATTTTGCGATACCATGCTTTCAACCTCCTTTTCCGTGAGCTGGAACATGAAGTTATCAGGGAACCTTTCCTGATTCCGTTTTACCTGTTCTCTTAATCGTATTGCCTTTACCCCATACAGTTCTGCAAGGTCTCTATCCAACATTACCTTATGACTTCTGATCAGGTAAATTTTATTCATCACTACTTCATCAGGTATGGCAATACTTTTACTCATGACGGATTCTTTTATGTATTCAAAAATATCTTAAAATATGAATGCCCCAATTTGCAACCTTCATTTATATCACCCCAACGGATGGAACTTGTTCACTTCTTCGCTCAATCCCTCCATGTCACTTTGTTGATAACTCTCTGTTGAACTGATGTACCGGTGCCCGGCCAGGTATTGAACTTTTCTAAGGTTGTACTGTCTGAGCCATTTTACAATCACACTTGCCCGCAGTTGCTTGGCATTCACCACCAGCTTATTTTTTCTTCTCACCCAAAACATCAGCCGCGTCATGCAACTGCTCAGGCTGTCTCCGCCTTCCATGCTCACAAAAAGTTTATCGGTCTTCTGTCCCGACTGCTGAAGGATTTCTTTGCGGGTGCCGGTCACGTAATCGTAAAACTCCAGCACCTGGTGCGGCTCCAGTTGCAATGTCCTTCGTTCACTCTTACGTCCTCCGGGGATTTCGATCTTGCCTTCTTTTAGTTTCACATCCTGCACTTCCAGCTTGCCAAGTTCTTCGGTCTTTACACCCTGGTACACCAATAGGCTCAACATGATTTTATTGCGTTTACCTTTCAGGCTTTCATCCTGATAGCTGTTGTAAATGGCGTGCAACTCATGGGGCTGGAAGATGTGGTAAAGTTGTTTTCTTTTTACGCCTTGTATTTTAATTCCGGTCACGGGGTTAACGTCTGTTTGTTCCTGTTCGATCAGATGATCATAATAATGCCGGACTACATTCAGGTAGTGCTTTACGGTGCGCTGGCTTGTGCCTTGTTTCTGGCAGTGCTTCATAAAGGACAGCATGTCCTGGTAGCGTACCTGTGTGATCTCCAGTTGTTCTTTTTGGAGCCAGTTGAAAAAGATGGTGATCACCCGCGTAAAGGTGCTGATCGTGTGCACGGTCAGTCCTCTTGCTTTCAGGTAATCGTCAAAGCTCGTCTTCATGTAACTGTATTCTTTCAAACCGTGGGATGTTGTTAAATGGTTGCGGCTGTTCAATCTCTACTCCGGCCAGGTGTGTGTAAAGTTGTGTGCTCTCCAAACTGGTGTGTCCCAACAGCCGGGCGATACTTTCCAGTTTCATGCCGGCTTGCAGCAGGTGCGTGGCAATGCTGTGCCGCAGTGTGTGCAATCCGATTTCTTTTTCGATCAGGTCACCATCTCCGGTTTGATGTTGTAAATATTTCAACCGCAGCAGCAAGCTCTGCCCGCCCATGCGCTTACCGTAGTAACTTAAAAACAAGGCGTCTGTTTTGGTGTGCAACAGTTCCGGCCGGTGATCGTAAACGTAATCCTGTAAATACTTCAACGATGCTTTGCTCACCGGCACAAAACGCTCTTTGTAATTCTTACCCTGGCGCACGTGCAGCAAGGCACGGTCAAAGTTGATATCGCTCACGTCCATGCTCACGCCTTCATTCCTTCTCAGTCCACACCCGTAAAAGATCGCCAGCATGGCCCTGTCCCTGGACTGGATCGCTTCGATCTTTCTATCGTTCAGGTTGGGTTTTCGCTCCGGCATTTTGCCGGTGACTCTAAACAGTAACTGGATTTCTTCTTCGGTCAGTACGGCAATGCTTTTCGGGTCTTGTTCTTCGTTCTTCAGGTGCAATGCCGATATGTCCAGCCTGCCTACTTGCCGCAGGTAATCGGTAAATTTCCGAAGTGCCTGGATGTGTTTGTTCAGGTGGTTGTTGCTGATGCCGCCTTCTCTTCTTTGGTTCGACCGCTCTTTGAGTCTGTTGTAATATTGCTGGATGTGTTTGTTGTCAAGCTCTTTGATGTTTTTCAAGCCCTTGCCTTCCAGGTAGTGCAGCAGCTCGCGCACATGCAGGGGCATGTAGTACACGCTCGTAGGCGCATAGCCGATAATGTCCAGCCATTCTTTAAAACTCTGCTCCAGGTAGCGGAACGATGCATTGCTCAACGGTAGCTGTTTCATAGCGTTTAAAAAATTTTTGCCCGGTTGATGTTTTCCGTTCGCAGTGGACCACTACGCTAACGTGCTGGTTTTCTTTTTCTTCAGTGGTCCATTTTTAGAATGAACCACTACTGGACCATTGGACCGCTGCTCGATCCTGCTCAGGATTTCATCCAGCACGGTTTCAATGCCCCGTTTCAGTTTCTCGTATTCTTCAAAGCTGGTGATCTCATACTGGTAGCCTTTGGCTTTCTGGCCGTCCACTACACGGATGTGATAGTTGGCGATCAGTTCGCCCATGTAGCGTTTCTGGTTGCTGGCGTTGATGCGCAAGGCCTGCCGGGCTTCGCGGTTGCTAAAGGTTGTTTTGTTTTCTGCCTGTAGCCACGCTTTTAGCTTTTCAAAATAACTCCTGCATGCCCCGGTAAGCTGATCGGATTTTCTCAGCAATATTTCCTTTAACAGCTTGTTGGCTTCGGCTATGTCTTCGGCTGTGGTCTGGATGTATTCTTCTCCGGTCTCGTGGTCGTATTGCTTTTCTCTTTGATACTGATGGTAAAACGTTACCAGCTCAATGAAGGCTAAGTAATGCGCATTGGTTCTCCGGGGCTTGAACACATCATCGGGGATTTTCAGTAATTCCGCGTAAGGGTTTCTGATCTGTACGGCCTGTAAAATGCGCTGCATGTTCTGGAACTGCTTTACAATCTGTTGTTGTTCGCTCGTGTCAATCTTTCCCGCGCTCAACTTGCGCTGGTAGTGCATCACTTTCTCGTCCTGCTCCCGGCTCTCATCGATGTAAATCAAAAAGCTACGGTTGGCATTGTCTTCATACAGACTTTCTTTGGTGGTGCACCCGGCAACGCTTACCGGGCCTTCTACGGTTAAGTGCACCGTGCGCGTTTCGCCTTTGCTGTTCTTGTGCACTACGGTTTTGCTGATGCGCCTCTTGCTTTGCAGTTCACGCAAAGGATAAAGCACGTCTTCGGCTCCGTCCAGGTCTTCAATCAGTATCAGCTTGTTTTGCAGTTGCCGCTTGCCGAAGTAGTAAAAGGCATTTTCGCTTAACGTGGTGATCTCGATCTTGTCTTCTGCCGGTATCAGTGCGCCTACTTTTTCCTGCAGGTGTGTTTTACCAATGCCTGAACTGCCCAGGCTCACAATGTGCAAGGGCGTTTCGCGCTTGCGGCTGGTGAAGATCAAATACATTAACAATCTGTTGTTTTCCTCTCCGATCACTCCGGCCTTGCCGATGTCTTCTTTTGTACGCTCCATCAGGTTGGGGGCGCTCAGGTAGTTTTGTGCGGATTTGATTTCTGCTTCGGTCAATATCTTCCGCTCGTTTTGATTGCTTGCTGTCCGCTCGATTTCGCTAAGCCTGTATTGTTCCAGCAAATCGGTCAGCTCGTTGAGCGCTGCGGTGATTACGCTGGTGCCGATCTCCAGTTTGTCGGCAACTTTTCTTACCAGCTTCTCTACCTGATTATCATTATACAGGTCTAAACTATGCCGCAAGCTCAGGTGCTCTACTTGTATTTTCAATGTTACCCGCATCCGGTCCAATCCTTCCAGCCGGATGCCGCCCAGGATGGTGATCTCTATGGCTCCGTGCTGGTAGCGGATGTGTTCGGGGTTGGTGGTGTCCAGTTGGCGGGGTTCCATTGAAAAATATTTTCTTCTGACTTATATGTCATAAAACTAAAAGATATATCAGTAGTTTACAAGACCTATCTATTTTGATTCCGATATTTATATCACCTACTTTTGCCTGATCCCTGTTTTTTGGGTCTTTTAAGCGATATATGAGTATGACTTTAGGACATCAGATGGCCGCATTGCGCAAGAAGAAAGGTCTTTCCCAGGCCGAACTGGGTAAAGCCGTGGGAACTTCCGGGGACATCATCGGCCGCTATGAACGCGATGAAGTAAAGCCTTCTATTGAAGTGGCCATGAAGATTGCCGATACCCTGGAAGTATCGCTCGATTATCTGGTAGGAAAAACTTCTTTGGAGTTGGATAAAACTACGCTCAAGCGCATCGAAGAAGTTTCTAAACTCCCTGCCGATGCCAAAACCCAGGTGTTCATGGTTATCGATGCCCTAATCCGGGATTATAAAGCTAAGCAGGCGTATAGTTGATAACTCATTTCTCAGTGTCTTTTACCTCGGATGACAATTGAACTGAACCTTTGACCAAAAGAAAATTTGAAACCATTATACCCTATGTCTTTAAAAAAATTATCCTTTATAGTTTTGCTAGTAATATCTGCTTGTTCAAATGATCAACCGGATATAATCATGGTGACTTTTTTTGATAAGTATGAAAACGAGAGTATAGACTCTGCAATAGATTATTTGTTTTCAACAAACAAATGGATGGCCGATTCAAAAGATGAAGTAAATCAAATCAAGACCAACCTGAATGAGTCCGTTAGGGGGCTTGGAAAGTACTATGGCTACGAGAATATATCAAGTCAAGATATTAATAAGAATGTAAAACAATATGTGTTTCAACTTCGATATGATCTCCAGCCATTACGTTTTAAAGTCACCTTTTATAAACCAGATAATGAGTGGCGGGTTCAAAATTTTCAATACGACAGTAAACTAATTGATGGATAAAAAGGTTACTACTGCTTAAGGAGCAATTTCATTTTTTCTGCAACTTGAGTCCGGTTATCAAAAAGAACTGTAAAAACATTCTCAATCGGTATCAAAAAAAAGTAGCCCTTTGATCCTTTAAAAGAAATTTTGTAAACCAATGGTAAGAAAGCTGGTCGTATCTCATCAAACTCAGTCTTTTTAAAATGGTGCCGTTTAAACAAGTTTGCTATCAAAATTTCATCTTCTAGGATTCTTACCTCAAACAACTTGAGGTAAAGCAAAAAAACTGGCCCCCAAAATATCACTCCAATTAATAGCACTTTAAGCCCTATAACTATCGACCCTTTAAAAATCCAAAAGGAAATCGATACCAAAAGCATCATAATAAGTATGAGTAGATTAACTAATTGAATCAACCGTATATTTTTTTCGCTTAATCTCTGCATGTTGGATTAATTGTCAGTTTTTCGTCTAATCCTGACACCAACTTCTACATTTCCTTCAATCACAACTCCAACTCCAATTTTTCCGCCAGTTGCAGCCCCTACTGATACCTGCTTTGTGCTACTTTCCTGGTTTGACTCACTTGAATACTTCACTTGGCCTGTTACTCCCTTACCTACATTGATCGATGTTTCAGAGCCTTCACTTTGCCTCTCGCCAGTACGGATATTTACAAGGGATTCAGTACTATGGCTACCTTCCACAACGTAACCCAAACTTCCACCGCTAGATCCTTTTATATTCCCATCTTCACCAATGTAATCAACACCACCATCTGGTTTAAAATCACCAGTCACTGTATTCACGCTTAATTCACCCTGTGCTGAAACAAGCTCCCCCGATTTTATATTAGCATCAAAGCCAATACCTTTAATTTCACCAGCAACCCTTAAACCACTTGTTACCTTAGCATCAGCACTACCGTATATACTAACCTCTAAACTATTAGCGAATTCCTTGACTTCATTAACAACTGCTTTGGTTGTTGCAATGATTGCCTCCTTAGTCTTAGATACGACATAGTTTGTCGCGGCCTGTGCAATCTTCTTAATTGGATTATCAGGCCACATCCCATCCGGATCAATAAACCTAACAGGATTGTTGAAAGCATAATTGTAGGGACTCCATCTCCTTCCTTTCTCACTTAATGGATCAATGACTCCCCATCGTCCAATATCAGCCATGTACATGCGAGCACCGTAATCATTCCACCCAAGCCCTAACTCGTTTTGTATTTCCTTACCATTAAATTGATACTTGTTGTATAATGAATTCTCTCTCTGATACGAGTTAAATGTCAACCCAAAGGGATAGTATTCATTATACTGTACTATGCGTGATTTGGTGTGTCACTTTAAAGTCATCAAAGTAAACCCAGTTATTACTCTCGTTCTCGTAGCTGAGATAAATATAAAAATTATTTTTGCCGCAGAGTGCCTTGCAGGACACTCTGCGGAGAAGTAAAGAAAAGAGGGCCCCCACTGGTTTAAACTTCTTACTTCTTTCCAATAACAATGCAATTCAAAAATGTAAAAATCGTATCTGGATTAAAAGTAGCCTTATTGTATATACCATTCACTTGAATGGTATCCCCTGATACTAATTGATCATTCGAGTCAATAAATAGGTAACAAATGGCTTTAAGATTACTTTGAGTATCCCTTAGTAAAAAATGTCTATCATTTATATTCTCGACTACACCGTTAAATCTAACATTTCGAGGCATCCTTTTTCCGGTTGGGTCATATTGCATTGAAAACCATTTCAGAGTAACCTCCATGCCAAACGGTTCTCTGATCCAATCTCTAATCAATCCTTCTTTCACAAGCAAGTCTTTCTTACCAAAGTAAGCATCCCAGTAGTTAAATGAGACAGAGTCATAAAGCTTTAGAGTACCCCTTGTAATATTGTTGTCGACTTTAGAGTCAATTCCTGCACTAATTAAGTAATATCCCTCTGGCTTTTTATACTTCTCATTCATTACAGGTATGTAGTGATAAAATTTCCCTGAAAAAGGGTCAATCAAAAACCAATAGCGAGTTTCCTTAACGTCATCAAGATCTTTGATAAGGACTTCGCGATTAAATATCGTATCGACTTGTTTCAGACTATCGGGAAACCACCCATGTTCAAAAAAGTAATTATTTATCAAACCGACAGTCTGCCCAAAGTCTACTGAAAGCTCATACTCATCCTTGAGCTTTTTGAATTTCTCCTTCTTTAAACTGTAATCAAGAAGTAACCACGCAATGAATAAAATTAAAACTACACTTATCGAAATTATCCTTTTCATTATTCTATTTTTTTATCTTCCCCCAAATAAAATTAGTGTATCGGTCAGAGGCTGTACTGGTAGGTATATAGCCTTTAATTAATAGAGCATTCATCATTTGTGTACCTTCATAGTTGTAATTATAAAAGTGGTAAAAGCCCCTCCAATCTTCTCCGCGGTCTTGCGCGCCACCTGGAGAACTTGAAATTATAGATTGATCCATGGAAACACGAATTAGCATGTAGACCTTTAATGGCGAACCTCCATCCCTTAATTTCAAGTCGCCAGAAAGGCGTAACATGTATCCAAGTTTCCCAAATGCGAGATTTTTTTCACCTTTGGGCAGGTCATATTCGCTAAAGTATTCTTTCAAATCAATGGTAGGCTTACCTTTGTATTGAGCATCATAAATTGCGTTAACTACTTGATCAATAATTGCTTGTTGATTGGACAATAATGATATTTTTTCTTGCTTGCCCTGTTGTGTTTGGTAGTCCTCTATCTCATTATTAGAAACCCAGTCCCCTGCATATTTGATATCAACGCCTCCTTCATAGCTAGTTCTGCTGACTTCAGCTCCAGCATATTTGTTCCATCGGTAAGGTGAAGCTTTCACAATTTGAACGGAGCCTGTTAAATCGCGTTTCCTCTCTACACGTCCATAACCAATATTCACCATCTGATCTCCTCTATCACTAGCCATCCCTCCACTATCTGAAGATGAACCTTTGCTATTCTTTTCCTTTATTTTAGAAGCCCCGGCAGCATCAGCCTTCATTCCATCCGGGTCAATAAAGCGTATCGGGTTATTGAATGCATAGTTGTATGGGCTCCACCTGCGCATTTGTTCGGCCAGGGGGTCAACCACATGCCAGCGGCCTATAGCATTATCATACATCCTTGCGCCATAGTCAAGCCAACCCAGGTCAAGCTCATCCTGTTTCTCTTTGCCGTTGTATTGGTACGGGTTGTTCATGCTGCCGGTTCTCTGGTAACTCTTGTCGGCAATGGGTAAACCAAAAGCGTAATAATCTTCTACATGTATTATCGGGCTCTTCACATGCGTATAGGTTACATCGTCAAAATAAATGTTTTGCTGTAGGGCACCTTCGTTGCAACATGGCAAGCGGGATTGCCTACTTTAATTAACATTGATTAATACTGAGTCTGAATCTATTGAACGGAGTTCAAAATTCCGCTGGATGCGTATTATCTCCTTATGGTTTAATCTTTTCACGGTATCAGATATGAGTACACCGCCCATTTTGTCGAACTGCCTGTTTTTACTCCTTTGAAAACTTCCTATATCTGGAAAATCAAAAAAAAGTATTACATCTTGCTCATCAATGTATATCGAAGAAATATGACCTGCTTTTCTGTGAAGAACATAGGCCTTCCTCACCCCATTTGAAAATGTAGTCCAATCAGAACATAATATACCTCCATAATTATTAATCCATTCATCAGCATTAAAACCATCATTATTCAATCCAAAAAACATCTCATACTTGGTATAGACTAAACCAGTTGTAGGCAAAAAATCATAACCAATCAAATGATCTCCATTATTTCTTTGCAGCGAAGTTGAAATCTCCGCTTGCTTGAAACCCCTATTAAGAAGAATTTCCGGAGTGATAAGTAAATCAACATCTAATGGATTATTCGATTGAATACTCCTTCCAAGGGGGGAGTTAAGCACAAATAACAAATTAAAACCAATCGAGATAACAAGAGAAATAAATAGAAAAAAAATAAGAACATTAAATTTACTCATAAACAATTATAAATTAGTAGATCTTTTTGCTGCTATAGACCTGTCTCCCAAACTGACTTAATGTAGTGGTTTCTTCAAGAGTTACACCGGTTTTATCAGCAACACTTCCCTCAAATGATTTACCACTAACACCTTCTATCAGCCCAATTGCAGCTCCCACATATTTAACAAACCCAACAACTGTTTTTATACCTGTCAATTGCTGTGAAGCTTGATGAGTAGCATAAGAATCACTATTGGTTCGTTCATAGGTACTTGCTTCATTAATTCTATTACTAAAGTCTGAATCCAACTGCACCTTAGAACCATTATTTAGTAAAGCAGAGCCATCGCTAACAGCTCCGTTACTATTATCAGTTTTAATGTTTGATTTTTCGCCACTATTCATATCAATTTCATAAGAAGTTGATTCATAGTCAACACCTATAATATCACCACTGCCTTGGTCAATTTGAACACTCATGGTAGTATTATTTACATTTGCACTAAGTATTGAACCATCGCTTGTCATTGAAGTTGCTGAGGTGGTTTTTTTATTTTGTGTCACAACTGTCACAGCGGTTGTTTTTCCGTTTACTTCTACCATTGAGTTTTTTGTAGAAATAATCGATTTTGTACTTTTTGCGCAACATGCGCTCCCATCCACCCCGTTCGCGAGTCCTCCAGCATCTCCGCCAGTGGACACCTTTTTTTCTTTCAATTTTTGAACTGCCTCAGGAGCTCCAGCCTTCATCCCATCCGGATCAATAAACCTGATCGGGTTATTGAATGCATAATTGTATGGGCTCCATCTGCGCATCTGTTCGGCTAATGGATCAACCACATGCCAGCGGCCTATGGCATTAT
>ERZ761609.21-NODE-21-length-252212-cov-30.150660_pt1 | contig 252212 bp, 220 predicted proteins | sample MGYA00511163_ERZ761609 | MGnify/ENA primary metagenome ERZ761609 (study PRJEB28899, sample SAMN02445070) | bioreactor sludge metagenome | biome: EBPR sludge | place: Australia: Brisbane, Thorneside Wastewater Treatment Plant | collected 2011-12-16 ... | reverse complement strand
AAAATTACCTTAACCCCCGGCCAGGTATTTGGCGACTTATTTACTATCAACGGACAAGGACTAAAACTAAATTCAATTGAGGCCGTTGAACGCTCGGTGGTCTTTAGTATAAGCCTGATGGACTTCTATTTTGTTATTGCCAACCATCACGAATGGGTAGAGAAATTTATCCGAAACGTAACCGAAAAACAGGAATCAACCCAAACCGTATAATCCAAATCACTAACAATACCCCGACATGAAGCTTGAAATTGATGTACTGATAATTTTTTCTGATAAGGACAATGAAACACTAAACGGTCAGCAGGGCTGGGTTACACAGTTTAAAAAATTTCTTGACCTGATGCTCACGCAGGTACTGGGCTCAAAACCCAACATCCTGTTAAAGAGTGAGTACGATAACATGGCCTCTCCTAAACTTGATAATGCTGCCACCTTAGTAAGTATCCTTTCTCCTTATTTTATTCAATCCGGGCAATGCCTTGACAACCTGGAAACATTTTACCAGGCGGCAGAGGCCAGCGGAAAAAACCGAAACCGCGTATTTAAGGTCTTTAAAAATCCGCTTTCCGTGCAGGAGCAACCCCCACGCTTACGCGAACTTATTGGTTATGAAATGTACCAGCTCGATACCGAAACAGGTGAAGTGCGGGAATACTCCGACTACTTCAGCTCAGAAGCCGAGCGCCAGTACTGGATGAAAATGGTTGACCTGGCGTACGATATTTACGATACCCTCATTCAACTCAAAGAAACCGAAGTCAAAGCTGAAGTAAAGAATATCTTCAAGCGTAAAACCATTTACCTGGCCGAAACCGGTCATGATTTATCCGTTCAACGTAATATCATCAAGCGTGAACTCCAACGCCACGGCTACATTGTAACACCTACCAAAACACTACCGGGCAACATTCACGATTTGGAAAAAATTGTTCGCAAAGACCTGGAGGATGCACAGCTTTCGATTCACCTTATCGGAAGCGCCTATGGTGAAATACCGGATGGTTCCGATCGCTCTATTGTTGAACTGCAAAACCGTTTTGCAGCGGAAAAAAGCCAGAAGGTTGGAAAGGATCTGTTCACCCGCCTGATCTGGATTAACCCTGTGCTGACAAATGCCAGCGAACGGCAACGCGCGTTTATTGATACTATAAAACGCGATACCGAAGTGCAGGAAGGTGCGGAGATTTTACAAACACCGCTTGAAGATTTCAAAAACATTATGCGCGAAGAACTGATTGAGGCGGATGAAAAACGTACACTGGATGAAACCGGTGGAAAATCTATTTACCTGGTGCATGACAGGATTGATCACAACGAAGTGAAGCCGTTGATCGAGGCTATTGAGAAGAATGGATACAAGGTGCTTGTCCCCGGTTTTGATGGCGAACTGCTGGACCTCCGCCAAAAACATATCGACAACCTGCGCAACTTTGATGCAGCCATTATCTATAAAGGAAAAGTAAACGACCAATGGGTGCGCATGAAGGTACTTGACTTGCTGAAAGCCCCGGGCTTTGGAAGAAAAAAACCGATAAAGGGTAAAGCCGTTTTTGCCTCCACCGGTGCCAGTGTAAACCTGGATGCTTTCAAGAACCAAAATTTGCGAATCGTCCAGGCCGACCCACGTGATACGGCCCAATCGATAAAAACATTGTTGGAAGAATTTAATAACTAAAAAGAATTATTGATAAGTGTCAGGTAAATAGAATGAATGTTTATACATATAATTTTTAGTGATTTTGTGCCTGCCTGGCCGGTAGGCAGGTTTTCGTGGTGAGAAAATTTTTGAAATCTAAGCCACAAAAGCACAAACACACCAAAATTCACTAAACAAGATTCTAACACATTAACAGCCTGTGTAAACTTTAAAGCTGGTAGATAAAATTTAACACGTAAACCGATGCCCCAATATGTTGACGAAAAAGTAGCGGTACAAAATCCCTTCCCGGGATTACGACCGTTTAAAATTGAAGAGAGTCATCTGTTCTTTGGCCGGGAGGGCCAGAGTGATGAAGTGCTCCTCAAACTTTCGAAGAACCGTTTCGTAGGTGTTATCGGTCCTTCCGGAAGTGGTAAATCTTCATTTATCTATTGTGGCGTGCTCCCTATTCTTTATGGGGGCTTTCTTACGGATGCCAGCCCCAACTGGGAAGTAATTGTTACCCGCCCCGGTGCTGGGCCTATCGATAACCTGGCCGAATCATTATTAAAAAACAATCAGGAATATTTAAATGCCGAAGTTGAGGAACAAAAAATAAAACGCACCATCTTCTCAACGCTGCTGCGCAGCAGTTCATTGGGTTTGGTTGAAGCGGTTGAGCAATCGCGCAGGTCGGCTGATGTGAATTATTTGATCTTAGTCGATCAGTTTGAAGAACTCTTCCGCTTTAAGGACAGCACCGATCCGAATTCTGTAAACGAAACGCTGGCCTTCGTTAACCTGTTGATGGAGGCTGTGAACTATCCGGATGCGCCTATTTATGTGGCCATAACTATGCGTTCGGATTTCATTGGCGATTGTGCGCAGTTTCCCGAACTCACCCGTAAAATCAACGATAGCCACTACCTCATTCCACAACTAACGCGTGAACAAAAACGCAGGGCTATTGAAGGGCCTGTAGCAGTAGGTGGCGCAAATATTACTTCGCGATTGGTGCAGCAATTGTTAAATGATCTTGGCGACAATCCCGATCAGTTGCCCATTCTGCAGCACGCCCTCATGCGCACGTGGGACTACTGGAGCCATTACCGCGATTATGAAGAAGAGCCCGTTGACTTAAAACACTACGAGGCGATAGGCACCATGGCCGAAGCGTTGAGCATGCACGCCAACGAAGCCTTTGATGAACTTACCGAAGCGCAGAAGCACATCTGTGAAGTAATGTTTAAGGCCATCACAGAAAAGCGGGGCGAAAACTTTGGCATTCGCAGACCAACCCGCCTAAATGAAATTGCCGCTATCGCAGACTGCTCCGAACAAGAAGTTGCCGAGGTCATTGAAAAATTCCGCGAACAAGGTCGTTCCTTACTAACACCGGCATTCGGCACTCCGCTTACCGCAAAATCCATGGTGGATATTTCGCATGAAAGTTTAATGCGGATTTGGGTGCGGTTGAAAAACTGGGTTGACGATGAAGCCGATGCTGTCCAAATGTATTTGCGGTTAGCCGAAGCATCAGCACAATACCAGGTGGGCAAGGCCGGCTTATGGCGCCCGCCCGATTTACAATTAGCCCTTAACTGGTTAGCCAAGCATAAACCTACCTTGGTTTGGGGACAACGGTACAACCCGGCCTTCGAGCGTACCATGATCTTTCTGGAGTACTCCAAGAAAGAATTTGAGACCGAACAGCGCATACGCGAACTGGAACAAAAGCGCAAACTGCAACGCGCCAGAATTACCGCCCTGGTGTTTGGTACACTCACCGTAATTGCTCTTTTATTTTTGGTGTATGCTTTTATTCAAAAAGCGGAGGCAGAGAAAAACTTGCAGTATGCCAAGGAGCAAGAAGCTTTAGCAAAAGCCAATGAAAAAGAAGCTCGTGACGCCCAAGCTATTGCAGAACAAAGACGAGTTGAGGCCGAAGAAGCACGAGAAAATGAGGAGAAACAGCGTGAATTAGCTGAACTCAGAAAAATAGAGGCAGAACAAAATGCTGAGGCCGCCAGAAAAGCAGAAGCTGATGCACTGTTACAAAAAGGGCGAGCAGAAGCAAATGAAAAGACAGCTATTGCGAATGAGGCATTGGCCAAAGCAAATGAAGAGAAAGCAGTTATAGCACGTGCCGATGCTACACGCAGGCGCTATGTTGCCCAGGCAAAAGCCATGGCGCTTCAATCGCTTACACTAACCAGCGATGTGCAACTGGAAGCCCTTCTCGCCCAGCAAGCCTATCACTTTAACACCGACAATGGCGGATATGAGTTTGATACCGACATCTACAACGGACTTTATTTCGCATTAAAAAATAAAACCGATAAAGATGGAAAGGCCAACCCTCACCCGCTTACCACCAGTTTAAAAGGTCATGATTTCGGGGCGGCACGCTCGTTGGTTACCCACGGTAAGGATGAACATATATATTCCGGTGGAAGCGATGGCAAGATCATCCGGTGGGTTCATCGTAATAATTCATGGCAAGGTGAGACCCTGGTTGACAAAGTGAAACGTCCCAACTACCAGGTATACTCTATGGACATAAGTCCGGATGAAACCAAACTTGCGGCCGCAGGACTATACACCCTCGATGACCGGAACAATTATATTGAATTGTATGACCTGAATAACATGAAAGCTGAGCCCAAAAAAATCTCCGGCTTTACCTACAACATTGAGGATGTTCATTTCACACCCGATGGCAAGGGGTTGTTTGCCCGCGACAACGGGGGCATGAGCATAAAACTGGCCGACTTTAATACCGCTAAAGAAGTTGTTAAGTCACCGGTAAAAATAAATGCTATCGATTTAAGCAGTGATGGTAAAAAACTGGCCGGTGCAGGCGATAATGGAACACTGTACATATGGGATGTTGCCAACAACTATGCTGTAACAGAAGTTAAAAATTTGGGCAGGAGTCTTACCGCAGTAGCCTGGCACCCTACCGAAAATCAACTTATTGTAGGTAATGAGTCTGGCCTGTTGCGGATTGTACGTAACAGTATACTGGTGCGCAACCTGCCCGGGCATGATGGCCCTATTGAAAAAATTATTTACAACCATGCAGGCAGTTTCTTTGCCTCAGCCAGTAAAGACCGTTCGGTGCGTATTTGGAATGTAAACCGGTTAACCGAACCACCCATTCGATTATTTGATCACACCGACTGGATATGGTCGCTTACGTTTTCTCCGGATGATGAACAATTGATGGTTGGGTTACAAAGCAGTAGCCAGCGCGTTCGCTTAGGAGCTATTGAAACCGAAGAAAGCATACGCGCCTATCCGACAAAAATTTCCACCATGTCCAATATTCTTTGTGGTGAATTTATTGAGCGAAACATGACACCCGATGAATGGGCTACGTATGTAGGTAAAGACCTAGATTACGAATCCACGTGTAAGAATTTTAAACCCGGAACGAATTAATCTATGAAAAGACTTCTACTGATTATTCTGTTTTCCGGAACCGCCCTACACACCTGGGCACAATGTGCACAAACGTTGCGTCTTGCCCGGGCAACTTACGAACAAGGCCGCTTGCACGAAATTGAATCGCAACTTAAGGGCTGTTTAGAGCCCACTGAAAAAGGAGGCTTCGCCAAAGAAGAAAAACAACTGCGGGTAGAGGCGCTGAAAATTCTTACCATGAGCTACATCTACCTGGAAGAACCACAAAAGGCCGATGCCGCCATGCTCAGCCTTAAAAAAGCCGATCCATACTACCGACCAAACCCGGAAGTTGACCCTGCCGAATTTGTGGCGTTGTATAACTCCTATCGCGAAGAACCCGTGTACCGGATTGGTGTTCGGCTCGGTGTAAATTTCACGCAACCCAACATACAAGAACTGGTAACCGTAGTTGAGCTGGCCGAAGACAGTCAATTCAAACAGGCGGTTGCCTTTCAGTTTGGTGCCGCAGTGGATTTGCCCATTACCTTGTTCAAGCAAATAAAAAAATGGACCCTGCATGGCGAACTGCTGTACCAGCAAAGAAGGTTTGAAATCGTGCAACTGGAAGACCGGGGTATAAACCCGGCTGAACCTGATAAGAAACTCCTGAATGAATTTGAAGGGGCTGAATCACAAACAGCACTCTCCCTGCCCGTAACGCTGGAGTACAAGTTCATGGAAAAGAAATTCAACCCATACATTGCCCTGGGCTTTTCAACTGATTACTTGCTAAGCAGCAAGCTAACCGCTGAACGCAAACGCACCGATGAACCTGGCGTACCGGAGCGGGGCCTTGACCTGGAACGTGAGCGCATCAACCTCAGTGCTTTGGCCGCAGCCGGTGTTAAACTACCGGTAGGCCCCGGGTTTATTGTTTTTGAAGTGCGCTATGCGCACGGCCTCACCAATGTAAGTACACCCGAAACAGCCTTTGTCAACCAATCGCTGGCTTTGGATTACGGCTATGCCGTTCCTGTTTTCAAACAGTCCTCTTTATCCATTGCAGGTTCTTACATTTTCAATAAGCACAATCCAAAAAAGATCACGCGTAAAAAATGAAATATATTCTTAAAGTCATGTCAAAAATGATTTTTGCAAGTAGGTCTGAGCCTGTCGATTTAAACTGTCAGCCTGAGCCTGCCTGTCCGGCAGGCAGCTACATAACAGCCATCACCTTTTTTAAATCACTTCCAGCAATAGCTTTCATTTTCCTGCTGGCCGCCTGCACCAACATGGACAATGCCGAACTCTCCGAGCGCGCCACCTTCATAAAATTATATAGCGGCATACGGGGCATTGAGGCAGCCGCAGCCGAACTTACCGATGACGGTTACATTGTGTTGGGCAACATGACCATTGCCCGCGACTCGGTGATAACCGTTGTGTTTAAAACCGACAAACGCGGCAACCGCACTACACCTATTCGCTATTATCAGGGTGGTTCAGGCAATGCCATTAAAGCGTTGTCCGGTAACCAAGGTTACATCATTGTAGGCGAACGCATTAAAACAGACCCCGGTGCTTCGCAAACCGATAACATCGATATAATATCTGCCCGCATGCTGCACATCAGTAATGATCTGGATAGCATTAAAACCCTGTATCGCAAAGACGAAACAACCAATACCATTAAGACCGATTACAGTGGGAACGCAGTTACCATTACACCGGGTAACAACGTTGTGGTGTTAGGTACCTATCAAGAGTCACTATCCAACCCGGTACGCCCCTACCTTCAACAATTCAATGCATCGTTTACCACAGAAGAAAATTATCTTGAATACACCGTTCAGCAGCGCAGCTACCGAAATTCAAAATCAATTCACTACCTCAATGGTAATTTCGTGTGGGCAAGTTCCATAGCCTTAGAGCAACAAAACTTTGATTTCTCGTATGCTACTATTCCTTTTATTCAGGATGGTTCGGTATTTACGAATAATAGTGCACTCGGAATAACTACTGCGACAACACAATCATTGAGACCTAATGATATTCAACCGTCAAAGCTTCCAAACATTGGAGATGTTGGTTTTGGCGTTGTGGGAACACGTGCCAATCCAAACGGTTCCAATGCCAACATGATCTACTTCCGGGTTAGTCCCCAAGGCGAAATTTATTCTTCCAGCGTAAAGTATTTTGATACGCTAGACGGGAGCGTGGACGCCACCACTTCCGATATCCAGGATTATGGCACTGCCTTGACCGCCACTTCCGATGGCGGCTTTGTATTGGCCGGACACTTCACCACCAACCCACAGAAAGGAAATGGACTGAACGACATCTTGTTGGTAAAAGTTGATTTACAAGGCAATATGTTTTGGATGAAAACCTTGGGCGGCACCGGCAGTGAAACGGTGAGTACCATATGCGAAACAGAAGATGGTGGATTGTTGATTTGCGGTACGAATACACTCGGAAACGTGCCTTCAATATTTTTAATTAAGACAGATCGAAATGGAGAGTTAAAAGATTGATCTATGACAAAACGATTACATTATATCCTTATACTTTTTCTCTTAACATTATCAGTTACTGGTTGGTCGCAATCAGAACCAGCTAACCACGTTACAGGATTAACCGCAACCACCTCTGGTACAACTTCAATTTCATTAAGCTGGACAGGCGCAACTGGTTCACCGGCTCCTGAATTTTACCTCGTTGTTGGTCGTAAACTTCCGGCAGGAACATTTGCCGGTGTAGCCGATGGGCCAGTTGTGGCAGATGACTCCGACTGGTCAGATGATAACTTTGCTACTAACCTAAGTTTTGGTATAAATAATCTATCCGTCACCGGGTTAGAACCCGCCAGCCAATATGAATTCAGGGTTTATCCTTATCGCGAAAATGCGGGTAACGCCAATTTCAAAACAGATTCCCCTCCCACAGCTTCCGCCTTCACGCTTTCTACAGAACCCAGTGGGCATTCTACAACCTTCACAGCAACCTTAAACGGAACAACCACCATTGATCTGGTTTTTGATGCGGCAAATACACTAACCAATGCCGATGGGTATTTGATTTACAGACGAGCCGGAAGCGCAGTAAACCTAACCGGGTTGAATGATGGCGCTGCGCCCCCCACCCCGCTTAATAGCGCTACCTTAATCCAAACAACAACAGCCACCGCCACTGGCTTTTCCGATGCAGGCTTGCAAGGTGGAGTTACCTACCACTACGCGCTGGTGCCTTTCAATTTTAATGGCAGTAATGTTGAAACTTACAACTTTTTAAATAATGGCGCAGCACCGGCCGCCTCTGCCGTTACAACCTTACTTGTTTCGCTAACCCAGATTACCGGGCCGGGTAGCAACATTGCCACAAGCCCGTTAAACAGTGGCGCCACAAATCAAGCGATACTGGGTTTTTCCATTACCACCAATGGCCCTACTACGTTTAATGCACTTAACGTTGCGCTTACAACAGCGGCTACAGGAAAATTTCTCAATCCAAGAATATTTAAATCAGCAGATGAAGTTTTTGGTAGCGATGTAAGCATTAATACGGGTACAATTGGTGCACAGCTTCAATTTACCGGAATTGGCGATGTTCTTTCAGGTGCAGGCACTACCAATTATTTTATTGTTGTAAACGTTGACCCTGTAGTAAACGCAGGTACACCATCTATACAGCCCTCTTTTACGCAGGCAAACATTACATTCACAAGTCCCTCTGCTACTCCTCCGGCTGTAACTTTCACAGGAACGGATTACTCCTTCACTTTTTCCCAAAACTCTGACATTAGTTTAAACGGGGGAACAACTGCTATGATTAATTATAACACTTTCCAAAGTGCTTCGGGCTTGACTAATTTGAATAGTGAAAGTTTGGCTACATTCAGAATTCGAGATGGCGGAGTATCACTGAATGATTCTGATAATCAATCCACCACCCTCACCTCCATAACACTTCAAATTACTAATTTCGCTAATGTCAGAACTGTTGCTTTGTTTGACGGGTCAACTAATATTGCTGAACAAGCTGTAGTAGGGACAAATGTTACCTTTAGCAGTTTAACCATAACCGCAGCGGATAACAGCTTTAAAGAATTTACCTTAAGAGCTACTTTTCAGACTTCCGTTACAGACAATCAAATAATTCAAGTAACAGTAACTGCCGCAACAGCAGCAACAAGTGGTTCGACATTTGCCGCTGCGAATGCCGGTGGCGCAACAACTGGAGGAGTAAATAATCGAATTAATGTTGTGGCCGATAGACTAATTTTTCTTTCAAATCCTCCTCCAACTGAGGTAAACACGAATTTCAGTCTTACTGTTAATGCCGTTGATAATCTTGGTAACCGAGACCTTAATAGAAACGGGCAAGTGACCTTAAGTAAAGGCGCAGGCAGCCCAAGTGGTACACTAACTGCTGCTGGCGCTGAAGTACTCAACCCAAACTTATTAAATGGCACTTTTACATGGAATCAATTAAGAATATCCACCCCATCTGGGCTTTATAACCTTCAGGCATCATATGCAGGGCTTACCAATGCAACAGGAAGTATTGTAATTCAAAGTGCAGGGGTGAATATAACTCCCGCAACATTCCTAAATCTTTGCTACGATGGCGACTTTCAGACATTGAGTAATATCGTTATACAAGAATCTGACCCTGCTGATTTCGGATCAGGTGTAAATCAAACTTTTTCATTATTACTTCCAGAAAATTTTATTTTTAATACGACTGTTACAACTGCGCCAACGGTTTTCGGTAATGAAATTTCAGCCCCCTCAACTCTTTCATATGTAGGTAACAACATAGTAAGATTTTCCTATTCCATAAGCGGGACAACAAATGTTACGATGGACAGAATTACCATTACAGGGCTACAGGTTAAGTATATTGGTACTTCACCTGCTTCAGGAAACATTATTAGGGTTGGAGGTACGGCCCAACAAATTGGAAACAGTGACTTAGACGGAGAAAATCACGGCTCATTGAATGCTGCAAATTCACTAACCGTTGTCAATTTTACTGTTGAGGCTATTCCTGGTGATCCTCCAGTTGACCCTAACAAAATTAATTATAGTGCTTCCGATAATCGCGTAAAATTAATCGGGGATCCATTGGGTGGAATTTTTGAGGGTAATGGTGTGGCATTAACAACGCCCAACGGTTATACATTTAATCCAAATGCCGCTCAACAAGGTTCCCATACCATAACCTATATAGTAAGAGAAACATCAGGCCAAAATTGCTTGGTAACAAGGACAAAAAATTTCAATGTTTCTTCAGCAACAATTATTCAAAATCTAGCCACATCGTACTGTAAAAACGATGCTGCATCTTCACCAATGTTTGTTACGGCAGGACAAATAAATATAGATTTTCCACCTGATGGAATTAACACATACATTTTTGAGGACTTTGTCTATAATCAATCAAGCTTTCCTTTCGTGTTTTTCGGATTTACTTTTTGGATTCCTCAATTTGTACCGATACCTGCCCCTAATAATATATTTAATCCTGGATCAAGCATTTATGACGCCAGGTTAAATCAAGCATTTGATCCAGGCTTCGTAGAAATTACATATCGGGTAAGAAGGTTACCCGATAATGCAATTTTACTAAGTCCCTCACAACAACGTGTCAGAATAAGCAACCCTCCAAATGTTAGTTTTGTTGTTCCAAAAAATTCCTATTGTGAAGGTGAGGCACCTGTTGATCTGATTGGAAATCCTACGCCCTCTTTAGTCATTTCGAATGATTTTTTTACTGGATCTCCGTCTGGATCGGTATCCAATGTTGGTGGCAATCAATGGCGCTTCAATCCGGGAGATGTTGATGTAAGTGGAGGATCTGCTTCAGTAAGTATTACATACACCTACAGAGACACCAATACAGGCTGTTCAAATACATCCCCTTCTCAATTAATTACAGTACATCCCACCCCAACTAATGTACCTGCCGGGGCAATAAGTAACACATTGGGAGGAGGAACTACTATGCAACTTTGCCAGCGAGAAGCGCTTGGATTCTATAATGCAACACCAAATCCAAATATCACATATAAATGGTATTTTAGTCCTGCCACTCCAGGAAACCTTCTTAGGACAGGTGATTCATTTGCGCCACCTGTAAATTCAAGTATTGCTGGTACAACAACTTTTCTTATAACCCGTACGATAAATGGCTGTGAAAGCAGCACAAGCACTCCATTGGCTTTGCCTGTAATCGTTAATGCCACACCCGTAGCGCCAGGTTCAGACTTCATTAAAGATTACTGCCGTGATGCTGTAATACCACCAAATGAATTTAACATAACCGGGGCTACCAATGTCAGATGGTATGACTTCAATCAAACCCCCCCTCCAATATTTAGTGGAAGTAATCCGTCACCTGCTAATATTGGTGTTTCAACGGCAATTGCTCCGAACACTTTTGAATATAAAGTTACCCAAACCTCTGCTAGCGGTTGTGAAAGTCCTGCAATCAATGTAAGAGTAATTATAAAAGAGTTACCAAACTTAACTATATCCGTAACTACAGCCTCTGATCTATTAAAGCTTTGTAAAGCGGATCCTCCGGTTGGCTTGGCAGGCTTATTAAACGGTGTGGACCCTGCGAGTAATGGATCATGGTCTGGTTCAGCAAGCGCCAGTCTTTTCAATACCTTACCAGCTAATGGCACTACACAATTAAATCCAAGCCTTTTGAATCCTGGTAACTACAGTCTTCGATATGACTTTACTGATGCTGGAACGACATGTTCAAATTTTACTACTACGAATCTAACAATACTTCCAACGATAATTCCGGGATTGTCAGTGGGTGATGCTTGTGATGGATTTTTAGTTGAATTAAGTAATACCTCCATAGTTGATCCTCCCGGATCGACTAACATTGAAGAAATACGGTGGGAATTTGTTGGAGATGATGTCCCAGGGATACCCTCAGGTGCACCAGCTTCAAATTTACCCGCGGGGTTAAATGCAGGCCGAACAATTGGAACTTTTTTCAATCCAAGTCATAGATTCCGAAGTGCGGGTGCTTACTCTATTCGCTACTACATGAAGACAACCGAAGGCTGTGAAATAACAAATACCACTGCTTTCCCACTGACTGTTAATCCTACTCCAAATGTAGATTTTACCTGGTTAAATGCATGCTTAGGAACCCCCACGCAATTCAATGCCACTACCAACCCTAATCTCGATGCATCCATTGAGACGTATACGTGGGATTTTAACAAAACCAATACCCTAACTGCTTCAACAGCCGGTACAGGTAAGACCCCTGCTACATCATACAGTTCTGTTGGACGAGACTCTGTCCAACTGATTGTTAAGACTTTTGCGAACTGCAGGGACACTATTCAAAAGCCTATCTTTATTGTGCCTACTTTTGGCCCGATAAACTCCACTACTTCATACGAGCAAAACTTCAATACCAGTGCTGATGACTGGATATCTGGGGGCACCAATTCATCGTGGCAATTTGGACTTCCAGCCGGTGCCGTAATTTCAAGAGACTCGTCAGCATCAGGATCAGGTAACGCCTGGGTTACCAATCGCACAGGCTTATACAACCCGTTGGAGAAGTCGTGGGTTTTGAGCCGTTGCTTTAGTTTTGAAACAAGCAAACCTGTATTAGCCATGGATATTTGGGCTGATACACCAGGAGGTATTGATGGAGCCGTGTTGCAGTATAATCTGAGTGGCGATATTTTAAACGATAACGATTGGTTTGTTGTTGGCACGGTAAACTCGGGTATCAATTGGTATCAACAGCAAGGTATTGCCAGTAAGCCGGGTAACCAGAATCAATTTGACTATGGCTGGTCCGGCAACCGCGAAGACGGCCGGTATAAATCTTGGCGACATGTTGTGCACAAGCTTGATGGCATAGGTGGTAATGGTGTTATCTTCAGGATTGCATTTTCAAGTACAAATACCGGAACGCGTGAAGGATTTGCCTTCGATAATGTTTTTATAGGTGAACGAAATAGGAATGTATTAGTTGAAAACTATACAAATGCCACTGCCACAGATGTGGTTACACATAATCAATTGTTTAATACGCTACCCTCAGGCGGTTCAAGTGAAATTATCAAAATGCAATTTCACACAAACTTCCCAGGAGATGATCCACAAAATCAATTATTCCCGACCATTAATAATGCTCGCACAGCATTTTACGGGATAACAACTGCGCCAACCTTGCGGATTGATGGGTTATTTAACCCTACAGGACCGGCCACACAGTGGGCTGAAGCTCTATACGATAACCGTGTACTTGAACCATCACCCATAAGGATAGACATTAATACACCTGTAAAAGACGGAAGCCTGGTCAGGATAAGCGCATCAATAACCAATACAACATCATCCATTGTTTCTTTGCAGGGAGCAAATGCTTTTGTGGCTGTGGTTGAAAAAAATGTCGGCACATACATTAATGTTGTTCGGCAATTGTTACCCAATGCTGCCGGTATTACGTTGAACCAAACCCTCAATCCGGGAGAATCCATGGCATTACCAGAGGTAATCTGGAGCGACCGCAACCTGGTATCCCTTGTTTCTGGAAACAGCGCTATCATTGTTTTTGTGCAATCTATAAGCGCTGGAAACCAACAGGTTTTACAGGCACAAATTTTTGATAGTCCGGTAGAGCCAGACATCACAACTTCCATCGAAGACCCCGCCTTTGCCGCCAGCATACAGGTGTTTCCCAACCCGGCCAACCATGAAGTAAACGTTGTTCTGCCGCAAGCTGCCCGCACAACTGTACCCGTAGTACTGGTGGATGCCCAGGGGCGGCAAGTTTATGCAGGCCAGTTTGCTACAGGCGAACAGCAAAAAACCATTATTACTACCGAAATGGCGGGTGGGTTGTATGTACTACACGTGCAGGCACCTGAAGGGAGCGCACGAAAGAAGGTAATGGTGGTGCATGAGAAGTAGGATTCCAGGCTTGGGCATTATATATTTACAGATTCGGAATTGAATTCCGAATCTGTAAATAATCATGATAATCAGGGAGTTACATTTATATTTAAAGCAAATTGCCGGGTATTTTCCGGTTGTCACCCTAACCGGGCCGAGGCAATCGGGAAAAACAACGCTTACCCGGCAGGTTTTCAGCAATCACGAATACCGTAACCTGGAGGACCCGGAAGAAAGACAATTTGCCCTGAACGACCCAAAAGCTTTTCTGAGAAACGGGGCTGCTAACATGATCATCGATGAGGCGCAATATGTCCCGCAATTATTTTCCTATATCCAGCTATTGGCCGATGAAAAAAAAGTGAATGGTCAGTTTATACTCTCCGGCTCGCAGAACTTCCTGTTAATGGAAAAAATAACACAAAGCCTTGCAGGCCGGGCAGCCATTCTCAACCTGTTACCGGTGTCCACCCGGGAATTGCTTCAATCAGGATGGCCGCAAAAAGATTGGACCTACTTTGTATTCCAGGGGGGTTATCCGGGGCCTTTGAGCCGTAACCTGCATCCAAAAGACTTTTACCCATTTTATATTCAATCGTACATTGAACGCGACATCCGTCAGTTGGTTAATGTTACAGATTTAGAACGTTTCCGAACATTTATCAGCTTATGCGCCTCACGGGTTGGCCAGCAAATCAACTATAGTCATTTTGGAAACGAGCTTGGTATTGATTCAAAAACCGCTGCACGATGGCTATCGGTATTGGAAACCAGTTTTATTGCCTTCAAGCTACCACAGTTTCACCGGAATTTTGGAAAAAGACTAATAAAAAGCCCAAAGCTTTACTTTTATGATACCGGGTTGGTATGCTACCTCTTGGGACTCAAAAATGAAGGAGATATACCGGGGCACTACCTGAAAGGAAACTTGTTTGAAAATTTTATCATTTCGGAATTTTATAAAAACAAGTTTAACAAAGGTGAAAAACCGGCTTTTCATTATCTACGTGATAACATTGGAAATGAGGTTGATTTGGTTTCAGAGTCGGGCAATAGTCTGAATGCCATCGAAATTAAATCGGGAACAACCATTCAGCCGGATTTCTTTAAGCATCTTCAATGGCTTAAAACTATCGCAAGCCCAACCGAAGTTATTTCATACGCCATATATGCCGGAACAATGCAACAGGAAAGAAGCCTTGCTTCTGTATGCCCCTGGCATACCCTGCCAGAAGTTTAACCCAATAACCCCATTTCCCCATTGCAGGTAATACATACTTACCCTATTTTTAACACTACAAACCGACCCCACTGAATGGAAATCTTTTTGCATGCCGAAACATGGCTGGCACTGTTAACCCTTACGTTTTTTGAAATTATACTCGGTGTTGATAACATTATTTTCATTTCCATTGTAGCCAACCGCCTGCCGGTTGAAATACGGGCCCGTACCCGCAACTTCGGCCTGATGCTGGCCATGGGTGTACGCATTATCCTGTTGTTAGGCATAACCTGGGTAATTGGCTTTACCGAACCGCTGTTTACGCTGGGCGACATTACGCCTGAATTTCTCTTTAAGTTCATTCATGAAGAACATCCCTTTAGCGGCCGCGACCTGATTTTAATGTTTGGCGGGCTCTTTCTTATTGCCAAAAGTACACGCGAAATCAACCACGAAATTGAAGGCGAAGAAGATGAAGTGCCTGAAACCATGAAGCCCCGCGTAAATGTAAGCGGCATCATCCTCCAGATTATTTTAATTGATATCATCTTTTCATTCGATTCCATTCTTACAGCCGTTGGCCTTACCAAACAGGTGTTGCTCATGATCATTGCCGTTATTGTTTCCATTGGCATTATGATGGTGTTTGCCGGTAAAATCAGTGACTTTATCAGCAAACATCCCTCCATGGAAGTATTGGCGTTGGGCTTTTTAATTTTGATCGGTTTCATGCTTTTCCTGGAGGGGCTTGAGTACGATATTCCGAAAGGATATATTTATTTTGCTGTGGCCTTCTCGTTGTTGATTGAAATGGTGAACATCCGCATTCGAAACCGCGAAAAACGAAAACGACAGGAAGCCAAAGAGAAGAACAAACCGAAAAAGCCTGACGTGGAAGAAGCGCATGCCTGAAAGTAATCTGCACTATCCCATCGGAAAATTTATTCCGCAGCCAAGCTATACCCCGGCAGAAATAGCGGAGCATATCACAAGCATTCAGCAATTGCCGGATAAAATCCAGGCTTGCCTGCAAAACTTTACAGCACCATTATTCGATACACCCTACCGCCCGGGTGGGTGGACAGGCCGGCAGGTTGTCCATCATCTAGCCGACAGCCATATGAATGCCTACATCCGGTGCAAGTGGATGCTCACCGAAAACACACCGCTTATAAAAGCCTATAATGAAAAAGCATGGGCAGAAACCCCGGAGACAAAATCAGATCCGGTACTTTCTGTGGCTTTGCTAAAAGCCTTACATGCAAAATGGGTTTTTCTGCTTCGTGAATTAACTGCCGATGATCTTCAAAAAAGTTTTCTCCACCCAGAAACCAATAAGCACGTGCCGCTAAACCGGCTTATTGCCTTATATGCTTGGCATGGCGAACACCACCTTGCTCACCTTGAATTAGTTTTAAATTCAAAATTCTAAAATCAAAATTCTACATTCTAAATTCTGGATTTCAAATTCCAATCGTTAAAGAATATTGAACTATAAACCACCTATACTGCTATTCAACCCCCACCTCGAAACCATTTACCCGGCCTTGGTAAGGAAGGTTAACCTTCAACAACCTTACCAGCGCGAACGCATTACCACACCCGATGATGATTTTCTTGACTTGGATTGGCTAACCCAAAATGCCAGCAAACTTGTCATTATTTCGCACGGACTGGAAGGTAATACGGAACGCGCCTATATAAAGGGTATGGCGAAACACTGCTTTGCACACGGATACGATGTGCTCACCTGGAACTACCGCGGCTGCAGCGGTGAAATGAACAGGCAACTGTGCTTTTACCACAGTGGCGCTACCGATGATCTTCACACAGTGATAGAACATGCTGTGAAGCCCGGTCGATTCACTGAAATAAATCTGATCGGTTTTAGTCTGGGTGGAAACCTGACCTTAAAATACTTAGGGGAAGAACGAACCCGCACGCCCCTGCTTCACAAGGCAGTAGTCTTTTCCGTCCCTGTTGATCTGCATACCAGTTGTATCCAGATTTCTAAACCCGGCAACTGGATTTATTCACAGCGTTTTTTGCGCAGCCTGAAGAAAAAAGTAACTGAAAAAGCGAAGGTGATCAGCGGTATGGATACCCGCGGACTGGACAAACTAAAAACCTTAATGGAGTTCGATGACCATTTTACCGGGCCGGTACACGGGTTTAAAAATGCCATCGACTACTATGAAAAATCAAGCGCCATCAGGGTTATTGGAAACATAACAATACCCACCTTGCTGGTAAATGCGCAAAATGATCCCTTTCTTAGTCCGGAGTGCTTTCCTTCCGCACTACTGAAAGATCACCCATTTGTTCACCTGGAAAGTCCTGATCACGGTGGACATGTAGGCTTCGCCCAATTCAACCGTCACGGAATATACTGGTCAGAAAGTCGGGCGCTACACTTTTTACAGGCTACTACCTGACACCTGCAAAAGCATAGAATGGATACGTGCTGAAATTCTTATCTTGGCTCAGCTAATTAACCTGCATGATTGAGCGCTATACCCTTACGGTAGCCAATGAAAAAATTGCTGAACGATTTTCAGCTGATGTTCCGGAGTTTTACGCACCCCGGTACAACGCAGCTCCCACCCAACTATTGCCGGTCATTACCAGTGGTGCTCCGCAAGGGCTCTCATTATTTTATTGGGGCCGCCCACCTCAATGGGCACGCAACAAATCGCTTAGCGAACGGATTATAAACTTACGAACCGAAACACTGTTGGAGAGACCCGTATTGAAAAAAGCTTTGATGAAATTCAGGTGTATCGTTCCTGCTGATGGATTTTACGCGTGGAAAAAACTGGGAAAGAAAACCGCCATTCCTTACCGTTTTGTTACCGATCAGGATGTCTTTTCCTTTGCCGGACTTTGGGAAGAATTTGAAGACGAAGGTGGAGCTATGGTACACACGTTCACCATCATTACCACAGCGGCCAATGAAACGGTAAGCCGCATTACGGATCGTATGCCGGTAATCCTGAATAAGCAGCGTGAAGCAGTCTGGCTTAATCAAAAAGCTACTGAAGCGGATGTTGTGGAACAACTTTCCACCTATCCATCGGATAAACTAAGTCTGTACCCGGTTTCACCCCGCATCAATGAAATTAAAACGGATGTACCCTCGCTGATCATTCCAACTCCCCCGGCTGATCAACACGGAAACCTAACTCTGTTTGATTAGAAGCCATCTCAAAATACCAAACAGGATGCAGTCATACCGGCTTTGAGCCGGTATCTCACATATTTTTTATTTCGTTTAATGGGATCGCGGATCATTGTCCGCGATGACAGTCATTTTTAAGATGGATTATAATAACTAAAACCCATCATCATCATCCTCTTCTTTTTTAGCAGGCGGTGTGTCTGCTTTTTTAGGTTTGGGTTCTGCTTTTTGTTTGGCAGGCTTATCTTTCTTCTGAAAGAGTGTAAAGCCTTTTTTCTTCTTTGCTGCCGGTGCCGGTTTTGCTGCTCCTGCTGAATCGCGAGGTGCATCGTCAAACTCATCAAAGTTATACTCGTCCATGTCGGCTGAAACTTTTTGCTGATCCAATGCAGTCTCATTGGTCTTTTTACTCTTCTTTTTAAACAAACCTCCTAAGAATCCTTTAATTCCCTTCTTCTCTTTCTTTCCTGCCTTATCGGCTTTCTTTTGCTCTCCCGCTTCTTTTGCCAGGCGAACATCCGGAAGCACTAACACATCGCGCAGGTACCACATGTAATTATCCTGCTCCACGTTGAAACCAATTTCTTTTACATGATAGGTAGGTTTAACCGGAACACCGGGTACATAAAAGCGATCGTAACGTTTTGAAGCCGAATCATAATGAATACTGTCGGGATAGGTATGTTTCAATACCCGCACTTCCCGATCAACACTAATTACATATTTCTTCTCAGTAACCGCTGCTGAATCGCGGGGTTCTGTATCCACTATATAGGTACTGTCAATAACCGACCGTGCAGCACGATCAAGATCACCCGCCAACGCAAGGTCATCCATCAACAGTGAATCGGGCACAACAGGGTTTACCGGTTTCATCACTACGGTTTGTAAACTCCTGTTTTTCTTTTTGTAGGTGGTAGGCTCCGCTACCAGGTATTTGTTTTTGCCGGCACTGGCAAGCACTTTAGGCTCGCCCTCGTCATTGAAGTAACTGTACTTTTTTTGAAGTGCTTCCTTATCATAGATAAAGGCGCTTTGGTAGGCAGGGCATACCACCTTTTGAGTACAACTACTCAAAAGTGAGAAAGAAGCAACTACGACAACAAATGCCCTGATCATTATTGGGGTAATCAGACAAAAATAATGAAATAAACCAGAAGTAATTCCAATTCAATTGTAAATGTAACCCGCTGATAATCAAATTATTTACACGCTATGATGCATGTAATAGTTGTACCAAAAAACTAATGTCCGAAGAAATAACGCTTAAGAATGATGAGCAAACATGCCAAAAACATCAAAATGGAGATTTTATTGATGGTATGCATAGCCCGGATGTTGAAGGTATTGGGCCGGGAAGGATCTTTTTTGCGGAAAAAATAACCGGTTACCTCGCCCAGTTGAAAGAACTCCTTCCAACGGTTACCCCCGGATGATTTTACATCCCTTGAATCAATCTTGTCTTTCATTGTATTAGTTTTCAACGGTTTCAGGCTGAAACCATACGCCATCCTCTTTAATCAACTCAATCAACTCGTCCACCGCCTTACCGGAAGGAACGTTGCGCTTTACTACTTCCTTGCCGCGATACAATGTAATACGCCCCACTCCGGAGCCAACATAACCGTAATCAGCATCCGCCATCTCACCCGGGCCATTTACGATGCACCCCATAATCCCGATTTTAACGCCCTTCAAATGATCAGTGCGCTTTCTGATCATGGCTGTTGTTTCCTGCAAATCGAACAACGTACGCCCGCACGATGGACAGGAGATGTATTCCGTCTTCGACATGCGGTTGCGTGTAGCCTGCAGAATACCAAATGACGTTTTATTACAGAGATCAGCCCATCTGAGTTGATCTTCTTTGTTAGAAAGACCACGAACACCGGTGATGATGCCATCGCCAAAACCATCAATAAATAATCCACCCGCATCGGTAGCGGCATAAATGCGAAGATTGTCTTCCGGTAATGTTTTGTATGTACGCTGAACAATTACCGGAACAGTGATCTGCCGTTGTAACAGTTCAAAGAAAACTCTTCTGAGTTCGGCCATGGCGTGCGTGTTATCACTGTATAACACGGCAACTGCAGTTGATGATGCCTTTAGTTTAATCAGTAACTCTTCAGTTAACTCGCGAATGGAGAAGCGAACAAAATTGATTTCGCTATGTAATTCTTTCGTGTGCAGGAATTCAGCGGCAGAAAATAATGGAATTTTATTGACTTTATCTTCTGAAGAAGTCCATGTTTTATAATCACGGATTTCTTTCAACCCGTTGGGCAACATAAAATCAATTGGCCTGGTGCCGGTGTATACATAGTCAGCACCCTGATCGTTCATGCGCCACTTGTCAGGTTCCGGTAAATAAAAGTGGCCGATGCACTTCAAATCTTTGTAGTCGTTAATTTCAACTTCGCTGAGATCGGCAATAACTCGCGGTACATTATGGCTTCCACCAATAGTACCCACTTCGCGTGTGGTACGTTTCGTGTATTGAAACGGATTGACAGGCGATTCCTGAATGGGGAGGATAGGATCATGGTGTTGACGATCAGCATAACGATCAACCATAATTTTAGCTACCGGAGCTTCTGCTTCAGGTTCTTCGGTTAACGAAACGCGCACCGTATCGCCCAGACCATCTTCCAGCAACGTACCAATACCTACAGCCGATTTTATTCTTCCATCTTCACCATCGCCTGCTTCCGTAACACCCAGGTGTAACGGATAGGGTTTAAGACCTTCTTCATCCAGCTTCTGAACAAGCAAACGATAAGCTTGTACCATCACCTGTGGGTTGCTGGCTTTCATGGAAAGCACAATGTTGTAGTAGTGAAGGTCTTCGCATATGCGCAAAAACTCCAGTGCTGACTCTACCATGCCTAGTGGCGTATCACCATACCGGCTCATGATGCGGTCCGATAAAGACCCATGATTTGTTCCGATACGCATGGCTGTGCCATACTCCTTACATATTTTTACCAGCGGGGTAAATTTCTGGCGAATCCGATCCAACTCTGCCTGATAGGCATCATCGGTATAATCGATTACTTCAAATTTCTTTTTATCGGCATAGTTGCCCGGGTTAACCCGCACCTTTTCAACAATGCGTGCGGCCAGTTCGGCTGCGTTTGGCGTAAAATGAATATCCGCAATAAGCGGAACCTGATATCCCCGCTTTCGAAGTTCCTTTTTTATCTCTTCCAGGTTTTGTGCTTCCTTTAAACTGGGGGCTGTAATGCGCACATATTCGCAACCCGCTTCCACCATACGAATGGTTTGTTCTACCGAACCCAGGGTGTCCATGGTATCTACGGTGGTCATAGATTGTATGCGGATGGGATTGTTCCCGCCCATGGGCACATCACCGATTGAAACTTCAAGGGTTTTTCTTCGGCTGTATTGAACCAGGCTGTTACAATATTGCTTAAGGGAGGCTATTTCAGGGCTCACAAAGTAAGATTTGACGCAAATTTAACCGATATGCCGGGTATTTTGTTCAAGGCTTGTCCAAAATCAAATATCGCCTAACTGGGGCCGGATAACCACTTCTTCCACCACACTGCGGCCTGAAAGCGCATACGATGCATAAATAAGGTCTGCTACATCCTCGGCTTTCATAAAACGATCATCGGGCAAATCCACACCATCCCAACTGGCCGTTTTGGTTGCCCCCGGCATAACAGAGGTTACCCGAATTCCAAATTCTTTGAGTTCCTCCCGCAAGCATTTAGACATGCCCAGCATGGCAAATTTTGTGATGGCATAGGAGCCACCGTTTGCATAGGCTTTAATACTGGCAATGGAACAAATATTGAAAATATGACCCGATCTCTTTTCGCGCATGGTGTGAACAAACCCTCTTGTTATATGATAGGCGCTGTACAGGTTTGCCTCCATCATGGCTTCCAGGTTTCCTTCAGGCTCGGTTGAAATTTCCCCCGAAACAAAATAACCGGCATTGTTTACCAGCACATCTACCGATCGGTTTAGACCCAAAACAAAATTGCAGAACAACTTTACCTGAGCTTTGTCAGAAACATCCGCCTGAAAAGTATAGACCTCCCCTTTCTTAACCAGTGACTTTTTCAAATCATCAAGATCAGCCGATTTACGGGCACAGGTTGCTACATCAAACCCGTTATCCATGAATTTTTCTATAACCGAACGGCCTATCCCTTTTGTGCCTCCCGTTACCACCAATAGTTTACGCATATCAAATGAAATGTTATTTTTGGTATCTTTAGCAAGATAGTGATAAGGTTAATAACTAAAGGTTTACCCCATACCTAACGACAGGTTTTCATGAAGGAAATAGGCAAGTATTTCATTTTTTTAGGATACCTGTTCACCAATCGCGAATCCTTTAAAACGCATTACAGCTTAGTACTGGATGAATGCGTACGCATCGGGGTTAATTCCATATTTCTATTCGTTTTGGTCTCCACCTTTATTGGTGCAGTTTCAACCGTGCAAACAGCTTTTAACCTGGTAGCACCCTACATTCCGAAATATGTGATATCACAGGTAGTACGGGAAATGACCGTGCTTGAACTGGCTCCAACTGTAATGGCCATAGTATATGCCGGCAAAGTAGGTTCGAGCATGTCGGGGAACCTGGGTACCATGCGCATTACCGAGCAGATCGATGCCTTGGAAGTAATGGGTATCAATTCCATCAATTACCTGGTGTTGCCAAAAATAGTAGCCTCTATATTGATGTATCCGTTGCTGGTAATTGTTTCCGGTGTTTGTGCCCTCATGGGCGGTTACCTGGTAGGTGTTGTTACCGGAATATTAGCCCCTACAGAATATATCTATGGTATTCGTTACCTCTTCAATCCGTTTACGATAACCTTTGCCTTGATTAAGGCTGTTACGTTTGGTTTTCTGGTTGCCTCCATTTCTTCATATAAGGGTTACTATACCGAAGGAGGCGCCCTTGAGGTGGGTATCTCCAGTACAAAAGCAGTAACCACCAGTGTTATTGCTATTCTTCTTGCCGATTACCTGTTGGCCCAGCTTTTACTTTCACCGGCATGATCGAAATTCAGCACATATCAAAATCATTTGGCGATAAAAAAATCCTGAAGGATATCAGTGGCACGTTTGAAAAGGGAAAACCTAACCTGATTATCGGTGCATCCGGTACCGGAAAAAGTGTGTTGCTAAAATGCATCGTTGAGTTGGTGAAGCCTGATGAAGGTTATGTGTTTTTTGACCGCAGAAATTTCACCGAAGCAAACCGAAACGAAAAAATTGAAATCAGGCGTGAAATTGGTATGCTGTTTCAGGGCGGTGCATTGTTCGATTCAAAAACCGTAGAAGAAAACGTGCGGTTCCCGCTGGATATGCTGGCTGTAATGCCCAAAGATGAAAAGCAAGACCGCGTTAACCTGGTATTAAACCGTGTGGGGCTTAAGGGGGCAAATAAAAAAATGCCATCAGAACTTAGCGGTGGAATGCGAAAACGTGTGGGCATTGCACGGGCCATTGTAAATAATCCCAAGTACTTGTTCTGCGATGAACCTAACTCAGGCCTGGATCCCCAGACTTCTATACTGATTGATGAATTGATTCAGGTGCTTACTTCAGATTACGACACCACGACAATTGTTGTTACCCACGACATGAATTCGGTAATGGGCATTGGCGACAATATTATGTTTCTTTACCAGGGCGAAAAACTTTGGGAAGGCGGTAAAGATGACATTACACATTCGGGTGTAAAAGAACTGGATGACTTTGTATTCGCAAACAAGGTTATGATTGCTATGCGAGGAAAAACAGCCTGATTTGTTAGAACCCATCTCAAAAATACCATAGTCATACCGGCCTTGAGCCGGTATCTCGTGTTTTCATGCTACCATCAACAGGATCGCGGATCATTGTCCGCGATGACAACCACTTTTGAGATGGGTTCTAGAATTTAAACCATGCATACCCTTTTAACTGATAAGTCGTCAGTACGGTAAGCATAGAAGTAGCAATTTTTATATCGGGAGATATTTTATTTTTATCAATACTCCTTCCGATGAGTGATTGCCCGCATACATACAGCTCAACGCCAGCCTCGCGCAGAGTTTTATATAATGCCAGGTTAGGATTATCCACTTTATACTTTTGGCTGTAGCTTTCATTATCCAGAATGGAGTACGTGGCCTGGTTATGAATAGCCACAACAACCTTGATCTTTTCCTTGGGTACACCACCTACACTGTGCAGGTTAATCATTCGGGCAATGTTGTTTAAATGATCATTGATCAGTGCGGGGTTTTCAGTTCCTCCGGCCAGGTCAATAACTATTTTATAGTCGAGTAATGGATCAGGCTTCTCTACAGCCTCCGGTATCTCAAATACGCCACCAAAATTCTTTACAATTGGAAATACCATCTGTTGAGCATAGGCTAAACTGCCGGTCAACACAAACACACAAAGCGCAAAATTTTTCATAGGTTTAGAAATGTTGAAGTTATAAGCATCTACTTTTTTTCCTTCACTAAAGGCAGTTCAATATGGAAAACACTTCCTATGCCCACAGTTGAGTCAAAATATATCTTCCCGCCCATTTGCTCAATTCCCTGCCGCGCGATGGCCAGGCCTAATCCAGACCCCGATTGTTTGGTGCTGAAATGAGGTAAAAATATTTTGTCGCGAAGATCTTCCCGAATACCACTACCATTATCAGTAAAGGCAATATAAATGGCATTTTCCATTTGCTTCAGGTGCACCTTCACCCTGGCCGATCGACCTTCCCCGGCAGCCTGAATTCCGTTTAAAATAATATTTGAAAATATTCTGCTTATCAGTTGTTCATCAACCTGCGCTTCTACCTCATCCACTTCGGTTGTAAACTCTACTGAAGCCGATTGCTCATGAAGGTGCACTACTTTTTTCAATAACCCTACCAATTCCACCGGTCGCATTACCGGTTCAGGCATCTTGGCGAATGTACTGAATGACGAAGCTATACCATCCAGCGTATCTACCTGGTCTAGTACAGCGGCAATTGACTTTCTGATTTTCTCCAGGGTCTTCGGGTCTGTATCAGGAAGGCGTTCCGTTTGTTGAAGCATAAGCTTCATGGGGGTAAGCGGATTTTTAATTTCATGCGCCACTTGTTGAGCAATTTCGCGCCAGGCTTTTTCGCGCTGTACACGCTCCAACTGACTTTTGCTTTGGCTTAACGTGGAAAGCATTTGATTGTACTCCCTCACCATCAACCCAATTTCATCATCCGATTGCCACTCCAAAGGCTGGTTAACATTGGTAAGGGAAATCCGGCCAAGCTTTTGCGTAATCATGCGCAATGGAAACGTAAGCCATTGCGCTACCCAGAAAGAAACAATAACCAATACGATGAAAATGGCTGTAAAAATGGAAAGGATATTAGCCAGCACGGTAATCTGCATTTTCTCCAGCAAATTTTCGGATTGGAAAAACGGGATACCTAATACACCGAGTAGTGATCCGTCATCAGGAGCCAGTAAAGCAGAGTATGCCACAAAGTAGTTCAACTTACCCACCTGTTCATCCGCAATAAAAACACGATCACCACGCTTTATCCGATCCAGTGCAGACGGATTTATGTAGGGAGATAGCAATTGGTTTTCAAAAATCAAGGGCTGGCTGGTAAATTGAAGTTTGCCCGCAGGTGTAAAAAGGTTAGCATCCAGGTTTGCCAATTTTGACAATTGTGCAAAATCTAAATCACCCGAAATTGCATCAACCCGATCCGATTCCGTTAACAGGGTACTAATCTGATTCGTAAAACTTTTCGACTTGGCCAGGTAATCGGCATTCAGTTGTTCCTGATTAGAGCGGGCCGTCAACCCCAGCGTAATTACACTAACTGCAATTAATGGAATAAAAAAAGCCAGGTTTAAAATAAGTTGTATGCGGGTTGAAAGCATGAGTTTATCGACACGGAAAAAATCAATAATTCCTATCGTCAATAAAAAAATAAGTATTGCAAACAAACCTATGATAATCAGGAAGGAGAAATCTGCCAAGGTATAGGTAAGCGAAGGTGCTCGCGAAGATACCAACACAATCCTTCCGCTGGCATCGCGTGAGGCCGTATGAAGATAGCCTGAAAATTCAATTCCCTTTCGATACAGGCGTGGATCTTCCAGAACCGATTTATCCAAGGTTGAATAATTAAAGTCGCCCGACCAATATTGTATTTCATTATTTAGAAAAACTGCATTACTAAACTCCTGCGATCCGAAAGCCTGACGAAACCTGTTGTCTACCAGCAAGCCCGGATAAACATTCTCCGGGATAACCCGCTTAAGTGATAATTCCAGCACAATATAACCTGCTGTGATTACCCCTCGTTTTACCGGAATTACCGCCAGGTATTTCCGGGCTGATTCCTCATCGGGTCGGTTAAAGAAATAAATTCCATCATAAGCCGTTTGAGAGGCCTCCTCATCAAATTCAGTAAGCCAGGTGGTGAAACTCTTCGTTTCAGAGTCGTCAAAAGATTCACCGGTAACTCCGTATAAATGAATATCGATGGTGTATTTATTAAAGTATCCCGGAATAAAAACCTGACGTACCTTTTGGCGCACAGCCTCGCGGTTGGTAAACGGTCCGGATAAACGTGATTGAATAAAGAAATCTCCTGCGATCTTATCCATGGCTTCTGCCAGTAAAAATTCTCCGAAGTCATCCTTATCAATTAAAAATGAATTGGCAAACTTGAGCTGGTTTACCACCCGTTCACCTTTGCTGAAATAATTAATGGCTGCTAATCCGCTGAAGGCAAAAAGTATCACGGCAACAAAAAAGTACGTAAACGTAAGGTACCGAAAGCGTTGCAGTGATTTGTATAACTTAAAAAATCCTATAACCAAAAGATAAATTAAACCTGTAAGTAACGAGGACAAATAAAGTTGTCCGGTTAATTCATTAATACCACTAAACAATGCCGTACCGATGAGCAACGACAGGAAAGATCTCATGGTCCACTCCAACTGTATTAACCGCATAAAAACATGCATGAAAAGAAAAGCGCTTATCCACGCAAACACTACGGAGAGAAAGGCCAGTATGCGAAGCACATCAAAATGTATTGATTCGGAAATATTGAGCGTTATCGCGGAGTTATTGTATATGGTTTGTATAACAACATAAGGAAACAATGCACCAAAAAGCACGGCTGCCGAAGCAAATACAGAAACAAACCATCGTGAGGCCGGTGATTTTAAGGACGCACGAAGATCTCTGAACCGGTAGAAATTACGAAAAAGAAACAGACACAGTACGGTTACGGAAACTGCATTCTGTAATAAATCACCAAGAGAAGGATTCAGCTCAGAAGAAGCAAAATACTTAGGGTCGAAGATATCGATGTTGATAAACCGTGATGGGAATTGAAATTCAATCATCAGGTATCGGACCAGTGCCACACCACCCAGCAAAATAAAAAAACTAATACCGGCATGCTTTACCCGTACCACGTTTATAAGCCGGTAAAGCAGAATGAAAAACAAACAGATTGCAGCAGTAAAGAAAAGCATTGTGAGCTTTGCATCCATGGCCGCAGCAAACCGGGTTGGTGATAACAAACACTTAAACACGGGGGTACCGTTAACCTCAACAGAATACCCTGTTGCCGAATTGACATCCAAAATGGTAACATCATAACGGCCAAAAATATCGTTGTTTCGCCAGGGCTCTAAATATTCATTTTGAATCTTATAGTGAATGTGAAGGGGAAGAATAGCCACCAAGGAATTCCGTTGATCCAATACCCATTTGAATACCAAAAAATCTCCGGAAGCAATTTTCAGGTATTTGTATTCAAAGTCATCCAGCACAAATCGAACAGGTGGTAAAAACTGATTACCGGTCCATTGCACTATTTCCTGATCCGACACAAGCAGAAAATCGATATTCCCGGCACGGTCCAATTGGTGGATACCATTTAGTTTGCTTTGTTGAAATGACGTTACAGAAGTTGTTAATTTATCCAAGCGGGAATTGAGTTTTTTTGAAAACTCAGCAACGAGTATTTCGGGGCTTGCGGGTTCGCTGGCGCGATATGAAAAGTAAAGTCCGGCACTGAAGGAAACCAACAGAAGAATGGCAAGAATGCTACTGACCTTGTCTTTCGCAACGAACTGCATCCAATAAAGTTAAGAAATTACCCTATTGTGCATAGCGTGAATCAAATTTGATTCCGCCAAACAGATACAGATAAATGATACGGGAATAACGATAGTTTAATGGCGCAATGAGGACCATACATGCCATAACAACACCAATATATACCCACTCGGAAGGATCACCAAGGAAATACAGGATCAATCCTATTAGCGTAATCATAGCTACCGTTATTCCGTAGCCAACATACATGGCCCCCTGATAAAAGCCAGGCTCAGGTTCTAACTGCACATCACAGTGGGGACACTTTTCGTTCATGATAGCAAATTTGAGGACATTCGTGGCCGGAAACATGAACAGGTTCCCTTGATGACAATGCGGGCATTTACCCTGCAACAGGGCCTTGGCGGAGCTTGCTGACATTTTTCCTGCTGTTTCTGTACCACACGTATCCTAAAACCAGTATTGCCAGGTAAGGCAAACTCAACAGGTACAAAATTCCTGTGTTGATTCCCGCAGCTATACCTATATCGCCATTGCTTACATTATTCTCCAATTGCGTACGACACATGGCGCACTGAGCCCATGTAGTCAGCGGACTAAGCATCACCAAGAAAATCAATACTGCTAACCGACCTGCCATTATGAATAATAAGGACTAATCATCAAATATACGATAACGCCTGTTACGGCCACATACAACCATATAGGGAAGGTGTATTTTGCCAGTGCCTTATGTCTTTCAAAATTACCGCCCAAGGCACGGCCTAGCGTAAACAACACAAAGGGTATAACAATAACCGACAAAAAAATGTGCGTGATCAGAATAAAATAATATACATAGCGGATCGCTCCTTCGCCTCCAAATGGAGTTGAGTCGCTGGTCATGTGATAAAGCACATACATAACCAGGAAAACTGCAGAAAGGCCTATACAAGTCTTCATGATACGCTCATGCAACTGACGTTTTTTATTTCTGATTGCAATAACAGCACTTACAAGCAAAACAGCGGTAAGTCCATTTATGGAGGCATAGATGGGTGGCAGAAATGAAAAATCATAGCCCTCAATCTTTACGCGAAAAAGAATAGCCACTACAACGGGTATGATTACTGAAACCGCTATGATTAGCCTTTTATAAGGTTCCTGGTGCGCCACGTTAATATTTCTTTAGTATTATTTCAATCTCCATAATCAGGCGATCAATTTCCTCACGGTTATTCAACGGATAATGACCCCGGATTCTTCGTTTACAATCAACAAGCAGAAGATCATAAGGTTCCTCAAGGAAAAGAAAACATCTTTTCAGGGTTTGCAAACTGTCGGATGGAACGTGAACAAATACCTCGTTCAACGTTGAATCCTTCAAAGTACCTGCAGCTGCAATTTTTACTATCGGTAATTCCTCTGGTGTGAAATTCGCCCGGATTCTGCCCCAGGCTTCAGCGCCCGTAGACTGATTCGCTACATAAAACAGGGTTAAACTATCCTGTTCAGACCAACCCAAATTACTTAAGAGTCCAGTCTGTATCGTATAAGCCCCTTGCGGTGGCTGGACACAACCCTCCACTACCGGGGCACCTTCCTGATATAACGGCTCCACTGCAAATTCATTCTCACCAAAGAATTTCAGAAACATAAAAATCAGCACCGGTAAGGCCAGGGCCAGCAATAACAAAATTAGTTTTAAAACCTTCATCAGAACCTGTTAAAAAAGAAAGGCTTAAGTTGAACTTAAGCCTTGATGTGATCTATCAAAAATGATCAGGGCCGGGCCAGATCAATATGGATACCTTCGTAAACAAACGCTACCAGCATCCATACTACGAATACCATTGGTATCAGAATTGACCAGAGGAGAACTTTCGCTTCATAACGAAGGTGCATAAACTCACCAACAATATAAGCGGCCTTTACAATTGTCATCAGAATAAACGTCCATACCCGCAGGTCTTTCATTTCGTGCGGTACTCCAAAAGCAACCGCAAATTCAAGGAGTGTTACCGCACCAAGAATTCCAGCTACTGTCCAGAGTTTCTTAATCTTAGCAGTATCCGGAGGAAGAACGGTTACCTGAGGTGCATCTTCTGCATGTGCCATAGTGTACTGTATTAACGATTGAAATTAAACAAGATAAAAGAAGGTAAACACGAATACCCAAACCAGATCTACGAAGTGCCAGTACAAACCAACCTTTTCTACCATTTCATAGTGACCTCTGCGTTCGTAAACACCGGTTACGGTATTGTAGTAAATCAAAAAGTTCAGCATCACACCGCTAAATACGTGGAAACCGTGAAAACCTGTGATAAAGAAAAAGAAGGCCGCAAAATCGGGTGGCCCGTATTGGTTTATCGAAAGATTGGCTCCGAAAATTTTGGTTCCATCGGCTAAAATACTTCCCCCATCAGTACCATGAATAAAGTGACTCCACTCCCACGCCTGGCAAGACAAGAAGGTAAATCCACCGATAATGGTCCAGAGCATCCATTTCTCAACGGCCTTTCTGTCCATACGATGACCGGCTTCAACGGCCAACACCATGGTTACCGAACTCATAATCAGGATGAAGGTCATCAATCCCACAAAAACAAGGGGAGCATTTAAACCATGGAAAAACGGAACAGCTTCAAATACTTTTTCCGGAATGGGCCAATACGTTTGTGAGAAAGTAAAGGCATCAACGGCACCTTCATACGCCTTGTGAGAAGAACGGACCAGTCCGTACGTAATTAAGAGGGCGGAAAAAGTAAAGGCATCGGAGAGGAGGAAAAACCACATCATGAGTTTGCCATAACTGGCATTCATGGGGGAAACTCCGCCATCCCAAACTGATTTTCCGGGGGCAGGTACGGTTACGGTTGAGGTGCTTGCCATGGTATAAAGTACTGTTTTCGGTTTATGGATTCAATATTAAGAATATGAACAAATATAGCCAAAGTCCGCCCAAAAAATGCCAGTAAGTAGCGCACATTTCCAGCTGATTTAGGCTTTTTGAATGGATTTTAAACTTAAATGCATTTACCAAAACGATCACCAGAAAAACCAGTCCGCTGACAATGTGCAGACCGTGTACACCCGGTAAAATCCATAAGAAAGAGTGCGATACATTGCTCCCCGTCATATGTTGTTTTAAGGCCACCATTTCGCCATAGGCCAGGTATTGCCCTGCTAAAAATGCTACTCCTAAAACCGTTGTCAGGGCAAGGGCAATTTTTAACTGATCGATGTTGTCGCGTTTCGCAGCCAGGTATGCCCAGATCATGGTAACACTACTCAGCACAGCAATGACTGAGTTTATCCAGAACTGATCGGGTAATATAATTTCAGCCCATCCCGCATCGGCACGTTTAACGAGGTAAGCACTGGTCCACGCTCCGAACAGCATGATCACGCTCATCATGAACAGCCAAAGCGCGAACTTCTTTGGATTCATGGAAAGTGGCTTCTTTGCTTCCTCAATAATTTTCAATTCCTTAATATCAGCACTCATAATCTCCTCCTCTTTTTATCATTAAAGTTTATCAAGTAAGTATGCAATCTGTACTATAGGTAAATACAAAAATGAACCAAACATAATGCGCAAGGCGCTGGCCCGGCTGCCGGTTTTCATTAATGAAAAAGTCTGTGCCAGAAACAAAACACCACACACTGTAACTACTATAGCTGAATCTATTCCGGTTATCCCGAATTTTGCCGGAAGCAAACCCAGCGGCAAGAGGAACAAGGTGTACATCATGATCTGAATAGCCGTATTAAAATCCTTTCGGCCACCAAAAGGAAGCAACTTAAACCCGGCTTTTTTATAGTCTTCATCAGCCAGCCATGCAATGGCCCAAAAGTGGGGGAACTGCCAAATGAACTGAATGGAGAAAATTATTAACGCTTCATGCGAGATAACACCGGTTGCCGCTACCCAGCCTAACAGCGGTGGTAACGCTCCGGGTATGGCTCCTACAAAAACTGCAATTGGCCCAACGCGTTTCAAGGGTGTGTATACAAAACTATACAACACCATGGAGAGAATGGATAAGCTTACTGTTAACGGATTCGTAAACGTAATCAGGATCAGAATACTGAGCACAAAACATATTGCCGAGAAAAACAACGCCTCCTGAACGGTCAGTCTGCCCGTTGGCAATGGTCTGTTCATTGTGCGCGTCATCAGTTTGTCAAGATCCTTCTCAATAACCTGATTAATAGCAATGGATGAGCCTGACAATAGAAACGCACCTATAAACAACATGGTTAACGTTGTCCAGTTCAGGCTGGGTGAAGCCAACGTAAACCCAAAGGCACTGGAAAACGCAACCAGCATGGATAACCTGAACTTGAGAAGTTCCCAGTATGCCTTTGCCTTAGCAATTGCCCAGGTAATTCCATGGAGCGTATCCAATTGTCCTGTAACCATATGTTAGGATAACACGGGTTTAGTTGATGTGTTTACTTGCAGTGCCAATAAAAACTGATAACCGAATGTTACGGTTGCCAGTAACAAATGAACTGGTTGCAAAAACGGAGGCACTGCGAAATAGGCCATTCCTGTACCAGTTAAAATAGTTCCCAAAATTAACAGGAATAGAGTCAGTACGAAACCCTTTCCCCGTTCACTTTTCATCAATTTCCAGAATAATCCTACATGCAACAGCAGCACGATCCACGAAAACGAACGATGTATAATGAAGGAACTTCCCAGGGCTTCAATCCACCCTCCCCTGTCGGCAAGGCGCGCGGCCACCTGATCCAGCGCCTCCCTAACCTGAGTGCCCAATAAGATCTGAATCAGTACAACCGCCATGCAGCCAATAATCCAGGGGGTCACACCGGTTATACGTGTTGGCTGACTACCCTCAACACGCGTTTGATGAACCACGTAAATTAAAAGCGCTACGATGATAAGCGCCAAAAACATATGGACGGTGATTGTCCAGGGAGTAAGATTAGTTGAAACTACAATAGAGCCAATCCATCCCTGAAAGCCGACCAATACAAAGGTTAAAAATGCAAGTACTGTCCAATGGCGGTTTGTTTTCCAAAACCGCAGAGAGTAAACAAACACGGCAAAAATCAACAAGCCAATGACTACACCAATCAACCTGTTAATGTATTCAATCCATGTCTTAACAGGGTTAAAATCAGCCTCTTCCCTAATCGATTCGTCTGTAAGGAGTTGATCTGCAGTACGTTTAAAACCAAGTGCGTTTAGGTATTTCGCAAAGCGGATGTTCTTCTCGTGTCGATTATTTGAATAGGTTTCCTTATAATTTTCCGGAAGTTGATCTACGGAAGTTGGTGGAACCCATTGTCCGAAACATTTAGGCCAATCGGGGCAGCCCATACCCGACCCGGTGCTGCGCACAATACCGCCAACCAATATCAATATGTATACAGCAATCAGTGTTGATAATGATAGTCTGTAAAATGAACGGTTACTTGACATGGTCTGCGCTAAAACGTTTCAGCCTTCTGGCCGGTTACTAAAACCAATCCAAAAGGCCGAACTGTTTCAATCCAAATGTTTTTTTAATGCTTACTTCCTTCTATTACAATAGCACCATCACCGTTGGTCTCTAACTTAATCAACTCATTTTCATGCGGTAGATTTGACTCAGGCGTTTCAGAGTATGGTATGGTTTGAGGAATGAAGTCATCCTTTGCTCCAGGCTTGCTGTAATCGTAGGGCCAGCGGTACACGGCCGGAATTTCACCGGGCCAGTTTCCATGACCTGGATTACGTGGCGTAGTCCACTCCAGCGTGGTGGATTTCCACGGATTGGCAGATGCCTTTCTTCCGCGGAAAATGCTGTAGAAGAAATTGAACAGGAAAATAAACTGCGCGGATAATGTGAGTATAGCCGCCACACTAACCAGGGTATTCAGATCGGTGAACCCACTGAAGGTATCAAAATTCGTCCATGAATAATAGCGTCTTGGAAAACCTGCAATACCAATATAGTGCATCGGGAAGAACACCATGTAAACACCCACGAACGTTAACCAGAAGTGAATGTATCCAAGTTTTTCATTCATCATACGACCAAAAAACTTCGGGAACCAGTGATAAATACCTGCCAGCATGCCAAAGAAGGAGGCGCTACCCATTACCAGGTGGAAGTGTGCTACCACAAAATACGTGTCGTGCAATTGAATATCGATGGCTGAGTTGCCTAAGAATATTCCGGTAATACCCCCTGTTAAGAAGAACGACACCAAACCAATGGAAAACAACATGGCTGATGTAAACCGGATATTTCCTTTCCACAACGTGGTAACATAGTTAAAGATTTTTACCGCAGAAGGCACTGCAATAATTAGTGTAAGCAACATGAAGATGGATCCTAAAAACGGATTCATACCGGTAACAAACATGTGGTGCGCCCACACAATGAAAGAGAGAATGGCAATGAAGAGCATAGAGCCAATCATAGCCTTGTATCCAAAAATCGGTTTACGCGAATTGGTTGCAATAATCTCTGAGGTAATCCCTAATGCCGGAAGCAACACAATGTAAACTTCAGGGTGACCTAAGAACCAGAACAAGTGTTGGAATAAAATCGGGCTTCCACCCACGTTGGCTAACGCTTCGCCTCCAATGTAGATATCGGAAAGGAAGAAACTGGTACCAAAACTTCTATCGAAAATCAAAAGCAAGGCAGCCGCAAATAAAACAGGGAAAGAAAGTAAACCGATAATGGCCGTAAAGAAAAATGCCCATATCGTTAATGGCATGCGTGTAAACGACATGCCTCGTGTACGCATGTTAATAATAGTAGTGATGTAATTTATACCACCCAATAGCGTACTGACAATGAACAGCGCCATGGCCACGAGCCACAACGTCATACCCAATCCTGAACCTTGTATAGCCTGAGGCAGTGCACTCAAAGGCGGATAAACAGTCCATCCCCCTCCGGCAGGTCCGGTTTCAATAAAGAAAGAACTTAACATTACCACACTGGATAAAAAGAAGAACCAGTAAGATAGCATGTTCATAAAACCAGAGGCCATATCGCGCGCTCCGATTTGTAAGGGAATCAGGAAGTTGGAAAACGTACCACTCAATCCGGCTGTGAGTACAAAGAATACCATGATGGTACCATGCATCGTTACTAACGCCAGATAAAACTCAGGATCGATTTTTCCTTCAGGCGTAATCCATCCACCCAACAGCGGACGAAGCCACTCCAGCGTCATATCCGGAAAACCAAGTTGCAAACGGAAGATCACAGAAAGCGCTCCTCCGAAGAGTGCCCAAAAAATACCTGTAATCAGGAATTGCTTGGCAATTACCTTGTGATCCTGACTAAAAATATAATTCGTCCAAAAATTACCCTCATGATGTTCGTGCTCATGATCATCGTGGTGGTGAACGTCAATGTTAGTGTGTGTATGCGTTGTTGCCATGCTTTTGTTAATCTTAATTAGAACCTACAGCCACTGCTTTAACTCCCTCCAAATATGTAACACCTGTTTCAACAGGAATTTCTGCTTTAATCATAGCTGATTCACGTAAACCCGCTGGTACATTTTTTAAATAATCAGGGTTTTGCTTTAACCAAGCCTCTTGTCCGGCTTTCCACTTTTCAAAATCTTCGGGTGTATCTACAACTACACTCATCTTCATGGAGAAGTGACCTTTACCGCAAATTTCAGTACAAGCCAGTTCGTAGTTAAATTCAGGATTTCCCAATTCATCGCGCATCTCCGCGGTTGTTTTGGTAGCGATAAACTTAAACTGAGTGGGCATACCCGGAACTGCATCCATCTTTACACGAAAGTGCGGAAGAAACACACTGTGCAGTACATCCTTAGCCCGTATTTTCATGAGCACTTCTTTTCCTTTTGGAATATGCAGCTCAAGGGATTTAAAATCATCAAAAGACTTATTATCGCTCAGGTCTAAACCGAACTCGTTAATAGCATCAATTTTTTGATAGTGATAATCTCCCAATACGTTATCCTTTCCCGGATAGCGAACCGTCCAGGCAAACTGTTGAGCAATTACTTCCACGACTTCGGCATTTTCTGAAGCGGGTGACGTGATATCGTTCCAGGCGCGAAGTCCGGTAAATACCAACAAGGCAAGAACCAGGGCAGGAATAATCGTCCACGCTAGTTCCAGGTAATGGTTATCGGGATAAAACTTTGCCTTACGGCCTTCCTTGTGCTGATACTGGTACAGGAAAACAAACTTGATAATACTGATTATGGTAAACGCCACAACGGTTACGCCCATGGTTATCCAGAACAATGTGTCGGTCCATGCACCGTGTTCAGAAGCTATGGGTAATGTATACGAATCAAAATGCGTGTACGAATACCAAAAGAATCCACCTAAGCCAAACACCATAAACAGAATGAACAACAAAGCATGAACCCCGTTGCTGCTGTCTACCTCATCGTCACTGGTCTTTGCTTTTGCAACACTCACCAAACTGCTGATGCGGAAGATGAGGTAGAGGATCGCAAGAACAAGAACAACACCAAGAACTACAATCAAAGTCGTCATAATGCTTTCAAATTAAATATGGTGATGGAGACTCTCTTCTAATAAGGGATGATTTTTACCGAACAGCGGCATTTTTGACAAACTGTTCAGGGTAATCCAAAGGAAGGCGGCCAGGAAAATACATGCGGTTCCTATTTCCAACAATCCCAACCCTCCATCGTTCTTCATCACACCCGGTGTAACCATGTTGTAAAAATCAAACCAATGTCCAACAATTACGATCGGACAAACCACTTTCAACATTGATAAATGTCGCTTTGCATCTCTCGTCATTAATAACAGAAAGGGTAATACAAAGTTCAGGATGAGGTTAGTAAAAAATATCCAGCTATACGGACTGGTCGTCATGCGTTCAATGAAGTACACCGTTTCTTCAGGAATATTGGCATAGTAGATCAACAAGAACTGACTGAACCAGATGTACGTCCAGAAGATAGAAAAGGCAAATACAAATTTTCCTAAATCGTGCAGGTGGTTGGCGTTAACAACCTTCAGGTAGCCGGCATCTTTCAGGTAAACTACAATAAGGGTAATCATAGCCAAAGCTGTTACCCACCAGCTGGCGAAAACATACCAACCAAACATGGTGCTGAACCAGTGTGTGTCAATGCTCATCACCCAATCCCAGGCCGCTACAGATGAACTTACTGCAAAGAATACAAGAAACCAGGCAGAGATACTTCTGTTCTTAAACCAATATTTGGTGTCTGCTTCCAGGTCCTCCGCCATCATGTTTCTCTTGATCATGGTAAAGAACCAATACCACATGCCGAAGAAGATCACCATACGGGCTATGTAAAAAATGGGAAATCCTCCTGCTTCACCAGGCCAGAAGAAATAGGGAGACTTGCCATCAATAATCTCATCAAACTGACCACTTGATTTATCATACAGATAACTGTGTGTCCAGTGGAAAATATCATGGTTGGATAGGAACCATAATCCAATGGTTAACCCAAATGCAACAGGCAACCAATGTCCCATCGCTAAGGGAATGCGTTTTAACCCGGATGACCAACCGGCTTGAGCAGCATACTGAATTGCCACGAAAAACAAACCAATAATACCCAAACCCACAAAATAGATGTTGTTCATCCAAAGTGTGGTGTACAAGCGCTTTAACCAAGTGGCTGTTTCATGATGCTCAGCCTCAGCAGGTGCCTCACTTGCTGCTGTTTCATCAATACTGGCAACCCATTGTTGGCTTAGCACCTGGCTATGGCCTTCGGCATGCTCATGATGCCCATCTTTTGTAGCCAACCATAAGCCTACAATGAAAAGAAATACTCCGACTCCCAATAGAATTAAAATTTTCTTTTTGGCTTCCGGGGTGAAGATGAACTCTTCCTCCACTATTGTTGAATGACCCATGTTTATTCTATTAACTCGTTAGTGCGTTATCCGTAAATCTATTTTTGCAAAGTCTTAACATACCGGGCAATCTTCCAGCGATCCTCCTGGCTGATCTGCGATCCATGCGGAGCCATCAACCCTTTACCTGCGGTAATCACATGAAAAATATGACCTTCAGTAATATCCTTGTAAGCGTCACCTTTCAGGTTAGCTACACCGGCATATGCGCTGCGTTCAACACCATCAATGGTTACTCCGGTAGCTACTTTACCGTTACCCTCTCCTTTTGCTCCGTGGCAATGTGTACAATACATAGTATAAAGTGCCTTTCCATCAGCCAACAGTTGTGCATTATCAACTCCCTCAAACGGGCTTTTTATTTTCGCAGCAATCGCGAGGCTGTCTTTCGGAAGCCGGTAAGGTAATACGTTAGCCTTGTTGCGGCTTACTGTATGAGCCGGAGGCATGCGCATATTCATCCGATACGGATTCAACGAATTTGAATTATAAAATTCAGCATGACCATCTTCATACTCAATAGAAGTAAGCCAACTTCCGGCACCCGGATCGGTGATCTGAGAGTAGGGTTCATACGCCACAGCATGATACATGTTGGGCGCATACTCCAATCCTGGTTTATCGCCACCAGCTTTGCACGAAGCAATCAACAGGGCAACCGTTATGCCGATGAATAAAGTTGCTGATCGTCTCATCATATTCTTCATCGTATAGTTATTCAAAACTTTTTTCATTCACTTCAACTGCGCCACTCTCGCTGAGTAAACGCTTCAATTCATCTTTACTCTTTCCGCCATTTGCAGCCAAATCAATAGCCATTACGTGCATATCATCTGTACTGCGGATATCAAACTGACGTGGCCACTTGTAAGGCTTCATGTCACTAACAATCATAAAGGTTCCTACCATGCCTAAAGCGGAGAGCAATACCGTTAACTCAAATGTTACAGGAATAAAAGGAGGCAGGGATGCAAAGTTTTTACCACCAATAATCATCGGCCAGTCGTAGCCCAACATCCAGATTTGCATTAACAAGGCGAGACTGGTGCCGGTCATACCAAACATAAAGGCAGCAATAGGAAGACGGGATTTTTTATAACCCAGGGCCTCATCAATTCCGTGTACCGGAAAAGGTGAATACACCTCCTGAATCTTTACCCCACTGGAACGCACTTTTCGGATACCCTCCAACAGTACATCCTCATCATTGAAAATCCCTACAACAAAATGCTTATCTGCATCCATAACTATTTCTTTTCAGATGTTGACTTAATAATACTTTTTACTTCCGCCATATTGATCACCGGGAAAAACTTGGCGAACAGGAAGAAGGCTGTAAAGAATATTCCGAAGGTAAATACATACTGCCCTACATCATACCAGGTTGGGTAGAACATGGTCCAACTGGATGGAATATAATCTCTGTGCAAAGAGGTTACGATAATCACAAAGCGTTCGAACCACATACCGATGTTCACAATAATGGACAACACAAAAGTGGCAACAATACTGGTACGTATTTTCTTGATCCAGAATAACTGAGGAGAGATTACGTTACACGTCATCATCGCCCAATACGCCCAGGCATACGGACCAACCACACGGTTATAAAATGCATAACCCTCATACGGAACACGGGAGTACCAGGAAATAAATAATTCGGTGATGTAGGCGATACCTACAATAGATCCTGTAATGATGATGACAATGTTCATCAATTCAATGTGGTATATAGTAATGTAGTCTTCCAGCTTAAACACCTTGCGGGTAACAATAAGCAAGGTGAGTACCATGGCAAATCCTGAGAAGATAGCACCGGCCACAAAGTACGGTGGGAAGATGGTGGTGTGCCATCCGGGAATAACCGAAGTAGCAAAGTCCATGGATACAATTGTGTGAACCGACAATACCAGCGGAGTAGAAAGACCCGCCAGGATCAACGCAACGGATTCGTAGCGCATCCACGTTTTAGCTCCACCCTGCCAGCCGAAACTTAAGGCATTGTAAACATTAGCCCTGATTTTATTTCCCTGTACCACAGCCCGATCGCGGATAACCGCAAAATCAGGAATGAGACCCATGTACCAGAATACCAATGAAACCGTAAAGTATGTTGAGATGGCGAACACGTCCCATAACAATGGCGAGTTGAAGTTCACCCACAAAGAGCCAAATGTGTTCGGCAGCGGAAGTGCCCAATAAAATCCTAACCATAAACGACCCATGTGAAAGCCGGGGAAGCTGGCCGCGCAGATAACGGCAAAAATAGTCATCGCCTCTGCTGCCCGGTTAATCGACATTCTCCAACGCTGACGGAACAATAAAAGAATAGCTGAGATCAAGGTACCTGCGTGACCAATACCGACCCACCATACGAAGTTGGTGATGTCCCACGCCCAACCTACTGTTTTGTTAAGCCCCCACACCCCAATGCCATGCCACAAAAGCATAGCACAGGCGTAAGCACCCAGGCCCAGTAAAGCCAAAGAAATAGCCATCGCCATCCACCACAGTTTGGTTGGTTTGCCTTCCACCTGGCGGCTAATGTCGTGCGAAACATCTTTTATGGTTTTACCACCGGTTACCAGAGGTTCGCGTATCACTGAAGTTACTGCCATAATATTTTACGTCTCTCGTTTATTCGTTTCTGTTTTCTGCTATGCGTCTTTATTTCTCACTTTGGTGAGGTACCATATGTTTGGCTTCACACCAACTTCTTCCAACACCTGGTAAGCGCGTGGATTACCCGCGAGTTTATCAATACCAAAAGGTCTTTCCGGATTTCTTGGGGCGATCTTCAGTAACTTGCTGATGCTGCTTTCGGGATCATTCACATCTCCAAATACGATGGCACCTGTGGAGCATGATGCCTGACATGCTGTGATTACCTCACCATCTTTCAATGGCCTTTTCTCCTTCTTCGCCTGGAGTTTGCCGTTCTGAATACGCTGTACGCAGAAGGAACACTTTTCCATTACCCCACGTGAGCGGACGGTAACATCAGGGTTCAATACCATCTTACCTAAGTCGGTATTCATGGCCGGGTTAACCTGTTCAAACTGGCGATTGTCGTGATACTTGAACCAGTTGAAGCGTCTTACTTTATACGGACAGTTGTTGGCACAGTAACGTGTACCAATACAACGGTTGTAGGTCATTTGATTTAATCCTTCGGTGCTGTGGGTTGTTGCTGCCACCGGGCACACCGTTTCGCATGGAGCATTATTACAATGCTGACACAGCATAGGCTGGAATACTACTTCAGGATTTTCAGCAGCTTCTTCCAGGCCACGTACATCGTGAACAGCGGCATCGCTGCTGTAATAGCGGTCGATGCGCAACCAATGCATCTCTCTGCGATTGATCACCTCTTCGCGACCCACCATGGAAACGTTGTTCTCTACATTACAGGCTACCACGCAGGCACCACAACCGATACAGGTATTCAGGTCGATGGCCATACCCCAATGATGGTTTTTGTAATCGTGGCCTTTCCAAAGCGAAAGTTCTTCAGGTGCAACTTTATGGTTAGGGTCTTTCCATGTTGCAATCTTAGGCTGGAATTCCTTTTTCCAATCGGCACGCTCAAAATTCGACAAGGTAGTTTCTTGTACTACGGTCTGACGCGCCATGTAAGTTTGATGCGTTTGCGTGGTGGCAATCTGGTAACGCTCACCGGCTGCTTCAAACGATGCTCCCGCAACACTGTAACTGAGTGATCCATTAACCATAGTAATCAACGGATACGCATTCTTACCAATGCCATCAGCAACTTTTCCGGCTTTGGTCCGACCATACCCTAACGGAATACCTAGTGTACCCGGTGTTTGTCCGGGTTGTACCAGTACGGGAAGCTTTACAGGTTCCTTTCCCGGAATAGAGATGGTATAGTATTCAGTCTTAGCTTCTTTAAAATTAATACCTTTAGAATCGGCAGGTGCCACCGTTACGTAGTGTTCCCAAACCGCTTTTGTAATCGGATCAGGTAGTTCCTGAAGCAACGGGTTGTTGGCCTGTGAACCATTTCCTACGGTTCCATTCTCGTAAACAAATACTTCAAAGCCGCTTCCACCTTTATAATTCGCTGCAATAGCAGAAGCTGCTGCTGCTACATCACCTGCAAAGGAAACAGACGCAGCATCAACCGGAAGTTCAAGGACACCATTATAAAGGCAAGTGTCCCACCACGTCTGGAAGTTTCCTGATTTATAAAACCAGCTCTTCCAGTTATTTTTTACAATCTCAAAATAATCAACATTCGTTTCGCCAGCCCAGATGAGAAAACTTTCCTGCGCAGCACGCGACTTAAATATCGGTGTGATGGCAGGCTGTGCTACACTATAATGATTTTTCTTCGGCTCAGCATCGTTCCATGCTTCCAGGTAATGATGATCAGGAGCCACAACATCAACAAGGGAGGCCGTTTCATCTTCTTTGTATGCTGTAGCAATTTTCAACTGCACTTTACTCAAACCACCAGCAAGTTGTGAACCCATAGGGTGATCATAAACCGGATTACAGTTATAGAAGATCACACCGGAAACACTTCCTGCGTTTACTTCCTTAATAAAATCAGCCATGGCCTGGTCATCACCCTGACGATAGTTAACCGGAAGATAAGGTAAAATAGTCGAGCCGTAGCTTCCTAAAATATCGTTGATCGCATTAACTACAACTTGTACTGATTTATCATTCGAGCCTGCTACAACCAAAGCATTGCCACGGCTCTTCCAAAGATCTTCTGCCGCTTTAGCCAGATTAGGTTTATCAACACCACCACTAACACTTGTTCTCCCAGCCTTTGCTGCCAATAAATTATAAAGCTGAATCAATACAGCCCCTTCCTCCGAAGGTTTAAGCTGTGTGCGATAGTCGGCATTGGCACCCGCCAACGACATGCCCGCCTCAAATTGATAATGGCGAGACATCTCCTTTTTATCCTCTCCTACCGCACGGGTTTGCGCATACTGCTTGGTGAATTCAATCGGTGCCAGCCATGAACTTAGAAAATCAGCAGCCACACTAACAATCACTTTAGCTTTGCTGAAATCGTAGGATGGAATCATGGCTGTGCCGAAGGATTCTTCGTTAGCCTTGAGCATCCCATAAAATGAGCTTTGATCGTATTGAACGTGCTGCGTTGACGGATATTTCGATTTGAATTTTTCAATTACCGCCTTTGTGCTCGGACTGATAATGGTATTGCTAACGATAACAATTTTACCGCTACCAATAGCATTCAATTTCTCGATAACAGCCTTGTCAAGATCTTCCCAGGATGCCTTTTTGTTATCGGCTACCCGTGGGAAACGCAAACGGGCATTATCATAAAGAGACAGTACAGAGGCTTCAACCTGTGCACTGGTACCTCCCTTTGTTACCGATGAAAGTGAGTTGCCTTCAATCTTAATGGGGCGACCTTCACGCGTTTTTACTACAATGCTGCAATAATCACCACCATTGGTGTAGGTTGATGCGTAGTAATTGGCAATGCTTGGATCGGTATCCTCAGGTTTGTTAACATATGGGATAGCCTTACGAATAGGTGCTTCGCAGGCAGCCAGGGAAACGGCTGCCACACCAAAGCCCATCATTTTAAGGAAATCCCTGCGTGAGTGACCAAGGTCTTCCTCCGGGCCGGGTGCAAATTCCTGATGGGCGTGTTTTACAAACTCAGCATCGTTGGTGAGTTGCTCGAGGCCTTTCCAGTATATCTTCTTCGTAGATTCTTTCTCCATAATATATATAAAAGCGAAGTCTGACTTTACTTACTCTATTTCTGACAATTGATTAATAATGACACTTGGCACATTCCAATCCGCCAATGTCTTCCACCTTCATCGGTTGTTTGCTGGATGCACTGTGCAATTCAACAAGTTTATCGTAATAGGCATTGCCTTTCGAATTAACATCTGTTTTGCGATGGCAATCAATGCACCAACCCATGGTTAAAAGTGAATATTGTTTAACAACCTCCATTTCCTGAATAGGGCCATGGCAGGTTTGGCATTCAATATTGCCAACATTTACGTGCTGGGCGTGGTTGAAATAAGCGAGGTCAGGCAGATTGTGGATACGAACCCATTCGATTGGCTTTTGATTCGGGCCGTATGAAAGTGTTTCGGGTTGCCAGTCGGCCGCTGCCCATATTTTTTGAATAAGGGGCGATTCTGTTTTAACAGATCGGTGACAATTCATGCAAATATTAACCGAAGGAATAGTAGCACTTTTTCCTTTGAGCACACCGGTGTGGCAGTACTTACAGTCAATTTCATAGGCACCAGCATGCAACTTGTGCGAAAAGGCAATGGGCTGCTTAGGTTCATAACCTTGTTGAATACCAATGGAATACAATCCATTAATTACTGCCTTGAAGCCCAGCGATCCGATAATAAAAATCAAAATAAAGCGAAAGCCAGCGCTACGGGATATGCTAGCCAGGGTAAACGGTGAATGAACTACTTCTTTGTCTTCCTCACTCAACTCCTTCTGGTCGAGGAAACGCTTTAAAGCGGAAACAAGGAAGATCAAAATAACGACAAGCAAAACCAGGATTACCAGCATACCGATCAATATTATATTGAGGTATTCGGCAGGAACCCCGCTTCCTCCACCCTCGCCACCGGCTGCTGCAGGTGTTGCTGCCACCGGAGGCCCCTTTTCTGTTTCGGACTTGATGTACGCCAGAATATCCATGATCTGATCATCTTTCAGACCAGTGAAGGCTGTCATCTGCGTTTTGTTGTACTCATTATAAATTTTGTTAGCATACTCATCGCCACTGGCAATTAAGGCAGCCGAATTACGGATAAATGATTTCAGCCAGTCGATGGAGGGTGTGCGGTCGTAAACATTGGCTAAGGCAGGGCCGACCAGTTTTTGATGCACCCTGTGACACGTTTTGCAATTCGCATTAAATAACGACTCTCCATTGGCAATAGCCTCAGGTTCAGTGGGTATTTGTTGTGCGTAGGCTAGGTTAAACGTGAAAAATAGAACAAGGATGCTGATGCTTTTGTGAAGTGAGTGCAGGGATACTTTTATCATGATAGGTTATAGTGTCCGTTTTTACATCAAGGTGCACAAATCTACTATGGGAAGTCATTTTTTCAAACTTATTTTAAAGCAGGAACCAATTATTTAGGCCCTGGAACAGCCTCCGAAAGGTTCGTTGAAAGTTGAACAAGATTACCCGCACAAATGCTAAACACTTAATTTAGAATGAATTTAAATTACCCAAAAAATCCTGCTTATGACCCCGTTTGAATATGTAAGCGTTCTCATTTCGCTGATATTGGGTCTTGGACTCACACTTATTCTTTCGGGTGTAGCACGCATCATAAAGCGATGGGAAACCATCCACTCATTTGGGCCTTATTTCATTTGGATCGCGCTTGCATTTGTATTGCATATCCATGAATGGTGGGAAACCTACCAGTTCACTGCCTTTCGCGAGTGGAGTTTGCCCATGTTTCTCTTCGTTATTCTGTATCCCATTCTGTTATTCGTTCTTGCCAACCTGTTATTTCCAAGTCGGTGGCCAAAAAGCCTGGATCTCAAAGCATTTTACTTTTCCATTTGCAACAAATTTTTTCTCTTCACCATCCTGCTTTCTGTTGTAGCCATTCTCCAAAACATATTTTTGCTTCATTACTCCATTACCCAGCAACCGGTGCAACTTGCAGTAGTAGCAATGTTTAGTATTATGCTCATCTGGAAAACTAAAAATGTCATCGTTCACTATGCACTTGCACTTACTTTATTGTTATTGCTGGTAGGCAGCCTTACCTTTACCAGCGATACACTTTTGATTCAATGATTTTAAGATTTGCTTTTTCATTTTTATCACTCTGGCTAGTTTCCTGTAACGCACAGGAAAATCCGACACCCAATAACCCTCCGAAAAAAACCATCAGCCTTGGAATTACCGGTGATCAAGCAGATGTAACCGTACCAACATCTTTAGGTATCGTTCTTATGGGGGGTAGCACCGATGTTGATGAGGCTTTCGGGTGGATGATTGACAGGGCCAAGGGTGGCGATTTTGTAGTTATTCGCGCTTCCGGCTCCACAGGCTACAACAACTATATCAAAGGATTGGGTGACCTGAACTCCGTAGAAACACTTTTGATTGATAGTCGTGAGAAGGCTAACCTGAATGAAGCACGCGATAAAATCAGAAATGCTGAGGCGCTGTTTATTGCAGGTGGTGATCAGGCCAATTATGTTAACTATTGGGCCGACACGGAAGTTTCAAGGGCGATACAATATCTGATTGATGAAAAAAAAGTTCCGATAGGCGGAACCAGCGCGGGCTGCGCGGTTCTAAGCGAAATTATTTTTGACGCAAAAAATGGAAGTATAATTTCAACCGAAGCCTTACAAAACCCCTACAATCCGCTGCTGAGCATTTCCGAAAGCTTCATTAAAATTCCATACCTCACCAATACCATTACTGACCAGCACTATACTCAACGCGACCGCCACGGAAGGCATATTGCCTTTATGGCAAGAATGATGAAAGACAATGGCATAAACGCACGGGGAATTGGCGTTGATGAACGGACAGCCGTATGCATCGATGCGGACGGCAACGCGCTGGTGTTCGGATCAAATAGGGCCTATTTCATTATCAATAATGGTGCTGTACCGGAAAGTTGCTTGCCTGGCACGCCACTCACCTGGGTTCAAAACCAGGAGGCACTACGAGTCTATATTTTTCAAGGAAGCACCACAGGCAAACCAGCCTTTAATGTTAATGAATGGCCAACAGGCGCCCCAAATCAATTTTGGTATTCGGAAAATGGTGTGCTCAAGGTTAAGTAAATGATCAATATTTCTCCAGCCCCAATCCGAAAAGGGCAAAGTCATACTTAACAGGATCATCGGCATCCAACTTGCGCAAATTCGCGGTTAACTCCAGTGCAGTAAGCCAGTCGGTTTGCTTTCGTTTGATCAACTTTAATTTCCTGGCGACACGTTCAACGTGCACATCACACGGACAAACCAACTGGGTTGGTTTTATAGTTTTCCATATCCCGAAATCAACTCCAGTATTATCGTTACGAACCATCCAGCGTAAATACATGACAAGGCGTTTGCACGCAGATTTCCGTTCCGGAGTGGCGATATGTTTTTCAGTTCGCGTTGGATAATCAGGAAGGCTGAAGAAAAGATTCCGGAAACGGATCAATCCATTTTCAATAGTCTCATCCTTGCTATCAACCATAAATGCCTGCTCCAACGATTGATGTGCCGAATAAAACCACTTCAAAAACTCTATAAAGTAAAGTGTATCCGTGGCGTTAAAAGTCCGGTGCCGGAATTCAAGAAAGGGCTTTAGGTCACTCGCCTGGTGATGAAGAATAAAATTATAAGGGTCATTATCCATCCAACCCAACAATCTGCGACAGTTATTTATAATAGTAACCCGTTGTCCCCAGGCCAGCGTGGCAGCAAACAGGCCGGCAATTTCTATGTCTTGTCTTTTAGCAAATAAATGTGGTATAGAAATCGGGTCATTTTTGATAAACTCAGGCTGATTGTATTCCCGCACTTTCGTATCCAAAAACATTTTGAGCTCAATGCTTGACAACCTCTGCTGTTTCACTTACTGCACTGTTTATGATGGGTGGCAAGTAATGATAAAGATCATTATCACCAAAGAAGAAAAACACTAAATTACACCAAAGCGTATTGCATGAATTCGGAATTGAATGCTATTGAACTGTTGGCAGGTGTTGGCATTTTCCTTTTTGGGATGTACCAACTGGAAGATTCACTCAAGCAACTTTCCGGGGGCACCTTTCGGAAGCTTATTCGAAAATTCACTGAGAATTGGTTTCGCAGTGTGCTAAGCGGAACGCTGGCAACAGCTGTGTTACAGAGCAGCACGGCTGTATCGTTAATGGTTTTGGCATTTGCCGGTGCCGGGGTACTGGGTATGGAAAGTGCCATCGGGGTAATTATCGGATCAAACCTCGGCACAACACTCACCAGTTGGATTGTGGCCACACTTGGCTTTAAAGTTAACATTGAAATCCTGGCCTTGCCCTTTGTTGGCGTTGGCGGACTGGGGTTAATTTTCTTTGGCACTTCGGGACGCGGTGCTAACATCTGCAAATTTTTAGTAGGCTTTGGTTTACTCTTTATGGGCCTGGATTACATGAAGACAAGTATTGAAGGAATGGCGCAGCATTACGATCTCAGCGCATTACAGCATTACCCGGGAGTTGTTTTTATTTTAATAGGCTTTGTTTTAACAGCCATTATTCAATCCAGTTCGGCCTCCATGGCGATTATTCTCAGTGCCATCAATTCAGGTATACTTTCATTTCCGTTGGCAGCCTACATGGTTATCGGCATAAACCTGGGCACTACGTTAACCGTCCTAATTGGCTCACTGGGTTCTCAAACCATTAAGAAGCGAGTTGCTTTTAGTCACCTGCTTTTCAATACCGTAACCGCATTGCTGGCCATCATTATCTTTCCCTTGCTTATTTATCTGGTCGAAAAAGTTGTACACCTGGAAAACGATCCGGTTACGGCCATAGCGCTCTTCCATACGCTGTTCAACTTGCTGGGCGTTGTGGTTTTCCTGCCGTTAATTGGATTCTTTACCAGGTTTATCATGCGCGTCATTCAAGAGAAAAAGACAACCCTTACGCGATACCTACACACCCTGAAACCCGATGTACCCGAGGCTGGCATAGCCGCATTGAAAAATGAGATCCGTCACCTGGTCATAGAAGTTATGCAGTATCATTTGCGAGTTTTAAAATTAATGCGAAGAGAGCCGTTCTTGTCATTTCTGAAAAAAGAAAACCTAAGTCAAACCAAGGAATTGTCACTTGCTGATCAGTATCAACTGATCAAACAACTGGAAGCTGAAATCTACACGTTTGCTTCTGGCTTGCAGATGAATGAACTGCATGATCTGGAGGCCCGTGAACTCAATAAATTACTGCACGCCACACGAAATGCTGTTGCCTCAGCAAAAATTTTAAAAGATATCCAGCATAATCTTCAGGAAGCAGAAAACTCCGACAGCAAAGCCCTGGAGGAACTCATGTTGTACTTTAAAGATAAATGGGACATCACCCATCAGGAATTTATCAAAATATTGGAGCAGACTGAAGTTAGTACAAACATCAGCCTGCTGCATAACCTCACTCTTAAAAATAAAGAAGATGACATCGCCTTTACCCAACTTATCACGGCATCCATTGCTGCTAAAAAAATTAAACAGTCAGATATTCCCACACTGATAACCATTAACCGCGCATTCAATATCTCCGTGCGGCAGATGATTCATGCCCTTCGTGATTTATTGTTCACCGAACCCGAGGCAGAAATTGTTGAAAAACTAAGTGAAACAACACCTTAGCAATCAACCCTGACCGCATATCCGAAAGTGCGGGCAAAAGACCAAAATAATTGGTACCTTAAACGTGCTTTTTAACAACTATGTCAAAGAATTTAAGCTATCTGGCCGGAAGAAAAGGTGTTGCCAAAACCCTGTTTGAAGAGCTGGGTATTGCTGCTACAGAATCGGGTACGCCTTCGGTTGAAAAAATGGAGGCGTTGCGAAAAGAATTCCTGGTTGGCAAAGCGAATGTGTACGGCACTGCTACCTTCTACGATTTTTTAAAACCCGAAAACCAGGGTAAAAAAGTTTACGTGTGCAACGGCAGTGCGTGCCTGTGTGCGGGAACTCAGCCTGCGTTAAAATATAAACTCCAAAAACATTTTACAGAAGAAGAGATTGGCGAAATGTGCTGCCTGGGCAGATGCCACGAAAACTCGGCTTTTCATATTGCGGGGAAAAATTATTCAGGAAAAGCAATCAATTCCATCAGTGAAATAAAAAAGAACAAAACGGTAGTAGCCGATAAATACAACATCGCTTCCAAAGGAACAGCTGTTCTTACCCAAAAATTTGCGGGACTTGAAGCTAATTATCAAATCCTTAAAGACTGTTTAAAAAAATCTGTCGCTGAATTACAAACTGAAATAAAAACTTCAGGCTTACGCGGTCGTGGTGGTGCGGGCTTTCCGATGGCCATAAAACTGGAGAGTTGCCGGAATACGGAAGCTGACCAACGCTTTATTGTGTGCAATGCCGATGAAGGCGACCCAGGTGCCTATTCCGATCGCTACCTGCTGGAACAACAACCCCATGCTGTGCTCCTGGGCATGATCATCGCTGGTTATTTGGCCGATGCATCGGTTGGCGTATTGTACATACGGGCTGAGTATCCTGAGTCAATTGAAGTAATTGAAAAAGCTATTCGCGATTTGCATAAACACAAATTCATAGGAGAAAATATTTTCGGGTCGGGTTTCTCCTTCCAGTTCAAAGTCATTAAGGCACAGGGCGCGTACATCTGCGGAGAAGAAACCGCATTGCTTTCTTCTATAGAAGGTCAGCGACCGGAGGTGCGCGTTCGCCCACCCTACCCGGCACAACAAGGACTTTTTAATTTACCCACAGTGGTTAATAATGTTGAGACCTTAGCTAACCTGCCATTCATTATGAAGAATGAAGGCAAAGCATTCGCGGCTATTGGTACACCTAAATCAACCGGCACAAAACTGATTTCACTGGATGGTTACTTCAACAAGCCCGGCATTTACGAAGTAGACATGGGCACCCCCCTGAGCGTTGTGGTTAATGAACTGGGTGGCGGATTCAGACTGCCGGTTAAAGCCATGCACATCGGTGGGCCACTGGGCGGATTGGTGCCCGTATCAAAAATTAATGATCTCACCATCGACTTCGAATCATTTTCTAAAGAAGGTTTTCTTCTTGGTCATGCCTCAATCGTCTGCATTCCGGAAGACTTTCCACTGCTATTATATATAGAGCACTTGTTTGAGTTTACGGCCCATGAAAGCTGCGGAAAATGCTTCCCCTGCCGGTTGGGTTCAACCCGCGGAAAAGAAATGTTACAAAAAGCACGAACGACCGATTATAAAATTGATCGGGCACTAATGGATGACTTACTGGAAACGCTGGAGATCGGTTCGTTGTGCATGCTGGGTGGTGGGCTGCCACTGCCGGTGAAAAATGCTTTACAGCATTTTGAAGATGAATTGAATCCTTACTTCATAACCAAAGTGTAGTTGATATGGAAGCGGTGAAGACAACATCAGCAGTAAACATCCACACCAATGGTAATGGTGCGGAGAAAATTAAACTGGCGTATATCAACGACAAGCCGTTTGAAATCAGGGAAGGGGAAACTGTATTGTCGTTTGTGCGTAGAAGTTTAGGGAATCGTATTCCTACACTCTGCGATGCACCCAACCTGGAGCCGTTCGGCTCATGCCGCGTGTGCAGTGTTGAAGTGGCCCTGCAACCGAATGGAACTACAAAAACCGTTGCTTCCTGCCATACGCCCGTTACGGCCAACTCCTTTATCTATACCGACACTGAAAAAATTACACGACTTCGCAAGAATATTATTGAACTGGTGCTTACCGATCACCCGCTCGATTGCCTCACCTGCGAAGTGAATAACAATTGCGAACTGCAAACCGTAGCAGCCCAGGTCGGTGTACGCACCGTGCGTTACCCGGAAGGCAAAACCCACCTTGATCGTAAAAAAGATTTAAGTCATCCCTACATGACCTCCGATCTTTCCAAATGTATAAACTGCTTCCGCTGTGTGCGTGCCTGCGATGAAGTGCAGGGAGAATTCGTACTTAGTATGGCTGGTCGTGGATTTGATAGTCATATCATCAAAAGTTTTGATGATAACTTTATGAATTCCGATTGCGTGAGTTGTGGTGCCTGTGCCCAGGCTTGTCCTACTTCGGCAATTTCTGATGTGTTTGAATCCAAAAGTATTAACGTACAGAAAAAAGTACGCACCGTATGCACCTACTGTGGTGTGGGGTGCAATTTAGAGGTTGCCGTGAATGATGATACAATTAAATCCATTCAGGCACCGTACGATGCCGAAGTGAACAAGGGACATACTTGCCTGAAAGGACGTTTTGCTTTTTCATTTTATAATCACCCTGAAAGGTTACGCACTCCGCTAATCAGAAAGAATGGGGAATTGCAACCAGCCACCTGGGAGGAAGCCTACGATTTTATTGCTGGCAAACTAACCTACATCAAGGAAGTATACGGTCCCGATTACATCGCGGGTATTTCTTCCGCACGCTGCACCAATGAAGAAAATTATCTGATGCAGAAATTCATTCGGGTGGTAATCGGCACCAACAATATTGACAGTTGTGCGCGTGTGTGCCACTCACCTACCGCGCTCGGTATGCAACGCAGTTTTGGAACCGGTGCAGCTACTAACTCCATCGATGATTTAAACGATACAGATTGCATTCTTGTGATTGGCGCCAATCCTACCGATGGACACCCGGTAACGGGCGCCAAGTTCAAGCAGTTCGCCATGAAAGGCAAGACCACTATTGTTATCGATCCGCGCAGAACAGAACTGGCACGCTATGCAACCTATCATCTACCGCTTCGGCCGGGCACTAATGTAGCCATGCTCAACATGATGTTGTACTACATTATTACCGAAGGATTGGAAGACAAACAATTCATTGAAACCAGGACAGAAGGCTATGAAGATTTTAAAAAGCAAATACTGAATGTAAGTATTAGCGAGTTAGAAAAAATTACTGGTGTTGATCGCACGCTGGTTCGTGAAGCTACAGTGGCGTATGCCAAAGCAAAAGCTGCCATGGCATTCCACGGGTTAGGGGTTACCGAACATTCATACGGAACGTATGCCATCATGCTCATCACCGACCTGGCCATGATAACCGGAAATATTGGCCGCAGAGGTGTGGGTGTGAATCCGTTACGCGGACAAAACAATGTGCAGGGTGCTGCGGATATGGGTTGTCAGCCGCACCAGGGTGCCGGTTACTTTGATGTAACCAACCCGGAGTACCATAAAATGTATGAAAATTTTTATGGTGTTAAACTTCCGAACCACATCGGCTACAAAATTCCGCAGATGTACACCGCATCGCTGGATAACAAACTTAAGGCCTTATGGCTGATGGGTGAAGACTTAGTACAAACTGATCCCAACACCAACAAGGTGATGGCCGCGTTAAAGAAATTGGATCTGCTCGTTGTTCAGGAATTATTCATGACTGAAACAGCAAAAATTGCAACAGTTGTTTTACCGGGTGCCTCCTTCCTGGAAAAAAGCGGAACGTTTACCAATGGTGAGCGGAGGATCCAACGCGTGAATAAAGTGGTGGAGCCGATTGAAGGCACAAAATCCGATGGGCAAATTGTAGTGGATATCATGAACCGGATGGGCTACGCACAACCGGATTATGAACCCGACACCTTATTACAGGAAATTGCTCAAATCGTTCCTTTCTTTAAAGGCGTTAAATGGAACGAACTGGGTGACAACGGCAAACAATGGCCGGTAAAAGAAGATGGAACCGACACAAAAATCCTGCATACCGAAACCTTTAAGCGGGGAAAAGGTAAATTCCATTATTTCGATTTCATGGAAAGCAAGGAGATTATCAACAACGGAAAAGAATATCCGTACATCATTACCACCAACCGCGAACTGGAGCATTACAATGCCGGCACGATGACGCGCAGGACAAAAAATGTGGAGCTGTTAACCGAAGATGTGTTACTGATCAATCCGGCCGATGCCGAAAACCATTTTATTAAAGAAGGTGATATGGTGTGCGTGGAGTCCGCACGCGGTAAAGTGGATTTAAAAGCACGGATAACCGATGAGGTTAAGCCAGGTTTGCTCAGCTCAACCTTTCATTTTCCAGAAATCGGGTTGAATGTGATCGGTTCGGATGAACACGACAGCGAAGCCATGTGCCCGGAATACAAAGTGATTTCTGTAAACATCCGCAAGAGCAAGGGCTTAAAAAAATCTATTCCGGTTTAATATTTTAACTACAAAGGGCCTAAAGTTTCGCTTTGTTCTTTGTGATCTTTGTGCCTTCTTCGTGTACTTTGTGGTTCAACAAATTCAACTCCATGCGTAAACTCATCCTCCGTTCCTTACTCATCATTTTTCTTGCGGCACTAAGTTATGGTATATACTATGCCTGGCTTGCCTTCCCGATTATATCCGGCTATGGCGCAAAAAATCTTTGCTCGTGCACCATGCTGGCAGGGCGAAAAGCAGAAGATGTAATCCGGGAAGAATTGGGTTCAGGCCTTCAATCGTTCGGAACATTTTCAGTAAACTATGCTGATTCATCAGCAACCGCCAGTGTCTTTGGTTTAGCCAAACGCAAAGCCATCTTCCGGAAGGGATTGGGCTGTACACTGGTAAATGAAATCACAGAAGAAGAACTGAGAAAGCAAGCCTGGAAGGTGGCCTCTCCACCACGAGTAAATCAAGATACTATACCCTGGCCTACCGGAAACAAAATGCCTGATTCAATAAATCTTTTTGGCTATGATATTGAATTATTAAATAAAACAATCAACGATGCTTTTGAAGAACCAGGTGAAGAAAAAAACAGGCGAACCCGGGCTGTGCTGGTCATTCACGATGGCAATCTGATCGCTGAAAAATATGCTGATGGATTTGGTCTGAACACCCGCCTCACGGGTTGGTCGATGACGAAAAGTCTTACCAACGCCATGATGGGCGTGCTCGTTCGCGATGGAAAACTATCGGTTAATGATCCTGCGCCCATTGATGAATGGAAAAACGACAATCGCGCATCGATAACCATACACAACCTGATGCAGGCCAGCAGCGGATTGAAATGGGCTGAAGTGTACAGCGGCCCCAGTGATGCAACCAATATGCTGTTCAAAAAACGCGATGCCGGATATTACGCCTCGCAGGTGCCCTTGCAACACACCCCCGGTGAAGTATTCTATTATTCCAGCGGCACTACCAATATTTTATCGCGCATCATCCGGCAAACCGTTGGCGAGGCAGACTATCATAGCTTTCCTTACAAAAACATTTTTCATAAAATCGGCATGCACTCCATGACCATTGAACCCGATCCGGGTGGAACATTTGTGGGTTCATCTTTTTCATTTGCCACTGCACGTGATTGGGCGCGCTTTGGATTACTCTACCTGAATGACGGCTATTGGGTCAATGAACGAATTTTGCCCGAAGGATGGGTTGAGTACAGCACTATGCCTGCCAAAGGCGCTAAAAAGGGTGAGTATGGCGCACAGTTTTGGCTGAATGCCGGAAACCCAAGTGATAGTGCTGATCGCAATTTTCCGGATGTTCCAGGTGACATGTACTACCTGAGCGGGTTTGAGGGGCAGGATGTGTTTATTGTTCCTTCCAAAAACCTGGTGGTCGTTAAACTTGGACTCACCTCCGGAAATTGGGTTGACGCGAATGCTTTTCTGAAGGATATTATCCGTGCATTACCCTAACGGGTAGTTTTCTTCTTTGCCTTTTCAGTTGCAAGGCCTTCCTTTTTTCGTTGCTGAACCACGAAATCAGATCCGAACGAAAACTTCTTGTTAAGAGAGGACTTTTCCTCCACCACGCGCCAAAATGGTGCTACTTTGTTTAAGGAAGCACCCTTTTGCAGTTGCTCGTAGGCGGCTTCCGAAACAATACGTAAAAATATTCCCGTAGTTACCGGGCAGGTGTAATCGGCACCGTACCCGGCAGCAAGGTCTTTACGCATTAACGTTAGGCTGGCGCTTTTGCCTTTGGGAATATGCCTTACATAATCGTCAATAATCTTAGGCGTGGCGATCAGCATCTTACCCCCGGCTGGCATATCGGTAAAATCCTTTTCCAGTTTCTTTATAATGGGTTCTTTAGTCGGGTCATTGACTTTGTCTGTCCACGTTTTTCCCTTTCCTGGCTTCATAAATCATTGCTTTTTATTATACAATCAAATCTAGGGTATGGCAGTGACAACCTTATGGCAAGAGAAAAAGAAAAGTAAAAATAACATTCACTCACCGGGATTGTTAAAGGTTAAAATCTAAGAATCATGTCCGAAAAAAAATCAGTAGTGCTGATCGGTGGAAGTTATGGTATTGGTGCTGCTTTAGCCCAAATTCTCCTTGCTAAAAATTATGATGTGTACGTCCTAAGCCGGTCAGCTCCAACAACAGCCGGTACAAAATATATTCCCTTCGATGTTCAGACGGCCTCCATTGACCTTTCACAACTTCCGGGCAAAATTGATGGGCTGGCTTACTTGCCGGGTACCATACAGTTAAAACCATTTCATCGCTTTACAAACGAAGAGTTCCTTCACGACTTTAACATGAATGTATTGGGGGCCGCAAAATGTGTTCGCGAATTAGTAAACCCATTAAAAGCTGCAGAACAAAGTTCAATAGTATTTTTCAGTACTGTTGCCGTGCAGCAAGGTATGCCCTTTCATGCATCAGTAGCCATGGCCAAAGGTGCGTTGGAGGGGCTAACCCGATCGCTGGCGGCCGAATTTGCCCCTAAAATCAGGGTGAATGCCATTGCCCCATCGATTACCGACACACCGCTTGCATCAAAAATTTTATCAAGTGAAGATAAAAAGAAAGTCAGCGGTGAACGCCATCCGCTAAAGCGCGTAGGCGAAGCGCGCGACATAGCTCAGGCAGCTGCCTATTTACTAACCGATGAAAGCGCCTGGGTTAGCGGACAAATTATTCATGTGGATGGAGGCCTCTCCGCATTGCGGGTATAACTCATGCCCATTATCCGCTACCAAGGTAAATTACTGGAATGCATACAGGGTGCTACCTTGCGCAATGTTATTTTAAACCATGACTTAACGGTACATACTGATAAAGCGCATTATATCAACTGCCGTGGTTTCGGAACCTGCGGCACGTGTGCTGTTAAATTAACAGGCCCGGCATCACCGGTTACTAAAAAAGAAAAATGGCGGCTTAATTTTTATCCTCACAAAATCGAAAACGGTTTGCGACTAGCCTGCCAGGTAAAAGTAGAAGGCGATATTGAAGTAAAAAAGTTTGAAGGATTTTGGGGTGAAAAAATCTCTTAATGTAAAATTCTTTCTGCCCCGGAGTAAATATTAAACCTGCCCTCCCCTAAAAAGCCAATTAACGTCATGTTGCAATCTTTCGCCAGGTTTACTGCCAGACTTGAAGGAGCACCTACAGCGGCAAGTAACGGTATTCCCGCTAATGCAGCCTTTTGTACCAACTCAAAACTGGTTCTTCCGCTCACCAGCAGCATATAGTTTGTTAAAGACAATTCATTTTTCAAAAGCATGGCGCCAACAACTTTATCAAGCGCATTATGCCTGCCCACATCTTCGCGCAGTAAAATCAACTCACCCTTTAGGTTAAATAAACCCGAAGCATGCAATCCACCGGTATGTTCAAATACACGTTGTGCTTCACGCATTTTTTTTGGTAAATCATAGAGCAAAGATGCACGTATCTGCCAATCTGCCGAAAGGTTAGCGCAGTGTACCGATACGGCTTCAATGGAAGATTTGCCACACACCCCGCAACTGGAGGTGGTGTAGAAATTTCGCTGCAGTTTCTGGAAATCAATGTCGACTTCAGGCTTTAATTCCACACGAACAACATTTTCTTTTTCCTCCACCCTGCCAACATCTTCACAATACTTAATGCTCTCAACCTGATCGAACGAATCAATAATTCCCTCCGTAAACAAAAAACCCAGTGCTAATTCAAAATCGTGACCAGGTGTGCGCATGGTTACCGATAAACTTTTTTGCTGGCGTACAGTTAACTGACCGAAACCGATCCGGATTTCCAGCGGCTCCTCCGTGGCGACAAGGTCAGAAACAAGCTCACGGTTATTCGCTTTAACCTTCATAATTTCTACCGGACGAACAAAGTGCGCCATGTATTTTTATTTAACAGACCGGATAAATTCAATCAGAGCAGGAATCAGTGAAGAAGACAATGGCTTTTCAGCTTGTGAATATACAGCAATATTAGCCATGCGCTCCTCGGGTGCATCGCGAAGTACATGGTTCATGCCTTCAATAATTAAGAACCGGGCATCCGGGCGGGCATCTTTTAAACGCTCAGCATCCTTTACTGCTACCTGTATATCTGTACTCCCCTGCACAATCATACAGGGCATGTTCAAACCTTTTAGCAGTTTAGCCGGGTCATACTTCAGCCATGAAATCATATAGGGTTGAATGCCGGGACGATAAAGTGGTTGTAGGAGTGGATTGATTTGTTTTACCTCAAAACCTGCTTTTAGCGAGTCTAATATGCTTTCATTGTCATGCACCAATTGCTCAGGATTAAACGGGTTGGATTTGATCTGCTCTTTCAATATCTCATCAATCGGGCGGCCGGCCCCTGCCAGTGAGATGAACCCATTCGCCTTGGCTGATTGAGCCGCAAGCATACCCAGCAAAGATCCTTCACTATGACCCAGCACGATAATATTTTTAAATCGTTTATCAGATTTAAAAATCCTGATCCAATCCGCAGCATCCGATGAAAAGTCTTCAATTACCAACGCATATTCGCGGTTGGTTTTCATGGTGCTTTTTCCAACGCCACGTTTATCATAACGAAAAGATGCAATGCCTTGCTGCGCAAGACCCTCCGCCAGCAGTTTCAAATAGTCAGATTTCAATTGCCGATTATTACCGTCACGATCGGTAGGGCCCGAGCCCGCAATAATTAATACCAACGGAACTTTGCCCCTTTTCACATCAGGATATAACATGGTACCCTGTAGTATTCGTGTGCCGGTAGAATCGGTGTATGTATACTCAACAGGCTGGGCAGCAACCGTGATAGAAAAACCAACAAGGCTATATAAAAGGTACCTCATCCAATTAAAAGGTAAATGCAAAATCATAATTGATAAAGTTAAGGTTAACCATCAAAATCATCTAGAAGCCATCTCAAAAATACAATTATTGAAACCACAGAGTACACAAAGGTCTGCACAAAGGGCACAAAGCGCTACAATTCAGCGGCTTCTTCTCTGTGAACTTTGTGTTTTCTTCGTGCCCTTAGTGGTTAAACTTTTTTTTGAGATGGCTTCTACGATAAATTACTAAATTTGATTATGAAAGTCAGGAAACTAACGATGCAACAAGAGCAGCAGGAAAAAGAAGAATACTTTCGTAGCCTATCCGGTGAAGAACGCCTGAGGATGATGCGTATTTTGAATGATCGCTTACGCAAGCCTGGAGTAAATTATGAGCTCCGAAACAAAAAGGTAAAGGTGACTCGAATAGCGTGAGCATTTTCAGTAAATATCATCTTGAATTCTTAAAATCGCTCGTACACCATGGGGTTAAGTTTTTGATTATTGGGGGACAGGCGGCTATCTACTACGGTGTAAGAAGAAATACCGGTGATCTGGACATACTTGTCGAGCCCAACCGGCAGAATGGGGAGAAACTGTTGAAAGCCTTTCAGGAAATGGAGTTAGTAGTTGAAGACCTTAGACCAGAGGAGTTCGAACAACAATTATTTCTGGGGCTTGGCTTTGAGCCTGATGCCGTTGATATTTTATCAATAGCACCGGGCGTTGATTTTGATAGTGCGTTTAGGCAATCTAGTGTAATTGAAGATAGTCATGTAAAGCTTCACATCATCTCGCTTGATGATTTGATAAAAAATAAGGAAGCCTTAAATCGTGAAGGTGAGAAAAAGCTGCTTGATCAGTATGATGTCGCTGTGCTCAAGAAAATCAAGCAACAACAAAAGTAATTTTACGACAACCCACTAATCTTTCCATCATTATCAATATCCATTCCCAGGGCCGCGGGTACGTTCGGTAAGCCTGGCATGCGCAGAATATCACCGGTAATCGGGATTACAAAGCCTGCACCGGCAGCCACTTCAATTTCACGCACCGTAACAATGAAGTCCTTAGGCCGGCCCAATTTTTTTGCATCATCCGAAAAACTGTTTTGAGTTTTGGCAATACATACCGGCATACCGCTCAACCCGATGCGTTCAATTTTCTTTAAATTTTGTTTGGCCTTTGGCAGAAACTCTACATCTTTTGCTCCGTAAATCTTTATCGCTACGGTTCTTATCTTTTCTTCCACCGATGATTTCCAGTCGTACACCGGCCAGTACTTACCATGAAAATTATCGGCTGCTTCTGTAATTTTTTTTGCCAGGTCAATCATTCCCGCCCCGCCCTTCTCCCAGCCTTCCGACAGGGCAATATCAACACCCAATGATTCACACTTTTTAATAACCCAATTCAATTCTTCTTCAGTGTCCGTGATAAATTTATTGAGTGAGATTACCGCAGGTACTCCAAAAATTTTTGTGTTTTCAATGTGCTTTTCCAGGTTCGCAAAACCGGCCTCAAGGGCTTTCAGGTTTGGTTTGGTTAGCTCTTCCCGCGAAACGCCTCCATGATATTTCAAGGCGCGAATGGTAGCTACCAACACGATAGCATGGGGAGAGTAATCACCATACCCACAAACAATATCAATGAACTTCTCCGCCCCCAGATCCGAACCAAAACCTGCCTCCGTAATTACATAATCGGATAAACTCATTCCCATCCGTGTAGCGATTATAGAGTTGGCTCCTTGAGCAATGTTGCCAAACGGACCGCCATGAATAATGGCCGGATTACCCTCCAGTGTTTGTACTAAATTTGGTTTGATCGCTTCTTTCAGCAGCAAGGCAACAGCACCCTGCGCGTTCAGGTCGCGGGCAAAAACAGCTTTTTGTGAATAGGTATCGCCAATATAAATGTTACCGATTTTTTGCTTCAGGTCGTTCATGTCCTTCGCGAGACAAAGAATAGCCATTATTTCAGAGGCTGCTGTAATATTAAATCCAGTCTCGCGGATCATTCCGCCATTTTTCCCACCCAGCCCTGTAATCATATTTCTGAGCGCACGATCATTCATATCCATCACGCGCTTCCACTCTACCGTTCGCGGATCAATTCCCAATCCGCCTCCGGGTTTTTGAATGTCATTATCAATAAGCGCTGCCAAAAGATTGTTGGCCTTTTCAACTGCGGCAAAATCACCGGTAAAATGCAGGTTTATATCTTCCATGGGAACTACCTGGGAGTATCCTCCACCCGCAGCGCCACCCTTCATGCCGAACACCGGGCCCAGCGATGGTTCACGAAGCACCACCGTAGTCTTCTTGCCGATTTTATTCATGCCTTCACACAGGCCTATGGAAGTTGTTGTTTTTCCTTCGCCTGCGGGTGTGGGCGTCATAGCCGTAACTAAAATCAGTTTACCTTTTCTTAGTTTCGATTCATCGTATAGTTTCAGCGGAAGTTTGGCTTTAAAGTTTCCATAAAGCTCCAGGTCATCTTCTGCAATATTTAGTTTTTTGGCAATCTGCCGTATGGGTTGTAACGATGCGGCCTGGGCAATTTCAAGATCGGATTTAAAAGACATAGCAGTAGCGTTTTACCAATCGAAAGTTAAAACTATTTACTTTGTAACCTAATGACATACCTCAGTAGTGGCCCATACATGAAAAGATATAAACCCGATCAGTTTCAGTTCAAACAATTTACAGTTACCCATAAACGCAGCAGCATGAAAGTGGGCACTGATGGCGTATTGCTGGGAGCTTGGACCAGTGTAGAAGGGGTTCATACTGTTTTGGATATAGGAACCGGTACAGGTTTGATTGCCCTCATGCTGGCGCAAAGAACATCGGGCAAAATACCGATTGATGCTGTTGAAATTAGTGCCGAGGCTTCGGCCGATGCAAGTGATAATTTTAAATGTTCTCCGTGGTCATCGGCTATTCAGCTACATCATCTGCCAATACAGAAATTTACCAGCACCAGAAAGTACGATCTTATCGTTAGCAACCCACCCTATTTTATTAACAGCTTTAAGCCACCTGACAAACAACGAGAACTGGCACGGCATGCCGAGCAGTTGTCGCTTAAGGAGTTAATTGATGTAGTTAAGGTTCTTCTACAACCAACCGGTCGCCTGGCGCTAATCCTTCCATTTTCAGAAAGCAAAATACTTAAGGCTTTGGCTCACCATGCCGGACTTCATTGCATTCGGGAATGTAACTTTCATTCGCGTGCTCATAAACCCATAGAACGGGTAATCCTGGAGTTTTCCTATCGAAAAGGCGAAGTAAGGACCAGCACACTTTGCCTGTACCGAATGGGTGAAGAGTGGACCCCGGAGTACAAAAGCCTTACACATGAATTTTATCTTAAAGGCTAAAATTTCCGTTTATCTAAAATCTCATGTGTAAACGTTCTGGGCATTATTAAATTTGGGGCATTATTCACAATCCGCGTGCGCACCTTACTCCTCCTTCTTATTCTGGCTTCGGCCCCGGAGGTTATTGCTCAAAGCCTGCAAATAAAAAAATCAAAATCACCCATTGTACTGGATGGCGTAATGGACGAACCCGACTGGTTTGAAGCCGATGTTGCCAATAATTTCAGGCAGTTTTTTCCAAGCGATACAACATTGGCCAAGAGCCAAAGCCAGGTGCGGATGACCTACGATGATAAGTTCATCTATGTTATAGCGCGCATGGAAAACATTAAAAATGACAGGCGCTATATAACACCCTCGCTGCGCAGGGATTTCCGGGGCGAAGGCAACGATGGCATTACCGTAGTGCTCGACCCCTTTAGCGACCGAACCAATGGTTTTATGTTTGGCGTAAACCCGTTTGGCGTTCAGCGCGAAGGATTGATTGCCAACGGTGGTTCTGGTTCTTCCGATCTGTCATTGATTTGGGACAACAAATGGTACTCAAGCGTAAAAACATACGAGGGATACTGGATTGCTGAAATGGCTATTCCATTCAAGTCTATTCGCTTTAAGGACGGGCTCACCACCTGGAACATTAATTTTTACCGTATTGACAGCGAGTATGCCGAACGATCGACCTGGTCGCCCGTGCCACAGAACTTCGATATCATAACCATGGCATTCAACCGGCAACTCGTATGGGATGAGCCATTGAAAAATCCCGGAACTAATGTATCGGTCATTCCATATTTCCTCGCTGGCGGTACAAAAAATTTTGTTGAAGCAAGCCCTACCGATAAAACGCTGGAAGCCGGTTTTGATGCCAAGATTGGTATCAGTTCTGCCCTTAACCTTGATGTTACGGTTAACCCCGATTTCTCACAGGTTGAAGTAGATGCCCAGGTTACCAACCTCGACCGCTTCGAAATTTTCTTTCCGGAGCAACGCCAGTTCTTTTTAGAAAATGCAGACTTATTCGCTGACTTTGGCGTTGAGGGTACCCGACCCTTCTTTTCACGAAGGATTGGCGTAGCACGTGATGAATCGACCGGGCAAAATATTCAAAACCAGATTTATGGCGGGGTGAGACTAAGCGGAAAAATCGATAACAACTGGCGCATCGGGTTTATGGATATGCAAACCGGTGAGGATTCAAAAATTGATTTACCCTCAACCAATTACATGGTGGCTTCGCTGCAACGCAAAGTTTTTGCACGATCCAACATTGGTATCATTGCCATTAACAAACAAGCCTTTCAGGATTCCATACAGGGCGAGTTCACGTTCAATCCTTTGAAGTACAACAGGCTTGTTGGCTTAGATTACAACCTGGCCAGCAAAAACAATATATGGAACGGTAAACTCTTTTATCACCGCTCATTCAATCAGCAGAAGCTTGATTCAACATTTGCTACCGGAGGTTTTATCACCTACAGTACCTTGAAATGGTCGATAAATTTATTCACCCGCAGCGTGGGTGCGAACTACAATCCTGAAGTTGGTTTTGCGCGCAGAAAAGATATCCAACAAGTAGCCTACACGCAGTGGTATAATATTTATCCGAAAGGTTCACGTATACAAAGTCATGGTCCTGGAATTGATTTTGATTTGGTAGGCAATCAAACCTATGGCCTTTTGGATTGGGATGCAAACCTGATGTACCGTGTGCGGTTTAGAAATACAGCCTTCGGAAACATAAGATTGCGGAAAGAATATACTTACCTGTTTAGTCCGTTTGATCCCAGTGGTACCAATGGACTTAAGCTTCCGGCAGGCACTGACTACCATCAATACCTGGTAGTCGCCAACTTTAATTCCGATGCACGCAAAACCGTATTTACAAACCTCTCTTCAAGGGTAGGTCAATATTTTAATGGAAACCGTATTAACCTTAGTGGTTCAGTAACCTATCGTTATATACCCTGGGGTTTTGCCTCGCTAAACTTTACTTTTAACCGCATCCGGCTACCCGAACCGTATAACGATGCGAACCTCATCCTGATTGGACCCCGCGTTGATCTTACACTATCACGGAGCCTCTTCTTCACCACCTTTGTACAGTACAATAATCAGATCAATAACCTGAATATTAATTCGCGGCTGCAATGGCGGTTTAAACCGGTTTCGGACATTTTTCTTGTATACACCGATAACTACGTTACTGAGTCCTTTACCGATGCAGAAGGGCGTTTCTTCACCCAAGGGCAGCCACGCCTGCGCGGGGTGGTGCTGAAACTGAACTATTGGCTAAATATCTGATTTTCTTTTTATCTGAAAATCAGATACTTATAAAATAAAAAATAGATGTTTAAACATTTATTTACAAAATGGTGTTATGTTCGCATCAACTCCCAAAAAACTAAAACTACAAACAATGAAAAAAATGTATTTCGCCCTGGTTGCACTGGTAATAAGCGGCAGCGCAATCGCTCAATCCACCTGGAAAATTGATAATGTTCATTCAAAAATCGGCTTTAGCGTATCGCACATGGTCGTGGCTGAAACAGAAGGTTCTTTTAAGGACTATGCCGGAACTGTGGTTTCCAAAGCTGCCGACTTCTCAGGTGCTGAAGTAACCTTCACAGCAAAAGTTGCCTCTATCTACACTGAGAATGAAAAGCGTGATGGTCACTTAAAGTCAGCAGACTTTTTTGATGCGGAAAAATTTCCTGAAATTTCGTTCAAAGGCAACCTGGTAAAGGAAGGAACCAAATACAAACTGAAAGGTGATTTCACCATGAAGGGTGTAACCAAGAAAGTAGAGTTTGATGTTACGTATGGTGGCACTATTAATACAGGCCGTGGCGAGAAAGCCGGATTTAAAGTAATTGGCACTATCAATCGTCAGGACTATGGCGTTAACTGGGCAAACAAATTAGCCGGTGGCGAAATGGTTGTAGGTGACGAAGTTAGCCTTAATATCAAAATTGAGCTTGACAAACAGCCTAACAGCTAATTTACCATCATAAATATTCAAGGGAAGTCCGTGGTGGTTACATTACGGACTTTCTTTTTTTGCTATGAAAATTGAGGACGAAATAAAGCAGAATAAATTCATCAGCAGTCATCAAAAGGCTGTTATTAATCTGCTTTTTACCTCAAACTGGCTTGTTAATAAGCAGCATGATTATTTCAAACCCTTTGGCATTACCGGCCAGCAGTTTAATGTCCTGCGCATATTAAAAGGACAATATCCAAAAAGCATTTCGGCCAAAGAAATCAAATCGAGGATGCTGGACAAAAATTCGGATATCTCTCGTTTGCTCGATCGCTTAATTTCAAAAAAACTTATTGAAAAGAAATCCTGTCCGAAAGACAAACGGGCAACGGATGTGTTCATTACTGAAAACGGGTTATCGCTCTTAAAAGAAATCAGCAGTAAGCAAAAGGATATTGATCAGGTACTGACACTTACTGATGATGAAGCTGAACAATTAAGCAACTTATTGGATAAAAGCAGAGGGAAGTAAATGACCAGTATCTATTACAGGAAATTCTATTACAACTTCTCTAATTCACGTTTTACAAACCCCATTAGCTCGCGGATATAAGCCGATGAAAAATCAAACTGTATACCGGCAGCCTCATATACTTCTGGTATCGATTTCAAATAACCCAGCTTGAGTGCATTCATATAACCCTGTAAACCCTTTTCCTTGTCGTGTTTATAATTGCGCCAAATGGCTACCGCACCCAATTGTGCCATGCCATACTCGATGTAGTAAAATGGCACTTCATATAAATGCAGTTGTTTCTGCCATAGGAAGTCTTTGGCTACCTCTTCCCCGGTCCAGTCGGTTATGGAATCAGAGAATTGTGTTAGTATTTTATTCCAGCTCGCTTTCCGTTCTTCCAGGGAATGATTTGGATTTTCATAAATCCAATGCTGAAATTTATCGATAGTAGCCACCCAGGGTAACGTTTCGATGATATCTTCCAGATGTTCGCGTTTAGCACGCTTCAGCGCTTCCGCATCCGGAAAGAAAATATCCCACTCATCCATGGAAATAAGTTCCATCGACATAGAAGCCAGTTCAGCTACTTCGGATGGCGTGGATTTAAAATCATTCAGCTCCAGTTCGCGGGTTAAGAAATTATGCACAGCATGCCCGCCTTCGTGCATAAGGGTTACCATATCGCGCAAGGTTGAGGTGGCATTCATAAAAATAAACGGAACACCAATTTCAGCCAGCGGATAATTATATCCACCCGGAGCTTTTCCTTTTCGCGATTCAAGATCAAGATGGCCCATTTCTTTCATGATAGAAAGACATTGGCCCAGGTAAGGATCAATGCGGTGAAAACAAGTTATGGCCTTTTCTGTGAGGTCGCTGCCATCGGTAAACGCCTTCAATGGATCGCGTCCTTGCGGATCAACAGCTTTATCCCATGGTTTTAATGACGTTACGCCAAGTGATTTTTTTCGTTCGTGTGTAAGGTAATTCAACATCGGCACTACTTCAGAAGCAACAGAATCATGAAAGTTGAAACAATCCTGAGGGGTGTAATCAAAACGCCCCATGGCCGTGAACATATAATCACGAAAGTTGGCAAAACCAGCATTTACAGCAACCTGGTGGCGTAAGGCAATTAACCGGGTAAAGAGTTCATCCAGGGTTTGTTTGACCTGTAATCGTCTGGTTGTGATTTTATGATATACCTTTTCCCGCTCGGCACGGTCAGTCGACATCAACCTGACTGCCGCTTGCTGCAAGGTCAGCTCCTTACCCGCAAGCTCAACCATCATGGCGCCTGAAAGCTGGTTGTACTTTTGTTGCTCCAGGCTGATTTCCGTAAACAAGGGAATATTCTCTTCGCGAAAAAGTTCAATATCCTTTTTCAGATTTCGGATCATGATATCGAATCCGGCTTCTTTCGTCAACTCCGAAAGAAATACTGATGCTTCAGCCTTACGGTTGAGTTGATCGGAAACCGGAGCTATTTTGGGCTGGATGTTCTCCACAAAATACTGGTAGCTCTTGCTATAGTCTTCATTTTCGGTGAAACGGGTCATGTTGATATAACGCCAGGCAAAATCTTCAGCGATCACCGCTTCCAGCTCACTCCTGTCCTTAAACCAGGTACGCAAATCACCGGCTGATTCGATTGTACGCTCCAGCAGGTTGTCGAACCAGGGCTTAAGCACTGGCCAGTCGGTAAGGCTAAAAGTATCAGGCAAAAATTTGCGCCTCGGGCGTTCAATTTTCTTTACAGCATCCATCTATTAACTTAATTAAATTATTACCTTGAGTGGAATGCAAAAATAGAATCATTTATGATATTGAAATCATAATCGGAATAAAACGAAAAAGAATACCAGACCATCCTTGTCCATCGAACTTAAAGTCGTCACCCATCATAAAGCGCTTAAGGAATATATTTTTCTTCCCGAACGGCTTTATAAAAATGATAAGCGATGGGTACCCCCCATCTATGCCGATGAATGGGCCTTCCATGATCCAAAAAAGAATAAAGCCCTTGCGTATTCCGATGTAATACGGGTGCTTGCGTTTTGTGAAAACGTAATCGTGGGGCGCATTATGGGCATTATCCACCACCGCTATAATGAATTACATGCAGAGAAAACAGCTCGTTTTTACAACCTCGACTGCCTGAACGAACCTGCGGTAGCGCATGCCCTTATTACCTACATTGAAAACTGGGCCCGCACCAAAGGAATGAACAAAATCATTGGCCCGTTTGGCTTTTCCGATAAAGATCCACAAGGGTTTCAAATTGAAGGCTTTGAATTTTTACCGGTGCTGGCCACGCCCACCAACCCCCGCTACCTGCCCGAACTGGTAACCCAACTTAGCTATGAAAAAGAGGTGGATTGTGTTTCCTATCAAATGGATATATCCAACGTAATTCCGGATTCATATAAAGAAATATACGCCCGAATGATCAACCGAACTTCCCTTCGGGTGGTTGAGTTCAAGTCGAAGCGTGGATTAAAGCCATACATACTTCCTGTTTTACGCCTGGTTAACGAAGCATATGCACCCATTTTTGGCTTTACCCCCATGAGTGAAGAAGAAATGAGAAAATTTGCCGCGCAATACCTGCCCATACTGGACCCTGAGTTTGTGAAAGTGGTGATTGACGATACTGAAAGGCTAATCGCCTTTGTAGTGGCCATGCCGGAGATGAGCATCGGAATACAAAAAGCAAAAGGCCGACTTTTTCCTTTTGGCTTCCTCTATGTTTTACAAGCTATGCGAAAAACAAAACAACTTAACCTTTTACTGGGCGCCATAAAAGAAGGATACCGCAGAACCGGTGTGAGTGTATTGCTTGGTAAAGCTATGCTTGAAACAGCTTCCCGAAGGGGTTTTGAAATTATGGACAGCCACCTGATACTGGAAACCAATTTGCCCATGCGTGGTGAATGTGAAAAATTAAACGGGCGTATTTGCAAGCGCTACCGGATTTTCAGAAAATATTTATCTTAGTCTTAGCCGTCAACTTTAAATAAAAAAAATTATGCGATTGATCTTCTTCCCCGGACTACTTCTAATTGTAATCATTGGATGTAACCCAGCTGTTAAAAAAACTATCGGATCCATTGAGCGATTGGATGCAGCACTCGATAACATTATTAGTATCGATGCACAAATTGAAATTCTTGCTGAGGGGTTTGAATGGAGCGAGGGGCCCGTGTGGGTTGAATCGGAAAACATGTTGTTGTTTTCGGATGTACCTAAAAACATGATACACAAGTGGACCGAAGCAAATGGATTGAAGGACTATCTTACCCCATCGGGCTTCACCGGAACAGAAACAGAAAGAAGAGAACCAGGGTCGAACGGCTTGGTGCTGGATGGCACCGGAAAGCTTGTTTTATGCCAGCATGGTGACAGGCGTATAGCAGTATTGAACGCTTCTCTTGCTGATCCAAAACCAGAATTCAGTACCCTGGCAGATCGCTACGATGGAAAAAAATTCAACAGCCCTAACGATGCCGCCTTCAGAGGAAACGATCTTTTCTTTACCGACCCTCCTTATGGATTACCGAAACAAGCCAACGACCCGACAAAAGAAATTCCGTTTCAGGGAGTCTATAAAGTAAGTGCTGCGGGAGACGTTACGTTGATGATTGATTCATTGACACGACCCAACGGTATCGCCTTTTTCCCTGATAACTCAACCTTTATCGTGGCCAATTCAGACCCCGGAAAAGCCATATGGTATCGGTACAGGCTTGATGAAAATGACTCCATCGTTCACGCCTCCATATTTTATGATGCTACTGAAAATACCAAAACAGAATCCGGCTTACCGGATGGTTTAAAAATTGACCAGCAGGGCAATGTTTTTGCCACAGGCCCGGGAGGAGTTTGGATTTTTAGTTCAGACGGAAAAGCACTGGGAAAAATAAAATTACCCGTTCCCACAGCCAATTGCGCACTTTCAGCCGATCAGAAAACACTATACATTACGGCCGACATGTATTTGCTTCGCGTGAAGCTTCAGTAAACCGATAAAAAATCAGTGAAAATTTTAATTGACATTATTGGCTGGATCGGTTCCGTTATGGTCATTGCTGCCTATGGCTTAAACAGTTACCAGAAAATAAAATCTGACTCACTGGTATTTCTATTGTTAAACATGGTTGGAGGAGTTTTTCTGATTATTTACTCCGTGTACTATACGGCCTATGCCAACACCTTTATTAATGTGGTGTGGGTGATCATCGCAATTCCTGCTATCGTTCAACTTATCCGGAAGAAAAAATAATGCTTCCTGCACAGCAAAATATTAACGTTCAAAAATGGGTTGCGTTTTTTTCATCGCTGTTGCTGATTACAAAAATGCTGGCGTATTTCCTTACGGGATCGGTAGCGATATTAACCGATGCACTGGAAAGTATTGTTAACGTGGTGGCCGGATTTCTCGGACTTTACAGTTTGTACCTCTCTGCCAAACCACGCGATGCCGATCATCCGTACGGTCATGGTAAGGTAGAATTTCTGTCTGCGGCCCTCGAAGGAAGCATGATTTTTATTGCCGGGCTTTTGATCATTTATGAAGCCGTTAAAAACCTGATAACGCCCTCGCCCATTCAACAACTTGATATGGGCATGATACTGATTGGCGCCACGGCAGGCATAAACCTGGCCATGGGGTTGTGGTGCATTCGCACCGGTCGAAAAAATAATTCACTGGCCCTTCAGGCCAGCGGCAAACATTTATTAAGCGACACCTACTCTACACTGGGTATACTGGTGGGGCTTTTCCTGATTTTTGTAACCGATATTCAATGGCTGGACAGCGCAGTGGCAATACTCTTCAGCATAATCATTCTGTTTACCGGGTATAAAATTGTACGATCATCGCTGGCGGGCATTATGGATGAGCGTGACATGGAACTGCTGACGCGAATGGTTGCCATGCTGAATGCCAACCGTAAGGAAAATTGGATTGACTTGCACAATATGCGCATCATAAAATATGGATCAACCCTTCACCTCGACTGTCACCTTACCGTACCCTGGTACCTTAATGTACATGAAGCCCATAATGAGATTGATGCCCTCGCCTCACTGGTACGGAAAGAATTCGGTGAATCGCTGGAACTGTTTGTTCACTCCGATGGCTGCCTTGATTTCTCCTGCCGCATATGCAGTAAAGCTGATTGTACGGTGCGTAAGCATGCAGTTGAAAAACGTATTGAGTGGACAGTAGAAAACATGGTGAGCAATAAAAAGCATGAAGTAAATACATGAATTTAAATTGACAGCCTGAGCCTGTCGAAGAATGTCAGCCTGAGCCTGTCGAAGGCTGCAGGCTGACAATCAATAATTAACACACCTTTCTATTTCGCTATCCAGGTATTATTCTTCCCATCGGCATCACCGTTGGTAGGAACAGTCAGTTGCACGGATTTGATTTTCTTTTTACCGGCATTCACTTTATGGTTATAAAGCTTTGAAGTCTTCCATACTGCCGGGTTGACATCCTGTGTTGTTGTGGTGCCATCGTCAAATGTTACGGTTACACTAAAGGCAAGCGGCCGGCCTCCCTTATTTTCGATAGTAACAATATTGTTCTTCACTTCATTAATACCTACATCCATATAGCCCCAATCGAAATACCACTTGTTCCAGAACCAGTTTAAGTCCTGACCGGAAACCCGGTTGAACGTAAACATGAAATCATACGGAGTTGGATGCTTGTGTTTCCATTCATTCATGTAGGCATGAAGGCATTTTAAAAACAAATCTTTACCTAATAACTGATATAAAGACACATAAGAATACGACCCAACCGTATATGAATTAAGTCCGCTGCCTTCAGCAATATGCGAGGGTACCATAATGGGCAGCACCCGCTGTGAGCCCAGATAGGGCTGATCCCAATTACCGGCTGGGAATAAGGGATCAATAAAATATTCTGAAAAGCTGGCAAAACCTTCGTCCATCCAGGCATACTTCTTTTCATTAATGCCCATCATAAACGGAAAATACATGTGACACATTTCATGCAGCGTTAAGCCAAGTTGCGCATCCTTATCACTTACCTTCTTGCCCGTCCACTGTTCGATCATAGCACCCGACATTTCCTGATCGTTGGCCATGCCCGGAAACTCCATACCTCCCCCTTCAAGTCCATTAAAGATGGTAAAGTGTTTATACGGAAAGGGGTACACTGGAAATTTCGTATGAAATACTTTTAATGATTCCTGAATTGCCTCCAGCACAGCGCCAAACTCAGGATGTGCCGTGGGGTAAGCTGTGTTTATAAAATACTCTCCCATGGCATCCTTATAGGAGCATGCATCCCAAACAAAATGATCGCTCAACGCAAAAGCAAAATCCGGAAAATCTTTAGCTGAATATTTCCACGTTAAACTTTTAGTTGAGGTTTTTTTGAAATCAGCTTCCGTTAAAATATTCACCGGTGTAGCACTGCTGCGTGCCCGCGCTAATCGGTCACGTGTGGCAGACGAGTAAACTTCCTCTGGATTTGAAGGGGCTACTGATGCCCACACCATAAAATTGTCGGGTACGGTAACTTCAATTTCGTAATCGGAATAGTCATGGTAAAATTCAGTAGCAGCATCATAAACAATACGATCCCACGAATCTATATCATCCAATACAGCCATTTCAGGATACCAATAGGCCACAAACATTGAAGTGCTGTCGATAGCACCGCTGCGCTCAAAACCTTTACCAGGAATAACATAGTTCCAGTTAATTTTCACTTCCAAGGAACCTTTAGGCGGGAGTGGTTTTTTTAAGCGAACGGTATAATTTGTTCCTCCATAAAACACCTCATCCCTGTTATTGATATCGTAGGTTTCATTGTCAACTACAAGTTTTTCAATAATTACCCCTTTATGATTCGCATCGGGTGTATTGCCACCACTGAAAAATCCTGCTTTCTTTGATTCAGGTTTATAATAGTCATGATAGGTGTGAAAGGTGGGGTTGCGAATGGTATCGGGTGTATTATTGAAATAGGTAATGATTGCTTCACCTTTCAATACTTTAGTACGCGGCTCGACCGTAGCTTTGATCTTGTATATCGATCGGTTCTGCCAATAGGTTGGTGATACCGTGCCATCCAACTTCCGCGTTCCTTTTTCATAAGCCTTTTGAAACTCGATGGGCATATACAGCCCGGATGGTTTTGTTTGGGCGTCAGCGATATAACCACTAACGGCAAACAGAAGTAAGAATATTCGTGATTTCATTGATACAGGGTTAGTTTATTAAGGCAAGTATACGGACTTCTCCCTAAAAGGTTAAATTCAAATAAAAATTGTTTCCATTTTGAGAACTTAATGGTAACTTTACTTGTCGCTATGAAACGAATACTTGCAAAAAGTACGCTTAAGAACTTCTGGGAAAAGCATAACGGTACAGAGCAGTATTTAAAAACATGGTTTGACACTGTAAAAAAAGCAAATTGGAAATCGCCAAAAGACGTTAAAGCAACCTATGGAACAGCTAGCATTATCGCCAATAACCGGGTAGTCTTTAACATTAAAGGCAATTCCTATCGCATTGTAGCAAAGATAAATTATGACCGAGGTTGGATTTTTATCAGGTTTATAGGAACCCATAAGGAATATGATAAAATTGATGCTAATACTATTTAAGCTATGAACGTAAAACCTATTAAAACTAAAAAGGAATACCAGGCTGCCCTCAAGGCACTTGAAGAAGTGTTTGATTCACCCGCCAATTCAAAAGAAGGTGATAAAGCTGAACTCTTGGCTATCCTTATAGAAGATTATGAGAATAAGCATTATGCCATTGATCCTCCTGATCCCATTGAAGCCATAAAAATCAGGATGGAAGAACTCAGCCTTTTACAAAAAGATATGGTAGGCATAATTGGTGAGAAAGGAAAAGTTTCAGAGATACTCAACAAAAAGAGAAAGTTGAATCTAGCAATGGTGCGGAAAATCCACAAGCGATTAAATATATCACCAGAAGTTTTAATCAAAGACTACAAACTTCAGCCGTAACAATCTTTATCCAATTTCAATCACCACATCATCCGTCATCGGGTGACCTACGCAGGTTAATACATAACCTTCAGCACGTTCGGCTTGTGAAAGACCTTCTTCTTCGTCAAGCTTTACCGTTCCACTCAAGGCTTTTCCGCGGCAAGCGGTGCACAAACCACTCTGGCAGGAAAACGGAAGATCAATTCCTTTGTCGAGCGCTGTTTCCAGAATAGTACGCTTTGGCTCTACCAAAATTTTGTACTCATGGCCATCGTAGCGAATGGTAACCTCACGCGCTTTGTTTTCGGAAGGCGTAGATACTGCTTCTTGTTTTTTATCCTTATCAATAGTGCCTTGTACAAAACTCTCTTTAAAAATCTTTTCCTGTGGGATGCTATGTTCGGCCAGTAATGTCTCAACATTTTTCATCATACCTTCCGGTCCACACATGAGGTATGTAGTTTTTTCAAAACCCCAGGCGGGTATGCGTTCAAATAATTTCTTAAGCATATCCGGATTCAATAAGCCAGAGTAGCCTTGCCAGTTCATAGGGGCATTGTCGAGAATATGAATGACATGCAGTCTGCCCTGGTAGTTAGTTTCCCATTTCGCCAGTTCATCTTTAAAAATTATACTGTCGATATCGCGATTGCAATAAATGAGTGAAGCAATGCTGTCAGGCTCTTGTGTAAGCAGGCTTTTAATATGCGAAAGCATGGGTGTAATACCCGAACCACCGGCAAACATTACCAGGTGACGCTTACGGTCTTTGCCGAATTCGGTTGTAAAGTGACCCATCGGCTCCATGATTTTAAGCGTATCCCCAGCTTTTAAATTATCCGCAAGCCAGTTGGACATTAATCCATTATCAACACGCTTTACGGTAACGGCCAGATCATCATCAACAAAAGGTGAAGAACAGAGCGAATAGGCCCTGCGCACTTCTTTCCCGTTAACCGGCACAATTAAGGTTAAAAACTGCCCTGATTTGTAGTCGATTTTACCGGAAGCCGGTTGTTCAAAAATAATAGAAATAGCATCCTTCGTTTCCTGTACAACGGCCTTTACTTTCAACTCAAAATAATGCGGTCCGCCCTGAGGGGGGATTTCTTTCTTCTCGCTCTTCTTAAAAAACCCGAATGCCATGATGTAGAATAATTAGGTGGCAAAAATAATGATAAACTGCCTGCCAATCTAAATATTCAACCAATAGGTTAGTTTGAACACCAACGCCCTGTTTTTGGTTTTTAAATGCTGGGGCAGGTAGTTTTCTGTGTATACAACAAAAAAGTCGGAAGCAGGTTTATACCGCCACTGAAAACGGGCATTCAGGTTAATGTTATCCGCGAGGTTGTTGTATTGAACAAAGGTTGTCAGAAATATCTTATCGGTAAAGGTTAGGTCAATACGCGGGCCTATAAGAAATAGCTTTTCTTTTCCGTACTCATTCGGCAAGTCGATGGCATTATAATCATACCGGATGGCCACACTACCAATAGGCTGATAGCGGTAGTTAAGTGACCCATTAATATTAAAGAGTTTACCGTTATAAAATCCACCATAGTTTACTTCGGCTGAATAGTTAAAAATTTTTCGCTGATCAGATTGGTATTCAGCGCTTACACTCGACCATGTATAATTTTCACCCGCGAGAAAAGAACTATACTGTTCGTTATCAATCGGATTAAACGTATTGGTAAGTTTTTGATAGGTAAGATCATATGAAAACTCAAGGCCGGATGTATTCAAAAAACTAAATCCATAGCCAATGCCTAAGCTTTTATCCGTAACGATTCCACCCGGAATTCGCGTTACTTCGGCACTTAGGTATGGTCCCATTCGCACTATGTGCTTATGTTTCGGATAAAAAATACCTTCAATATTTATAAAAGAATTCTGAAAGCCGGGATACACGCCACGGGCCGGAACAAAGCCGGCTTCAGCATTGTAATTCTCCTGAATAAATGATTCACCATACATAGCCTGAAAATTTCGGCTTCTGAAATTAACAAAGGCTAAACCCGACTGATTTTTTCCTTCGAGGTGGGGATCAAAAGAGGCGCTGTAAAAAAAACTTCCCGACCACCGATTATCTGAGCTGAGTAATTCCAGGTCAGCGGTAATCACCCGGTTGTAATTATTCAGCACCCAGGTGGTATCATTATTATTAACTCTTGGTTGCCACAATTCACGGTTAAAGTATTTCATGCTATCCAATCGCGACACGCCTAACGATTGCTTATCCACGTACGTAACTGCAATATTGGATTGCTTCCAGAAATTTCGCTGTAGCGTAGCCACCGTATACAACTGGTTTGGGAGGCCCAAGGTCTCCTTTTCCTGGGTAAGCATATTGAGTGTGCTTACACGCCAATCTTTATTAATAGAGCCACTAAGTCTTGCACCATAAACTATCGGAACCTGCTGAATGGAGCCAGCTGTGTCGCGCGTTAGTCCCACCCTTCTGCTAAAAAAAGGTCGGGCACTCGGATAACCAGCCTGATCAAACAGGTCGCTGTTTTCCAGAAAAAATTGCCTGCGTTCAGGAAAGCGAAACTCAAACCGTGTGAGGTTAATTACCTGGCGATCTACCTCCACCTGAGAGAAGTCTGGATTTACCGTTAAATCCAGGTTAAGGGAAGGTGTTATGCCAATCTTGGCATCGAATCCAACATTCAAATCAGAAGATCTTTTTAAAGGACCAGCTTGTTTGTCGACAGACGAAAGACCCGCAATGTAGGGTATGATTGAGATGTTTGTGACGGCCTGCGGTGAGGGGTCTTCCCAAACCAACTGACCTGAGTACCCAAAAGAGCCGGAATCAAATTGAATGGGTACGGCTATCCAAGTACTCGATAAATTACGCTTTCTATCCCACCGGTTAAAATTGATGTTCCACTCCATCAGGTTACTTTTAAAGCGAAAACTTTTAAACGGTATAGCTATTTCGGCAATCCACCGATCGCTGTATTTCTCAACATGGCTGTACCATTTGTTATCCCAAGTGGCACTAAAACTATCACCACTGGTACCGCCTCCTGAAATAGTGCCTTCCATTTGCACCCCCCGCGGGGTAATCACAAAAAAGAATCCGTTAATGCGATCATTGTATGGCCCTACGGTAAAACCAACATTATCATTATTCTCGTAATCAAAATCGCGCCTGAGGGATTGCACAATCTCGGGTGTCTGATCATCGAAACAAACAAAAGACACATAAAAATTATGATCGTCAAACGTCAGGCGGGCCTCTGTTTGGAACGGAGCAAAGGTGGTGTCTACCGGAAAATTCAGGTAAAAATCTTTCGCCACGGCAGCCTTAACCCAATCTGGTTCATCCAGTTTACCGTCAAGTGTAATGGTGCCGAGTGCTTTTCGTATCGGCAATTCCATACCCGGCTTGTTCTGGCCTATGCAGGTCATTGACAGAACCAGTAGTACAAAAATGCCGGACAGGTTTTTCATGGCGGGGGCGAAACTATAAAAATGCCGATAAATTTACATTGGCAACCGGATAAACGGTTGCCAACTCTTAAGGTTTATCGATTGCCTTACTATTCCTTTTGTTATTTTTACATCTTAACAGATCATTGTGCAACTCACTACCCTTACTGCTATTTCACCCATTGACGGACGGTACTTCAATACCGTCTCTTCATTGAGCACCTATTTTTCTGAATTTGGCCTAATGCGCTACCGCATACGCGTGGAAATAGAATACTTCATTGCCCTTACCGATGCGTTACCGGAACTTTCAAAATTTCCTAAAGAACAGGAAAGCCTGTTGCGCCAGGTGTACCAAAATTTTACGGAAGCAGACGCCCGGCAGATTAAAGAAATTGAAAAAACCACCAACCACGATGTGAAGGCGGTTGAATACTTCATCAAGCAAAAGCTGGATGAGCTCAAGCTTAGCACCTGGAAAGAGTTTATTCACTTCGGCCTTACTTCACAGGATATTAACAACACAGCCATACCGCTTTCACTGAAGGAGTTCATGGAAGCTGAGTTTCTTCCTTTGGTAAAAAAAGTTTTAAGTGATTTAACTGCCCTGAGTGTTCAATGGAAAGACATACCCATGCTGGCACGCACGCACGGGCAGCCTGCATCACCTACACGCTTAGGTAAGGAATTGTACGTATTCATTGAGCGCATAAATAACCAACTTGAACTACTTAAAACCATTCCTTATTCCGCTAAGTTTGGTGGCGCCACCGGCAACTTCAATGCCCATCATGTTGCGTACCCTGAAATTAATTGGGGGCATTTCGGTAATGCATTTGTAAGTAAGCATTTAGGATTGGTGCGCAGTGAGCCAACAACACAAATTGAGCATTACGATAACCTTGCCGCTTTGTTTGATAACCTGAAGCGTATTAATACCATACTGATTGATTTCAGCCGGGATGTATGGCAATACATTTCGATGAACTACTTCAAACAAAAAATAAAAGCCGGTGAAGTGGGCAGCTCAGCCATGCCGCACAAAGTAAATCCAATCGATTTTGAAAACGCGGAAGGCAACCTGGGTTATGCCAACGCCACCTTTGAGCACCTTTCCGCCAAGCTTCCTATCTCACGCCTTCAGCGCGACTTAACCGATAGCACAGTATTGCGCAATATTGGTGTGCCGCTAGCACACACCGTAATTGCCCTGCAATCACTTTTAAAAGGTATTGGCAAACTGGAGTTGAACAAGTCAGCCATTGATGCAGACCTGGAAAATAACTGGGCTGTGATAGCCGAAGCCATTCAAACCATTTTGCGAAAAGAAGGCTACCCTAATCCGTATGAAGCCTTAAAAGAGCTTACGCGAAAAAATGAAAAAATTGGTAAGAAGGAGTTTGAGGATTTTATTAATGGTCTTGACATTAAGGATAGCTTAAAGAGGCAACTCTTAGCCATAACGCCCTTTACCTATACCGGTATATGATGAAAATAAGTTTCACTAAAATCGATTGGCTAAATCATCTCGTTGCCTTCTTTAGTGCCCTGTTAGGAATACTCATTGCTTTTGAACTGGATAGCTATCGGGAAAAAAGTCAGGAGACTGAAAAACTTAAGGTAACGCTAACGGCCATCCGCAATGAACTGGAAAATAACATAACGACCTATAGTCACAACGTTACTGTACTTTCTGATTGGCTGGAATATTTTGAGCTTAGCAAGAAATTTGTAAACGGTGAGCTTAAGCTGGAGCAATCAATCTTTGAGCGGCTCAAAAAAGACAACCCCGATCGTTTTCAATCCTGGACAATAGAACGAATTGAAAGCGACAGCTTCTATATATTTCTGGAACGTAAAATCAGATTCCAGATTGATGTTGGCCCGATGTCCAACATTTCCACCAGTAGTTGGCAGGCCGCGCTGTATTCAGACGTACTTCATCGCCTGGATCACGAACGTGTTGTTTTGCTTACACAGATGTATGACTGGGTTGCAAAAGATATTGGCCTGAACGATCGGGAGTTTAATGAAAACATTTACCTGAACGAAGTAACGGATATAGACATGCTTGTAGACTACTACAAAAGTATTGTAAAAATACATCGGGCTAAACATGACAATGTTAAGCGCTATTACGAACAAGTTAACTGGAATCTCTAAAAAAAATCCTCGCAGAGGACACTGCCGATGAGAGACATAGTCTTTACAGAATCTGTGAGAACGCAGCAACTATAACCTAGACAATCCGTTCCAACCGCTTTAATAATGGTGGGTGCGAATAATGAAAGAACACATATGCCGGATGCGGATAAAGATTTGATAAATTATCTACCGAAAGTTTTTTTAATGCTTCGGCCAGGGCTTTTCCGCTAAAGATTTCCCTGGCATAGGCATCCGCTTCAAATTCATTCTTTCGACTGTACAGGTTCATAAATAATCCGGTAATTGCTGAAATGGGTGAAAACAAAATGGTGAACGCCAGCAGGTTTAAATGAATCGCCAACTGGCTGCCGCCTAGCGCCAACGATAAGTTTTCATTGAACACCATCAGCGACAATACAAAAAGCATAAAAAATATTTGCACCACAGAAAGCACAAAACTCCAGATGATGTGCCTCTTCTTGTAATGCCCTACCTCATGCGCTAAAACCGCCACCAGTTCTTCGGTGGTATGGTTAGCAATAAGGGTGTCGTACAACACAATTTTCTTCTTTTTGCCAATACCGGAGAAAAATGCATTCGCTTTGTTGGAACGCCTTGAGCCGTCTATCACAAAAACGTTGGTAATCGGGAAGTTGATCTTGCGTGAAAATTCTTCAATAGCGGTTTTCAGTTCACCTTCCGCAAGGGGTGTAAGTTTATTGAACAGTGGCAGGATAAGTGAAGTATAAAACATGTTCATGAACAGCATGAACGCGCAGGCCATGACCGCAAACCATATCCAGAAGTCCGGCCCGATGGTGTCTACCAAATAGATCAACGCTGCCAATAAGCCACCGCCAATAAGGGCACCCAACATATACCCCTTCAGCTTATCGGTAATAAAGGTTTTACCAGTGGTTTTATTGAAGCCGTACTTTTCTTCAATTACAAAAGTGCCGTACCACTGAAACGGAAGCGTAAGCAAATCGGATGCTATGCCCAATACACCGAAAAACAGCAGGGCCAGCAGCACGGGGTTTTCCGTTATGGTGCGCAGCAGACCGTCAAGCCAACCAAACCCACCCAGCAAAAGCATGAGCAAAGAGCCGGTAAAACCAACGGTGGAGGTAAGAAATGAAAACCGTGTGGTTTCCCTATGGTACCGCTGCGACTTCTCGTATTTGCCCTTGTCGTAAAAAGAAGCGATTTCAGCCGGAATGTCGGTGCGCATGGCCTTAAGGTTAATATATTCCAACACCTGGCCAAACACAAAGCTAACCGACACAATGCCCACTATAATCCACAAAAGAATTTCAGGGGATAAAATCATAACGGATACAATACTTATTTTGCGGGAAAATAGTTCAAGTTATGCGCATCCGAAAGGAGATATCGAAATGGAGTATTAAAACTTTTTTAAAGCTGGCCGGGCTGCTGTTGGTCATTTTTAACCTGTTTACGTTGCTTGCCGCCTACATAGATCATTCGGTATGGGATGTAAGTTTGAACTTCACCATGATCGCAGGTATATTTTATCCCTTGCTTCTGGCCTCCATTTTAACTACCGGATTTCGAACTGGCACACTTTACATTAACGACTACCAATCGATGGTCGATTTTAAAGAAAAATTAAAGTCGAAAATAGAAAAGGAGAATATGGTTATTGAATCAGAGATTAATAACCATGCAGTTTACAGACCCCGTGGCGGTTATTACAGTTTGTTCAACGCCTGGAGAGGAACGGAAAAACTTACAGCAACATGGGGCGATGAAATTGTTTTATCAGGGTCTTTACGTAAAGTTACAGCTTTGGAAGATGTGCTTACATGGAATAAGGAATTTCGCACGCTCCGCCCTGAAAGCAGCGAAGTCGAGAAGTTACAATAATGTTTTATAAGCGTTATGAACGCTCTCAAAATGGAATCTTGCCACTACTTCTTTCATCATACGTGCAATCTCATCCGTGCATAAATTACCGATGCTTCCTTCGTGGGTATGATTCACTATAAGCTCCGGAGAATAGTTACCCTGCTCAATGTCCCGGCCTACTTTCTGATACGCTTCACGGAAGGGCATTCCACCCAACACCAGTTTATTTACTTCCTCAACGCTAAATAGGAATTTATACTTTTCTTCACTCAGTATATTTTCCTTCACCTGTATATTTTCTATCATTAGCTGCGTCATGGCTACGCAATCTTTTAAATGCTGAAAAGCCGGGAAAAGCATTTCCTTCAACAATTGCAAGTCGCGGTGATAACCGGATGGTAAGTTGGCCGTAACCAAGGTTATATCGTTAGGCAAAGCCATAATCTGGTTGCACCGTGCCCGGATAAGCTCAAACACATCCGGATTTTTTTTATGCGGCATAATGCTTGATCCCGTTGTCAGCTCATCGGGAAAACTGATAAAACCAAAATTCTGATTCAGAAACAAACACGCATCGGCAGCTAGCTTACTTAGCGTACCCGCAACGTTGGCCATAGCACTGGCCACGATGCGCTCAGTTTTACCGCGACCCATCTGGGCATACACTACGTTGTAGTTCAGATCATCAAAGCCTAACAATTCCGTTGTCAGTTTTCGATTAAGCGGAAAGGAGGATCCGTAACCGGCTGCTGAGCCTAACGGATTTTTGTTTACCACGCGGTAAGCCGCTCCCAGCATAACCACATCATCTACCAGACTTTCGGCATAGGCGCCAAACCACAACCCAAACGATGACGGCATGGCCAATTGAAAATGCGTGTAGCCCGGAAGCAAATGATCTTTGTACTTTTCACTTTGCTGTTGCAACAAACCAAACAGACTGTTAACCGAATTTACAATCTGCTCGATTTCATGGCGCAGGTAAAGTTTAATATCTACCAGCACCTGGTCGTTACGCGAACGCCCACTGTGTATTTTCTTTCCGGCATCGCCCAACTTCCTGGTAAGTTCAAGTTCTACCTGGGAATGAATATCTTCAATGCCATCTTCAATCTTAAAATCTCCAGCTTCAATCCGCTTGTAAATCAATTTTAATTCATCAGAAAGTTTCCCCAACTCTTCTTTGCTCAGCAACCCAATCGACTCCAACATTTGAATATGGGCGAGTGACCCTAACACATCAAATGGCGCAAGGTGCATATCCAACTCACGGTCTTTACCAATAGTAAAAGTTTCCACCGTTTTTAAAGAGTCTTTATCTTTCTTCCAAAGTTTCATGGTATAAAGCTAAAAGTTAAAAGCCGAGAAGTTAAAAGCCCCAGAAGTTAAAAGTCTATTTAATCTCATTTCTTATCTTTTTAATCAAACTTATAAGCATTGCTTTTACTTCATTTACAAGAAGATTGGAATTTTTATAGGTATCATCACCAATATATTGCAACTCAAATGATAGAAGAAGCAAATACTCCACCTCGTGTGTTGAGCCTAATGCTTGCTGTAAGTATTTAAGAAAATCTTTTTGGGTAAACTTACCTGTCCCCTCCGCTATGTTTGTCGGAATTGAAGTAGATGCCCTTCGCAGTTGACTAATTAGATTAAATCTTTCGGTTTCAGGAAATGATCGTGTTACTATATAGACTTCTTTGACTAGTAAATGAGCTTTTTCCCAAACCAGATAATCTTTAAAGTTTTTCATGCAGCTGTAATCTTGGCTTTAAACTTTCAACTTTCAGCTTTTAGCTTTATTCTGTAAACCTTCAACTTTTAACCTCCTTTAATATACGAATGTACGTCTGAATACCCTCTTCAATCTCGCTAAGGTAAATAAACTCATCAGCAGTATGAGAGCGGGCAGAATCACCAGGGCCGAGTTTAACAGAAGCAACCGGAATCAATGCCTGATCGGATGTGGTTGGCGAACCGTATAGCGGTATTCCCAACTTCTTTGCAGCACGAACCAATACGTGATTTTCAGTAATTCCAGAGGAACGTAAACGCAACGAGCGAGGTACAACTTCACTGGAAACATGTTGTCGGATAATCTCCAGCACCTCTTCCAACGTATACGCATCCGTAACCCGCACATCAACCGTAAAAGAACACTCAGCAGGCACTACATTATGTTGCTGACCGGCTTGGATAACAGTAACCGTCATTTTTACTTCACCCAAGGTTGGCGATACTTTCGGAAACCAATATGACCGAAACCATCCTATATCATCAAGTGCTTTGTAAAGTGCGTTCTCCCCTTCTTCTCGCGCAGCATGGCCTGCCCTTCCTTTGGCTACGCAATCAAGAACCATTAATCCTTTTTCGGCAACAGCCATCTGGCATAAGGTAGGCTCCCCCACAATCGCAAAATCAATTTGAGGCAGAGAAGCCCAAATACTTTCTATACCTCCTTTACCGGATATTTCCTCTTCAGCCGTTGCGGCAAGCACGAGGTTAAATGGTAAGTTTTCCTGGTTATAGAAATGAAGAAAGGTAACAATCAGCGAAACCAGTGGGCCACCTGCATCATTGCTTCCTAACCCATAAAGTTTTCCATCAATAATTTCCGACTTGAACGGATCGCGGGTATACGCAGGGTTTGGCTTAACTGTGTCGTGGTGGGAGTTCAGTAAGATGGTTGGCTTTTGTTCGTCAAAATATTTAGTCACGGCCCATACATTGTTACCGTAGCGATTGACCAAAACATTATGCTTATCCAGAAAGGAAGCTATCAGGCTGGCTGTTTTACCTTCCTCACGACTAAATGATGGTGTTTCAATCAACGATTGAAGCAGGTTAATGGCTTCGGTATGGAGTTGTTCAACGTTCAAAATTCATCATTCATTATTCAATATTCATAATTTATGCCTCATAAGTCACCTTTACTTCACAATCAATGTACCCTCTGTTTCCTGCCCAACGTTTTGAAGCAAGTGCGTGGCCTCGCCAATCAATACTTCTTTTACACCAGCATTTATCGCGTCAAACGCATTTTCAAGTTTAGGAAGAATCCCATCCGCAAACGAACCCTGGTCTAACAGATTTTTGTAAGAACTTTCGTTCAGTAAACGGATAACTGATGATTCATCTTCAATATTTTTCAATACACCCCGTTTCTCAAAACAAAAGATCAGGCGTGTATCAAAATGTTTACTAAGCGCTACAGCCAGCACCGAGGCAATGGTATCTGCATTGGTATTTAGCATCACGCCATCAGCATGGGTAAGCGAAGCAAATACCGGCACAACGTTTTGCTTTAGCAGGAAATACAATAAGGCAGTATTGACATCGGCTGGCGTAATGTCGCCCACAAAACCAAAATCCACTTCAGTAACCGGACGTTTCCGTGCCTTAATCACGTTCCCATCGGCACCGGTTACCCCAAGTGCGTTACAACCCAACGCTTGTAGTTGTGCAACCAGTTGTTTGTTTACCAAACCACCGTACACCATCGTCACCAGATCGCGGGTATCGGCATCGGTTATTCTTCTGCCCTTTACAAAGTTGGCTTTGATACCAAGCTGTTCTCCAATTTTGGTAGCCACCTTGCCGCCTCCATGTACCAGGATTTTCGGTTCGCGGATGTGAGAAAAATCCTGCAGAAATTTTTTTAACGCTTCCGGGTTATCCAGTACGTTGCCCCCGATTTTAATAACAAATAACTTATTCATTTCAAACCTTAATTACTGTGTCATGCTTCGACAAACTCAGCATGACATAAAACTTAACTCGTTAATATTTCCGAAAGAACAGCCTGCGCTGCCCACACCCGGTTGCCCGCTTGTTGGGTCACCAAACTGTTGGCACTGTCGAGTACTTCATCGCTTAACTCCACATTTCTACGAACCGGCAAACAATGCATTACGTTGGCGCTATTCGTACTGGCCAGCTTTTTATTGGTTAACATCCAGTTTGGATCGTTGCAATAAATTTTGCCGTAATCGGTATAGGTACTCCAGTTTTTAACATAAACATAGTCTGCCCCACGCAAGGCTTCCTCCTGATTATGGGTAATGGTTGCACCCTTGGTAAATTGCTCGTCCAGTTCGTAATCTTCAGGATGCGTAATCACAAAATCGGCTTGTCCCCACGCATTGATCCATTGTGCAAAACTATTGGCCACACATTGCGGTAATGCCTTAACATGTGGCGCCCAGGTTAATACAATTTTTGGTCGTCTTGCTTCACTCCATGTTTCTGCTATGGTAACGATGTCTGTCAGACTTTGCAGCGGATGCAGCGTGGCACTCTCCAGGCTTACCACAGGAATACCGGAGTATTTGATAAACTGGTTAATCACCTGTTCGCTGTAATCTTCCTCCTTGTGCTTCAATAACGGGAAGGTGCGCAAACCAAGAATATCAAAATATTTTCCAAGCACCGGGGCTGCATCCTTCACATGCTCTACCGTGGTGCCACTCATAATCACTTCTTCTTCAAACTCCAGCGCCCAACCTTCGGGGCCAACATTGAAGACAATGGTGTCCATGCCCAGGTTTTGTGCTGCAATTTGTGTACTTAATCGCGTGCGCATACTGGGGTTAAGAAACAACAAGCCCATGCGCTTACCCACACCAAGCGTTTTATCCAAAAACGGACTGGCTTTATAGGCAAGAGCTTTATCAACCAGTTTTGAAATTGACGATACGTCCGATACTGAAATAAATTTTTTCACCCGTTAACTTATACTTTTGATTGTACAGGCACTTCCATATCTGCCAAACATGATTTTAACGACTCTATAAAAAAATCTACTTCTTCTTTGGATAATGATAATGGCGGCAGTATACGGATCGTATTCGGGTACGATTCACCCGTGAAGATTTTGTACTTCATCAACAAATCCTTCCGAAGCGACTTGTGTGTTTCCGGCACATCCAACCCAATCATTAATCCGCGACCGCGAACAGCCGTAAACTCAGGAATAACGTTCAACTTGTTCAATAAATAATCACCGGTTTCCTTAGCATTGGTAATTAATTTTTCATTTTCGATCACATCCAACACAGCAAGTGCTGCAACGCTGGCCAGGTAATTTCCACCGAAGGTTGTACCCAGCATACTGCTCCAGGGTTTTATATCCGGATGAATCAGCACCCCGCCTATCGGAAAACCATTACCCATACCCTTGGCCACCGTGATAAGATGGGGCTTTATACCCGAACGCTGGTGAGCAAAGAAATGACCGGAGCGACCGTAACCTGATTGTATTTCATCCAGGATTAACATGGCGTTATGCTGCTTACATTTTTCTTCCAGAAACTGCAGGAAAGAATCTTCGGGCTCATGAATACCACCAAGCCCTTGAATACCTTCAATAAGTACAGCCGCCACATCATCACTCATCACCGCATTAAATGCAGCAGTATCATTTAAGGGAGTAAATACAATGTCGTGTCCTGCATTTACCGGTGCAACAATTTTAGGGTTATCGGTAGTGGCTACAGCTGCCGAAGTACGACCGTGAAAAGCTTTTTTAAAAGCAATTATTTTTTTTCTTCCCGTGACAAACGAGGCAATCTTTAAAGCATTTTCAACTGCTTCCGCACCTGAGTTGCACAAGAACAATTGGTAATCCGGGTAACCGGAAACTTCGCCCAGTCTTTCCGCAAGCTTCTCCTGTAAAGGATTCTGAACACTGTTGGAATAGAAACCGATTTTTTGCAATTGTTTCGCTATCGCATCTACATAATACGGATGGGTGTGTCCGATGGAGATCACCGCGTGTCCTCCATATAAATCCAGATACTTGTTTCCTTCATCATCCCACACCCAACTGCCTTTGGCCTTGACAGGGGTGATGGGGAAAAGCGGATATACATCAAACGTTTTCATTTCCGTATGTTATTTATTTTTTCAAAAGAAGCCACCAGTCCTTTAATAATAGCAGAACTCAGTCCCTGGTGCTCCATCTCATTGAGTCCAGCAATCGTGCATCCTTCCGGTGTTGTTACCCGGTCGATTTCCATTTCCGGATGAAGGCCATGCTCTTGTAAAAGTAAGGCCGCTCCTTTTGCCGTTTGCACCGCAATGGCTTGTGCATCTTCAGCATCAAAACCTAACTGGATTCCACCCTGTGTGGAGGCACGCAGAAAGCGCATAAAGAAGGCAATACCACTAGCCGCCAGCACTGTAGAGGCTTTCATTAACCGCTCTTCAACAATAAGCGTTTTACCCAGTCCGTCAAACAACCTGATTACCGCGCTAACATGTTGTGGTGATGCCTGGTGCGAACAAATGCACGTCATGGATGCTGCAATCGCGATAGCCGTGTTGGGCATGGCCCGAATAATGGGAATTTGCTTTCCGCCAAGTTGCGAAGCAATCTCCTCTGTGCTGATGCCGGTAACAGTGGAAATCAACACATGCTTGCCTTCCTGAAAGGCAGGTGAAATTTCATTGACAACCGCCAGCGTCTGCTTAGGCTGAACGCATATCATAATCAGCGATGCCTGCTGAACGGCTTCACTATTGTTTGTTGTAACCGAAAAGCCTGCTGTGCGAATGGAATCGAGTTTATCCAAACTTCTCCGCGTAAGCGTAAGCTGTTCAGGTTTCATTAACCCTGCTTTTATAATTCCCTGGGCTATTGCAACGCCAAGATTTCCAGCTCCTATAATGGCTAACCGTTCCATATTAAAAAGCGGTTGATTTTAATTGAAGCCCTGTGCGCTCATCCAAACCAAACATCAGGTTCATGTTTTGAACCGCCTGGCCGGAGGCACCTTTCAACAGATTATCAATAGCCGAATGAACGACCAACTTATTTCCTTCTTTTTCCAGATAGATCAAACACTTGCTGGTGTTCACCACTTGCTTTAAATCAATCATCGTATCCGCAACATGGGTGAACGGATGATCTTGATAGAATGCTTTATAAAGCTGATTCAAATCATTCAGCGATTGCTGTGTTTCCATGATTGAACTCACAAAAATTCCCCTTGTAAAATCTCCCCGCCATGGTACAAAGTTCAACGCACCGGAGAATGAAGATTGAAGTTGCTTCAGCGACTGATTGATTTCCGCAACATGCTGATGCGTTAATGTTTTGTATGCTGAAATGTTATTGGCACGCCACGTGAAGTGTGTAGTATCCTGAAGTTTTTGTCCGGCACCGGTTGATCCGGTTATGCCGGTAGAATATACTTCCTTCAATAAACCCGCGCTCGCCATCGGCAACAAACCCAACTGTATAGCGGTGGCAAAGCAGCCAGGATTGGCAACATTGTTTACCTGACGGATAACTGCGCGGTTTAACTCCGGAAGACCGTACGTAAACGTCCGTCCAGCCACTTTATCACCCAACCGAAAGTCATTTCCCAGATCGATAACCTTTACCGTTGACACTACAATGTTCTCCTGTAAGAATTTCTTGCTCTCTCCGTGACCCAGGCACAAAAACAAAACATCAACATCAGCCGATAGCGCATCGGTAAAAGTCAGTTGGGTTTCACCTAACAGATCGGCATGAACAGCATACACCGGTGTACCGGCATTACTCCTGCTGTGCACAAAGGAAATTTGAACGGCAGGGTGATTCAGTAAAAGCCGCAAGGTTTCACCACCGGTATACCCGGCACCGCCAATAATCCCAGCTTTTATCTTCTTCTCCATCATTACCATCTTTATGCTTTATACTTTTCGCTTTCAACTTTACGCTTTCAGCTTTTTAGCCTATGCTTTTCGCTTTCAACTTCTTCCTTTACCTGATGATAAATTGAAACCTGGTTACCAAAAATCTTGGTGAAGCCTTTCACATCATCGCCTGTCCACCCCAAATTCATTTCACCATACTTACCAAACTTACCGGACATTAAATCGTAAGGCGATTCAATACCAAGCACCTGGAAACGGTACGGATGCAATTCAAGATGAACTACACCGGTCACGTTTTGTTGCGTGCTGGTCATAAAAGCCTCAATGTCGCGCATAACCGGATCAAGATACTGGCCTTCATGCAACCAGTTGCCATAAAACTGCGCCAGCTGATCTTTCCAGCTCAATTGCCACTTGGTAAGTACATGCTTTTCCAAGGCATGATGCGCCTTGATGATCAGCATAGGTGCGGCCGCTTCAAAACCAACACGACCTTTAATGCCGATAATCGTATCGCCCACATGAATATCCCTGCCAATGCCATAAGGCCCGGCTATGGATTGCAGGTGATGAATAGCCTCCACCGGATGGCTAAACTCATTTTCATTTACTTTCTTCAATTCACCCTGCTCAAAGGTCAGGGAAATTGTTTCAGAACCAGTCTTTGTGACCTGCGTAGGCCAGGCCTCTTCAGGCAACATGCCCAATGAGTTAAGCGTTTCTTTTCCGCCTACGGATGTGCCCCAGATTCCTTTATTAATGGAGTACTGAGCCTTTTCAAAATTCATCTCCACACCTTTGCCCTTCAGGTAACTGATCTCCGCTTCGCGCGAAAGTTTCAGCTCACGAATAGGCGTAATAATCTCTACGCCCGGCAACAGGATATTCAACACCATATCGAACCGTACCTGATCGTTACCGGCACCTGTACTGCCATGAGCCACTGCATCCGCACCAACCTCTTTAGCATACCTGGCCACAGCCAAAGCCTGCGACATCCGCTCAGCGCTTACACTCAACGGATAGGTGTTGTTTTTCAAAACATTTCCGTAGATCAGGTAACGAATAACCGAGTCAAAATAATTTCGGGTTTCCTCAACTGTTTTATGACTGGCGGAACCCAACGTAATTGCATGCGCTTCAATGCGCTTTAATTCAGTAGTGTCAAAGCCACCGGTATTTACGGTGAGGGTATGCACCTCATACCGTAAATCCTCTTTCAGGTACTTTACACAAAATGAGGTATCAAGCCCTCCGCTAAAAGCCAAAACAACTTTCTTTTTCATCTTACCAAAAGAAAAAACTTAAAATAGAATTCTTTTTAGGCTCTCCGTTACCCGAGCCGTTATTCTTGTTGCGCGAACGCAACAGCACAAACTGCTTGAACTTAACCCAGCGTTCAAACAGCTTAAAGTTTCCTTTAAACCTGCGTCTGCGTTTGTGCTTCAATTTACCATCTGGTGTTACTATCGTTTGCGATTTTACCGGTTGTGCGGCTTGCACCTTGGCTGCAGCTTCGGCCGGATCGAAAAGCATAGCGGTGCACATACAGTTTGTGCGGTTCTTGCTCATCAGTATTTCGAAGTTCACACAGCTACGGCAACCTTTCCAGAATTCTTCATCCGTAGTAAGCTCGGAATAGGTTACCGGTTCATAGCCCAGATCGGAGTTGATCTTCATCACGGCCAACCCGGTGGTGAGTCCAAATATTTTAGATTCGGGATATTTCTGCCGCGACAACTCAAAAATCTTACGCTTTATGTCGGTGGCCACTCCGCTTTTACGGAAGGGAGGTGACACGATTAGTCCGGAGTTGGCCACATATTTTCCATGTTGCCAGACTTCAACGTAGCAGAAGCCTACCCACGTTCCTTCGGTTGTAACGGCAATTACAGCCTTGCCTTCCTCCATCTTTTTCTCGATGTACTCGGGCGAACGCTTGGCAATGCCGGTTCCGCGCGCTTTCGCGGATTCTTCCATCTCCAGGGTGATGGTGGTTGCGTAATGTTTATCGTCTGCTGTGGCCAGCCGGACAATGATGTTGTTATTTTCCATTGATCGTTACGATATGGATTAGGTCTGCATACACCAATGGTGCTTCAGACGTTGTTTTTAAAAATTTAAGAATGAGGGACGTAGTGTTACGCCAGTGCACATCCTGTGCTGCACAGGAGTGTGGTTGCCAATAAAATCGGGCTTACGGTATCAAATACGCACGAAGCGCGCGGGTCGGCATCGCCTGGTCACCATACAGGCTGGTGTTGAGAACAGAATTGTTCTGGGGAGTTGAAAAGCGGCCTTGGCTGCTTTTACTGTGGTGATCGGTGTTTTCAATTTCTTTCTTAGTGGTTAGGTTAGAAACGCTAGATAAAAATCATGCAGTTAGTTTTAAGTTTAACGCTAATGCAAAGGTATACGATAATTTTTTAGAAATGATCAACTTTTTTCGGGAAATAAAAAATTCTGCCTAACGGGAGTTAGCGCATTCTTCTGCTCAAGTCCACTGCTGGAGTACCCGGGCTTCTTCTTCCTGAGCGTTGCCTCGTCTTACCGAATTTTTCTGAAGCCTGGCAATGCAAGCTTAAACTTTACCGCCAACAACCGGATAAGAATGATGACTGAAATAGAGATCAGCAGGTTGTAGTTGCGCTCCAGCGGAGTATGAATATCAAGCACCAGGTAAACGATAGCTCCCGCCAGGCAAGCCGTGGCATAAATTTCCTTGCGGAAGATTACCGGCAATTCATTCGCCAGTGTGTCGCGGATCACCCCGCCCATCACGGCTGTAAACATGCCCATAATGGCTGCTATCTCCGGCCGCACACCCAAGCTCATGGCTTTTTCCACCCCCAGAATGGTGAAGAAGGAAATACCCAGCGTGTCGAATAAGAGAAATGTTCTCCGCAGCCTGATGAACAACCGGAAAAAAATAATGGCCATGACTACGCCAGCCAATACCGCATACAGAAAATGAATATCTCCGATCCACACCAGCGGGTAACTCCCCAGCATCATATCACGGATGGTGCCGCCACCAATGGCTGTAATAAATCCGGTGAAGCCGGCAGCAAACCAGTCGTGGTCTTTGTCCTGCATGGCCAAAGCCCCGGATATGGCAAAGAAGAACGTACCAATAAGTTCGAGCGGATATTGAAAGTACACAGGAAGATTGATTTTAACCAGGGCAAAGATAGACGATGCCAGTTGACTTCCTGCTAAAGCTTAGGCACCAACCACAAAAACCCGGCACTCAGCAGAAATAAAAGAAAAAAGATCAGGGGATTAAATTCCTTACGGATTAAATCACCTTGCGTATCACTACGTTCTTCCCGACTACCGGATTTCCGAATGTTGGCCTTAATCTGATTCGCGAGCGCCACAGACGGCCACTCGCCAGGTGCGGAAACATAAAAAAACTCCTCGTTACCAGTAGCCGTGGCAAGAACATGCCAACCGGGTTCACCAGCCCATAGTTTAGCCGACCAAACATTATCTATAAAGACATCCTCTTGTAAGGGCCATGGAACGCTATCCAGTAAAAGCTGAATATCCTCGTTTGCCGAAATCATTTTAACCGATACCGGATTGTCAGGATAAACGGGGAATGAACTCTCCACACTAATTTTGGCTTCACTATTTCTTGTGCGGGAAATCCCACTCAATAACGGTATCCACAAATGACTGTAGGTTATAGAGTCGCCACTTAGCGACAAGCGGTAAGTCTCTTTTAAAAACTGAAAACCAATTTTGCCAAATTCTTTATACCGGTAACCAGAAAGAAGTCCGGACTGGTTTTCAACAACGTTTGTTATACCCTGTTCCTTTTTAATTCTTTGTGCCAATGCCGGCAGGTTCAATTTTTTATTGTTGACTGTTACTACCGCTGTATCCGGTTTAACAACAGCCTGTGCAAACGGAAATAATGCATTATCAATCCGATTGGTTGGTGATAATACCAACATGCCCAAACCCTTGTTTATTGCTTCACTCACTGCTGCAGCCTCCGACCTTGATAACCGCTGCAGCGATTCGCCATCGATAACCAAAACATCAAATTGACCCAAAACTTCAGGTGTGAGATTATTTACTGGACGGGGACCCGTATTGACATATTCAAACCGATACATGCTTTTCGACAACCGGTAGCGGAGGATAAGCTTATGATGCCGCTTTGCGAGGAAATTTTTAAGGTACTGCGTTTCAAAGGTTGGATAATCCTGAACAAACATGATTGTAAGGGTATCAGGTTTGCTGACATGAACAGGTAATTTCTCAACACGGGGTACGTCATCGCCAGCCTTTGTTGTAACCGTGTACAAAAAAAATCCCTCTTGCTTTGGCTTAAACGAAAGTTTGAAAAACTGCTCCCCCGAGCCTTCCAGGAATACAGAATCTTCCACACCACCTGGTCCATCTAAAAAGATCCACGTATCGAGTGGCGGGTTTTTAACTACACCGCTTACAAAATTATTCTGGTATGGGTACACGGGTTGACTTAACGCTATTTCAATTATCCCATCAGGTGGTTCGCTTGCCATGAATACAAAACCTTTCTTTTTAATCGCATCCAAGGCATGAACCGGCAAACCCTGACCTACTACATAACGGATTTCATTTTGGTTAAAGTGGAGTTGATAAGATTCGAGGAGTTCAGAATTGCGATACGGTTTGGCTTGCTGAAGATGCATCAATTTTGCACTCGGATTTTGTCGCAACAGACTATCCACCACTGCAGCCTGATAACCGGGTGTTAACAAAATAATTTCATTCGACTGACTTGAATAATAACCAGGTTGGAGAAATAAACCCGCCAGCGCCAAAGCCAATAGAACGACAGCGGTTATGCGGAATGCTGAATACCTAAGCTTTCTGCTCCATTCAATCCACAACAAAACGCATGTTACTAAAACCAAAACCACCAGAACAATCCACACTGAAACTATTGGATTAAAAACAACCATACGCTACTGGTTCCTCAGGGTTTCAAGGTTCTTGATAAATTGCTGATCGAGTAGATGCTGTGCAGAAACTTCTTTGCCAACTGATCGTGTCTCCATCGGCAAAATTTCCCAAAAGGCCTTTTGAAGTTTTATCAGGATCGCCTGCCTTTCATTCGAAGCAAGCTCATTCGCTGACAGGGCTTTGAGTAATGAAAGGTGTTCAATGTATTTCGGGTTTTGTAGCGCAATAAAAGACAGTTCCTGTCCGGCTTTTATAAATGCCTCCCTGTCAACATTCAAAAAACCAGACTGTGGGTCGTTAATCTTTAGCTGAACGACAGATAATGCCGCCTGAATGGCAGGATAATTTGCTTGTTTGATAAACTCGTATTGATGGGTTGAGTTTCTCAACTCACTTAAATCACCTGTTAATCGCCTTTCTTCTTTCAACGGTGGCGGATCAAATCCAACACGATGAACATAAATCCTGGAGTCCTGGCTGATTTCTTTTAACAGGTTCAATGCTTTGTATTGGTACGGAAGCGATTTTTCAGGATCATATAACCTTAAATGAAGTTCCGCGTCCCACATCACGGTAATGGCAGCCTTCAATTTCATTTTAATCGACTGGGCAAAAAAAGTAGCTTCCTCATCACTATCGTGGGCATGCAGAAAAGCATCTAAAGGATTTTCTTCTTTATCAGGATCATTATGGTCGTGTTGGTGTTTAGGCTGTGACGTTTCAGCTTTTGCCTGCACATGATTGTGTTCATTCTCCTTATCATGAACATGTCCATATTTTTCAGCAATATTTTCCTCCTCGTCATGATCGTGATCATCATCTTCAGTGGCAAAATTCTGCTGAATACCAATACCCGATTCAAACTCCTCACCCAAAAACTGACCGTAGCGAAGTCTCAGTACCTTTTGATCGTAGCCTAATTCATTACTTCTTGAATTAAAATCCTGCTTACTGGTCTTTTTCTTTTCAGCCAATAATTTCTCCGAATCAATGATAATCTGGCGCTGACTTCGAAAGTATTCCGGCATCAAATCAACCCCCAAGCCCGAATCAGAAAATGACGCATCGCTGGTGGTATCCTGTAAAGAAACAAAGTAGGTATCGGTTCGACTGCGGTTAGGCACAGGTATTCTATTATCGATGGCTTCAATGTAGTAGTACAATTCATCACCGGGCTCCAATCCCAGTTTTTTCAAATCAATTAACCGGTATGCCTTCACCTGCTTGCCGGCAATTTTTTCGGGTGCGTTAAACAATAATTTTTCCTCCCTGAATTTCACCGACTCACCGCTTCCTTTACTCACCGTGGCAATAATGTGCGCTTCTGTTAGTCCATAATCATCAGTAAGCACAGCATTTACATCTACAGCGAGTTTATCGTTTTGAGTAAGCACAATAAATTGCTGAACGTCATTCACGGTGATTTCCGGTGGATAGTCCTTTGAGACATCAATTCTGTAGTAATCAGAGTACATTACGACTCCACCAGCTTCTCGCCAGCCGATTTGATAAAACCCGGAGCGTTTGACGTAACGCCCGCCAACATAATTATTGTTCACCTGTTTTAACACGATACTGTCATTATCTGAGAACAGTAAGAAAGCGTTGTGAATATTCCCATCAAATTGAATATTCCATTGAACCTGACTTCCTTCCGCCACTTCAAGATTTACTTCTGTGACAACACGCTTTGATAAGTTGGTATAGGATGGTGGCGTAATACTGATGGATACCTTTTTTATTGACACAGGAAGTTCTGTTACTAGTTGCTCCCTGACTGTCTTGATGGTTTGATTATTTATTGAAACATCCTTCCGTTCAACAAAAGATGATAATCCAACATAAACAACAACAGCCATGACAAGTGTAAATGAAGCCTGCATCAATTTATGCGGCAGCCTGATTTGTCCTGACAGCTCTTCAAACCGTGCCAACACAATCTGTTTTTGCAACTGCTGAAGTGGGGTGAGATCCATTTCTTGTGCTAAAAGCAGATCAGCGCTATCCTCTACTTGCGGATAGTGCTGATTGATGAAGTGTGTTAATCGGTTATCACTAACAGAAAATATTCCCAATACCAGGCAACGGCTGATAAAAACTACAATTCCAATACCTGTTGCAGTGTAGATTGTCCATTCAAAATCAAATGATACTACCAACCCGACTGATAAAGCGATCAAGACGGCCGCTGCGGCCCACAATATCGATTCGCCCAGCCGAAGCCACAGGTACCGAAGCTTCATTAACCTTAAATAATTTGGTGTGTCTATGGCTTTCATTGGTTTCTTTTCAAGGCAAGTAACCGTTCGACAATTAATGTGAAGAATATAAGCACCATCCAATACACATTCTGGTTACCCGGAATGCTGGTTGCTTTCCTCTCACTAACCTGACCTGTTACTGACCAGGCAGCTTGCTCGGGCAGTACACGTCTGTCATTCACCTCTACGCTTTCTGAAAATTTCCCTACCGGTAGTAAAATTTCTGAAAGTCGTATTACCAAATGAGAATTCAATGCGATGCCTTCATTCAATCTTGCATTCAATCTCCAGTAAGTTGGCATTACTTGCTCAAACACTATTCGGTCATTTGTGATTTCAGTATTATTATAGGCGATGATGGGTAAATCACGTACTTCAGGCTTTCGATCCGACAACCAGATTACCCAATCTGCTTTACGTACCGGATTATAGTCGCTAACCGAAACATCGCTGATGACAAAAATAAACGGAGCATTTTGCTGAATAACTTGCAAAGCAGCCAGCATAATTTCTTTATCGTATTCATATTCGTTATCGCTGACCAGCGTAATCAAAAGCGTATCGGCCGGCACGGCTGTCTGACCATTATCCGAAACCTTTGTGGAAAAATGCGTTTTTAATGCGTTGGATGATCCAGTGCGCTTCCATATTACGTTACCCATATCAATAGCAGCCATTGCAAACTCCTGCTGAGTTGGATTTTTTGCAATCCACTGAACATTATCCGGCAGACTAACCCTTTGACCACTGAAATTTCGCAGGTAGTTATTAGAAAGCACCACAGCCTGCGCAACAGCCTCTGCCTGCAATGTCTGTGCTAACAACCAATAATTGATACTGCCATTTAATTCAGAACCATCATCCACTAACGGAAATCCTGCATACAAATGGCGCAGTTCATAACCCTGATCCCGCAAACTATCAATCAAGGGCATAAAATCATTATCACGCTCCAGCCCCTTCTCCACCACCAGCCATTTTTTATCATCCCTTGATTCAAAAGAAAAGTAAAGTCCACTTAAAAAGAAAATAATAAACAGCAACAGCAGACAACGCACCAGCAGTAACCAAATTTCATTTAACCGGATACTGCTAAAACTTGCTGATGTTGAATCCACCACATGGCGTACACTGCCCAGCCGGATCACATTCCCTTCCTTGCGGCTCAGCAAATGAATAGCTACCGGAAGTAATAAACCGGTCAAGCCCCACAACCATATCGGATTCAGAAACGACATGTTACCGGTTTATTATTTTTCGGATTTTCAGAAAATCACGAAGTGTTTGCTCAATCGGATCATTCATCACCACCAACTGGTAATTGATATGTTTTTCCAGCATCCATGCTCTTGACTGTTTTACCCACCCGGCAACCCGTTCCTTGTATTCTTTCTGCTGAATAGTTGCATCGGCCTTCACCCGAACGTTACTCTCCAAATCCTCAAACGTAAACGACCCTTCAAAATCGAAATCACGTTCGTGTTTGCCCAGAATATGAAATACAATTACTTCGTTGCGCGGGGTTTTCAGTCGTGAAATAAAGCGAAACAAATCCTCTTGTTCATCATACAGATCCGTAAAGAAAAGAATCATTTCCTTACCATGATGATCATACAGCAACTCCAGTCCATTTCCCTTTTTCCAGGTGCCTTCACTTTTTACCTTCACCAGTTCATTTAAAAAGCGCATAAACTGCTGTTGCTCAAAACGGGGTTGCACTACGCTGATGTTGCGTTCATTCACGGTATACAATCCAAACGTATCGCTTTGCTTTCGCGCCAGGTAAGCCAATGCCGCAATCATTACTTTGGCAAACTGAAGTTTTGTAACTCCATCTTCCATATACGCCATGGAGTGACTGGCGTCCAACATAAATTTTACGGTAATGTTGGTTTCAATATCAGCTTGCTTGATAAAATAGCGTCCGGACCGCGCATACATTTTCCAATCGAGTTGACGCAGATCATCACCAGGTTCATAATTTCTATACTGACTGAATTCCTGCCCTGCCCCAACCGACTGGCTTTTATTACTTCCGCTCATAAAGCCTTCCACAATAATTCGTGCAATCAACTCCAGCCCGTTAACCGTGTTGAGTATTTCAGGTTTCAGCAATGATTTAACCTGGGCATGCATGTATTAAATGCGATTAGCGGGAGTGGAAAGTACAATCTGAAAAAGTTTTTCCGTTACCTGATCCGGGGTTACGCCTTCAGCTTCCGCTTTAAAATTCATGAGTATACGATGACGCAGTACCGGAAAAGCTACATGACGGATGTCATCCTGCGTTACCGCAAAACGTCCCTGAAGCAGTGCGCGTGCTTTGGCGGTTAAAATCATGGCCTGTCCGGCCCGTGGACCAGCACCCCACCGAACCCACTCTTTTACATAGTTGTCGGAGTTTTCTCCGGGGCGTGTGGCTCGTACCAACCGGTTGACCAAATCAATCAGGTCGGGGTTGATGTGCACTTCGCGAACAAGCGCCTGTGCTTGCAGAATTTTTGATCCGTCCAGAATTTTCTTAATGACAACATTTCTGCTGCTGGTTGTACTCTCTAATACCGAGCGCTCTTCTTCAGCTGTTGGGTAATTCACTTTGATGTATAACAGAAAGCGATCCAACTGGGCTTCAGGCAATGGAAATGTTCCGGCTTGTTCAATTGGATTTTGCGTGGCCAGGATAAAGAAAGGTTTTTCCAGCGGATAGGTCATGCCGCCATACGTAACGGCAAACTCCTGCATAGCCTCCAGCAAAGCCGATTGTGTTTTGGGTGATGTGCGGTTGATTTCATCGGCCAGAAGGATGTTGGCGAAAATGGGGCCCTGATTAAACTTGAAGAAACGCTTTCCGGTAGAATGATCTTCCTCCAGTATTTCCGTTCCGATAATATCCGAAGGCATCAGGTCGGGTGTGAACTGAATACGCCTGAATTTTAAATCAATAGCTTCCGATAACGTGCGGATCATTAACGTTTTCGCTAACCCCGGCACACCCTCCAGTAATCCATGACCACCAGCCAGAAACGTAATCAACAACTGATCAATCGTCTCTTCCTGCCCCACAATTACTTTCTTAATCTCCTTCTTCAATTCAGCAAGCTTGCTGATAATTTCATTTACCGTTTGTTCCGTGGCTTTTAAATCTGTTGTCATAGTGTTTTATGGCTTACCGCAATAGCGCGTACATCACAATGTTTACGCTAAACCGGGTATTGTCAATTTTATAAAAACGTTTATTCCGAAAATCGTAGTCCCATTCACAGCCGTAATCCTTATTGCTATACAGAATGCCCATCCGTCCGTTGATCTCAATAGCCTTCAGGTAATCGTGCACCAGGTCATCACCCCAGCCATTCAATTCCTGTGAAGTAGTGGGCGGTCCATCAAACGTAAAAAAGGAAGAATAGACAGCATGGTTGTTTGGTATCTTTTTCAACGCCTGTGCTCCGAAGATACGTTCCATTTGCGATTCAAACGACTTGGCAAACAAGCCGTCAATATCATGGTTGCAATCATCCACAAATACAAACCCACCGTTGCGCACATACTTTTCAAAATTCTCCCGCTCCTGGGCGGTGAACTCCACCAGCTTATGGCCGCTCAGATAACAGAACGGACACCTGAAAATATCTGTGCTGCTTAACGGAACAATATTTTCACGGGTATCAATGGGTAAGGTTGTATACTCAATAAGCGAGTTCAATAAATTGGAAGGCATGCGCTGATCAACATCCCAGTCACCGGAATCGTACTGAAGGCGGGTGAAGAAGAATTTATCAGCGGTTTGCATAGTATTAGCAATGCAATTTGCAGGTTATCAATCAATGATTACCCGAAAATTACTCAAACGGAAAATTCACCAATCATTTGGTTGTTGCCTACACAACAAATTAATTGGTGAAGTAAATATTAAACTGCATCCGATAAACTGGTAAATGTAAAGTCGCGAATCTTTAACGGTGGAAGAACATAGTTCAATTCCGATTCCACACTTACTGTACGCTCTGCTTTACCCAACTCTTCCAGGTTGTTGAGCATGATCACCGGGCTTTCATTAAACCGTAGGTTTTTAATGGGATGCTTTATTTTTCCATTCTCAATATAAAAGGTACCATCGCGGGTCAAGCCGGTTAACAGCAAGGACTGCGGATCAACATCGCGTATATACCAAAGACGCGTAACTAAAATTCCCTTCTTCGTGCCCTTAATCAAATCTTCCAACGATTTTGTCCCCCCTTGCATAATGATGCCTCCGGGGAATGGAACAGCCTTCGCCCCCTTTTGCTCAGCCCAGTAGCGTGAGTAGATCAGGTTTTTTACCACACCCTTTTCAATCCACGAAATTTTTTCCTGTGGCAGTCCGTCTCCACTCCAGGTTGATGTTGGCAATTCAGGATGCTGCGGATCGGAATAAATCGTTACCCGCTCATCCACCAACTTTTCACCCAACCGGGTTTGGCCACCGGCTTTGCTTAAGTAACTCCTGCCTTCATCAGCCTGCCGGGCATCCATACCAAACAGGATGCGCTCCAACAAAACAGCTACGGCTGCAGGCTCCAATATAACCGTGTATTTACCCGGCTCAATCGCTTTGGCGTCAGCCGACCTCACCGCCTTTTCTGTCGCAATTTGTGTGGCTTTTTTAGTATCCAGTTTAGTAACATCGTTGTAACCCCGTGTTGCGTAGCCCGATCCGCGGCCATCTTCGGTACGAACAGTCACATTAAAGGCAACATTGGTAAAAGTGTTGTACGCAAAAAGTCCTTTTGAATTCATCATGGCAGAAAAACCCGTGGAGTCTTCCAGGAAACCTGCGGCTACTGCTTTAGCATCTTTAGATACCTGAAGACTTTGCGCAACCATATCAGTGCGCTGCTTCGGGGTGATCTGAGCAGTAGCTGGTACAAAAGTTTGCGATTCCTTGTATTGCTGCGGGCCTAAAAACGGAACATACTCCGGGTTTTCCGGTGCCAGCTGGGCAAGTTCTTCCGAACGCCTCACTACTTTTTCAAGTGATGCGTCATCTAACTCATTGATAGTGGCAACACCTGATTTTTTTCCGTACGCGCTGGCAACTACAATTTGTGTTTGACTGATGCGGCCGCTGGTAGATACAGCATTTCGTGCATAACGAACATTGCCGTTATCGGTGCCGGTTAAATTTACTTCGCACTCATCGGCCTTTGAATAGCTTAGTATTTTTTTCAACAGAGCCTGGGCTTCGTCTTTTGTAAGTATAGGCATAATATTATCCGATATTTCGTGATGTATTGATTACGTTAACGCCATTGAAGCGTGCAGTTGATGATCCGTGCGATACGGCACTGATCTGGCCGGGTTGTCCCTTACCATCAAAAAACGAACCGCCCAGGCGATAATCCCGCTCATCGGCTATGCCGGTGCAGGCATTCCAGAAATCCTGAGTGTTGGCCTGATAAGCAACATCGCGCAGCATGCCTTCAATCTTTCCATTCTTTATTTCATAGAAAAGCTGTCCACCAAACTGGAAATTATAACGCTGCTGGTCGATTGAAAACGAACCATCGCCAATGATATAAATACCTTTTTCAACTCCTTTAATAAGATCTTCAACAGTTTTCCCATCCTTACCGGCCTGAAGCGACACATTGGGCATGCGTTGGAACTGAACACTGCTCCAATTGTCTGCATAGCAGCATCCCTGTGATTCATTGAGTCCGAGAATGTGCGCCTGGTCGCGTATAGCCTGATAGTTTACCAGTATTCCGTCTTTGATAATATCCCAGCGCTTACACGGCACACCTTCATCATCATAACCCACGGCACCCAGTGAACCTACTTGTGTTTTGTCGGCAAACAAATTCACCATAGGGCTTCCAAAATTGAATTTCTTCGATTGCCACTTATCCAACGTAAGAAAACTGGTTCCGGCATAATTGGCTTCATAGCCCAGCACACGATCAAGTTCGGAAGGGTGGCCAACGGATTCATGAATTGTTAACCACAGGTGTGATGGATCAAGGATCAAATCATACTTACCTGCTTCCACCGATTTTGCTTTCAATTTTTCTCCCACTTGTTGCGCGCCTAACCTCGCATCTTCAATCATATCGTAACGACCCTTGTATAAAACTGTTTGGCCTTGGATTTTATCCTGCGGCCTCGCATACAGGTACTCATACCCCATGCCCATTGGAGAACTCAGGGAATTTCGTGTATCGAACTTGCCCGTAGTGGCATCGATTTTTGTAATAAAGAATGTAGGCCATATACGGTGAACATCCTGATCGATGTAGGATCCATCGGTGGATGCGAAATATTTTTGCTCATTCACAATGAACATGAATGAGTTAATGTAGCTGGCGCCTTCCTTTAACGCTGCATCATTTACATTTAAAAGCAGATCAACTTTTTCTTTAATGGGAACTTCAAAAGCATTTTTCTCAATGGGCGCCTTCCAACTTACTTCACCCAAACCTTTTTGCGGGGCCAGCTGAACGGGTTCAATCAGTAAGCGCGAATTCTCTTTTGCAATACTAACAGCAAGCTCTGCTGCTTTCGCAATACTATCGTTATCCAACTTGTCGGTAGCGGCAAAGCCCCAACTCCCGTTGGAAATAACCCGAATGCCCATTCCAAACGATTCGGTATTTACAATGTTCTGCACTTTGTCTTCACGGGTAATGATAAACTGATTCAGATAGCGACCTATACGGACATCCGTATAGGTGGCTCCTTTGCTGCGGGCGGCATTTAAGGCCACATCGGCCATGCGCTTTTTTAGTGCAGGGTCAACTGGTTCAAGTGCCTGCTGCCAGGCAATGGGATTTCCCATAACGGGTATACCCGGCAGCATGGTGGCCGCAGCGCCCATGCCGGTTAAATAAATAAAGTCTCTTCGTTTCAAGTGATTTGGGGTTTAATTGCTTTTACAGTCTATGATGCAGAATCATGAAGATTAGTACATCTTCCCATCCATTTAGTTACAGCTCAAGTTAGGAAAAGATTTGAGTGGCCGTATAGTTGTTTTGGCGGATTCTGATTGAGCTAACAATAGTCTGAAGTCATCAATTGGCACAAAAAAAATAGTAGTACTTATTTTTCAGCATGCTCAGACAGCGCCTTGGCCAATCCCTGCCTGACGGCAGGCAGGTTTGGCCTGGTGGTGGCATGTGCGTATTGGGCACAGTGCTGGATGAGCATGCGGGGCCACGCGGCCCGGGAGCGCTAGATGACGCACCCTTTAACCCCATGCAAGTTCTTATGACCATTAAGAAATCCAATATCTCTAGAGTAGCCTATGAATAATCGTAAATGAAAACGCTCAAAACCACCATAATCAATGATGGCTTTGAGCGTCTGAAATCAATTTAACTCAAAGGCTAAACCGCATCCGACAAACTACTGAACGTAAAGTCGCGGATTTTCATGGCCGGCATTAATGAACCGCCACCAAAACCGCCAACGCGCTGCTGCTTACCTAACGTCTCCAAATTGTTCAGCATAATAATCGGGCTTTCATTGAAGCGGAAATTCTTGATTGGATGCTTAATCTTTCCGTTCTCAATATAGAAAGTTCCATCGCGTGTAAGGCCGGTGTACAGCAATGTCTGTGGATCAACTGCCCGGATGTACCAGAAGCGTGTTACCAAAACACCACGCTTGGTATCTTTAATCATATCTTCTATAGAAGCCGTGCCACCTTCCATAATCCGGTTGGCCGGAAAGGGCGTTGGCTCAACACCTTTTTGTTGTGCCCAATAGCGATCGTAGATCAGGTTAGAGACAACACCATTCTTCAACAAATCCATTTTCTTTCGGGCAAGGCCACCGCCACCACCTCCTCCGCCACCGAAACCTCCGCCTCCACCGCCACCACCGGCCCACGTAGAAGTCGGAACTTCTTCATGCCATGGATCGGTGTATATGTTCACTCGTTCATCCACAATTTTTTCGCCCAACTTTGTGCCGCCTCCCTTCTTCGACATGAAACTTCTCCCTTCATCGGCCGTACGCGCATTGAATCCACCAAACATCAATCCGATTAAATCTGCAGCCGCATTGGGTTCCAGGATAACCGTGTATTTGCCCGGCTCAATAGCCTTTGCATTTCTGGAGCGTAAGGCTTTCTCCATAGCAATTGCCGAAGCCTGTGCTGAATTTAATTTGCTCACATCATTGAAGTTGCGCGACACCCAACCCGAACCGGTTTCATCATTGGTGCGCATGGTTACGGTAAAGTCAACACTGGTTGCCTGATTATAGGCGAACAATCCCTTGCTGTTCATCATGGAACTGAATCCACGATTATCTTCCAAAAATCCGGCAGCAGTGATATCTTTTTTAGCAGCGGGACCAATACTATCCGCAGCAACCTGGGCACGGTAGTCTGGGGTAATTTTGGCGGTAGCCTCCGAAAATGTTTTAGAATCCGGACCGTAGGTTTGTGGGCCCAGCGGTTCCATAAACTCGGGGTTCTCAGGAGCTAACTGTGCCAACTCTTCTGATCGTCTTACGGTTCGTTCAATTGATGCATCATCAAATTCGTTAATGGTAGCCGAACCGGATTTCTTACCGAAGTAAGATGAAACACCCAGGCTCACGTTGCTGTCTTCACCAGCTGTGGATACACTGTTACGCGCATAGCGGATGTTGCCGCCATCATTTCCGTTCAGGGTAACTTCACAGCCATCGGCTTTGGAAAAGCTGATCACTTTCTCCAGTATCTTTTTTGCTTCTTCTTTAGATAGTATTGCCATGATTAATTCAATATTTAAAATTCAAGATTTAAAATTCAATATTCAGTTTATAGTTGTCGTTTGCTTCAAGGTTCCGTTCTATTTTGAATTTTGAACCTTGAATTTCGAATTATAGTGTTCTTCCAGTATTGATCACATTTACTCCGTTAAAGCGCGCGGTTGCCGATCCATGCGATACAGCATTCGATTGACTTGGCTGGCCTTTGCCATCGTTAAAGGCTCCGTTCAACCGGTAGTCGCGTTCATCGCAAATCTGAACACACGAGTTCCAGAACTCCTGCGTGTTGGCCTGGTACGCTACATCTTTCAACATGCCTTCAATTTTTCCATTCTTGATTTCAAAAAACAGCACGCCACCAAACTGGAAGTTGTAGCGCTGCTGATCGATGGAGAAGGAACCATCTTTAACAATGTAAATTCCTTTCTCAACACCCGAAATCATCTGCTCGGGTGTAACCTGATCTTTACCCGGCTGCAGTGACACATTTGGCATACGCTGAAATTGCACATCGCTCCAGCTCTGAGAATAGCAGCAGCCATGCGATTCTTTTAAGCCTATTATGTGTGCCTGATCGCGGATGGCCTGGTAGTCCACCAATACACCATCTTTAATAAGGTGCCAGCGCTTGCACTTTACCCCTTCATCATCATACCCAACAGCACCCAACGAGCCTACTTCGGTTTTATCGGCATCGAAGTTTACGATCTTGCTTCCAAACTGAAACTTTTTCGACTCCCACTTATCCTTGGTGAGAAAACTTGTACCGGCAAAGTTGGCTTCATAGCCCAGCACACGGTCAAGTTCGGTGGGGTGTCCTACCGACTCATGAATGGTAAGCCATAAATGCGATGGCTCAAGTACCAGGTCGTACTTGCCGGGCTCCACTGACTTTGCAGCAATCATTTGTTTGGCCTGCTCGGCAGCCATAGCCGCGTCTTCTACAATGTCGTATGACTTATTATAAAGTATGATACCTCCCGGCCCTTGTATTTTATCTTCCGTTTTTCCATCCAGGTATTCGTAACCCATGCCAACCGGGGCGCTGAAGGCTGATCGGTTTTTAAACTGGCCCGATGCGCGGTCGACCATGGATACGGAAAAATTCGGCCAGGTGCGGTGAATGTCCTGATCGATGTATGAGCCATCGGATGAAGCAAAGTATTTTTGCTCATTCACCAGGAAGATCAAACTATTCACAAAGGTTGCACCCTTTTCCATTGCTCTTGCATTCGCGTTCAGCAACAGATCAACTTTATCTTTAACCGCAACTTCAAATCCATTTTTTTTAATGGGAGTTTTCCAACTCACCTCACCATAGGCAGCTACGGGCACCAATTTAACCGGTTCCTTCTGAAATTTTGAATTGGCTTTCGCGATGGCTACGGCACGCTCGGTTATTTTTTTGATACCATCGGCAGTTACATCATTGCTGGCAGCAAAGCCCCAGGTGCCGTTTGCAATCACACGCACACCGGCACCAAACGATTCGGTGTTTACAATACCCTGGACTTTGCGTTCGCGTGTAGTCACAAACTGGTTCAAGTATCGCCCGATACGCACATCGGTATACGTGGCACCTAATGATTTAGCGGTATTGAGCGCAACATCAGCCAATTGTTTTTTCTGAGTTGTGTCAAGTCGTGGCGTTAGCAGAAAGGCAAGATCAACAGGCTGACCAAAAGCTCCCATAGGAAGCATGGCTGCACCTGCACTCATGCCCGCCAATTGAATAAAATCTCTTCTCTTCATCATCGTTGTTTTAAATGGTACGTCCGGTGTTGATTACGTTCACACCGTTGAATCGTGATGTTGCACTGCCATGCGACACAGCACTGACTTGTGAAGGCTGGCCTTTTCCATCGAAGAAAGAACCAAACATGCGGTAATCACGCTCATCACAAATTTTAACGCAACTGTTCCAGAATTCCTGCGTGTTTGACTGGTAGGCGACATCGTTAAGCATACCTTCAATTTTTCCATTCTTGATTTCGTAGAACAGCGTTCCGCCAAACTGAAAGTTATAGCGCTGCTGATCGATGGAATATGATCCGCGGCCTGCTATATAAATTCCTTTCTCTACGTCTTTTATCATTTCATCAATGCTGTACGGATCTTTTCCGGGAGCTAACGAAACATTTGGCATGCGCTGGAACTGCACATCACTCCAGCCTTGTGCATAGCAGCAACCATGTGATTCATTCTGGCCAATGATGTGAACCTGATCGCGGATAGCCTGGTAGTTCACCAGTATTCCATCTTTAATTAAATCCCAACGCTTGCATTTCACACCTTCATCATCGTAACCAACAGCGCCCAATGAACCCGGTTGGGTTTTATCTGCAAAAATATTTACAAGCTTGCTACCATAATTAAAGTTACCGGCCTTCAATTTATCCAGCGTGGCGAAACTTGTGCCGGCATAGTTTGCTTCATAGCCCAATACACGGTCAAGTTCAAGCGGGTGACCTACTGATTCATGAATGGTTAAGCCCAGGTGGTTCGGCTCAAGTACCAGATCATATTTTCCCGGCTCCACCGATTTAGCACTGATCATTTCCTTTGCCTGCTTCGCAGCAAGCGTGGCATCTTCAACCATGTCGTAGCTGTTTCGGTACAGCATCACGTCCGCAGGACCTTTCACTTTATCGTCTGCTTTGGGGATCATGTATTCATATCCCATACCCATGGGCGCACTCAACGCATCGCGTGTTTTGAATTTTCCTGATGTCCTGTCGATTGCAGAGACGGTGAAGGTTGGCCAGATGCGGTGTATATCCTGATCGATGTAGGATCCATCGGTTGACGCAAAATATTTTTGTTCGTTTACCTGGAACAGGTTGGAGTTGGCAAAGGTGGCACCATTCTTTAGGGCAGCCGCATTGGCGCCCAACAATAATTCTACTTTTTCGGAAACCGGAACTTCAAACGCATTTTTTTGAATCGGTGTTTTCCAGGTTACTTCACCATGTCCTTGTGTTGGTGCCAGCTTTACCGGTTCCTTCTGAAATTTTGAATTCGCTTTCGCGATGGCAACAGCTTGTTGTGTGGCTTTACGAATACCGTCATCCGTAACGTTATTGGTAGCGGCAAAGCCCCAGGTGCCGTTTACAATTACACGAATGCCCGTACCAAATGATTCGGAATTGGTAATATTCTGCACCCGGTTCTCTCTGGTAGTAATGAACTGATTCAGGTATCTGCCAATACGAACATCGGCATAGGTTGCACCCAATGATTTAGCCGTGTTCAACGCTATATCGGCCAGTTGCTTTTTTTGCGCAACATCCATAGGTGAGGTAAGCAGTACATCCAGTGAGACAGGATTACCCATCATAGGAAAAGGCATTAACATCCCGCCAACACCTAGTCCTGCCAATTGAACAAAATCTCTTCTTTTCAAAATTGTAAAATTTTAAATCCCCTTTAAGATGTTGAAATCTATATAAAAAAAATAAAGGGGCACTTAAAATAGTGCCCCCCGCTAATACTTTTATTTGAGTGGTCAGAATAAGGGTGACCGGAAATTAGAAATCCGGACAAGGAATAACAAGCTTATCCCTTGGAGGCTTGCGCGGATCGCGCATGGGCCAGGTGTACACCAAACTGAATTCATGAGCCCCTCCACTGCCGGCACCCAGTTTTGAAATCGTGTAGTCATAACTGTAGCCAATGTTCAGCGCCTGCTTTGCACCGATGTTGGTGAAGCCCAGCAGCAGCACAATCGACTCATTATTAACAAAACCATTGACCTGTTTATAGGGAACACCCCGATACCATAAACCCAATACCAACGGTTCAGCCGTATAATAAAGACCTAGGTCGAGTTGATCAAACTGGCCCTGATGGCGATATTGAAAAGCTGGTGAGATACTCCGTTCTGCTTCCTGCGCATACAAACCACTTCCCTTCACTCCGGGCTTCATTTTGTATTTGAACCCACCGTGTACCGATAATTTAATTGGCAGCGGACTATTCTCATCAATAATGGATTGATTGGGTTGGTTCAGGTGAAAAGCGGCAATGCCTAACCATGCCGTCTTGGTAAAAAAGACACCCCCTAGCGATAAATCAACAAAGGTCTTGCTAAAATTAGTAACAAACTGCTCGGCTGTTGTCGGGGAAATAATCTGACCGGTAGTGGGATCAAACTGATCGCCAAACGTGAGCTTGTTAAAGTTAATATCTCTATTATAGAGTGATACCTGTGCTCCGGGACGAAAACCCAGGTTTTTTGAGAATTGAAGTTCGTAGGAATACTGAAGACCAACATTCAGCGATCGTAAGCCTGCCAGCCCTTCAACATCACGGGTTAGAATAATACCTACTCCACTTCGCTTATCTTCAATAAAATAATCGAAATAGGCCGACATGGTAGTGAAGTTAGCATCAATGGCCGGCCATTGATTACGGTAGTTAATGCCGGCTCGGGCCTGCCCGGTTCCTCCAGCCAGGGCAGGATTCAGGTAAAGTGGCGCTGCATAAAACTGCGAAAACTGTGGGTCTTGTGCAGTTACTTCTGTTTTGGCAGCAAGCATTAATAACCCAATCAGGAGGAGTAAATAAATTGGCTTACAGCGTGTTTTAGGTTGCAGCATCGGAGCAAATTAAAGCGATTCGTGATATTTAAAAAACACTGGGCAGGCAAATGACCTCCTTTTCTGATTCTTAACGATATTTTTAGTCAAATTGTATACTTTAGCGATGGTTGGGCGTTTAGAATTTGATCGTTTACCACGTTTACACTTAGTTTAAGGTTGCATAGTTATAAAACAATGAGGGTGATACAGCAAGTACGCGGGTTGGTTTTGATTTTGTGCGTATGGTTTGGTGCCGATGTATCAGCACAAGATTTCTCACGACACAACTGGTATTTTGGAAACAGCACTACGGCCATTCGCTTTAGCCGATCAGATAATACACCCAGTCTCGTAACCAATCAGAAGCTGCCTTTCGGAACAGGCGGCAGCGCAGTAGCGTCAAGCCCCATCAATGCCGACCTGATGTTTTACAGCGATGGATCACGGGTGTACGATATCAGCGCAAACCCGGCACCCATGCCCAATGGTTCCGGCTTGTTGGGCAATAGTTCCGGTAATCAACCTGTAGCCATTTGCCCGGTGCCCGGTGTTAACAATCAGTATTATATTTTTACCAACAGTGCGAATGGCGCAGCCGGAGGAAGCATCGTATTCAGTATAGTCGATATGACGGCTTTCGGTAATTCGATTTTTCCAGCGCCACCCACGGGCGATGTAACAACTAAAAACCAACCCATAGGATTACCCGCCAACAGCCGGTCGGAAGCGATGATGATCGTGCCCCATGATAACGGCACAGACTACTGGTTAATCACCCATGAAAACGGAACAGACAATTATACCGTAACACATGTTCAGCCTGCCGGTGTCTTTACGCACAACACATTTCCAAACCTTACAGGAGGTTTGGATATTTCTGCAAGCAACTTTGCGTATCATCCTGCATCCGGAAAAATTGCCGTTACCCCGTTAACCGTTAACCGGAATGTTGCCCTTCTGGATTTTGACGATGCAACAGGCATACTTTCTTTCGATCAATTTGTTTTAAACTCAGCAAGTTCCATCGCGGGTGCACTCTATGATACAGAGTGGAGCCCGAATGGAAGATTTCTTTATCTCTCCAGGCGAAACGATTCAGGTGCAGACGCACAGGTTTTACAGTTTGATTTGCTTAATCCATTAGTAACACTGGCACCGGTGCTGCCACTGGCGGTTAACAGAAGTTACGGTTTACAACTTGCACCTGACACGTCCATCTATCACATCTACCAGGCAACTGGTGGTGGCCCATTTCTGATTGGAAGACTTTCGGATACGGATAGCCTTGCAAGCCTGGTGCAATATCAAGCTGTTGCTTTTCCTGCCAATCCAAATATTAACGGAACCCAATTTCCTTCCTTCTCACCTTCTTTTGATCTTAACCTTACAGTATCTTTTGTAACGGCTGGCACGTGTTCCAATTCACCGGTATCATTCTACCCCACCGTTACACCCGGTGCCGACAGTTTGGTGTGGGACTTTGGGGATGGCAACGGAGCAACGGCATGGAGTCCGGTGCATACCTATGCAAATGGTGGCAGCTTCAACGCTACGGTAACAGCCTTTTTAAATGGGCAGTCTGCCACGGCATCCAATCCGGTAACCATTACTCAATTTGATCTTCAACTCAATTTAGTTTCAGATACTACGGCTTGCGAATGTGAACTTCCGGTAAATAATGGGATTCCTCCTTGCCCGAATGACACCAGTGATGATATGCGTATTACCGTTGACATTCAAAACGGAACACCAATCTCCATCATTTGGTCGAACGGGGATACCGGGGCCGTACTTACCCCTGACTCTGCCGGATATTACTATGTTGTAGTTACGGATGCCACCGGGTGCAGTGCCTATGCAGGTGTGAATGTGCGTGAATATGGTTTACAAGATCAACGATCGAACATCTGGTACTTCGGACAAAATGCGGGTATTGATTTTAATGTTCCTCCACCTGTTGCACTTACCAGTCCGATCAACAGTCCGGAAGGCGTTGCCGTAATCAGCAATCGAAACGGTCAGGTTATTTTTTCTACAGATGGTGCACGTATTTTTGATCGCAACGATGTAGAAATAACACCTGCCCCCATGCCGCCCGGTTTGGGCGGTGAACCCGGATCAACACAATCTGCGCTGATCATACCGGTGCAAGGCGATGAAACGCTTTACTACATTTTTACTACACAGGAAGTGCACGGTACCGGTACCTATGAACTGCGGTATTCGTTGTTCGATATAAAACTGAATAGCGGTGATGGTGGTGTTGTGGAGTATAACCAACTTCTCTTTGCCCGAAGTACGGAACGCATTACCGGTAATGCCGGGTGGTTAATTGCCCATGAATATGGAAACAATTCATTTCGTGCATATCCTGTTTCACAACAAGGCATTGGCAACCCGGTAATCTCCAGCATTGGCTCCGACCACGTGCTCACCGCTCCGGAAACCGGTCACGGATACATGAAACTAGGTGGCAATAATTTGTTGGCGGTGGCTCTATCCAACCCGGGTGTTTCAAACGTGTTGGAGATTTTTGATTTCGATAACGCTACCGGTATTGTTTCAAACTTTCGCACCGCTAACCTGAACAGTGCCACAGGACAGGTATATGGCGTTGAGTTTGCCGGAAATAAAATACTAACTACGTTGCTTGGCACACCTTCCGCTATTCGCGAATTCTATATCGACTTCCAGGGCAATCCCCAATTGATTACGCCTCCACTGGCCGATATTAACGAGGAACTAGGCGCTATACAACGCGGTCCTGACGGGCAGATTTATGTAGCGGTTAACAACCGAACTTCACTCGGGACAATTACTATTAATCCTGACACCCTTCAGGTTTCCAATTTTAATGTAAATGGTTTTGCCCTGGCGGGTGGCACGCAAAGTCGTTTAGGACTCCCTAATTTTATTCAGAGCATTGGTAATCCCAATCAACCTCCGGGAATGGACATTGCCGGATTCTGTTTGGGTGATCCAACTTTATTTACTGGTTTTGGTACCGATCCGATCGATCAATTTGAATGGTCGTTTGGCGATGGCTTCGGATCTGACTCCTCTCAGGTTCAGCATACCTATGCAGCAGCAGGAGATTACATCGTGACGTTACGTGTATATAATCGTTGTGGGTTAGACACTACCATGACACAAACCATTACCATCTTCCCTCCGCCTGCCAATCCAACATTTTTACCGGCCGGAGTTTTACAACCTGTAATTTGTAATGGAAATTTATTACTGGAGGCTTTACCGCCAACCAACCCCGATTTACCGAACCTTACCTTCCTATGGTCGACCGGTGAAACTACCCGAACTATTTTAGTAGACCGTCAATCCATCGTTAGCGTAACCATTACCAACACCGTCAGCGGTTGTACATCGGCAGGGTCAATATTGGTAGCTGATAATCGACCGCCCGTTGATTTAGGTCCTGATCAAACGTTGTGTCAGAATAGTGCGGTGTTTCCGTTAGATGCATCAAATCCTGGGGCAGTATATGTGTGGACTATCAATGGCGCTGCCGCGGGTACAGCACAAACACAGCCAGTTGATTCAAGTGTTCCTGGTGTATTTACCTATGAAGTTACCGTTACCGATCCCATCACGGCTTGTTTGGTCGTTGATAATGTTACCTTCACATTTAACGAGTCACCTGCCTTTACGGCTGTGCCCTCCAATACAGCAGCGTGTGGTACGAATACCGGGCAAATTGCACTGACCATTAACTCACCGGCAAGTTTGTTTACCTACTTCGTTACCGGCCCCTCTACATCCCTTCAGGATGTTGACCGACCAGTGGGTCCGGTAATCAACCCGGGACTTAACGCCTTAGGGGCAGGCACGTATGGCATTACCGTGGTGGATCAGGTTTCAGGATGCGCTACCATCACTACAGTAGGTATTAACGATAATGCAATTGATATCACTAGTGCATTAGCACAAACACCAACGTGTAATCCGGTTGCTATAGATGTTCAAACTACCGGTATTGTAGGCATTGGTGCCGCAACTTATTTTGTTACAAATTCAGGAACAGGTGTTATCACCATTCCTGCTACACCAGTAGGTTCAGCAAATTTCAGCACGTTGCCCGTGCCGGCACCGGGCAGTTACACCATCCAGGTAAACGCTGACGGATGTATTACTACCGAGGACATAACCATTGTTACCGATCCGCAGGTACCCTTCACGGTTGCTACCAATGGTTGTGCCAATCCAGTGACATTAACAGTAACTGGGGGTTCAGGCTTTACCTGGACAGGGCCAAACATTACCAGCGCCACCAACATTCCTTCCATTACGGCAACACCTCCACAAGGCTCGCAAACCTATAGTGTAACGGTAACCGATGCAGGCTTTTGTCCGGCTACGCAAAATATTGTCGTGATTGTAAACAACAACGTAACAGCCGACTTTACCCAAACCGATGCGTGTGCCGATCAGGTTACGCTCACGGCTACCACAAATCAGCCGGGTACATACACCTACCAGTGGGAGCGTAATGGGAATCCAATTCCGGGTGGTGTATCCATATTGGCAAACACAAGCGACAATGGCGTGAACTATCGTGTTATCGTGCGCAACACGGCATCGGGTTGCTCATTCTTTTCGCCTGTTAAACCGGTAAACGTTGCCGGAAATCTGCAACTTACCATGACCACCACAACACCCTGCACCGGATCGCCTTTTACCCTTACCGCTACCAGTACCATAGGAGGTACTGCTTTTCAATGGGCTGTTGATGGCAACACCATATCCGGTGCTACCAATGCTACTTTAGTTCGAAATGTTGGCGGACGCTACCGGGTTACCGGCACCGTTCCGGGTTGCACCCGCTTTGTGGAAAACCAAATCATACTTTTCCCTACCACCCCGGGCGCTTTGCCGCAACGTGCATTAATCTGTAACAACGATGCCAACCCCGATCCCAACACCCGCGAAATCACGCTGGATGCCGGTGGCGGATTTATCAGCTACAATTGGTTTCAGGGTGGGGTTCCGCTGGGTATTACCACACAAACCCTATTGGTAGATGAGCCGGGTATTTTTAGTGTCGATTTAACCAATTCGTTTGGTTGTGTAAGCAATGACCAAACAGAAGTTATTGAAGAATGCCGCCCACGGATTGTTGCACCGAATGCTTTCCGGCCAGGAAGTTCCATTGGCGAAAACAGTGAGTTCGGCATCTTTACATTTTTTATTGACGATACCGGATTTGAGGTGTTTATCTTTAACCGCTGGGGTGAAATGATCTACCAATCGAACGACCGTTTATTTAAGTGGAATGGCGGATACAAAAACAATGCAGCGCAACTTGTGCCGGCCGGAACCTACACGTATGTAGTGAAGTACAAAAGCGCTTACCGGCCACAAGACGGCATTCAGGAAAAACGCGGTGGTGTAGTGTTGCTGCGATAAAAAGATCGTTGATTTCCTTTAGTTAATCTTCTCGTTTTTTCCGAATATGAGTGATTATTCAATCACTCCTTATGGCAAAATTCAGTTTAAGAATAATCATAGTATTATTTCTGGTTACAGCCTGTAAAAGCAAAACAGAAGAACAGGCTCATTCACCCATAGTCGATATTATACCGTTACCTGTAACCGCACATGTTAAGGATGGCTATTATACACTTCCTGATACAGTTACTATTTCGGCAATAAATCCGGATGAAATCTCAGCCGCTGCCTTTCTGATAGATTTTTTTTCTACCCAAAAAGTACCTGCTAAAATCGTTAGTGACTCAGTAGGATCAATTTCCCTTCGCAGTTTTGTTTCAAAAGAAATACTTCCGGAAGGTTACTACCGAATGGTTATCAATACGGATGGTGTTGATATTTTCTCAACCAGTGCCTCAGGCTTATTTTACGGTGTTCAGTCAATAATGCAATTGGTACAGTATGATCAATCCACTGTAAAGGTACCGTTGTTGACAATAACAGACTTTCCGCGGTTTAGTTGGCGAGGTTTGCATCTTGATGTTTGCCGGCATTTCTTCCCGGTAGATTTTATCAAACGCTACATTGACCTGATGGCGCACTACAAGTTCAATACGTTTCACTGGCACTTAACAGAAGATCAGGGCTGGCGTATAGAGATAAAAAAATATCCGAAGTTGCAGGAGATAGCAGCTTTTCGAAAAGAAACACTCATAGGACATTACAGCGATCAGCCCCATAAGTTTGATGGCCAACGCTATGGCGGATATTACACCCAGGAAGAAATAAAAGAAGTTGTGGCCTATGCAAAGCAACGCCACATTACCATCGTGCCCGAAATTGAAATGCCCGGCCATGCACTTGCAGCACTGTCGGCTTACCCTGAATTGGGTTGCACAGGTGGCCCGTATGAAGCCGCCACGTTATGGGGTGTTTTTGATGATGTGTTTTGCGCAGGCAAAGAATCAACGTTTACTTTTTTAGAAAACGTGCTGGATGAAGTCATTACCCTTTTTCCGGGTGAGTACATTCATGTGGGCGGTGATGAATGTCCTAAGGCTCGCTGGAAAGCATGCGCGAATTGCCAGAAAAGAATGAAGACAGAAGGACTTGCCGATGAACATGAATTGCAGAGCTACTTTATCCAGCGCATGGAAAAGTATTTGAATGCCCGGGGGCGAAAACTTATCGGCTGGGACGAAATACTGGAAGGCGGCCTGGCGCCCAAGGCAGCCGTAATGAGTTGGCGTGGAGAGGAAGGCGGCATAGCGGCTGCACAAGCCGGCCATCATGTAGTGATGTCACCCGGCTTTGCGCTTTACTTCGATCATTACCAGGGTGACCCCAAGAATGAACCCGTGGCTTTCGGTGGTAATTCACCGCTAAAAAAAGTTTACGCATATGAGCCTATTCCCGCTGCATTAAATCAGGAAGAACTCAGCTACATATTGGGGGCCCAGGCTAATGTTTGGACGGAATACATCAAAACGCCTGAACATGTTGAGTACATGGTTTACCCTCGCGCCCTGGCCTTAGCCGAAGTTGTATGGTCTCCAAAAGAAAACCGTGATTGGGCCAGCTTTGTCACGCGATTACCGCATCAATACATGCGATTGGAGCAACAACGAGTTAACTACCGAAAACCGTCAGCAGATGAACTGAAATAACTGGTTTATCGCGAATATGTTTATTAATTTTCGAGCGAGTTAATTGATAATCATGCTTCAACCCTTTTTATTTTTAGTGTCTTTGTGTTTTCGTAGCAAGAAAAATTACTGCCTATTGATCCACAAAAACACAACTACCCTACTGTTCACCAAGCAACACTAAACCATAAAATTTAAGTGCCATGAAAAAACTTCTTATTCTTTTTGCACTCGTTGTTTTCTTTCCAGCATTCTCAACGGTAATGGAACAGATCATTAAAACGCAGATTCACATCACTGTTCGTAACGACTTAGGAAATACAGTAGAAGGTGTATCTGTAAAATTATTTGAAACTGAAAAAGATTATACCGATGAAAAAAATGTGGCAGCCGAAGGATTAACAGACGCCAAAGGCATTGTTAGGTTTAAAGAGCTGAAAGCAATTTCCTACTATATTTTGGCTGAAAAAGACGGTCAGAATAATTTTGGTGGTGGTGAAGTAACCGGGAAACTGGAAGAGAAAAAAATCAATAAGGTTACGGTAGTGATTCAATGAGCATCACATCACGTGATAAACTTATTGCAAAACTAAACACCTATAAAACTGCTTTCGCAGAAGAAGCAGGCTTTGTCAATCAATTTTTAGACTTGCTCCGGGCACCACGCTGCTATTTCCGCGATCACCTGCCCGGTCATCTTACAGGTTCTTCATGGATAGTAAATGAATCGGGCTCGGATGTACTCCTGGTTCACCATGCTAAACTCAACAAATGGCTTCAGCCCGGAGGGCATGCCGATGGAGATGAAAATATTTATGGTGTTGCTTTGCGGGAAGCCATGGAAGAAACCGGGTTGAAAACAGTTTCACCGATAACCGAAGAAATTTTTGACATCGATATTCATCCCATTCCGCCCCGTGCCGATTTTCAGCAGCATTTACATTTCGATGTACGTTTTATTTTTCAGGCAAGCCAAAACGAAGTACTACAGGTGTCTGCAGAATCGAATCATGTAGCATGGTTCAACCTGGACAAGGTGGCCAGTCACACAGAAAATAATACTTCCATCCTGCGAATGATGGATAAAACAAAGCAATTACTTCGAAGCCACCAGCACTAAGCCAAAGGCTATAACCACCAGCCAGAATTTATAGGCTACGATGGCGGGAATAACCACCCATTGCATTTGCATCATCACAGCGAGCAGTACCAGCAGTACGGCTATTCCTTTAATAATATTTCGGTTTTTATTACTCATATGGAATTAAGATTAAAACCAAGCTGATGATCAGCAAACATACCTAACTGTCATGCCGACCTGCGAGCCGGCATCTCATTGATGGTTTGGATCGCGGGTCAAATGCCTGACTTTGCCGAAGCGGCTCCGTGCAGGCAGGCCCGCGATGACTATAAATCAAGTTATAGGTATGTTTACAGATCATCGTTAAAAACAATGAATTAAATATAGTGATTTTAATCCTTGCACCTTATTCAATTCTCAACGAAAGGCATGAATTAAATGTCTAAAGGCATGCTTAAACTTTAAAGTGATAAATTAATTTTAGTTTTGCACGCGATGGCGGAAATCGGCACCGATATTGAAAAAGCAGCAGCCCTCCTGGCGCAGGGCGAACTGGTGGCTATACCTACGGAAACCGTTTATGGTTTGGCGGGTAATGCGCTGAACATTGATGCCGTGGCAAAAATTTTTGCGGTTAAAAACCGGCCCGCCTTTGATCCCCTCATTGTTCACGTGCCTGCTTTACAGGCTACAAAAAAATTTGTTCAGGAAATTCCAAAAAAGGCCGAACGCCTGGCCCAATTGTTTTGGCCGGGTCCGCTTACTATTGTGTTGCCCAAGAAAGATGAAATCATTCCTGCCCTGGTAACGGCCGGTTTGCCTTCTGTAGGGTTCCGTTGCCCCGATCATGCACTTACCCGAACGTTGTTAAACAAACTGGCTTTTCCGTTAGCCGCTCCCAGCGCTAACCCTTTTGGTTACGTAAGCCCCACCAGTCCGCAACATGTTAATGACCAATTGGGTGATAAGATCAGTTACATCTTAGATGGTGGCGTGTGTACGATAGGTATTGAATCCACCATCATCGGTTTTGTTGCCGAAAATCCTATCATCTACCGGTTGGGTGGTTTGAGCCTGGAACGGATTGAAGCGGTTATAGGAAACGTAGAGGTCATGACGCACTCTTCTTCCAACCCGGTATCCCCCGGTCAGTTGAAAAGTCATTATGCTCCCGGAAAAAAATTGATACTGGGCAACCTGATCGATCTGCTTCAAAAATACCCTGCCCACAGTTCTGGCATACTTTCGTTTGAAAAGGATTATAACTCGCCATACCAACGCATTCTGTCACCGGGCGGAAGTGCGGAAGAAGCCGCAAAAAATTTGTTTCACTATTTGCGGGATTTTGAGGCTATGCCCGTGGACATTATTCTGGCCGAGTTACTTCCCGAAGTCGGCCTCGGTCGTGCCATTAACGATCGGTTAAAACGCGCTTCTGCTGTTGACATTTGAAATTTGTCAGCGTACTTTACACACCTGCATGTGCCCTAAGGCGCGCAAACGATTTATATGGAAGAACAAAAGAAAAAAGTACTGGTACTTACCGGTGGTGGCGACTGCCCCGGACTTAATGCTGTAATTCGCGGTATAGCCAAGCGCGCTCGCAAAGAAAAAACCTGGGAAGCATACGGGAGTGTTGAAGCCTTTAATGGCGTGCTGAACGAACCCCAGCAGATTATTAAACTGACCCAGCGAAAAACTGCCGGCATTCATGTGAAAGGCGGAACCATTCTTAAGACAACCAATAAAGCAAATCCGCTGAAATTTCCTGTTATACAAAAAGATGGCTCGGTTAAGGAGATTGATCGCAGCAACGAACTCGTAACCAAAATTAAAAAACTGGGTTTTGATGCCGTTATCAATATTGGCGGTGATGGTTCGCAAAAAATATCCAAAGTACTTTTCGACCAGGGGTTAAACATCATTGGTGTTCCGAAAACCATCGACAATGACCTGTCGGCAACCGACATGACCTTTGGTTTTCAAACTGCCGTGCAAATAGCCACCGATAGTTTCGACAAACTGGTGACCACGGCCGAAAGTCATCACCGGGTAATGATTATGGAAGTAATGGGGCGCGATGCCGGCTGGATAGCCATTCATACAGCCATTGCCGGGGGTGCCGAAATATGCATCATCCCGGAAATACCCTACGACATTGAAAAGCTGGTGAAGCGGATTGATGCCCGTTACAAACTGGGTAAAGGATTCGTAAACATTGTAATTGCCGAAGGTGCTAAAGCTAAAGACGGTACCATCGTATCACGCAGCGGAGAAAAAGGATCGGAGCATGTAAGACTCGGAGGTGTTGCTTTTCAGCTGTCACAGCAATTAAAAGATGCGGGATGCAAAGCTGAAATTCGCGAAACGGTTTTGGGCCACATACAACGAGGCGGAACCCCCACAGCTTTTGATCGGGTATTGGCTACTCTTTTTGGTGTTAAAGCCATGGAACTGGTCATCCATGGCGAGTTTGGAAAAATGGTGGCTTTGAAAAACAACACCATCAGTTATGTATCGCTGGAAGAAGCAACCCGTGAATCAAACTTTGTTAACAAAGATTCCTTTCTGGTGAAGGCCGCTAAGGGATTGGGGATAAGTTTTGGGGATTAAACATAACCGAATATGTTGAAAGGATTAACACTCGGCTTATTGTTGCTTTCCTTTATTTCCAAGGGCTCATCCGTAGTCACCTTCCAATTGGAAACGGATAAACGTGTCGAATTTTACTTTTCACTACTCAGCTTAAAAAAAGAGATTCCTGCAATATGGACTGAGAAAACAGCAACAATACACATTAGCGAACCTCTGCCAGCCCTTTTTTATGTTTCCGTGGAAAAGATCACCCATCCTGTCTTCATAAAACATACCGATTCGCTTCAATTTGTTATTCGAAGCAACGGAAATCTTGAATTGTTGGAAGCCAACACCGATGATATTGTGGTCTTTGACCAACTCAATAAACTACATCCGTGGTTAATTCAAAATCCGAAGGATATTCCTGCAACAATGAACCTGGATTCTGCTTATGGTAAGGTTAAGGAATCATTTCACAACCTGATGAAGAAGCACTTGGTATCAAGAGAATACTTTCAATTAGAGGAGGATCGGCTTTATTACAGACATCTTTTTCTAAACGTGTTTAATATTAGCTCATCGAATCTTGAATATCGAAAAGGAGCCAAGGAGATCAGTAAATTTTTCCACGAAGGAGATAAAATTTTTCGCAGTGCAAACATCACGTTAAGAGACTATATCTCAACTATAATTTATTATCACGCTGCTTTAATCAATATAGGAAAGCTCTCAGCCTTTACAGTCAAACAAGATCAGTATTACGAAAAGATATACCAGTTTTTCGATAGCCTTTCTGTTGAAACATGCTTTGCCAGCAATGCTACTATTGAGGCCATTTCACCATTACAAAGAGAATTTTTTAAGTCGCGCGTTACCAATTCACTGCTGCTTGAGTATGTGGAGAGCTATAGCCAACAGAATAACGCGCTAAAGGAAAAATCAAAAAAGGCGGAAAAAAGGGAGCAAATTATATTGGATGGTGAAAACACGATGGAGGTGTTTGAAAATTTTATTCAGGAACATCGCGGCAAAGTTATTCTGGTTGATTTCTGGACCACCTGGTGCGGGCCCTGCATTGCCAATTTTGCCCACTCCAATCTGTTACACGACAGCCTGAAAACTGAACCCGTAGTATTCCTCTACATCTGTACCGATAAAGCCTCCACCAAATCGAACTGGTCAAAAATAATTGAACGTGAAAACCTGGGCGGTTACCATCTTTTTGCCAAAGACAACTGGCCCATCAACCGAAATCCAATCAACAAAAAGTTTGAAATCAATGGTTTCCCGCGGTACTTTGTCATCGATAAAAATGGAACCATAGTCAATGATGATGCAAGAAGACCGGATACTTCAGAAAGTTATATGAATATGCTTGCTTCATTGCTTACTGCAGAACTTAATTAACGAATTCTAAAATTGTACTAATTAATATTGCTCCATGAAAACCATCAACGACATCAATTTTTCCGGAAAGCGTGCCCTCATTCGTGTTGACTTCAATGTTCCGCTCGATAAAAGTTTTAACGTTACCGATGATAACCGCATCCGCTCAACCATACCTACCCTGAAAAAAATACTGGAGGATGGCGGAAGCTGCATCCTTATGTCGCACCTGGGGCGGCCTAAAGAAGGACCAGAAGAAAAATATTCCTTAAAGCACACCCTTAAAACGCTTGAGGCACTGCTGGGCAGGCCGGTAAAATTTGCCGGTGATTGCATTGGCACTGAGGCCTATCAACTTTCTGCTACGTTAAAGGGTGGTGAAGTATTGGTGCTTGAAAATCTTCGCTTCTACAAACAGGAAGAAAAAGGCGACCTTGAATTTGCTGAAAAACTCAGTAAGCATGGCGACATTTATGTAAACGATGCCTTTGGTACAGCCCATCGGGCGCACGCCTCCACCACCATTGTGGCGCAATTCTTCAGCGAGAAATGTGCGGGCTATGTAATGGCCGCAGAACTGGACAACGCGAAGCGGGTTTTGGAACATGCTGAAAAACCTTTCACCGCCATTATGGGTGGCGCAAAAATTTCCGATAAGATTTTAATTATTGAACAGCTTCTTGATAAGGTTGATCATTTGATTATTGGTGGTGGTATGGCGTATACATTTTTCAAAGCCATGGGTGGGCAAATCGGCAACAGCCTGGTAGAGGCCGATAAACTTGATCTCGCCAAAGAACTCATTCAAAAAGCAAAAGGAAAAGGTGTTGAACTGCACCTGCCCATCGACTCGGTGGTAGCCGATAAATTTGATGCTACTGCAAACACCCAACTAGCCAACAACCACAACATTGAGGAGGGCTGGATGGGGCTTGATATCGGCCCCCAGGCCACCGCGGTATTTTCGCAGGTTATTAAGGAATCAAAGACCATTTTATGGAATGGCCCTATGGGTGTTTTTGAAATGGAGAAATTTGAAAACGGTACCAAAAAAATAGCAGAGGCCATTGTACAGGCCACCGAAAACGGGGCATTCTCCCTGATTGGCGGGGGCGATTCGGCTGCGGCCATCAGCAAGTTTAACCTCACCGAAAAAGTAAGTTACGTGTCAACGGGTGGAGGGGCATTGCTTGAATATTTTGAAGGAAAGGTATTGCCGGGTGTGAAAGCGCTTGATTAAGCAATGACCGGTGGGATGTAAACCTGTTTTTAACACCAAAATATTTTTATATTTGATTGGCTGATCAGCACATGAACTGACCGGCCGTTAATTTCAACTTAATTTGTAGTGTATCATGAACATTTTTGTTGCCAAACTCAATTTCAAAACCCGCACGGAAGATTTGCAAAATGCCTTTGCCCAATATGGCGAAGTTTCATCGGTTAAAATCGTGAAAGATCGCGACACCGGTCGCTCCAAAGGATATGGTTTTGTTGAAATGCCCAACGATGCCGAAGCGCAGGCCGCCATTGACGGGTTAAATGAAAAAGAATTGGATGGCCGCACCATTGTGGTGAAGCCGGCCAACCCAAAAGCGCCCGGTAATTAGTAGAGCTTTTTTTCTAAAAAATTAACAACCCCGAAAACCCTCGGGGTTTATTTTTATGGGTAGTTTTAGTCCGTTTGATGTCCTAATTAAAACCTCACCCCGTCCCTGCCTACCGGCAGGCAGGCTCGTACCTCGGACACCCCTCTCCCACAGGAGAGGGGAAGGGGTGAGGTGTCAATGTGGTGATGCTCTATTAATTTTAGGACGTTTAAACTGTTACTCACAAAAAATAAAACCGTGACTTCCACCAAACGCATTGGCTTCTTTTTAGGGCCGCTTCTTTTCATCCTGCTGTATTTCTTCTTTCCGGTAGACCTTATTTCACCGGACGCACCAAAAGTACTTGCCTTGGCAGCCTGGATGCTAACGTGGTGGATTACCGAGGCAGCGCCTATTCCTGTTACCGCATTTTTGCCCATGGTTGGATTTCCCTTGTTGGGGGTTATGAAAATAAGTCAATCCACCGCACCGTATGCCAACCCTGTAATTTTCCTGTTTATGGGTGGGTTTATGATTGCGCTTGCCCTTCAGAAACACAAACTGCATGAACGGATTGCACTTCAACTCATCAAATTAACAGGCACATCAGGCAATGGAATAATTCTTGGCTTTATGTTAGCCTCCGCCCTATTGAGCATGTGGATCAGCAATACCGCTACGGCCATGATGATGTTGCCAATCGCCATGTCGGTTGTTAATTTACTATTACAGGATGCAGGATCCATTCAGAATCTTGGAAACAAAGGTGACCGTAACTTTGCAGTTGGGTTAATGTTATCCATCGGATATGCCTGTTCGCTGGGTGGAATGGCCACTATTATTGGCACACCGCCTAACGTAGTTTTTGTAGGGTTACTAAATGAATTCTATGGAATAAAAATTTCATTTGCCGAATGGTTTATTGTTGGATTTCCGGTGGCAGCCCTGCTGGTTTTCGCTAACTATTACCTGGTAACCCGACTGATTTTTCCGAACAATCTTGAAAAAATAAAAGGATCTGATGAACTGATTGCTTCACGACTTAAAGAACTTGGCTCCATACGCAAAGAAGAAAAACTTGTACTGACGATTTTTTCAATCACCGCGTTTTTCTGGATGTTTCAACAACCCATTAATAGTGTGCTTAACCTTGACTTGCTCAATGACACAACAGTAGCCATGTGCGGTGGCTTGCTCATGTTTATTGTACCTATAAATTTTAGCCAGGGTGAATTTGTATTGCACTGGTCTGACACCGAAAAATTAGCCTGGGGCATACTCTTTCTTTTTGGCGGAGGATTGTGTCTGGCGGAAGGGTTGGATAAGTCAGGAATAATACCGGCCGTTGGCAAATGGATTGCCGGCCATGGCACTTTTACCATTTGGGTAACCTTACTCGTAATTGTTATCTCCGTTTACCTTTCGGAATTGATGAGTAACGTGGCGCTTGTAAACGTCTTTATTCCAGTCGTATTTGGTATTTCCAATGTGATGGAAGTAAACCCGGTATTAATGGGCTTACCGGTAACCCTGGGGGCCAGCATTGCGCTTATGTTTCCCATTGCCACACCCCCCAATGCCATTGTGTTTTCAAGCGGTTACATTCGGATTCAGGACATGGTGCGGGCCGGATTCTGGCTCAACATCATTTCCATACTCATCATCTGGGGTATTTCCATTACGGTGGTCAACTGGCTGTTTCTGTGAAAAGAAAAAATCTGTGACAACTGAACCATCGGGTTCAGCCTTCACAGATCATTGCGGAAGAGACCGTTTAATTTTGTTGCTGGCGCTCCTCTTTGATTTTCTTCTCTTCAATCAGGTAGGCCACTCCTAAGCCCAAACCGCCAAAAATGAAGATCATCGAAAAGTAAGCCACTTCTTCCATGTTATAAGTACGGTCAAGGAAGTAGGCAATCAGTAAGCCTACACCTGCTCCTATAAATAGAAGCGCTGCCCGCAGCGTACCCGAAGTGCCACCACGCTGCTTCTTGGTAAATAACGAAGGGTCAACACCTTTTTCAATCATTGCCATACGCTCGGTGTTTTCATACCTGCGCAGATAAATAATCATCGTAAATACGCTTATGATCGCTACTATGGGAATCATTACGCCTAATGTTGCTACATCCATAATTCAAATGTTTTAAGTGAAATCTGTATCTATGACGCAGGGTTTTCGGGTCAGGTTACAGGTCAGGTATTTCATTCATGGCCACAAAAGCACCAAAACACCAAATTCCCACTGAGTTCAGAATTAACGCTCTTAAATAGCATCGGCTTTTACGTATTCGCCATTATTCCTGTAACTTTAAGTCAAAGCGTTGCGTCCAAGCGATGTCATGACAGACCCGGATTTTGCTATTATTGACAGGATTGTTGCCGGTAACCAGCCGCTGTATGCTGAACTGGTGAATCGTTACAAAATCTACGCGTTTACCCTCGCGCTAAAGATTCTGGAAAACAGACCTGAAGCCGAAGAAGCCGCGCAGGATGCCTTCATTAAAGCTTACCACCACCTGGGTAACTTTAAAAAAGATGCAAAGTTTTCCACCTGGCTGTACCGGATTGTTTTTAACACATCCGTAAGCTACAAGCGGAAACGCAAGGGGGCGTTTCAAAGTATTGAAAATACGATTGTCGAATATGGACAGGAAGCTGAAGGTATGCTGGAGCGAAGTGATAAAAAAAAATACATCCAGCAAGCCATGACCAAATTAAACGAAGCTGATAAACTGGCGATAACCTTGTTTTACCTGGAAGAATTTTCGCTTGAAGAAATAGCTGACATTACGGGTATGCAAGCTAATACCGTGAAGGTACGTGTGCATCGCGCCCGCCAGCGATTGGCAGATGAATTAACATTGATCTTGAAAAAAGAAGCATTAACTTTATAAAAGAAGTTATGAACAAAATACCACAACCTTTGGATAACCAACTGCTTGACCTGATCGATGGCACACTGTCGCCAGCGGAGAAGGAAAAACTGGAGCAGCAACTGGCCACATCGCCCGAACTAAAAAAGCGATTTGATGAACTCGCTCAGGTAAATTATACCTTAAAAACTTCAGCGCCCGAGCAACCTTCTAAAAACTTTACAGAACTGGTAATGGCTAAATTAAACAGCTATCCGGTACGCTCAGGACTCTCACCCAGAAATGGTTTGTTGTTGCTGGTGGGCGTAATGGTGGCTATCGGCATAGGTTCATTGTTGCTGGCTAATGGCGTTTTTGACACACCCGGTTCGATCGATTTGAATAACATGGTAATGCAAAATCAGTACATAAAAGAACCCCTGCCCTCCATCCCGTTTAACGGCAAGCTTGTGGTGAACATCATCATCATGCTTAATATCATTCTTGCTTTTCTGGTACTGGACAAAACCATTCTAAAGCCCTGGTTTGACAAAAGGGCCAATATGCATTATTGATATTGCCCTTTGTAAAGAAATCAGAGTGGAATTCTTAAATACCTTATTTTACTGTTACCGAATAGTTGTACCTTCATAGTGCTAAACCCTACCCTATGAATAAGCTGTATCTTCCCCTGCTTGTACTTTGCTTGTGCATTGGCTCATGTGATAACAAAGAAGAACCCAAGAAAGAAATATGCGATAACGGAATAGATGATGATAATGATGGATTTATTGATTGTCAGGATATTGATTGCCTGAAATCATCGGTTATTGAGTGTGACTGTGCGGATGGAATTGATAATGACAATAATAGTTTTACAGATTGTGCAGATAGTAAATGCCTCAATTCTACGCAAAAAGAATGCAACTGCGCTGATGGCATAGACAATGACAATGACGCCTTCGTTGATTGTGATGACGCGGATTGTGATTGCTGAGCTTTGCAATTACCGAGTTCTTTTCTTTCGTAACCATAAACCAATGGCAAGATAAAGCAACGTAGGAACAATACCACAAATGGGTGAAATTAAGATTTCGATTCCTGCATTGATTTCAATGTAGCCATCTATTACCAGGTGATTGATCAGGGCATCTTCAACAGCATGCAACAGTATAACCGGCCAGATGGAATTTGTTAGTCTGAATAATTCTGTAAACATAACTGTCCAGGCCAGCATATTTACAACTGCAACAACCGCAAACCCTACTCTGCCTACCGGCAAAACCGCATTAATCATCGCCTCGGGCAGAAATACCAGGTAGTAGGGTGCATGCCACAACCCCCAAACCAATCCGGCAACAAAATAAATTGTATAATCAGGGAGGTTAAGCTTGACAAGTTTTGCAGTGAGGTATCCGCGCCACACCGACTCCTCAAAGATATTCTTGATAACATTGAAGCCCAACAGGCTAAAAAATAATGTAAAAAAAGCCGCTGCATTAAAATTGGAAAAGCCGATCCAGCCGGTTCCATAGCCTATCGCCAACGTTATAGCCGTAACCACTGGAAAAATGAAAATCGAGATCAGATACCATTTAACATTACCCCTTACATTAGGTGATAATCCGGCATCTTTCCAGCCATCTCCCATGAATGAACGCAGCACAATAACAAGCAGCAATGGCACCACCAACCAAATCGACATCCCCAGGGTTTCTTCTTCCGGTTGATCGGGTATGACCTGGTCGATCCACACACCCAACCACCCGATGGCGAGCACTACTACAATAAAAATGACGAGGTTTCTTATAGCACGTTTATCCATGGGCCTTCTGGTTAGTACACCGGTACCCGCAACGTCAGAAGCTACTGTTACCGTCTTTATTCGATTCGCACGCTATCTTCCAGTCCTTGGCGAGTGCCAGTTTCCCTGTTTTTGCCTTCCTGATAATGTCTTCCTTTTTTGTTTTGCAACCATTATCAATAAAATGATAGCGTATTCCATTGATGGTAAAGTTATAATGGCAGGTTTGGGTAGACATCTGCTTTTTTACACAGGTTAACTCCACTTCATCTTCAGGAACTGCCTTATAAGCAGCCAGAGCAGAAAAGCATAGCGCAAAAAAAATTGATCGCTGAATGACTGTCATGTTACAAATATAGCCATGCATAAATAAATTCAACACAGAATAGCGTAGTTTAAAGAAAATTGCAGCCCCTAAACTCAATTAATCATTAAGGAATGTAAACTGTCGGCTAAAATGCAACTGATAACAGACCGATTAATGATCAGGATGTTTTAATTTTAACCATCATGCCGGATCAGCAGCAACCATTTTTGCACAGAACGAAAGGAAAAGTAATTGCAGCATTTTTTCTGGCTGCTGCGGCTATTATTCTATCCGTTAGCATCGCCTATTTTAGCCTGGGTGAATTAGTGGAGCAAGTTGATTCCGTTTCAACACCCAACGAAAAAATACAAATATTAAACCGGTTTTTCCGGGAAGTTACCCGTGTGGAGCAGAAGCATCGGGCGGAAGCAATTAAAAACCCGCAGCATGCCTCCAAAAGAATTCTGGAGGAATCACAAGCCCTGATGATAACCCTGGATACATTATTGGCTTTACCCTGGAACAACGACCAGGTTGAACGACTGCTGGCGATGGAGAAAATCCTGCAGGAGAGAAACCGGCTTTTTCTACGTTACCTTCGTGAACGATCCATGCAGGCCAACAATAATGATTATTTAACGCAATTGGATTCCCTCTCGCAGTTTTTACTGCATTACAACCCTGAACCCGACAGTAATGTTGTAACCACACAGCGTAAAACAACAACTACAACTTTCATACCCGGTACAGAAAAAACCAAAAAGGATGAGCGTTCCTTCTTTGGCAGGCTGTTTGGATCCAAAAAAAATATTACGGATAACAACTCGCTGGTGGAAGTGAGGGAAGAGTTGAGCATTATTACAGACACCGTAGCAATTGTCAGGCAGGATAGTGCCATTGAACAAATTGGCAAAATCATGCTCAACCTGGAGCAGGTGCAACGCGAGCAGCGTGCTCAATTGATGAGCAGGGAATTGGCACTTACCGAAACAAGCACCCTCTTACTCAATCAACTGTTAACCATTTTACACGAAGTAGAAAGCGAGGAAACAGCACTACTGCAAGCGAACAATGAACGGGCGGTGGCGTTGGTGAACACCGGCATTAACCGAACGCTTATTCTAATTGTTGTATTTTTTTTGGCTCTTGCCGTTCTCGTATTTTTTATTCTCAGCGATATTTATCGGAGTCAGTATTACCGCCAACAATTGGAGGAAGCTAAAGACCAGGCCGACCAGCTTCGCCAGGTTAAGGAACGGTTTTTGGCCAACATGAGTCATGAAATACGCACTCCGCTTCAATCCATTATTGGCTTTTCTGAACAATTGAGTAGCACCAAAAATAATCAAACAGCCATTGAAGCCATTCAGCGTTCATCAGAACATTTACTGCACATTGTAGATGAAGTGTTGGATTACAGCCGTATTGAATCCGGAAAATTTACGCTGGAGCGTGAACCTTTCAATCTTAAGAATTTACTACATGAAATTGAAGCAGCCTTTCGATTGCAAACCGATAAAAAGGGGCTGGCGTTTATTGTGGAAATGGATGGTGTGAAGAATATCAATCTTCTGGGGGATGCCTTTCGCTTGCGCCAGATACTTTATAACCTGTTGAGCAACGCTGTTAAGTTCACTGAAAAAGGTTTTGTAAAGTTGCAGGTGAAGGCGGAAGACGCAGGCTTCCGTCTGCAATGTCGTTTTGTTATTGAGGACACCGGAATTGGTATTCACCAGGAAGATCTGAATCGGATTTTCCAACACTTCGAGCAAGCTAACAGTGCCATCAGTCAACAGTATGGTGGAACAGGGTTAGGACTAACCATCGTAAAGGCATTGGTTGATGCCCAGTATGGAGAAGTAAAGGCCGAGAGCAAACCTGGCAATGGGGCCACCTTTACCGTTGAGCTCGGCTTTGATAAAGCACCGTTTACATCCGCGCCAGAAAAAAAACATCAGCCAAAACAACCTCAACAAAAAATCATCGAAGGCCAGGTGTTGGTGGTGGACGATGATCCGCTCATCCTCAAAGTATGCGGACTAATTCTCCAAAAAAATAATATTCCATTTACAACTGTTCAATTTCCCGAAACACTCTTAAAAGAAACACCGCCCGACAACGTATCGCATGTATTGATGGACATTCGTATGCCCGTGGTGAATGGAATTAACCTGTGTGTGGAGTTAAAAAAAAGCTTGTCGCCAAAAACACGATTTATTGCACTAACCGCGCATGCGTTACCGGAAGAGCAAAAGAAACTTAAAACCTATGGCTTTGACGACATCCTTACCAAGCCGTTCCGTGAGCATGAATTACTTCTTGCATTAGGAATGCACAAGTATCCCGAACAAGAATCAGGATTACCAAAATTATACAATCCTGCTGTGCTGGAGCAGTTAACACTTGGCGATACCACCCTGTTTCAGGATGTGGTAGGTCAGTTTTGCCACGACACTTCAGCGGAACTGAGTGAACTTCAGAAATTTGTTTCGGAGGATGAATCTTCGAAAGGGAGGGAAATTATACACAAACTTGCGGGGCGCACCGGACAAATGGGGGCTACCGCTCTGTCAAAAAAATTCTCCGCCCTGGAGATGAGGTTAGAACAAGGGACGAAAATTAACTTGCTTGCGGATAGCATTGATGAAGCCACAACAGAAACCAGAAAATTGATGGAACAACTTCAGCAAAAAAGTAATGCATTCGGCTAATTATTCAATGCCATACTTTTCGATTTTCATATACAAGGTTTTGCGGTCAATATTGAGCAAACGTGCGGCTTTGGATTTATTGAATCGTACATCCTGAAGTGTTTTTATAATTAACTCCCGCTCCTGCTTTTCCTGCAGTAGTTTAAGATCGTAGCCGCCCGGTTCAGTGTTCAACCCTGTCGATACGTGATTATGCATCGACTGAATCATTTCCTCGGGCAGTGCCGCTATACCAATGGTTTCACCGGGTGTAAGCAATACCGCTCTTCGAATGGTATTTTTTAGTTCACGCAAGTTTCCGGGCCAATCGTATTGTTTAAATAATGTTAACACCTCGTCATCAAACCGTAACGTTTTACGATTCAGTTCTGCATTTGCCTCCGTTCTGAAAAATTCAATAAACTCCTGTAAATCTTCGCCACGCGTACGTAGTGCAGGTACATGTATTTTAAACTCATTCAGCCGGTGATACAGATCTTCTCTAAACTCGCCCTGCTTTACATTTTCCATCAGGTTCTCATTGGTAGCCGTGATAATTCGCACATCGATTTTAATTTCCTTATTACTTCCCAGTGGCTGAACCACGCGTTCCTGAATAGCCCGTAATAATTTTACCTGAACTTCGTATGAGAGATTACCCACCTCATCTAAAAACAAGGTACCACCGTCCGCAGCTTCGAATTGTCCTGTTTTATTCGCTATGGCCCCTGTAAAGGCACCTTTAACATGGCCAAAAAGAATACTGGAAGCCAGGTCTTTTGGAAGTGCTCCACAGTCCACAGCCACAAAAGGCATAGTTGACCGGTTACTGAGTTTGTGAATTTTATTCGCTACATACTCCTTGCCCGTTCCACTCTCGCCTTCCAGCATAACCGTCATGTCGGTTGGTGCCACAACACGAATAAAATCATGAAGTTTTTTTGACACCGCTGCACTTCCTTCAACGAATTTTGATGCTGCCTGCTCTTTCAAAACCGGTGATGAATCCTTTGTTCTGCTTAGCGCTTGCTTCAGCAACAGAAGTAATTCATCGGGATTTATGGGTTTGGTTATGTACTCAAAAGCACCTGCTTTAATGGCCTTAACAGCTGTACGTAAATCGGAGAAACTGGTCATTAAAATTACAGGTATCTCCGGCCGAAACCCTTTCATTTCAACCAGCAACTCAAGACCCTGCGTGTCGGGTAAACGATAATCCAGTAATACCAAATCCACATTCTTTCTACGAAAGGTTGATATACCGTCTTTCCCATTTTGCTCAGCCGTAACACTAAAATTGTGCTTGGTGAGAAAGCCCTCCACGATTCGGGAGAATGTCCGGTCATCTTCAATCAACAATATATCAGCCATAGAAGGCTGAAAATAAAAAAGAAAGCCGGAATATCCTTCCGGCTTTCTTTAAATTTAGTTTACAGGTTAGCGTTAAAAGCCAGCTAAACTTTTTTCCCGTCCTTCTTAAACTTCACTTTCTTTGATTCAGCACCATTCTTCAACTTCACTTCGTACTCTTCCTTATTTTTGATGTGATATATTGTCTCAACGGTCCAGCCCGCAAAGTCATCGGTCTTTAGCGTATGCTGAACCGCATCAGGAAGTTCCTCTGCTTTGATCTCTACTTTATCGTCCTGAACTTCCTGCGCAACAGGTTCAGCTTTGGATTTTGAAACCTCTTGCGCTTGTGCAGCCGTAAACGATAACAGGGACAAAGCAACCATGGATACAAATAACTTTTTCATGATAATAAGATTTAGTTAAACACTATATTACTTGCATCGATGGTTACAGGAAATGTGCCACAAGGTCAATCAGAAATTAAACTACTGCCTTTCAGGAAGTTGGATTTTTGCATGTGGGCGTGAGTTTACCGCTTGTGTCGATAAAGTCTACACTGTGTAGACATTCCAACATAAAAAAACCCTGTTCTCTTTCAAGAACAGGGTTTAAATTCAAAATATTAGCTTAATTAATAGCGGTAGTATTCAGGCTTAAATGGTCCGTTTACTTCTACACCAATATATTTAGCCTGATCAGGAGAAAGTGTTTCCAGTTCCACACCAATCTTTTTCAAGTGGAGCATAGCAACTTTCTCATCCAGGTGTTTTGGCAACATGTACACTTTGTTCTCGTATTTACCGGCATTGTTCCACAACTCCAGTTGCGCCATCACCTGGTTGGTGAATGAGTTTGACATTACAAAGGAAGGATGACCTGTGGCACAACCTAAATTAACCAACCGACCTTCGGCCAACAGGATAACCTGGTTACCATTTTTTAGGGTATACAGATCAACCTGGGGTTTTATCTCGTCACGACTGGCATTTGATTTTAACCAGGCCACGTCAATCTCGTTATCGAAGTGACCGATGTTACATACAATGGCTTTGTCCTTCATGCTCATGAAGTGCCTGTCTTTAATAATTCCAAAGTTTCCGGTAGCGGTAACAACAATGTCAGCTTCTTTCACGGCATCATCCATTTTCTTCACGGCATACCCATCCATAGCAGCCTGAAGCGCACAAATAGGATCAATTTCCGTAACGATTACGCGGGCTCCTGCGCCACGTAATGATGCGGCAGAACCTTTACCTACATCACCGTATCCGGCAACTACGGCAACTTTTCCGGCCATCATCACATCGGTTGCTCTGCGGATAGCATCAACCAATGATTCTTTACAGCCATACTTATTATCAAATTTTGATTTTGTTACTGAGTCGTTGATGTTGATAGCCGGCAACGGGAGTTTACCATTATGCTGACGCTCAATAAGGCGGTGAACACCCGTGGTAGTCTCCTCAGAGATACCCTTGATACCCTGAACCAGTTCAGGGTAGCGATCCAACACCATATTGGTAAGGTCACCACCATCATCCAGGATCATGTTTAATGGTTTGCCATCTTTAAACGCAAACAAGGTTTGTTCAATGCACCAATCGAATTCCTGCTCATTCATGCCCTTCCAGGCGAACACCGGAATACCCGCTGCAGCAATAGCGGCTGCGGCATGATCCTGTGTAGAAAATATATTGCAACTTGACCAGGATACTTCTGCCCCCAGTTCAATAAGGGTTTCAATCAACACAGCAGTTTGAATAGTCATGTGAAGGCAACCGGCCACGCGAGCGCCCTTTAAAGGCTTCTGCGCACCAAATTCCTCACGAATGGCCATCAGACCGGGCATTTCAGCTTCTGCCAGTTTAATTTCTTTACGGCCCCAATCCGCCAGGGCGATGTCTTTTACTTTGAATTTCAATGTGTCAACCATCATTTTAAGTGTATTTTCAGGGTTTTACTATATGCCTATAAAACAAGCAGGTGCAAAAATACCATAAAGGTTTTAAAAATCCTTACAGCCTCCTACGCACGTTTATTAAACTCCCGTCAGCTTAAATTGTTTGAACCTTAATCAGAATCATGCTGTTTCTTTACCATTATTTTACTTCAAATGCGCAAACAAAAAATCAAAATTGATGTGGTCTCGGATGTGGTTTGTCCGTGGTGTTATATCGGTAAACGCAGGTTAGAAAAGGCTGTGCAAAGTCTATCCGATAAATACGACTTTGATATCACCTATCATCCGTTTGAGCTTAACCCGCATATTCCTGCAACCGGTTTAAATCAAAAAGAATACCTGACTAACAAATTCGGAGGGGAAGAGCGCTATAATCAAATTACCGGGCACGTAACGCGCATAGCCGCTGAAGAAGGTTTAACTTTCAACTTTCAAAAACAGGCCGTTTCACCCAATACGCGAAATGCCCATCGCATAATTCAATGGGCTAAGGCTTTTAATAAACAGCTTGAGGTAAAAGAAGCCATGATGAAAGCCTATTTCACGGATGGTGTTGATCTGAGTAAACCTGAAAATCTGGCTTCAATAGCACAAACAGTTGGCCTTAATAAATCCGAGGTAGAAGCCATATTGCAATCTTCAACAGGCCTTGCCGAAGTTGAACAGGCTGAAAAAGAAATGCAAAAGCTGGGAATTACCGGTGTGCCTTTTTACATCATACAAAACAAATACGGCTTATCCGGTGCACAACCCTCGGCAACATTTATTGAAGCTATTGAAGAAGCTGCCGTGAAGCAGGTTGCCTGATTTATTTTTTCTTTTTCTTACCGGTTTTGGGTTCGGGCTTATGGCCGATAAGATCTTCATGCTTAATTATGGAAGTCCATAGGCTGGTTTTGCCATTATCCATACGCGTCCAGACTGGCATTATAATTCCGTTGTTAGCCGCAATACTGATTTTATTCCCAAACGGAACATCGGCTGAGGGTATAAATGGCTTGTCGCTGATCTTTACATTTTTAAAGGTTGCCCCATTGTCGATAGAGTAGGCTAAGTAAACATCCGTTTGATCATCCTCATATTCTCTGCGATCGTAGTATACAATATAGATGTGGCCACTAACATGATCTACGGTCATGGCCGGCATAAACTGGTAACTTCCCGGTTCATCATCATTAATCCGTAACGGTTGGGTCCAGTTATCGCCATAGTTAAGCGAACGCATAAAATAAATATCTGTATCATTAGGCATACTTTCCTCTGACCAAACCAAATACAACGCTCCATTAAACAAGCTTTTGCTGTTATCGCACACCAGCGTTGGTAAGCCGTTTATTTTTTGGATACCCGGTACGGAAAAACTGCTGCCTCCGGCCTGCTCTGTTACAGCAATATCATTTGAAAGCCACATGGTTCCGCCATCGAATGACCGGTCGAGGTAAATAATACCCTCATGTGTCCAGGCAATGAATAACCTGCCATCACCCGAAACAGCCGGTGCCGCACCACGCGCAGTATTATCACCATCCTTACAATCACCGGATTTAGAAATCACAACAGGTTTCGACCACTTTGCTCCTCCTGATGATTTACTAAACAACACCTGAGATTTACAACCCTCATCGGCACTGCCGTAGTTGTCCATTTCCGTCCAGGCAACAAAAATATTTCCTTTCCGGTCGGCTATAGCCCCGGCATTGAATTGATCTTTTGGCGGATTATGCCCGATGGACGTTCCGCCATCCCAGGTAGTACCTCCATCCTTTGATTTTTTGATGACTATGCGATCCAATATTTCATCGCTTGCCCAGTTTTTGCCGGTAGGATCGGAGTGATGGAGATAATACATGTTGCCGGAGAAATCGGAAACAAGTACCGGGTTATCCCATACACCAAATGCTGAGCGCGACTTCGTCTTTTTCCAGGTTGAGCCACCATCCGAAGTTAAATATAAATGATCGGGAAAAGCGGCTACCAGTATAGTAGTGGGTGTTTTGTAATTAATGGTTACAGTGGGTTCTATCGGAAACCGACCGTGTTTATCAGCCATACTATCAAGCAAAATATTTTTAAACTGACCAAAGGCTGGAAGTACCAGCCCGGCCATCCATAACAAATTGATTGCAACCTTACTCATGACTCTCCTTTTAATAATTTCTTTACAAAATCTCCTGCCCGGTGTAAATTTTCCTTAATGGGTGTCGCCAGTGGAACATCCAGGTACTCCAGGTTCTGTACACCTTCCGGAACATACTGCTCAGGATAGATAACAAGAATATTATTTTCCTGAAAATATTTCGATAGCTGATACGGTAACTTATCGAAGGCTGCAACATACGAAAGTGTTGCTTTGCGGGCAGAAATTACCACAAATAAATCATCCGATTTTACTTCACGTGCCAGCACCAGAAAATCTTCCCAATCATCAAACTCCACGGTCTTCATTTCCATCGGATTTTTATACTCGCGATTAAGTTTTACCGCGGCATCAAGGGAAGCCGTTGATCCGTAAAAAGAAACACTGGAGCCCGTTTGCAGGGCCAGGTTATGAATTCTATCAAACAACTTCTCAAAACCTGATTCATATTGGGCCTTTTCAGGCATGGCCACAATAATTTTTCTTATTGTATTCAGCGGTTGTACCGATTTAAAAACAAAGATCATTTTTTCAGTACTCCGTAATAAGTTATCCGTTTTGTTGCCTAAAAAAGAATCGATCAATCCACTTTTAAAATGCCAGCCAATAATAATTTCTGAAATGCCCTTTTCCTTAAGCGTATGGATTATTCCACTGGATATTTTTAGATCATAACGGATCATGGCCTCCAGTTGCTGATCTGAGCCGGCCGCAAATTTTACTGCCTGCTCCATTACTTTATCCGCTTTTTTTCGTCTGTCAATAGCCCGGTCTTCGTGGTCATCAATCACATGAAGGGCATAGAGAGGCTCTTTGTTTTTGGGATCTTTAATAAGTGTGGCCAGGTTTATGGATGCTTCAACCGTTTCAGGGTTTGCAATGGAAATGAGTATTTTATCTTTTGGAACTTCTTTACTGGAAATGGTGTCCACTTCTTCGGCAACAGCAATTTTACGGGCTGCGCGCTCAACCGCCATAGAAGCAACCGTACACGTTACCAGAATCATAAGAATGGTGCCGTTGAGCACATCGTCATTGAGTAAGCGAATAGGGTCACCCGTTTCTGTTTGACCTATAATGATGTTATAGCCAATGAGTACGGCAGCCAAGGTTGCTGCTGCCTGAGCGCTGCTTAAACCAAAAATAATTTTGCGTTCATCGTTGGAGAGTTTAAACGTTTTCTGTGTAGCAATGGCCGCAAGAAATTTGGAGAGTAACGCTACGGTAATCATAGTAGCAGCTACAATCAGCGCCATGGGTCCATTAAACATGACGCGCAAATCCACCAGCATACCCACACCAATCAGAAAAAAAGGAATAAATAAAGCATTGCCCACAAACTCCACCCTATTCATGAGTGCAGATGTATGGGGAATAAATTTATTGAGGGCTAATCCAGCTAAAAATGCACCAATAATGGCTTCTACTCCGGCCATCTCAGCCAGGAAGGCGGCCAGAAAAACCATACCTAACACAAAAATGTATTGCGATATCTGATCATCGTAGCGCTTGAAAAACCAGCGCGTTAAAAAAGGAAAGCCGATCAGCACTACACCTGCAAACAGGATTACCGAAACACTTAAGCGAATCCAAAAATCCTGACCAATCTCGCCTTGTGCCATGCCTGCAATTACCGCCAATACCAAAAGCGCCATCGTATCGGTAATCATAGTACCTCCCACCGTAATGGTAACCGCCCTGGATTTTGCAATTCCTAACCGACTTGCTATAGGATAGGCTACCAGTGTGTGCGAAGCAAACATACTTGCCAGCAAAACAGAGGTCAATAAACTGTAGTGTAACAGAAAATAACTTGCAGCAGTACCCAAAATCATGGGAATGGAGAAGGTGTATAGTCCAAACACAATACTCTTTTCTTTATTTTTCTTAAATCCGGCAATGTCCATTTCCAGGCCTGCCAAAAACATAATGTAGAGTAAGCCCACTGTTCCGAAAAGAACGATGCTGCTATCGCGCAACAAAAAGTTAAATCCATGAGGCCCGATCAGTACGCCCGCTATGATTAATCCTATGATGTGCGGAATTTTAAATTTATTGAGAAGAATGGGGGCGAATAAAATAATGAAGAGTACTAACGAAAAAATCAGTACCGGATTTTTCAATGGAAGAGAGAAATCAATTACAGTAGCCAGCATAAGCATTGAAAAGCTTCAATATAAAGAAAAAAGAGTGGCGGAGTAAGTAAAGTCGATACTACGTTTGCCTTAAGTGATTTCTTCACCCGGCTTTGTTTTCCAGCGCTCATGCAACCACAACCATTGTTCGGGGTACTTTCGTATTTCAGCTTCTATTACGTCACTAAACCGTTGTGTGTTCTCTTGAATATCACGTTCTTCATCACCGGTTCTGACCAGTTCAACTTCCGGGTAAAAATTTATTTCCTGTACACCATTTTCATTCAGGTGAGAAAATATAGGGACAACGGCAGCTCCTGTTTTAAGTGCCAATACTGCAGCACCTACAGGTGTTGCACAGGGAATACCAAAGAAATTTACGAACACACTTTTTACCCGTGTATCCTGATCAATTAAAATTCCCGTGGTTCCTCCACGTTTTAAAGCTTTAATTAGTCTGAAGGTGTCCTTGCCCCGTTCAACAATGGTTGCACCAAACTTAATGCGCTGCTCCCAAAGTAAATCGTTAAGTCGTGCATCTTTCATGGGGGCACCGATAATGTGTGGTTGATACCCGCGGTAGGACATCTCGGTTGCAGTAAATTCAAAAGCCCCCAGGTGTGCCGTTAAAAAAATTATACCTTTTCCCTTCCGAAAGGCTTCCTCAGCAAAATGATGGTTATTGGATATCCTGAATTTATCAAAGCCAGCGAGATCCCTGATGGTTGCCGCCCAAAGTATATCGCCACCATTTTTACCCATAAACGTAAATACCCGTTTAGTCATGCGTTTAATTTCCTGAGGGGTTTTTTCCTTTCCGTACGCCATGGTTAAATGCTTATGGGTAAGCTTGCGCGATTGGGTGGCAAAATAATAGGACAGACTTCCCATGGCGCCAAAAAAAGCCAGCCATACCTTACGTGGCGTAAACCGTGAAATAAAAATCAAACTACGAACCAGGAAGAAAATGATCGTATAGCGAATTTTTCTCCGGATATGCTTAAATTTCATCACCTGCATTTTCAGGCGGCAAAGATACTATTTCTCACCGTTCTCCCTATGAAAACCCTGATACTGGTACGACATGCAAAATCAAGCTGGAGTGAACCCGGGCTTAGTGATTTTGACAGACCCTTGAATGACCGCGGTGTTCGGGATGCACCGCGCATGGGCAAGCGATTTAAGGAAAAAGAAATAACACCCGACAGACTTGTTTCCAGCACGGCTAAACGCGCAATCGACACCTGTAAAATTATAGCGGAGGTCATTGGTTATCCGGTGAGCAGTATCATTTCCAACAGAAACTTGTATCATGCCGAAGAAGATCAGCTGCTAACCATTGTTCAACAATTAAAAGAGCCTGATGATGTGGTTATGCTGTTCGGTCATAATCCGGGATTTACCGATTTTGCCAATCGGTTAATGAATATTCATATTGATAATATACCTACCTGTGGTATCGTTGCCTGTACCCTGCCGGTTGACAAATGGGATGCCGTAAGCTGGGGATGCGGAAAATTACTCTTCTTCGACTTTCCCAAACAAGGTGCTTAAACACGCGATATAAAATCAATAGCGCGCTTCTTCAAAATGCCAAACTCCTTAAACCGGTATCCTACCACCGCCCGAAACATAGAGGTGGTGTTGATAAAACGTGTATCTCCAAAATTTACGGCACGGGATTGTGCAGAAAAACCTAACCCTCCGAAATAACGATCGCTGTTGTAGCCAAGGCCTAGTCTTACAATAGAAGCTGTATTAATTGTAATATCATCCTCAACAGAATTTCCTTCCCTATACCGGATCCAATGATGCGCTGGCCCGAGCGCAAATGTACCGTTAATAAAAAATTTCCGCCAGACCAACGTATAGGAATACCCCGGAGCAATACTAAGCGTGGTACCTCGTATTAGTTCAAATGCAGAGCCTTCACCAAAAGCCGGTAAGGCAGAAGGCGTTAATACAACTGAGTCGGCTGTAAGCTTAAAAGAATTAATAGCCGCCCCGATAATAAATGATCCGCGGCTATGTACCTGGCGATCGACATAATTAAACGCAGAGCGAAGCGAAAACTTTCGATTATTAAAAACATAAATTCCACCGATGCCAAAGTTTCGGGTTACAATATCCGCGCGTTGCGTAAAAGGCGCTCCGGAAGGAACGGATATACGTTTATCATCAATATAAAACCCACTATACTTTTGGTAGTAAATGTCGCCCGCAAATTTTTTTGAAAGCATATTAACCTGCAAATCGCGGGCCGTGGATTCTCCATAAATCGCTTTCCGCTTTTCATCCAAGGGTATTGCAAAAGTTACTTCAATTACTGTTTCGAAAAGATAGGCACCAACACCAAGCGTAAATGATGTATTTGGATAAAAATCAATTCGTTGTTTCAACTGCCGCCTGTCACGAACGCTGAAGGAAAGTGAGCGTTGCTTAAGAACAGGCCAAACCATAAACCGATCCGTATACTCTTGAATGTAATAAGCACGGAGGGAGTCATAGGTTTCCTGTGCCTTAAGTTGCGTGGCCAGCAGGTAGGTAAACAGCAGAATTTTCCAGCCGGTCATTAAAGAATGTATTCGCTAAGATCTTTGTTTTTGGCTAATCCGCTCAATTTCTCACGCACCATCTCAGCTGAAATACTAATCGTTGCATGCGCCTGAATTTTATCGGGCACATCAAAAAGAAATTCATTCAGCAACCTACTCATTACCGTATGCAACCTCCGTGCACCAATATTTTCAACTTCGGCATTAATGGTAAATGCCGTTTTGGCTAATTCATCTATCGCGTCATCGGTAAATGAAATATTAACTCCTTCCGCTTCAAAGAGGGCCTGGTACTGTCGGGTTAATGCATTCTTTGGCTCTTTTAGAATGCGGACAAAATCCGCATGGGTTAGGTTATTCAACTCAACGCGTATGGGGAACCGTCCCTGAAGTTCAGGTATCAGGTCGGATGGTTTGCTCATATGAAAAGCACCAGCCGCAACAAACAACACATGATCGGTTTTGATAACACCATACTTCGTGTTTACTGAGCTGCCCTCCACTATGGGCAGCAAATCGCGCTGAACACCCTCCCTGCTTACATCGGGGCCACCTCCACCCTTCTTGGAGCCCGAAGCAATTTTATCAATTTCATCAATAAAAATTATCCCGGCATTTTCAGCGCGCTGGATAGCTTCTTCCTTCACCTCATCCATGTCAATCAGCTTGGAAGCCTCCTCTTCAACTAAAATTCTACGCGCCTCGGCTACGGTTACTTTTCGCTTCTTTGCCTTTTTAGGCATCATGCCACCAATCATTTCCTGCAGGTTCATCATGGATACTTCATCCATCATGCCTGCTCCTATCATACCAATGTTTGGATTACCGGAAGGTTTTATGTTGATATCAATTTTACGCTCTTCCAATTCACCGTTTTTCAATTTATCGCGAAAGAGTGCACGGGTTCGTTCATTTAGTTCGATATCGTTTTTCGGCATTTCCTGTGTACTGCTTTCGGATGGCATGGTAAAGCCGCTGGGAACTGGTTGCTGGCGCATGGGTGGAATAAGTGCATCCAGAATAATATCTTCTACTATCTGAGCCGCCTTCTCTTTAACCTCTTCCTTCTTCTTGGCTTTTACCATATTTACCGACTGCTCTACCAGGTCACGCACCATGCTCTCCACATCGCGCCCCACATAACCCACCTCGGTAAACTTTGAAGCTTCAACCTTCACAAAAGGAGCATCAGCCAGTTTGGCCAGTCTGCGGGCAATTTCAGTTTTTCCCACACCGGTAGCGCCAATCATTAATATGTTGTTGGGAACAATTTCATCCCGCATATCCGACTGCACATTCATTCTTCGCCACCGGTTGCGCAAGGCAATGGCTACATTTCGTTTGGCTTCATGCTGGCCGATAATATATTTATCCAGTTCAGCTACAATCTGCTGGGGTGTTAAATAGTTTGAATGCATCATAAAACTCGTTTCTTAAAAATCATATCCTGAAGATTGGCCGCTAATGTAATGGAATAATTGGCTTGACCCACACTATACCGGCTTTGGCTTAACACCAGATCGAAGGATTTAATTCTTGCCGCTAAACCAAAGCTAAACCCACTTCCGCCACCGCCTTGCTGTACTTTTAACTCCTGCTGCCGCAATGAATTATAACCCAACAAAACATTGACGTTTCTGTGAACCAGTATTTCCGCTCCAATTGACACATGGCTGAAAATTTTATTAAGAGCACTCGGCTCTTCATCAAGATTGCTATACAGGTAATCCGGCCTTACAAGGTTGTAGGCCGTGAATGAAAAGCGCAACGGCATATGCTCGGGCTTAAAGGTTGTACCCAGTTGAATATCGAATGGCAGGGAAGATTGATTGGATTCACTATAATCCGAAAAATGAAATCCAAAGTTTTTAATAACCAGTCCAACTGTGAAGTCATGCTCCGGATGAATAAATAATCCGCCTAAATCAACAGCAAAAGCCGCGGCCGTAAATCCCGCCAGATTGGAAAATAGAAATTTAGATGTTGCCCCTGCGCGGAAATTGGAAACGCGATGACTTAGCGAAAAAACAAGCGCTGTTTCACCCGAACGGAAGGTGCCCGTGACCATACCGGTGGGATCTGTACCCTCCAACGCACCATAGTTGAAATGCTGAATGCCAAAGGAACCTACAAATTTTTTACCCCGTTTAATACTTCCCGCAAAAGAAGCCTGGCCAATATCAGCAACATAAAACATATAGCCGGCAGATGCCCAACCGGTAAGTGAATCGCCCGCTAAGGCAGGATTACTGAAGAAAAAGTTTACATCCTTGTCGCTGAGCGAAACATTTACGCCACCCAGGGCGGCCAGTCGTGCATTCTGAGGAATCTTTAAAAAAGAATACGAAGTAGCACTTGAGCTTTGAGCCCATGTCATGCTCACGGATAACCAGAATATACTTATCAACAGCGCATGACTAACCAACTGCAATTTTTCTGATATTTATATTAAGTTTTCTACGTTACGAAGGCAAATGGGTTGATCATTTCAAGCCGTTGCCTTTGCTTCCGTAAAGGTAAACTTCATTGGATTTTTTACCTTATCCTTCAACAGTGAAATTTTCAGCACATCATCAACCGTATCTACATAATGAAATACCAATCCCTTAATGTAGTGCTTTTCAATTTCATCAATATCGCGCTTGTTCTTTGCGCTGATGATAATCTCCTTAATACCACTCCGCTTAGCAGCTAAAATTTTTTCTTTTATACCCCCAACCGGTAATACTTTACCACGCAGGGTAATCTCTCCTGTCATCGCCACTTTTGATTTTACCTTGCGTTGCGTATAGATGGAGGCCAGCGAAGTAAACATGGTAATACCTGCTGACGGACCATCTTTTGGTACGGCCCCTGCCGGAACGTGAATATGAAGATCATATTGCTGAAACACACGATGATCGATACCTAACGCCTCAGCGTTTGATTTCAGGTAAGAAAGTGCCGCCATGGCTGACTCTTTCATCACATCACCCAACTGTCCCGAAATGGTAAGCCCGCCTTTCCCTTTACTCAGGCTCGATTCAACAAATAAAATCTCACCGCCCACTTGCGTCCAGGCTAAACCTGTTACCACGCCAGCTATTTCATTTCCCTGATACAGTTCTTCATCAAATATTTCTGCTCCTAAAACTTTTCGGATTGTTGCTTCAGAAATTTCCTTATCGAATGTCTCCTCCATGGCCACCGACTTGGCCACGTTGCGGACAATGCTTCCGATTTTTCGTTCCAGGCTGCGCACACCTGATTCCCGCGTGTAGTTTTCGATAATTTTGGCAATAGCGCTTTTACTAAACTTAACATCCGAACTTTTTAAGCCGTGTTCGAGCAATTGCTTAGGCACAAGATGCCGCATAGCAATTTCAATTTTTTCCTCCTGGGTATAGCCGGTAATTTCAATGATTTCCATTCGATCGCGCAGCGCAGGATGAATGGTATCTAACGAATTGGCTGTAGCCACGAATAAAACTTTGGATAAATCGTACTCCACTTCCAGGTAATTATCACCAAAGGTGCTGTTTTGTTCGGGATCCAAAACTTCCAGTAAAGCTGATGAGGGATCTCCACGAAAATCGGATCGCACCTTATCAATCTCATCCAAAATAAAAACCGGGTTACCCGATTGTGACTTTTTAATATTCTGTAAAATTTTTCCGGCCATTGCCCCAATATAGGTTCTGCGGTGTCCGCGAATCTCAGCTTCGTCATGCACACCACCTAAGGACATGCGCACATATTTCCGGTTTAACGCTTTGGCAATAGAGCGGCCTAAAGAAGTTTTACCAACACCGGGAGGTCCGTACAAACAGAGTATAGGCCCTTTCATATCTTGCTTCAACTTGAGCACCGCCAGGTATTCAAGAATGCGGGTTTTAACTTTCTCCAACCCAAAATGATCCTTGTCCAGAATTTTTCGGGCCTTCTTCAAATCAAAATCATCTACCGTAAATTCACTCCAGGGTAAGTCGAGCATAAACTCAACATAGTTCATGGCGATGGGGTAATCGGGCGCAGCCGGATTGGTCCGTAATAATTTATCGAGCTCTTTATTGAAATGATCGGCAACGGATTTGGGCCATTTTTTAGCCTCGCCCTTTTTCCGGAGGGCTTCAATTTCCTTATCGGGGGTATCGTAACCTAATTCATCCTGCAGCACTTTTATCTGTTGGCGCAAAAAGTAGTCGCGTTGTTGCTGATCAATATCGGTGTGAACTTTCTTTTGTATTTCACTCTTGATCTCCAGCATCTGGATTTCCCGCAGCATAAACTGCAACAATAAGGTACCGCGGTCAACAATGTTCTGGGTTTCTAAAATACGTTGCTTCTCGGCCACGTCTACGTTCAGATTTGACGCGAGGAAATGAATCAGGAAAGGTGTGCTCTGAATATTATCCAGCGCCACGTGTGCTTCTTGCGGAATTTCAGGATTAAGTTTTAAAATTTTAAAAGCAGCATCGCGTAACGATTGAACCAACGCGGTTACTTCTCTTCCGTTAAGTTCTAATGCAGGTTCTCGTTGAAGTTCAACGCGTGCAGTCAGGTAGGGTTCTTCCTGAATAAATTCCTTAACCTCAAAACGATTTTTTCCCTGAATGATGATGGTGGTATTCCCATCCGGCAATACCAGCATTTTAATGATGCGTGCAACCGTGCCGGTTCGGTAAATATCATCAACGGTTGGTTCTTCGGCTTGCGCATTTTTTTGCGCCAGCACCCCAATAATCCGGCTTCCCTGATACGCTTTTTTTACCAGCTTTATGGACTTTTGTCGGCCCACGGTAATGGGGATAACAACACCGGGAAATAATACGGTATTCTTAATCGGAAGTATGGAAAGTTCATCTGGTAAATCCGCTGGCTTAAGATCAGTGTCCTGCTCAGGGTTAATCAGTTGAATTAAATCATCCGTCTCGTCCTGCACCATTTGAATCGGTAATGCCTTAAACATGTATATAGGTGTCAAATTGGCACAAAGCCAATGGGTTAATCAATAAATACAATAGCGGCCATAATGGACAATAGTAGTGCCAAGCCTGCCCGCCTGCTGCCCCGCTGGTTGTAAAAGAAGCAAAATTGTTTCAACTTTAAAGACGTGGTGAGTGATGACCTAACCCGTATGTTGTGAAAAAGCATTTTTTAATCTTCTTAGCGGTATTTTTTCAAATATTATCACCCTCTGTTACGGCTCAAAAACCCGACCGTAAGTTTAAAGGAGGTGGCGTTGTGCAACTTAACGATAGTCTGACAAATTACAGCCAATCTGACATCTTTAACTTTCCAAATATTAACAAAACACCGTTCTATTTTGATAAAACCAGGTATCAGAAAATTGTGCAACCCGGCAACACGGCAGATAAAGATATATACCCGCTGCTAAAAGCGTATGTGCAGAACTTTGGTGTGGAAAATTTTTCCAAAAACACTGACCTGATCTGGAAACTTGCCAAGCTTTCTGAACAATACGGTCCGCCCGGTGAATCCATTTTGCTTTACAAACTGGTGCTTAAACATCATCAGCAGGATGTAGATGGTAAAAAAGTGCGACAGGAATATGATACCCTCATGAAAAATAAAAGCGACTATTATGTTCCGTTAAAATATTATTACGAACTGGTGGAGTACAGACGAGAAATTGACACCCTTCGTCCTCCGCAAGGCGTCTTGCTAAACATGGGGCCAGGCGTAAATTCTCTAAAAGCCGATTACGGCCCCACCATCGGCAACGTAGATACTATTTTGCTCTTCACATCCAAGCGAAACATTCACACACAAACGCTCGAGCGTAAATACGATGAAGATCTGTTTTACAGCGTGCAGGAATTTGGCTTATGGATGGACGCGGTTGAGTTTAAAACTATAAATACCAGTTACAACGAGGGTTCAGCCTGCTTGAGTAAAGACGGCAAACATCTTTATTTTGCCCGATGCGACTCCCCCGATTCAAAAGGAAGTTGCGATATTTTTATTGCCGACCTGAAAGCCGATAATACGTGGGGAAATGTTCGCAACCTGGGCACCAACATCAATTCCATTTACTGGGATTCACACCCATCGCTTTCACACAGTGGCGATACCCTCTTCTTTTCATCCGATCGCAAAGGCGGTTTTGGTATGACAGACATCTATTACTCCGTTAAAGATTCCAAAGGTGAGTGGCAGCCTGCTAAAAATATCGGACCGATTATCAATACCCGTGGACAAGAGGTAAGTCCATTTTTTCATCACACGTTTAAAGTACTTTACTTCAGTTCCAACGGGCACCCGCTAAACTTTGGAGACTTCGATATTTATAAATCCTACAAACAAGGCAACAACTGGACAGAGCCAAAAAACGTTGGGCCTTTGGTTAACGGACCAGGCAGTGAATATTACTTCACCATCGATTCAAAATCAGAAAAACTTTACTACGCCCGCTCGGAAGGTGATGATCCTGCCAATTTAGATTTACATTCTTTTCCGGTTCCGATGGAGGCACAACCCGAAGCAGTGGTAACCCTGAAAGGATCACTCACTAACCGGCAAACCGGTAAACCTTTAAAAGGAATTGTTTCTGTTATTGATCTGGATTATGGGGTAGAAGTTTCTCCTAAATTTCTGCGACCCGATGGTACTTTTGATTTTAAGCTGATTAATAAACGCAACTACCTGCTCATCATTCAGGGAGAAGATTACTTCCGAATGGAAGAAATATTCTTTTTGGATGGCGATATGGAAATCAACAAAGAAACCGAACCACTGGAAAGTAAAATTGCGTTCAAGTCGCTGGAGTTTGAAAGTGGTAAAGCCGATATACTACCTGCCATGCACCAGGATTTAAATATGCTGGGTAATTTTCTGATCGACCATCCGTATCTGAACCTGACGATCAGCGGACATACCGACTCAGAAGGTAGACCTGATGCTAACCTTAGGCTTTCGCAGGCACGCGCTGATGCGATTCGCGCCTACCTGATGTATGAATTTAAAGTTGACCCGAACCGCATTACGGCCACGGGTTATGGCGGAACAAAACCCATTGTTGAAGAGAAAACAGAAGACGACCGGAGGTTAAACAGAAGAGTGGAATTTGAGATTAAGAACAAAAGAGAGTAACCTAATAAGATGAAAATATTTATTTCACTTCTTAATGGTTGCTGCTTTACAAAGGTATCAGCACAGGAAATCCAATCACATCCGGCTACCCTAGCGTTGAAAAGCGAAAAACCGTTAGTTGTTGTTAATGGTGAATCTACTGCTTACGTTGATCTGAGTTTTGTTAAACCAAACGATAATGAGTCTATTGAAGTACTTAAAAATAAAAAGGCGATTGATCGCTTTTGCGAAGCAGGAAAAATGGTGTGATGCTGATTTCAAATAAAAAAGCCCCTAAACTCGGGGCTTTTGTTTTAATACTATTCAGGATCAGAACAACTTAATAATATCATTTGCAAAAATGAGCACCATCAGCGTAAGCAAAAACACCATACCAATTTTTTGCGCTGTCTCCAGAAATTTATCCGAAGGCTTTCTGCGGGAAATCATTTCGTAACTTAAAAACATTACATGCCCGCCATCCAATGCCGGTATAGGCAACAGGTTCATAAACGCCAGCACCAACGATAATACCCCGGTTAACGACCAGAACCGCTCCCAATCCCAGGTTGAACCGTAAGCTTGCATAATGCCAATCGGTCCGGATAAGGATTCGCGAGGCGAAAGCACTCCGGAAATTACTTTACCAAAAGCCTTCACCTGAACAACCAGTGTTGTAAAGGCACGTTTCGTTCCCAGCGGAATAGATTCAAAAAAACCGTAGTTCATCTGCTTCGACATGGAAGTCAGGAACGTTTCTGCATCGGCTCGGAAACCAATAGCGGTTTGATCTTTGAAAGGTTCGTTAAAAGTAAGTGTTTCACTTCCGCGCAGCACGCCTAACTGAATAGAATCGCCTGCTGTTTTTACTGCCGCATTAACCTCATCGATATACCGTACAGGATTGCCATTCACCTCCACAATTTTATCCCCCGACTTCAATCCAATTCTATCGGCCAATGAGCCTTTGGAAATTTCAGCAATTACCGGAGGAACACGATAGGTTATGAATGTTCCAACCCCCTCCTTTTTGTTAAACTTCTGAATAAAGTCTGGGGGAATATTGATATCGATTAATTTTCCATCGCGTTCAACGGTGTAGTAGGCATTATCTGACAACAATGTTTCGGGCTTCAGAATATCCTGCAGGTAATCAAAATCCTGACCATTGATTTTTACAATTTTATCTCCGGTTTGCAGTCCAATACTTTCACCAACAGGGCCTACCAGAAAGCCACCATTGCTATTGATGGCATCTTTCATGAAATACATTTCACCAAAAGCAAATGTAACCCCTATGAAGATCATGATGCCGACAACCACGTTAACGATAATACCACCCAGCATAACAATTAAGCGTTGCCAGGCCGGCTTGGAACGGAACTCCCAAGGCTTGGGCTCCTGCTTCATGGCTTCTGTGTCCATGGATTCATCAATCATCCCGGAGATTTTTACATAACCGCCCAGCGGAATAGCGCTCAAGGCATACTCCGTCTCTCCTTTTTTGAAGGAAAATATTTTCGGTGGAAATCCAATTGAGAATTGTTCTACGCGCATGCCGAAATATTTTGCGGCCAGCAAATGGCCCATTTCGTGTACAGCGACCAAAATTGAAATGCTCAACAACAGTTGAGCGAGCGATACCATCCAATCCATCAGTTTATAAGTTCTAAAGCTTTAATTCGTGTTTCTTTATCCGTTTGTACGTAATCCTCCAGTGAAGGATGTTCTATATACTTTATTTTATTCAGGCATTGCTCTACAATGTCTGTCATCTGAAGGAAACCAATTCTGTCCTTTAAAAATTCAGCCACCACCAGTTCGTTGGCCGCATTTAACACACAGGGCATGTTTCCAGCCCGTTTCAGCGCCTCAAATGAAAGCGCAAGATTACGAAAAGTTTCCGTATCCGGCTTTTCAAATGTGAGGGCCGGGTAATTTGTAAAATCGAATCGGGGTAAATCCGATTTAAACCGTTCTGGATAGGTTAGCGCAAATTGAATGGGCAAACGCATATCCGGTAACCCCATTTGGGCCTTAATTGAGCCATCTTCAAACTGCACCATAGAGTGAATAATCGATTGTGGGTGCACCACAACCTCCACTTGTTCAGTGGTAAGTCCGAAAAGCCATTTGGCCTCAATCACCTCCAACCCCTTATTCATCAATGTGGCTGAATCAATGGTAATCTTGGCGCCCATTGTCCAGTTTGGATGCTTTAATGCCTGCGCCCGGGTTACCGCCAACAGTTCATCACGTTTTTTACCCCTGAATGGCCCGCCAGAAGCAGTTAAAATGATTTTCTCTATTTTGTTGTGAAACTCTCCAACAATGCATTGAAAAATGGCCGAGTGCTCAGAATCTACCGGGTAAATGTTTACGCCCTTTTCTTTCGCCAATGAGGTAATCAACTCACCGGCCACCACCAGCGTTTCTTTGTTGGCCAAAGCAATATTTTTTCCGGCTTCAATGGCCTTAATAGTTGGCTTTAATCCGGAGTAGCCTACCAACGCGGTAAGCACAATGTCAATGCTTTCCATCTGTACCACCGAACACAATGCATTTTCACCGGCATAAACTTTTATATCATGCGGCCCAAGTGCAGCTTTCACTTTTTCATAATGATCCTCATTACCGATAACAACCACATTGGGTTTAAAGGCAAGGGCTTGTTCAATCAATAATTCAGCATTATTCTGAGCCGTTAATACTTCAACGGCAAATTTTTCCGGATAGGCCTGCACAACTTCCAGGGTTTGCCTGCCGATGGAACCGGTAGAGCCAAGTATGGCAAGTGATTTTTTAGCGCTCAAGGTTTGGACTAATTGATGTTCACGTGATCCATCTCGCAAAATAAACAAAATATCATGGTTTAGGTTTAGAATGGCCTTTTTGGAAAATTAGTGACTTTTTCTTCTACAACCATTTGACCTGTCATCAGTTCATTCGTATAAGCATTAAATTTCTGCATGGAAAAGGAAATCGAGTTCAACCTGATTGAGCGATCAGCAAACGGAAACACCGAAGCTTTTCGTGTATTGGTTGAAGCCAATCAGGGATTCGCTATTTCCCTCGCTTCGCGCTTTGTGCGCGATGTAACCGATGCAGAGGATATTGTACAGGAGGCCTTTATACGGGTGTGGAAAAACCTGAACCGGTATGATTTTAACTTTCGCTTTAAAACGTGGCTGGGAAAAATTGTAACGAACCTATGCCTGGATGCAGGAAAATCAGCAAAGCTGAGACAAACGCGACCGCTTGATGACGCAGCACCACATCAGGCAAACGAAAACGCAACAAACGAACTGGAGCAGGAAGAGCTACGAAGCATCATTTTACACCTGGCCAGACAGCTTACACCCAGGCAGCAAGCTGTTTTCGTGCTTCGCGATTTGGAGCAACTTGAACCGGACGAGGTGTGTAAAGCACTCGACATGAGCAATGGCAACATGAAGAGTAACCTGTACTACGCCCGGGTACACATTAAAGCCGGACTTGAAAAATTTTATGAGACAATACCTCAAAATAAAAGATAGTCATGAAGTGCAGTGAGTATGAACAATCGATTTACCTGTGGGAAGAAATTTCACCGGAAGAAAAAGCGGCCTTAACCAGGCACATGGAGGCATGTTCGACTTGTGCCGAATTGTTTCAGCAAATTCAGTTGATGAAGCAGCGGGTTATTGAAGCCTCAGCAAACAAAACTACAGCGCCCCATGCTGCACAACTAACCTCACGCATTATGCAGGCTGTGCATAAACAGCAAAGCAATTCACCTGCAAACCTTACTGCGCAAATATTTTCTCCTTTTCAACTGATTCGATATGCCTTTGCAACACTTTCATTTATACTGGTGATTAGCTTTGGTATGGAGTACGCCCGCACTGGTGCCCCACAAAAGCCACAGCCTGCTACTTTGGAAGAAGCGGTCATCTTGAGCTCAACAATCATTCGTTCATCTGCAGCAGATCGTAAAAAAAGAAAATCAATTTTCAGCCAATGTAAAACACCCTTTACCGATCAATTGGCGTACCTGGAATGCATTAAACAACAACTTCAATAAGCAATCATGAAAACGACAACCGTATTGTATACCCTAATTGCGCTGCTTGCATTATCGGCCTGCGAAAATCCGATAGCCTTCAAGACTATTGTGCATGAAGATGGATCTTTGGACAAAACCATTGTGCTGGAGAAAGCCAAAAAAGACAATGCCGGACAAAACTACTTTGGCATTAATGAACAAAGTGGTTGGACTGTAGCGGTTACGGAAGCTGATTCGGGAAAAGATGATCATAAATACCGCATTGCGTTCAGCAAACATTTCAAGTCGGTTAATGATGTAAACAGTGAACTTGATCTACCGGTTGATACGGCATTTCAGATTCACTCAACATTCGAAAAAAAATTCCGCTGGTTTTATACATACATCCATTATACTGAAACCATTCGTCCGATAAACCGCTTTTCCCTCACCCCTGTTGAAAACTTTTTCAACCAGGAAGATTTCGCGTTCATAGATCGACTGCCAGGTGAAGGAACTGCCATATCAAAAGCCGATAGCGTTTATCTGGAAGTACTGAATGAAAAAATATCTGATCGTTTTGTTAAAATGGCCATGTTCGATGAAGCCAATGACATGATCAAAACGGTAATTGCCAAAAATAACATCGATAAAAGATGGCTGGATACGCTTGATCGAAACAAAGAACTTATTTATCGCATGATTGACGATCCGAAAAGCGATAACAACCTACCCGGTCAAATTGCCGACACACTGGGCATACCGATTAACAGAGATCAAGCACTTAAAGATTTTGAAACGTTGAGTAAAAAATTTGAGTCGCGCCTGAATTTTATGAGTTATGCATACGATGGCGGAAAATATATAAACGAAATTCATTTGCCTTGGGAAATCATCAATACCAATGCCGACTCAGTTGTTCAAAACGTAGCCGTTTGGAAACCACTGGCTACCAAGTTTGCACTTCGCGAGTACACCATGTATGCAGCGTGTCGTCAGATGAATTTGTGGGCTGTATTGGTTTCAATTGGGATAGGTGTACTTACCCTATGGCTGTTTATCAGGAAGCGGTAAGCTCTGGCACGCCCACTGTCTAGCGATGCTTGGCATCTGTCAGTGCCCGATCCCGTTGCGGGAAATTCGACACGTTAACGGTTGCTGCAATTAGCCGCAGAAGATCTAAATCAACACCTTCACCATTAATGATTAAATAAAACCTGTCGTGTATGCCCATCAGAATTTGGGAAGCATTACTCACTTTATTATGATACTCCCAACCTTGCCCATTGGTAACCGTAAAAGGTCGTTGTATCAACTCATCGGTTTCTTCGTGTGGCTGACTTTCCCATTTACCGGTGGATTGTGTATACATGATAGGAGCATTATTATAATCAAAGAGCATAATTCTGATTTTTCGCTTGCTCTTACTGAAACTTCTTTCCATCATGGAATAGGTAAGCGTTCCTACTTTAATACTCCGTCCATTAATTTTCTCGGCAAGGCTAAAGCCTTCAATTTTTTCCGGTATTAACTTTGCCAGGGCTTCGGGCATTAAAATTGAATTGCCTTGGGCCCGGGTAGCAGAAGAAATATAAGCCGCCAGGATTATGATGAGTGCACTTCGCAGGAAGAATACCGAAACATGGAGGTGTGCCCGGCTGCTCATACCGTAAAGGCTTTTAGTGCATCCGCAATTTTTCTGTCGTTTGATAAACGTGGCACTTTGTTTTGGCCACCCAGTTTCCCCTGCGATTTCATATACGCTATAAATGCGTTAGGCTTTAACAACGTGATTTTTAGCGTTCGTAAAATATTACCGGTTATCAGGTCGTCATAATAAACGTTCAATGACCTTAATTGGTTATCAAGGTCAGCTGCAAAAGCGCTTAAGTCAGCCGGTTGGTGACCAAATTCTACAAACCATTCATGATGCGGCAGCCCTTCAGCGGGTGTAACCTGTGGGGCCACCGTAAACTCCGTGAGCTCAGCCTCCGGAAACTTCATCATCGTATGCTTCATGGCCTTTTCTACTTCCTCACCAATCACATGTTCGCCAAAAGCAGAAATAAAATGCTTAATACGACCGGTCACCAATAACCGATAAGGATTTTTCGATACGAACTTCACCGTATCACCAATAGAATAGCCCCACAAACCAGCATTGCTGTTAATAATTAACGCATAGTTTTTACCTAACTCAACTTCACCAATACTTAATCGGGTGGGGTTAGCATTGAAGTATTCCTCAACGGGAATGAATTCATAAAACATACCGTTGTTTAATAACAACAATAATCCCGGATCAAGTTGGGAATCCTGATAAGCAATAAAACCTTCGGAGGCCGGATAGGTCTCTATTGAGTCCACTTTTTTGCCCATGGAATCCTCCAACCTGGCACGATAGGGCTCAAAGTTCACCCCTCCGTAAACAAACACTGAAAAATTGGGGAAGACATCTTTGATCTTTTTTCCGGTACGCGCCTTTATTCGATCGAAATACATTTGCACCCACGGTGGAATACCCGAAATCAAGGTCATGTTGGCATGCAGCGTTTCATCAATAATACGCTCTAGTTTTTCTTCCCAGTCTTCAATACAATTTGTTTTATAAGAAGGCTTTTGATTGGTGCGTAAATAGCCGGGTACAAGATGGTTGGAAATCCCGGACAATCGTCCGGTTTTTATTCCGGCTGTTTCATCTAACTCCGGACTGCCCGAAAGAAAAATAAGGTTGCCATCCAGAAATGAAGCGTTGCCTGTTTCATGCACATAACTTAACGTTGAGTTTCGCGCACTCACAAAATGACTGTACTTTGATTCGTGCGAGATGGGAATGTACTTGGTGCCCGAAGTAGTGCCCGATGTTTTGGCCAGGTAGGCAGGTTTTCCTTTCCACAACACATCCGCTTCACCTTTTAAAATTCGTTCTACATACGGCTTCAGGTCTTCATAGTCCCGAATGGGAACAAGCTTTTTAAAGTCCTCATAGGATTGTATCCCTGCAAAGTGATGATCGCGGCCAAAGATTGTGTTTTGTGCCTGTCCAACAATAGCAGCTAATGTTTTTTGCTGATAGGAAACCGGATGAAGGGCCCATTTTTTGGTTTGGGCCGCCACGTAGGCAGCAAACGGTTTTGCCAGTAAACTGCGAATACCCATAGCCCGTAAATGTACTGACGAATTCGCAATAACACCTCATGGAGACTGTCTTGAACTTCACCGCCATCTCACCCGTTAATACTGGCAGAACTTTACTAACTGGTTCAACTTTTGTATTGTAGGGGTCATCATTCAGCTATTTAATCAATCACTATGAAGTCCTTTTTAAAAATTGTTGTCTTTGGTTTTTTGGGCGGTTTAGCCGGTGCCTATATCATGTTTCAATTTCTTGTCAAAACGTCAGATAACCCGTTTCGGCAAGAGCCAGCCTTTACTGCCACCAGCTACGATTCACCGGCTTTAATAAGTCCGCATGTAGTAGACGCTGAACGTATTAATTCGCTCGAACTGGTAGATTTTAGCCTCGCAGCCAATAAGGCTATACCCAGTGTAGTGTATATCAACAGCATCTTTAAAGGTACCTCTTACTCGCCATTCGATTGGTTTTTTGGAGGCGGGGCTACCACCCAAACGCGGGTGAGCAGCGGCAGTGGAGTAATTTTTACTAAAGACGGATATATTGTAACTAACAACCATGTGGTAGAAGCCGCTGAAAAAATAGAGGTAATGCTCAATAAAAAAGTATACCCGGCTGAACTGATTGGTACAGACCCATCCACCGATCTTGCAGTACTAAAAATCAATGAAACCAATTTGCCTGCCGTTACCATTGGTTCATCAAAGAATGTTCAGGTTGGTGAGTGGGTATTGGCCGTGGGTAATCCATTTTCGCTTTCCTCGACCGTAACAGCCGGAATAGTTAGCGCAAAAGGCAGACGAATAGGCATCCTTGAAGATAAGTTTCCCATAGAGTCATTCATACAAACCGATGCAGCCATTAACCCGGGTAACAGTGGGGGAGCCTTGGTAAATAAAAACGGAGAACTGGTTGGTATTAACACGGCTATACTATCGCGTACCGGTAGCTATACGGGGTATGCATTTGCCGTGCCGGTAGATATTGCTTACAAAGTTTTTGAAGACCTGGTGAAGTATGGTGTTGTTCAAAAGGCTTTGTTTGGCGGAAATGTAATTGAATACAATTTTCAGAATGCAAAAAAATACGACCTGAATACTGACGTCTCCAATTTTGAAGGTGTGCTGATCGAAAGCCTGGATAAAGATGGCCCTGCTTTTAAAGCCGGATTAAAACCCGGTGATGTGATTACTAAAATCAATAACACAGCCATCAACAGTCAGAGTGCTTTTGAAGAAGAACTCGCCTACCGCTACCCGGGTGATAAGGTGTCATTCACCTATCAACGCGACAAAAAATTGAACACAGCCACCATTACACTGGTCAATAAATCGGGTACCACCGAAATCGTAAAGCGAAAAATATTTGTTTCCGCCTCGCTCGGGGCCGAGTTTGAAGCTACAGATTATGGTGTTAAGGTTTTTAAGATCGGTGAAAAGAGTGCGTTAAAGCAGATTGGTGTGCCGGAGAACTTTACCATTATTGCCATTAACCGGGTAAAGGTTAAAGAACCTCAGGAAGTGATTGAATTTTTTGAAAAATTCAAGGGCCGGGGTTATATCTATGGCGTAAACAGTTCGAAGCAACAGGTAGAGATTCCGTTTATAATACGATAAGGAATATCAGATGCGGGGTGGATTCTAATTCATCCGCATCTTCAGCTTCTTGCCCAACTCTTCAACAGAGGCCTTAAAGTTGGAATCGGTTTTCATCATATCTTCTACCGATTCAAGGGCGTGTATCACGGTACTGTGATCGCGGCCGCCAAAGTTTTCGCCAATTAACGCTAAGGTAAGTTGTGTGTAGCGCTTGCAGAAGTACATGGCCACCTGGCGTGGAATAACGATCTCGCGCTTTTTTACTTTACCCTTCATGGCATCGAGGTTAACCTTAAAATATTCCGAAACGGTTTTCTGAATAAAGTCAACACTTACATCGGATTGGATTTCCTTGATGATATTTTTTAAAACCTCCTTCGCCAAATCCAGATCAATTTCCTTTTTCAGCAAGGTAGCGTGGAATATCAATGAGTTGAGTACGCCTTCCATATCGCGGAGGTTGGTATCAACACTATACGCCAGATACTCAGCAACCTCGGTTGGTATGTCAATACCATCGGCCTGCATTTTACGGTGAATGATGGCTAGCTTGGTTTCGAAATCCGGCTCTTGTAAATCGGCTGTAAGGCCCCACTTGAATCGGGAAAGCAGTCGCTCCTGAAATCCTTTCATATCACGCGGAGGGCAATCGCTGGTCATAATCACCTGCTTGCCGGATTGATGAAGCTGGTTAAAGATGTGAAAGAACATCTCCTGAGTTTTTTCTCGCCCAGCCAGAAACTGAACATCATCCAATATTAACAAATCTACCTGTAGGTAAAAGTTCTGAAACTCCTGCAGTTTATGATTTTGAAGAGCATTTAAAAACTGCGTGGTAAAATCATTCTGATCGACATACAGAACAATTTTCTCCGGCATGTTATTCTTTATCTCATTACCGATAGCCTGCACCAGGTGTGTTTTTCCTACCCCTACTCCACCATAAAGCATTAAGGGATTAAATGACGTGACACCAGGCTTTTTGGCAACGGCAACACCGGCAGAGCGCGCCAACCGGTTACAATCGCCTTCTACAAAATTATCGAATGAATAACTGGGGTTAAGCCTTGAATTAACGGTTTGCGGATTGAGCGCACGGAAGGTGAAGGGTGAATAATCACCATCATGTCCATTTCCATTGGCACGTTTACCGGCCATGCCATTGGGGTAGTTCACGGTAACAGGAGGATTTTTCGTATTTCCACTATCCACAATTACCGAGTATTCTAAACGACCATCCGAACCCAACACCTTATGAATCGCCTTCTTTAATGTAGTTACGTAATTATCTTCCAGCCACTCGTAGAAAAATTGCGAAGGCACCTGAATGGTAAGCACATCACCTTCTACACGCAATGGAACAATTGGTTTAAACCAGGTATTGTAATTCTCTTCCCCTACACTTTCCCTTACAATTTCGAGACAATCATTCCATACTGTTGTGCAGTCAGCTACCATTTAATTTTTGAGGTTTTGAATTTTTCGTTTTCCTGCTGAGGAAAGGGAGACAAAGATGTAAAAAAAGGATTTAACAAAACAATACCCCGAACACTTGACTTTCCTAAAAAAAATGTCGTTATAAAAAGATGGGAATTCTTTCAACTGAAACTGATAAAAAAGTTCGTTATCCACGGTAGCTTAATAAAACGCAAAAGAAATATTCAATCGATTGAGTGTTTATTAACTTGCGTTTATGAATCAACTCAATGATCTGTTTTCATCGTTTTCTCCGGCTGGCAAAGATGCCTGGGCAAAAGCTGCCAACACTGAAATTGAAGGAAAAAATGCTTTCGAACATCTGTTATGGGAACGCGCTGGAGTAACCGGCTTACCGTACTATGATGCTGCTGATCAGCCGGATAAAACATTCAATTTACCCCTTTCCAATAACGAGTTCCTTGGCGCCCGCAGTTGGTATAACATGCCTTTAGTCAAGGTATTAGCTGAAGAAGAGGCGAATAAAAAAGCGCTTCATCACTTAACCAGCGGAGCCGATGGAATTATTTTCGATCTCGGGCAAAATAACGATGTATCGCTGCAAAAGCTTCTAACTGAAATTGAATGGCCCATATGCCAGGTTGCATTTTTAGTCGATCAACATGCTGAATTTTTTTTTAGTACACTGGAGAAATACCTACTTGAAAAAAAATTTGAGCCGGCATCAATCGGTGGATTTGTTCTTTTAAAAACTTATCCACACTATCCACAATCTTTGCACAAAGTTGTGCACAAACTCAGTCCGTACAAAAATTTTAAACTTATCGGCATCACTTCAAGTCACACAAATCGTATCGAATTCCTCAGCGATCTGTTGCTAAAGGCGGTTACTGAAGTTGAAGTATTAACTGATGCCGGTGTGCCTGAAGTGACAGCCCTGCATCAGGTTTTCTTTTTTGTACCCATTGGTCAGGATTTTTTTTTAGAACTGGCCACGTTAAAAGTGCTGCGTATGCTCTGGTATCAGGTGATGAATGCCTATGGTGTAAAAAATTATAGCGCAGCCGATGTTCCCATCCATGTTATACACCCGGTCTGGAACCATGAGGCCTTTCAACCGCATGAAAACATGCTGGCAGCAACTACCGCTGGCTTATCGGCCATCCTGGGCGGATGCACATCCCTTAGCCTGGAGCCGGCAGCACCAGAAGAACGGTTAGAACGAATTGCCTTAAATGTTTCTACGATTTTACGCGAGGAGTCACACCTGAACAAGGTTGCCGATCCAACGGCAGGTTCCTACTACCTCGAAAGCATCATCAAAAATCTGGCGGATGCCGCATGGACACGTTTTACGAATCAACTAAAGGAAGGATGAAACCCGATTTTTCGAAAATTGATCATACTCATTTTTCGTATGCTGCCGAACCGGTAGCGCGCAAGCCCTGGATAAGCGCTGAACAAATTGAAGTAAAGCCTGTCTATTCGGCTGACGATCAAAAAATGCTGAAGCACATTCATTTTGCATCGGGTATACCACCCTTTTTACGCGGGCCTTATGCAACTATGTATACCACCCGCCCGTGGACAATTCGTCAGTATGCAGGTTTTTCAACAGCAAAAGAATCCAATGCTTTTTACAGGCGTAATCTTGCAGCTGGCCAACGAGGATTATCAGTAGCATTCGACCTGGCTACCCATCGTGGGTACGATTCCGATCATCCGCGTGTTGCCGGTGATGTAGGAAAAGCTGGTGTTGCTATCGATTCGGTGCTGGATATGAAAATTCTGTTCGATCAGATTCCTCTTGATAAAATGTCGGTGAGCATGACCATGAACGGGGCGGTTATACCCATACTGGCGTTTTACATTGTAGCAGCCGAAGAACAAGGTGTGAAGCCCGCGCAACTCAACGGCACCATCCAAAATGATATTCTCAAAGAATTTATGGTGCGCAATACCTACATCTACCCACCCGATCATTCCATGCGTATTGTGGCGGATATTTTTGCGTATACCGCCAGGCAAATGCCCCGATTCAACTCCATCAGCATTAGCGGGTATCACATGCATGAAGCCGGGGCACCCGCACAACTTGAATTGGCCTACACCCTGGCCGATGGACTGGAGTACATCCGCACCGGACTAAAAGCCGGAATTGCCATTGACGATTTTGCTCCGCGCCTTTCATTCTTCTGGGGTATTGGTATGAACTTCTTCATGGAAATTGCCAAGATGCGCGCTGGCCGCTTATTATGGTCGAAGATTGTTCAGCAATTCAATCCTAAAAACCCGAAGTCGATGGCGTTGCGTACACACTGCCAAACCTCTGGGTGGAGCTTAACAGAACAAGATCCATACAACAATGTAACACGCACCTGCATGGAAGCGTTGGCTGCGGTATTAGGTGGAACCCAGTCGTTGCATACCAACTCGTTAGATGAGGCCATTGCGCTTCCCACAGATTTTTCTGCGCGCATTGCACGCAATACTCAACTCTTTCTTGAAAAGGAAACAGGCATCACCCGTGTGGTTGATCCGCTGGGTGGATCCTATTACCTGGAAACATTAACTGCCGAACTGGCTGAAAAAGCCTGGGCATTAATTGAAGAAGTTGAACACCTTGGTGGAATGACCAAAGCCATTGAAAGTGGCATACCTAAAATGCGCATTGAACAGGCAGCTGCCGCCAAACAGGCCCGCATTGATTCAGGCGTTGATGTAATTGTTGGGATGAATAAATATCCGGTAAACGAAAAACCAGACTTTGATATTTTAGAAGTTGACAATACAGCAGTACGCCAGGAGCAAATTGCACGGTTAAATCAGTTAAAAGCAGAACGTAACAACCTGAATGTAGATCAGGCGCTACGCGCACTAACCGAAGCTGCAAAAAATAATACCGGCAACCTGTTAGCACTGGCCATTGATGCCGCACGCCACCGCGCCACCTTAGGCGAAATTTCCACTGCGCTTGAAGCAGCATTCGGACGCTATAAAGCATCCATCAAATCTATTTCAGGTGTATATTCGGGCGAGATGAAAAACAATGTCCACTTTGATGAAGCCCGTAAACTTTCGGATGAGTTTGCTGCATTGGACGGACGCAGACCCCGAATACTGGTCGCCAAAATGGGGCAAGATGGTCACGATCGGGGCGCAAAAGTAATTGCCACCAGCTTTGCTGATCTGGGATTTGATGTTGACATCGGGCCACTCTTTCAAACCCCTGAGGAAGTAGCCATGCAGGCCGCAGAAAACGATGTTCATGTTGTTGGCGCTTCCAGCCTGGCCGGAGGACACAAAACACTCATTCCGGAATTAATAAGCGCCTTAAAAAAAATAGGCCGCGATGACATTATGGTGGTGGCCGGTGGGGTTATCCCCGAAAAGGACTATGATTTCTTGAACAAGGCGGGGGTTTCGTTCATTTTCGGCCCGGGCACTGTAATTTCAGATGCTGCGAAATCAATTCTTAAAACCTTGATTGCCACACGGTAAATCCACATGCTTATGCAGGTGTTACTATTGTGAAAAATGTTTCCGAAAGCCTGCGCAATTAGGTAGATTCGAAGTTGTAATTTCCAAACAAAATTTCTAAACAATGAAAGCAATGCGGTTGATTGTGATTGGATGCCTTTCTGTTCTTTTGAGCATTACTGTTCTGGCACAGAAAAAATTTGATAAAGCATTGGCTAAAGCCGATAAGAGCTATAACAACGGTGATTATGCCAAGGCCCTGAAAGCGTTAGCGAAGTATAAGTCCATGGTTACTTCCAAACTTGGGCCATCCAATGCCTCTATGCCGGGGTATCATACACGCTTTGCAAAATATAATCTCGCCTATGGTGTACTCACAAATTTTCAATCCAGCCTCGATCAGGCCCTTACCATAAGCACCAGTGTTTTTGGCGAACAAACCGTAAACCATGCCAGCACCTTGATTGAGGTGGCCGAAGTATTTAATCAATATGGATATTACCGCAAAAGCCGAGAATTACTCGATCAAGCAAACGACATTGTAAACAAAGCAGAACAGGTAGACCCAATTATTAAAACCAAGTTGATTCTTGAACGGGCTGAGGCGATGATTGGCCAGGGATTTTGCAACGATGCACTTTCGTTATTGCGTGCAAATGAAAGCTTTTTAGCAGGCCGCGCAGTGGACAAGGAAACTTCGGTAGTGGACGGCAAATTGAAAACTGTACGTGTACCCGAAGAAGAATGGAAACCCCGCTTCTCAAGCTATGCCCGCATGCTTTCTCTCATCACCCTTGCCTATGGCAAGAAAGGTGACATTGACAGCGTTGATATTTCGCACCGGGCATCCAGGCCATGGATTTCCAAGAATCAGAAAATGATAGGCGAAACAAGTCTGGTGTTGGTACAGGCCGACTATTGGTATACGCTGATGTATGTCGAAAATAACGATGGTGTAATACCTCCAAAATTAACCAAATCAGAAAAGTATGCCGATTTTGGTGATCAACTCAGTGAATTAAAAAAACGAACCTCCCCCTCCGTTCCGTTAGGGCATGATCTTTATCGCGCAGAACTTGGGCAACTTCAGCTGGCCGATAACCGGTCGCGTTACGCCAACCTGAAGGCCGAATACGATCGCATGTTGGGCAAGTATTTTACCAAGTCAAGCTTGCTGAATGTTAACCTGAAAGCCGTAGAATTCGATGCCAAACTTTCAAAAGATAAAACCAAAAATCTTGAACGCGATGCAGAACGCATATTAAGCAATGAAGCACTGCCACAATATTATATTACCCGCGTCCGCATACTGGAATTTCTTTACGGCATGTATGAACAAGAAAGAAAATACAGCAATGCAGAATCCACATTAAACCAAATCAACCAACTGAAAAAAGAATTGTTCGGTGAAAATTCACCCGAATATCACCTGGGGTTAATTGCATTGGCTAATTTTTACCTCGACTACACCAATAAAATTGAAGAAGCCGGTAAAATCTATGAATCCAGCTATAACCAACTTCTTGAAAAAGAAATTCACCTTAAACATAAAGATCATCTCAAATTACTTTACCACATTGCTTCATACTATGAGTTAACTGATCGATTCTCCCTGGCATCCAAAACCCTTGAAAAAGCTTCTGATGCAGCCCGCTCGAAGTACACCAACGAAGACCCAACCTTTGCCATTGCCCTTAATCAAATGGCCAAGCTAAGGATCAAAATCGGGGACTATGATAATGCCGATACCGATATTGACCGATCGCTGAAAATTTTCGATTTAAAAGAAAACAGGGAAGACAAATGGAAGGCTGACTACATCAGTGCCATCGAAACACAAGCGAAATTGTACGGCATTAAAGGTATGTTCGATGAGGCGCAAAGCAATCTCGACCGCACCCGCAGCATGATTCGTAAATCCAAAGTACCCATTGGCAACGAACTCTCTACAGCGGAAGAACTGGCAAGCTTACTCATTCAACTCGGCTCCTATTCACAAACTGATCAGTTATTGAGCAACCTGATACCGGAATATGAAAAACTTTACGGATCACAATCCATTCGTCTGATTGATCCGTTAACCAACCGGGGAAGATTGCTGTTAGCCCGGGGCGATTACACGGAAGCTGAACGCATTGCACAGCGTGCCAACCAGATTGCCGTAAAAACCTATGGCGAAAGTTCAACCAAAGCAGCATCTACCCAGCGCTTACTCAGCGATATTAACTATAGCCTGGGCGATTATGATAAAGCCGAAGAAAATATAAAAAAGGCACTTAACAGCCTGGAGAAACAATTTGGAAGACACCATGTCGATGTAGCCCGATCGCTTTCTCAGCTGGCCCTGATAAAATTCTACGATGGCGATAACAGGCGTGAGGTGGAAAAAATAATGGTAGAAGCCCGCGACATCATTGCCGACAAGTTGGGTAAAGACAACCCACAGTATGCAGAGATTTTGAAGAATATCGCACAACTGTACATTTCTGAAAAGAAGTATGACATCGCCTTCAACTCACTCACCATCGCTGAAAATATCTGGCTGCAAAAAACCGGAAACAAAAGAAACATCAACACGGCAAGCATTTATGCACTAACCGGTGATGTTTATTATCAGCAAAAAAACTACAACAAAGCCGAAGAATTTTACAACAAGGCCCTTACCGTTTACAGTAAAAACAGCTTTAGCACCTCACACCCCGAATATGTGAAGGTCATCTCAAAGCTGAGTAAGGTCTATTACATGAAGAAAGATTATAAGCGCGCTAAAGTAAATATCGAGGGCGCCCTTAATAATTACGAAAACTTCATTAAACAATTCTTCCCGGCTTTGAGTGAACGTGAAAAAGCAAAATACTGGAATACCATCAAAGGTGACTTTGAGTTTTACAATACCCTTGCTTTTGGTAAACTTGATGAATTTAAAGACCTGGGGGCTAATGTTTATAATTACCAATTGTTAACAAAGGCATTATTACTAAGTTCCTCTATCAAAATCCGTGAACGCATTATGAACAGCACGGATACTGAACTAAAAACACAGTATGAGAACTGGATCCAGAAAAAAGAATTACTAACCCTGGCTTTGTCATTAACCCCAACCCAGTTAGCAGAAAATGAAATTGATCCTGCCGCACTGACAGCAGAAGTTGAACGGCTTGAAAAATTTTTAAGTCAACGTTCTGAACTCTTCAGTCAGAATTTTGAAAGCAAGCGCATAACGTTTACGGATGTAGCCAAATCGCTTAAACCCAATGAAGTGGCCGTTGAAATGGTGCGCTTCAGGGTATTTAATCACACCCTCACCGATTCGGTGGTGTATGCGGCCATGTACGTAAAAAATGACAGCAAAAAACCGGAAGTAATTTTGTTAAGTGATGGTGCACGCATGGAAGGCCGAAACTTCAGGTATTACCGCAATGCCATACAGGGAAAAATTGATGATCAGAATTCATACAATGTCTATTGGGGGCCCATTCAAAAACAACTGGGCCAGGTATCTACCATCTACCTGTCAGCCGATGGCGTGTATAACCAGATTAACCTGGAGGCAATCCCTACCCCGGATGGAAAGTATATTCTGGATAACTCCAACATTGTGTTGGTTAGCAATACAAAGGACTTGTATTTGAATAGGGTAAAATCAAGGGCTGTGCCAGAGAATACAGCCTCCATGTTTGGCAATCCTACCTTCTACCTCATCGCCTCGAAGGATAACGTACCCATTACCCCACTTCCGGGTACTGAAGTTGAAATCAATCAGCTTCAACAACTGTTGAAACAAAAGGGCTGGACTACCGAGCAGTATCTGGAGGTGAAAGCAACCGAAGAAAGAATAAAGGAATTGAATAGTCCGAAAATTTTTCACGTGGCCACCCATGGATTTTACAAACCCACCAATGAGTTAAAGCCCGAAGATGAAATGCAGGGTAATGAATTGGCATTGACACAAAATCCTTTATTACGCAATGGCTTGCTGTTAAAAGGTGCCGGAGATTTGCTGGATAAAACTGATTATAACTACAATATGGAGAACGGTATTCTCACGGCCTATGAAGCGATGAACCTGAACCTGGACCGAACCGACCTGGTGGTGTTGAGTGCCTGCGAAACCGGATTAGGCGAACTTCAGGCAGGTGAAGGCGTGTTCGGATTGCAACGCGCGTTCCTTGTCGCGGGTGCAAAAATTCTTATAATGAGTATGTTTAAAGTGGATGATGAAGCTACGCAAAAGCTAATGTTGAAATTCTATCAAAAGTGGCTTAACACCAACAACATGCGGCAAAGTTTTATTGAGGCCAAGAAAGAATTGCGTGCCGAGTATCCCGAACCGATTTACTGGGGTGCATTTATGATGATTGGCTTAGAGTAGTCAAAGTGATCATACGTCATTAGGAATAGGTCAAAATGCATCAGAAGCATACTCTTGACTAATGCCCCACGACTTCTGTATACTTGCCGGATGAAATCCTTTGCCAGCGATAACTATTCAGGTGTACACCCGGAAATCATAGAAGCACTTAATCGGGCAAACCATGAACACATGGGTTCTTATGGTGCCGATGAAATAACGCAACGCACCATCGGCAAATTCAAAGATTTCTTTGGTGATGATATTGAAGTTTTTTTTGTGTACAACGGCACAGGAGCAAATGTGCTCGGCTTACGTGCTTTAACACAATCGTTTCATTCCATTATCTGTTCAGAACTCGCGCATATCAATGTAGATGAATCCACTGCTCCGGAAAAATTCACTGGCTGTAAACTAATCGGAATACCAACAACCGATGGTAAAATCTATCCTGACCAGGTTGAGCAAAAAATTCAACGGTTAGGCGATCAGCATCATCCGCAAGCCAGGGTGATTTCCATATCCCAATCAACGGAATACAGCACGGTGTATTCTGTTGAAGAAATCAAATCGCTTTCAGCAGTTGCTAAGAAATACAACCTCTTCCTGCACATGGATGGTGCACGAATCAGCAATGCGGCTGTGAGTCTTGAAGAGAATTTCAGGGTTTTTACCAAAGATGCCGGTGTTGATGTTCTTTCCTTCGGTGGAGCAAAAAATGGTATGATGTTCGGTGAGGCGGTTATCTTTTTCAATAAGGCACTTACACAACACTTTCCCTACATCCGAAAACAAGGCATGCAGCTTCATTCCAAAATGCGCTTTATCAGCGCACAGTTTGAAGCTCTCTTATCCAACGATCTCTGGAAAAGAAATGCCATACACGCCAATGCTATGGCTAAAAAACTGGAGCAGGGTTTACGTCAAATTCCACAAATCAAAATCACACAACGTGTTGACGGAAATGGCGTGTTCGCAATACTGCCCAAGGTCATCATAGAAGACCTTCAACATGAACTGTATTTTTATGTATGGAACGATCGTACAAATGAATGCCGCCTGATGTGTTCCTTTGATACGCGTGAGGAAGAGATTAAACGATTTGTTGAAAAAGCGAAAGCGCTGTGCTCAGCGCTTTAAAAACTTATACGTGCCCTTAAATTTTGTTTCGTCATCGCGGAGGGCTAAGAGGTAGTAGCCTGCAGAAAAGTCCTTAACCCGCACCCTGATTTTATGGTCATCAATTACTTCTGTTTCTGCCTGCACTTCATTACCAATAATGTTATACAAGGTCAGTTTTACTGTGCTGGCATGCAGTTGATCCAGGTTTACCTCAATGTATTCAACGGCCGGATTTGGATACAGGGAAATAGACTTGCCAAAAGAAGTTCTTTCTGTATGAATAGCACTTTCCTGGCCAGATGCCATTAGGCTTGAAAACAAGCTAACGGTGAAGATGGTTAAGGTTAAAAGGGCTTTCATATAGACTAATTTACGCAAAATCCACACCAAAAGTTGGCCCGGATTGTCCTTTAGATGCATAAAAGGCGAAAAAGGTTTAAATGAATTTCGAAATCAGGCTAATTTTTCAGCAGCCGCAGGCAAATAGTCAATGATATCTGAGGCAATCATACAGCGGGAGCCCAGCTTTCGCTTGGCTTCATCTCCGGCCAACCCGTGTAACCAAACCCCAAGTTGCGCAGCTTCCAGGTAAGGATACTCTTGCGCCAACAAAGAAGTAATTATTCCGGTAAGCACGTCCCCACTTCCGGCAGTAGCCATACCGGGATTACCGGTATTATTAAAAAAAACTTTTCCATCCGGAGATGAAATGGCAGTGTGTGCCCCCTTTAAAACAACAACCACCTGATAGGTTTTTGAAAATTCTTGCTGTCTGGCAAGTCGTTCAAAATCATTATTCCACTTTCCGGCCACTCTTTCAAACTCCTTTGGATGAGGCGTTAAAATGCTGCCCGGTGGCAGGAATTCTAATAGCTCCCGCTGCTCGCCTAAACAATTTATAGCATCAGCATCCAGAACAATCGGCACATTAACTTGCTTTAGCAGAATACCCAGGGCTCTAGCAGTGGTATTATGCTTGCCAATACCCGGGCCAATGCCAACAGCATTAAAAGACATCAGATCCGGATAACCCGTTATAAATTTTAGGGATTCATCCACACTGATCATTGCTTCGGGTACTGCGGTTTGAAGAATGGTATAGCCGCATTCGGGCACATGTGTGGTTAATAATCCTACACCCGTTCGTAATGCACTGCGTGAAGCTAAAACAGCTGCACCCATTTTTCCGTAACTACCGGCAATGAGTAAGGCATGACCTCGCGTTCCCTTATGATCAAATTTCTTCTGTGGTTTAAGCAAACGGCTCACGCTCTTTTTTGTAAGCAAAAAATTATTGGTGTCCGCTTCCTGAATACCGGCCTTGCTCAATCCTATATCAACGGTAAACCACTCGCCTACATAGGGATAGTTATCGGCAAAAAAGAAAGCCACTTTGGGTAATTGAAAAGATAAAGTATAATCCGCCTTTACAATTGCTCCTGACGATGGCGCATCCGCCAACAACCCGGAGGGAACATCAACAGCAATGCGAATTGCTTTTGTTTCATTGAGGGTATTAATAGCCGCTGCGTACAAACCTTCTGCGGGCCTCGTTAATCCTGTACCGAAGATGGCATCAATCAGAACATCACAAGCTGAAAAAATATCCTGCTCAAAAGTATTTTCAATATATGTTACAGCTGCTTTCAGTCGATTGAGATTAACCTTAAAATCATCCGACTCGGTCACACCTCCCTTTATCACCCAAACCTTTACCGGAAAATCCCAAGCCAGGAGCATGCGGGCAATACCCAGGCCATCACCTCCATTGTTGCCCGTGCCACATACTACACCAATGGTATAACTGGTATCAAACCGATCAGTAAACCACGAACAAAATGCCCGGCAGGCGCGCTCCATCAAATCAACAGAGGCAATAGGTTCACTGGCGATGGTGTACGCATCAAGTTCTTTGATTTGTTTAGCGCTCAGAATTTTGATCATACAAGCCCCAAAATAAAAATGTCCTTATACAAAGGTACAGGACATTCGAAACTTCTTTACTGATTTCGATCAGGCCGGTGGTTGAACACCAAAGAATTCATAATTTTTTGCGATGTAGCCTTTCCACTGCGCGGGTACCTGACTTTCTTCAAAAATGGCTTCCACCGGACAGGCCGGTACGCAGGCATCGCAATCAATACAAACTTCAGGATTGATGTAAAGCTGCTTACCTTCCTTTTCAAAGCCAGGCTCTTTAACTTCTGAGCCACTTCCATCCTTACTAATTGGTCCGTGAATACAATCAACCGGACAAACATCTACACATGCAGTGTCGCATGTACTTACGCAGGGTTCGCAAATAGTATAAGGCATAATGACTTATTTTTTGTTATGGAGTGATAAATGTCATGTTTGAAGGTAAGGAATAAATTTATACTAGCCCAATTTTGGGCGTTACGATAGTTTATATGAGGTGGGTAATGTAACTTAACAGACGAAAAATTTTAGCCATGAGTGATCCATTGGTAAACGGCAAAAAAACAACAACCGAGCTTGAAAAAGTGGTTATCCGGTTTGCGGGCGATTCCGGGGACGGAATGCAGCTTACCGGTTCACAATTCAGTTTTACTTCGGCTTTATGGGGTAATGACCTCGCTACTTTTCCGGATTTTCCGGCTGAAATACGCGCACCGCAGGGAACAGTTGAAGGCGTTTCCGGCTTTCAGGTACAGATTGGAAAAATTGATATTTATACGCCAGGCGACCAGGCTGATGTTTTGGTGGCCATGAATCCGGCAGCCTTGAAATCCAATTTACAGTTCGCCCGAAAGGGAGGAAACGTAATTGTAGATCTGGATGCTTTTGTAGACCGGAATATTGAAAAAGCCGGGTTCGTAACCAATCCGTTAGAAGACGGAACATTGGCCGATTACAACGTGGTAGAAGCTCCCATTTCTTCTCTTACCAAAACTGCCTTGGAAGGGCTTCAACTCGACAATAAAAGCATCATGCGATCCAAGAATATGTTTGCGTTGGGTATGATGTACTGGCTGTTCGATCGCTCATTAAAAGAAACCGAGAAATACATTGATTCGAAATTCAAAAAAACTCCTGCCTTAGCCGAAGGCAATAAGCGTGCACTAAACGCAGGCTTTCATTACGCAGAAACCATCGAAGCCTTGCCATCGATGTACAAAATACCACCTGCATCTATTGAAAAAGGGGTGTACAGACACATCTCCGGTAATACAGCAACGGCCTGGGGCTTGATGGCCGCAGCCGAGCGCATTGGTAAAAAATTATTTCTTGGATCCTACCCGATTACACCAGCTTCCGATATTCTGCACGAACTATCACGGCATAAAAATTTGGGCGTAATTACCATGCAGGCTGAAGATGAAATTGCAGCCGTGTGTTCCGCTATTGGCGCAAGTTATGCCGGTCAATTAGGTGTCACTACATCATCAGGGCCTGGCATTGCACTAAAGGGCGAAGCTATTGGTCTTGCCGTTATGGCAGAAATTCCTCTTGTAGTTGTAGATGTTCAACGCGGTGGTCCATCCACCGGGCTTCCTACAAAAACAGAACAAGCCGATATAAACATTGCCGTGTTTGGCAGAAATAGTGAAAGTCCGGCCGTTGTGCTTGCTGCCAGCACACCCGCAAACTGTTTTGAATTTGCTTACATGGCTGCAAAAATTGCCATGGAACACATGACTCCCGTAATTTTATTAACGGATGGCTACCTGGCGAATGGATCAGAGCCGTGGAAATTTCCAAAAACAGCTGATATGCCTCCCATCAATTTAGCGGAAGCCAAAAAAAGCAATGGTGTGTATTATCCATATGAACGTGATGCCGAGAAACTCGCCCGAGGATGGGCCGTGCCTGGCACACCGGGTTTTGAGCATCGCATTGGTGGTTTAGAGAAACAGGAGAAAACCGGAAATGTTTCTTATGACCCAACCAATCATGAAAAAATGGTGCGCACCCGTGCCGAGAAAGTAGAGCGGGTAGCCAACTATATTCCCGACCTGGAAGTACAAGGCAACGGTGATGGTAAATTATTAGTGGTGGGCTGGGGCGGAACATTCGGAGGTTTACGAACAGCCGTCACCGAACTTCAGCATGCCAATAAAAAAGTTGATTTTGTTCACTTCAATTATATCAATCCGCTGCCCAAAAACACAAAAGCAATCTTCGAAAGATATAGCAAAATAGTAGTGTGCGAATTAAACATGGGTCAGTTTGCTTCCTTGCTACGAAGTAAATTCCCGGGTATGAATATTTTATCGTATTCAAAAATCCAGGGACAGCCCTTTCTTGTTACTGAACTGAAAGAAGTTTTTATTGAACACCTAAAAGATTGATCTATGGAAGCGCTTGCCGATATACCTAAAGCCTATACCAAAAAAGATTTTGAAAGCGACCAACTAGTACGGTGGTGTCCGGGATGTGGAGACTACTCCATTTTATCGGCCATGACCAATGCACTACCTCAACTGGGAATACCACGCGAAAATTTTGTTTTCGTTTCCGGCATTGGGTGTGCTGCCCGCTTTCCGTATTACATGAATACCTATGGCTTTCATACTATTCATGGTCGTGGGCCGGCCGTGGCAACGGGTGTTAAACTCGCCAACCCTAAACTAAGTGTTTGGGAAGTACAGGGCGATGGTGACGCACTGGCTATTGGTGGTAATCATTTTATACATGCTTTACGCAGAAATATTGACATCAACATTCTTTTGTTTAACAATGAAATCTATGGATTAACGAAAGGGCAATACTCCCCCACCTCGCCCACCGGATTGGTCACAAAATCTACTCCTTATGGATCGGTTGAAAGACCTTTCCATGCCGCAGAACTGGTGATTGGTGCCCAGGGAACCTTCTTTGCCCGCACCATTGATACCAATCCAAAATTAATGACTGAAATTTTTGTGCACGCTGCCAAACATGTAGGCACATCATTAGTTGAAGTACTGCAAAATTGTGTCATTTTTAACGATGATGCCCATGCCGAAGTAACGGCCAAACAAAACCGCGATGACTTTCAATTGCATGTAAAACATGGTCAACCGCTGTTATTTGGTAAGGATAATAAAAAAGGCATCCGGTTAAACGGACTAAAATTAGAGGCAGTCACTATTGGTGAGCATGGAATTACTGAAAACGATATTCTTGTTCATAATGCCCACGAAGAAGATCCAACCCTTCACCTGATGCTGGCGCGATTGGAACCGCCACATTTTCCAATGGCCCTCGGTGTAATTCGGGAGGTACGGGCAAAAACCTACGATGAAGCCATTGCTGAAGAACGTAAACAAATAACGGAAAACGCAAAGTATCACTCGGTAGATGATCTGTTAATGAGTGGCGAAACCTGGGAAATTAAATAAGCATGAGCAGCGAAGCCTTAATTATTTTTTTCCTGGGTGGTGTAGTTATGGTTGGTGCGGGGATTCTCGCATCCAACTTGCTGGCACCAAAATCCAGTAACCTTCAAAAAGCTGAACCCTACGAATGCGGAGTGCCCACACAGGGAACTTCGTGGATTCAGTTTCGGGTTGGCTATTACTTGTTTGCCATACTCTTTCTCATCTTCGATGTAGAAACTGTATTTATCTTTCCATGGGCAGTGGCTATGAAAAAAGTGGGACTCTCTGCTTTTATTGAAATTTTACTTTTTCTGATCATTCTTGGCCTTGGGTTGTTATATGCCTGGAAAAAGAAAGCCTTAAAATGGGAGTAAATCAAAATACCATTGACCCGCAGCAGCACCAGGAACTTCTTAAGGATTTTCCCGGAGAAGTTGTGCGCGGTCCGGGAAGCAACATTGTTATCACTTCTATTGATAGTGTTGTAAACTGGTCGCGTGCAAATTCGCTTTGGCCATTAGTATTCGGTACCAGTTGTTGCGCCATTGAAATGATGGCTACCGGTGCCAGCAGACATGACTGGTCACGGTTTGGAACCGAAGTAGCACGCGCTACGCCACGGCAAGCCGACTTAATAGTAATTGCCGGAACCATTGTAAACAAAATGGCACCGGTGTTAAAAAGACTTTATGATCAGATGGCCGATCCTAAATATGTAATCGCCATGGGAGCCTGTGCAACATCCGGGGGTCCATTCTATTACAATACCTATTCGGTGGTAAAGGGTGCCGATCATATTATTCCGGTGGATGTATATGTGCCCGGCTGTCCGCCACGACCGGAAGCTTTGTTGTATGGTATCATGCAACTGCAGAAAAAAATAAAAGGTGAGTCGCTGGCCGAGCCACGCGACCCGATGAAGGATTTTGTTTAACCCAATGTCAGGTTGAGCCTGTCGAAACCTGACTATCGAAACAGGTGTATCATCCTTCGACAAGCTCAGGATGGCAATAGTAGAATAATATGGATAACGAAGCATTAAAAGAATTCATCCTCCAACGAGTACCTGAAGCTGAATTAGCCCAGGGTACTCAATACCTGCAAGCCATTATTCCTGCTGAAAAAACTTACGCCCTCCTGTCCGAACTTAAATCCCAACCGCAAACTTCTTTCGACTATCTCTTTTGCTTAACCGGTGTTGACTGGCCTCAGCATATGGAAGTAGTGTATCATTTAAAATCTACCACACTTCATCATATGCTGGTGGTAAAAGCTAAAATCAGTTCACGGGAAAATCCGGAGATTGAAACGGTTTGTAAACTTTGGCAAACTGCCGAGTTTCATGAACGCGAAATATTCGATTTATACGGGATTGTTTTCAAAAACCATCCCGACCTGAGGAGATTGTTGCTTACCGATGATTGGGTGGGTTACCCCATGCGAAAAGATTATGATGACCCTGTGAATATGATTGCTTACTAAATGGAAGAAACCGTTTACAAAGAACTGGAATCGGAAGAGTACTTCATTAATATGGGGCCTCAACATCCGTCAACACACGGAGTGCTACGCCTGGTACTTTCACTTGATGGAGAAATTATTCGCAGGGTGGAACCGCACATCGGCTACATCCATCGCTCAATTGAAAAGATGTGCGAACATGACAGCTACCAGCAAATCGTGCACCTTACCGACCGGATGGATTACCTCTCGTGTCACATCAACAACGAAGCGGTTTGTCTGGCAGTGGAAATGGGCCTGCAACTGGAAGTGCCGGAACGGGTAAAAGTTATCCGAACTATTATTGGTGAACTTACCAGGTTATCCTCTCATCAACTGTGGTGGGGCGTAATGGGTATGGATATGGGCGCCATCACCACCTTTCTGTACGGTTTTCGCGATCGTGAAATGATTACGGATATTTTTGAAGAAACCTGTGGCGCGCGTTTAACTATGAACTACAATGTGCCGGGCGGGTTGATGTTTGATATCCATCCGAATTTTCAAAAGCGTACCAAAGATTTTGTTACGTATTTTAAGCAGAAACTACCGGAATATGACGACCTCCTGTCAAACAATGTCATTTTCCGCGAACGCACTGAGGGCATTGGGAAACTTTCAAAAGAAGATGCCATCTCCTTTGGCGTTACCGGCCCTTCCGGACGCGCATCAGGATTTTCATGCGATGTTCGAAAGCATCATTCTTACAGTGCTTACGATAAAGTTCAATTCAAAGAAATTCTCCGAACAGAAGGTGATTGTTTTGCTCGCTATCAATGCCGTATTGATGAAATGTGGGAGTCGCTTTCTATTATAGAACAACTGATTGATAACATTCCGGAAGGATCGTATAAAGCACCCACCAAAGCGGTAATCAAATTACCTAAAGGAGAGTTCTATCAGAAAGTAGAAACCGCCCGTGGTGAATTTGGTGTGTACATCATTAGCGAAGGACAAAAAAGTCCGTATCGGTTAAAGTTCCGCTCACCCGGCTTCAGCAATTTATCAGCACTCAACCACATGGCCCAGGGGTGCAAAATTGCCGACCTGGTTGCCATTATGTCGACTATAGATTTAGTAATACCCGATATTGACCGATAGCATGAAGTGGCTCTACGACTTTTCCTACCTCACGCGCACCATCCATGAAGGATTATCAGAGCGGTTTGAGCCCGGCACGGTGGTAATACTGGAAATGCTTTTAGTGGGCCTTACCTTCATGTTGCTCTTTGCTGTGTTAGGTTTGGTATTGGTGTATGCCGAGCGAAAGGTCAGCGCGGTCATTCAGCAACGCCTCGGCCCAATGCGGGTAGGCAAATGGGGAACAGCACAGACGTTGGCCGATGTAATTAAACTGTTACTGAAAGAACCCCTGATCAATAAAGATGCCGATCGGTTTCTTTTCAACCTGGCTCCCTTTGTGATCATGATCGCGGCCTTTATGGCCATTGCGGCCTTACCCTTTGCCAAAGGTTTGCATGCTATCGATTTTGATATCGGTATTTTATATGTAGCTGCTGTTTCATCCCTGGGCGTCATCGGAATTTTATTAGCCGGCTGGTCATCCAATAATAAATATTCGCTGATTGGTGCCATGCGTTCGGGTGCACAGATTATCAGCTACGAACTTTCAGTAGCCTTATCACTTCTTACCATCGTGGTACTTACCGGAAGTTTACAACTCAGTGTCATAGTAGAATCACAAGCCGATGGCTGGTGGATTTTTAAAGGTCATATTCCGGCTATGATTGCCTTCCTGATTTTTCTGATCGCCAGCACCGCAGAAACGAATCGCGGACCATTTGATTTGGCAGAAGCAGAATCTGAATTAACAGCAGGATTTCATACCGAGTATTCCGGGTTGAAATTCGCCTTTTTCTTTCTGGCTGAGTTTGCCAACATGTTTATTGTGGCCGGTATTGGTGCCACGGTTTTCCTGGGCGGCTGGATGCCCTTTCACATCGGAACATGGGAAGGGTTTAATGCCGTAATGGATTTTATTCCGCCCATTGTGTGGTTCTTTGGCAAAGTTGGTTTTATTATTTTCCTGATGATGTGGTTTCGGTGGACGTTTCCACGGTTACGCATCGATCAGTTATTGACCTTGGAATGGAAATATTTACTACCGATTAACTTAATGAACATTGTGCTGATGGCATTTTTGAGTTTGATGGGTTGGCATTTTTAGCCATGAGCTTTTAGCTGCCAGCTTCTGGCCGCACGCAGCTAAAAGCCAGTAGCTTGATTTGATATAAAAATGAAAAGTATAGTAAACTATTTTAGGGAAATCTTCTTCGGACTGAAGTCACTCGCTACCGGACTTCGGGTGACTGGTCATTACTTTACCCATCCCAAAGAAATCATCACCCAGCAATATCCTGAAAATCGTGAGACACTCAAGATGTTTGAACGCTTTCGGGGTGAAGTGGTATTGTTACACGATGCAAATAATGAACACCGGTGTACCGGTTGTTCAGCTTGCGAAGTAGCCTGCCCGAATGGCACAATAGAAATTATCCACAAAAAAGTAGATGTAGACGGACGAAAGGTAAAGGCACTGGATACGTTTGTGTATCATTTGCAGATGTGCACCATGTGTGGTTTGTGTATACCCGCATGCCCTACCGATGCCATTAAAATGGCCAACACATTTGAGCATGCCGTATTCGACCGGTCTAAGTTGACCAAAGTTTTAAATAACCCGGGATCTAAAATCATGGACGGAATCAAGTAATGGCAACAAGTGCAATTATATTCTATACCATAGCAGGCATAATGATTATCTTCTCCCTGCTTGCGGTTACCAGCAGGAGAATTTTACGGGCTGCTGTTTACCTGCTCTTTGCACTGGCCGGCACTGCCGCGCTATACTTCATGCTCGACTATCAGTTTCTTGCAGCCGTACAACTTATCGTTTATGCCGGGGGTATTGTAGTGCTGATCATCTTCTCTATATTATTAACCACCCACATTAACGAAAAACTTGAAAAGCCGGCCTGGGGCAAAGTATTTATCACAGCAACACTTGTGTTAGGCGGGTTGATGCTCACACTATTTGTTTTGACTAATCACGAGTTTGTTTTAGGTACTGAACCCACAGCAGAAGCAACCGTGAGCGTTATTGGTGAACGCTTGCTGGGTTACCAGGCAGGTGGTTATGTACTTCCCTTTGAGGTAATCAGTATTTTATTGCTGGCGGCTATGATTGGTGCCATTGTTATCGCAAAACGTAACTCAACAAAATCATGATGGAGCATGTACCCATAGCACACGTTTTGATGGTTACCTCAACCATGTTCTTTATTGGCGCGTATGGCTTTCTTACCAGGCGCAACCTGGTGACCATGTTAATTGGTGTTGAACTCATGCTGAACGCAGTGAACATCAACTTTGTGATTTTCGACCGGTACGTATATCCTGACCAAATAGAAGGTCATTTCTTTGCCTTGTTTATCATCGCCATTGCTGCGGCCGAAGCGGCCGTGGCCATAGCCATATTTATAAACCTGTATAGAAATATTCGCTCCATTGATGTGGAGGAGGTTGATAAAATGAAATATTAATTATGAAAAAATCTTACCGGTATTTGCGAGAAAGAATCTCACACAAAGCAAAGATTAAAAAGAAAAATTGATGTCGTACGTTTTACTGATCCTGGCATTACCCCTTTCAGTTTTCGTGGTTAACGGATTACTGAGTGGAAATCTTCCTCATCGGCTGGCTGGTTGGCTGGCAACCGGGAGTATGGGTATCGCTACAGTTCTTGCGTGGCTCACGGCATACAATTATTTCTTCCAATCATCTTCTTACGAAAAAATAATTCCATTCCGTATCACCTGGCTTCGGTTCACCGAAACCTTGCAAATCGATATGGGTATTTTGTTAGATCCTATTTCGGTGATGATGCTTGTAGTGATTACCACGATTTCCCTGATGGTATTTTTGTACAGCATGGGGTACATGCAAGGTGAAAAAGGATTTGTCCGCTACTTCTCCTTCCTTTCTCTCTTTAGCTTTTCCATGTTGGGATTGGTGGTGGCCACCAACCTGTTTCAACTCTATATGTTCTGGGAACTGGTGGGTGTTTCTTCTTACTTACTCATTGGATATTGCTACGACAAACCGGAGGCCGTTGCTGCTGCAAAAAAAGCATTTATCGTTACACGCTTTGCCGACTTTGGTTTTCTTGTCGGCATTCTGCTGCTCTCCTACTACACCGGTACCTTTGATTTTACGGAGATTACTAATCCTGAAAACGCAGCCGTTGCCGGCATGACCGGAATCTCGTTCATGGGATTGTCCGTTCTTACATGGGCGCTTATTCTCATTTTCATGGGTGGGGCTGGTAAATCAGCTATGTTTCCATTACACATCTGGCTGCCTGATGCGATGGAAGGCCCTACTCCCGTTTCTGCCTTGATACACGCTGCCACCATGGTTGTGGCCGGTGTGTTTCTGGTGGCGCGTATGTTTCCGGTGTTTAGCTTTCATGCCCCTGAAGCACTGGATGCTGTGGCCTTTATTGGTGCGTTCACGCTTTTGTTCGCGGCCATCATTGCGTGCACCCAAACCGATATCAAACGGATACTTGCCTTCTCCACCATGTCGCAAATTGGGTATATGATGCTGGCGCTTGGTGTGTCAGGTTACGGTAGTGAAGGTCTTGGTTTTACCGCCTCTATGTTTCACTTGTTTACCCATGCATTTTTTAAAGCCTTATTGTTTCTTGGAGCCGGTAGCATCATTCATGCACTTCACAAAAACGACATCCGCGAAATGGGCAATCTGCGAAAGCACCAACCCGTTACCCACATCGTATTTCTAATTGCTTGTCTGGCCATTGCAGGTATTCCTCCATTTGCCGGATTTTTCAGCAAGGATGAAATCCTTTCGGCAGCGTTCGCTTCTAACCCTATCTATTTTGGAGTGGCTGCACTGGCCGCAGCACTCACAGCATTTTATATGTTCCGGTTATACTTCCTGGTATTCTGGAACAATGAACGAACCTACGAACATACGCCACACGAATCACCGGTAATTATGCTTATACCGATGATCGTGTTAGCCATTGGATCTGTATTTGCCGGATTCATTCCTTTTGGAAACTTTGTCTCGTCCGACAACCAACCACTACACACACACCTTAATGTAACCATCGCCATCATTTCTGTTATGGTGGCTCTCCTGGGTATTACCGTAGCATGGATTTTTTATAAAAAGGAATCTAGTTTGTCTGAACAACTATCCAACACATTTGGGGCACTTTATCACGCAGCAGTTCAAAAGTTCTTTATCGATGAGCTTTATCTTTTCATCACGAAGAAAATTATTTTCAATTTAATTTCGCGACCGATCGCCTGGTTCGATAAACACATTATTGATGCGTTTATGGATTTCACCGCAACCGTAACGAACTGGGTTTCAAAAGAAATAAAAGGCCTTCAATCCGGTCAGTTGCAACATTACGCGTATATATTTCTGTCGGGGGTTCTTTTAATTGTTTTGGTTATGATTTTTACAAACACCTAAGATTATGTTGCTGATATCCCTCATTGTTATTCCTGCCCTTACTGCACTAGCAGTTATGTTCGCGCGCCATGCGCAGCAGGTTAAAACACTGTCAGCAACAGGCATGAGTATTCAACTTGTTCAATCTTTCTATCTGTTGTATGAATTTCTGAAAGAAAGATCTGCCGGAAATTCAGAAACTGTTTTATTTGGTAACCGGTTGGAGTGGTACCCCAGTTTGCATATTTCATTTGATTACGGTGTGGATGGAATTTCCGTAGCCATGATCCTGCTTACCTCCATCGTAATCTTTACCGGGGTTTTTGCCAGTTGGGAAGTAAAAGATCAGGCCAAAGAATTTTTTGCTTCCCTCATCATTCTTGCCACCGGTGTATTCGGGTTCTTCATATCGCTTGATTTATTCGTCATGTTCCTGTTCTTTGAACTGGCCGTTATCCCGATGTATTTGTTGATCGGCATTTGGGGCAGTGGCAAGAAAGAATACAGTGCCATGAAGCTTACGCTGATGCTGATGGCGGGCTCTGCCCTGTTAGTTATTGGCATACTCGGTATTTATTTCCATTCCGATGTAAACGGTTCGCACAGCTTTAACATCATTGATCTGGCCAACCAAAATTTCCCGATGGAAATGCAACGCATTTTTTTTCCACTCACCTTCATTGGTTTTGGCGTAATTGGGGCGTTGTTTCCATTTCACACCTGGTCGCCTGACGGACACAGCTCCGCACCCACAGCCGTTTCCATGTTGCATGCAGGAGTATTAATGAAGCTTGGCGGATATGGATGTTTGAAAGTTGCCATTTACTTAATGCCGGAAGCCGCCAACGAAATGGCGTGGATATTTTTAATTCTTACTTCCCTTTCGGTAATCTATGGCGCGTTGGGCGTTATCGCTCAAACTGATTTAAAATATATTAATGCATACTCTTCCGTAAGCCATTGCGGGTTGGTGCTATTTGCCTTGCTTATGCTGAATAAAACCGCAAGCAACGGTGCGGTGCTTCAAATGATTTCACACGGGTTAATGACGGCCCTCTTCTTTGCGTTAATCGGCATGTTGTATTCGCGCACACATACCCGCATGGTACATGAAATGGGTGGATTAATGAAGGTATTACCCTTCTTATCGGTGTGTTATGTAATTGCCGGTTTGGCTTCACTCGGTTTACCCGGATTGAGCGGTTTCGTGGCTGAGATGACCATTTTTGTTGGCGCGTTTCAGCATCCGGATATGTTTCACCGGGTGATCACGATCATTGCCATTTCATCCATTGTAGTTACGGCCGTTTACATTCTCAGGGTTGTGGGTAGTTTGCTGATGGGGCCGGTTAAAAATGAAGCGTACAATAACCTGAAGGATGCCACCTGGTATGAAAGGCTGGCAACCGTTACGTTAATTGCCGCCATTGTGAGCATAGGCATTGCGCCCCTGTGGCTTTCGGATATAATTATGGAAAGCCTGGGGGTAATATTAGATTGATGATTTTAGATTCTAGATTTCAGATTTGTGAAGGTCTTAAAATCTAAAATCATCAATCAAAAATCGTAAATTAAAAAATATGAGTCTGAATGAACTCATGATTATGCGACACGAATGGGCCCTGGTGGCTGTAGCATTGGTATTGCTCATTGCTGAAATCGCCATGCCCGTTGAGAAAAAGAAACAGATTAACGGCCTTGCGGCAGCTTTGGCAGCAGTAGTGGTTGTACTCGGTTTCTTACCTGCTCAATATGGCTCACTGTTTGGCGGCATGTATGTAACCGATCCGTTGCGTATACTCATGAAAAATATCCTCAATATTGGGGTGTTGCTGATCATCCTGCAAAGCGTAAGCTGGCTTCGTCAGGATTTGTATCATGACCGTTCCTCCGAATTCTACCTGCTTACATTCGCCAGTCTGATTGGTGTAAACTACATGATTTCATCCGGGCATTTCCTGATGTTTTACCTCGGGCTTGAACTTACCACTATACCCATTGCTGCACTGGCTTCGTATGAACAATTCAAAAGTAAATCTGCCGAAGCGGGTATTAAGCTGATTCTGTCTTCCGCGTTTTCTTCCGCCATACTGCTCTTTGGTATTTCGGTGTTGTATGCGGCCAATGGTAACCTGTATTTTGAATCGTTTGAGCTTTCCAGTTCACTCATCAATACGTTAGGGTTTATTTTTTTCTTTTCCGGGCTGGCATTTAAAATCAGTATTGTCCCCTTCCATTTGTGGACAGCCGATGTGTATGAAGGCTCACCAACCAATGTTACATCCTACTTATCCGTTATTTCCAAAGGCTCAGCCATTTTCATTTTGGTTATTGTATTGTTTACACTGTTTAATTCCATTCAATTGCTTTGGCAAGATGTACTGTATGCCACTTCCATCCTCACCATGACCATCGGTAACCTGTTTGCCATCCGGCAGCAAAACCTGAAACGCTTCCTGGCCTTTTCTTCCATTGCCCAGGCCGGGTTTATTATGCTGGGGGTTATTAACGCTTCCGCGCTTGGTATGGCAACGGTTATCTATTTTATGCTGGTCTATGTTTTCTCTAACCTGGCAGCCTTTGGCGTTATTCAAACCGTGGGGCATGCCTCCGGTAAAATTACTATTGATGATTACAATGGGTTATACAAAACCAATCCGCAGTTAAGTTTGGTGATGATGCTTGCACTCTTTTCACTGGCGGGCATTCCACCACTGGCCGGGTTTTTTGGAAAATTCTTTTTGTTTACCGCGGTGGCCGAAAGCGGGTTCTACGTTCTGTTGACGATTGCCGTACTCAATACGGTAATATCACTGTATTATTACCTGCTGGTAGTAAAAGCCATGTTTATCAATACCAATGCAACCCCAATTGCGGCATTCAAAAGTGATTATGCCATGCGGATTTCATTGGTGATTTGTGTTGTGGGTATACTGGTAACCGGGTTTTACAGTCCCGTGTTTGAATACATCAAAAACCTTTGTGAAACGTTCTGATGGCGCTCGATAAATTTCAACACCCAACCAAAGAAATTGACGGTAAGACCTACCGCATCATTGAAACGGGTATTTCAAAAAACCGGGCTGATTTTCTTGTTCAGTTACTCACCCATAACAAACTGGAAACGATACTGGAAACTGATCCCCCGAAAGAGGGTGCGGAACAGACTTACACCATTATCACGCCTGATGTTACCTTTAATCCGATTGTTAAAGTTTACAACCGCGAGTTGCGAACGTTATCAGGCCATCGGGTAACACCCGACATCTGGAACCAGCTTACGGACAAACCTGAGCCGAATTATTGGGATTTAAGTAAGAAGCCGAAGTGATTAATAGTTACTTCAGATACAAATCGTTTCGCAACCTTACAAAAACATCATTGTCATGCGATGGTAAATAAACAAGCTTATTGGCTTGGGAATAATTCTTTATGGTGCTAATAGTTTTCAACGATTTCCGAAAATACTGGTGACCCCCCGCATTAATATTATTAACCAACTGATTCTGATCATACGTTACATCCCCTGCCAGCATATAATGCAATTCTCTGGACTTAACCAATACAGAACAATGTCCTAATGTATGTCCGGGGGTATGCACCAATGCAATTTCACCTGACCTGGTTAGTGAAGCATAATGAGAAAAGAATTGATTATCCGTTGAATTTAGATCAACCAATCTTGGCTGAAACCACTTCGGATACAAACTGGGTAAAGCAAAACTCGGCTTTTGCCATTCTAGCCGGTTTACCAATATTTCAGTCTTGTCAAAATAATGAAGCCCATCAAAATGATCCAGATGAAGATGGGTGAGGATAACCTTGCTGATATCGTGTTGCTGATACCCCAGCCTCTCCAACTGATTACCCACCTCTTCTTCTTCACAAACCTTAAACTTAAACGATCGGGTATTGATATAGCTCAGCACTAAACCTTCTTGTTTAAAATAATCTGGCTGAGAAACCTGCGCATTTTCACCTGTGTCAATTACGAATACGCCCTCCGGATGATCAATGACCCAAACCATAATCGGCATGTATTCCGTCCATTCATTATCCATCAAAAAATTGATTTTTGAAAGGTATTGACCTCCTTTGGCAGTTCGGAATCGTGACTTAACACTTACCCTTCCGGTGCTAAATCCATGTAAAAAACCGTCACCATCCAAAAATCTAACGGGTTTTGAAATAAGCTGCTCCATAATCTTGTTGTTAATTATGGATCAAAATTGAGTAAGAATACTTTGGCAGCGCTTGACTTATATCAAGAAATGATTTCCCGTCTCACACGGCTTAAGGTTTCCGGACTCATGCCCAGGTAACTGGCTATAAACTTCAACGGAACTTGCATTAGAATTTCCGGATAGGATTCCATAAACCATAAATACCTGTTCTTAGAATCCAGTTTAAGCATCTTGGAGATCCTGATGTCCTTTTGAATACAAACCTGTTCGATCATTTTACGGCCATACCGGTTAGCCTCAAAACTATCTTTAAACAAATCATGAAGCGTCTCAAAATGAATAACCTGTAAACTCACTTTTGTTAAGGCCACAATATTTTCAAAAGAAGGTTTCTGCTCATAAAAGCTGTAGAATGAACCGCAGAAATTATCCGGAGTAAAAAAAGTTGTCGCTACTTCTTCGCCCTTATGGTCGATTTGATAGCTCATTAGAAAACCAGACTCAACAAAAGCAATGGTCTTTGAGGTTTCACCTTCTTTTACAAAATATTCACCTGCAGTTAAGTCCCGTGCTGAAAAGTATTTCTTTAACGAATCAGGAAAAGGCATCATCTGTAGCTATTAAAAAACATAATTATTCACCCTCCAGCGGCCGCTTCTTGATCATGCCACCTTTAATATCGTTAACACTGTTCTCCACCACAAAGGCATTCTCATCAATCTTGGCAATTTCAGTTTTCATTTTCTGGAGTTCCAGGCGGGTGATAACGGTGTAAATCACATCATACTCTTTGGTACGGTGTCCGGTTTTTCCATACCCGCCACTACCTTTTAAAATGGTTACGCCCCTACCCATTTTACCGGTAATGGCACGCTTGATTTCATCACTCCGTTCGGAGACAATCATTACACTGGTGTATTCTTCAATACCGTGTACTACAAAGTCAACTGTTTTGGAAGCTACGAGGTAGGTAAGTATGGCATACAAAGCCGTTTCAATATTGATCACATACGCAGCAACAGAAAAAATAACAATGTTGAAAATCAAAATAAAATCACCTACAGTAAGTGTAGTTTTACGGCTACTGTAAATGGCCAGCACTTCGGTTCCATCAATTACACTGCCACCACGAATAGAAAGACCAATGCCTGCCCCAAGAAAGAATCCACCGAAAACGGAGATCAATAATTTATCGGAAGTAATAATGGGGAATTCAAGAAATCGCAAAACGACTGCCAACAGAAAAATTGCGAGTAATGTTTTAGCGGCAAACTTTTTTGACACCTGCGTGTAGGCTATTACCACAAAGGGTAAATTTATAATGAATACGAGGTAAGCTAAATTTATTTCAGTGAGAACATTCACCAACAGGGAAATGCCCATTACTCCTCCATCCAAAAATTTGTTTGGAAGCAGGAAGCCCTTCAGTCCGAAGCCGGCCGCTAAAACACCCGATGAAATAAACAGGGTGTCTTTAATCATCCGCTCAATGTTGATTCTGCGGATGCGTAATGCGCTTAGCTGATTCCATCGCTGCTGACTGCCCATAATGCTAAAAATAACACTTCGGTTGTCAATTAGCCAATGGGTTAATTGGACAATTCGTTGATGCGTTGATTTGTTGATGAAAAAGCCAACCTCGAAATGATTACTGTTTTATGTGCTTAATGTAATAATTAACCTTCACCCTATACTCGTACCACGGACACCCCTCTCCTGCAGGAGAGGGGATGGGGGTGAGGTAATCAAGCGGATTATCCAGAATTAAAAAAAGCCAACCTGAAACATCAGATTGGCTTTTTAATCCATCAGCTAATTAACAAATTAGCTAATCATCTCATTACCTTATCATTTCTTAACACCAGGTGAGCGCTGCAAAAATTCATCATACAACTCTGTCTGGCGGCTTACCATGGGCATCTGCCAGCCTTCAATAAATACGTGCTGCACTTGTGTTTTGGTTTCAAACGGATCGCCATCACAAATAAACAGGTTTGCGCTTTTGCCTACTTCAATAGAACCTAATTTATCGGCCACGCCAAAAATCTGTGCAGGCACAATGGTTACGGCCTTTAAGGCTTCTTCTCTACCCATGCCATACGCAGCAGCAAAGCCTGCATGGTACGGTAGGTTTCTATAGTTCATGTTGCGATCACCCGCCTGGATTGCCACCGTAACACCGGCTTTGCGCATTAACCCCGGGTTGGCATACGGACGATCATAGCGATCGTAATCGCGGGTAGGCAAGCTTTGTACTGGTCCGGCAATTACCGGAATTTTTGCTTTGGCAATTTCATCGGCCACGCGCCAGCCCTCTGAAACACCAGAGAAGATCACTTTCTTCACCTTCTTTTCCTGCACCCATTTAATGGCAGCCTGGATATCCTTTGAGGCGTTAACATCAATGAGCAACGTACGCTCACCGCGCACAACCGGTAATAGGGCAGCAAGCTGAGGATAGTATTCAACCTTGCCTTTGTTTGCAGAATCCAGTTTATGGTATTGAACAGCCTTTTCCCACACCTCGTTTATTTTTGCCAAACTTTTTTCATTTGCCTTCTTTATGTCCTCGTCCGATCTGCGATCGAAGAAACCTCTTCTTCCGGTTGCCGGGAAATTCATCACTACCGCATCAAACCCGGCATACATCTGGTCGGGTGTGTAACCATGCAGGTTAATCAAAGATGCCGTACCTGAAAATAATCCGCCTTGCGGAACAACCAATGTTGTTGTTACCCCGCTTACACGCGTAACCGGTATAGCCACAGCATTTGGGTTAACCGCTGTTAGCGCTTTCATTTGTGGCACTACATCCCCAACTTCATTGTAGTCGTTGGTACGCGGATCAGAGCCTACTTCCGAAAGGCCAAGTATTGACCCTCCATCAATCATACCCGGATAAATAAATTTTCCTTTACAATCGATAATCGTGGCACCTTGCGGGATAGTGACATTGGTACCAACTGCGGTTATTTTTCCGTCACTGATCACTACTGTTCCGTTTTGGATAACACCTTTGGTTATGGTTTCAATGGTAGCGCCCGTTAGCGCGAATGTTCCGCTTTTACCTTTTGGACTTTGCGCAGACAGGGTGAAGATCAGGCCTGTAAAAAACAATAACAGAGCCGATAATTTTTTATAGGTAGTTCTCATTTCTCCAGTAGGTTAAAGCCAAACAATTTTGCGGTTTCGTACACTGCGCCTTGCATACAACTTTCGTGATCATGACCGGTGCTGGTGTGCAACGTAACATCAATGGTCTGTTTCGGATCAACGTAAATGCGCTGATCATCGGCATCCTTCTCACGATCAAAGCGAACAATTCCATCCACAATGGTGATCATCGGAATTGTGTACACTGAAAGTGGATGATTTTTAAAGATAGCGATGTCTGCTTCCTTACCTACTTCAATGGAACCCACACGACTATCAATGCCCAATTGCTTGGCCGGATTAATGGTAATCAAGGCTAATGCTTCATCATCCGTAAGTTGTCCATACTTCTGTGTTTTGCCCGCTTCGTGGTACAGATGGCGCATCAACTCACCATCATCGGAGTTGATGGAGGTTGTAACCCCATTCTTCGTTAAGATGGCGGCATTATATGCCGTTGAGTAATATACTTCAAACTTGTACGCCCACCAGTCGGAAAATACGGATGCCCCTGCCCCATAGGCTGCCAACTCGGGTGCTACTTTAAAACCTTCATTCACGTGCTGAAACACCAGGCGCTTAATCCCAAAATCCTTGCAAACGTTTAACAACATGTAAATTTCATCGGCCCGATACGAGTGGCAGTGAATGATGATGTTACCGCGTAAAATATCGGCCATGGTTTCAAGGCGCTTGTTGTATGCAGGCGGTGTGCCCCTGAAGCCTTTCTGAACTTTGGCTTTGTTGTAGGCATCCCATGCTTCCATGTAGGCCTTGCCTTGCGAGAAAGCCTCACGGATCACAAACTCAACACCCATACGGGTGCGCGGTACAATACCGTTGCCGCTACCATGAACGCGTGTTGGGTTTTCACCTAATGCAAATTTTATCGTGCGTGGTGCGCCCTCCATTTTCATGGCTTCAGGATCTTTCACCCCATAGCGAAGCTTCAGCGTTTCACACTCACCTCCAATGGCATTGGCTGAACCGTGCATGGCGTGAATGGACGTTACACCTCCGGCTAATGCGCGATACAAGCCTACCTGAAATGGGTTTACAGCGTCACCCGTGAAAACTTCAGCCGTTACCGGGGCCGTAGCTTCATTGATGGCATCAATACCGGCATGCGAATGTGCATCAATAATACCCGGCATTACAAACATGCCTGCAGCATCAATTACACGAAACCCAGACGGTGCGGCAATTCCCTTTCCAATCTGACTGATCTTTCCATCACGCACCAATACATCGGTGTTTTCAAGAGTGCCCTTTGTAACGGTTAATACGGTGCCTCCTTTTATCAGCACGTTGCCTCGTTCTACCTGTGCCTGCACAAGGCTTACCGAGGCGAGAATTAATAATGTTATTATTATCTTTTTCATACTTCTTGCTGATTATTGGTTAGGATCTTTTGAGCCTTTCATCGGGAAACTTCCAAAGCTGCCTACCGACATGGTTCCCTCAAAGTCGTTGCCATCGATAGTAAGGCTAACTTCAATGGTCATAGTGCCTCCACCGGCATTAAAGCCAAACGTAAACGTCAAGGAATTCCCGTCTACCACAATGGAATTCAATTCCGTTTCCTGGCCGCTCATGCTGTTGGTTATGGTGCCTGAGTAGTTACCCCCATCATTCTTGATTTTAATTACACCGGTAGAATTCCCTTGTGGAGTTTCTGTGGTATACGACCACTTGCCGTTAGGATCAGCCTTTTTTCCATTTCCATTTTTGGCATCGGCCTTCTTCTCTTCTTTCACTTCGTACTTATGCAGTACACCATCCACAAACACATAACGCACTTTTGACTTTTCGTTGAAGTAAGGTTTATCGGTAATAACCAGGTTGGCAAGCTTACCATTGTCTACGGTGCCGACACGATCAGCAATACCCAGCCATTGTGCCGGTGTTGTTGTTAGGGCGGCCAGGGCCTGATCTTCTGTTAAACCGGCCGCGATCATCCTGCGCAGGTTAGCGGGTATATCTTTTGTTTTTGCAGATGCTGTTGAAAAACCAAACGTTACACCAGCTTTTTGAAATACCGAGGCTTGCGCAGTATACTGAGCCACAGCCTCTGCTTTCCTTTTTTCTAACGCTTCCTTTTCGGCATCTACAGGCTTTTTGGATTCTTCTTTCTTATCATCTTTTTTCTCTTCCTTAACAACTTCAGGCAAATCAAGACTTAAGAAAACTTTTGCATTAGAGGCTTTGACCTTATTGATCATATCCCAGCCTTCTTTTACATCGCCTAACACAACGTTAAAGCCCAGGTCTTTTTGTAAAAGTATTACACGATTAATATCCAGGTTGCGCTCGGCCTTGAACAGCACAGCAACGCGCTTATCGATAACCGGGTAAAATGCTTCAAGTATCTTATCACTTACAGGCCGCTCAAGACCAGCACGATTAGAGGCGTACAGACTTTCGTATGCTTTTGCCTGTGAGGCTTGACGGTATAACTCGCGGTATTTTGACATTACACCGATAACGGTGTTCGGATACACACGCTGAGCAGGGGTCAACTCGGAATAAAAAGCAGAATTGCCCACCAAAACCATATCGTTGGCTGAATTACCGCCAAGTTGAACAATGGCTGCGCTTCCCGGAAGCATACCACCATAGGGTACTACCTGTGCGGTAGTAAAGCCCAATGCCCGTAAGTCTTCCACTGTTTTATCAGCGGGATTAAGGGATGCACGAACATCATTTTGTGGAGTAATGCCGGCCTGTGCAGGCTCTGGATTTCCCGGATCTTTCGGCCGCTCACGATTAGGCTCCTCTTTAGGTTTAGTAACGCCCACGCGCGAATAGCCGTCAATAAATCCGGCATATACATACATGCTGTCGGCTTTGATAACTACAGCATCGGCAGGGATAGCCAAATTCTTACCCACATTTTGTATTATACCATTGCGGATAATAACGGTGCCCATATCCACCTTTCGGCCCGGGCCTTGAATAATGTTTACATTGGTGATGGCATACGTTCGCGTAACGGGGGCCAGTTTAACCTCTTCCTGTGCATATACGCCCAGGGAAGTCCAGCAAAGGAGCAATACAAGCCATTGCCGGGGTATTCGGTAAAATCGATTCATGAAACTTTGTTTAAGATTAGGAACTACCCCGGCAAGATAGAGCGATTGGCTTATCCGGTCAACCGGAATACATGGGTGGTTGATTTTTTCATTCGATGGTCATGACCGGAAGAAAAAAATGGATTATGGCCGCTAAATCCTGTTAACAAAAATCTGTCTGTTAGGTGACTTAAGTCATACATGAACCGTTGGCACCAAAGCATATTTGTTGAAAATAAAAGCCAATGAACATCACTCACGCCTATACCGTAAACCTGGGCTGGCGCCACGACCGGCAGGGAATTTTATCGTCTGAAGAACTGGATAATACCGTTGAAGTAGCCACACCTCCTCCCTTTCCCAAGGGCGTTGAAGGCATCTGGTCGCCCGAACATTTATTTACTGCGGCTGTAAGCAGTTGCCTGATGACGACTTTTTTAGCGATTGCCGAAAACTCAAAACTGGAATTTGAAAGTTTTACCTGTAAAGCCACCGGCACGCTGGCCCAGGTTGATGGAAAGTATAAAATGATAGAAATCGTACTGGAACCTCACCTGGTTATTGCGCATGAAAAAGATGGTGATCGTGCTGCACGTGTATTACAAAAAGCTGAGGCAGCCTGCCTGATTACAAATTCCATTACTGCCAGGGTAACTATGAACCCCTCTATTGTGATTGGGGGTTTAATACCTGAAGTGTAATGCATTTCATAATTAATTAAGTCCTGATTTTTCTCCATTTCTACCATCCATATTTCATTTGACCAATCGGATGTATGGAAAAATGCCCATTCAATAAAATGGCGGGCAAATGACGGGGTAAATCCGCTATCCCCAACGGGTATTAGCCGTATCATTGCACAGCTAAACCGTATTGTACAATGCAACAGCCCGAACTCGGCAGGCGCTTAACCGCCCTGCGAAAGGAACGAAACCTCACCCAGGAAGAACTGGTAGAAAAAAGTAATGTGAGTGTACGCACCATCCAACGCATAGAAGCGGGGGAAGTGTTGCCGCGCATATCCACTGTTAAAATTCTACTGAAAACCCTGGGGGAATCGCCTGAAACATTTTTAACGAAACCCACTAACATGGAAACAAAAACTGAACAATTGGAACATTCCGGCCGCAGTGTGTTGCTGACGGCTGTGATTGCCGGAGCCATCTACCTGGCAGCAGAAATCTGTTTAACCGCGATGGATATTGCCTGGCTGACGAAGGATCGTGCATGGGAACAATGGATTAACCTGGTGTACATAGGCCTGAGCATCGTGATGATGGCTTCGTACATCCTGTTTGCCCGTGGATTTATTCTTTTAAGTAAACTCTTCGAAAACAAATTGCTTACACTTGGCGCCTACCTGATGATGGCAGCAGTAGTGAGTGTTGGCATACTGGATAGTGTAACACTTTTCTCTGATAATACTGAACAATTATGGCTACCCTATTCCATAGCAGCTATTGTGTCGGGAACGTTAACCCTGGTATTTGGTATTGCCCTCCTGCGGCTTCAGGATGGTATGGGTGAACTGGCGCGCGCTGCAGGTATCCTTGAAATTCTCATTGGCTGCATGTTGCTTACAGTAATACTCTTTTTCATTGCCTACGTGATTATGATTCCGGCCATTATTGTAGAGATACTGGTGTTGTACCGTGGCTATGAATACTTATCCAAATCACCAAGCCAGGTAGCACTGAGCGTTTAATCTTATTAACCACATGGAAACATAGGGCACATAGTTGATCAAGGCTCTGGTTCTATGTGGTTATGCCTTCACAAATCTTTTACAATGACTCAAAGAACTTTACATGAAAAAAAGAATCATTAAATATGTGATTGCTGTAATCGTATTCTCCTTGGCTTGGACAATTACAGTAATCTACGGTTCATTGAATGGTTGGTGGCACAAACCTATTACAAAAAATAAAGATACTGACTCATTTGTCACCGCAGTCAAGGAGATTAGCCAACAGGAATTCGTTGGAAACTTCGCCATGGCAATCATGAAGAACGGTGAAGTTGAAAAGGAGCTTTTTTATTCCGCGAACAAACCAGTAGACCAGAATACAATATTTCAGGTTTCATCCCTTTCAAAATTTGTATCAGCCCTGGGGGTGATGAAATTGACTGAAATGGGAAAAATTAATTTGGATACGCCCGTCAGCATTTACCTTAAATGGTGGCAGTTACCACCAAGCAAATTTGACAATGCACAAGTAACGGTAAGAAGACTTCTCAGTCATACGGCTGGTTTAACGGACGAGCTTGGCTATAGCGGTTTTGAAAACCGTGACTCTGTACAAACGCTCGAAGCATCACTTACCAAAGCAAACGATGCAGATGAAGGGAAAAGTGGTACGGTAGAAGTTGGAATCCAGCCTGGTTCCCGGTGGAAATACTCAGGCGGTGGTTATACGCTTTTGCAGCTATTAGTAGAAGAAACAAGTGGTCAATCTTTTAATGAATTTATGCTGGAGAATTTGTTCAAACCACTCAACATGAACAGCAGTACTTACCTATTGAGTGATAGTTTCAATACCAGGTTATGTGAGTTCTTTAACAGCAACAAGACTTCCGCCCCCATTTCTACTATTCATCGTTAGCCGCTACATCACTTTATACATCGTTAAATGATTTGGAAACTTTCTTTCAATTATTTCTGCAGGGAAGTGATGGGGAACCTATTGGCAAAGGTCAGTTAAGTCCGGCAACGCTAAAATCTATGCGGGAGGCACACTGGGACATCATGGGCGAAGACATATTTGGCTTAGGTTGTATGCTCTATATTGGTATTGAAAATAATGAAAATATTTTCGGTCACGATGGAAAAAGTACTCCACCAATCAATACAGCCATTAGAATAAACCCGGTTACAGGTGATGGAATAATCGTTTTGGAAACCGGCAATCCGGATCTGGCAACCCGGTTGGCAAGCGATTGGGTATACTTAAAAACCGGTAAGGTTGACACCCTGCTCTTTACCATGCAACTCGGTAAAATGTTTAAAATAATAGTTATCGGAGTGATCGTAATCCTGCTTGCCGTAACAGGAACTGGGTTGAGAAAAAAATTGCTCACCCAATCCGCTTCGCCTTATACCCATCCTTCACCAACAACTGCACCACGCGATCGCGAAAATCGCCTTGAATAATAATTTCACCATCTTTCACAGAACCACCGGTGCCGCATTTGTTCTTCAGCGATTTACCAAGCGTATCTAAATCTGCCGTTGTGCCAACAAAGCCGGTAACCAACGTTACTTGCTTACCTGCACGGCCACTTTTATCGAGCGATACGCGCAACTGTTGTTGCTGAGGCGGCAAGGTTGTAGCTTCTTCAATCTTGTTATAGTTGAATTCAAAGTCTGAAGAAGTGGAATACACCACCCCTTCGCGGTTCTTCCATTCGTTTTTCTTGGCCATACACTAAAGCATTAAAATCAACGTAAAAATAAGGAGGAATGTACTGATAATGCCAACGTTAAATCGTGTCTCAACACTTCCTATAGCCGATATGCCAAGTATCGAAAAAACAGCAAGTAGTACCGGTATAAAGCTGAAGTTGTCGTATAGTGTTGCCAGGTTATCAATATAAACTTCTTCATCTTCCGTATAAATCGTAATAAGTATGGCTAACCCTTTTGATTCCTTGAAAATAATTTCCTGACCTACGTAAATGCGTGGAATATATTCAAATGGAATTTCATAGATACGTCCGGTGTTTGTCAGCATATCCAGTTTCTGATTATTTCGCAATCCCTTTTTCCGGATAGCGGTAACCGTTTCAACGCTATCTGTTGGTTGCATACTGTAATCCACAACTAAAACGCAGCAAATAAAAATTCCGACCCAGGCCAATGCTTTCAAATAAGGTAGAGAGCGTATCATCAATTCCCGCTGCACGTCTACTGTGGGTTTTGGCTGTCGGTAACCCGATCGTCTTCTGTAAGCGGGATCGCGATGGCGTACAGGCTCTTCAACTTCAACACTCGCAAACGGATTTGATAAGCGATAATCATACTCCCTTCGCTTTACCTCATCACCCAGCACATCATAGGCTTCATTAATTTCCCTGATAAACTCCTGTGCACCAGGAGCAGGATTAATATCCGGATGGTATTGCTGGACCAGCCTGCGATACGCGCGCTTAATATCAGCCGCGGTGGCAACTCGGGCTACGCCCAAAATACTGTAGTAGTCCTTCATTCAACCCAAATAAAAATAAAAAGACCTGAAGGCACTAAATCTTTCAAAATTGAATTCCGTATTTTGGGCAAACCGTTATGAACCACAGAAATACCTTACTCACCGGCTCGGTTTTAGGATTACTCGGTGTTGCACTGGGTGCATTTGGTGCACATGCATTAAAATCTATGCTCACTGAAACGGGCCGGATGGATACATTTGAGCTAGCCGTACGCTATCAATTTTATCACGCCTTGGCCCTGTTGTTTAGCGGCTTGCTTGAGCATACTTTCAACTCCAGATTCATCCGGTATGCAGCATACCTTTTTTTGATTGGGGTAATCCTGTTTAGTGGCAGCTTGTATCTGCTATGCTTTACCCACGTAACAGCCTTTGCTATGCTCACTCCTTTTGGTGGTGTGGCGCTGATTACTGGCTGGGCCTTTCTCTTTGTTGGTATCTACAAAAATTATCAAACAAAAAAGCCATCCTGATTTTCAAGATGGCCTTCGGGAAAATTCTAAAATTATTATTGCGGATTTTTTGCCAGAATGTTGGTAACGAAGGAGATCAGATTATCCTCATTAACAGCATTGGAAACAACCGTAACCGTTTTGTTTTGACGCCCCATCTTACCGGCACTGTTAAACCCGATTTTTATCTCCCCTTTTCCGCCCGGAGGTATCGGATTTTTTGGCCAGGAAGGTGCTGTACAGCCACAGGTTACCTGAATATTGGAAATAATGAGCGGCTCATTTCCGGTATTGGTAAACTTAAATACATGCTCCACATTATCACCCTGATAAATATCCCCGAAATCATGGGAGCTTTTCTCAAAGGTTAACACCGGGCCATTTACTTTAGGCGCTGTAGATTTTGCCTCCTGGGCAAACGTATTAGCCACTCCGGCTAGCAAAAACAGTAAAACAAAAAGCTTCTTCATAGCGTATTTTTTTCAAAGTTAACAATCACCAAACAACAATTCTGCCAATAAAGTGCAAATTTCTTAAAGATTCGTGACTTTGCCGTCCATCTTGAATTATCTCCCCTGGTAACCTGCATGAACGAGAATATCAAAGCGCTTTATGGTAATAAAATAAGGGTTCGGGTTGCCGGGCTATGCTGGAAAGATGACTCCTTACTGTTGGTTAACCATAGCCTGTACAAGGGACAAGATTTTTGGGCACCGCCAGGTGGCGGCCTTGACTTTGGTCAGCGGATGGAAGACTGTTTAAAACAGGAATTTATGGAAGAAACAGGCTTGCAAATCAATGTGGATGGTTTCAGATTTGTTGCAGAGTTTGTAAACCCACCCCTGCATGCCATTGAACTATTTGCGGATGTATCCATTTCAGGTGGCGTATTAACCACCGGATATGACCCCGAATTAACGGCTGAAGGTCAGATCATTCGTGCCGCAAAATTCGTTCCGTGGGAAACGGTACTGGCCATGCCAGCACAGATAAAACACGGGATTTTAAAGCTTTGCGCAACGGTAAAAGAATTGAAAACTTTAACCGGTTTTTATAGAATATAATTCTCCAAACACGGATTTTACCTTGTTTTTTACCCCTTAAAATAATTATACTTGTGGCCTTAAACCGTAACTAATGAACCTGTCAAAAATTCTCGCCTACATTCTTTTTGCCGTTAGCTTAGGATTAGCCTACTACCTTTATAACAGCATTAATTCAACCATCCAATTCCGGGAGAAAATCGTTACAACGGAGCGACAGATCACTGATAAACTATCGGTTATTCGCGAAGCCCAAAAGGTTTACCTTGAGCAACACGGCAAATACACCAGCAGCTGGGATACCTTAATTAATTTTATCGAAAACGGTACGGTACCCATTATCGTGAAAACAGAAACTATTATTCCTAAAAGCTATGGTGTTGATAGCGTGCTTGTTAAAATTGATACCATTGGCCAGGTTTCAGCAAAGGAAAAAATATTCAGAAAAACATATGCCGTAAATGCAGCCGATAACGGTACATTTTTGGGCTTCCTTAAAAATGAAGGCGACTACGTAGTGAAAGGAACAAAATCATACCGAATGAGAAGAGAAAGCAGCGACAGGACTGAAGAGTTCTCATTTTTGGATAAGGGAACGATCAGCAGCTTAGCCAAAATCAATTCAGGCGATAAAGTGAAGAAGGGACAAAACCTGATTACTTTTTGGGACTATCAACTTAATCCGGATGTAGATATCAAGAACCTGGCGAAAGTTCCGGGCTCCGATAAAACCTTTGATATATTCACACAACAAATTGATCGGAACAACATTAAAGTTTGGGTGATTGAAGTTAAAGACCCTGCTCCGATCAACCCTGAACGAAGAGAGGAGAATGAGGCGAAAAACAAGAAGCCACTTCGCTTTGGATCAAAAACGGATGTAACAACAGCCGGAAATTGGGAATAACTTGCAAAGCCTTGCCACGTTTAAACTGATAAAAAAAATCAAGGATGACCGTTTTGAAGAAGACAACATCCATGAATATTCCTTATTGGTTAACGTAGGCTCTCGGGATGTACAAATAGCCGTTGTTGGCAACCTTGACCATAGAGTACTTTTCTTAGAGGATTATGTACTCCCCTCCGTTTCTTCCAACGAAGATTTACTCAATACACTTGATCAATTGTTTGATCATCATCCGTTTTTAAAAGCAGGGTTTTGGAAGTCGATAAAAATATCTATTAAGAATCAAAAACTTGTTCAGGTTCCTGAATCCCTGTTTGTTCCTGCGTCTGCAGCCGACTACCTGAAGTTTAATGCACATGTTAATAAAAGCAGGGAAGAAGTGCTGGCTATTGCTATGAAAAACAGTCAGGCCGTAACGGTTTTTGCTGTTCAGAAAGAACTCACCGCGTGGCTGGAAGCCCTTTATCCACAAAAGCAGTTCACCATTCTTCACCAATCGGCCGCCCTTATTGAGGGGGTAATGAAATACGCTGAAACCCGAACCGATAATCCGTTATACTTATATGTCGACCGGTTTAAACTGCACATTCTTTCTGTTAACGAAAGCAAACTGGTGTACTACAATCAATTCAACATTCTGAGTTTTCAGGATTACATCAAGTACATAATGCTGGTAATGAAAACGCTGGAGATGGATCAGAAGACCAGTAAAGTAATAATGTGGGGATATATCGGCAAAAACTCACCGCACTATCACGAGTTTTATAAATACATACAAAACGTTACGTTTGGCGGACGCCCGGCTCATCTTACCTTCGGCTACCTCTTTGACGAAGTACAGGATCATCATTTTCTTGACCTTTACAGCATCAACCTCTTTTAGTTATCTTGGTTATCAACTGGTATTTACCGACCTTTAATCAATAACCCTTACCCCATGAAACGTATTGCGTTATTTCCCGGCTCATTCGATCCGTTTACCAAAGGCCACGAAGACATCGTGCTGAGAGGCCTTAAACTATTTGACGAAATCATTGTGGCAATCGGGTACAACAGCGGTAAAAGTGTACGGTATTTTGAAATTGAGTTGATGCTGGATTGCATCCGAAAAACGTTTGCCGGTTATCCTAACATTAAGGTGGTAACGTTTTCAGAGCTCACTGCTGAATTTGCCCGAAAAAACGGAGCCCAATACCTGCTGCGCGGGTTGCGTAATACCACCGACTTTGAATACGAAAACAGCATAGCCCAGGTGAACCGCTACCTAAATGCCGAACTTGAATCTGTATTTTTAATCACCTCGCCTCAGTTTGCGTCCATCAGTTCTTCTATCATTCGCGAAGTACACCGGTACAAAGGTGATGTTACCAGTTTTTTGCCATATAAACTTTAGCGCGGGGATTTGATGTCTACCAAATCGTAATATCGTTCAAAAACGTATCGAATAGATTTATACGAATGCTCCAGGGCATGATATACCTCTTTGGTTTTCATCCAGCGTAACTCTTCTATATCTTCCTCCCCGCTGGGTTTCATCTTTGAATCATCGATCAAATCCATGGCATACCACTTTGTTTTCTTTAGCATCGCCCTTCTGTTCATGGTATAGGTATGCCAGGTGGTGCAAATTTTGCCCGCCAGCTTTACCGTAACATTGCATTCCTCTTCCACTTCACGAATAGCAGTTTGCGGGTATTTTTCTCCACGCTCCTTTTTTCCTTTTGGTAAATCCCATTTCTTCATCCGGTAAATCATCAGAAATTTATCCTTCTTCCGCACAAGGCCTCCGGCTGCCTTTATTACCTTAAACTTGCTGGTAAGCAAATTTTTTAATGCCGTATAATCGAATGCGTTAATATGGAGCGAATGCAAGCCTATGGGCACCTTGGAATTGAGGTACTCCAGCAGCATTTCAAATTCAGGCTCTCGTACATTTTTCACCCAAACATGCTGCACCAGTTTGGCACGTGTAATGGGCTCAATAGCGGCATCAACAATATGATTAAAATGCCCGTCAACAGGGCCTTCATCGGCTTTATAAAGACTTACCGGAATATCATTAATGAAAATAATCATCCGCGGAAGGATAGTAAACGCACCATGTTTGCAAAGGAATAAATATTCTCCAAGGACACAAGAGGTGGCCTAAAGATTTTTGACCCAAACCGCACCCAAACTTGATTTAACCGATTGATTAACTGATTTTCGGGAAACATTTATTGCACTATGCCGATTATTAAAGTTGAAGCAAAAACAGCCGAACAGGTGGCCACCATGCTGTTGCAAATAGAAGCCATCAAGTTAAGCACGCAAAAGCCGTTTACCTGGGCCTCGGGGTGGAAATCACCCATTTACTGCGACAACCGGTTGTCGCTATCATATCCGGAAATCAGAAATGTAATAAAGGCAGGGCTACTACATGCCATAAAGGAAAATTATGCAGCGGCTGAGGCTATTGCCGGTGTGGCTACGGCCGGTATTGCGCAAGGAGCATTAGTAGCCGATGCCCTGAATTTACCCTTCGCGTATGTTCGTCCCAAGCCCAAAGATCATGGAATGGAAAACCTGATTGAAGGACGTATCACAAAGGGACAAAAAGTAGTGGTGGTTGAAGATCTCATTTCTACCGGTGGAAGCTCAATCAAGGCGGTTCAGGCACTTCGTGAGGCTGGCGCAGTTGTGTTGGGAATGGTCTCCATATTTACCTATGGATTTGATGTAGCCATGAATAATTTTTACCAGGAAAATGTTTCGCTCGTTAGCCTGAGCGATTACAATTTTTTATTGAACAGTGCCCTGCGCCAAAACTATATTAATCAAGAAGAACTGGCTTCACTCAAGGCCTGGCGCTATGATCCTTCAAAATGGAAGGTGTAGTTAAATTTTCAGTATGGCCATCAACACATTTTCACCGTCACCTGCAAACGCATCAGGCAAAAAAGTTGAACCACTTCCTAAAGGAAGTAAAGTTGTTGTAATAGGTGCCGGAGCCTTTGGCGGATGGACTTCCCTTTTTTTACTTCGACAGCACTATAACGTTACGCTCATTGATGCATGGGGACCGGGTAATTCCAGATCCAGTTCAGGCGATGAAACACGGGTTATCCGATCAACCTACGGCAGTAATGAATTCTATTTCAACTTAAATGTTCGTGCCTTAGCCTTATGGAATGAACATGAGCAGCGCTGGAACAAAAGGCTATTTCAAAACAAGGGAGTTTTGTGGTTGTGTTACACTGAAAAAACACCCCTGGTAGATGATTCCATTCCATTTGCTGAAAAGCATAGCATGGCGTATGAAAAACTTTCCATTCAGGAACTTTCAAAACGCTATCCCATTTTAAATACGGAAGATCTTCATCATGCTTACTTCGATCCATTCGGAGGTTGCTTGCGTGCACGCGAAGCCTGTCAGGCTGTGCACAAAGCATTTTTAGAAGAAGGTGGCGATTACATTCAAGCGTATGCCACACCCGGAAAAATTGAAAACAATAAGCTTACTTCCATCAAGCTTTCCAACGGCCAAACCCTAAAGGCCGATCTATTTATTTTTGCCTGTGGATCGTGGCTGGGGACAATTTTTCAGGAGGTATTGGGCAACACCATTTCCTGCACCAGGCAAGAAGTCTATTACTTTGGTGTTCCCCAAGATCAGGCGCCCGCCTATGAAAAGTTTCCGGTATGGGTTGATGTAGACGGGAAGGATTTTTACTATGGCATACCCGGAAATACATATCGTGGTTTTAAGGTTGGCGTAGATGAACGCGGGGCAAACTTCCACCCGACAACGGGAGAACGTATGGCCGATACTCAGGTACTGGCAAAAGCACGAAAATTTATTGGCCACCGGTTTCCAGGATTATCCCATGCTCCGTTACTAGAAAATCGGGTTTGCCCTTATGAAAATTCACCGGATGGAAATTTTATTTTTGACCATCATCCGGAAGCGGATAACCTGTTTTTTCTGGGGGGCGGATCGGGTCATGGTTTTAAACACGGTCCCGCTTTGGGTGAGTTGGTTTCCGGTATTATCAGTGGATTATACCCCATTCCTGAGCATTTTCTTACCTGGCAAAAAACAGTTTAGTTTCGGTAGATGCGTTTTTGGTTCGCTGTGGATTTCAACGTTACGCGAATTCACTATCCTCTTTAATGCCTAAAGCCTTCCCCGAAAGTTTTTTCATCAGCTCATCAAAACGCTGATCAATCCGTTCATTCAGGGCGTTGGCAAAATCTTCGCCTTTTCTAATAACTTTTTTCCGCGTACCCGTACCACGGATTGAAACATACAAACCTCCCAATACTGCGCCAGTCGCAATCCCTGCAACCACGCCAATCATCGCATTTTTTGTTTTCATAGTGCATTGCCTTTACATGTTAAGGCAACCTGAAGATACCTGGAGAAATGTTGTTAGTCGATGACCAACGTCAGGTTGGAACAGATTTTATTTGACCAGACACCCAGAAGCGGCATCAGGAGGCCATTCGGGCTATCAGCACCACATCATCAAACTCAACCTGCGTTTGCTCCAGTGAGTAAAACAACAGGCGTACCTCTTTCATACTAAAATCATTATCGGCCTGTGCCAGTTTGTATAAATGAGCAAATACCTGAAGCTTCTCTTCATCCGAACATTGATTAAGGAGTCGCACACCGTGGTCGTATAATTCCTTATCGGTTGAAAAAGAAAGACGGGCTGTAAAAGCATTGTAAACAGCATCGGTTATGCTCTCCTCATTACGGATGCGGTTTAGCATCGCTAATTCTCGTTCATCCACCATACCATCGGCATGCATGAGTAAATGCACCAGGTGGAGCAGCGCAAGTTTATAGGTTAGTGTTGTTTCCATACCAATACCCTTCATGATTAGCCAAGATAAGCAAGGAGAAGGATTCAAACTTTTTGTTTTTAAATGAAACGACCCGGCCCGCAGGTAACTAAGTGTGAAAACGTTATAAATTACACGACACTAGGCAAAATATTACCCAAGGAGTAGTAAAATTTGCGCTCAGAAATAGTACAAAAGTACAACAGGATAAGTTTGAAAACGGGCGCGGAGAAATGGCTGATTTAAAGAAAACTAGTATATTGAAAAGTGATTAGAACAACACCTTCGAAAATCGACTTGCACCGCATTCACTACCCGAAAGTGAGAAAATTTCTGGCGGACTATCAATTATCAAAGCCGCAGGATTTCGATAAGCTAAATTCCATGTGTTATAATCCGGAAGAATCCAACTACCACAGTCACCTTAAGGTGTACGCCTTCCGGCAAGCCCTCAACGAGGTGTGGCACGCGTATAAAACCATTCGCCCCGACCAGGTATGGCGCGGTACTATGGTTCGGTTTGGCATGCAGTACGCACGCCATGATCATAGCATTACCTATGCAGATGATACACACTATGCCGGACTCAGAGCCGGCCAACTGATTATCCTTAACCTGAGGCTGCTCAAGGGTTTGATAAACCTGGCCGTAGGGCATGAAATCATGCACGTAAACGAAGCGGAAAAATCTATTCGGATAAGCTATCTGGAAAATTCTGCTTCGCAAGGCTCACAATTCATTACCCTCACGCCCACAGCTGACGGGGGCACGCTGGTAACGCATAAAACTTTATACAAAAGCGGATCGTGGTTCCGCGACCGCATACTCTACCCCGGCCTCCATACAAAAGCCATTGGCGAATTTCATGGCAATGTCAAAAGAATGCTGGAGAACAGGGAAGAGAGCGTATAAGGAAATATTTAGTTGTTAAAAAAAATCCTACAAATGAACATCTTACACCAGCAGAACGGCAGCAAAGGTTCTTTCTATATCGAAGAAAACAATCAGCGGTTAGCCGAAATGACCTATACGCTGGCGGGCGAGAAAAGAATGATCATCGACCATACCGATGTATCGGATGCGTTGCGCGGGAAAGGTGCCGGAAAACAACTGGTAAATGCTGCGGTTGATCATGCCCGGGCTAAGGGTATTAAAATTTTACCCCTCTGTCCGTTTGCCCGGTCTGTATTTGATAAGGTAAAGGAGTTTCAGGATGTACTCGATAATTAATTCAAAACGTAAATGAAACCCGTTTCAGTAGCAGCCTTAATTATACTGTTCGCCTGCCAGACTCAAAACATTTCCTTGTTTGATACAGAATGGAAGTTAAAGACCATTAACGGAAAGGATTACGCTACAGTTAATCCTCCCGCTACCCTAACCTTTACGCAGAAAGAAAGCCGGCTTTCGGGCTATACAGGATGCAACCGGTTTTTCGGAGGTTTTGAACTGGCTGATGATAATCTTAACGTTGGTCAGCTGGGGGCCACCAAAATGTTTTGTGAGAATAACATGGACTTGGAGAGCAATTACCTGAAAGCTTTGGAACAGGTTAAGCGCTATCGCATCAAGGGAAACTCACTTCAGTTGCTTAATGGAGCAACGGTTGTTCTTGAATTCACCAACTAATTTACCAGTTGGTACCCTGTTTGATCTGCGCGGCACGCGTGCGGTACCAGTTCCCTTCTTCAGGTGGCAACAATTCACTCAATCGCTCATACGAATCGCTGTTTGCGCTGTCCAGGCTCAGTGTCTCTTTATATAACTCAATGGCTCTTCCTGTTTCGCCCTTCGTATCGTAGAGGTATGCCAACATGTAGGTGAGTTGTGAACTCTTGTAGTTGTTCACGTATGCACCTTCGTAAAAACGCAGGGCTGAATCGAGTTGGTTCTGAGTATAGTAGCAATCGCCAATCAACAACATGGCGTGATAGTACGAAGGGTCGTAGTATAGAATATTGGTGGTAACCTTAATGGCTTCACTGTAACGCTTTTGTTCGTAATAAACCAAACCCTTGTTGTATTGCGCGTCACTGTGGCGCGGATCAATGGCAAGGGCTTTTTCATATTGCGTCAGGGCATCTTCATACCGATCAGTAATTAAAAAAATATTTCCATACTCAACATAAATATCAGGATTGTCCGGGTCTTCTTCATTAGCCAACTGGTAATAATATGAAGCTGAATCATATTGTGAGGTGTAATAAAAATCGCGGGCACGCTGAAGGTACGCAACGGAATCTTCATCAGTTGTGCCGAAAACAACATTAAGGATTATAGCCAGCACAAAAAATGACATTACAGAACCCACCATAAGCGCAATGAACAATTTCTTTTGCGGAGCATCCCCCGGATTGGTTTGCAGCAACTTTTTAAAAAGATCAACAAGGCTTTCGCGGGCGGTATCTGCTTGCCTTTCTTGTTGAGGGTATTTACGTTGAACACTGCCTTTCTGATCCCATGTTTTTACCAGGTACTGCGCCACACAAAACGCAGCACCCCCCAGGCTAATGTACATTACCAGCGCATCAACAGACCAAAAGAGAGCCCACATCACCAAAAAAAATCCTGCCATTAAAAGCCATCGGGTTGATGTGTTCTTATTGCCAGACGTTTGCGCCATAGGTTTACTTCATAACCGCCACCATATCCTGTTCATCAATGCGGATATCGTCTTCACCAACTTCATCGAAGGGATGTTCAAGGTGATCCTGAATATTATCTAAACTTACCAGGATAAAACTATAGAGTACAGGCATTACATACTCCAGCCCCGCAGAAAAATCATGGGCTGTGGCCGCAAAGTAAGGGCCGTAGATAATAGGGAAAATATAAATAAACACTTTGCTGTACGCCCGCAGGGTGATGGGTGTTCGGTATGCATGAATAATTTTCAGGTTATCGAACGCAATAATCATTTTGCTTACATACTGACTAAGGCGGGAGATTTCCCCACTCTGCACGCCATAGTTACGCATCTCCATTGTAAGGGCCGATAGTCGGGAGAACCGCTCAAATATTTCGTGTTCATTTTTTTCCCATTCGTGGCGGTGGTGCTTGGTGAACATGTCGCGCATAAGGCGGGTAAGATCATTTACCAGCAGGCGAGACCGCTCGGGCAAATCATTTTGCTTATCGGTAGTCCAGTCGCGCATGGCGTAATAAATCGCAATAGCATGGCCTTTAAAGTCGGAAAGTCGTTGCAAGGCTGTTTCTCTTCGCGTGTACGCTGAGCTGATCGAAAAAACTACCGGAAACACGATGGCCACCCCCACCAGCATATCGGGGAATTTCGCGGTAAGATTGAGGTGATAGCAAACATACGTAGAGATGAGCGCCAGAATGGTGATGATTAAAGTTTTGTAATTAATAATTAGGAAGAAACTTCTCAGAACTTTTTTCATGACGCGTAGCGGATCTTGTAAGCCAGCACAAGTTCATAAAAAGGGAAGTATTAACAAATTGTTACCTGTCATTTTATACAGTACTTTAACGCCTGATACGGATATGAATTCAGCATTTTCTACCTGGCGGTCTGCAATCCAAAACGACACCTTTCGAAAGCACCTGGTGCTTACCCTTATTCTGCTAATTGCCTGTGCCATTGCAGCGCCTCCTATTTTCCGGTTTGTTGAAATCCGCAAAGGAATTGTCCTGTCCGATCCGGTATTGGACGTACTTCAACCTGCAGAAGTTTCCCTTTACATTTTTGGATTACTCTATTTATTTATCATCATCGGGCTGATCGGTATCCTTCAATCGCCAACATTATTGGTAGTCGGGTTGAAGGCCTATCTGTTAATCACGCTTTTCAGGTTCATTACCCTGTTGCTGGTACCCTTAGATGCACCCCCGGGACTACTGCTTCTTAAGGATCCATTGGTTGACAAACTATTTTACCAACAACCCATCACTAAAGACCTCTTCTTCTCCGGTCACACCGGCATACTCGCCCTGTTCATGTTTTTATTATGGAATAAAGGTGTATGGCGCTGGGTGTATGCAACCGGCACACTAATGATTGGCATATTGTTGCTGATCCAACATGCCCATTACACGCTGGATGTACTGGTGGCCCCGGCTTTTGCATGGCTGGCGGTTAAACTGGCCATGAAAATAAAACCGGTCAGGGAATCGGCCCCTTAAATTACCCTAAATGGACTTGCTGGCAGGCAAGCTGGCGACAGCCTATTGCTCAAGAACTTTTTTAATGCGATTTTTAGTAACCTTCAGATAACATCTGCATAATTTTTGCGTAAAGAAGAAGGGCATAACGACTAACCCAATATGACACTTCAGTCCTACCCCCGGTTTGAATTTTCAAACCCTTTAACACGGGAACAGTTAGACTTTTTTGAAAAATACGGCTTCATCCATTTTACCAATTTCATAGAACGCCATGCCGTTGACCTTTTCAGAAGTGAAATGAAGGCTATTGAGCAGAAATGGATTGCCAACAATACAGAAAAGGTTAATGGCGTTCCGATCAAGTACGGTTTTGATACCGATGGCAGTAAAATTGTACAGCGCTTTGCTTTTAGCTCACAGCATAGTTCTGTGCTGCATGAATTCCTGAAAGACCCACGGTTTGAAGCACTGTTTGCCCTATTGGGACCTGATGCCGTAAATGTGCGGGTAGGCGAAAACGAAAAGGATGGCCTGGTGATCAATCATTACATCAATACCGATAGCAGCCAGTTTACAAAAATGGGCTGGCATACCGATTGCCTGAGGGATGTTTTCTATGGCAAGAAAATAATGCCCATGCTTAACGTAGGTATTCACCTTACCGATGCCGTAGAAAATAACGGTGGCCTGAAACTTATTCCGGGTTCACACAAACAAAACCTGATGAGTTTGTTATTTAAGAAACCCTACTTTGTAAATCACCAACCCGATAAAAATGAAATTGGGCTCATGACCAAAGCTGGTGACCTGACTATACATGACGGTCGTCTATGGCATCGGGTAGCGCAATCTTCGTTAATTGGTGAACAAAGCAGGCGGCAGGTTATGTATGTTCCCATCATTTGCGGAGATTACATGATCAGAAATGAAAACAGCCCCACCCCCATTTATCAACGTTTCTACCACTTGTTCAAATAACAAGCGATGAAGCAAGCTATCGTAACAGGCGCCAGTAAGGGACTGGGCAAGGCCATAGCCTTTGAACTGGCAAAAAAAGGTTATGATCTGCTGCTGGTGGCTCGATCGGAAGAATTGCTTGAAAATACAGCAACAGCGATTAGACAGAATTTTTCAGTAAAGGCATCCACGCTGTCAACTGACCTGAGCAAACCCGAGGCTGCCACTGTACTTGCAAAGTGGTGCGATCAGCAAAATTTTCAACCCAGTGTATTAGTTAACAATGCCGGCTATGCCTGTTGGGGAAGATTTGAAGAACTAACCTGGGAAGAACAACAAGCGATGCTGCAGGTTAATGTAGGTACATTGTTGGCATTAACCCATTTGCTGATCAACAAGTTAAAGCAACACCCGAAAGCCTACATTTTAAATGTAGCAAGCACGTCCTCGTTTCAACCTTTGCCCACCATGGCTGTTTATTCAGCCAGTAAAGTTTTTGTTCGTTCCTTTTCTAAAAGTTTACGTTACGAATTGCGCCACACAAACATTTCTGTTACCTGCTTAACCCCTGGTCCGGTGGATACAGAATTTATAACCCGTGCCGGCATGGAGGTGTTGAAACCCACAGCCAAAAAATTTGAAATGCGGCCTGAGGTTGTAGCGCAAAAGGGATTAAAAGCAATGTTCAACAGAAAAGCCGAGGTTATTCCCGGCTTCCCTAATTTTTTAAGTGGAATACTCAGCAACCTGATACCCGATTCGATACTGATAAAAATCGCTGCAGGTATTTATGAGAAAGTCCTGCCTTCGCGAAAAGTAAAGTGATTACTCCTGCACAATTTCTACCTCCACCCGCACATTCTTTTTGGCATTGGCACTATGCTTGTCGTAAATAGGTCGCTTGCCGCCCCATGCTTTAATCTCAATACGATCGGCACCTATTCCATTTGTTACCAAATACTCCTTTATGGTCTGCGCCCGCTGGAAAGATAAATCTTTAGACGAACCTGTACCTTGAGTTACACCCTCCATCGAAAAGAAATTTTTATCAGGGCCTAATCCCAGAATTTTTCCATGGTAATTTCCGTTGGTATGACCATGTAAACGGATTTTATAATTTCGATTCTCCTCCATCATTTGAAGGAGGCTGGTCAATTCGTATTTCGATTCAGGAAGCATCACAGCTGCATCGTTGAAAAAGTAAACGTTGTACAAAGTGGCTTTATCACCTTTGTGATAACGTACCATATCAAACTTAACAGCCACTGTTGTGCCCATCAATTCAACATAAGGTTTTACCGTATCAGCCAACGGTAATGGATAATTAATTTCATGCTGAAGCTTACGATAACCAAATACTTCACCGATGAGTGTTAACTGACCCGACTTACTTTTAGGATCGGGTAAAATGAGGTATTCATTTCCCTTTACTGTTGTCATTAACCGGTTACGTTCGGTGTCAATAACTTGTACCTCACCATCTATTACCCTGTTATTGGTCGCATTATAAAGACTAATGAATACCTCTGTATTGCCTAATGTCATCGGATTGTGCTGCACTATAGGCGGATTCTCCGTTATCTCTTCCTCAACAACAACTTCTTTTACAGGCTCTTCTTTAGTAACGGCTGCAGGGGTTGTTTCATCTGGCTTAGCAACCGGTTGGATTGGTTTATCATCGGGCTTCAATGCATGGATTAAGGTAGTCGATGCCCTATCAATTTCACCCGATACCACACGTACCCATGCATCGGTAAACTCACCCTTTTCCCTCACTTTTTGCATCTCCACCAATGCGGGTTTCAGCTCAGTAAAATAACTGAGGTAAACAAAGTAAAGGTTCTTTTGGGTGTTGAACCCATACCGGGCTTCGTGACCTTTGCTGGCCAAATTGTTGGTGAACTTTTGGGCTAGATCTTCGCGGGCTTTAGCATAGGCGGCAACTGTAACATAATAACCCGGCTTTAGCTCGGCTGTTTGGGCGTTGGTTTCGGGTGTACTGCAAAAAATTCCAGCTAATAACAGTACCAGTAAAAAATACTTCATGCGGTGAGGGTTGGTTTCACCGACCCAATATCCACTAAAAAAATAAAAAGATCAACTAAGTAGTCCATTTTCAGCATGTTAGCCAAAGACATTAACCATTCCTGTTAACCCACTCCTTCAAAAAGCCAACCCCATAACCTATCAATTGAACCCATGCCGCAGGAAGGCTTAACAAAGCAACCAGCAGGTTTTGGTTTGTTTGATACGAATCGAGGAGAATAGCCACCGAAAACATTCCGTACAGAGCCGCTATAAAAAAAAACACTACCGGACTGATAATTAGCAAGATCAACAAAGCAGCCAATCCCAAGGTAAAAAATGCGGGCAACCAGTGCGTAAGTTTCACTTCACCCGGATGGGCCCTTCCTACCAACACCCTGCCCTTACCAAAATTTGATACCTGATGATAGAACTGATTTAAGGTTGTTCTCCGCTTGTGGTAAACAAATGCTCCCGGAATCAACACCGACTTAAACCCTGCTTTTTTCATGCGAATACTCAACTCAATATCTTCAGCATAACGGCTAAAGGCAAAACCTCTGGTTTTATCATACACCTGTTTCGAGATACCCATATTAAAGCTACGAGGCTGAAACCATCCCAGGTGTTTTTTGGCCCCCCGAATACCACCGGTTGTTAAAACAGATGACATCGTATAGGCCATGGCCTGTTGAAGGGGCGTAAAACTTTCATGACTCCGATCAGGGCCACCCCAGGCATCGGGTTTTTCGCTGCTTAAAACATTATCAACTTCCTCAAAATAGGTTGGAGGAATAATACAATCGGAATCAAACACCACAAAGTAATCGCCTTTGGCGTGCGCAAAGCCCAGGTTACGACTGGGGCCCGGGCCTGAATTGGGTTTGAAGATATATTCGATATGCAGTTTGTCCCTGAACTCATCCACCACACTATCCGAACGATTTGTTGAACCATCCTCCACAATAATCACTTCAAAATTCTTCCACGTTTGTTGGGTGAGACTTTGCAGTAATTCACGCAGTTCATCCGGCCGGTTATATACCGGAACCACAACAGAATATTTTGGTGTGAAACTCATGACCAACCGTAAAAGTAAGTAAAGATTCGGTGATCAAAATGCCTGTTTCTGCCGTGGTTATTTTTCGTACATTCGGAAAAATCAAACCTGATGAAATACCTGTTTATATTTTCTCTTGTTTTGCCGATCTGTACACAGGCACAAAAGGACTACAGCCATGATGTAGGATCAGTGGATGCTATCATTACTGCTCTTTATGAAGTCATCTCCGGTGATCCCGGAACGGCAAGGGATTGGGATCGCTTCAGGAATTTATTCACGGCCGATGCACGTCTTATTCCTACCGGAAAAAATGCCGAGGGAAAAATCACCTATCGCACGATGTCACCTGAGGATTATATAACCATGTTCACCACGCGCATCACTACCGGGTTTTTCGAATGGGAATTGCATCGTGTTACGGAAGAATATGGAACGATTGTACATGTGTTTAGTACCTATGAAACCAAAGAAAAGAAAGACGGCCCTGTAACCAATCGCGGCATCAACAGCATTCAAATCTTAAAGCAAAACGATCGCTATGCTATTATGAATATTTTCTGGTGTCCGGAAAGTGCAGGGTTTGCGTTGCCAGAGAAGTATTTGAAGTAACTAAAATTTAACACCGTCATTGCGAGCGGATGCGAAGGATGTGTACAGGCGCGAAGCAATCCCTAACTAAGATTATGGGAACAAAATATCAAGTTTGGGATTGCTTCGTCATCCCGATATCCATCGGGATTTCTCGCAATGACGCCAACTAAATAATGCTATGCTAAGATCAATTTTCATTTCACTAATCATTTTCAGCGCTGGAGTTTTATCCGCTCAAAAATCCAAACCAACAGACATCACTGCGATTGTTGAAAAACATGCCGTGGCATCTTTTAAAGACTTCTATGATTTGCTGAGTTTGCCCAACGATGCGCACTACCCGGAAGATATTGAAAAAAATGTTCAGTGGTGCGAAACGGCATTCGCAAAACGCAACTTTACTACCAAGCGTTTAAATACATCCACTGTGCCGCTGTTGTTAGCCGAACGCAATGTTAAAAAGACTACCCGCACGGTACTGATCTACTTACAAATTGACGGGCAACCTGTAAATCCTTCTGCCTGGCACCAGGAAAGTCCGTGGAAACCCACACTGAAAGAAAAGGATGCACAAGGCAATTGGAACACCATTGCCTATGAACGTTTGTATGAAGGCTATAACCCCAACTGGCGGATATTTGCCCGCGCCACCTCCGATGCCAAAGGTCCTGCGGTAGCATTTCTTGCTTCGCTGGATGCCCTGGCCGAACTCAGGCAAGAACCAAACTATAACATGAAAGTTATCATGGACTTTGAAGAAGAACTGGGTTCACCCCAACTTCCCAAAGCAGTGGAGCAATACAAAAATGACTTGAAGGCTGATATGCTCATCATCTTTGATGGCCCGCGCCACATTTCGAATCAGCCAACGTTAAGTTTTGGTGCACGCGGCATTTGTGAAATCACGTTAACCGTATTTGGGCCACGGCAACCGGCACACAGCGGCAACTATGGTAACTACACGCCCAATCCCGCCATGCGATTGTCGCAATTGCTGGCCTCCATGAAAGATGATGACGGTCGGGTTACGCTCCCCGGCTTTTATGATGGTGTAATGCTTACTGAAGAAGAGAAAAGAATTCTGCAGCAGGTACCCGATGATGAGCAGGAGATCAGAAAATTTCTGGGTATTGCCGAACCGGATAAAATTGGTGACAACTTTCAGGAATCCATTCAATACCCAACACTGAATGTTCGTGGCATGAATTCGTTGTTTATCGGCTCCAAGGCCCGAACATTAATTCCCGCATGGGCTACCGCTGAAATTGACATCCGACTTGTACCCTCCAGTGATCCAAACCGGTTAATAGGACTGGTACGAAAACACATCGAGGATAAGGGCTATTACATTGTGGCCACAGAACCTACCGAGGAGGAACGCATGAAGTATCCGCGTATTGCAGCTATTCAGTCGAGTGTTTCGTATGGTCCATTTCAAACTCCGTTCGATTCAGAAACCGGTGTATGGCTAAACAAAGCGATGACAAAAGCTTTCGGCAAGGAACCCATAAAAATTCGCATGATGGGTGGCTCGATTCCGATTTCGCCATTTGTGGTTACGCTGGGCATTCCGGCCGTAAGTGTTCCAACGGTAAACCCCGATAACAATCAACATGCAGAAAATGAAAACATTCGTGTAGGAAATTATATAGATGCGGTGAAAACGTTTTTATATATTTTAACCGAGAAGTTGTAGTTATATGTCAGCATCAAAACGAGTTTGTGTTATCGGGGCTGGACCTTCGGGCATCACGGCTGCTAAAAATCTGTTGGATGAACACCATGATGTTGTGGTGTACGACTATGGCAATGAAGTGGGCGGCAATTGGGTTTTCAGCGACAAGCCCTCGCACTCCAGTGTGTTTGAAACCACGCACATCATCAGCTCGAAAACGCTTTCGCAGTACGATGACTTTCCCATGCCGGAGGATTACCCGGATTACCCCTCGCATCAACAACTGGCTGCTTACTTCCAGGCATACGCCAAACGGTTTAACCTATACCCACACATTGAGTTTCATACCCTGGTGGTGCATTGCTCACGCGACTCACATGGCAAGTGGCATGTAACCACCAAAAAGTACGATCAGGTAAAAACCGAAATCTTTGATGCCTTGGCCGTGTGCAACGGGCACCATTGGAAACCGCGGTACCCAGAATATCCGGGTGGGTTTACAGGCAAGTTCATACATTCGCATGATGTAAAACGATTTTCTGATTTTGCCGATCAGCGCGTGCTGGTGATCGGGGGCGGTAACTCAGCGTGCGATGTGGCGGTTGAGTCTTGTCGTGTTTCGCAAAGCACCGACATCAGTTGGCGAAGAGGGTATTGGGTTATCCCCAAATTTATTTTCGGCAAACCTTCCGATACCATTGGCGGGGTTATCATCAACCTGCTACCCACCGCCATTTCCCGAAAAATTACCAGTCTCATGGTGCGCACCCTGCAGGGAAAAAACAAACGGTATGGCTTGCCCGAACCTGAACATGATTTTGGTTTTCACCACCCAACCTTAAACAGCGAGTTGTTTTATTTTATCCGGCATGGTAAAATAAAACCACGACCGGATGTTAAAAGGCTGGATGGACAGACGGTTCACTTCACCGATGGAACCTCCGGTGAATATGATATCATAGTAGCCTGCACGGGGTATTGGATTGATCATCCGTTTTTCGATAAATCATTCATAGACTATTCACATGGAGACGTACCGCTTTACCTGCGTATGTTCCATCCGGAAATTCCGAACCTGTACTTTATCGGATTATTTCAACCTATCGGGTGCATCTGGCCGGGTTCTGAACTGCAAAGCAAACTGATGGCCCGTGAACTGTCCGGCAGATGGAAACGACCTGATAACATTAAAACGCTGGCACAACGTGAAGTGGATCACCCGGATTACAAGCAAATAAAAACACCCCGTCACACCATTACAGTGGATTACCACAAATTCAGAAAGCGATTATTACGCGAATTGAAGTAATTAGCTAACTGACCGAAGTATCGGATGAAGTGTCGGGTGTAAGTTGCTCGATTTTTTCCGCTACCTTAGTTTCAATCTCAGCAGCCTTGTTTTCAAGTTGTACTTTTGCCTGGGCTACCTGGGTTTTTACTTTCTTTTTGGCGGAAGCGACCTTAGCGGTTACCTGGCGCTTTACGGCTTTTACCTTTTTCCGTGCCTGTGCCTTAACAGCCTTCACCTTTTTCGAGGCTTTTTTAACCTGCTTCTTAGCCGTTTTTACTGCCTTTTTAACTTTTTTGCCAGCTACTTTTTTCACTGCCTTTACAGCCTTACGAGCCGCTTTTTTAACTGATTTTTTCTTTGCCATAGGAGTATTAGGTTGGTTGTGTGCCTGAAGTTAATCAAACTTTAATTCAAATCTTGAAAGTGGGTGGAGAGGAATTTACGGGATTAACACCATCCATCACAAATTTTGGAGGTTCATCAACAATCGGTAAACAGGCACCATCGTATTGCGTAGTATCACTATAAACCTCGCCACAATGCTAAAAAACTTTTTCAAAACAGCTTTCCGGAATATCCTTAAGTATAAATCGTATTCAATTATCAATTTTATAGGACTTACCTGCGGCATAGCCCTAACCCTGCTCATTCTGGTATATGTTCGTAATGAACTGAGTTATGATCGTTTCCATGAAAAAGCTGACCGGTTGTACCGGCTGCGGTACTCTGCCCCAAACGGACTGGAACTGGCCACCTCGCCACCACCCATAGCGCCAAAACTAAAAGATGAGTTTTCGGAAATTGAGGAAGCAGCCCGTGTGTATATCCGGAATGTAAGCATAAGTCTACCGAACAGTCAGGAGGCTTTTGAAGAAAATCGGATTGTCTTTGCCGACTCGGCCTTTACCGATATGTTCTCACTGAAATTCGTAAAAGGGAATCCGAAAAATGCTTTGCACGATAAGTTTACGGTGTTGATAAACGAGGAAATGGCAGAGAAATATTTTGGTGATAAAGATCCGATCGGTGAGTCTCTGATTTTTTCCGGGAGACAATCCTTTAAAGTTGTGGGCGTAGTGAAAGATTTCCCTGAAAATTCCCACCTCCGTTTCAACATGCTGGTGCCGTATGACGATATGTTTGATCTTGAAGACGAACGTACGGAAGCTGTGTTACGCAACAACCTTTCCCGAAATTTTATTATCAGTCATTCTTATACCTATATTTTACTACAACCCGGAGCCACTCCCGATAATATCAATGCCGGTATGGATGCCTTCATCAAGAAACATGCTGAACCGGTATTTCTGGTTGGGCAGGTGTTCACACTCATGCCAATAGTCGATATACATTTAAAGAGTACCCTGCTGGCTGAGCCCACGGCCACCAACTCCATGACAAACATTTTCATTTTTATTGGAGTAGGGATACTCACACTGCTAATCGCTTCCATCAACTACATTAACCTCAGCACGGCCCAGTCGTTTACGCGCATGAAAGAAATCGGCATACGGAAAATTATGGGGTCGATGAAATACCAGCTTATTGTTCAGTTTTTAGCCGAGAGCTTTTTGTTTTGCCTGGTGTCGTTGCTAATGGCTTACCTTGTTTTCGATGCTGCCTTGCCCCTGCTCAATCAGCTAACCGGTAACCACCTGGAATTTTTACAGGTTGTGGATGGTGAACTGATGCTGTTATCCTCGATCGTTCTGGTTCTGCTCTCCGTTTTAGCAGGCGGATATCCGGCCTATTTTGTTTCCTCTTTTGAATCGGTAACAGCATTGAAAGGAGCCGGTACCACTGGCGATGGAAATCAGTTCTTCCGCAAATCATTGGTGGTGGTTCAACTGGCTATCGCGTGCATGTTGCTGTCGGGCTCACTGCTCATTGTGAAACAATTGAATTATCTGAGCAGCCGGCCGGTAGGTTTTCAACGCGAACACGTTATCACTATTCCGTTGTATAGCCAGAACATGAACGGATACTTTCAACAGCGTGATTCTACGTTTCAAATTCGTTTACAAACCTTTCGGGATATTGTAGAAGCGCAAACCGGTATCCGGAACACCACATTATCCTCCGGCTCACCCGGTGCCGGAAGCGTTTTCAGGGGCACTATTCCCGAAGGATTTACCCGCGAAGACAACATATTTGCTGCCAACATGGCCATCGATTACGATTTTCTAAAAGCGTATGACATGGAGTTGATTGCCGGCCGCGCCTTCAGCAAGGATTATCCATCAGACGAGCCTGAAGGGTTTATTGTGAATGAAGCAGCCGTACAACAGTTCAATTGGGAAACTCCGGAAAAGGCATTGGGCAAATCCATCAACCGCGAAGGAAAGAAGGGATATGTTGTTGGCGTAATCAAGGATTTTAATTTTGCCGACCTCACTACGCCCATTTCAGCATTGCTTATGGCCATTGACCGCAATCAATTCAATACCCTTTCGGTGCGATTTGAAAATGCGAATGTGGAGTCAACCATTGCCAGGTTGGAACAAGAGTGGAATAAACTATTTCCCGAAAAAGCCTTTGAGTTTACCTTCCTCGATGAGCAACTGAATCAGCAGTATTCCAATTTTCAGAATTTCGGAACGATCATCCAGGTGTTTACTGCCATTGCTGTTCTCATTTCATGCCTGGGTGTGTACGGTTTGGTGTTGTTTACCGTTAAACGCAAAGTGAAGGAAATAGGTGTGCGTAAAGTGCTGGGCGCCAACGTGGGCAACATCTTGCTATTGATCTACCGCGATTTTGCGTTGTTGATTCTCATTGGGTTTATTCTTGCAATTCCTGCCTCATACTACTTCATGAGTGAATGGTTTACCAACTTCATATACCACACGGATATAGACATTTTTACGTATGTGATTAGTCTTTCACTGGTATTACTAATTGTATCGCTAACCATAAGCTACCAGGCCATACGTGCCGCACAAGCCAACCCGGTAACTTCATTACGAAGTGAATAAGCAATTTCGTTCCAACCAAAGTAATTATGTAGGTGTCTAATGGCAAAAACAGGACTATGCGCTTATTCAGCCTTACGTTTATACTTCTTGCCTTATGGCAATGCGACACCGAAAAAGTAATCATTTGCTTCCCACAGAACTGTACCACCAAAGCCACGGTAAAAGACCTTACCGGTCTGGATGGTTGCGGACTGGTGTTTGAGCTGGAAGACGGAACCATACTTGAACCCGAGCGCAGGGTGTACGTGCAGCCGCCAAAACCGGAAGAAGATCCCTTATACTATTTTGAACTGAAAGCCAATCAAAGAGTAATCATCGGCTACGAATCCTCAAATGCCGCTTCTATTTGCATGGCGGGAGAACTGGTTTTTGTAACCTGCATTAAGTTGGTTGGGAGTTCTGCTGCTGATTAGGGTGAAAATCTAAGCGAATCCGTATCCAGATCTTTTACTCTGTTAAAACCATATGAATCATCGTAGTCCCTATCAACTCCATTAATTTCTCCCTTTTCCAATAATTCCTTAAGTTCATTTTTGGTGAAAAAGAACTCTTGTGTTACAAAGTAGTCTTCATCATTTAGTTTGTAAACAAAACTAAAGTATTGAAAGGCATTTGGATAAACTATTACAGTGTCTCCTTGGGTCCGAGCAACTCTTAGGAAATAGTAATACGTACTGTCATTCACGTCCTTTCGTATTAGATAAACGTCTCCAACCTTTGGATCCGCTACGAAAAGAGCCTTTTCTTTTTGAGTGTTGATGTTTGTAATCACAAGTGTGCCAATCAACATCAGAAATATTAATACTCCCGAGTAGAGATAAATAGGAGTGCTTGTAACAGATTCAAAGTGCTTTACCCTCGGATTGAAATTATTTGGCTTTCCACACTTAGTACAGTAGACTCTAGATTCCTTGTCACCAACAGGAAAGAGCGGTATCCAAAATAGATGAAAGTAATCTCTAAAAATCTCGAACTCTAGTCCAATAGAATTACAGGTCGTACAGGTGCCTATATGATCCGTGGTCTTCTTAATTTTTGCTTTCTTTCTCCCGTAAATAAAAATCATGTTGCAAACTGTCCAAAATAAATATTACCCACAACATTTGAATACATGCAATTGTCTGTATTCTCTATATATCAAAACATCACTTCAACGTAAGCTCATCAACAATATGTTTTGCCCCGCCCAATTTATCTATGCACCACAGCACATAGCGTATATCCACACAAATGGTGCGGTTTAAGTCTTTGTCGAAGGCAATTTTATGGCTGAGCGCCTCATAGTTTCCATCAAAGGCCAACCCAATGAGTTCGCCACTGCCGTTCAGCACCGGTGAGCCGGAGTTACCGCCTGTTATATCGTTGGTGCTAATGAAGTTCACCACCAGGTCGTTGGTGCGGGCATCTTTGTAAGGGCCAAAGTCTTTTTTCTTTGCTGCCTCCAGAAGTTCTTTTGGTAAATCAAACTCGTAGTCGCCCGGCTTGTATTTTTCCAACACGCCCTTCATGGTACAGACATAATCATAAAATACGGCATCGCGCGGGCGGTAGGATTTTACGTTGCCATAACTCAGGCGCATGGTAAAGTTGGCATCGGGATACATGGTCTTTCCCGGGTTCATTTCACGAACACCTTTCAGGTATAACCGGCTGAGGTCGTTATTACGGTGTGTAAACTCGGTGAACTTCGAAGCAAAACGTGTGTTGTAGTTTTTCACAAAAGCCGAAACGTAGGCATAGGCCGGATCATCACGCAAAGCAGCGGCTTCCGGCTTGGCCATAAAGGCTTCCCATTTGGCATCATCAAACACCATGGTTTTTGAAAATACATCCGCAGCAAACTTTTTATAGGTTTGCTCATCACCCAGGTCGCCATAGCCGGTGCGCAGGCGGGTAAAAAATTCAGCAGGGTGTTGGGCCGATTCAATATCGGTATAAAACATGCGGCTGGTGGCCGCGATAATGTTCTGATCGGAAGCTTTATTTTCATTTTGTAAAAAGATTGTGCGCGTTCGTTTTAAACTTTCCACCACCCGGTTAATTTCATCAGCCGAAGGATTGTCGCGTGTAAGCGCAGTTTCCAGTGCCTGCCAAGAGGCAGCATAGGCAGCCAGGGGTGAGCCCAATATACCCTCATTTAAATAAATGCGTTGTTTGGTATAAGGCCACCACTCTTTATAGGCCTTTTCATATTCAGCAAACACTTGCGCATACTCCGGCTTTCCTTTGGCCCATTGAATAAATTTTTCCTCCTCCGCTTTCTTCTGACCAAACACATCATACTTCATTAACTGTTTTGCTTCACCATCAAAAAATTTCCAGTAGTTGGCAATGGCAGCATAACTGGAGGCAAGCTGAAGTCGTACCGCATCGCTCTTTTTCATCTCTTCAAACATCAGTTTCAGGCGGGCATCGCGCAGGTTAACGATGGCTGGGTTTTCTATTTCGGTTTTGATCTTTACGCCCCATGAAGTTTCATACCGGTTAGTACTTCCCGGATAGCCAAGAATCATGGCGTAATCATTCTCCTTTACACCCTTGGTAGAAACGTTCAGGTAATATTTCGGTATGTAGGGAACATTATCGGGCGCATAGGCTGCAGCCTTTCCGTCCTTGCTCATATACACCCGGAATACGGCAAAGTCGCCTGTATGGCGTGGCCATTCCCAGTTGTCGGTATCGCCACCAAACTTACCGATGCTTTCAGGAGGTGTTCCTACCAGGCGTACATCGCGGTAACGCTCATACACAAAAAGTAAATATTGGTTATTGCGGAAGAAAGGAACTACCCGTGCTTCAAGGTTATTGCCATCCGTAGTGCGTTTAACAATATCATTGGAGATAGCCTGAAGTTTCGTTGCTCGTTCCGCTCCGCTCAACCCCTTCAATGCATCTTCAACTTCTTTGGTAACATCGTCTATGCGCACCAAAAACTGAACGGATAAGGAAGGAGCAGGAATTTCTTCAGCTTTACTTTTTGCATAAAACCCATCGCGCAAATAATTATTCTCTACTGTACTGGCCGCAGCAATAGCCGAATACCCGCAATGGTGATTGGTGAACACCAAACCCTCCCTGCTTACAATTTCCCCGGTGCAGCCTCCGCCAAAAATCACAATGGCATCTTTAATAGAAGGTTTATTCAAGCTATATAGTTGTTCCTTGGTTAGCTTCAGTCCCTTTTTCACCATTTCATTGTATACATGGTCGCCCAGCATATACAATAACCACATGCCCTCATCGGCACGAACGAAGCTGAACACCAAAACAAAGAGTAGGGAGAGTATGCGCTTTTTCATGGTTGAAACGATTTAAGGAACCTAAGTTAGAAATTATCGGAAAAGGTTGAAAGGTGGCATTCGTAGAAAAGGAAATAAACTTTTCTGAGTATCCATTTAACGTCCAAAGTTTAATAGAGCATCACCACACTACCACCTCACCCCTTCCCCTCTCCCGCAGGAGAGGGGTGTCCGAGGTACGAGGACGGGGTGAGGTTTTAATGTGGACATCACACGGACATTCAGATAAACTTTTAATACTCATAATAACTGGTTTTCTTTGATGAAAAAGTTGAAAATGAACGCGTTGTACCCGATCCCGGCTGCTCTTTTTATAATAAGTATTTACGTGGCTCCTGCACAAAATGCTATACCATTAGCCAACGCACAGGTAAAGGATATTGTGGTTTACGGCAAACCGGTTGATAACCAAACCCGTTGCATTCACTGGCATTCGGAATTGGACATTATTGCCATCAAGTTTAAGTGTTGCAATAAATACTATCCCTGTTTTTCATGCCATGAAGAAACTACCGATCACAAACCAGCGGTGTGGCCCACCAAAGAATTTACGGAAAGGGCCATTCTTTGCGGAGTCTGTGGAAACGAACTGACCATTAATGAATACATGAACTGCAATAACACCTGCCCAACGTGTGCTTCTCTATTTAATCCTGGATGCAAGAACCATTATCATCTGTACTTTGAAACCCGTAAATAAGGGGCACTTTACCAATGACTAATGACAATTAGCCTCCTATATACACCCCTTACACATTGACCGCCACCGAAGAACTTTATAAAACTCTCGAACTGATCCGCCAGGAACGCCAGGCCGACCTGGAGCAGTACAAGCAAAAGGTGATGCTGTTGCCGCTCAGCCGTAAAACCAAGGAAGGCAAGAGCTGGTACCCGGTAAAACTCAAAAGGCACTACATCGGCACGGGCGAACGTCTGATTATCGAAATTGAGCGCACGCAACACCTCAACCAGGCCCATGTATTTCAATCCGGTAAAGTTGTAAACGTGTTTTGCAATGCACGCAACACTCCCGAAAAAGAACACGAAGGCGGAGTAATCAATTATGTGCGCGACAATACGATGGTGATTACACTAAACAGTGATGACCTGCCCTACTGGATTGATGATCCTTTGCTTGGTGTGGATGTAATGTTTGATGAAATGACTTACCGTGAGATGGAGTTTGCATTGAAGGAAGTTATTAAAGCAGATAAAAGCCGGGTGGCAGAGCTAAGGGAGATAGTATTAGGTTACACGTTGCCAAATGCCGGTCGCCAGCTACCAGCAACAGGCGATTGGCAACCGGCAAACCATTTAAATGCGAGTCAGCAGGAAGCGCTGCAGAAAATTTTAAACAGCGAAGACGTGGCGATCATTCACGGCCCACCCGGTACAGGAAAAACGACTACGTTGGTTGAAGCGATAAACGTTACTGTGCGGGAAGAGAAACAGGTGTTGGTTACCGCATCCAGCAACGCAGCGGTTGATCTGCTGGTTGATAAACTCAGCGAGGCAGGTTTGAATGTGTTACGCATTGGCCACCCTGCGAGAGTAACGGAACAATCCTTAAGCAAAACATTGGACTCGCGCATTGCCATGCACGTTCACTTTCGCGAACTGCGCACAATGCGCAGACGCATGGAACAGTTGCGCGAGATGGCCTATAAATACAAACGCGACTTCGGCTACTCCGAGCGGCAACAACGCAAACTTCTATTGCAAGAGGCTAAAGCACTTAAGGCTGATGCTGATGTTCTGGAGTTCTATATCATCAACGATCTATTACAAAACAGTGAAGTGATTGCCTGTACGCTGGTTGGCGCATCGCACCCCACGCTTCGCGGAAAACGATACAAAAGTGTTTTTATTGACGAGGCGGGGCAGGCACTTGAGCCGGCCTGTTGGATTCCAATACTGCGGGCCGAACGGGTTATTCTGGCAGGCGATCATCACCAGCTTCCACCAACCGTAAAATCATTCGAAGCGGCTAAAGCAGGGCTGTCAAAAACCCTGTTTGAAAAATGTATCCAGCGGCACCCGCAAACTGCAGTGATGTTGCAAACCCAGTATCGTATGCATGAAGACATCATGAAGTTTTCAGCAAATTATTTTTACGAGAATAAATTGTTAGCCGATGCTTCCGTTGCCACAGCTCTGCTGGAGCCCGGCATGTTGCCGTTCGATTTTATCGACACAGCCGGATGCGGGTTTACCGAAGCACAAGACCCGGAAACGCTAAGTCGCTACAACGAGGAAGAAGCACAGTTCCTGATCCGGCAAGTAGAAAAGCTCATCCTTCATTTTGGGGTGGAAAACTGGAATTTTTCAATGGGCATCATTACCCCTTACAGCGCACAGGTTGAGCGGCTAATCAAACTGGCAGAAGCCTCAGAAGAGCTTTCTGCTTTGGCTTCGTTCATCACCATTAATACAGTAGATGCCTTTCAGGGACAAGAGCGCGATGTTATTGCCATTAGTCTGGTGCGCTCAAACGAAAAAAGTGAAGTAGGTTTTTTAGGCGACATCAGGCGCATAAATGTAGCCATGACCCGGGCCAGGAAAAAACTGATTATGGCAGGCGACAGCGCGACCTTAGGCACACACCCCTTCTACCTGGAATTATTAAGCTACGTCCAGACAAAAGGCTTTTACAAAAGTGCGTACGAGCTGATGTAGTAAAAATTACTTTGCCGGGTGCGGCAAAAAGATCAACACCTGAGTACCCTTGTTAAGAACACTGTTCAATTCTACCGTACCCTTTAACTTTTGAACGATCTTCTTCACAATGTACAGGCCCAACCCATTACCCTTGCTCCTTTCGTGTGCCCGGAAATACATGTCGAATACCAGGTTCAGGTATTTTTCCTCAATTCCCCAGCCCTCATCTTCAACACGTACATGTAAGCCTTTCTCGTTTGTGTTTGCAACAATCCGGATGGTTGAGTGATCACTGGAAAATGTAATTGAATTTTCAACGAGGTTCTCAAGAATTACCTTAATCAGAGCAGGGTAGGTTAAGAAAGGCTGAAGTGTTGTAAATTCTGTGATCATGTTAATATTTCTTTCCCGCATCTCCTCCGAAAAAATGTTTTTAACAGATGTCAGGATTTCATCCAGGTAAAGTTCCTTAAAAATCAGTTCACTCGAACCCACATCACTAACCGACTGAAGTTTGAGCAGCATCTTATCCAGGCTTCGTGCGGTTTGATTTACCTTTTCAAACAGGGTAATTGCGTACGGATCTGTAACAGCAACTTTTGCCACTTCTGCCAACCCCATAAATGTGGTGAGCGGTCTTCTGAAATCATGCGATGATCGATAGAAAAAGGTGTCGAGTTCCTTATACGCCTGCTTTAATTCGCGTGTCCGTTCTTCAACGGCAGATTCCAGTTCTTCATTTATTCGCGCAATGGTTTGGTTGGAGAGTTGCAACTCCTCGGATTGCGCCTGTATCTCCTCGTTCTTTTCCTGTATAGCATAATTTAAAGATTTTACTTTCAAATAGTTTCTATACAACAGGTAGGAGATTGCCAAAAGCATCAAAAAAAATACAGAACCAAAAAGAATAATAAGACGCTGCTGCCGCAGCTTACTATCCCGCACGAATAGTTCTGATTCCTTTAATTCCTTTTCCTTATTCAGCAATTCTATTTCTTGATTCTTTTGCTGGAGGGAATACTCTACTTGTAAACTGGCAATTCGGTTAGAAAGTGAGTTGTTATACAAAGAGTCTTTAAACTGTAAATGGCGTTTATAGTACGTAAGGCTTCGCTCACGATTTCCGGTTTGTTCGGCCAGGTCTGCTATTTCAAGATAAATATCATGCAGCGCTTGAGCACCTTGTACTTTTTGGGCCATTTGTTCGGCCACCCGTAAATGGGCATCTGCTCGCTGAAAGTCTTTCGATGCTTTATAAGTTTTTGCCAACGCCAGGTTACACCAGGCTATACCGATGGAATTATTATTTCGGGTTTCTATAGCCAGGCTTTGCAATTGATAGGCGATCGCCTCACGATACTTACCAAGTGCATGCATTAAATAACCGAGGTTATTCAGGGTAGAGGCTATCCGTAAAGGGTCATTAATGGTTTCACGGAGGGCAAGCGCTTGTTTAAGGTAAAAAAATGAACTGTCATAAACCTTTGTGTCATAAAAAATAACTCCCAGTAAATTATAATTGGTAGCTTCCAACACCCGGTAGTTATTTCTCTTTGATAGGCTAAGCGACCGGGAGGCAAACTCTTTCGCTAAGGTGTGCTGATTTAAATAGGGATACACCCATCCTAACTGCCACAGCAATTTTGCCTGTTCATAGGCGTAGCCCTTTGTCTCTGCTATCTTTAAACCTTCATATGCATTGTTCAGGCTTAACTCATAATTACCAACCTCAGAAAAAATATAGGCAATCTCATATTGGGTAACCACGTATTCATACCACAAACCGTTTGCCCGATAATACTCTTTCACATCATTCAACAGGGTAAGGGCTTCCTGATACGCTGATTGCCTGATGTGTAAAATAGCACTACGAAACTTGTAGCTATTCTTAATTTCAGGACTATGAACTTGTAATGTGTTAATGTAGTTTGCCTGTTGAAGAAAATATTCTGCACGCTCATACTGAAGTATCCCCAGGTAGTAATCAGCCAATTGCAGGTATATGTCGGCCAAAAGATTAGGTCTGTTGATTATTTTTCGAAGTGCATATGATTTATTAAGAAGCTCCAGTTGTTTATCCCGTTCACCTTGAATACCATAATACTTTGACCACTCTTTATAAAGAACAGAAAACTCAAATTGATATTCCGTATTATTCAGCACTTCATAAGCCCGGTTAAATAACACCAACGCTGAATCCATTTCTCCCTTTATGGTTAAAAAGTTAGCGTACTTTACCAGGCCGTAGCCCTCTACATTTTTGGTACCTGCCTTGTGGGCCAGGTTAACGCCCTGAAAGTAATAGTGACCGGCCTTCACCTGATCGCCCAACGACTGTTCATACAATGCCCGGTAAATCAGCGATAATGCCTGCCCCTTTAAATAGCCTACTTTTTGACTCAACGCAAGCGCCTCAAGTGTGTATACATTGCTTCTGCGTTCATCAAAAGATGCGCACTCTAGCGCCATAGCATTAAGTAAATCAACCTTTGCCTCACCGGATAACCCGCTCGCAACTGACTCCAGGCTATCCATACGGTGCAGTTCATTTTGTAAAGAAGACTGTGCCCAAAGGACATTGCAGAAAAATAAAAATACAATGCATGAAATCAGTTTACGCATGTTCAATAAGGCGGTAAAAAATCAAAACGTAACTGTAACCCTACTGCATTACCTGCTCTGAAATTTTTCCTGTTACTTTATTCTTCAGGATCAGTTTCTTTGCACCGTAGTGTGTTACTTCTTCTTTCACCAGGTAATGTTCGGCATCAAACTCCTGCAAGTGGCTATCTTTGCCAACACCTGTGCGGCCACGCCAATGAGCAAGGTTAACAGGTTCCCACAATTTACTTTTAGCCGAACGGTAGGCGGCATCCAAAATGGCATTAACCACATAGCCATCGTAAAATGTTTCTTTAGGCTGTATGCCCTTTTCAAAAGCGTTGAGCATATCCATAAACATATGGTTATAACCCAACTCATTCAGTTCATCACCAACCGGAAAAAGCCAGCCTGTGTTGCTCTCTGCTTTTTCAGCCACATAATCTGCACCCTTCCCTGTTGTGAACATTTCGAGTCCGGTGCGTAAAAATCCATTTGTCCAGATGGTACCTTCCGAACCCATCACCTCATCGCGCAAATCCAACCCGCCCCGAAACGTCCAGCTTACTTCAAATTGGCCGATGGCCCCGTTTTCATATTTCACCAATCCGATAGCATGGTCTTCTGCATCAATGGGCTTCACCTGCGTATCGGCCCAGCACATTACCTCTACGGGTAAAATATCTTTACCGATATAACTACGCGAAATTTCTACGCAGTGACAACCCAGATCAAGAATACAACCACCACCTGCCTGCTCCATATCCCAAAACCACTCACTGTGTGGCCCGGGATGTGTTTCGCGCGACTTCGCCCAGAGAACCCTACCCAATGCACCGTTCTTCACACTTTCATGTGCTTTTAAAAACTTGGGTGTATACACCAGGTCTTCGAGGTAGCCATTGAAAATCCCAGCCTTCTCCACAGCTTCCAGCATGCGTTTTGCCTCCTCCGCATTTCGGCCGAGTGGCTTGGTTACCATCACTGCCTTTTTATACTTGCAACATAACATTACGGCTTCTTCATGCAGGTTGTTGGGTAACGAAACGCATACCACTTCAACATCCGGCCGATTAATGGCTTCTTCCATAGTGGTTGTGCCAAACGGAACATCATAATCGGTCATAAATTTTTTTACGCTTTCATCCCTGCGTGAATAGATGGCCACAATCTTGTCGCGGTTACGGTAACCCTGAATAGAATCTGCGTAAAACCTGCCAATGAAACCCGTACCAAGCATTGCAATTTTTGTCATATTCTTTAAAATTTTATTGAATATACTTGTTCTTCTTTCAACAGCTCAAATAATAATGATAAAGGGTAAAAAAATAATTACCTATCATTGGGCTCTAAAATACTGTGCTATGAAATATACCCTTTTGATTTTATCCCTGGTTTTTATTGGCTTTTCCTGCACTAAAAAGGAGGCCACCTTTCAACGCGAAGACGGTTTGAATTCATTTACCGTGGCCGGTCTTGAGCAATATCTCAAAACGCTTGCTTCCGATGAATTTCTGGGTCGTATGCCGTTTACAGAAGGCGAACGCATAACCCTTAATTACCTGGAAGAACAATACAAAACCCTTGGGTTAGAGCCCGGAAATGGCAGCAGCTACCTGCAGGAAGTACCGATGGTGGAAATTACTACAACAGCCGATGCTTCAATGGAGGTAAAATCAGGTAAAAATAAATTTTCATTGGAAGGTTTTAAAGATTATGTGATCTGGACTGAACGTACCGATGAAAAAATTGAGCTAAAAGATGAAGACCTGATCTTTGCAGGTTTTGGTATTGTGGCTCCTGAGTATGGCTGGAATGATTACGAAGGACTGGAAGTAAAAGATAAAATTGTTTTGGTGATGGTGAATGATCCTGGCTTTGGCTCCACGGATGCCACGCGCTTCAAAGGCAACACCATGACCTATTATGGGCGCTGGACGTATAAATTTGAAGAAGCTGCACGCCAGGGTGCAAAAGGCTTGTTGATTATTCATGATGATGTAGCGGCCGGATACGGTTTTTGGGTGGTTCAAAACAGCTGGAACAAAGCCAAGCTCTATTTAGACACGCGCGGAAAAAATAACTATTACTGTGCTACGGTGGGATGGGTTTCGCAACCTGCTGCAAAAAAACTTTTCGAAGCAGCAGGTTTAGATTGGGCGAGTACGGTATCCGCTGCACGCCAGCCAGGATTTAAAGGTGCGCCTATGAATCTAAAACTCTCTACTAATTTATCTGTTAAAGCAAAATTCGATAAGTCGTATAACGTGGTTGGGAAAATTACCGGAACAAAACAACCCGATGAATACATCATATACTCTTCGCATTGGGACCACTTCGGAATTGGAAAGGCAGATGAAAAAGGTGACACTATTTATAACGGTGCACTCGACAATGCCAGCGGAACAGCAGCCCTGCTTGAACTGGCTAAAGGTTTTTCATCGTTAAAAAATAAACCCAATCGTACCGTAATTTTTCTGGCCGTGACTGCCGAAGAACAAGGGTTATGGGGTTCGGAATACTATGCACAAAATCCAATCTACCCGAAAGAAAAAACAGTGGCCAACATCAATATCGATGGCATTAATCCGTATGGCAAAATGAAGGATATAGTAGTAGTGGGCATAGGTCAGTCTGATTTAGAAGATTACCTGAATGAAGAAGCCAAAGCGGCTGGTCGTTACACTTCGCCCGAACCTAATCCTGTTGCCGGATATTACTTCCGCTCCGACCATTTCTGTTTTGCAAAAGTGGGCATACCCGCACTTTACACCAACACCGGTATTGATCATGTAGAAAAAGGAGCTGAGTACGGAAAACAATTACAGGACGACTACGTGGCCAAATATTATCACAAACCTTCCGATGAATATGATCCTACTGTATGGAACCTGGAAGGCGCAGTGGACGATACAAAATTATTATTCAACGTAGGTAAACGCCTGGCTTTTGAAACCAACTGGCCCCAGTGGAAAGAGGGTTCGGAGTTTAAAGCGATTCGGGACAGGTACATGAAGCGGTAAAATTCCCAAGCCAAACTACTGGCTATATTCATCCTTCAGCTTTCAACTACCCTGGCTTTTACGCAAAAGGCCAGGGTTTTTTATTGTTCTTCCTAAGCTAATGCCTGTTAGCTTAATATCCCCCTAGTCAGTATTTTTGAGCTTGCGTAGAACGAAAACCACTATGAGCACGGAAACGATCAGCACTGAAAAAGTTCAAAAAAGCACCCCTGCCTATCACCAGGTACAAACACCTTATAAGCCCAAAAACAAAGTTCGTATTGTTACCGCAGCCAGCCTATTTGATGGCCACGATGCAGCCATTAACATAATGCGCAGAATTATTCAGGCCACAGGCGTTGAAGTAATCCATTTAGGCCATGACAGAAGTGTGGAAGAAGTAGTAAATACTGCTATTCAGGAAGATGCACAAGCCATTGCCATGACCAGCTACCAGGGTGGGCACAACGAGTACTTTAAATATATGTACGACCTGTTGCAAGAAAAAGGCGCAGGACATATAAAGATTTTTGGTGGTGGCGGTGGAGTAATTCTTCCGGATGAAATCAAAGAGTTGATGGAGTACGGCATTACCCGAATCTATTCTCCGGATGACGGACGCGCCATGGGACTTCAGGGAATGATTAATGATTTAGTGGAGAAGAGTGACTACCCTACCGGTAAAATAATTAACAATCAGCAATTATCAATCAACAATTCTCTGGGTATTGCTCAGGCAATCTCAGCTGCTGAAAATTTTTATGATGAGCATAAAGATTTTTTCAGTGAAATAAACAAGAGGGCTGCCGATTCAAAAGCACCTGTGCTGGGTATTACCGGAACAGGAGGTGCCGGTAAGTCTTCGATGGTGGATGAAATTGTAAGAAGGTTTTTAGTAGACTTCAAGGAAAAGACTATCGGATTAATTTCTGTTGATCCGTCCAAACGTAAAACGGGTGGTGCACTACTGGGCGATCGCATCCGCATGAATGCGATAAATAATTCCCGTGTATATATGCGCTCATTGGCAACACGTCAGTCAAACCTGGCATTATCGGCTTATGTAAAAGAGGCTGTGCAGATTTTAAAGGCTTCAGGGTTCGACTTAATTATTTTAGAAACGTCAGGTATCGGCCAAAGCGATACTGAAATTCTGGATCACAGCGATGTATCGTTATATGTGATGACACCGGAATATGGTGCTGCCACACAACTTGAAAAAATCGATATGTTGGATTTTGCCGATGTGATTGCCTTGAACAAGTTTGATAAACGCGGTGCGCTGGATGCATTACGCGATGTAAAGAAACAATACCAACGCAACCACCAGCTTTGGGATAAAAAGCCGGATGATATGCCTGTGTTCGGCACCATTGCCTCACAATTCAATGATCCGGGTACGAATCAGCTTTACAAACACATCATCGATAAGGTTGTTGAAAAAACCGGAGCTGATTTAAAATCATCATTTGAGATAACACGGGAGATGTCGGAGAAAATATTTGTTATTCCTCCTCACCGCACGCGTTACCTCAGCGAAATTTCTGAGAATAACCGAAAGTATGATGAGTGGGTTAACGAACAGGTAGTTGTTGCTGAAAAGTTATACGCCTTCAGTAAAACAATTGAATCGGTTACAGATGCTGCAATTAAAAAAGTGCTTCAGGCCGAATTCGATAAGATTAAACTCAACCTTGATCCCAAAAACTTGAAGCTTATAGAAGAATGGGCTGGCAAAGCGAAGCAATACAAAGAACCAGTTTTCAAATTCAAGGTTCGGGATAAGGAAATCGGCATTCAAACCCACACTGAATCATTAGCTCATACGCAAATTCCAAAAGTAGTGCTTCCCAAATACTCAAGCTGGGGCGATTTGTTGCGCTGGAGTCTGCAAGAAAATGTTCCAGGAGAGTTTCCATACACCGCGGGTATATATCCGTTCAAACGCGAAGGCGAAGATCCTACACGCATGTTTGCCGGTGAAGGCGGACCGGAACGCACAAACAGGCGCTTTCACTATGTTTCCTTAGCGATGCCGGCTAAACGTTTATCGACAGCCTTTGATTCAGTGACGCTATACGGTAACGATCCCGACTATCGACCGGATATTTATGGCAAGATTGGCAATTCGGGCGTGAGTATCTGTTGCCTGGATGATGCCAAAAAATTATACAGTGGTTTTAATCTTGCCGACCCTAAAACATCGGTATCGATGACTATCAATGGTCCTGCGCCCATGTTGCTGGCGTATTTCATGAATGCAGCCATCGATCAGCAGTGCGAACTCTACATCATAAAGAATGGACTCGAAGAAGATGTAAAGAAGAAAATTGCTGCGCTTTATAAAGGCAGAGAAAATGAACGTCCTGCTTATCAAGGTCCGCTGCCTAAGGGCAACGATGGTTTAGGATTAATGCTGCTTGGGGTAACCGGAGATCAGGTTTTGCCCAAAGATGTTTACGAGAAAATAAAAGCGGAAACACTTACTCAAGTTAGGGGTACGGTACAAGCCGATATTTTGAAAGAAGATCAGGCACAAAACACCTGTATCTTCTCCACCGAATTTGCCCTTCGTCTGATGGGTGATGTTCAGCAATACTTTATCGATAAGAAGGTACGCAACTTCTATTCGGTTTCTATTTCCGGTTATCATATTGCTGAAGCTGGTGCCAACCCGATAACACAATTGGCCTTTACCCTGGCGAATGGCTTTACGTATGTAGAGTACTACCTCAGTCGTGGTATGAATATCAATGACTTTGCTCCTAACCTTTCGTTCTTTTTCAGCAACGGTGTTGATCCGGAGTATGCCGTGATTGGTCGTGTAGCCAGAAGAATCTGGGCCAAGGCATTAAAAAATAAATATGGAGCCGATGCGCGTTCGCAGATGTTGAAGTACCATATTCAAACCTCCGGGCGCTCCTTGCACGCTCAGGAAATCGACTTCAACGATATTCGCACAACATTGCAGGCGCTGTATGCCATTTACGATAACTGCAATTCGTTACACACCAACGCTTACGATGAAGCCATTACCACGCCCACCGAAGAAAGTGTGCGAAGGGCTATGGCCATTCAGCTTATCATAAATAAGGAGTTAGGATTAGCTAAAAATGAAAATCCATTACAGGGATCATTTATTATTGAGGAGCTGACGGATCTTGTAGAAGAAGCGGTATTGTCTGAGTTCGATCGCATTACGGAACGGGGTGGTGTACTGGGTGCAATGGAAACCATGTACCAGCGAGGAAAAATACAGGAAGAAAGCCTCTATTACGAAACCCTTAAGCATACCGGTGAATACCCGATTATTGGCGTGAATACTTTTCTCAGTTCTAAAGGTTCGCCCACCATATTACCGCAGGAAGTAATTCGCGCAACAACCGAAGAAAAAGAATACCAGATTACCATGTTGCGGAACCTGCATAAACATCATGCTGGAAAATCCTCCTCTTCTTTGGACGTTGTGCAGGAAGCCGCCATCAAAAACAAAAATATTTTTAGTGAATTGATGGAAGCTGCCAAAGTTTGTTCACTCGGACAAATCACAAAAGCACTGTTTGAAGTAGGCGGACAATATCGGAGAAACATGTAATCAACGGTGCGTAAATTATGGCCAATGACCGATCGCCTATTTCCCCATAAAATTCAGTTAATTCGCTGATAAATATCAGTCACCCCCAACTACCCGATTCCTACTTTTAAGATATGGGCATGTTGGACAGAATGAAGGTTTATTTCTTTGAAACCGGCCAGATGTCATTGTTTGGATGGCGGTTTATAAAAGAATTCCTTTTACCTCCCTATGAACTCAAAGAATTGCTGCGGCAGTGCTATTTGATTGGAAATAAATCACTTGGATTAGTTGGTGCAACAGGATTCATTATGGGTATTGTACTTACCCTGCAAACAAGACCAACGCTTGTTGAATTCGGTGCCGAATCCTGGATACCCTCTATGGTTGGGATTGCTATCGTTCGCGAAATCGGCCCTGTTCTTACCGCATTGATTTGTGCCGGTAAAATCGGCTCAGGCATTGGTGCCGAACTCGCCTCCATGAAGGTAACTGAACAAATTGATGCCATGGAAGTATCGGGCACCAATCCATTCAAATACCTGGTTATAACACGTGTAACAGCTTGCATAATCATGTTGCCGGTGCTTGTCGTTTTTTCAGATATAATTTCCCTATCGGGTTCTGCTTTAGTAGAGTTTTTAAAAGGTAAAGTTACGTTTCAACTGTACATCAGCAACGTATTCACCTATCTGCAGTTTAGTGATCTTATCCCCTCCATCACCAAAGCATTCTTTTTTGGCTTTGCAATTGGTATTGTAGGGTGCTACAAAGGTTTTACTTCCAAGAAAGGAACTGAAGGTGTCGGTCGCACGGCTAATTCGGCTGTAGTGATCAGTTCTATGCTGGTTTTTGTCCTTGATTTTATTGCCGTACTCATCACCGATATATTTTATGACCTGTAATGAAACCGGGCGTAACCATAGATTTTAATAAACCGGTAATTGAAATAGAAGATTTATGGAAATCTTTTGGTACCAATCATGTTCTTAAAGGGTTTAACCTTACACTGCATCAGGGTGAGAATATTGCTGTGATGGGAAAATCCGGTTCGGGCAAATCAGTTTTGATAAAATGCATTATTGGACTGCTCACCATTGACAAAGGAAAGCTTACTGTTTTGGGCAGATCGGTACCTGAAATAAATCACAAAGAGTTGGACGAATTACGAACAGATGTAGGATTCCAATTTCAGGGCAGTGCCTTGTACGACTCTATGACGGTTCGTGAAAATCTTGAGTTTCCATTGCGCAGGCATCGGGAAAAACTGAAAGGTATACCGGTGAACGATCTGGTCGTGGAGTCACTGGAGAATGTAGGACTCGCACATGCGGTTGATATGATGCCCGAAGAATTATCGGGCGGTATGAAAAAGCGGGTGGCCCTGGCCCGCACGCTCATCATGCGGCCAAAAATCATTCTTTACGATGAACCCACCAGTGGGCTTGATCCCGTAACCGGAAAAGAAATAAGCTTATTGATCAATGAAATTCAGGAACGGTTTCAAACAGCAGCCATTGTCATAACGCATGACCTGGGATGTGCTAAAATCACGAGTGACCGAATGATTATCCTACATGATGGGATTAATTATACCGAATCAACATATAGTGAATTAAATCAATCAACTGATGAGCCGGTGAAAGCATTTTTCACTTGAAATCTTTTCGAACAATAGTGATATGGAAAAATCAACGTCAACAACAATCCGTCTGGGAATCTTTGTAACCTTGGGCGTCCTCATATTTACCGTGGCTGTTTACCTCATCGGACAAAAACAACACATGTTCAGCGAAACATTTCAGATAGTGGCTCATTTCAACAACGTAAACGGATTGCAACCCGGTAACAATGTTCGGCTGTCAGGCATAAATATTGGGGCTGTAACGGAAGTGAATTTTTTAAATGACTCCGTTATTGAAGTAAAAATGCGCATTAAAGAGAGCATCAGAATGCACATTAAACAAAATTCAATTGCAAGTATTGGTACGGATGGCTTGATGGGTAATGTTATTGTTAATATTTCACCTGGCAAAGGATTTTCCAGATCGGTAGAAAACAATGAAAAGATACAAACCTATAGTCGTATTAAAACGGATGACATTCTAAATACGTTAAATGTTACCAATGACAATGCTGCCATGTTAACTCATAATTTGTTAGAGATTACTCAACATATTAAATCCGGTAAAGGAACATTTTCGGCTGTATTGTATGATTCTGCGCTCGAACGTGAAGTACTTCTAACCATAAAAAATCTCCGCCTTAGCGCTGAGAAAACAAACTCACTACTTCAGGAACTAAATACAATAGCGAAACAGGTTAAAGAAGGTCGCGGAACAATAGGATGGCTTTTAAATGATACTCTTTCAGACGATCAGATACGCACCACCTTGGTTACTCTTCAAAAAACGGGAAATAATTTGCAAGCAGTATCCGATAGTCTCCAAACCTTAGTTACGGATATAAAGGAAGGTGAAGGAACCCTTCCGGTATTACTCTATGATACCGCAGTAGCCAATAATGTAAAGCATTCACTCCGTAGTATTGAAGAGGGAACAGCTTCATTTAACGAAAACATGGAAGCGTTAAAACATAGTATGTTTTTCAAAAAATACTTTAAGGAGCAGGAAAAACAGAAAAAGAAGACCAAAAAATAAAACCGGAGTCGTTGTCGACCCCGGTTTTAAAACCAACTGCTTCGTGATTAAAACTTAATACGATCGATTAAACCTGCACTGGTGTAAACCTCAAATGTGAAAGAGGTTGATTTAACTTCGCTCAAGTTAAATACTTTACCATAACTACCGTTTACTGTTTCGCGGTACGAATTAACAAGATCTTGTTGAGCATCAAAAATTCTCACTTCAACGGTCTCTTTACCCTGATTAGCAATCATAATAGCAAACTTATTTGCATCGACTACTTTAGCATGTACTGCAGCTTTTTTTTCAGACACTTCAGCTTTCGCTACCAGTGGGGCATACTCCACTACGGCTTCCATTTTCTTATCGGCACTCTTTACCTGAATGGTGTAAGTACCTGCAGCCATACCTTTAAAATTTACAGGGCGAATAAAGCCCTTTAAATTTCTAACGGTCTCAATGTAAACCACCTTACCCTGGTTATTGAAAATAGTAAGGGTAAGTGCTGAAGGCTTTTCGCCTTCATAAATTAATTTGTAAACTCCCGACTTTCCATTGATCACAAATAAGCCTGTATTATTCGGATCATCTTTAGCCAGTGAAGTCAGTGCACTAAACACGACAAGCGCAGCAAGCATTAATGATTTTGTTTTCATAGTTTGTTGTTGTTTAAATTATACTGCAAATGTACGGGCGTGGAAGATGCACGGACGTAAATTGTAAGAAAACCGTATTTATTAATCAGAAAAACGTTTGCGGAATTTTTGTCGCTCACTTTTGGGAATATCTGTCACTTTATCAACCGATTACAACAAAAGCCTGCTCAATTTTTCCGCACACGTTTTCGGTCTGAAATAAAAAAAGCTGCTGGTTATATCAGCAGCTTCATTCTAATACATGTATTACTAAATCCTATTTTGACAACACTGCAACTCTTTGTAGTGGTTGAAGCGTGATGATCTCGGATCTGCTCTTTTTACCATCTGATACCCTCACAATGTAATTGCCTCTTCCAAGTTGAGAAAGGTTGTAGCGTCTGGTGAACCCATTTCTGGATCGAACGCTTTCTGAAAACACTTCCTTACCTTTTAAATCGGTAATGGTTACACGTGTATTACTTTCCTTATCGGATGAATAAATTACTTTAACAACTGATCCCGTCTTAATGAAAGCAATTGAATTGTCCGCTGATGGGTCAGTGGTACGCATGGCAAACACAGCACTTGAAACGAGAAGTGCGACAAAAATGGTGAGCACGTTTTTCATACAACTATTTTATTAGATAATGTATAGACGCTGATCCACACAATTAGTTGCAGTTAAACTGTTAAAAATGCGTTAATAAAAAAGTTAACAGCTTACTTCTCGATTTTTATAATAGCATGTCCTTAACGGATTTTAACTAGATGAGGATGAAATCTGAAATGAAAATTTTAAAAATAGTTATGTTGTTCATTCATGAACACAGTGCGTCCCAACAGCGAACACACCAGGTTAAAGGATTTTTAACTTGCTTTTGGCACCGTAGCGTGCTATTTTCAGGTCCTTAACTAAAACTTATAATATGATGCGTAAGACTCTTATTTGGATGCTTTTGTTGCTCGTAGCCAGCACAGGTTATGCACAAAAGAAGAAATCAAAAACCACGGATAAAACACCCGTTGAAACAGCCGCCCCCGCGACCGAGGTAAAGCCACAAATACCCACACCGGTTAAAGTCACTTCGGTGGAGGGTATTACTGAATATCGGTTACATAATGGGCTAAGGGTATTGCTTTTCCCTGATAACTCAAAGCAAACTTTTACCCTGAATGTAACCTACCTGGTAGGTTCAAAGCATGAGAATTACGGTGAAACCGGTATGGCTCATTTGCTCGAACACTTAGTATTTAAAGGAACTCCCAAGTATCCTTTTAACATTATGAAAGAGTTGGAAGATCGGGGTGGAAATTTCAATGGAACAACCTCACTGGATAGAACGAACTACTTTGAGGTACTTACAGCAACAGATGAAAACTTAAAATGGGCCATTGAAATGGAGGCCGACCGTATGGTAAACTCGTTCATTGCCAAAAAAGATCTGGATAGCGAAATGACTGTGGTCCGCAATGAATACGAAAGTGGAGAGAACAGCCCGATTGGTGTCTTGTTTAAAAAACTATCGGGCGCAGCCTACCAATGGCACAGCTATGGTAAGTCAACCATCGGAGAACGTTCTGATATTGAAAATGTCTCCATCGAAAGACTCCAGGCTTTTTATAAGAAGTATTATCAGCCTGACAATGCCGTTGTAGTGTTGGCCGGCAAATTTGACGAGGGCAAAACGTTGAATTACATCAATGAATTCTTTGGAGCGATTCCCAAACCTACCCGCGAACTTCAATCTTTTTACACCCGAGAACCAACACAGGATGGTGAGCGTGTAGTTACCGTGAAACGTGTTGGTGATGTTCAGTATGCAGCAGTTGCGTATCACATTCCTCCCGGATCGCACGAAGATTATCCATCCATTGCAGTGCTCTCGAATATTTTAACTACACAACCTTCCGGCAGATTGTATAAAGCTCTTGTCGATTCTAAAAAAGCAAGTTCAGTGTTTTCATTAACCCGGGCTACTAAAGAACCCGGTATTATGATGGCTTTTGCAGAAGTACTTAAAGAAAAATCATTAGATGATGCTCGCACCACTATGGTAAAGACATTCAACGAAGTGGTGAAAAATCCTCCAACCAAGGAAGAAGTTGATCGGGCAAAAGGCGAAATCTTAAAACAATTTGAATTGAATTTCAATAATGCCGATCGTATCGGGATATTTCTTAGCGAATATATCGCCATGGGCGACTGGCGCTTATTCTTTCTTTACCGCGACAGAATTGAAAAGGTTACTCCCGATGATGTGCTAAGGGTTGCCAAACAATACCTGAAAGACGATAATCGAACAGTTGGATTATTTATCCCTACTGAAAAACCTGATCGCTCAGAGATACCCGGTGAACCGGATGTGGCTGCTTTGGTGAAAGACTATAAAGGAAAACAAGCTATAGCCAGTGGTGAAGAATTTGATCCTTCTCCAGCTAATATTGAAAGCAGAACACAACGTAGCACCTTACCTAATGGTATGAAGGTAGCTTACCTCGCAAAGAAAACACGCGGTGAGTCTGTACAACTTCGTATGACCCTACGCTTCGGTGATGAAAAAAACCTGGTAAACAAAGGAACAATAGGTCAGTATACCGCCAGCATGCTGGATAAGGGAACATCGAAGATGACACGCCAACAAATTAAAGATGAATTTGACAGACTAAAAGCCAGGGTAACCATCTTTGGCGGAGCAACTTCTGCCAGTGTATCTATTGAAACAACAGGACCTAATCTGGCAGAAACATTAAAACTGGTGAGTCATATTTTAAAGGAAGCCTCCTTCCCTGCCGAGGAATTTGAGAAACTTAAAAGTGAACGCATTGCAGGCATTGAGTCACAACGAACCGAACCTCAGGCAGTGGCTTCTATACGTTTACAAAAATATACTTCTCCCTATCCGAAAGGCGACCCCCGCTATGCTGAAGATTTTGATGAATCATTAACGGCTATAAAAGCGCTAAAGCTTGATGATCTTAAAAAATTCCATAAGGATTTTTATGGAGCTAATAATGGAACCTTGGCTATTTCCGGTGATTTTAACAGTTCAGAAATAAACTCCATTATTACCGAACAGTTTGGAAACTGGAAGAGTCCTGCCAATTACAAGAGGCTGGAAGCACGCATTAAAAAAGTACAACCCATTGATGAAAAACTGGAAACACCCGACAAAGCCAATGCTTTCTTTCTTGCGCAATACACGTGGGAGTACAGTGACAGCGAACCGGATTACGCAGCGTTGGAACTGGGCCAGTATATGCTCGGAGGCGGAACAGCATCCCGACTCTTCTCTCGCATAAGAGGTAAAGAAGGTATTAGCTATGGTGTAGGCTCCTTCTTCAATGCGGGAAATCTGGATAAGGTAGGAACCTTTACAGCTTACGCCATCTACGCTCCGGAAAATGTTGGAAAGTTGGAAGAAGTCTTCAAAGAAGAAATTCTTAAGGCAGTTAACGAGGGATTTACTGCGGAAGAAGTGGAAGCTGCTAAATCCGGTTGGCTGCAGTCACGATCAGTAAACCGTGCTCAAGATGCGTCCGTGGCCTCTACATTAAACAACTATTTGTTCACCAGTCGCACTATGAAGTGGGATGAAGAACTGGAAAAGAAAGTTCAGGCGCTTACAGTGGCAGAAATAAATGCGGCCATGAAGAAACACCTGAATTATAACAACCTTAACATGGTAAAAGCCGGAGACTTTGCGAAAGCAAAAGCAAAATCTGAAGAAAAGTAATTATATAGGATTAATTAAATCTAAAAGAGGCCCGACAATGGGCCTTTTTTAGTTTAGATGAAATACATCACGACTTACCTCTTCACGTTGCAAAAGGTGCATCTGAAATTTTATTTTTGTCAACAGTAATCGTTCGCGCAGGGCCTCATCAGCCAGCAAAAATGCGTAGCGTTCGCTAATATCCATGCTTAGTTCCTGGGCTATGGAGTAAATACTAAAAAAACCCTGGTGACGCGTAATCTTGCGTTTAATCAGGTATTCCTGAAACAGTTCGCCAAGTTTTCCACCCGCCAGTTCCAGTTCATTCACATTCCAGAAACGAACTTCCCCGCCCGGATACATTTTAGATTTAAACGTGCGGAACAAGGTATCCATATGAAAAACGTCCACACACTTCACAATAATATCGGATTCTCCTCCCGGGTAGCGCTTAATGACACTTTCCAGCTTCATGAGCGAGCCAATTTTTTCGGTGTTTATAGTATGGTTAAAGAAAATACCGAAACTTACATCAGCATTTTCAGCATCCTGCAAAAGCTGCTGGTATCGGGGTTCAAAAATATGAAGGGGCACCAATTCGCCCGGAAGGGGCAAAATGGAGAGCGGAAACATAGGAATTGTCGTGAGTTCTGCCATACCACTTTAACAAGTAAACCGGTAATAAGTTAATACGTTACCAGGCAGTCGGGATTTACCCCAAACTCCCTGCACAGCCTTTCGTAGCCCGGCAAAAACGAAAGGTTAATCAAAAATGAAAAGCCGGCCACGTTGCCCCCGGATTGCTTTACCAGGCGCGCAGCAGCCGCTGCGGTTCCCCCCGTTGCCAGTAAATCATCGTGCACCAGCACATTCCAGTTCTTTTTTACTGCATCTACATGCATCTCAATGGCGGCTGTTCCGTATTCCAATGAGTATTTCTCGGCCACTGTGGTATATGGTAATTTACCCACTTTGCGCACCGGAAGAAAGCTGCACTTCAATTCTCGCGCCAGGATGCCTCCCAAAATAAAGCCACGGGCTTCCACCGCGGCAACGGCATCGATTCGTTGCGCTTTAAACCGGTTCACCATTTCGTTAACCGTTATGCGTAACAACTCCGGGTCGGCCAACAACGGAGTAATATCTTTAAACACAATACCCGGTTTTGGATAATCGACCACATCGCGAATGGAACCTTTAATTTTTTCTTCGAGCAACATGAACGAATTTTATAACTTGCCAAAATTACAGGAGTGCGCCAGTAATCAAAACAAAACCACTAATTCATTTCACCTATGAGAATCATTACCCGAATGCTGGAAGACGAAGTTTACGAAGCATTAAACGCAGCTGGTCATACGGTTACCATGGACATGCGGGCGGTTGAATTAAAGCAAGCCCAGTCACCCACCGAACTACTGTTATCTTCCGTGGCGGGTTGTGGGGCGGTCGATATTGTTGTAATACTTAAAAAAAGAAAAAAAAGGATTCAGGATTTTACCATTGAGATAACCGGGGTTCGCAGAGACGAAACACCACGTAAATTCACCTCCATACACTGTAAGTACATTATTACTTCACCTGATGTAACCGCAGAGGAACTCGACAAAGCAGCGGCCCTTTCCCTGGAAAAATACTGCTCTGTGGCAGCATCACTAAACAGCGAAATTACATACGCAGTTGAAGTGAAAACAACGTAATAAAATAGGTTGGTTGCCAGGTTAAGCTTTTGGTGTAACAAGACTACCGTTGAGTATCACGGTTTCAACAAGGTTGCTTCCAAAAGCGTAAGGCAGAAAAGCTACCGAAGACATGGGCTTAGTAATAAACACATTCGCTACCTTACCCAAGGTGATGCTTCCGTGAGTTTGCTCAAGCTCCAGCGCACAGGCTGTATTTAATGTAGCGGCATTGATAGCCTCCTCCGGTGTCATCTTCATTTTGATACAGGCAAGTGCAATCATTAACGACATATTGCCGGAGGGGGCACTGCCGGGATTATAATCGGAGGCAATCGCAATGGGTAAGCCTGCATCAATCATTTTTCTTACCGGAGGAAACGGCAATCCTAAAAAGAAAGCCGCGCCAGGAAGAGCTGTTGGCATCACCGTGCTTTCTCTGAGTAGTTCAATTTCTTCATCTCCAATATTTTCAAGGTGATCAACGCTTAAGGCCTTTGTTTTAATGCCAACCTGTACGCCACCGGAGCGATGGAGTTGGTTTGCATGTATGCGGGGCTTCATGCCAAACCGTTTTCCGTGTTCAACAATTCGTTCGGTTTCATCAGCCGTAAAGAATCCCTGTTCGCAAAATACATCAATGTAATCGGCCAGTTTTTCTTCGGCTACAGCCGGAATCATTTCCTGAAGAATTTGTTCAATGTAATCTTCCTTCTTCATATTCTTCGGCACCGCATGTGCACCGAGGAACGTAGTCAGCACCGTAAGCCCTGTTTCCTTACCTATGCGCCTGGCCACCCGAAGCATCTTTAACTCGTCTTTTGTGGTTAATCCATAGCCGCTTTTAATTTCCACAGCGCCCGTTCCGGATTGTATAATTTCATGTGCCCTTATGAGTGAACGTTCAAATAGTTCCTCCTCTGAAGTTTGCTGAAGTTTTTTTGCTGAATTTAAAATACCCCCTCCGCTAGCAGCAATCTGTTCATAGGTTGCTCCCTTAATCTTCATTACAAATTCCTCTTCACGACTGGCGGCAAAAACAAGGTGGGTGTGCGAATCGACAAACGAAGGAAAGACAAACCTGTTGGAGGCATCTATTATAGTAGTTGCCTGATAATTTGCCGGTAGGTCATGCATAGCGCCATACGTTGCAAACTTGCCGTCAGTTATAGCGAGGTAAGCATTGTCAAGAATGGGCAACTCGCCCAAAGCAACTCCTTTACGTGGTAGTGAAACTTTTTCCCTGACTTGAACGAGCCCTTTACAATTGAGGATGAGAATATCCCACGCCACGAAAAATTATTTACCGAAGGCTTCTACCTTGTAATCAAGATTCGTGCTGTATACCGGGAAGCTTATCTTCAGCATGGCAAAGAATCCGCGACCATCAAGACTTGGACGATAGCCGGCTTCCGCACCGTACGACCAACTCAGCGTCCGGTTAAACTTTCCTTCAATACCGGCTCGAAAACCAAAGGTATTGGTTTTTAAGGCTCCACTCGAATAGGTTTTCCGATCCGCTAAAATCGGAACTCCATTGGCATCCTTAGGTGTATAAATAATATCATCGAGTGTTATCCAGGGTGAAACCAGTATGTCAAAATATGTAGTCAGAATTAAGTCATCAACACCGGTCTCAAATTTATCAAAGCTTACAGCCACATTCCTGATCCAGGTTAACGATCCGCCAACATATAAACCTTTCGTTGAAATATTGGAAAAGACATCTATGTCGGTTGGCAAGCCGTTACCTTCACTATTTTTCAGATCCGCCTGCGTTAATCCCTGGGCCTCCAGCGCCCGATTGATATCGGTTGAACTATCCCAGATTATTCCACCTAAACGTGCACCATAAATTTTTCGGACTTTACATGGAATTTCAGCATTTAACGGAACACGTGCCGCCCATTTGTTTCCTTTGTAACTGTTCTTAAACAAAAACATTTTTGTTTTAGAACTCTCCGTAAAATCTTTGATGTGGTACGTACCACCAAATTCAAAGTAATTGTAAACCTCAGTGCGATTATCTACATCGCTGATTTTTTCGGCCAGATCGCGGGAAAAATCATAGAAAGTTTTGCTGTAGGTTTTTCTGAAGGAGGCTTTAAAATCAAGCTTATCGTTCAGGTAATAACTGGCTTCCAAACCAAAACCTGCATTCACGTTCGTGGCAAACAACTCACCATATAACGGCTGAAAGTGTACAAAGAGCTTATTTATGGAGTAGGGTTCATCATAAATCTCTTCATAAGTAACGGCCGTTTTATCCTTTCGGTCATCCTGGCCTATTGCAACGGTTACCATAGCCATAAGGAATAGTACCGTAAAAAATTGCTTCCCTGTACGCATAAGAAGGTTTCTATAAGGGGTAAAAGTAGTAAAATTATGGCTATAAATAGTGGTTCAATAAACCCAGTAACCCCTCAGATGTAATATTCAAAACCAATTTGGTCAATTAATATCCCCGATGCTGGTGCCTGGCTTTTGCCCGGAGGGTGTGTTGCGGTTCATAAATCAATCTCAAAAATGAGCTCAACCGCTCCCGCTCCTTCGACACGGGTATACCCTGCACAATTCCAATCATCAAGGCATCATGAATAACCACCCTCATCTGAGGTCTGATAACCATTTCAAAAGACTGGTCATCTAATATCATTTTATTAAACTCTACCCCCAGAAAATTACGTGTACCGGGTATCATATAATGAATATTTGAGTTTATCTCGTATTGGCTCTTCCACTGCTGGGTTTTAAAATCCAGGTGCACCTGAGGACCTGTGTATAGGAGGGTGTGCCAATCACCCCAGCGTTTTGCCCCTATAAAAAATGGATTAAATAAGTTGCCTTGAAATAAATTGTTGCGACTTATCCTATTCAGATCGGTAAACTCAACTTCATTTAGATACCCCAGCGCCAATGATGTTTGAAATTTCCGGGAGACAAAAAAAGTCCATTGTGCTGCCGTTTTTATGGACTCGATTCTATCCGAAGGCTTTTCAGCATTTAAACCATTGGGTGCACGCATGTGAAATGTTACCGGTATTTCGATCTCTAATCCGAGCCGGTTTGCTGGTGCCCACTCATACTCGATCAGCGCCTCGTATTGATCAAACCGAAGTTTATCCTTCATGCCAAAACCCACGTTCCATTCCTTTTCACCTTTATGTGCCCCAAGGTCACGGATCAAATCAATATAAAGCGGTTCAGCGTGAAGTACTTTATACGGTAGCTTTTTATCCTCCATAACAGCACTGGAGTCATAATCCTGAGCAAGACTCTCGACTGCATATAACAAATAACTTACTATAATAAGCGTACTTATTTTCATAGCGATTAAATAATAGATAGAAAAAATACAATGCGGGTGCGTCCCGCAGAACTAACTAAAAAAATAGGGTAAAGCGTTACGCTTCGGGAGGAGGATTATTAACAGAAATAAACACCTTCAAAATTGGTGCTGCATTGGAAGAAAGATTTGCTATTTCTGCAATCACTAGATTTTGACGAACCAGTAGGTTTGCATTCTTGAAAGAACTGAACAACTTAATTGCACTGCTAAAATGATCAGATTCACTTTCACGTTCGTCTCCAGGTTGGCTATCCTGAATATCAAGGCACACTTCCATAACAAATTCTGTTATGGAGTTGACCGGATCGGGTACTGACAAATAGGCATTGCTGTAAGTCGTTTCCAGCGGGTGAAACAATACAACATTTAAAATAACAGCCAGAAAAAAATAAGCCTTTAAGCTGCGCATAGCATTACAAACATAACGCTTTCGTAGACAAAAATTATACCACTGCGAAAATCAATGCGGGGTGACTGACACCAACTCGCCATCTTTAAAGCGAATAAACGGAACGTGCTGGTTATCGCGTGAAAACTGAAAGTTATAACCTTCTGTCAGGTAGCCCTTAATTTCCTTTCGGTTCAGGGCGTCTTGAAAGTAAACTCCGTGTTCCTTCAGCATGTTTCCGGCAAATAGCATAAAGTCGTAACCGGTTTTTACGTAGTCCGTGTAGGGTATGGTACTGGTTACGCGTCCGTGCACCTTAATGAATTTCTTTTGGAAGGCGCTATAAGCCTGGTTGTCAAAAGCTGTAAAGTTTGAAGCAAACATAACTACCCCCAAAGAATTTAATTTTTCGTAATCGGTAGTCTGATCTAACCAGCTCTCCGAACCCAGAATAGTTACTTTATCGCCCCGGGTAGTAACACTGCTAATAACTTTGGAATATATCACCGGATCATCAGAAGCGACAAATATACACCCCAGGCTGTCTTTTGGCAGTGTGAATTGCTTTGGATATTTGAATTCATCAAACTCGGTAGGGGTTGCCAGAATTTTCAAAATTCTTGCCGAGGATTCTTTTGTAAACCGCTCTACTTGAATAACCTTAAGGTTCGTTTCCAGCGCGGTATTAACAAAACTCATGGCCAAGACAGAGTCGCGCTTGGTATCTCCAAAAAATACCATGCACTTTTTATTGCTGACCTGATAAGCAGCAAGAAATTTTGCGGATTGTACCCCCAACGTTTCCAGTGAAGGCTGAAATAAAAATCCGTATGGATTATCACGGACCAAATCAAAATTATTAGATACAGGATTGAAAAGGTTTATCCTGTGAGCCTTAGAGAAATCCTGGACAATTTTATTCTCTTCCTGAAACAACGGACCAATAATCAAATCGGTAGTTTTTAGTTCTTCCCGCTCCAGCAGGCTTTTTATTTTAGCCGGATTACGATCAGTGTCGTAGGCACGTAAACTGATTTTTACACCTTGCTTGCTGAGGGTATCAACAGCCAACTTTATGCCCTCGTATAAATCCAGCACATATTGATTTCGCTTACGCGACAAGTTAGGTTCAAGCGTATTCACCTGAAAAGGAAACAACACGGATACGCTGTAAATATTCTTATGAACAGTAGGAGGAGTTTCGTCTACAAAGTCAGACTTCTTGAGTTTGAATGTTGTGATGAGTTTATCCAGCAACTCCTTCTCTTCTTTTGTATCAATACTTTTTGAAAGTTCGCGAGCCAGCTTTTCGCCAACCACGGCATCTTTGGGATATTCCTGATGCATGCGTGTTAGCGCACTAACATCTGTTAAACTTGTGAGCCCGCTTTTTTTAATTGCCTGAACATCCTTCTGTAGTTTCTGGCTCTTGATCGCGGCAAGCTGGTTCATGGCCTGAAAATACTCCTTGTTGTCAAAATGAATTTTAGCCAGCCAAAAATTAACCTCATCCAATTGATCCCATGCCGGATAAAGCTGCCTGATTTGGTTGAACATATCGCGGGCTACCGATTTATAGCCCTGATGGTAAGCACTTACTGCGTAGTAAAAGGAGGCATATTCTGGAAACGGATTATTCTTATCATAAGCCACTAAAGGCTTAAAACTTTCCATGGCCAGATTATACTTGCCCTCTTTGTAGAGTGTTTTAGCATTAGTGTACTGTTGCTGATAGTTTACCTGTGCACTAACAAAATTAGCAAGGGTTGCCAGTAAACTAATCGTCAGAAGGCGTATCATAGTTATTCCCATTCAATTGTGGCGGGTGGTTTTGAACTAATATCGTAAACCACGCGATTAACACCTTTTACTTTATTAATTATATCACTGGAAATTTCAGCTAAAAATTCATAGGGCAAATGCACCCAGTCGGCTGTCATACCATCGGTACTGGTTACTGCGCGAAGAGCAACCACTTGTTCATAGGTGCGCTCATCGCCCATTACACCCACCGAGTGAATGGGTAGCAATACCGCACCGGCTTGCCAAACCTTATCATAAAGCGAATGTCGTCTCAAGCCTCCAATGAATATAGCGTCAACTTCCTGCAAAATTCGCACTTTTTCTGCGGTTATATCGCCCAATATACGAATACCCAGACCAGGCCCCGGAAAAGGATGACGACCTAAAATTGCCGGATCAATGCCCAGGGTTTTTCCCACTATACGGACTTCGTCTTTAAACAATGTATTGAGTGGCTCTACTACCTTCATTTTCATCTTATCGGGTAATCCCCCAACATTATGATGTGATTTAATAGTGGCTGAAGGCCCTTTTACCGATACCGATTCAATTACATCGGGATAGATGGTGCCTTGCCCAAGCCACTTGACATCGGTTATCCGGTGAGCCTCCTCATCAAATACATCAATAAATGTTTTACCAATGGCCTTACGTTTGGCTTCCGGCTCGCTTAATCCACTTAGCGCGGAATAAAACTTACCCTTTGCATCAACGCCTTTAATGTTAAGGCCCATGCCTTTGTACGACTCCAGCACCTGATCAAATTCATTTTTGCGCAACAACCCGTTGTCGACAAAAATACAATGCAGGTTTTTTCCAATGGCCTTATGGATGAGTGTTGCTGCTACCGTTGAATCAACACCACCCGATAGCGCCATGACTACTTTATCGTTGCCCAATTTTTTCTGAAGATCGGCCACGGTAGTTTCCACAAACTGATCGGGGGTCCAGTCCTGTGCACAGGCGCAGATGTGCACTACAAAATTCCGTAGTAAATTTTTTCCTTCTGTGGTGTGGGTTACTTCAGGATGAAATTGGATACCATACGTGTTGGTATTCTTAACATGATAGGCAGCAACTTTTACTGATGGAGTGCTCGAAATAATTTCGAATGAATCGGGAACTGTGGCGATGGTATCGCTGTGCGACATCCACACCTGGGTGTCCAGGGAAATCTCTTTTAATAATTCATTGTGATGATCAACTGTGGTTAACCTGGCGCGTCCATATTCACGGATCTGCGATGGTAAAACTGATCCTCCGCTTTTGTGGGCAATCAGTTGCGCACCGTAGCATACGCCCAAAACCGGAAGGTTATTGAATGTCTTTAAATCAACATCGGGCGAACCTGCATCGCGGACAGAACAGGGGCTGCCGGAGAGAATTACACCCTTAATTTCAGGGATAATTTCGGGTATCTTGTTAAACGGATGTATTTCACAGTAAACGTTAAGTTCGCGTACCCTGCGGGCAATTAATTGGGTGTATTGCGAACCAAAATCAAGGATCAGGATCTGTTCTGGCATGTGCAAAAATAACAGGCCGGCATGAGCCGACAAGGGAAGAGGAAAAATAGATTACGGATTGCGGACAGACCGGAAAAAGCTACTACTCTTTGGGAAAGCAGTACTCCTCCAGGTAGCCACCAGCATCGTCAATACCATTGTAAAAGGCCTTGTTCAAAAGCCGGCATCCCTCATCTTTTCTACCCAACTCCACCAGGGCAATTCCTTTGTAGAAGAGTAACTCCACGTTTTGCGCATCCAGGCGCAAGGCCAGGGTGATATAGGTAAGGGCAAGTTCGTAGGCTTCCTGTTCTAAACAGAGTGAGCCGGCATACTGATAAGCCGGCAAATAACCGCCATTGAGCATAATCGACTGATCAAAATGATAGAGCGCACTGTCGGGTTTTTCCAAGGCATAGTAAGCCAGTCCCATATACAGTTCAACCTCTTCGTCAGTACCCCATTGCTTTATTGCCTTTAACTCGGCAATGGCTTGCACATTGTCGCCCATCTCAACCAAAAGGCCCGCACGCCATTTTAGCAAATCAGGGTTCAACTGGTCCCATTCCAGCACAGCATTCAGATCGTCAAGCTGAAGTTGCCGTTCACCCATTTCACGATAAATAAACGCCCGAAGTATACGGGCACGCGGCATACTTTGATTTTCCGGAATAAAAACTTTCAGGTCGCTGAGGGCTCGTTCAAATTCACCCAGGTAGAAAAGGCACACAGCCCGCTTATAGAGTATTTGACGTTGCTCAGGCGTTTTTAACTTCGTAGCCTTAGCTACTTTGTTGTATTGCTTCAGTGCACCGACAAAATCCTGACGATTAAAAAGTGTATCGCCAAGCGTTTCTGCAACCTGTATTTTTGTCGGTTTGGTTTGTGCAAACAACCCAACGCTAAAAAGAAAAAACAGAATACCTATCCACCTCATACCGCCAACGCTTTGTTGCGCTCGCGTTTACGGTCGTTTTCCTTCAGGTAAATTTTACGCAGGCGTATTGATTTTGGTGTAACCTCAACATACTCATCGGCTTGAATATATTCCAGGGCTTCTTCCAGTGAAAATTTTGTGGCCGGGGCAATGCGCATTTTTTCATCAGAACCGGAAGCACGAATGTTGGTAAGTTTTTTTGTTTTGGTAACGTTTACCACCAGGTCGCCTGCGCGGCTGTGTTCGCCTATTACCTGACCTTCATAAACGGCTTCTCCCGGATCTATAAAAAACTTTCCGCGATCCTGCAGGTTATGTAAGCTGTAAGGAATCGCTTCACCCTCTTCCATTACAATTAAAGATCCGTTGATACGGCCGGGAATCTCTCCCTTGTAGGGTTGATATTCTTTGAAGCGGTGGGTAACAATGGCCTCACCGGCTGTAACGTTCAATAAATAATTTCTTAACCCGATAATACCGCGTGAAGGAATCATAAATTTCAAAATCATCCTGTCACTCTTCGGCTCCATGTTGGTCATTTCACCTTTGCGCATGGAAACAGTTTCAATGGCTTTTCCGGCATCTGTTTCAGGCAAGTCGATGGTTAACTCTTCTATGGGTTCGCATTTCACGCCATCAATCTGACGAAAAATTACTTGTGGCTGGCCGATTTGCAATTCGTAGCCCTCTCTTCGCATGGTTTCAATCAGCACAGATAAGTGTAATACACCACGGCCAAACACCATAAAGCTATCAGCTGAGCCGGTTTCACCTAAGCGCAAGGCCAGGTTCTTTTCCAACTCCTTTTCCAGGCGTTCTTTGATGTGCCTGGAAGTAACAAATTTTCCTTCTTTACCATAAAACGGTGAATTGTTAATGGTAAAAAGCATACTCATGGTAGGCTCGTCAATCGCAATTGATTTTAATGCTTCCGGTTTTTCAGGATCAGTAACCGTGTCACCAATTTCAAAACCCTCTAACCCAACAATCGCACAAATCTCTCCGGATGAAACAGAATCCACCTTGAGCTTTTCAAAGCCTTCAAATACATATAAATCTTTAATGCGTGATTTGGTAATGGTCTTTCCATCGCGCTTTACCATGGCCACTTGCTGACCCGTTTTTAATTCACCACGGTGAATACGACCGATGGCCACCCGGCCGATGTAAGAAGAGTATTCCAACGAGGTTACCAACATCTGAGGAGATCCCTGTGCTACTGTAGGTGCGGGTATGTATTTAATAATGCCTTCCAATAAAGGTGTAATGTCTTCTGTTGGTTGTTTCCAGTCGGTGCTCATCCAGCCTTGTTTAGCCGAACCATAGAACGTAGGAAAATCAAGTTGTTCCTCGGTAGCATCCAACGTGAACATCAGATCGAAAACCTGTTCGTGTACCTCATCTGGAGTACAGTTTTTCTTATCAACTTTATTCACCACCACAATGGGCTTTAGGCCTAACTGTATTGCCTTTTGCAACACAAAGCGTGTTTGCGGCATGGGGCCCTCAAAGGCATCAACCAACAGTAAGCAACCATCGGCCATGTTTAACACTCGTTCTACTTCACCGCCAAAATCGCTGTGGCCTGGTGTGTCAATAATATTGATCTTATAATCCTTATACCGTACAGAAACGTTCTTGGCGAGAATGGTGATACCACGTTCGCGCTCCAATTCATTACTGTCCATGATGAGCTCACCAGGGTTCTCGTGAGCTTGAAATAAATGACCAGCATGCAAAAGTTTATCTACCAACGTGGTCTTTCCATGGTCAACGTGGGCAATAATGGCAATGTTTCTGATTTTACTAACTTCCATAAATCTTTGAAATCCGCTTGTTTTGTGATGTTTAGCCTATTATGGCTTTAATTAAGGGGGCAAAGATAAGAATGAAAATTCAAGGAATAAGGTTCGCGATTTAAAGTTTTAGTGCCTGCGTGTTAATTCTTGCCCACTACACGACTGAAAAACGAATAAAGTGCCTCCATAATTTCATCGGCATCGGTTGCATACTGCAACGCTCCATGCTCCTGGTTAAACCTGACGATCAGATCATAGTACCTTTCTTCCGGAATAGCATAGGTATCCATCATAATCTTTTTCACATCCGGGTCGGTAATTACCTGTCGATAGGTTTGTGTCCGGTTATTTTCCCGAACATACTTTGCAAGCTTACGCCTGTCACGCTCTTCTCGCCAGAAAAAATAATCGATAGGTGATATTACCGCCTGCAGCGGATCCATACGCTTTGGTTCCTCACGGGTGCGGGCTTCAATTTTGTTAGGATATAGCCGCGTGGCTTTAACGGTAATGTTAGCCAGCATCTGCACATTCTCTTTCAGCATAATCATTATGGCATCTTCTTCAAATAGAAGGGGAAGAATAAGTGGCTTATATCCAAGGCTGGTGAATATCAATGTATCAATTGGCCGTGCATTTATGCGAAAGCTACCATCAGCTTGTGTAATAATTCCAATAGCTGAATTCTTTATGGCGATATGTACATCGGGTAGATTTTTGAGCGTAACAGAATCAACCACGATGCCACGGTAAACTTTTTGTGCGAATACCTGCGCAGCAAGCAAAAAAAATACTAATGTGAGGAAAACCCGGATCAACCTTGAAGTTTAAGTGAGGATGCTAAAAGTGATACAATAGTTGAAACGGAGCAAAAATTAAGTTTTAAACCGTAAAAATGTGCCCATAGGTAAATCCCTGCCATTGCTGGATTTCAGAAAGAATTCTCCTGCTTCCGCATGATGTATTGTAAAATGAGCTTTAGCCACATTTAAACCAACCAACGATGAAAGCCCTACTGCATACATACTCAAAATAAAAAAGCAGTTCTTCTCCTCCAGCAATTCACTGCTCATCCGTACCAATTCATTCAACTGCTCTTGAAGCGTCCACTTTTCACCTTCCGGCCCACGGCCATACGGTGGCGGATCCATAATTATTCCATGGTACTTATTTCCACGCTTTACTTCGCGTTTTACAAATTTGAAAGCATCTTCATATACCCACCGTATATCCGATAAATTATTGAGCTGCATATTTTGATTTGCCCAATTCAATCCTGGGCGCGAAGCATCAACATGTGTTACATCAGCCCCTGCAGTTTTAGCTACTACGGATGCTGCGCCTGTGTAGGCAAATAAATTCAACACACGTGGCCTATCGGCATTCCAGTTAGTTATGGTATCATAAATAAAATTCCAGTTTTCACCTTGCTCCGGAAAAATACCTACGTGACCAAAACTGGTTAGGGCCAAACGAAGCGTAAGCTTAAGATCGTTATACTGGTACTGTACCTGCCAATTTTCAGGCATGCCTTTACCACGAGTCCATCCGCCTTTTACTTCATCGCTAAACCGAAATTTATCTTTCTGTTCACGGTCAAAGCGTGCATCGGCCAGTTTGCTCCACTCCTTTTCGGATAACACACTGCTCCAGATAGCCTGAGGCTCCGGGCGAATAAGTGTGTACTTTCCAAAGCGCTCCAGCTTCTGGCCGTCACCCGAATCGATGAGTTCATAGTCTTTCCAGGAAGCAGGGTGAAGTAGTCTCAGATTCAATGTATTCAGGTTCAAAGTTCAGGTAAAAATAGAAAGAAGCTATGATTTTGAAATTTAATCATGGAACTTTACAAAAGGTGAAATAAATATGGCGCGCATTCACAACCAAGAATACCTGAAACAAACACGAAGAGACCTTCGAAACAATGCTACAGCTGCAGAAGCTACCCTTTGGAAATTTCTTCAAAAAAGTCAGTTGGCCGGGCGCAAATTCAGAAGACAGCATAGCATTGGTAACTACGTTGTCGATTTTTATTGCCCTGCTGAAAAGTTAGTAATTGAACTGGATGGTGAGTCGCATTTTCATCAATCTGGTTATGAATCTGATCAAGCGCGAACTAAGTATCTGCAATCATTAAATATACGAGTACTTCGTTTCGAAAATGAAGAAGTGTTTAAGGCAACAGAATCTGTTTTAGATAAAATAAAAGCAGCATTTACAACCACCCCTAACCCCACCTTAATTAAGGAGGGGAATGAGAGTGCCCATCACAATCTAAACTCCCCTCCTGTTTCAGGAGGGGTGGCCGAAGGCCGGGGTGGTAAA